>Ga0307408_100000011_pt1 | contig 414737 bp, 350 predicted proteins | sample 322Cmetagenome_FD_202116 | JGI IMG/M metagenome (GOLD analysis project Ga0307408, IMG submission 202116) | Maize rhizosphere microbial communities from greenhouse at UC Davis, California, United States - 322HYB-C-3 | ecosystem: Host-associated > Plants > Roots > Rhizosphere > Soil | place...
CGGGTTCTCTGTGCCAGGAGCTTCTTCACCATCCCCACCGACACCTTGAAGCGTCTCGCCACTTCTTCCCTCGTCCCCTCCTTCCCCTCGTAAGCCGTCACTATCCGCTCTCGTAGATCCAACGATACGCCTTCTTCATCCACCCCTTCTGCACAAAGTCAGGATAGGCTACAACTTTATTTGAAATGCTCTAGCTACGGGCAAGGTTCAGCGTTGAATTCGTTTGGCATGATCCAATGCATAAGTGGAGGCCGCGCGTCATTGTGAGAATCAATTCCTAATCCAAAATACTCCGCGTGATTCCGATCCGACCCACTACCGCCAAAAACCACGCCTTGACACCGGCGGGGCGGTCCGACACTTCAGTCGCCTCTTAACCACTTAGAAGTATGCAACCCACATTTCGTCCGCACCGCCTCAAGCGCGCCCGCAAGATCGGTTTTCGCGCCCGCAAAGCCACCGTTGGTGGCCGTAAAGTCCTCGCCAACCGCCGCCGTAAAGGCCGTAAGCGGTTGACCGTCGTCTAAGCACGCGGCCGCTTTGCGCCGCTGCCATCTTCCTGCCTGACATGCGTTTTCGCGCCGAGCAACACCTGCGGCGCCAGTCGGATTTCGACCATGTCCGCACCCACGGGCGCCGCCACGATTGCGGCGCCTTTATGCTTTGGTATGCCCGACAGGCGACGGTCGGGACCTCACCTCCAGCCACTTCGGAGGTTGCGGGGAGCACCAGCGACCCGACTCCGATGCCGGCCCCCGCGCCCATCGCGACTCCCGTCCAAAAAAAACCCGCACCCGCCCGGTTGGGCGTGGTCGCCTCCCGTTCCGCGATCGGCAACGCCGTCCAGCGAGCCCGCGCCAAACGCCGCCTGCGCGAGGTGTTTCGCAACCAGCAACAACGCGTGCCCGACGGTTACGATATCCTGCTCGTCGGCCGCAGTTCGCTCAATCGGCTTGAATATCCGGAGATCGAACGGAGATTCGTCGACGCCTGTCGCAAACTTTTCCCGTCCGCCCAAGCCTGATGTCCTCCCCCGCTTCCCAACCGCTCACCTTCATCCTGCGCCTTCCGGCGAGGGCGTTGCTCGGCTTGGTGTGGGTTTACCAGCACACGCTTTCGCCCGCGATCCCGGCGGTGTTCGGCAACGCGTGCTCCTGCCGCTTCCACCCGACTTGCTCGCATTACGCGGCCGAGGCGGTGCGCACTCACGGCGCGCTTCGCGGCATCTGGCTCTCGGCCCGGCGCTTGCTGCGGTGCACACCGCTTCACCCGGGCGGCTTCGATCCCGTGCCTCCGGCGCGCCGTGCCCAACGCCCGGTCTGCACACGGGGCTGATTTTCCTTTCGCCCATCACCTTCTCCTTTCGCCTTCACCACATTTTTCATGGATAAAAAGAACACGACCATCGGCGTCATCCTGCTGCTCATCGGATTCGCCAGCCTGCTGCTCGCACCCCGTCCGCAGCCTCCCGTCGCCACCCCTGCGGCCACGCCCACCGTGACGACGCCCGCCACGCCTGCAGTCGAGGGTCAGCCGTCGACCCCTGCGCCTACCGCGATCAACGCCGTTCCCGCGCCCGCGCCGTCCAACGCCACGTTTGCCGCACTGGCGACCGATAACGCCGACGCCAAGCTCACCACACTCGCCAACGATTACGTCGAGCTGCGCCTGACCGACTTCGGCGGCGCGATCCGCGATGTATCGTTCAAAAAATACGCGGCCGTCAAAGGCAGCCCCGAGCCCTTTGTCTTCAACCGTCTCCACGCCGCGCCCATCATGGCGCTCGACGACTTCCCTGGGTTGAGCAAATCCACGCGCTTCACCTTGGTGAGCGCCACCGCCACCGAGGTCGTTTACCGCGCCGTCGCCGAGAACAACATCGAGGTCACCCGCCGCTACGTGCTCCGCGCCAACGGCGACACCTCCGGCGATCCCTACCGCATCCGCCACGAGACCACGTTCCGCAATCTCACCGAGCAGACCACCGCGCTGCCTCGCGCCGCCCTTAACCTCGGCACCACCAGCCTGATCGACGGCAATGACGCCGGCCAATACCTCAACGTCGCGATCTACGACGGCGAAGACGCCCACTTCGTCGAACGCGGCGATCTCCAAGGCGGCGGCATGCTGAGCTCCGTCGGCGTCGGCAACCGCGCCGACCTGCCCTCCCTCGAACGCACGGAAAAGACCGTCTGGGCCTCGGTAAAGAACCAGTTCTTTGCCAGCATCTTCACCCCCGAGAAACCCGGCGTTGGCGTCGTGGTTCGTCGCATCGAACTGCCCCCGCTTCCCGGCTCCACCTATCCCACGATCGGCCTGACCGGCGCCGCACGCTTCGACCTGCCCGCCCTGCCGCCCGGCGCCTCCACCGCGCTCGTCGGCGAACTCTACGTCGGCCCCAAGGAATACACCCGCCTCGACACCTTCGGGCATCGCGAAGACCTGATCATGCAGTTCAACCGGGGCATGGGGAAAATTTTCCTCAGTGGCATCGTCGCCCCCACGCTCAACAAGCTGATGAAGTGGACCTACGACTTCGTCTCCAACTGGGGCATCGCCATCATCTTGATGACGATCCTCCTCAAGGTCATCTCGCTGCCATTCACCCTCGCCGCCTCGAAGTCCGCCAAACGCATGCAAAAGCTCCAGCCGCTCATGCAGGCCGTGCGCGAGAAGTATAAGGACAATCCGCAGAAGATGAACCAGGCCACCATGGAACTCTTCAAGGAGCACAAGGTGAACCCGGCCGGCGGCTGTATCCCGATTCTCATTACGATCCCCCTCTTCATCGGTTTCTTCACGATGTTGCAAGGCACGGCCGAGCTGCGCTTCCAGAGCTTCCTCTGGGCGCATGACCTCTCCGCCCCCGACACGGTGGCGCGCATCTTCGGACTTCCGCTGAACATCATGCCGCTGCTCATGGGCGTCACCATGTATTTCCAGATGAAGCTCACCCCGTCGCCCACGACGGACAACATGCAGGCGAAGATCTTCAAGTTCATGCCGTTTTTCTTCACGGCCATCTGCTACAACTTCTCCTGCGCGCTCGCCCTCTACTCGACGATCAACGGCCTCTTCACGATCGGCCAGCAAATCGTGGTGAACAAATACACCAAGGAAGACCCGACCCCCACCCCGCTCGGCGTCCCCAGCGGCACCGGCAAAGGCGGCAAGAAGATGAAGAACGTCACGCCGCCGAAGAAGTAAGGTTTCGCAGGACACGGAGGGCTTTCCTCCCTCAGAGCAAGCCCCGTCGACCTAAGGCTGCCGGGGCTTTTTCTTTCCACGCTGTCAGCCAGCATGGTGGTGGCCACCCGGGCGGGCGCGCTCGGCGGCAAGCACCCGCCGACTACCCAGGCCTTGGTGGCGCAACGACTCAGCCACCCACAGGTATTTTATCGTCAGCCAATTCCAGTGGGTGAATCCCGTCAGCCCGGCTACGATCTCTCCTCCGTGACGCGCAAACACCGCCAGTTCGCGTGCGTCCGCCGGACCAGCCTGCACCTCGTTGAAGCCCGCGAGATAGCGAAAAAGAAATGCTGCGTCTTCAGCAGAGGGCCGATCGGAAATTTCAATCGGGAGATGTCATGCGTCGTTGTTCGTTCATGCGCCGTCGCATGCCGGGATTATGCCGTCCGTTGATCGAGCAGATCGTCGATCAGCTCGGCTAGCGGAATAAAACGGCAGGCCAATGCGGCGACATCCTCCTCGAATCGCGGCGAATCCAACTCGATCCAACCCTGCATCAATGTCTGCGGGCCATAGTCGGTGAAAACGTGGGGCCAGTCGCGGGCCGCCCCGGCAAACGCCGACCGGAACGCGGCGGCGAACTCGCGGCTCTGGATCGCATAGCCCTCAAGCGAACGCAGCTTCAAGGCGTGGATGTTATAGAACGCACGTCGTTGCTTGAGACCCTTTGAATCGATCCACACGGAAAAGAAAATCCCGACCTCGCTCGGCCCGCCTGCGGGCGACTGATTGGCCCAGCGGCGTTTTTGGAGTTTGAGCACGGCCGCTTCATGCCAGCAGCCGACGTGCGCCTCGATCTGCCGGGCGACGAGCAGCGAGCGCACACGGGCAGCCACACGGCCAAAGATCTCCAGATACGGGTCCAGCGATTCGGAATCCCGGTGAGCGATTGATGCGTTCATGGCCGGAACATCACTCCTTCTTTCCACCCCAACGCCATCCCGGCTTTTCACCCTTCCACCAGCAGACGGCGATCAACGCCACCGACAGACCGATCACATAGATGACAAGCGCCGGCTTTTCAGGTGTTAGCCAACGAGCCCCGGCAACCAGGAGCCCCACGTAGATCGCCATCACCACCCAGCCTTGCCAGCAGACCGGCGGCCCCCAGCCCCACCCGTAGGTTTTCGCCGGGAACCAGATCGTGCGTTTGGAGTTGTCCATGGTTTTGTCCTCGAAATTTGGGTTCTCAAAAATCCGTCAACTCACAGGTAAACCGCGCGCTCTCGGCCAACGCCGTATCGAACGTCACATGACGCCGTCCGCCACCTCGTTTCCCGACGTATGCCTTTTCCCATTCGTTGGCCATGAAACGCTTGAACGCCACCAGGAGAAACGAGCGAAACCGCCCCTTTTCCGGCGCGACCCGTCGCAACGCATCCGTGTCGTCCTCCAGCAACCGCGCGAAAAACGCCTGCGCAAGATCCTGTGCGTCGTGAGGCGTGCGATCCTGCCTTCGGGCAAAGGCATAGAGCGGCGGCCTGTAAACGCGACACAGCGTTTCCAAAGCCGCCCCGACTTCCGGCGAGTTCTTTTCGCGCGCCTGCAACACGACCGTCCAACGCGTGGCCGCGAACCGCTCCCGACTCGCTCCACCGGCGCGTTGCTCAAGTGTGGTCATAGCGTATCACCATCGGAATCACTGCTTCGTTCACCGCCTTACTTGCCGAACAGCCCCTTGAGCGCGCCAGCCGCACCGGCGGCCTTGGTCGCGTCGATACCATAGGCATTCAAAACGCCCTTCACCAATCCCTGCTGGTCACCTGTGAGTCCGCCCTTGCCAAGCACGCTGGCGCCCTGCGCCGCCAGCGCGGCAAAATCCTGTTTTTGCAACGCGCCGAGCACGCCGGAGATTTTCGCCGTGTCGAAGCCTTGCTTCAGCGCCCACGCGCTCACGAGTTGCGTGGCCGAACCGGCGAGGTCCTCGGCGCCCGGGACGCTTTTGGCCGCCGCGCTCAAGCCGGCGAGCGATGACAACGCGGCGTTGGCTTGATTACCCGCCAGCGCGGTCTTCACGGCATTGATCTTTTCCACCAACGCCGGGGATTTGGCCGCCATCTGACCCAGGCTCGTCAGCACCTGCGTGGCGAGCGTCGACAGCTGGGAGCCCGACGCCGTCTGGAAGTCCGGGATTTTCACCGTGGCCTCCGTTGCCGGCGCGGATTCCGCGACCGTCACCAATGAGGAGTCCGATTTCGCATGAGCAGCCACACCGGTCATGCCAGCCATGCACGCCATCAACCAAAACGAGTTGGGAAGTTTCATCGCCTCACCGCACCCGAAAGCCGGCACCATTGCAACTGCGCGCCCGTTTCGCTGAGCGCCCGGGCATCGAGTAACCTATTGGGTTACTCGATGCTCGTCCGGAATCCTTCATTTTCCCGAAACATTAGTGTTCATTCGCGTCCATTAGTGGTTACTCCTCACTTTTAGTCACATCTATGAACGACGCGGCCTTCGACGACGACCTTCCCGCCTCCGTCCGCTCCGAACCGGGAGAGGTCGGCCTTGTTGAGCCGCGCGACTGGATCACGACCGAGCCGTTCACCTTCGACAACGGCCAGTCGATCCCCGGGTTCACGCTCCGCTACGAAACCTATGGTCGCCCCAACGCCGCGCGCGACAACGCCATCCTGATCTGCCATGCGCTCTCGGGCGACCACCACTGCGCCGGCATTCACTCGCTCAACGACAAAAAGCCCGGCTGGTGGAACAACCTCATCGGCCCCGGCAAGGCGGTTGATACCAACAAATTCTTCGTCCTCTGCTGCAACGTCATCGGCGGTTGCCAAGGTTCCAGCGGCCCGTCGTCCATCGACCCGCGCACCGGCCGGCCCTACGGCATCACGTTCCCCTCCGTCACCATCCGCGACATGGTGCGCACCCAGAAACTCTGGCTCGACGCCCTCGGCATCTCGTCACTTTACGCCGTGATCGGCGGCTCGATGGGCGGCATGCAAGTGCTCCAATGGGCGATCGAATATCCGGCGTTCGTGAAACGCGCCCTGGCCATGGCTACCACCGCCCGCGAAGGCGCCCAGGCCATCGCCTTCAACGAAGTCGGCCGCCAGGCGATCCTTCAAGATCCCGAGTGGAACCACGGCTATTACCCGAAGAGCGGCGGCCCTCGCGTGGGCTTGGCCATCGCCCGCATGATGGCGCACATCACGTATCTGTCCGACGCGTCGATGGACCGTAAATTCGGCCGCAAAGCCGTCTCCGCCCACCATCGCAAAGCCGCGCCGTCCACCCGAGCCGAGGACGTCTCCGAACTCTCGATGGAGGGCGTCGATCCGGTCGCACCCGCCGCCACCTTCGATGTGCGTTTCGAGGTCGAGAGCTATCTGCGCTACCAGGGCCAGAGCTTCATCAACCGCTTCGACGCCAACTCGTATCTCTACATCACGCGCGCGCTCGACCAGTTCGATCTCGCCGCCACCCACGGCTCGCTGGAACAAGCCTTCGCCGAGGTGCAGGCGTCCACGCTGGTCGTGGGTTTCACCAGCGACTGGCTGTTCCCGCCCGACCAAAACCGCGCCATCGCCCTCGCCCTCCTGCGCGCCGGCAAACGCGTGAGCTACGCCGAGCTCGCCACCGATCTTGGCCACGATTCGTTCCTGCTCGAATCGCCCGAGCTCTACGACCTGGTGCGCGGGTTTCTGGACTGACGTCGTCACGGCTCTGTAGGGCCTCCCGCCAATTCGCCCACAGGACCGCCCACGAAAAAGCCGCGCCGCCGGTAAAGGCGTGCGCGGCTTGAAGGAAGCAGGCCAGGCCCGAGGGCCTGAAATCAGGCCTTGGGTTTGCTGCGGGCCAGGAAGAGCGAAACCAGGCCGAAGAGCGCGAAGACCGCGCCCCACACCAGATTCACGTTCTGACCGAGCGAATGTTTCGCGTAGATCGCCGGATCGGCGACGAAACCGTAAACGAGAAGAATGAGTCCAAGGCTGAGGAACAGCCAACCCATCGGACTGCGCACATCGAGTTGCATGGTCGGGGAGAATTGAGGGTTACCAGAAGATGATGTTAAGGACGAGGGCGGCGCCGAGCACGATCACGCCAAGCGTGACCGGACGCGAATACCACGGAGTGCCTGGGGCCTCCTGCGGTTTCTCGGTGAGAGAGTAAACCAAGCCGCGCAGCTCCTCGTCGGTCTTGTTGGCCGCGGTCGTCAGCGAGATGCCGATCGTGCCGATGAAGCAGCCCGTGAAGGCGAAGATCGCCATCCAGAAGTTCTGCGCCATCGAGCTGCGGAAGATGAACTCCGCGGCGATCCAGCCACCCTTGACGCCGGCATGATCGCCCATCGGCAAGGTCAGGCCGTGGAAGATCATCGCGGTGATCGTGCCGATCAACAGACCGAAGAAGGCGCCATGACCGGTGGTGCGGCGCCAGAACATGCCGAGCAGGAAGATCGCGAACAGCGGGGCGTTCACGAAGCCGAACACCAGCTGGAGCATGTCCATGATGTTGTCGAACTGACGGGCCGTGTAGGCGGCCGCGGCGCTGACCAGCAGGCCGACCACCGTGGTCATGCGGCCAACCTTCACGAGGTGCTCGTCGCTGGCTTTCTTGTTAAAGTAGCTCTGGTAAAGATCGTAGGTGAACACTGTGTTGAACGCGGTGACGTTGCCCGCCATGCCCGACATGAACGAGGCCATCAGCGCGGTGAGACCGATGCCGAGCAGACCGTTGGGGAAGTAGGCCGCGAGCATCGAGGGCACGACCATGTTGTAGTCGGGACCGCCGCTGGGGGTGGCCGGAAGATGCAGGCCGGTGCCGCCCTTTTGCACCAAGGCGACGGCGAGAAGACCGGGGAGAATCACCAGCGCGGGGAAGAGCATCTTCGGAATCGCCGCGATGATCGGGGTGCGGCGGGCGGCGTTCATGTCCTTGGCGGCCATGGCGCGCTGAACCACAAGGAAGTCCGTGCACCAGTAACCGAAGGAGAGCACGAAGCCGAGGCCCATCGCCATGCCGAACCATTCGACACCCATGGGGTTGTCGGCCGCGTTGCCCATGTGGGCCCACGAGTGGGTCCACGCGCCGGGCATGCCGCGTTCGGCGGAATAAAGGCCCAGGTTGGTCATCAGGCCGTCCCAGCCGCCGATGTCCTTCAGACCGAGCATCACCAGCGGAAGGAAGCCGAGGACGATCAGGAAGAACTGGAGCACCTCGTTGTAAATCGCGGAGGTGAGACCGCCGGTGTAAATGTAGACCAACACGATTATGCCGGACACCGCGATACAAAGGTTGTAGTCGAGACCGAGAATGGCGTTCAACAACGTGGCCAGCGCGTGCATCGAGATGCCGGAGGAGAACACCGTCATCACCGCGAAGGTGATCGCGTTGAAGGCGCGGGTTTTTTCATCGAAACGCAACTTCAGGTATTCGGGCACCGAGCGGGCCTTCGAGCCGTAGTAGAACGGCATCATGAAAATGCCCACGAACACCATGGCGGGAATCGCGCCCACCCAATAGAAGTGGGAGGTCGAAATGCCGTATTTGGCGCCCGAGGCGGCCATACCCATGACCTCCTGTGCGCCAAGATTGGCGCCGATGAAGCCCAACGCGCACACCCAGGCGGGCAGCGAACGACCCGACTCGAAGAAATCGGCGCTGGTCTTCAGGTGCTTCTTCAGCACCCAACCTATGCCGATAACAAAGGTGAAATAGACCATCAGGATCAAATAATCGACCCAGGCCAGACTAAGGACCACCGAGCCATCACCGGCGGAGACGGCTCCACCGCCAGCGGCAAGGAATAGAGGAGAGATCAGGGAACTCACGGGGTTGACGACAATAGGTTAAGACGCAAACGAAGCTCATCGACGTATCCACTATGACATGGATTAGAAAGCTTCTTTTTATGAGACGCTTAACGATGCCCGCAGGCCGCCGGGCACTCGTGCTCCAAACCGCGCCTGCCTTCGGGCAAATGGACGCCGGCCTTGACGTCGCCCGGCCCGAGGGGCGTTGATGCGAACGCACCATCAATGTCTCTCCACGCCATCAAGCGCACCGTCGACATGCAAATCATCGCCGAATGGGTCGAACCCCGCTCGCGCGTGCTCGACCTCGGCTGCGGACGCGGCGTGCTCCTCGATTACCTCGTGCAAACCAAACAGGTCCATGCGGTCGGCGTGGACCTCGATTTCGACAAGATCTCCGCCTGCGTCCGCCGCGGCCTCACCGCCTATCAGGGCGACATGATGGCCCTCATGCGCGCCTTGCCCGAAAACCATTTTGACCGGGTCATCTGTTCCCGCACGCTCGAAGAATTGCCCGACCCCGGCGCGATCATCGAGCAGGCGCTGCGTATCGGTCGCACCATTACGGTGGGCTTTGTAAACCACGGTTATTGGAAAAACCGCACGGCCGCGTTTTTCCTCGGACGCAAACCGCGCAACGCCGTTTACACGACCGCGTGGTATGAGAGCCGCCCGACGAACCCCGCGAGCATCGCCGACTTCGAGGATTTTTGCGCGTTGCGAAAGCTGAAGATCGCCCGCCGCGCCCACCTAGGCGGCGACTGGAAAACGACGAGCAGCATTTTGCCCAACCTGCTGGCCGGCTACGCGCTCTACGATCTCACGCGCTGAAACTGCGAGACTCCGGACCAAGGCTTCCTCCGCCCGACCGCCTCGCGCGACGAAAGCTGGTCTTCTCGAAAAGGACAAGTCGTCCCCTGAATAGCGACCAAGGCGCTCACCGACACGGTCAATTCCAAGCCAACCAAGCCCCTGCTGATCTTCGTTCGCTTAAGGTTTACACATTGCTCATCCGGGGGCTGCGTATTGCTCTGCCTCTATGTCTTTTGATCTGAGCGTTCCTGTCCGGACCGAGGAGGAGGTTAAGAACAACATTGTCCTTCCATGGCTACGTCGGCTCGGTGTGAATAAGGAGGAAACCCAGTTTGAGCATAGCTTCACCTTGAAGGTTGGTTTGCATGAGGTGAAGAAGGGAACGGGGGGACATTCAAAGTCACATGTGGGTGCCCGTCTTGACACTTTGGTCAGGCGAAACGGTCAGAACCTTCTTATCGTGGAGTTTAAAGCAGGGGGGATCGAGCTGGACGACGCGGATCGAGACCAAGCCATTTCATACGCACGGTTGTTGCCGCAGATCGCTCCCTATGCACTGGTTACCAATGGCCGAGATTTTCGCCTGTATAATGTTGTTACCCGGCAGCGTTGCGAGTCGATGGAGCTAAGAAGTGGTTATCACATCGCGTTGCCAGATGATGCCATCGCCGAGGCTCAAACGCTTTTCCTGAATTTGTCGCCGGGCAATTTAATCACGTTTTGCGCTGAACAGGTCGCCTCACATATCAAACCGCTGAGCGGTTCTGGGACCAACGTGAACAAGAAATATGTGCGAGACCTTATCGTGGAGCGGAGTGCATTGGATGGCTGGGTCGATGAATTGGAGCGGTCCGACAAACCGGGCTTGTTGGTCTTGGCCGAGTCCGGTCGAGGGAAAACCTCCGCATTTTGCGGCCTTGCCCTGAAACGGATTCAGAGTGGGAAGCCAACGTTGTTTTTCTCCGGCGGCGATGTGGAAGGCTCGTTGCTGGCCGCAATCAGCGATGACTTTGGCTGGGTATTCACAGAACAGGTGAGCCCCCTGCATCTGGTAAAAAGGTTGGGGCGCATGACGTCGGGATGTCCCTTGCTCATCTGTTTGGATGCTATTGACGAGTGGCTTTACCCATCGCGTGCAGCCAGTCTGTTGGCCTTTTTACGAGGAGTCCAAAGTCAGGGCATCGGCGTCAAAATATTGATTTCATGCAAGACGAACATCTGGCCCAAATTTACCGCTCCCAATGGTTCGCAGGTAGGAGTTGATGCCTATCTTGTAGACGGCAAAGGAAAGGATAGCGGACCGGAACGCCATCTCCCCGCGTTTACGGACGACGAATTCTCCCTCGCTGTGCGACACTATCGCGATGCGTTCAATGTGCATGGCATGATCGAACTAATCGTGCTGGATGAAGCCCGTCGAAATCCCTTTCTCCTGCGGGTGATATTTGCCGTAGCCGCCTCTGGTGATTCGCGTCACGTGTCATTTTCGCTGAAGGATTTTTTCGCACGCTACTGTGACTTGCTGGTGAAACGCACTGCCCAACCGGAAATCGCCTTGGCGCAGCTCATCGCGTTGGCGGGCGCTTGTGATCGGCTCAATCAAGCGGTGTTGTCGATTGAGGACGCCCGCATCGAGCTGAAATTGAGCGTCACCGAGACAATTTTACCGGCCTTATTTGAACAGGATATTCTACGGCAGACACCGCAGGGGATAACGTTCTGCTTTCAGCACCTGCGCGACTACTTGATAGCATTTCGCGTGCGGCGGTGGGGACAGATGCCACCTGATCAATTCGCCCGTGAATGTCCCGACGGAGTGGCTCAAGAGGCATTCAGTTTCTATCTGCGCTATGCGTCGTCTGAGCAGATGCGTGCTCTGGTCGGTTTAGCCTATGACAACGCCGAGCTCTATGTGCACCTTTACAATGAATTGCTGACAAAGTTTTTCCCCCGTCTCCGCGAGGAGTTCGAGCCGAGGGAGCAAGGACAGGTCGGCTTTATCGCTGAATATATCGCGTCACGTAGATGCATGGGGGGTTACGGGTTTCGCGTGCGCCAAGCTGGTGATCCCGCAGTTTCGCTCGTTCCCGTTGAGGAATTTTTCAGCAAGTCCGGTCTGCTCGCCATTTATGGAGCGTCAACCCTCCATTATTGTAGCTCTGCCATGGGGCTCAACATGCTGCGCGATGTGAAGCGTGAGGTTGTTGAAAATGAAATCCTCTCCCAATTGGAAAAGGTGGTTAAAGAAAAACGCTTGTCGATGCGCACCACATCCACGGTCCCACGAGAGGCCATGGTGGCGGTGGTGGAGACAATGCCCGCGTATTTTGAGAAGTTCCACGGCAGTAATGATCGGAGCCTGTCGTATCCCATCGAATCGACCGACGTCCGCGCATGCTTGGATCACCGCAAGCTCGTCATGCATTTCGAATATGAAGTGCGTGCAGAAAGGGCAGTCGCATCGGGTAGGTCCTGGCGCGATTGGGGGCGACTTTCTGAAGCGGATCACGAGGAGATATTGAGACGGGCCGATATCGCCATGACCGGTCGTAGGCCGGAGAAGTTGCGGCCAATTTCAACTGATTTACGCAACCTTGAGCAAACGCTGGAGCGCTGGGGCGTATTCACCGTCAAGGAGCCCATCTCCGCGCCACTCTGGCCGAGTGACTACTTTCTCTCCGAAAACCTTCGATCCAAACCCAAGGAGGGCCGTCGTTTAATTGAGTCCTTCTTGGCCAAATTCCTCATAGCGTTCCTGAATGACTACCGTCTCGTCATTGAGGAAAATTTCCCAGCATTTAAGTCCTCGTTTTCGCTATACGCGAATTTGCCATGCCGGCTCTACCTTTTGACGGATTCCCGGTTGGATGGTAACCACATTACCGGCGGCTTATCGATGTTGGGCGAGCACCTTCCACCCGGATCGGAGAACGAAGTGATCATATGCTCAACAGGAGAACTGGACTCCCACGCATGCACCTACCGAGGCCACCCATTGGATTGTTTTATCAGCACTTGGGAGCGGCTTGACCATCTCATCCCGTGGAAGAAAGACGCGCAACCGGTCCATGATCGTATTTATAAGGAAATACGTTCGGACTGGCGAAAACTGGCCAATGCCATCCGACGCGAATGCAGCCTGCCGGAGAAATAGGTTTGGTCCGAAAAGGGTGCGATTCGTCCGTCGAGCCGCAGATATGGGATGAATCAATCGATTGTGACGGTCCAGGGGTCAGAGCGAGTTTCGTCACTGCGCGGCATCGGCCGCGCCTCCGCACAATCGCCGGAGCCATTGGCGAGAGGCCTCTTCCAGAGAATCGCCCATTGGGCGATTCCATTAGCGGTCAACCACTCCGAATCGCGTCAAGTATTGGGCGAAGCGAAGGAGTCGGGGCGAGTTTTGTCATTTCTGCCACGCGCTGCACCTCGCACACTGAAAGTGCTAGCACTCGGCTTTGCCCTTATTTGAACCGGTTTTAACCCTCGGTGCTTGCGCAAGGGATTGGCCACTGTCCGAGTCTTGCTCATGCCGACTCCCGACGATCCGCAGCTCCCCGATCCCGCGCCTGTTCAGGTAACCGAGCGTAATCCTGAATCCGAAGAATTCTGGGCAAAGAAGAAGCTGCTCAATACCTGGAGCCTGCTCGAGGGGCGGTTCCCGTTTGTGTCCCTGCTGCTCGTGGTCGCCAGCGTGGTCGTCACGATCTGCGCGCATCTCTTGCCCGAACCGACTCAAACGTGGCTTTACGCCAACGGCGGCGAGACCTCGTATTTAACTGTTACTGGATCTGGCTGCTCGGGCGCTTGCTGGAGCGTGAACTCGGCTCGGTTCGTTTTCTGGGTCTCTTCCTCGGGACCGCCGTAGTGAGCGGCATCGCGGAACTCGCCTGGGCCGGCCAGCTCGGCGTGGGCATGTCCGGTGTCGCCTACGCCTTCTTTGGTTTCTTGTTCGTAAACCAAGCCCGCCACCCGGACTTCCGGCGCGTGTTATCCGGCAACACCCGACTGCTGATGCTCGGCTGGCTGGTCGCGTGCTTCGTGCTCACCTACACGAAGGTTTTCAATGTCGCCAATTTCGCCCACGTGGGCGGACTCGTCTCGGGCGGACTCGTCGGCGTGGCGTGGTATCCGCAGCGTTGGCAAAAACAGGCGCGGGCTGCGTGTCTCATGCTCGGAGCCGCGGCCCTTGCGGTGTTGTTTTGGGCACCGTGGCAACCAGCGTGGCAGATGGGGCAGGCTTATCGGGCACTGATTGCCAAAGACGATGCGACCGCACTCGCCGCACTTGAAAAAGTCCGAACCAAAGACCCTGCCAATGCGTGGGCATTGTCGCAGGAGGTTCAGCTGCGTGCGGCACGGGGAGAGTATGCGCTCACTCGCGACCTCCTCGAGGAGTTGGTGGTGGCGCAGGAGAATACCACGAATCTCAATCATCTCGCCTGGCTGCTCGCGACTTGCCCGAAGCCAGACGTGCGGGACGGCGCCAAGGCGGTCGAATTTGCCCTTCGCGCCTGTGCCCTCGACGGGTGGAAATCAGGCGCGATCATCGACACGCTCGCGGCGGCCTACGCGGAGATGGGCAATTTCGCCGACGCCGAGAAGTGGATGCTCAAAGCGATGGAATTATCCGGCGGAAAATCGCCGGTTTACCAAGCCCACCTCGATTTATTCCGCGCGCACAAGCCGGTGCGTGAAGTCCCGTCCGGTGCCCACTAGGACCGCTGACCCAAGCCACTAGATCCCACGCCTAAGCCCCCCGACCCCGTGGGCGCAAGATCGTCATTTCGCGGTTTATTTTTGTCCGAACCGACCCCGCTGGTTCGTTGACTGTATGAACTTCAATCCACCCAAAAACATGAGCACTCCCAATACCGATTATCCCGCATTCAGCCCCTACCTCAGCGTCCGTGATGCGGACCAGGCCATCGAGTTTTACCGAGCCGCCTTCGGAGCGACCGAACGCTACCGTCTGACCGACAGCAAAACCGGCAAGGTCGTCCATGCCGAACTCCTAATCCAAGGCAGCCTGATCATGCTCGCGGAGGAAAATCCGCAATGGGGCAACAAGGCCCCGGCCACGCTCGGCGGCACGCCCGTCACCTTTTGCGTGATGGTGGACAACGCCGATGCCGCGTTCGACCGCGCCGTCGCGGCGGGCGCCAGCGTGCTCATGCCGGTGGCCGATCAATTCTATGGCTTCCGCAGCTGCAGCGTGAGCGATCCGTTCGGTCACCAATGGATGCTCCAGCACCAGATCGAAACCGTTCCTCCCGAGGAGCTGCAGAAACGCTGGGACGCGATGAGTCACGAATGTCCCGCCACCGCCAACACGGCGGGGTGATGGCGACCACAACATCACGACTCTTATCTAAACGATGACGGGCGCAAAAAAAGCCGGGGGCGTGGGCCTCCGGCTTGGGAATCGAACCGGCTCGACGCCAGGTCGAGCCCTATGACGACACGCAGGCTACGTTCGGCTCAGAAGAACGTCAGGTAGTTGCCTTCGCCCATGCGCTTGATGAGGAGCGCGAGTTCCATCGCGTGGTAGTCGCCCCACATCGACGACTCGCCGCAGGGGACTTTCTGGCCTTTCGGGATGTGATCCCAACCGTTCGGGCGGTGATAAACGCTGTGCAGCAACAGGCCCTGGTGTTTCGGATCGGAGGAGAGATATGCGTCGGAGAAGAGCGTGTTGGCGACGGTGAGGCCGGCCTGCGTGTAGTGTTTGCCGGCGGTCTTTTCGCCTTTGGCGGAGAGCCAGTTGCCGAGACGGAGAAAACCTTGCGCGGCGATCGCGGCGGCGGAGCTGTCCACGGGCTCGAACTTGTTGAAAGGGTCGGCGTTGGTCTTGGTGATGTCACCGAGCGCGGCCCAGTTGAGCGCGGCGCTGTCCCAGTAGGGAATGCCGTCTTTCGCGGAGTAGCCGTCGATGTAGTAGTCGCTCGTCGCCATCGCGGTTTCGAGGAAGAGATCGGTCACGGCGCGGCGGCCGCCGACGGCGTCGAGGTCGGCGCCTTTGACCGTGTCAAGGAACTCAAGCTGCTCGGCATAACCGGCGATGATCCAGGCGGCACCGCGCGTCCACGTGGTGAAGGGCGAGTAGCCTTGTTGCGAGGAGGGGCAGCGGAACTGGCCGTCGTTGCGGTTGAAAACGGATTCGTGGGCGACACGTCCGCGGACATCGTAGCTGTCGCGACCGGTGCCAAAAAACACGTTATAGCGCGCGGTGGTCGCGGCGTGCTCGATGGCGCGGTGGAGGAGGTTGATGGACTTGTCGCCCTCGCCCATCAGCGAGTGGCCGAGCTGGTGCGCAACCACCAGCGCGCGCATGGAGCGGATGGTGTCGGCGAAGAGGGACTGCGGGCCGTTGAAGGAGTAAACGTAGCCGGAGGGCTTCACGCCGGGCGAACCCTTCACGGGCGACCACGCGGCGGTCTGATTGGTGGTCGCGTGACGCGCGGCCTGCACGGCGCCGGAAACTTTGAGCGCGAGCTCGGCGAAGTTGAGCTCGTCCTGATTGAAGGGGATTTTGCCCTCGAGCATCAGACGGCGAAGATTGCCGTAAGTGGAGACGTTGTTGAAGCCGTGGTCGTGCACGCCGACGTGCGACACGTGCGAAGCCATGAGCTGCACGGTTTTTTCGCGACCGAGCTTCAGAAAACGCTCGTCGCCGGTGGCATCGTATTGGAGGAACGCCATGCCGAACTGGAAGCCCTGCGTCCACTCGGTCCAGCCGCGCGAGGTGTATTTGCCCTTCACGGTGAAGACCGGCGTGCCCTTGGACGGATCCCACGATTTGTTGATCGAATCGATCTTTTGACCGGCGAGTTCAAACACGCGGTCGACTTTTTTCTGGAGCTTGGCGGGGGTCAGCGTGGCTTCGATTTTCATGGTAAATGGATGGTGCAAGCGTGCCTGCGGAGATTCGTGAAACAAGGGCCAACTCACAGGACAAATCCGCAATGCCAGCACGAACCCGACCTCGGTGGCCCAATCTTGTTTGTCACCTATTAAGTGACAAAAGGATCGGGCGGTTGCGCCGTTTGTGTGGCCGGCTCTACGGTGTTACCCCGCGAACGTCGTCATCAGCTCCGCGTAGATTTTCGCGCTCGCGATCAACTCGCGCACCGAGGCGCGTTCATCGACCGCGTGGCAGTTGTCGCCACCCGGGCCGTGTCCGAGCGTGGGGATCTTCAGGTAATGCGAGAAGAAGTGCATGTCGTTGAAACCATACGACGTGCGGAAGACGCTTTTCTCCTTTCGCACACGCGTCACGCAGTCCGCCATCGCGGCGAAAAACGGATCATCGGGCGAGGTGAAACACGGGTGGTTGTCCGAGACTTTGTCGATGGTGATGCGGCAATGCGGAATCGCCTTCGCCGCCTTGGCGAGAAACGCCCGCAAGTCCCGCTCCGCTGCGGCCACCGTCTCGACGGGCAGCACGCGGCGATCAATGGAGAAACTCGCGAGCGCCGGCACGGTGTTGATTTTGCCGCCTTCGCCCGAGGCGAACACGCCGCCAAGGTTAAGCGTGGGCGTTTTCACGGTTCCGTCGGGCGCGGTGAACGTGCGCTTCGCAAGATGTTGCTTGTAGTCGTCGAGCGCGCGCACGAGGGCGGACATTTTTTCAAGCGCGTTGATGCCTTGATCGGGACGGCTGCCATGCGCGGCGCGACCGTGGACGGTGACGTTGAGCCAGACCACGCCGTTGTGCCCGCAACAGATGCCGTTGCCCTCGCCGCCTTCCATCACGATCGCGTAATCGGGGCGGATCGGCGCGTGCTTCACCAGCCAGCCGGCACCGAGTTCGGAGTCGGTCTCTTCGTCGGCGGTGAACGACACCTCGATGTGGGTCTTGGGGGCGACGCCGGTGGCCCGCAGCGCGCGCAAGGCCAGCAACAGCGAAGCGTGCGAGCCCTTCATGTCGGCCGTGCCGCGACCGTAAATCCAACCACGCTCGACCGCACCGCTGAACGGGTCGCCGTGCTTCCACACGCCGGAGACCGGGACGACGTCGTAGTGGGCGTTGAAATGAAGCGTCTTCTTCGCACCGCGCACGGCGAGTTTGCCGAGGACGTTGTAACGCGGGAACGCCTGTTGCTGCGGCAGCAGGTATTTCTTGAGCAAGGTCCGCGGGATCGTGAAGCGTCGCGTCTTCAGCCCCGCCGCGGTCAGCTCATCCGCGAGCAGGCGCGTGATGGCGTCGTAGTGTTCGCCGGGCGGATTGACCGTCGGAAGGCGCACGAGACGCTGAAGCAACGCGATCAAGTCATCGGCACGCGTGTCGATATAGGCGGAGGGCGACATCGCGCGGCAACGTAGACGGTTTGCCATGCCGAGCGAGGCGATAAACATCACGACCATGCCAACCGCCGCCGAAATCATCGCACTCCTGAAACTGGAGCCGTTGCCCAACGAAGGCGGCTTCTTCCGGCGCACTTACACCAGCACGGCGACTCTGCCGGGCGGGCGTCCCGTGGGGACGGCGATTTATTTTCTGCTCACTCCGGAAGGATTCTCGGCCCTGCACCGCTTGCTGACGGACGAAGTGTGGCACTTCCATGCCGGTGCCCCCATCGAGCACCTCATGCTCGACCCTGCCAGCGGCCGGGGCACGCGCACGATCATCGGCTCCGATCTTCCCGGCGGCCAACAGACCCAACGCACCGTGCCCGGCGGAGTCTGGCAGGGCGCCCGCCTCGCCACGGGCGGTGCGTGGGCGCTGGTGGGTTGCACCATGTCGCCGGGTTGGGACGAGAGGGAGTTTACGCTGGGCGAGCGCAACGTGCTCATCACCCGCTTCCCCGAATGGGCCGGCGATATTCGCGCGCTCACGCGATGATTTTTGACAGCTCCGGTGCCCGGGACATCGTAAACGGCCTATCACCATGTCCCTCGCCGATCTTCGCAAAGATTACAGCCTGTCCGGTCTTCTGGAAAAAGATCTCGCGCGCGACCCCTTCCGCCAATTCGACAAATGGTTTCAGGAAGCCCAGGCCGCCAAGCTCGTCGAGCCCAACGCCATGACGCTCGCCACCGCGACGCGCGACGGCCGTCCCTCGGCCCGCACGGTGCTGCTCAAGGGCGTCGATGGTCGCGGTTTCGTTTTCTACACCAACTACGAGAGCCGCAAAGGCCGCGATCTCGCCGAAAACCCCCGCGCCACGCTGCTGCTTCCGTGGCTTGCGCTGGAGCGCCAGGTCATCATCGAGGGCACCGTTTCGAAAATCACCCGCGAAGAAAGCGCCGCGTATTTCCACAGCCGCCCGCGCGCCAGTCAGCTCGGTGCATGGGTGTCGCAACAAAGCTCCATCATCACCAGTCGCGCCCCGCTCGAAGACGCCATGAAGGCCCTTGAAAAGAAACACGCCGGCGCCGAGGTGCCGCTGCCTCCCGCCTGGGGTGGCTACCGCCTCACACCCGAGACCGTGGAGTTCTGGCAAGGCCGCCGCAGCCGCCTGCACGACCGCCTGCGTTATCGTCGCGAAGCCTCCGGCACCTGGACGGTGGAGCGTCTCGCCCCCTGACCGACCGTGGCCACCTCCAAAAAGATCCTCCACCGTCGCCCGCCGTCGCGCCCGTCCGATCGGCTGCTGGCGGCCGCACTCGCGACCTTGGGCGAAGGCGTGATCATTGCCACCAACCGATGGGAGCGCGGCGGCTTCGGTATCGCTTTTGTAAATACAAGCATCTGCGCCATGACCGGCTGGTCGGAGGCCGAATTGCGGGGCCGCCCCCATGGCTTCATCCATGCCGATGCCCGTCACCTTTCCGATCTGCGTCGCTGGCGGACAAAAGCCACGCCCGGTCGCACCTTCACCGGCGAGGGTTACTTGAAACGCCGCGACGGCACCCAGCTCTACACCACATGGACGTTCAGCCTGGTGGCGGGTTCAAGAGGCACGACTCATGTCGCCATCACCTATCGCGACATGACGGCCAAACGCCGCCTGCAGGAGGCGCTGATCCACTCGCAACGCCTGGAGGCCGTCAACCGGCTCGCGGGCGGCGTCGCCCACGATTTCAACAACCTTCTCTCCGTCATCAACGGCTACTGCGAGATCCTCGGCAGCAAGCCGACCATCAACCGTGAAGCCGCCCGCGAGGTCGGCGAGATCCACCGCGCCGGTCTTCAGGCCGCCGGCCTCGTGCGCCAGCTGCTCGCCTTCAGCCGGCGACAGACCATGGACCCGCGAGTAGTGAGCCTTAACCAGCTCGTGCGCGACAACGCCGGCATCTTTGCCAAGCTTCTGGGGCCGGGAAAATCCATCGCCCTCGCGCTCGACGCCACCACCGACCACGTGCTCGTCGATCCGTCGCAGCTCCAGCAGGTCTTGCTCAACCTCACGCTCAACGCCCGCGACGCGCTCTCTCCCGGCGGTCGCGTCACCATCAGCACCGGCAACCGCGAGATCGGCAGCCGCTTTAACAACCGCGCCGGCGACACCCCTCCCGGCCGCTACCTCCAGCTCTGCGTGCAGGACAACGGCCGCGGCATGGACGAGCAGACTCAGGCGCATCTATTCGAACCGTTTTTCACCACCAAGGATCACGGCCAGGGGACCGGCCTCGGGTTGGCGTTGGTTTACGGTGTCGTCCAACAAAGCGGTGGCTACATCCACGTGCGCAGCGCCCTCGGCACCGGCTCCACGTTTGAGATCCTCCTGCCCGAAGTCAGCGCCCCCGCCGATCCCCAACCCACCTCACTCGGAGCCCTTCCCTCCACCCGGGGACACGAAACCGTGCTCATCGCCGAGGCCGACCCGGTCGTCTGCAAGATGGTGGCGGGTATTCTTACCACCGACGGTTACACGGTTCTCGCCAGCAGTTCACCCGTAAAGGCGATGCAACTCGCCCGTCGCCACAAAAAGCCGGTCAACCTCCTCATCGGCAACGTGCAGCATGTCGATGCCGCCAAGCTCGCCCGCACTCTCCACTCCGCCAATCCGAACCTGCGCGTGCTCGCGACCGACAGCGTGCCCGGCCCCTCGTTTCCCTGGCTGAGTGCGCAAGCGCAGACCCATCTCGCCAAACCCTACGCCCTCAGCACGCTGCTCCACACGGTGCGCGCACTCCTTGACGGGAAACCGCCGACAGGCAAAACGGCTCCAGCGCGCACGAAATCGTAGCTCACATCATTCTCGTTCTCTTACTCGTTCTCGTTCTCGGTTTGAACGAAGCCCCGAGCCGGGAGAGAACGAGAACGAATCCAAGCCCTCCCTTTTTCGGCCCCCATGAAAATCCTCCTTACCGGAGCTTCCGGCCTCGTCGGCAGCGCCTTCGCCCAATCCGCCACCCGCCGCGGCCACCACGTCACCGGCCTGGTCGGCACGTTTACCGGCGAAATCCCGGGCCTCGCGGCCAAACGCACGATCGATCTCACCGACGAAACCGCCATCACGACGACCGCCCTCGAACTGTTTCCCGACGCCATCGTCAATTGCGCCGCCGTGTCGGAACCCGGCCAATGCGACGCCGACCCGGCACGCGCGCAGACGCTCAACGTCGCCCTTCCTGCGACGCTCGCCCGCCTCGCCAACCATCTCAGCGCGCGACTGATTCACCTTTCGTCGGAACAGGTGTTCGACGGCACGAGTTCCGCCGCCTACGCGGTGAAGAGCGCGGTCAACCCGATCAATCTCTACGCGCGCCAAAAAGTGGAGAGCGAACGCCTCGTCCATACCGCCGCTCCTGATTTCGCGATCACGCTGCGCGCGCCGCTCCTCACCGGCAACAGTCTCGGCGGACGCCGCAGCCTGCACGAGCGCCTCTTCGCCGATTGGTCGGCCGGCAAGACGCCCAAGGTTTATACCGATGAAATCCGCCAGCCGTGCACTGCGGCCAACCTCGCCGAGATCATGGTCGAGCTGCTGGAGCGCAACGACGTGCGCGGCGTGTTTCATTGGGCGGGGGCCGATGCGCTTTCGCGCAACGAACTCGCCCGCCGCATCCGCGCGCATTTCAAGTTGAGCGAAACGGCCGCGCCACTTGAGCCGATCACCCGCGCCGCCGACCCGCGCGCCGCCTCGAAACGCCAGGCCAGCCTCGCGCTCGATTTGAAACCGCTCGCCGGCGTGGTCAAAACACCGATCGAAACGTTCGATGCGCAGCTGGATCAATTCATCATCCCGCCCGCATTCCGCGCGTGGTATTTCAGCGCGTAGCACCGCCTCCCCATCGTTCTCGTTCTCCTACTCGTTCTCGTTCTCGTTCTCGATTTTTCCCGAAGAGAACGAGTAGGAGTAAGAGAACGAGAACGAGAACGATTTTAAGACGACCATGCAGCTCGATCTCCTCCCCCACCGCACCGCCGGTGCCGCTGAAAACATGGCGGCGGATTTCCTGCTGCTGCAGCGTTACCTCGAGACGACGCACGCGCGCTTTCGGCATTATGAATGGCGCGGTCCCGCTTTCACTTTTGGCTACGGACAAAAAATCGCCTACGTGCGCGAACAACTCGCCGCGCTCGCGCCCGACGAACATCTCGATCTCACGCGTCGTCCCACCGGCGGTGGCGTGGTTGATCATCGCGACGACTGGACCTTCGCCTTGGTGATCCCTCGCGGCCACGCGCTCTACGACGCCCGCGCCACCGAGAGCTACCGCCAGGTCCACGCGGACCTCGTCGCCGCGCTGCGCGCGCAAAACCAGCCGGTCGTCCTCAAAGAACGCTGCGAGCCCGCCGCCGAGGGAGCCGCCTGCGAGTCGGGCCCCACCGTCTGTTTCATCCGACCCGAGCTCTACGACGTGCTGCACGCCGAGACCGGAGCGAAAGTCGCCGGCGCGGCCCAAAAACGCACCAAGCACGGACTGTTGGTCCAAGGCAGCATCGCCAAAGGCGCACTGGCCGCGGACGTCGATTGGGAATCGTTTGAATCGGAGTTCACCACACGCCTCGCCACGACGCTCGGCGCCGAAGTCGTGCCCACGCCGTGGCCCGAATTCGCCGAAGGCGAACACGACGGCCTCACCGAACAATACTCAACCACCGAGTGGATCGAGTATCGGTGAACAGAGCCGGAAGTATTGCCACAAAAAGCACAAAAGGGGTTGTCTGCGAAAGCATCTCTCCCTCGTGCCTATAGGCGCGACGCAGGGAGAGGAAAGCCGGACGGCCCTTTGTGCTTTTTGTGGCCAATCCCTCCGGCTCAGCCCTTCCAGGCTTTGAGCCGGGCGGCTTGGATGAGGCACACGCAATTGCAGCCGTCCGCCGTGTGCATCCAATAGAGGTCGAGCGCGGCGAATTCCTTGTCCATCACCGCTTGCAGGCCGCCCACTTCGATCAACACCACGCCGTGCGGTTGCAGGCGATCACGCGCCTGGCGCAGAAATTTGCGAATGATATCCAAGCCGTCCTTGCCGCCATCGAGCGCCATCATCGGCTCGTGATAAAACTCCGGCGGCAGATTCTTGCAGTGCGCCGTCGGCTCATACGGCGGGTTGCTGATGATCACGTCGTATTTCACCTTCGGCACGGCATCGAACACATCGCTGTGGTGCAGCGTCACGCGACGCGCGAGCTTGTGGTTCTTCACGTTGATGCGCGCGACATCGAGCGCATCCGTCGAGAGATCGATGGCATCAACCTTCGCCTTGGGGAAGTGATGCGCGAGCAGGATGGCGAGGCAGCCCGAGCCGGTGCACACGTCGACCACGCGGCGCACCTTGGCGGGATCAGGCAGCCAGGCGTTGAGCTGCTGCGGGATGATCTCCAAAAAATAACTACGCGGGATGATCACGCGCTCATCGATGTAGAAACGGTATTCGCCCAAAAACGCCTCACGCGTGAGGTAGGCGGCGGGGATGCGTTTCACCAAGCGGCGATGGAGCATGTTTTCCACCGCGATGACCTCGGCGGTGGTCAGCTTGTGCTTGAGCACGGAAGGCTTGCTATCGAGTGGCAGCGCGAGTGTGCGCAGCAGCAGATAAAGGGCCTCGTCGTGCGCATTGGTCGCAATCTGCCCGAGGGCGGCGTCGGTCTCTTTATAGCGGGCGATGGCATGCTTCAGCCAATCACCAAGGGTAACCGGACGGGCGGTTTTTGTTTTCGCAGGGGAGACCCGGCGGAGCTTGGTGGGTTTTTTGGGAGTAGATGCCACGCTTGTTAAATTGGCGTAAAGAGATGCCCCTTACCCAAATCAGCCCGCAAGCGAGTTGAACAGCAAAACAAACGGAATCGCCACAATGGCACGCAATAAAGCGAAAAAAGCCCGCACTGCATCCACTTGAAAGGCGAGCAACAGAATAAGCCCGCCCCAGCGGCCAACCGCGAGGTAGGTCTCTTCCTTCAGCCAACCGCGATTCACCAAGATAAGAGCTCCTGGCAGAGGAGGCAGGGGAAACAAATCCAAGACGACCAAGCATGCATTAATGGAAATAACCCCCATCACCAGCATGGCGGTATTTGAATCCAGACGATAAGCGCCGGCACCCACCAAACTGACGATCAGCATGATAAGAAGGCTGATGGCGGTCTGGGCCAAGAGGCAATAAAGGTAGTGCTTACGGGGCTGAGCGAACGAAGCGGGGTTAATAGGGACAGGTTTAGCCCATGCCAAAAAAAACCAGATATGTTCGAGCCTAGGCTGAAGATAAAAAATACAGATCAACGGCAAAACCACGGTGCCCAAAAGATCCACATGCGGCAGTGGGTTGAGCGTCAGACGGCCAGCCATCGCCGGAGTGCGATCACCAAGACGATCGGCAAGCCACGCCTGTGCATAAGCACGCAAGCAAAGTGAGGCCGCGATAAATATATATGAGATGAGTCCGAGCCGTAGTTGCTCGGGAGACAGGCCTAGATCCATAGCCGGCTACTTTGCGGAACTCGCCGGGATTTGCGCAACCAGCTTTTGCTTCTGCACCTGCAACGCAGCTTCATTCACCGTGGCGAGCACGATGCGCGCCTCGACGAATTTTTCCTGATGGATCAGCACGTTGGCCTGATGCAGGCGGATGGTTTCCTTCTCCACCGGCGCGGCGACCTTCTCCTCAAACGCACGCCAAAAGGTCAGCGCGGCCGACCACTCGGGACGCTCCAGATCGTAGAACGACTCGCCATAGCGATAGGCGTAGGCGACGTTGCCCGGCGCGAGCGCCGTCGCCTGCTCGAACGCGTCCTGCATCGCTTGGTCGAGCGCGGCACGTTTCCATGCACCGCTCTTGAGGAGATCGTCTCGCGCCTCCGTGAGCAACGTGCCGACTTGGTAATGATAAAGCGGCTCCTCCGGCGCGAGTCTCACGGCGGCAAGGTAGTAGTTGAGCGCATCAAGCGGCCTGCCTTCTTCGGCGAGATAATTGCCGAGCTGGTTTTTCACGATGGGTAGATTCGCGTCGAGCTTGTTGGCCTTCATCAAAAGGTTCACCGCACGCTTGCGCTCGCCGATCACCGGCTGGTTGAGCAACAGCGCATAACTCACGTAACCGGCCGCCACGTCGGGGTATTTTTTAACGTAATCGTCGTAGCTGAACACCAGCTCCTGAAGCTCCGCGCGCAGATCCTCGACCTCGGCTTGAGAGGTCTTTTGCGCAACCTTGGCCAACAACTCACGTTGACGCTCGACCAACACCTTCAAGGCCTCGGTCGCGGTCGAAGATGACTTCATCGCCGGCTTGTCCTCCGCGCGCACGATCACCGCCGGCAAACCGCACACCATCAACGCGAGACACAGGAATAACTTCATGAGGGAGAGTGCGACAATCTGCGCACCGCGCTGTGCCGCGCCAACTCCCATTATTTTTTCGCGAACGAACGCCCCGGCGTCTTGCGCGTCGCGAAGGCCCGCTCATTTTGAGAACATGGATGCGCCCGATTCACCTCGACCCGCCGCGATTCCGGGACGCGGCACGGCGCTCGTCGTGCCGAACCGCTTTGAGCGCCTTCACCTCGAACCCGACCCGGATGCCGACCTCGGGCCCGACTGCGGCGAAGCGCCCCACCCGCGCACGCAGTTTTACGACGATAGCAGCGAATCGATTCTCAACCCCATCGACAGCCCCGACCTCGGGATAAGCATGGGCCTCAATCCCTATCGGGGCTGCGAACATGGTTGCGCCTATTGCTACGCCCGCCCCACGCACGACTACCTCGGCTGGGACAGCGGCCTCGCCTTCGAAACGAAGATCATGGTGAAACGCCGCGCGCCCGAACTGCTTCGCGCCGCGTTCGCTTCGAAAAAGTGGCGTCCACAAACCGTCGCGATGAGCGGTGTGACCGATTGCTACCAACCCGCCGAACGCCACTTCCGCCTTACGCGCGGCTGTCTCGAAGTGTTCGCCAAGTTTCGCAATCCCGTCTCGGTCATCACCAAGAACGCGCTGATCACCCGCGACCTTGATGTGTTGTCCCAGCTTGCGCGTCATCACTGCGTCTCCGCTTACGTGAGCGTGACCACGCTCGACACCGAGTTGGCCGGAAAACTGGAACCCCGCGCGGCCCGCCCCGAGCACCGGCTGCGCACCATTCGCAAACTCGCCGACGCGGGCGTGCCCGTCGGCGTAATGGTTGCGCCGGTCATCCCCGGACTCACCGATGCCGAGTTGCCCGCGATCCTCGCCGCAGCGGCGGAAGCCGGTGCGCGCTCCGCCGGCTACGTGCTCCTACGCCTGCCCTACTCGGTAAAGGATGTGTTTCTCCAATGGCTCGACGATCACGCGCCCGGAAAAAAAGCCCGGATCATCGATCGCATTGAAGCCTTGCGAGGCGGCAAGTTGAACGACCCGTCTTGGGGCGCGCGGCTGAGCGGCCAAGGCGTGTTTGCCGAACAACTGCGCACGTTATTCGAGATCACCGCCCGCCGCGCCGGCTTGAATCGCGAACGCACCGAGCTCGACCCGTCCGGCTTCCGTCGCCCCGAAACCAACGGACAGTTGAGCTTGTTTGAGGGAGCTTGAAACGTGTAGCAGCCGAGGTGACTAGGCTGTCCGGTGTGTCAATCCCACCAAGCCAGCCTCGTCACCTCGGCTGCTACTTCCCCGCCTCCCGGCTTGCTCCGTCCATCCGCACCACCTCTGCTGATCTCAAGACCTATGCCTTCCCGCGAACTCGTGATTGCCTTCGATGCCGACGACACCCTCTGGCACAACGAGACCATCTTCGAAAACGTCCACGAGCGTTACCGCGAAATGCTCTCGCGCTACCACGACAAGGCCACGGTGGACCGCACGCTCTTCGCCACGGAGATGCGCAACCTCGAACTCTACGGTTATGGCGTGAAGGGCTTTACCCTCTCGGCGATCGAGACCGCGATCGAACTGACCAACGGCAAAATCCCCTCCGACGAAATTCGCCGCCTGCTCGCTCTCGGCCGCGACATGCTCGCTCATCCGGTCGAGCTGCTCGACGGCGTGGCCGAAACGCTGGCCGCTCTCGCGCCGAACCACCGCCTGCTCGTCATCACCAAGGGCGACCTGCGCGATCAGGAGCGCAAAGTCGCCAAGTCCGGCCTCGCGGATTATTTCCACCATATCGAAATCGTCTCGGAGAAAAACGAGGCCGCCTATGCCACGATCCTCCGCCGCCACGCGATTCCGGCGCACGGTTTCCTGATGGTGGGCAACTCGCTCAAATCCGACATCCTCCCCGTGCTCACTCTCGGCGGCACCGGCGTGCACATCCCCTACCACCTCACGTGGGCCCACGAGCACGTTGAAACGCTCCCCGCAGCCGAGGGACGTTTCTTCGAGGTAAAATCCATCCGCGAAATCCCCCGGATCATCGCCGCGCTCTGAAGCCATGTGCTGCCGCTACGTCCTCTTCAAAGAAGACGCCAAATCGTTGCTCGAAAAACTCGGCGTGCTCCTCGAAGCCGGCACCCTCCCGTCGAGCCGCTACAACATCGCCCCCGGCGGCCGCATTCCGGTCATTCGCACCACTTCGCCCACCCATCCACCCCAGGCCCCGAGTAACCCAATAGGTTACTCAACCTCCGACGACAGCCGAGAATTCACCACGCTTCACTGGGGTTTCACTCCCTCTTGGGCACGCGATAACGCGAGTCCGGTTGTCAACGCCCGCGCCGAAACACTCACGGAAAAACCCACTTTTCGCGACGCCCTCCGCTCACGCCGCTGCCTGATCCCCGCGAGCGGTTTCTACGAATGGAAAATCGCGGGACGCGCCCGCGAACCGTGGCTGTTTCGTCTTCGCAACGAACAACCCTTCGCCTTCGCCGGTCTCTGGGAAACCTGGCGCTCGCCCGACGGCACAGCTCACGAATCCTGCGCCGTGGTCACCACGGCACCCAACTCCCTCATGATGCCCATTCACCACCGCATGCCCGTCCTGCTCACCGAAGACACCGCGTGGGATGCGTGGCTCGATCCGCGTAACACTTCGATCGATACGCTCGCGCCGCTTCTTCACCCGTTTCCAACTGAAGCGATGACCGCGATTGCGGTTTCGCCTCGCGTGAATAACAACCGTCACGACGATCCCGAATGCCTCGCACCGGCCAGCGAACAACAGCTCGGTTTCGGGCTCTAACTTGTCATGCCCGCGTTTCCGATCTCCGACCAGCGCACAACGAACATCCTTGGGGCGGTTTCCGCCTAAAAACTCCCGGCATCTCCGCGTTGTTTGCAGGCAATACCACCTACGTGACACGGTGTTTCATGATATCCGCGCGGCGCCTTGGTCCGATGATGGGCTACGACGACCCGCCGCGCGAACTCGCCCGCTCGCGAAGCGGACCTGCCGCCCACCGCCTTCCGCGCCCGGATTTAAATCGAACGTCCAGCCAAACCCATTTGTCACCTATTAAGTGACAAACCTGATTGAGGCCTCCGCGCTTGCCTCACCGGCGGGCGCGCGGACACATTGCCCGTCCATGTCTGCCGCCAAGCCGTTTATCTTCGTTTGCGGTGCCGATGACTATCTCGTCAACCGGCTGGGCAAGTCGCGTTACGACGAGTTGACCAAGGACGTGACCGACGAGTTCGCCCGCGAAATCCTCAGCGGTTTCGCCAACAACGTCGGCGAGGTCGAAAGCGCCATCAACCGCTTCCGCGAAAGCGTGCAAACCGTGTCGATGTTCGGCGGCAAACGCGTCGTCTGGTTCAAAGATGTCAATTTCCTCGCCGACACCGTCACCGGTCGCGCCGAGAGCACGCTCAAGCTCGTCGAAGATTTGCAGGAGTTGCTGGCGAAGATCGACCCCGAGCAAGTTGCCGTGGTCATCACCGCCGCACCCGTTGACCGCCGACGCGCGTTTCCGAAGTGGTGCGAGAAAACCGGCGATTCCACGGTGGTCGGCGGTGGCGATGGCGAAGGTGCCACCGAGGCGCTCGCCGGCGTGATCCTCGCCGAAGCCCGTGAGTTGGGCGTGAGTTTCGGTGAAGGCGCCGCGCAACTCTTGCTGGCAAAAGTCGGTGCCAACACGCGTCTGCTCATCGAGGAAACACGCAAGCTCGCGACCTTCGCGAGCGGAGCGGATGGCAAAGGCACGGTCATCCAAGAAGCGCACGTCGCCGAACTCACGGCCAACACGGCCGAGGGCGATTTCTTCGAGGCGGCCGAGGCGTTTTTCTCCGGCGATCTCAAATGGACGCTCGCCGCGCTGCACCATCACTTTTTCACCGGTGGCGATGCCCGCCCGATCATCAGCGCGATGCAGAATCGCAACCGCATCCTGCTCCAGGTGCGTGCGCTTGCCGACGCGGGCGAAGTGCGCGTGGGGCCGCGCGGGCTCGATGGGTTGCCCAAGGCCGCGCCGACCTACGGACGCCATTTTGTCGGCGTGACCGAAAAAAGTTCTTACAACCTTTTCAGTCAAAACGCCTGGTATGTCGGCAAGCTCGCCGGCAGTGCGAAGCTTCCGTCGCTGCGCCGCCTGATCGACAACCAGCAGGACTTTATCCGCGCGTTTGAGGAAATCGTGCAGCGTCCGAACGAGCAGGAGGAAGTCCTCCGCGAGATGGCCGTGCGCTGTCTCTCGGCCGCCTGATCCGCAACCACTTCCGGGCTTCCCTGTCATAGGCCCGTGCTCATCTGCATGATCTGTGACTAAAAATCTTTCCCGGCCTTCCTCATGACCACTGCCACGCCCATCCCGCAGCGCCGCCGGCTGGTATTTTCGCTGCTCGGCGTGTCGCTCGCCTGCAACATCGCCGCGCTGCTGGTTCCGTTTATGAACGTGCGCATCGGCCTCAGCACGAAGCCGTATTCGCTTTTCACCTCCGTGGATATGATGTGGTCCACCGGACTCTACGTGCTCGCCGTCCTTGTTGTCGGCTTCTCGGTCGTGTTCCCCTTTGCCAAGCTCGCCATTCTCACTTGGGTCGCCTCGGGCGACACCCTTGATGCCACACGCCAACGCTGGCTCGCCGCCGTCGAACGCCTCGGCAAGTGGTCGATGCTCGATGTGTTCCTCGTGTGCCTGATCCTCACGCTCACCTCGGGGCAACTCATGGTCGGCGCCGAGCCGCTCATCGGCATCCCACTCTTCGTTGTCGCGATTCTTCTCAGTATGACCGCCGGCGAATCCCTCACGACCAGCCTCCCGCACGACGACACCGGAGCGCATGCCAAACCTCCGCTGCGCGCCGGTGTTTATCTGCTGCTCAGCGCCCTCGCCCTCGCCGGCACCATCGGCCTGCCCTTTCTGCGCATCAACGACTGGAAACTCTCCGATCACACCTATAGCGTCGTCACCGTCGTGCCCACGCTCTGGAACGAAGGCTCGCTGCTCTCCGCCGTCATCGTCGCGCTCTTCCTCATCGTCACGCCGACGCTCGCCTGGTTCGCTTCCGCCCGCTGGTGGTGGTGCCGCCGCGCCGATCTACCCGCGCCGCTCAGCCATGCCCGCGCCCAGCTCATGCGCCGCTGGAGCATGCTCGACGTCTTTGGCCTGGCGCTGGCCATCTTCCTCGTCGAGGGCGACTACCTCATGCAAACCGAGGTCCGCTGGGGCGCCCTCTTCCTCGTTGCCATGCTCGCGTTGCAAAAAGCCTTCCAGTTCGCGCTGGACCGCGCGCTGACACGGATGGCGTGATTTTGCGCGGCAAACCGCAGCGTTGCGCCCGCTTGCCGCGCCCGCTTGCCTCTTCCCTTTCCATCATGTCGTCCGCCATTCCCAACGTCCTCGCCGAACGCTACGCCTCGCCGCTCATCAAAGACATCTGGTCGCCCACCGGACGCATCGCCATCGAGCGCGATTACTGGATCGCCGTCATGAAGGCCCAACGCGACCTTGGCCTCGACATCCCGGCGGCCGCCATCACCGCCTACGAAAAAGTCAAAGACCAGATCGACCTCGCCGACATCGACGCCCGCGAACGCGTGACGCTCCATGACGTGAAGGCCCGCATCGAGGCGTTCAACGCCCTCGCCGGACGCGAGACCATCCACCTCGGCCTCACCTCCCGCGACCTCACTGAAAACGTCGAGCAGCTCCAGATCGCCCGCTCGCTCGAGGTTGTGCGCATGAAAACCGCCGCTGCGCTGCTGAAGTTGTCGAAGCGCGCCAAGCAATACCGCACGCTCATGCTCACCGGCCGCACGCACAACGTGCCCGCCCAGCCGACCACCCTCGGCAAACGCTTCGCGATGTTTGGCCAGGAGTTGCTCGCCGCCTTCACCGGCCTCGACGAAATCGCCACGCGTTATCCGGTGCGCGGACTCAAGGGCGCGGTCGGCACGCAGCTCGACCAGCTCACGTTGTTTAACGACGCCAAGAAAGTCGCGCGCCTCGAAGCCGGCATTATCAAGCACCTCGGCTTCAAATCCACACTCAACGCCGTCGGCCAAGTGTATCCGCGCTCGCTCGATTTCGAAGTCGTGTCCGCGTTGCACCAAGTCGGCTCCGCCGCCGCGAGTTTTGCCACCACGCTGCGCCTCATGGCCGGCCAGGGCCTGCTCACCGAAGGTTTCCAGAAAGGCCAGGTCGGCTCGTCCGCGATGCCGCACAAGGTCAACGCCCGCAACTGCGAGCGCATCTGCGGCTTTTCGACGATTCTCTCCGGCTACGTGACGATGACCGGCGCGCTCTCCGGCCATCAATGGAACGAAGGCGACGTGTCGTGCTCGGTCGTCCGCCGTGTCGCGTTGCCCGACGCCTTCTACGCGATCGACGGCCTCCTCGAAACGCTCCTCGCCGTGCTCAACCAGATGGACGTCTTCGAGGCCGCCATCGGTGCCGAAATCCAGCGCCAGCTCCCCTTCCTCGCCACGACCACGATCCTCATGGAAGCGGTCAAAGCGGGCGTGGGTCGCGAGACCGCGCACTTGGCCATCAAGGAAAACGCCCTCGCCGCCGCCAAGGCCATTCGCACCGGCGAAGGCGAAAGCGACTTGGTCAAACTCCTCGCCGCCGACGCGCGACTTGGCCTTTCCGAGAAGTCCCTCCGCGCGATCCTCAGCGACAGCAAACGCTTCGTCGGCGCCGCCCCGCAGCAAGTGGACACGTTCGTGAAGTCCGTCGCCCCGCTCGCCCGCAAAGTCCCCGGCTCCGCCAGCTACGAGCCGGGCAAATTGCTGTAAGGGCATCCCCGACGTGTGGCACAGACATTCGTCTCTGTGCTCCGAATCCTCCTCCAAACTCCACCCACAGGCAGGAATGCCTGTGACACTTTTTCTATATGCCCGCATCCACCGCCCCGTTCATCTTCGGTCTCGATCTCGACGGCGTCGTTGTGGATTTCTATGGAGGATTGAAACCTATTGCCGCCTCGTATTTCGGCAAGAAGACCGAAGAGCTTACCGATGACTACACGTTCGGTCTTAGCGAATGGGGCCTGCTGGAAAAACACAAAGGAGCTGGTGGCTACGACCTGACTTACGACGCCCTCCACCGCCATGCCGTCAATCAGCACGAGTTGCTCAAAACCGCTCCAGCCATTCCGGGTGCGGCTTACACCTTGCGCCGTCTTTCCCGGCTCGGGGTCCACATCCGCATCATCACGCACCGCCTCTATGTCGGAGGCCTTCACGGCAAATCCGTGATCCAAACCGCCGAATGGCTTGAGCGTTTCGACATCCCCTACCGCGACCTCTGTTTCGTTAAGGACAAGATTTCGATCAACGCCGATCTCTACATCGACGACTCCCCCAAAAACATCGAAGCCTATCGCGCCGCCGGCCGCCGCTGCATCACCTTCGACAACCCCACCAACCGCCACCTCGGTGATCATCTGCGGGCGCGCAACTGGGACGAAGTTTACGACTTGGTTGCCGCGAGCATGCCGACAACCTGATCCGCCTCGCTGCGCTTGCCCCTTGGCCGGCAAACGTTTTGCTCCCTCCGCGCATGTCTCACAACCCGGTCGAAACCTTCATCACCCGCTGGTCCGACACCGAACTCGCCGAGCGCGCCAACAAGGATCTTTTTCTCACCGAGCTCTGCGACCTGCTCGAACTCCCGCATCCCGACCCCGCCGGCCCCGAAAGCGCGGAAAACGCCTACGTCTTCGAACGCGCCGTGCCCCTGCACCATTCCGATGGACGCATCACCGTCGGAAAAATCGATCTCTACCGTCGCAATCGCTTCGTCCTCGAAGCAAAACAGACCGCCTCCGCCGCCCGTCCCGAAAACCGGCCCGTCGCCGACCACGACGAACTCGACCTCGGCCTGACCGCCTCGTCCGCCGCCAAACGCGATCCTTACGGCAAGGCCATGCTCGAGGCACGCGTCCAAGCCGAGCGCTACGCCCGCAACCTGCCCGACTCCGAGCCGCCGCCGCCCTTCGTGCTCGTCCTGGATGTAGGCCACTCCTTCGAGATCTTCGCCGACTTCACCCAGAAGGGTAAGGCCTTCCTCCCCTTTCCCGACGCCCGCTCGCACCGCGTCCTGCTCGCCGATCTGCGCCACGAAAAGATCCGCGCCCGCCTCCGCGCCATCTGGCTCGACCCCGCGTCCCTCGATCCCGCCAAGACGTCCGCCGAGGTCACCCGCCAGGCCGCCCGCCACCTCGCCGAGCTCGCCAAATCCTTCGAGGCCGACGGACGCGAACCGCGCCACGTCGCCGCCTTTCTCACGCGCTGCCTCTTCTGCATGTTCGCCGAAGACGTGGGCCTGCTGCCCAAGGACGGTTTTAAACAACTCCTTGAAAGCCTCCGCCCCACCCCGCACGGCGTCGCCGCCACCCTCGAAAACCTCTTCCGCGAACTCAACACCGGCACGCCTTTCTCCACCGTCCTCCGGGTAAAACTCCTCCACTTCAACGGCGGCCTGTTCGCCGAAGCCTCCGCCCTGCCCGTCAACGGCACCCAGCTCGGCCTCCTCATCAAGGCCGCCGGCCTCCAGTGGCGCGACGTCGAGCCCGCCATCTTCGGCACCCTGCTGGAACGCGCCCTCGACCCCGCCGAACGCCACAAACTCGGCGCCCACTACACGCCCCGCGCCTACGTCGAGCGCCTCGTGCTCCCGACCGTGATCGAACCGCTCCGCTCCGAGTGGAGCAACGTGCTCGCCTCCGCCATCTCCCAAGCCGAGGCCGGCCGCACCGCCCGCGCCCAGGAGGATATTTTCAAATTCCACCGCCGCCTCTGCTCCGTGCGCGTGCTCGATCCGGCGTGCGGCTCCGGCAACTTCCTCTACGTCACCCTCGCCCATTTCAAGATCCTCGAAGGCGAAGTGCTCGACGTCTACGAACGCTTCGGCGGCGGCCGCCGCACCGAACGCGGCCCGCGCGGCATCGGCGCCGAGACGGTCGATCCCCACCAGTTCCTCGGTCTCGAAATCAACCCCCGTGCCGCCTCCATCGCCGAACTCGTCCTCTGGATCGGGTATCTGCAATGGCACTACCACACCCTCGGCCAGGTCGCCCCCGCCGAGCCCGTGTTGAAAAACTTCAGAAATATCGAGCACCGCGACGCCGTGCTTGCCCATGATGGCCCGCCCGTGGTCGTCACTTGGGCTTACGTCGCCGCCCATGCCGACAACACTCCCGGCCTGCCTCCCGCCCTCGCCCGCGACACCATGAAACTCACCGCCGAGGCCCAAAAAAATCCCCTCGGCCCGGTCACGCTCTGGGATCGCCGTTCGATGAAAATCGACTTCGCCACCGGACGCGAGGTGCCGGACGAGTCCAAGACCCGCCCGCTCTACCGCTACGCCAACCCCCGCCCCGCCGCCTGGCCCGCCTGCGACTATATCGTAGGCAACCCGCCGTTCTTGGGAACCGCCCGGCTGCGCGAAGACCTCGGTGATTGTTATGCCGAGACGCTCCGCGCCACCTACCCCGAGGTGCCCGAAAGCGCCGACTTCGTCATGTATTGGTGGCACAAAGCCGCGCAGCTCGTGCGCTCCGGCGCGGTGAAACGTTTCGGCTTCATCACCACCAACAGCCTTCGCCAGACCTTTAACCGCCGCGTCGTCGCCGCCCACCTGCGCCCCGTAGCAGCGAGCGCCAGCGAGCCGATCCTGCCGCCCCTCGCCCTCCGCTTTGCCATCCCCGACCACCCGTGGGTGGACACGGCCGACGGAGCCGCCGTGCGCATCGCCATGACCGTCGGCGAACTCGCCGGAGCCGACCCCACCGGCGAACTCGCCGTCGTCACCGATGAACGCCCCAATCGCGAACGCCTCCGCGAACTCCGCGCCCGCCGTGGCAGCGTTGAAGAAGAATCCGCGTCTTATGGCGACGAGCGCAACGACGACGGCTCGCTGGACGTCACCCTCAATCGTGCTCGCGGCCACCTCTCGCCCGACTTGTCCCTCGGAGCCGATGTCACCGCGACAAAACCGCTTCAGGCCAACAATCAGCTGAGTTCTCCCGGCATGAAGCTACATGGCTCCGGCTTCATCGTCACGCCCGCCGAAGCAAAAGCCCTCGGCCTCGACAAAGTGGCCGGACTCAAAAGGCACATTCGCCCCTACCGCAATGGCCGCGACCTCACGGACCAACCGCGCGACGTGCTCGTGATCGACCTCTTCGGCCTCGACGAAGATCAGGTCCAAACCCGATTCCCGTTAGTTTACGAACACCTCGTCCGCACCGTAAAACCCGAACGCGACGCCAATCCCCGGGCCAGCTATCGCAAAACTTGGTGGATTCACGGCGAACCCCGTCGTGATTTGCGTCCAGCGATTGCCGGCCTCCCCCGCTACATCGCCACCGTCGAGACGGCCAAACATCGCATCTTCCAGTTCCTCGACGCCGAGATACTGCCCGACAATAAACTCGTCGTCATCGCATTGTCGGATGGCTTTTCGCTCGGCGTGTTGAGCAGCCGCTTTCACACCACTTACGCCTTGCGCGCCGGTAGTTGGCTCGGTGTCGGCAACGATCCAGTTTATGCGAAATCCCGCTGCTTCGACCCCTTCCCGTTCCCGGCTGCGACAGACGCACAACGGCAAAAGATCGCCCAGCTGGCCGAGACCCTCGACGCCCACCGCAAACGCGCGCAGGCCGAACATGGCCTCGGTCTGACCACGATCTACAACGTCCTCGAAAAACTCCGTGCCGGCCAGGCGCTCACGACCAAGGAGAAACTCGTCCACGACCAAGCCCTCGTTTCCACGTTGCGCTTGTTGCACGACGACTTGGATGCCGCCGTGGCCGCCGCCTACGGCTGGCCCGCCGACCTCACCGACGCCGAAATCCTCGAAAAGGTCGTCGCCCTCAACGCCGCCCGCGCCAAAGAAGAAAAACTCGGCAAGATCCGCTGGCTGCGCCCCGAGTTCCAGGCCCCCGCGCAGGATTCGTTATCACTCACCTCGGCCAAAAAAACCAAAAAGCCCAAGGCCGAGGCCGCCCCGAAGCGTTCCCGCATCAAAACCCCGTGGCCCAAGGAACGCCCCGCGCAGGTCGAAGCTGTCTCCGCCGCGCTCGCCTCCGCGGGCGAACCCGTGACGGTCGCCGACTTGGCCGACCGTTTCGCCCGCGCCAAGAAAGAGGCGATCTCCGAAATCCTCGCCGCCCTCGTCATCATCGGCCGCGCCCAACGCGGCGAAAAACGCGGCACGTTCACCACCTGAGGGAGGGACGACCCACCACGCCCGTCTAGGCCATGCGCGGCGCGTCACCCCGTCACTGGAGTTGCACAAAGCCCGAAATTTCACCCGGTGACTCCTATGCCACTCGCCGATTACCCGGATCTCCAAAAGCTCTCCCGGCGCGCTAAAAACCAACTCGCCGAGGAACTCTGGCAGGCGGCCAACGCCAACGCCGACGCCCCCGTCTCCGCCGCCCATCGCCGCACCCTCGACTCACGTTGGGCCGACTACAAATCAGGGAAAACCAAGGCCATCAGCTTGGCCGAGTTGAATCACCGACTCGCCGCAAAGTGAACACGGTCGGTTATCGACCTACCAGAAGTTGAGGGCGATCTCCGTGCCGCCTGTCAGTTTTATCAGAGCTGGCGGTCGGACGGCATATCCCATCTCAAAGCGCTATGGGACGACGCCACGGGATGGATCGCCGAAAACCCCGACCTCTTCGGCAAGCATTATCGCGACTTCCGCCGTGCTCCGCTTCGCAACAGTTATTATGCCGTTTTCTACGTCGTTGAGCCCACCGTGACCGTGGTCGTCGCGGTTCTCGACCTGCGGCAACGCCCCGCCCGCGTGCGCCGCCTGTTGCGAACCCGCCGTTAGTTTTCGGGGTAGCGGCTCGCTCTCGGGAAATTTGGGTTTGCCACTCCCGCCCGCCCGCGAACACCCTGCCCGTTCACGTTCTCCTTTCCCCTTAGACTTTAACCAACACACACAACCATGGCCGAAGATCTTGTAGGTAATGCATTGGTGGGCCAGTCCGGTGGCCCCACCGCCGTCATCAATGCCAGCGTCGCTGGCGTTATCGCCGAAGCGCTCAACAACAACGAGATCGAAGAGATCTACGGCACCCTCAATGGCGTGCTCGGCATCCTTCAGGAAGACTTCGTCGATCTCGCCTCCGAGTCCCAGCAGACCATCCGCGGCCTCAAGCACACCCCCGGCGCCGCCCTCGGCACCTGCCGTTACAAGCTCAAGAAGCAGGCCGATTTCGAGCGCGTCCTCGAGGTCTTCAAGGCCCACAACATCCGCTACTTCTTCTACGCCGGCGGCAACGACTCCCAAGACACCGCCGACAAGATCTCCAAGCTCGCCCAGCAGCAGGGTTACGCCCTCCGCGTCATCGGCATTCCGAAGACCATCGACAACGACCTGCCCGTCACCGACCACTGCCCCGGCTACGGCTCCGTCATCAAATACATCTCGACCACCATTCGCGAGATCGCCTGCGACAACGAGGCCATGGGCCAGCACGACCTCGTGCAGATCGTCGAAGTCATGGGCCGCAACGCCGGCTGGATCGCCGCCGGCGCCTCCCTCGCCAAGCGCAAGGATCACCCGCACGACGCCCCCCATCTCATCTATCTCCCCGAGGTCGCCTTCAGCACCGAGAAGTTCGTCGCCGATGTGCAACGCGTTCTCAAACGCGAAAAGTCCTGCATGATCGTCGTTGGCGAAGGCCTCATCGACGCCGATGGCAACTACGTCTCCGCTGACGAAGCCACCGACGCGTTCGGCCACGCCCAGCTCGGCGGCGCCTCCGAATACCTCAAGTCCCTCGTCGAACAGCACCTCCCCGGCATCAAGGCCCGCACCGTGAAACTCGGCATGGCCCAGCGCGCCGCCGTTCACGCCGGCTCCAAGGCCGACGCCGACGAGGCCTTCCTCGCCGGCCAGGCCGCCGTCAAGGCCGCCATCGCCGGCGAGACCGACAAGATGGTCACCCTCCTCCGCGGCGACCAGGACCACTACACCGTCGAGACCGGCCTCGCTCCCCTGAGCGACATCGCCAACGGCGTGAAGAAGCTCCCCCGCGAGTGGATCAACGAAGACGGCGTCAGCATGAACCACCAGTTCCTCCGCTACGCCCAGCCCTTGATTCAAGGCGAGACGGTCGTCCCCTACGACAACGGCCTCCCGGTCTTTGCCAAGCTCGAGAAGGTCCGCGTGGAGAAACTCCTCCCCGCTTACGAACTCTAAGCCAGCAGCCTCCGCTGCTCATTTCCCAAGCCGGCCCCTCAACAGGGCCGGCTTTTTTGTGTTTGGATTCCGGCACCTAAACACTGAGCGCGCCATCGGGGAACCTCCGGCGCAGTCACATCTATCTCACCATCTGTTGGTTGTTCGAGCGACCGCAGCCCCGTCCCAACCATCGCTTCACGGCACCATCCTGCGTGCGGCCTTACAGTGAATTTCGGAATTCCTGTATTTGATGGCCACCGAACCCACTCCTTCGCCCGCCGATGCCGCAGCCACGGCTGAAACCTTGGCGGAGCCCGTTCGCACGTTGACCTCGACCGAACTTGGTATGGTCAAAACATGGGTGGGATTGGCCGATGCCCTCGGCCTGCCCAAGTCGCTCGCCCAAATTTACGGGCTGATCTTCACCTCAAAAAAGCCGGTCAGCGCCCAAGACTGCGTGGACGCACTCAAGATCAGCCGCAGCTCCGCCGGCCAAGGCCTGAAAGCACTGCGCGACATCGGGGCGATCCGTTCCGCCTTCAAACTCGGCGCCCGTCGCGAAGCCTTCGTCATCGAGCCCGATCTGGGCCTCGTGATGCAAGGCATGACCATGGGCCGGATCGCGCCCGCATTCGACGCCTTCTTCGCACAGACCGATCTGATCGAACAGTCGCTCCACCCGCAAAAGGACCAGTTTTTGATGAGTCGCATCCAGAAACTCCACCGCTGGCGGATCAAACTTGGCGGCATCAAAGAGTGGCTCCTCGGCTAACCACGCACCGCCTTAACCGATGCCCGCCATTTCCAAGCAAACCCCGTGGCAGATCCAACGCTCCGTGGTCTTTGCCGTTTTCATCCGGGAACTCAAAGCCCGCTTCGGCCGCTACAGTCTCGGCTTCGTCTGGGCCCTGCTCGAACCCCTCGTTTATATCCTCACGTTTTCGTATATCCGCGGCCGTTTCACCGGCGCCCACATGGCAGGAATTTCACCCCTCCTGTTTTTCGCGTCCGGAGTCCTCACGTTTTTACTGTTTCGCAATATCGTCACCACCTCGCTCGGCGCAGTGGAATCGAATCAGGGACTGTTCAATTACCAGCGCGTCAAACCCGCCGATATCGTCGTCGCGCGCGGGCTGCTCGAAACCTTGGTCATTCTCTTCACCGCCGTTCTTTTATTCTACGGACTTTATGTGGTCGGTTATGGCTTCAACTGGAACAGTTCACTGGAAGTCATCGGCCTCTTGGTCTGCCTGCTGATGCTCGCCGGCGGCCTCGGGTTGATCGGCTGCGTCATCGGTCCGCTGTGGCCGGACTCCAAGGTCATCGTGCCGATGCTCCTCCGGCCTTTGTTTTTTATCTCGGGCATCTTTTTTCCCGCCAACGCCATCCCCGAAAAATTTCGCGAACTGGCCCTCTGGAATCCCGTGCTGCACGCACTCGAACTGATGCGCGAGGGCCTCTTCGCCGACTACACCTCGCACGAGGGCAGCTGGCCCTACCTGCTCGCCTGCTCCGCTCTTTCGCTGCTGTCGGGACTGGCCGTTTACCGTCTCTTCCGCGTCACCGTCCTTACTTCTGGATACATCCGCTAAGCCATGATCCAGATACAAAACCTCACGAAGTCTTACCGCGTGAAGGGCGGCCGGCACTACGTCTTTAAAAACGTTAACGCCGTGTTTCCGGAAGGTGCCAACATCGGCATTATCGGCCCCAACGGCGGCGGTAAATCCACCTTTCTGAGCATCTTGGGCGGCATCGATTTTCCGGACAGTGGACGCATCGTTACCAATCGCAGTTTTTCCTGGCCGCTCGGCCTCAAGGGCGGCTTCGTCGGCCACCTGAGCGGACGCGAAAACTGCCGGATGGTCTGCAACCTCTACGGCGTCAGCTCCGGCGAGACCAAACGGAAACTGGAGAAGATGAAGGCCCTTTCGGGCATCGGTGAGTATTTCGAGGAACCGGTGAAATACTACTCGTCCGGCATGGGCAGCCGCCTCGGCTTCGCCCTGAGCATGTCGTTCGATTTTGACTACTTCCTCATCGACGAAATCACCTCGGTGGGCGACGCCCATTTCAAAGCGCTCGCCAAACAAGCCTTCGAGCAAAAGGCCAAAAAATCGAAGCTGATCATGGTGTCCCACAACATGGGAGACATCAAAAAATTCTGCGACATCGCCGTGCTCGTGAAGAACGGCCGGCTGGAGGTGTTCGAGGACATGGACGCCGCGATTCGCGCCTATCTGCCACAAACTCAGGAGCACGCGGAGGGCTCCGCCGAGGTTCTCAAACAGGTCAGCCTGGAAGATATCAACATAGCCGATGTGCAACTCCCGTCCGGCCAGGAGGAGATGATCCAGGACATCTTCGACCGCCTTGACGCCATCGAGCGCAAACTCGCCACCGACGGGCACCAGATCACCAGCAACGACGACGAGTTCTACGCCCAGCTGGGCAAAGCCTACCAAATGCTCGGCAACGAAGACAAAGCGCTCCTCTTTTATAGGAAAGCGGTCGCGGTGAACGCCTATCACTTGGAGGCCCAGCAAAAACTCGCGGCACTGGCCGCCTCCAAGGGGCTGCACGCCGAGGAGCAGGCCGCCCTTGTCGCCGCTGAAAAAATCGACCCGCTCAATCCCGCCACACTGGACGCAAAGCTCCAGTTTTTGACCCGATGCCGGCGCATGAAAGAGGCACTCGACGTATCCTTGACGGCAATACGCGTGACTCCTCGCAATGGCGGCCTCTGGAACCAACGCGCCTGGCTGCTCCTTGCCCTCGGCGACATGCCCAAGGCGCTTGATGCGCAAATCAAGGCCGTGCGCTACGCGCCTGAAAACGGCCACTATTATCAACGCCTGGCACTGATCCTCTCGTCCATGAACGACCTCCGATCATCGATGCTGGCCCGGCACAAGGCGCAGATCATCGCCGAGCATACCCACGCCAAACCGAAGGTTCCCCCGTATGGCTCCATCAAGAAATCGCTGCGAAAGCTCGACGACGCGATCCGCGTATAACCCCGCCGCTCCCTTCATCCATGTCCATAAACACCAAGCCGCGCGCCTTGAGCCAGAAGGCCGTTTTCGCCCTCTTCACCGGGGTGCCCACCGTGTTGACGCTGCTCTACATGCTCATTTTGGCGCATCCGGTTTATCAGGCCGAAACCAAGTTGATCGTTCGAGAAAACAAGGAGACCTCCTCGTCCATCATCCCCGGGCTCGCGGCCAGCCTGCTCGGCACGGGCGCTCAAACCTCGGTGGAGGACGCCTATATCCTCACCGCCTATCTACACGGCAGTCAGTTCATCGACCTGGCGGATCAACGTCTCGGCCTGAAAGCACACTATCGCACGCCCGTGTTCGATCCGCTGCATACGTTGAAAAAAAATCCCATGGCGGAGGAGTTCTATGACTACATCCGCGAGCGAGTCGTGCTTCACATAGCGGCCGACTCGAACATCGTCAGCGTCTCCACCCAGGCCTTCAGCCCTGAGATGGCTCAGGCGTTTTCCAAGCTGATCATCGAAGAGAGCGAAAAAGCGATTAACACGCTCAACACCCGCATGGTCGATGCCCAGACCTCGCTCGCCAAACGAGAGCTCGCGCACAGTCAGGCCACCTTGCTGGAGAAGCGCCAGCAACTGCTGCAGTTCCAAACCACCCACGCGATGGTGAACCCCGAAAGCGAGGTCACCAGTCATCTGAGCAATGTCGCCGGACTCGACGCCAAGCTGGTTGAAAAACGCACGGAGCTGCGCACCAAGGAGCAATATCTACGGCCAGACTCCTTTGAAATCCGAGCGATTCAACAAGTGATCACCGCGCTGGATTCCCAACGCCAGCACGAGACCGGCACCTTGGTGACATCGGGCGGCCAAAGCATGGCGGCCACGCTTTTGGCCTATGAAGACCTCAAGCTGCAAACGGAGTTTGCGCAGCAAGCCTATGCCTCGGCTTTTGCTTTGATGGAGAGCTCCAAGCTCGCGGCGGGGCGGCAGGAAAAATTCCTCCTCCTGATCGAGGCTCCGGGACTTCCCGAAGAACCCGCCTTCCCGCTTCCTCTTCAGGCCACCTTCACCGTATTCGCCACGGCCGCCGTCATTTTCGGCATCGGGCGACTCATGCTCTGCACGATTCGCGACCACTCCATTTAACGTCACCACGCCTGAACCCTCATGACCCGCTCCATTCGCCTCCTCGGTTTCGTGTTCCTCGTCCCATTATCCGGGCTCCTCCACGCGCAGTCGTTTGTCCAAGGCGATACGCAGATCGTCGAGCAAGCCCGACAGGAGCAACTGGCGCCCGTTACGTCCGCACCCACCCCACCCAAAACGCAGCCACCCGCCCGCCAAGGATTCAGCTACACCAAGGAGGGACTTCCGATTTTTGGCTCACAACTTTTCCAAGGAGATTTCAAGGACGCCTCGTTCAACGGCTTTAATCCCGACTACCAAATCGGGATCGGTGATTCCATTCACCTCATGGTGTGGGGAGCACTCGAAACGAGTCTGGACCTCAAAGTGGATGCCCAAGGGAATATCTTCATTCCTAAGATCGGCCCCGTCGCCGTCCTCGGCGTGCGCAACGCCGACATCAACAAGCTCATCAACGTTCGCATCCGCCAAATCTACAAAGAAAATGTGGAGGCGTATGCCAACCTGCGCTCCACCCAAACCGTGAAGGTGTTTGCCAGCGGCAGTGTGGTGAAGCCCGGACTCTACCAAGGTTTCGCCTCGGACTCGGCGCTGTATTTTCTCGATAAAGCCGGCGGCATCGACCCGGAACGCGGCAGCTATCTCAACATTTCCGTTCTCCGCGGCGGAAAGCCCGTCGCGAATCTGAGCCTGTATGACTTCCTGCAAAAAGGCACCCTGCCGATCACCCAATTTCGCGATGGCGACGTCATCCTGGTGGGCTCGCGCGGCAACACCGTCACCGTGCAAGGTGAGGTGAACAACTCCGGCCGTTTTGAGTTTGCCGGCGCCCAAAGCCCGCTCGATCAGTTGCTGTCGCTCGCGTCCCCCAAGGCGGGCGTCACCAGCATCAGTGTCCGACGCGCACGATCCGGACAATCCCACGCGCTTACGTTTCCCTTGGAGGAGGCCTCAAGCTATCACGTGGAGCCCGGCGATCTGGTTGAAGTCAGCAGCCATAATATTCCCAAAACCATTTTGGTGACCATCGCCGGCGAGCATGAGGGACCGCAGAATATCGTTCTTCCCTATGGATCCGTGCTCGCGCAAGGGCTGGACAAACTCACGCTTTCACCGCGCTCGAATCTGGCATCGTTGCAGGTCTTCCGTAAATCGGTCGCCGACCGTCAGAAAGTTTTGCTGAACCAGTCGCTCGACAATTTGGAGCGCAACATCCTCAACGCCCATTCCTCGTCACTCGAAGAAGCCAAACTGCGCCAAACGGAATCAGAGATGTTGCTGGCATTCATCAAGCGAGCGCGAGAAGTGCAGCCGAAGGGACAAGTCTTGCTGGAGAGCGTCGCCAAGGCGGATCAACTCCCGCTGGAGGACGGTGATATTTTGTATATTCCCGCGCAGAGTTCGCTCGTGACGGTTCACGGCGAGGTCAAATTCCCCAACACCCAGACCTATCGTCCGCGTGACAGTGTCGCCAAATACATCAACCGCGCCGGCGGCTACACAACCACGGCGAATTCAAAAGAGTTGATTGTCATCCGACCCAACGGAGCCATCGACAGCATCGGCAAAGGCAGCGGTGTTACGCTGGGGCCGGGCGACGAGATCATCGTTCTGCCCAAGCCCGACCCGAAGGGCTTCTTGTTCGCCAAGGATATCAGCACGATCATCTACCAAATCGCCATCGCCGCCCGTGTCGTGATCGGACTTTAATCACCGTTATAAACAAAGCGGAGTAACCCCCGAAAACTTGGGGGCAATTATACCTTTACGCCGTTCGCTTGAACGGGTCATTTTCCACGCCTGATGCACACGTTTTTCCGTTCATGCGCTGGTTGATTCTGACTTCATCCACCGGCACCGGGCACAACATGCGCGCGGACTCGTTGCGCCAATGGGCGGATCGTGTGTTCGGGTCTTCCGTGGAGGTCAAAATCCATCACGTCCTGGAGAAAACCCACCCGATTTATGGTTTCGGCGTCGGCCTTTATAACGTGATCCAGCGCTGGTGCCCGCGTCTGCACCACATCTATTTCAACTACCTGGAACTCGCCGCCCTGCACCGCGAAGGAGCCAAAATTTTGGGCCGCGATTCTTTCATCAAGTTGGTCACCGAGTGGGCTCCAGACCACATCATCAGCGTCCACGCGCACACCAACCACGGCTTCTTTGATCTGGCCCGACGCGCGCTCCCGCAGAAAAAAATCCGCTGCATCACCTATTGCGGCGAGTTGTCCGGCGGTTACGGCCTAAGTCGCCACTGGGTGAATTCGAGGGCGGATGGTTTCATCGGGGCCACCGAGGAGATGTGCGCCGCCTCCCGCTCCGTGGGCATGCCCGCCAAACGCATTTACAATGGCGGGTTTCTCCTGCGCCCCTCGTTCTATGGCTCCGGCACGCGACACGAACGTGAAGCCGAGATCCTCGCCAAGGAACTCGATCTTGATCGCTCCGTGTTCACCGTGCTCCTCAGCACCGGACTCGCCGGCGCGAACAACCATCTCGATATCTTGCGTGAAATCGCCGCGCTGGGTCACCCGCTTCAAGTCATCGCGTTATGCGCGCACAACCAGCGCGCAAAGCGCCGCATCGAGGTGTTTGCCCGCCGGCATCCGCAGCTGAAGATTCGCGCGCTCGCGCACACCGACCGCATGCTCGCCCTCAAGCGAATCGCCTCCGTGCTGGTCGCCCGTCCCGGCACCGGGAGCACCAGCGAAGCCATCCAGCTCGGCCTGCCGCTCATCCATAACGGCATCGGCGGCGTCATGCCCCAGGAATTGATCACAGTGAAATATTGCCGCCTGCACGCCTGCGCTCGTTTTGGCGACACCCCGAAGGCGATCGTGCGCCACATCCACGACATGATCAAAGAGCCCAAAATACTCGACGACCTACGGACCCGCCTCGCCGAGGCTCGCCCCGCCGGCCGACCGGAACAGATCATGCACTGGATTCACGACTGCCCATGAGTGATACCGCGCTCAAAGCCGCGCTCTATCTTGAAGCCGTGCTGCCGGTGATGCCTCTGCTTGCCGCCCACGACACTCCCCTCGCCAACGCACTCGCCGGATCTGACGTTGCCGTGGCGTTTTCTTTTCCCGGTGGCCCCACCGCCTCTTTGTCGGTTGTGGATGATCGCCCGACTTATAGCCCGGAAATCCGCCCCGGTTCCGTGCGGCTTTGGTTTCCAACTGCAGGGCAACTCGTCCGCGCATTCGACGGTTCCGGACGCACCGCGCTCGCAGTCCCTCTCGGTGGTTTCACCCGCCTTGGCCGCGCCCGCCGTCTCACCGCCGCCGGTCGGCGACTCGAAGCACTTCTTAACACCCGCAGCCCCGACCACCTCGCCCTGCATGCGTGGAGCAATCTCGCCGTGGGTATTCATGCGGCCATTACTTGGCTGCGTCGTCACCCCGACGGCCCCGCAACCCACGCCCAACTCGGACACGGCACGGCGGTGTTCTCCTGCCCATCGTTTCCCGCCCCACTCTGGCTGGATCTCGGCACGCTGACCACCGGAATCGGCGAACCCGCCACGCCCGTCATGGTTCGCATCACCTTCGCCGACCTCGCCACTGTTCTCGCGGAACTCGACCACCAACTCGACGCGACCGCAGCCTTGGGTTTCGGCACCCTCAAAATCTGCGGTTACCTCCCTCTCGCAGAAAACCTCAGCCTCGTCATGCTCAACGCCGGCAAACTCCTTAAACCAAGTTAACCACGAAACACACCAAATACACAAAAGCTCAAGCCTACCTCGCCACGGCCTCGGTTCCTTTCCTCCGACTTTCGTGTATTTCGTGTGTTTCGTGGTTAAAAAATCCGCCCCCTCCGTTTGAATTTATCGAATTCCCAAGCCCTCTTCCGCCGCGCCGCCGCCGTGATTCCCGGGGGCATCCCGGGGCACACCACCCCCGCCGCCACCATCCCGGGCGCGGTCCCGTATTTCGCGGCGCAAGGCCATGGCTGCCGCTATCGCGACGTAGATGGCAATGAGTTCATCGACTTCATGGGCGGCTACGGACCGCTCGTTCTCGGTTATCACCATCCGGAAGTCGAAGCCGCAGCGGACGCGGCACGTCGCTTGGGCGCAGCCTTCAACCATCCGACGTCCATCCTCGTCGAACTCGCGGAAAAACTCACGGACCGCATCGACTTCGCCGACTGGGCGGTCTTCGCCAAAAACGGCGCCGACCTCACGACCTGGTCGCTCATGGTCGCCCGCGAAGTCACCGGACGCCCGAAGATCCTTAAGATTCGCGGTGCCTACCATGGCTCCCACGCTTGGTGCACGCCAGGCCACGGCGGACTCATCCCTGAAGACCGCGCCCATATCCATGATTTTCCGTTCAACGACGTGGCCGCGCTCGAATCCCTCTTCGTCCGCCATCGTGGGCAGATCGCCGGACTGATCCTCACGCCCTTCCACCACCCCGCCTTCGCCGACTCCGTCCTGCCTACACGCGAGTTTGTCGCCGCCGCCAATCGCCTCTGCCGCGAACACGGTGTCCTGCAAATACTCGACGACGTGCGCTGCGGCTTCCGCCTGTCGATCGACGGATCGCATTCAGTTTACGGATACACGCCGGACCTCGCGGTTTACTGCAAGGCCCTCGCCAACGGCCATTCGATTTCCGCGTGCGTCGGCCGCTCCGCTCACAAAGCCGCCGCGAGCCGCGTCTTTCTCACCGGCAGCTACTGGAACGATCCCGCGCCCATGGCCGCCGCGCTCGCCACGCTCGACATCATTGAGCGCGACCGCATCCCTGAAAAACTCGCCACGACCGGCCGGCGTTTCGTGGACGCCTTCCTCTCCCTCGGCCAAAAACACGGCGTCCCCCTCGTCGCCAGCGGTCCGCCCGCCATGCCCTACGTGCGCGTGGCCGACGATTCCTCCTTCGTGCGCACGCAGGCGCTCTGCGCCGCCGCCATCGCGCACGGTGTTTTCCTCCACCCGCACCACAATTGGTTCATCAGCGCCGCGATGACGGAGTCCGACATCGACGACGCGCTCACCCGTCTAGATTACGCCCTAGGCACTCTGCCGGCTCCGACCGCCGATGCCTCCCGTCCCTGAGGGAAGCGCACTAAACGAACACGCCGTCCTTCATCGCACGCACCCGGTCACAGCGCTGGGCAATCTCGGGATTGTGGGTGACCAGCACGACGGCCTGATTATTTTCCCGCGCAAGGCTGGCCAGAAGATCAAATACCAACGCTGAATTGGCCGCGTCGAGGTTGCCCGTGGGTTCGTCGGCCAGAATGAGCGAAGGCTCGTTGGCGAGCGCCCGGGCGACGGCCACGCGTTGTTGCTCGCCACCGGAGAGCTGGGTGCCGAGACGATGGCTCTTCGCTCCCAAGCCCACCGATTCCAGCAACTGACGTCCACGGGTCTCCATCGCCTCGGGCGTGAGACGACCAAGCTTTCGCATCGGCATCATCACGTTTTCGAGCGCGGTAAACTCCAGCATTAGAAAGTGAAACTGAAACACGAAGCCGATGTGTCGTGACCGCGCGGCCGTGCGCAACTCGTCGCTCGTGTTGGACATGAGTTCACCATCGATCCAGATGCGACCGTCGTCGGGCTGGTCAAGTAGACCGAGCTGATAAAGCAGCGTGGATTTGCCGCACCCCGAGGGGCCCACGATGGCGCACACCTTGCCGCGCTCCGCTTCAAACGACACCCCGCGCAACACATGCACACGGCCCTCATCACGGCCCAGGTGACGGTGCAGGTTTTCGCAACGAATGACAGTGGCGGTGGATGTGCTCATTGGGCGGTTCCTCGGACAACGTCACCCGGCTCCAAGCGCGCGGCGCGTCGGGCGGGAATCCAACTCGCAGCCAAAACGACGACCGACGCCGTCAGCGCCGCGACCACATAATGTTCCCATGACCACGCTACCACGAAGGAGTCCGTGGTGAAGATCCCCCGAATACGTATCGGGATCTTAGATACTCCATAAGTCGCCAGAGCCCCGAACAACCAGCCGAGCACGATACCGCCGATCAACACCAGCACACCCTGCCACAGAAAAATCCGCGCAATGTCATTCCGCGTGTAGCCCATCGAGCGCAGGATCGCGATGTCCTTAGTCTTCTCGATCACCAGCATCGCGAGCGTGTTAAACATGCCCAGCCCCGAGATAAGGATGATGGTCGAGACCGTGATGGCGGATGAAAACCGCAGGGCGCTGAACACCGCGAGCCAGGTTTTTTCACGACGCTGCCAGGGGGCCGCCGAGTGACCAATGACCGCCTCCATCCGCGTCGCGTCCTCAGGGGCACGGTCACGATCAAAAACATTTACTTGGAGGAAGCTCGCGCCAATCGGCTTCTGAAGAAGCGAACGCGCTTCGGACAAATGCAGATAAATACGGACGCGGTCGATGTCGCTCACGCCGGTCTCATAGATCGCGCTCACCCGGTAGCGGCGGGACTGACCTCCGGAATGCAGCATATAGGAATCACCCACCCGTAAGTTCTGGCGCAACGCAAGCACGCTCCCGACCAGCGATCCGTTGGGCGTCTCCCTGAAATCACTCAACGAGCCGCGAATGATCTGCGAGCCGAGATCGGATACCGCCAGATGGTCGTCGAGGTTGATACCATAGACGCGCGCATCCTCGCTTTTGACGTTGGTGACCAACGTCACCATTCCCTGAACGACGATCGACACGCCTGAGACATTCGCGAACTTACGAACCGCTTCGCCCACCCGCGCCGGGTCTTCAACGCCTTCGACATATTTGCGATTCGGCTCGGTCTCGATGGCCATGCCACCTCGTCCACCGGCCCCTTCGCTTTGCATCGTAAACAGCGTGGGCTGGAACCGATCCTGGATGCGAATGGCTCCGTTTGTCCCCAGAATCGTCTTAATAAAAAACTGCTCAAAGCCGCTCGTCTGAGCCTGTGTCACGATGAAAAAACCGACGCCAAAAACGATGCCCATCAGGCTCATCGCCATGGAGCGTTTTCGTGCGGTGAGAAACCGCAGGGCGATGCGCAGATTGGGCGACATCATGGACGGGGCTGTGGCAGCCGAGGTAACGCGGCTGGATTATCTATGACCACCGTTCCTCCAGCCTCGTTACCTCGGCTGCCACTCGTTTTCTGATGGTTCGACCGCATGGCTCCGGCTTAGGGCAACACCGTGCGCACACGGTCATTCTCGCGGTAGGCGTCGAGGTTGTCGGTGATCACCAGATCACCCTCGTTGAGTCCGGTTGCGATCTCGACCTCGTTAAGACTTTCGTAACCGCGCTTCACGCGGCGTTGCTTCACCCGCCCGCCATCCACAACCAACACGTAGTCGCCCAGCAAGGCGCGCCGGGGGATGATGAGCACATCGGCTCGCTGGCCGACGATGATACTAGCCTCGCCACTAAGCCCGGGCACGAGCCGTCCGGGAGGGATGTCCACATTAAGGATGACGGTGTAGCGCTGCGTGAGCGGATCGGCGGTGGGCAACACGCGGGCAACCGTGCCGGTAAACTGCTCCTCCCCGTAACCCAGAAAACGCACCTGAGCGCGCTGTCCCATCACCACGCCGGAAAAGTTTTCCTCACTGACACGGGCCTCCACCAGACGCTCGCGCGCCAGCAAGGTTGCCAACGGCGCACTTGAGACAATGAGATCGCCGACATAGGCGGAAACCGAAGTCACATCCGCATCGATGGGCGAGAAGAGGCTGGTTTTCTCGATCTGGCGCTTGCGCGTTTTGATGTCGGTGGCAAGACCGGCGATGAGCGACTCTTCGTTGATTTGTTCGATCTCCAATTTTTTCTCCAAAGCGCGCACCTCGCGCTTTCGCTTGTCGAGTTCGGTGGAGGAATACTGGCCGGCCTCGGCCAGGCGGGTGAAATTCGTGAGGTCCGCCTGCGCCGTGTCGAGATCGAGCTTGGTGGCGGAGCCGACTTTGCGGCGCTTGATGGCGGCATCGTGGGCATTGATCACGCGCTCGAGTTCGATTTTCAGATCGGTGTCGTCGATTTTGAGCAGGAGTTCGCCCGCCTTCACGCTGCGGCCCAAGACAAGCGAGCTGTCGATCACGCGACCGCCGGACTCGCTGCGCAGTTCCATCGAATAGTCGGCACGCACCGCCACCGTGGCGGGCAACGCGCTCACCGCCGTGCCTCGTTTCACAACCGCGACGGCGGCCTGCGGACGAGCCAGTCGAAGCGCAAAGAAAACGATCACCGCCAGGGTGGCGACCACCGCGATGACGATAAGAAGGCGCCTCGATTTCACGGAAAAAGAATTTCGTCGGACGGTTTGGATGCTCGCTGACGGGACAGGGCATGCGCGGAAAGTTTGAGAAGCGTCCCGCCGCGCAGCTCGTAGAGCGCAATGCGCTCGGTCTCGGCAAGGGCCTTCCGGGACTGCCAATCCGCCTCGGCCAACCGTCCTGATTTCCAGAGCTCTTCATCCACCTTCAACCGGGACGATGTGAGGCCAAAGCTCTCCTCCGCGACCTCCAGCTCACGAAGCGACAACGTGAGGTCTTCCGCTTCGTCGCTCAATTGGCGGGTGAGCGCGGTGCGCGCCTCGGCGAGGGCGGTTTCGTTTTGGCGAACAAGAATACGGGCCTCGCGGGTGGCGGCGCGCGTGGCGAAACCGTCAAAGATATTCCAGCGAACTCGAAGGCCGGCAAAGTAGTTGACCACCGCGGTTTGGTCGGTGCCGCTGGTCGCGCCTTGGTCGGCTCCCATCGCAAAGTTGAGCTTGGGGTGAGCGCGCACCCGCGTGATTTCCTGCTGAAGACGGGAGATCGCGAGCTCATTCTCGGGCTTGGCCAGCGCGGCCGGGACTTGATTGCGTGCGACCGGTGAAGACGCAGACGGCTGGAAAAGCGCCTTCGCGGCAACCGGGACCACCGGAACCTCTGAAGGCAGCCGGTCGGCAGAGAAGGATTCGAGGCCGTTGATCAGCGCAAACTCGCGCAGGGCCCGCTGAAAAGCGGTGCTTTGACGGTCACGGGCGACTTCGGCCTTGCGAGCGGCAATCTGGTCGGTCGCGAACAAGTCAGCGGCATATTCCCCGCGACGCGACCGGTCACGGTTCACACCCAGTGAGGTGCGTTGGCGCTCATAGGCGGCGGCGGTCTCGGCGAGCGAAAGTTTTTGCAGCGTCAGATCGAGGAACTGGCGGCGGATCTCCAAGACCAGCGAACGTCGCGCCTCGGCGTAATCCTGGTCGGCGAGCTTTTTGTTGATCTCGGCGATGCGCTTGTAGTTGTCGAGCGCGTGCCAGTGCCAAAGCGGCTGCTCAAGCCCGACGTTGTAATAAGGCTTAACCGAGCCATCTCGCGTCTCGCTGTTTTCGCGGTAGGAACCATCCAGAAAAACATCCACTCGCGGACGGGTGACACTGCGGGACTGATCGCGTCGCTGCTCGGCGGCGAGCGTGGAAAGCCGCGCGCTTATAACGCTTGGAGCAACATCCTTGGCGGCCTCGATCAGAGGCTCAAGACCGATAATCACCTTCTCCGGCAGATGAAGCATCAGCGCATCCGCATCGGATGAAGGGACCGCGGAAACCTCCGATTGTGCGGGAACGTTTGATACGACGACGGCAAACAAAAGGCAGAGCGAGCGGAACGGAGAAAGCATAAGATCGTATAACTTAGAGATAACCACGCGCGGAGGATTTTATTGGCAACACCCAAGTATCACGCCGGGAAAAGATCGACAGTTATTACAAAATTATTTGTAAGAACTGGAATGCCTAGAACGGAATCAAAATCCAACGCCTCCAGCGAACTGGAGCGGGAGATCCTCGCATTCTGGGTGCAGGTCGGCGCCCTGCTCGGCTACTCCCGCTCCGTCGGGGAGATCTTCGGGCTCATTTTTGTTTCGGAAGCACCATTGAGCGCCGACGACCTGGTCGAGCGCCTGGGCATCAGTCGTAGCGGCGCCGGCCAGGGATTGAAGGCATTGCTGGACATCGGTGCGATCAAGCCGGCGCATCAACTGACGAGCCGGAAGGAGCATTTTCAAATGCAGTCCGACTTGGGCGTGTTGATCAAACTGCTGCTCAACGCCCGCGTCCTGCCCAAAATCGACGAACTCTCGCAGCAACGCGCGGCCCTCGATACCGCCGTTCGCAAAAAAGGCCCCGCCCACCTGGTTCAACGCTTCGACAAGCTGGAGCGTTGGCGCGGAAAAACCGGCCCGCTGCTCGCATTGCTCAAGACATTCTCCACCTGACCCGCACTTCCATGATCTACCTTCTCGGCGGCTCCGGTTATGTCGGCCAAGCCTACCAAGCTCTCCTGACGCAAAAAGGCGTTCCGTTCAAAAACCTGCGCCGGTCCGATCTCGACTACGGCGATGTCGCCGCTCTGACCTCCGCGCTCCGCGCCGACCGTCCCTCGTTCCTGATCAACGCCGCGGGCTACACCGGCAAACCCAACGTCGACGCCTGCGAGCTGCACAAGACCGAGTGCCTCTTTGGCAACTCGGTTCTCCCCGGTCGCATCGCCGAGGCCTGCGAAAACGCCGGCGTGCCTTGGGGTCATGTCTCCTCCGGCTGCATCTACACCGGCAAACTCCCCGACGGCACCGGTTTCACCGAAACCGACGCGCCCAATTTCACCTTCCGCCAGAACAACTGCTCGTTCTACTCCGGCACCAAGGCCCTCGGCGAAGAGCTGCTCGCCGGCCGCCCCGATGTCTTCATCTGGCGCCTGCGCATTCCCTTCGATCACCGCGAAAGCCCGCGCAACTACCTCACCAAACTCATGCGCTACGAGCGCCTGCTCGAAGCCGAAAACTCGATCTCACAACTCCACGAATTCGTCGCCGCCACCTTCGCCTGTTGGGAGAAACGCATTCCCTTCGGCACCTACAACGTGACCAATCCCGGTCACGTCACCACCCGCGAAGTCGTCGACCTCATTCTCGAAAGCGGCGTCTGCAAAAAAGACTACCAGTTCTTCTCCAACGAAACCGAGTTCATGCAAAAGGCCGCCAAGACCCCGCGCAGCAACTGCGTGATGTCGTCGGCCAAACTCGCCGCCGCCGGCATCACCCTCACGCCGGTCCGCGAAGCCGTGCGTCAGGCCCTGCGTGCCTGGCGCACGGCTTCAGTTTAAGCTGAAAGGTTAAGATTAAGTTCCCGTCCACCACTTCACCTTTCATCTTAATCTCAAAATTTTTATGAAAATTTTGCTCACCGGCGGTGCCGGCTTCATCGGCTCCAACTTGGTTCGACTGCTCGTCACGCAACACGGACACGAGGTTCTTAACGTCGACGCACTCACCTACGCCGGCAATCGTCACTCGCTCGCCGATCTCGAAAACCATCCTCGCTACCGTTTCGCCCACGCCGACATTTGCGACGCGGCGGCGCTCGCCCGACTCTTCGCCGACTTCCAGCCCGACTGGGTCATGCACCTCGCCGCCGAGAGCCACGTTGATCGCTCCATCGACGGCCCCCGCGCATTTATCCAGACCAATGTCGTCGGCACGTTCACGCTCCTCCAAGCCGCCCGCGCCCACTACGAAAAACTCACCGGCGAGTCCCGCGACCGCTTCCGCTTCCTCCACGTCTCTACAGACGAAGTTTACGGCAGCCTCGGCGCCACCGGGCTCTTCACCGAAGAAACGCCCTACGATCCGCACTCGCCCTACTCCGCGAGCAAAGCCGCCACCGACCACCTCGCCCGCGCCTGGGCCGACACCTATAAGCTGCCCGTCCTAGTGACGAACTGCTCCAACAACTACGGCCCGTATCAGTTTCCCGAGAAACTGATCCCCGTCGTTATCCTGAAAGCTCTCCGCGGCGATCCGATCCCGGTTTACGGCAAGGGCGAAAACATCCGCGACTGGCTCTACGTCGGCGACCACGCCGAAGCCCTGCACACGGTCATCGCGAGTGGACGCGTGGGCCAGACCTACAACATCGGTGGCAATAACGAGCGCCAAAACATCGACTTGGTCCGCCTGCTCTGCGGTCTCCTTGACGAACTCCGCCCGCGTGCCGACGGCAAACCTTACGCGAACCAAATCACCTTCGTCACCGACCGCCCCGGCCATGACCTGCGTTACGCGATCGACGCGACGAAGATTAAAACCGAACTCGGCTGGACCCCAAAGCAAGACCACACCTCCGGTTTCCAAAAGACCGTCGCCTGGTATTTGGAGAATGAATCCTGGTGGCGCACGATTCTCGACGGCTCCTATCGTTTGGACCGACTGGGCGCCTCCGCGACGGTCCAGATTAAGTCTAAAGTTTAAGGTTAAGATGAACCGCCATACATCTGACGATTCGTTCGAAAAACTCATGGTCTGGCAGCGCTCGCACGCGCTGAGCATCGAGATTTACCGCCTTTTGGCCGACTGCCGCGACTGGGGCTTCAAAGACCAGATCACCCGAAGCGCCAACAGTATTTCCGACAACGTGGCCGAAGGCTCGGAACGCCCGGGCAAGGCGGAATACCACCAATTTATCGGCTACGCCAAGGGTTCGGCGGGAGAAACACGTTCGCAAATCCGACGTGCCTCGGCCTTGGGCTACGTCGATGCGCCCACAGGGGAACGGCTCGTCCAAGAACTCACGGAAATTTCCCGCATGCTCCACGGCCTCTACCAAAGCCTTCGCTAAACGACGCCCGCTCACTCCGATGTCCGATCTTAAACTTAAACTTTCCCCTTCAACTCCTACCGCCGCGAAGCGACGCGGCATCATCCTCGCCGGTGGATCAGGCACGCGCTTATTTCCCCTGACGATCGCAGTGAGCAAGCAATTGATGCCGGTTTACGACAAACCGATGATCTACTATCCGCTCTCCGTCCTGATGCTGGCCGGCATCCGCGAGATCCTGATCATCTCCACGCCCGCCGACCTCCCGCTGTTCCGCCGCCTGCTCGGCGACGGAGGCCAGTTCGGCGTCGCGTTCAGCTACGCCGAGCAACCCTCGCCCGACGGTCTCGCCCAAGCCTTCACCATCGCGGCCGACACCGGGTTTCTCACTGGCAACGAGCCCTGCGCCCTCGTCCTTGGCGACAACCTCTTCTACGGCCACGACCTCGTCTCGTCTCTGCAAACCGCCGTCGCACAAACCGCCGGAGCCACCATCTTCGGCTACCATGTCGCCGATCCCAAGGCCTACGGCGTCGTCGAATTCGCGCCCGACGGGCGCGTGCTTTCCATTGAAGAAAAACCTGCGCATCCGAAATCCAACTACGCCGTCCCCGGCCTCTACTTCTACGACAAAGACGTCGTGCCACTCGCCCGCAGCCTCAAGCCCAGCGCCCGAGGCGAACTGGAGATCACCGACCTCAACCGCCTCTACTTGCAACGCGGCGACCTCCGTGTGGAACTGCTCGGTCGCGGCACTGCCTGGCTCGACACGGGCACACACGACAGCCTCCTCGATGCTGGCCAGTTCGTCGCCGTCATCGAAAACCGCCAAGGCCTGAAAATCGCCTGCCTGGAGGAAATCGCCTACCGACAAGGCTGGCTGGACCGCGCCGGCCTTGATGCCGCCATCCACTCTCTCGGCAAATCCACCTACGGAGCCTACCTCGCCAACCTGATCGCCTGACACCCTCGCCTTCATGCAATCTCTCCTTCGCTACAAAGATATTATCTTCTACCGCATTCTCGCGGGCATGAAGTCCGAAGCCCGAAAAAACTACCTCGGGTATTTATGGTTCGTCCTAGAGCCCCTGCTCAGCACTGCACTGCTTTATTTTTCGATGTCGCACATCACCGGCCAGCGGGGAATGGACACCGCGCTGAGCATTCTCTTCGGCATGATCGCCTGGCAGTGGTTCGAGGGCTCGATCATGCTCAGCGCTTCGTCCATCCTCTCCAAGTTTCACATTTACCAACAAGTCCCCTTGCCCAAGTATCTCTTCCCCTTGGTGGACATCGGCACAAACACAGTGCGCTTTGCCGTCGCGTTCAGCCTTGTTTTGATTGCCTCGATTTCGATTGGGCCGGGTCCGAGCCTGGCGCTGGTGTGGTTGCCCTTGCTCCTGATGCTCCAACTCTTGCTGATCGCGGGCCTGGCCTTGGTGATCTCGATGAGCGTGACGTTGCTACAAGACATTAAAATTGTTCTCCAGTCCGTGTTTCGTCTCCTGTTTTTCGCATCAGGAATCTTCTTCACCGCTGAACGGGTGCCGGCGCATCTGCTCCCCTATTTCCACGCCAACCCGATCGCTGCGCTGATCGAATCCTATCGCGCAGTCATCCTCCACCAACACGCGCCCGACCTTGGCCTGCTCGGCCAGGCATCCTTGACCTCTCTGGCGATTCTCGCACTAGGCGCCTTCATCCAAAACTACTTCGATAAACGCCTGCTTAAACTCACCAATGCCTGAACCTCTCATTCACTTGGAAAACACGGGAATTTATTACCGAAGCGGTCGCGCCAAAGGTCCCCAAGGCGTCATCACGCCTTGGGCCTTGCGTGGACTAAACATGCAGATCATGCGCGGAGAAAAACTCGGCATCGTCGGTCGAAACGGATGCGGCAAGAGCACGCTCCTCCGCCTTCTCGCCGGCATCATCATGCCCGATGAAGGCGTTATCCGCTACACCCGGGGCAACCTGCACGTGCAATTGCTCGCACTGGGCGTCGGTTTTGAAAGTCACCTTTCCGGAGCTGAAAATGCCGTCCTGAGCGGACTCTTTATGGGCAAAACCCGCCGTCATATGGAAAGCCGGTTGGCCGAAATCCAAGAATTCTCCGAACTGGGCGACGCCTTCCATCGCCCGGTGAATACCTACTCCTCGGGCATGAATGCACGCCTCGGTTTTTCCATCGCGATTCAGACCGATCCCGATGTCTTCCTGATCGATGAAATCCTCGGCGTCGGCGATCGCGGATTCCTCGTAAAGTCCCAGCAAATTTTACGCGATAAATTCAAAGACGACACCACGGTCGTGCTCATCTCTCACGATGCCCGTATCATCAGCGAGGTCTGCAGCCGCGCCGTCTGGATGGAAAAAGGGCGCGTTTTGGCGGAAGGCCTGCCTCGGGATGTATGCACCGCTTACGAAGACAGTATGCTCGCTAAAAAATAACCGCAAAGACCCTAGTCGCCATGCTCTCCCAACCTTCATCGGCACCCTTCCCCCACCCGCGTATCGCGCTCTTGTCTCCAAAGGACAAAACCTGCGGCATCGCGAAATATACCCGCATTCTCTACGATGAACTCCGCCTTCTCGGGCTGAACGCCGAAATCATTCCATTTCCAAGCGACGAAATGCTGCACGCCAAATCAGATGCACGGACGATGGAAATCATCGCTTCACTCGGTCCCGTTCTAGCCGCTTTCGACATCATTCACTTTCAACATGAATTCAGCTTTTTCCATCGCTTCGGAAAAAGCCTGCACGACAGCCAGCTCACCTATCTCGAATGGGTTCGCTTCTATAAAAAGACCCACCGCATTTTCACCACTTTTCACACCAGCCCGAACCTTCAATCCGCTCCCATCAAACGCACCCTGCGTCCTCATAAACTGGCCTACCGGCTCTACAAAAAATTCTTAGTCAATCGTCGGTTAAACCAGATTTCGTCCGAAGCTATTCAAGACACCCATCTCATCGTCCACTCGGAAACCAGCCGACGGGCCACATTGGCGACTTCCTACTGCTCCAAGGCCATCATTCATCTGATGGAAATCCCCATTCAGGTCGTCCACCGCTGCTCTCCTGAAAAAGAACGGGCCTTGCAGAAAAACGTGCTGACCCGTTTGCATATCCAAGACGACAGCATCATTCTCGGTATCTCCGGCTTCGTGAATGAATACAAGGGCCACCGGGATGCCCTGCTCGCCATGAAAATCCTGCCCGACCACTACAAATTACTCGTGATCGGCGGGAAGCATCCCCGGGACGAAGGCTTCTTCGCCGAGGAGTTCAACCAACTGATCGTCCAGCTCGGCCTCAAGTCGCGCGTCTTCATCACCGGCGTATTTGAAGATGATGAATACCTCTCCTACGCAGGCCTCGTGAAAATCATGCTCGCGCCCTACAAGCCCGGCTTCAATTCGAGCTCGGGCGCCATCACCCTTTCGATGCAGGCGAAACGGCCCATCATCGCCTCCAAAATCAAAGCATTCTGCGATCTCAAATCCTCCGCCGACATTTTTGAATTTACTCCGCCCAATGACCCGCGGCAGTTGGCGAAAAAGATCGTGGCATTGAACAAGAATCCCGGCCGTTCCGAAGCGTTAGCCGCCAGCATCACCACCTACCTGAACAACAACCTGCCCCGCAAATTCGCCCAAACGCACGCCGCGCTCTACGCTCAAAGCCTGTCCACCAGTCGCCAGCTCGCCTCAGTCTGAGCCTCGTTCCCTACACCGGCGCGGCTGCCCTCCCCCCACGCACCCGACTGTATTGACATGCCGGCATCCACGCCCCTCCACATCCTTTTCGACCTTCGATGGATGAAACTCGGTCGGGCCGGAGGTGTCGAACAGTCCACTCATGAACTCCTCGCCGCCCTCGCCCGGCTTGATCGGAAAAATCACTACATTTTATATTGTCCTCGCAGCACGTATTACGAACTGGGCCTGCCCTCGGGCTTTTCCCACACCGTCTGCTTCAGTGATCGATGGGAAGTCGAACGTCGGCGCCTCTGCGGCACCGAAACCCGGCTTCCATCATCCGATGTAGTGCATTCACTTATCGGCTACATTCATCCCGATCTGGCCGATCGCACCGGCGTGCTGACGATCGCGGATCTGCAGCATCTCCATTACCCGTCGTTTTTTTCCCCGCAGGATCTTGCCACGCGGGAAAACCACTACGGCTCATCCGCCAGGCTCGCCCGTCAGATCATCTGTATTTCGGAATTCACCCGTCACGACGTCCATCAACGCCTCGGCGTGCCCCAGGAAAAACTACAGACCATTGGAATCATCCCAGGCGCACACGCGCAGGAAACGTTGACCGCCACTCAACGCGAACGACTGCTCGCCTCCCTCGACATCCACGGCCCCTATGTTTTTTTCCCCGCGCATCCTTGGCTGCATAAAAACCACGACCGCCTGCTCCAGGCGTGGGACAAGGCGCGCCGCCAACTCCCGCCCGGATGGACGCTGGTGCTCACCGGCAAACCCTTTCCTCCCGACCACCCGGCGACCGAACGGTTGCAGGCGCAAATCCGCGAAGGATCGACCCGCCACCTCGGCTACCGCTCCCCGCTCGAGATGCAAGCGGTGCTGCAAGGCTGCGAACTCCTCGTCTTTCCCTCCCTGTTCGAAGGTTTCGGCCTGCCTGTGGCGGAAGCCATCATCGCCGGCCGGCCCGTCGCGTGCAGTCAGTGCACCAGTTTACCCGAAATCGCCGGTGATGCGGCGGCCTACTTCGATCCGCTCTCCATCGAAGATATGTCCCGCGTGCTCGTCGATGCCTCGACCAACCCACGCTTGCGCGATCGCCTCCTCCTCGCGGCAGCGGCGCGCCGGCAACGGTTTGATCCATTGGCGAGTGCCGCCGCCACGCTCGGGGTTTATCTTCGCACGGCGGGTGTTTCGAATACCGACGCCGCCACGATCATCAATGCGATGAAAGTCGAAGCGGCCGCCCGTCCACCGGTTGCTCGCGGGCTTCGCCTCGCCCGCGCTTGCCATCACGCCAGAGCCGCCGAAACGGCCGCTCTGGCGGGAAAAATAATTACGGCAGCGCAGCAGACCGCGCTCACGTTCATCCACTCGCCCACGATGAGCTGGCGACGCCTGATACTGGCTTGGCTCTGCCAACTTGAAATCTTCGTCCGCCGACTTCCGATCTCGAAACGCCCGGCTCCTGCCAACCCATGATGAACGTTCTGTTTATCAGCCACAGCGACTTTCGCTCAAACAGCCTGACTCATATCGCAAGTTTCGCGTCGGGCCTGACTAAACTCGGCCACACCTGCGCCGTCGCGGTTCCCAGCAAGGCTCACACGATCACCGCAGTGCCTTCGCCTGCGTTCAGGCCGTTGCTCTACGCCGACATTCTTAAAAAGCCCGCGTGCTTTCCGAATGGAGGCACGGCCGATATCATCCATGCTTGGACGCCCCGCCATCATGTCGCCGCCTGCACGATCGCTTATCAACGCCTACTTGCACGACCCGCCCGCCTGATCGTTCACCTCGAAGACAACGAAGAGCACCTCACGGAACAAACCGGAGGCATGCCGCTCGCAGCGCTTCGTGAAGCCGGTCCCGCCGCATGGGAATCCCTGCTCAAACGCCGGTTGGCTCACCCTTGGCTGCACCGACTCTTTCTTCACGCGGCTGACGCGATCACTTACATCACGCCCGCCCTGTTCCAGTTTGTTCCAGCAGGCATTCCCTCTCACTTGCTGCTGCCCGCAGTCGATCCGACCTTCTTTGCCATCGGACCGGCCGACATCGAGGTGCGCCGGGCATTGGCCCTGCCGGAAGCCGCCCGACTGGTGGTTTATCCAGGAGGGGCAAATCCTTTCACCTGCCGTGAACTCCGGGACCTCTACCAGGCGGTCATGTTGCTCAACAACCAAGGCCATTGCACCCGCCTGATCCGCACCGGTGCCTCACCGGCTTGGTTTCTTGAACAGCTCACCCCCGAAGAACACGCCGCCGCAATCCACCTCGGGTTTGTTGATCGCGAGCGCATCCCCGGCTTGCTCGCTCTTGCGGATGTGCTCGTCCAACCCGGTCAACGCGGAGCGTTCAACGATTACCGGTTGCCCTCCAAGCTAGCCGAATTTCTCGCCGCCGGCCGCCCCGTTGTCATGCCCGCCACCAATATCGCGTCACAACTCACGAACGGTCGCGACGCCCTCTTTCTTTACGAAGGGAGCTCCGAAGAAATCGCCGCCCGCTGCCTGGATATTTTTGTTGATCCGGAACTCGCGCAGCGCCTTGGCCAAAACGCCCGCATCGCCGCCCGCAGGCTCTTCGATCCCGATCAACAATCGCAGCTTCTCGCCGAAATCTACCACGAAACCATCGCTCAACCCACGAGCGTAGTCTCGTGGTCGGCTCCTCGTAACTCCAATTACGATGAAACCGCATTGTTCCCTTCCACGGTTGCCGATCCAGAACTGCAAGAGATCCTGAACTGGGTCCGCAGCCAGCCAGCACCTTCGCCTACAGTCTGGTGCCGCCTGCTCTCCTGCTTCAGGAGCAAGCCTTAAGCCGCCGCATTCAGTCATGATGTCTCGTTACTGGTAAATCTTTAGCTTTAATCTCCTCCGCGTCCTTTTTCACCATCGCCTTATGGCATTCTCCCTCTTCTCCCCCGCCCGCAACCCGATCGCCGACCGGTGTCGCGATGACTCGGCCACGAAGCTTCGCCTGCGCTACGATCCTTACTACCACGCCATGCAGGCGCAGCAGGGCACCACGGTTCAGCTGAAGGGGCGCGACATGATCATGCTGGCGAGCAACGATTATCTCGGCCTGTCCTTTCACCCCAAGGTCATCGAAGCCGCCCGCGCCGCGCTGCTCAAATGGGGCTCCAGCCCGACCGGTGCCCGCGTGTCCAATGGCTCCCGCGCCTACCACATCGAACTCGAGGAGAAACTCGCCGCCTTCCTCGGCAAAGAGGCCTGCCACGTTCATGCCGCCGGCTACCTGTCCTGCCTCTCCGGCATCGCCGCTTTTGCCCAAAAGGGTGATGTCATCCTCGCCGATAAAAACATCCACTCCTGCCTCTGGGATGGCATTCGCCTCTCCTCCGCCAGCGTCGAGCGGTTTTCCCACAATAGCGCCGCCGACCTGCGCGCCGTCGCCTCCAGCCTGCCGGCCGCCACCGCCAAGATGATGGTGGTCGAGGGCGTCTACTCGATGGAGGGCCACATCGCCGACCTGCCCGCACTGTTGTCCGTCGCTAGCGAATACGGCTGCTTCAACGTCCTCGACGACGCTCACGGTTTCGGCGTGCTCGGGCGTCAGGGTCGTGGCACCGCCGATCACTTCGGCCTCACCGACAAAGTCGACATCCTCTGCGGCAGCATGTCGAAGGCCCTCGCGAGCACCGGCGGTTTCGTCGCCGGCGACCGCGCCCTCATCGAATACCTCCGCACGCACGGCAAACACACCATCTTCAGCGCATCGCTCAGCCCCTCCCAGGCCGCCGCCGCTTCGGCCGCGCTCGATGTCCTCCAATCCGAACCCGAGCACATCGAACGCCTCTGGGCCAATCAGCGCCGCTACACCGCGATGCTCAAGTCACTCGGCCTCGACACGTGGGGCAGCGAAACACCCGCCGTGCCCATCGTGATCGGCGACAAGCAACGCGCCTACACCTTCTGGCAGGCCTTGCTGGAGAAAAACGTGTTCACCGTCATGTCGATCGCCCCGGCCGTGCCCGTCGGCAAGGATCTCATCCGCACCGCGATCTCCGCCGGCCACACCGACGAACAGATCGACCGCATCGGCGACGCCATGGCCTACGCAAAGAAGCGAGCCTGAGACCACTTCGCCGCGTCCATAAGACCCCGAAAGGACGATTACCACCCGCCCGTCAGACCGTTTTGATCACGTCGAACTTTCCTGTGGTTAAGTCGGACTGAAGAAAGTCCAAATGCTTTTCCAGCTGCTTGGTGAAGGCAGGATTTTTCGGGCTAATGTTTTCGCCGACGGCGTCGTTTTTCCCACGATAGAAGAGGAGAAACAAGGTGCCGTCATCCACTGCGAGCAGATAGACTAGGCGAATTTTAGCCGAGCGAAAAATTCAACGACTTACGCATCTCCGTTCTGTGCATTTGAGGCATTTAAAATAGAGTTGTAGCCGATAAATGGGTGAGTAGGGTTAAGGCATGAAAAAACCGATATCGATGGATCTGAGGGAGAGAATCGTGATGGCCTACGACGAGAAGGAGGGAACCAGGGAGGAAGTGGCGAAGCGCTTCAAGGTATCGGTGGGGATGGTGAAGAAGCTCTTGGCGCAGAGGAGCCGGACGGGGGATTTAAGGCCGAGATATCGGTTTTGCGGGCGCAAGGCAGGGCTGGAGCCTGAGCATGGGGAGAGAATGAGACGGCTTGTGGAGAAAGAGCCGGACGTGACGCTCGAAGAGATCAAGCGGCGGCTGGGCTTGGGCTGCACGATCGGCGCGATCCATTGGGTGCTGACCAGACTGGGGCTGACATATAAAAAAAGACGCTCTATGCGGCCGAGCAAAACCGGCCCGATGTCGCCAAGGCCCGGCGGGACTGGAAACACGGCCAGGCCTCGCTCGACCCGGCCCGACTCGTCTTCATCGACGAGTCGGCGGCCAAGACGAACATGACGCGTCTGCGTGGCCGTTCACCCAGGGGCGAACGATTGGTCTGCCGTGCCCCCCACGGAGATTGGTGCACCACCACGATGATCTCCTCGGTGCGACTGGACGGCACCACCGCCTGCATGACCATCGAGGGCACGACCAACGCCGAGGTCTTCCAGGCTTATGTGCGCGAGATCCTCGTCCCAACTCTGAGCCCGGGCGACATCGTTCATGGACAACCTCGGCGCGCATAAAAACGACCACACCCTCGAATTGATCGAACGGATCGGTGCCCAAGTCCGCTTTCTTCCCGCCTACTCCCCGGACCTCAACCCCATCGGAAATGATGTGGAGCAAGGTAAAGGCCCTCCTGCGCAAGGCCCAGGCCCGCAACCATCCCGACTTGCTCGCCGCCATCTCCTCCGCCCTCTCCGCCATCACCTCCCAAGACGCCCTCGGTTGGTTTCGCTTGCGGCTATAACTTCATTTTAAATGTTCTAGCCGACAAAAAAGCCGCGCCCTTGGGAGGGCGCGGCTTTGGTCCCCGAGCTCGTGCTCGGGGCTACGTGATACCGTGTCAGATCACCACCGGCATCTTGGCGGCGTCGAAGCTGTAAACAGGCTTCGGGGTGTCGGCGGTGGGAGGGAACGGCACCACTTTCCAGAACTTCGAGACCGTCTTTTCCCAGTTCTCGACCAAGGCCTGCGCGTGGGGGCTGGCGGTGATTTTGAAGTGCGTTTGGATCAGCTTCTTCAGGCTGTCGATTTCCTCCTGCGCGTTGAGGCGCTCCAGGCCGATCATCGCGGGATTGATGCTCGATTCAAAGGTGTCCTTGGCGTCGTAAACGAACGCGAGTCCACCCGACATACCCGCACCGAAGTTGGTGCCGGTCGGGCCGAGGATGACCACCAAGCCACCCGTCATGTATTCGCAGCCGTGGTCGCCCACGCCTTCGACCACCGCGGTCGCGCCGGAGTTGCGGACGGCGAAGCGTTCGCCGGCGCGGCCCGCCGCGAAGAGCGTGCCGCCGGTCGCACCATACAAGCAGGTGTTGCCGAGGATCGACTGGGCCTGCCATTGGAACGTTTCGCTGGCCTTCGGACGAACGATGATCTCGCCGCCGTTGATGCCTTTGCCGACATAGTCGTTGGCCTCGCCGATGAGCGTGAGGCGCAGGCCGTTGACGAGGAACGCGCCGAACGATTGACCGGCGGAACCGGTGAACGTGAGGTCGATCGTGCCGGCGGGCAGGCCTTCGTTACCGTGTTGGTAAGCGATTTGGCCGGAGAGCTGGGTGCCGACGTCGCGGTTGACGTTGGTGACCTTGTAGCGGGCCACGAGGCGGGCGGATTCGCCGAGGATGACGTCACGGGCTTCCTGGAGGATGGCCTCGTCGAGCGAGCCTTCGCCACCGAAACGTTCATTGCGCTCACGGGTGTGGTAACGGTCGAGTTCGCCCGAAGGATCCGGGTTGTGGAGGAGGCCGGCGAGGTTGACCAACTTGGTTTTCGGGTTGGCGGGATCGTCGATCTGTTCGAGGAGATCCACGCGACCGATGATTTCGTTGAGGTTGCGCGCGCCGAGCTTGGCGAGGTAGTGGCGGACGTCCTCGGCGACGGCGTTGAAGAAGTTGATGATGTTCTCGGGCTTGCCGCGGAACTTGGCGCGGAGGTCTTCGCGCTGGGTGGCGACGCCGACCGGGCATGTATTCAAATGGCAAACACGGAACATCGCGCAGCCTCCGGCGATGAGGGCGGCGGTGCCGAAGTTGAACTCTTCGGCGCCGAGGAGGGCGGCGATGACGATGTCGCGACCGGTCTTCATGCCGCCGTCCGTGCGGAGGACGACGCGTCCGCGCAGCTGGTTCATCATCAGCACCTGATGGGCTTCGGCGACGCCGATTTCCCAGACGGAGCCGGCGTTCTTGATGGAGGCGAGCGGCGAGGCGCCGGTGCCGCCGTCATGGCCGGAGACGAGGACGACGTCGGCGTAGGCCTTGGCCACGCCGGCGGCGACGGTGCCGACGCCGGAGGAGGACACGAGCTTCACGCAGACCTTGGCGCGCGGGTTCACTTCCTTCAGGTCGAAGATCAGCTGGGCCAAGTCTTCGATCGAATAGATGTCGTGGTGCGGGGGCGGCGAGATGAGGGTGACGCCGGGCACGCTGTAGCGGAGGCGCGCGATGAGCGGGGTGACCTTGGCGCCGGGCAACTGGCCGCCTTCGCCGGGCTTCGCGCCCTGGGCCATCTTGATCTCGATTTCCTTGGCGGACGAGAGGTAGGCGGCGGTGACACCGAAGCGGCCGGAGGCGACTTGCTTGATGGCGGAGTTGGCGTTGTCGCCGTTTTCACGGACGTTGAAACGATCCGGATCTTCGCCGCCTTCGCCGGAGTTGGATTTGCCGCCGATGCGGTTCATCGCGATGGCGAGGGCTTCGTGCATCTCGGGCGAGAGCGCGCCGAGGGACATGCCGGCCGTGGTGAAACGCTTGCGGATCTCGTCGATGGGCTCGACCTCGTCGAGGCCGATGGCCTTGGCGCCGTCGAAGCGGATTTTGAGTAGGTCTTTGACGGATACGGGCTGGTGTTCGTCGGCGTTGGTCTTCCATTCCTGGTAAGACTCGGGCGTGCCGGCGCGCACGAACTTGTTCATCGAGGAGACGACCTTGGGGTTCCAACCGTGGAACTCGCCTTCGCCCTTTTTGTTGACGCGGTAATAGCCCTCGTTGCCGAGGGTCGGCTCGCTGGCGCTCGCCGCTACGGGGAAGGCGGCGGCGTGGCGGCGGAGGGCCTCTTCGGCGATCTGCGCGTAACCGATGCCGCCGATCGGCGACGGAGTGCCGGTGAAGCACTCTTCGATGACCTTATGCGAAACACCGAGGGCTTCGAACATCTGGGCGCCGCGGTAGCTGAGCAGCGTGGAGATGCCCATCTTGGCCATGACCTTGAGCAGGCCAGCGTCGATGGCGGTCTTGTAGTTGATGCGGGCCTGCTCGGCGGTGACGGGCTTCGTGGTCTTGCCGGAGGCGGCGAGGGCCGAGACAAGGTTGAGCGCGAGGTAGGGGTTGACGGCGTTGACGCCGAAACCGAGGAGCGTAGCGAGGTGGTGCACATCGCGGGCTTCGCCGGTCTCGGCGACGAGGTCGGCTTTCAAGCGGAGGCCGGCGCGCACGAGCTGCTGGTTGACCGCGCCGACAGCGAGGAGCATCGGAATGGCGGCTTTTTCGGCGGTGACGCCCTTGTCGGAGAGGATGAGGACCTTGGCGTTGTTCTGCTCGACGGCGGCCTGGGCGCGGGCGGCTAGTTCCTTGAGGGCGACTTCGAGGCCTTCGGGACCCTTGGCGGCGTCGAAGAGACCGCTCAGGCGGACGACGCGGTTCTTGAGGAAGGGCACGTCGAAGAGCGCGGCGACTTCGTGATCGAAGAGGACGGGCGAATCGAGTTCGACGAAACCGGTGGTCTTCGGGAATTCCTCGAAGAGGCCGAGGCGGCCGCCGAGGTAACCGGTGAGCGACATGACCGCTTTTTCGCGGATGGAGTCGATCGGGGGATTGGTGACCTGCGCGAAGAGCTGCTTGAAATAGGTGTAGAGCAGGCGCGGGCGGCGGGAGAGGACGGCGAGCGGCGTGTCGTCACCCATCGAACCGGTGGGCTCAAGGCCCTCGGCGAGGGGGGCAATGACGAGTTCGTTTTCGTCGTTGTCGCAACCGAAGGCGATCTGGGTGGCGGCGGAGGGCGGTGTCGGCTCGCTGGTGCTCGCCGCTACGGGCTTCGCGACCTTGTGCAGGTTGACGAGGTGTTCTTCGCACCACTGCTTGAAATGCGGATCGGCGGTGAAGCGGGCCTTCACCTCTTCGTCGCGGTAGAACTTATGCTCGATGAGATCGAGCGAGAGCATGCGACCGGGTCCGAGGCGGCCGGCTTCGACGACCTTGCCGGGGAAGTCGTGCACGAGGCCGGCTTCGGAGGCCAAGATGAAGTAGCCGTCGTCGAAAATCTTGTAGCGGGCGGGGCGGAGACCGTTGCGGTCAAGGGCGGCGCCGATGGTGCGGCCGTCGGTGAAGACCACGGCGGCGGGGCCGTCCCACGGCTCCATCATGCAGGCGTGGTAACGGAAAAAGGCACGCGTCTCGGGGGACAGCTTCTTGTCCTTTTCCCAGGCGGGCGGCATCATCAGCATCGCGGCGTGCAAGGGATTGCGACCGCCGAGGGTGATGAGCTGGAGAGCGTTGTCAAAGGAGGCGGAGTCCGACATGCCCGGCTGCACGAGCGGCTTCAGGTCTTGGAAGCGATCGCCCCAGACGCCGTAGGCGGTGGAGTTCTCGCGGGCACGCATGAGGTTGCGGTTGCCGCGGATGGTGTTGATCTCGCCGTTGTGCGCCATCATGCGGAACGGGTGCGCGAGGTGCCACGTGGGGAACGTGTTGGTCGAGTAGCGCTGGTGGAAGATCGCGAAGGCGGTGGTGAACTTAGGCGACTTCAGATCGACGAAATACTTGCGGATCTGGGTGGGCGTGAGGAGGCCCTTGTAGATGATGGTGCGCGAGGAGAACGAGCAGATGTAGAAACCGGGGATCTTGGCCTCGATGACCTGCTTTTCGGCGGAGTTCTGCGCGAGGAAGAGCTTACGCTCGAATTCGTCGTCGGTGATCTCGTCCTTGCGGGCCACGAGGGCCTGCACGATCAGGGGCTGGGTTTCGAGGGCCTTGCGGCCGAGGCAGGAGGAGTCGGTGGGGACATCGCGCCAGCCGAGCCAGGCAAGACCTTCGGCTTTCACGGCGGCCTCGACGATCTTTTTGGCGTGGGACTGGGCGTAATCGTCGCCCTTCGGGAGAAAAATCATGCCTACGCCGAGGTCGGCGTCCTTGAAGAGGGGCTTCTTCTTCTCGGCGAGATAGTCCTTGAAGAGCTCGACGGGGAGCTGCGTCAGGATGCCGGCGCCGTCACCGGTGACCGCATCGGCGTCGATCGCACCGCGGTGAGCCAAGGCCTTCAGCGCGGCGATCGCGCGATTGAGGACGTCGTAGGAGCGTTCGCCCGTGAGCTTGGCAATGAACCCGACGCCACAGGCATCGTGTTCTTGTTCAGGGGAGTAGAGCGGTGACGGGATGATCTTGGCCATGGAAAAAGGGAGTCGGTCGGGCGGTCGTTGGTCGGCGGGCTGGAAGGCGATCGGTCTTGGAAAAAGAGGGGGGCGGGAGCAAAAGAAAGGCCGGTCACGCGTTGGCGAGAGCCGGCCCAAGGAGTTTTGTTTTGGCGCCCTCGAAGATCAGAAGAAGCGGATCGTTTTAGTGGCCATTTTAGCGTGCTCTTCGTCGGAGCAGCCGGCGTTGGTCGGTGCATCCACCGGACGGTCGGTGGGTTTTACCAAGTCATTGGAAAGGAGATAGTTTTCGACTTCTTCGCCAGAGATATCGGCGAGCATCACACCGTCGATTTCAACGCAGGGCGAGAGGGGCTGACCGGACTTTTGAACCATCTCCGCGTAATTGGCGCGGTTGTTGATGATATCAATGTCCTCAAACGGCAGGCTGTATTTGCGCATGATCGTGCGAACTCCGTTGGACCAGCCACAGGACGGCTTGAGATAGGCTTTGATTTTCATGCGTAGAAGGAATGTAAGACGAAAAACGGGGCAACCTATAGAAAGCGTTTAGGGACGATCAAGAGAAAGGTTCACCGTTTTTAAGCATTTTGCACGCCGGAGCGGCTGTTGGAGGATGGTTTGCGGGTGGGCATGCGGAGTTTGCGTTGCGCGATTGCAACCCGGCGGCGCACCGCTCCACTGGCGAACGCACCTTTTTTCGCGTTTTCATGAAAACCATCCTCCTGCTCGTCGCGTCCAATATTTTTATGACCCTGGCCTGGTATGGCCACCTGAAGATGAAGTTTTTCGAGGGGAAATCCGTGTTTTGGATCATCCTCTTCGCGTGGGGCGTGGCCTTCTTCGAGTATTGCCTGATGGTTCCCGCCAACCGCGCCGGCTACCTGAGCGGCACGTTTACCGGGTATCAGCTCAAGATCGTCCAGGAATGCATCACGCTGGGAGTGTTCGTGATCTTTGCGTGGCTGGTCTTGAAGGAGAAACTCACGTGGAACTACATCGTGAGTTTCGCATTCCTGCTGGGCGCGGTCTATTTCGCGACCGCATTTAAGCCGGGCGGCACGCTCCCCGGCGGGCATTGAGCTCCCCTGCCCGGCTTGGTAGCAGCCGAGGTAACGAGGCTGAGGCTTAGTCTACCTCCATCAACCAGCCTCGTTACCTCGGCTGCTACTTGGCTCCTGCACCGTTGGCGTGCTGGAAAAATCACCGCCAACGCCACGCTTGGCTTGCTTCCGCCTCCGCGCCCGCTTCACGTTGGCCGCCTTAGCAGCGGGGCAGTTGCCTCGCTTCCTTAACCAATAAAATACACCTGTCCGTTCCTCTCGCATCATGTCCAAAGCCGCTCCCGCCAAGACCGCCGCCGCCTCGTCCGCCCTCGTTGCCCCCGACGCCGCCGCCCGCAAAAACGTCGAACTCGCCCTCAGCGCCATCACCAAGCAATTCGGCGAAGGCTCGATCATGCGTCTTGGCGACAACAACAAGCTCGCCGTCGAAACCGTCTCCACCGGCTCGCTCGCGATCGATCTCACCCTCGGCGGCGGCGGACTGCCCCGCGGTCGCATCATCGAAATTTACGGACCGGAATCCTCCGGTAAAACCACCTTCTGCTTGAGCGTCATCGCCGAGGCCCAGCGCCGCGGCGGACTCGCCGCCTTCATTGACGTCGAACACGCGCTCGACCCGAAATACGCCCGCGTCGTTGGCGTGAAGGTTGACGACCTCCTCGTCTCCCAGCCCGACTCCGGCGAAGACGCGCTCAACATCACCGAGACGCTCATCCGCTCCAACGCGATCGACGTCATCGTCATCGACTCCGTCGCCGCCCTCATCACCAAGGCCGAGCTCGACGGCCAGATGGGCGACCTGACCATGGGCAGCCAGGCCCGCCTGATGTCGCAAGCCATGCGCCGCCTCACCGCGGTCGTCAGCAAGACGAAGTGCATCTGTATTTTCACGAACCAGATTCGCGAAAAGATCGGCGTCATGTTCGGCAGCCCCGAAACCACCTCGGGCGGTCGCGCCCTGAAGTTCTTCTCGTCGATCCGCATCGACATCCGTCGCAAGGACCAGATCAAGACTCCCGACGGCAAGGTCATCGGGAACCGCACCAAGCTCAAGATCGTCAAAAACAAGATCGCCCCGCCTTTCACCGAGTGCGAATTCGACATCATGTATGACGAGGGCATCTCCGCCTCCGGCTCGATCATCGACCTCGGCATCGAGCACAAGATTCTGGAGAAGAAAGGCGCGTGGATTTCCTACCAAGGCGATCTCATCGGCCAAGGCCGCGACGCCGCCAAACAGGCCGTGCGCGACAAGCCCGAGCTCGCCGCCAAGCTCACCAAGGCGATCCTTGAAAAAGTCACCGTGACCGGCGGCACCAGCGTCACCGGCGAAGCCGCCGACTAAGCAGCCGGCTTCGACGTCGCCGTAAATTGAATACAAGGCCCCGGGATGATTCCCCGGGGCTTTTTTTGGCCTCGCTCCGACTCCCCATTAAATTCAAATCACTTTCCCTACCCACATGATGACCCTACGCCGTCTTACCCTCACGGGCGTGAGCGCACTTGCGCTCGCCGCCTCCTTTCAATTCACCACCGGCTGCCGCCCGAAGAGCGAAACGACCGACGCCGTCACCGCCCCCCAGGCAAACGAACCCGAGAAGTTCACCGCCAAGCTCACCGAAATCGAAGGCGTGCAGATGCTCTACACGCTTCGTCACCCCAAGCTGATCAATCAGGAGCTGGATACTCTCATGACCGAGATCCCCGAGGCTGCGCTCGCCCGCATGTTCCTCGGCAACCTCGCCGCCTTCGGTTACCCTGAGTTCTCCGAACTCGCCGCCGGCACCAACATCGGCATCGCCATGCTTGAAGTGAGCGAAGCCGAACTCGCCTCCGGCACCCCCACGCTGGTCGGTTTCGCCAAGCTCAAGGAGGGCGGCAAAATCTGGAAGGTCCTCTCGCAACGCGGTCTCGCCCTCCAAAAACAGGGCGACTGGGTTTTGATTTCCCCCCATGCCGACGCCTTCGCCAAAATCAAAGCCCCCGCGGCGATCATCGCTCAGATCGAACAGCCCCAAGACGAAGAAATCCGCCTCTGGGGTCGCACCAGCCCCGCCCTGTTGGATCGCGTTAAAAAAGCGATTATCCCCCAGCTCGAAACCAAGCTCACCTCGCTCACTCCAGAAGAGAAAAAAGCCGCTCTCGCCTACGTTGATGTGGTCTGGGGCTACCTTGCTCAACTCCACTCCGGCGGCGGCTCGTTCGATCTCAATAACCAAGGAATCTCGATTGGTTATAACGGCCAGTTTCTGCCCGACAGCGCGACCGGTCGCTTTCTGCGTCGCGACCTCGGCGCGTCACCCAAGATCGCCGAATCTGTTCCTGCCGACGGCATGATCACCGTCCTCGCCCGCCAGAACATCCCCGGCCAAGTCGAGTTCGTCTCCGGCCTCCTCGATGCATTGATCGCCGTCGATTACACGCCCGTCGCCTCGTCGCTCAAAACCATCAAGGACACCTACCTCGCCTTCTCCAAAAACAACGATGGCGGAGCCGCCCTCTCCATGAACATGACTTTTCCCACCGACGGCAAACAACCGGAGGTCGACATGTTCGGCGTTTATTCCGGCAAGTTCACCGAGGCCCAGGTTTTAAAAGTCTATCAGGACACGCTCGATCTCTCCCAGAAGTTCACCCGGATCGCGGCTCAAGCCGCCACCTCGTTCACTCCGGGCGCCGAATTTCCGCAGATCGATCAGAAGCTGAATGAAAACGCCCTCACGATCGACGGCATCAAATTCGGTTCGGTCGTCAGCACCACCAAGATCAACGTCCTCGGCCAAGAACAAGTCACCACTACGACCCAATACTTCGGCGTCGCCGCAGGAAACCTGGTTTACTCCACCAATGAGGCCGCCCTCCACGCCAAGCTCCCTGCCATCGTCGCCCAGCGCAAAGTCGAAAACCCCATCAAGCTCACGCTCAAGGGCGATGAAATGATGGCCTTCGCCGTGCACGGCGAACACCTCGTGGAAGCCGTCCTTACCGGGGTTAAGCTCGATCGCAACGACACCGATATCCAGGCGCAGATTAAATCCCTCAAGGACGGCTACGCCGCCGCCGAACCCATCAAAGCAACCTTGAACACGAGCCAGGCGAAGGCCTCCGTAAATGTGGTCATCCCCTACAAGTTCATCGCCCAGAGCATTCGACTGGGCCAGTTCAGCAGTGCCCACAAAGTCACGGCAGCGCTGGACTCCGAGACCAGCGAACCCGAGGTCATGGAGGCTAAGTAATTCATCGGCCCTCCTCGGGAACCTTGCCCCGCCGATCATCGGCGGGGCTTTTTTATGCACGGGTGACGACCTTCATTTTACGTTCGGAACCACATCACCGACCCGCCAGACTGTTCGTTCGTTGAATACCAGCGAACGCACGCCGTCCTCCCGCGAATCCGTTTTTGAGGTTCATAACCTCGGAAAAGTCTACGGCAGCGGACACGCCGCAGTCCGCGCGCTCAGTGGCATTGAACTGAGCCTGCGCGCAGGCGAACTCGTCGTCCTCCTCGGCGCCTCGGGCTCCGGAAAGTCCACCTTGCTCAATCTACTCGGCGGACTCGACTCCCCCACCGAAGGCGACCTGCGTTATCGTGGCTGGGATCTCGGGCGCGCGCAGGAAGCCGCCCTCACCCGTTATCGCCGCGACGCGGTCGGCTTTGTTTTCCAGTTCTACAATCTTATCCCGAGTCTGACCGCCCGGGAAAACGTCGCCCTCATCACCGAGATCGCGCGCAACCCGATGTCGCCGGCGGAAGCATTGGAGATGGTCGGGCTCACCCCGCGCGCCGACCACTTCCCGGCCCAGCTCTCCGGTGGTGAGCAACAACGCGTGGCCATCGCCCGCGCCATCGCCAAACGCCCCGAGGTGCTCCTCTGCGACGAACCCACCGGCGCGCTCGACGTGCACACGGGCATCACCGTGCTGGAGGCCATTCAGCGCATCAACCAAGAGCTCGGCACGCTCACCGTGGTCATCACTCACAACGCCGTTCTCGCCGAAATGGCCGACCGCGTTTTCACGCTCTCCGACGGTCGTATCCAACATTCTCACACAAACGCAACCCGGCGTTCTGTGACAGAACTGGCGTGGTGACCGGAAACGCCCGCGATGAAGCTCCTCGACCTCAAGCTCCTTCGCGACCTCCGCTCGCTCAAGGCCCAGGCGCTCGCCGTGGCGCTCGTCATGGCGTGCGGCCTCGCGATGATGGTGATGACGCGCAGCCTCATCCTGTCGCTCGATACCGCGCGTGCCGGCTACTACGAGCGTCACCGTTTCGGCGAGGTGTTCTCCTCGCTGAAACGAGCCCCGAAATCCGTCGCCTCGCAAATCGCCGGCCTGCCCGGCGTCGCCGCGGTCGAGGCCTCCGTTGCCATGCAGGTCACGCTCGACATCCCCGGCATGATCGAGCCCGCCACGGGGCTCATCAACTCCCTGCCCGATCGTCGCGAGCCCGTGCTCAATCGCCCCTACCTGCGCAGCGGACGCCTGCTCGCTCCGGGGGCGCGCAACGAGGCGCTCGTGAGCGAAGCGTTCTCCGATGCGCACACGCTCCGGCCCGGCGACTCGATCGCCGCCATCTTGAACGGACGCAAGATCACGCTGCGCATCGTGGGCATCGTGCTATCGCCGCAGTATGTGTTCGAGGCCGCGCCCGGCGCCGCGTTGCCCGACAATCGCAGCTTCGGCGTGTTCTGGATGCGCGAGGAGGAACTCGCCGAGGCCTTCAATCTTGAAGGCGCTTTCAACACGGTCGCCCTGACACTCGCGCCCGGCGCTAGTGAACGTGCCGTGATCTCCGCGCTGGATCGCGTGCTCGAGCCATTCGGAAGTCTCGGCGCGTATGGACGAAAAGATCACCCGTCCGATGTCCGCGTGAGCGACGAGATCCGCGTGCTCACGGGGCTCTCGTTCGCCTTCCCCCTTGTTTTCCTGAGCGTGGCCGCGTTTATGACCAACGCGGTCATGGGGCGGCAAATCGCGCTTCAGCGCGAGCAGATCGCCATTTTAAAAGCCTTCGGCTTCACCAACCGTCAGATCGGACTCCACTTCATTCAATTCGCGCTGGTGATCGTCTCCGCCGGCACGTTTGCCGGTGTGCTCGGTGGCTGGCTCCTCGGGCACAAGCTGGTGAATATGTATCATCTCTTTTTTCGTTTCCCTGCCCTCGAATTCCAGCTCGCCACGGGCGCGTTGATCGCCGCCGCGCTCGCCAGCTGCGTCGCGGCGCTGATCGGCGTGGTCGGTGCGGTCCGCCGCGTGGTCGCGCTCTCGCCCGCGGAAGCGATGCGGCCCGAGCCGCCCGCAAGTTTTCGTCCCGCGTTTTTTGAGCGCATGGGCGTGGCGCGTTGGTTCGGCGTGTCGTTTCGGATGTCGCTGCGCAACATCGAGCGCAAGCCGGTGCAGGCGTTGCTCACGTGCGCCGCGCTCGCCCTCGCCACCGGGATTTTGGTGATCCCGAATTCGTTTCGCGACGGCATCCATCACATCCTCGATTTTCAATGGGATGTCTCGCAGCGACAGACCGTGACCCTCTCGCTGGTCGAACCGGGGCCATTGCGCGCACTGGCGGATTTTCGCGCCTTGCCCGGCGTGGTGCACGCGGAGCCCTTTCGTTCCGTGGCCGCCGAACTGCGCGCCGGCAGCCGCTCACGCCGCATCGGTGTTTCGGGCATGCCCGCCGACGGACATTTGGCGCGCGTCATCGATGCGAATGATCACCGCATCACGCTGCCGCCAAAAGGCATGGTGCTGTCAAAGGCCCTCGCCGACGGCCTTGCGGTAAAGCTCGGCGACACCGTGGTGGTGCGTGTGCTTCAGGGCGAACGCCCCGAACGCAACGTGCCGGTGACGGGACTCGCGGAGGATTTTGCCGGAGTCGCCGCCTACATGGACATGGAGGCTCTGAATCGTCTGCTCGGCGAAGGCGATCGCATCAACGGCGCGCGACTCACGGTTGCCTCCGGTCGCTGGAACGAGTTTCTCACGGCGGTGAAAAACACGCCGCAATCCGCCGGTGTCGTCGTAAAGGAAGCCGTGCGCGCAAGTTTTCGGAAAACCACCGCCGAAAGCATCGGGCTGATCCAGATGATTTACCTCACATTCGCGACCGCCGTGGCGTTTGGCATCGTGTATAACAGCGCGCGCATCTCGCTGTCCGAGCGGGCGCGTGAATTGGCGACATTGCGCGTGCTGGGTTTCACGCGCGGCGAAGTGGGCGGCGTGCTGGTGGGCGAACTCGTCATCCTCACGCTGGTCGCCCTGCCCGTGGGCCTCGTGCTTGGCTCTTTTCTGGCGAAGTCCATCCTGGACAGCGTGAACACCGAGACCGTGCGACTGCCGCTGATTCTCACCCCGGCCAACTACGCCTTTGCCGTGCTGGTCGTGGCGACCGCGACCGCCATCTCCGCCACGCTGGCCTGCCGCCGGCTCAACCAACTGGACCTGGTCGGCGCCCTCAAGGCGGTCGATTAATGACCAATAAATTAGTATCCATTTTTTAATTACAATTTATGGACACGAACCAAGACCCCGCGCCTTTTGATGGCGACGCCACGCCCGCGCCTCGTCGCCGTCGCTGGCTGCCGTATGCCGGCGGCGTCCTGCTGGTCGTGTTGATTGCAGCCGGCCTCTGGCCGCGCCCGCTGCCGGTTGAAGCAATGACGGTTGCCCGCGGACCCTTGCTGGTGACGGTGGACGAGGAGGGACAGACCCGCGTGCGCAACCGCTACGTCGTGGCGAGCCCGGCCGGCGGACACCTGCGGCGCATCGAGTTGAAGGCGGGGGCCATCGTGGAGGCGGGCGTCACGCTGTTGGCCATTCTTGAAACAGGCGGCGCTGATTTACTCGACGCGCGCAGCCTGGCCCAGGCGCAGGCCCGGGTGCGCGGCGCGGAAAGCGCGCGCGAACAGGCGGACGCCCGCCACGCGCTCGCGATCGCCACGCTCAAACAGGCGCAGGCGGACCTGAAGCGGGCGCAGATGTTGTCTGCACAAAAAATCATCAGCCATCAGGAGCTGGAGGTCGCGCTCACCAACGAACGCGTTGCCGCCCAGGAAGAGCGGGCAGCGGGCTTCGGCTTGCAAGTGGCGCACTACGAGCTGGAGCAGGCCCGGGCCGTTTTGATTCGCGCGCAGCCGGGCGAAGGCGGTGATAGCGCCACATTGAAGATCGTGTCGCCCGTTGGCGGGCGCGTGCTGCGCGTCATGCAAGAAAGCGCGCGCACGGTGCCGGCCGGCACGCCGTTGCTAGAGGTGGGAGACCCGACCGACTTGGAGGTGCGCATCGACGTCCTCTCGCGCGATGGCGTGGCGATTTCGCCGGGCGCAAAGGTCCTGTTGGAACAATGGGGCGGAGACAGGCCGCTCGAGGCGCGGGTGCGCCTCGTGGAACCATCGGCGTTCACCAAAATCTCCGCGCTCGGCGTGGAGGAGCAGCGCGTTTACGTGATCGCCGATTTTGTCGATCCGGTCGAAAAACGCCCGACGCTGGGCGACGGCTACCGGGTAGAAGCCCGCATCGTGCGCTGGTCTGCGGACAACGTGCTGCGCGTGCCGTCGGGCGCGTTGTTTCAACGCGAAGGTGTTTGGCAGACGTTTGTGGTCGAAGGCAGCCGCGCAAAACTCCGCGCCGTGAAGACAGGGCAATCCAACGGGATCGAAACCGAAATCACCGAAGGTCTGAAAGAAGGTGAGCATGTGATCGTTTATCCGGGAGACCGCGTGACCGATGGTTCCCGCGTGCGCGGATTGAACGTCGAAAAGTAGCGCAGGCTTCCAGCCTGCCACTGCCCATCGGCTCCCATGCAGGCTGGAAGCCTGCGCTACTCAACGGGCACCCGCCTCGTTTATTTTTGCGCTTTGCCGCGCCGCCGCTTTCCGTGGGCGGCATGTCTCGATCGACCGACACCATTGCCGCCCTCGCCACGCCTGTGGGCACGTCCGCCATTGCGGTGGTGCGCGCGAGCGGGCCTGACTGCGTGGCATTGGCGACGGCGATTTTCGGTCCCGCTCCCCTGCTCGCCCGCGTTGCCCGCCACACCGACTATCGCGACTTGCAGGGCCATTTGCTCGACGACGTGCTCGTGACCTTTTTCCAAGGCCCACATTCCTACACCGGCGAGGATTCGCTGGAAATCTCGTCGCACGGCAACCCGTTTATTGCCCAATCTATTCTTTCAGATCTGCTTAAACGAGGATGCCGGGTCGCCGAAGCCGGCGAATTCACCCGCCGCGCCTTCTTGGGTGGACGCATGGACCTGAGTCAGGCCGAGGCCGTCATGGATCTCATCCACGCACGCAGCGAACGCGCGCTCGCCGCCGCCAACCAACAATTGCGCGGCAGCCTGGGCCGCCACTTGGGAGAGCTAACCGAGAGCCTTCTCCTCGTGCTCGCGCGCATCGAAGCCTACATCGACTTCCCGGATGAGGATCTCCCGGCGGAGGATCGCCGGATCGTCGCGGATGAGCTGGACCGTGTTCTACGTGGAACGGCGCGGCTGCTGGCGACCCATCACTACGGCGAACTCCTGCGTGATGGCATCAAGACGATCATCATCGGCGAGCCCAACGCCGGCAAAAGCAGCCTGCTCAACCGGCTCGTTGGCCGTGATCGTGCCTTGGTGAGCGCGGAGCCTGGCACGACCCGGGATTTTATCGAGGAGCGAATCATCCTGGGCCCGCATTGCTTGCGCCTGATCGACACCGCCGGCCTGAATCCGACACCCGCCGCGCTCGAAAAGCTGGGCATGGAGAAAACCCTCGAGCGCGCCGCCGAGGCCGACCTCTTTCTCTGGGTGCTCGATGCCACCCGCCCCTGCCCCACCCTGCCGGCCCAGGTGGTTAACCGCCTCACCCCGGCCAACACCGTGGTGCTTTTTAACAAAGCCGACCTCCTGCCGGGCGAACCTGCGGCGGCACTCCCCCTTCCCGGCCTGCCCACAATCCGCATCTCCGCGCTGACCGGTGATGGGCTCGCGGATCTCACCGATGTGGTCGTTCGCCACGCCGACGCTTTCCGCCAAGATCAAGGCGAAGAGATCATCGCCATCAACGCCCGCCACGCGGATGCCCTGCGCCGCGCACGCGAATGCCTGGAAACCGCCCGCCAAAAAGTCGCCACCCAAGGCGAAGTCGAGCTGCTGGCCAGCGACCTTCGCGGCGCGCTCGACGCCTTCGGGGAGATCGCCGGCAAAATCGACAACGAGCGCATGCTCGACCACCTATTCAAGACGTTCTGTATTGGTAAGTAATTAGAATAAAACCACTAACGAACACTGATTGGCACTGATTCAGGATTAAATTCAGATTCCTGCCTTCATTAGTGTCGATTAGTGCCCATTAGTGGTTACCCGCTGTTTTCCGCCATGATTTATAACCAAGCCCCCTTCGATGTTATCGTCTGCGGTGCCGGCCATGCCGGTTGCGAGGCCGCGCTCGCCGCCGCACGCATGGGCGCATCCACCCTCCTCCTCACCGGCAACATCGATACGATTGCCCAAATGAGCTGCAACCCGGCGATTGGCGGTCAAGCCAAGGGACAAATGGTGCGTGAGATTGACGCGCTGGGTGGCGAGATGGGCATCAATACCGACCTCACAGCGATTCAGTTCCGCCTGCTCAACGAATCCAAGGGTCCGGCCGTGCAGTCACCCCGCGCCCAGTGTGACAAGAAAGCCTATCAATTCCGCCTGAAGCACACCCTGGAGCTGCAGCCTAACCTTCAGGTGTTTCAAGCGACCGTGACCGGACTGGTCTTCACCGGCCAGAAAGTCACCGGCGTCCGCACCAATCTCGACATCGAGTTCTCCGGCATGACCGTAATCGTGACGACCGGCACCTTCCTGCGCGGACTCATGCACATCGGCCAGAACAAGAACGAAGGCGGCCGACTCGGTGATTTCAGCGCCAAAACCCTGTCGGCGAGCTTTCTGGAGGCCGGAATCGAGCTCCGACGCCTTAAAACCGGCACCCCGCCCCGCCTGCTCGGGCGCAGCCTCGACTTCTCCAAGATGGACGAACAGCGCGGAGACGCCTCCCCGACCCGCTTCGCCTTTTACGACAGCCGTGACCCCGAGGACCTGTTCCACGTGGAACACACCGGCGAACAGCGCATCGGCTGGCCGCACAGCACCAACCAAGTCTCCTGCTGGATGACTCACACAACCGCCGAGACCGCTCAGCTGGTGCGCGACAATCTCCACAAATCCGCCATGTATTCGGGCGAAATCGAGGGCGTCGGACCGCGTTATTGCCCCAGTATTGAGGACAAATTCGTTCGTTTCGCCGACAAGCCGCGCCACTTGCTGTTCTTGGAGCCCGAGGGGCGCTCCACCAATGAATACTACGTCAACGGCCTGTCCACGTCGCTGCCGTTCGATATCCAGCTTCAGATGGTCCACAGCGTGCCCGGACTGGAAAAGGCCCAGCTTCTGCGCCCGGCCTATGCGGTTGAGTATGATTTCGCCCCGCCGACGCAGCTCTTTCCGTCGCTGGAATCCAAGAAGGTCGAAAATCTCTTCTTTGCCGGCCAAATCAATGGCACCTCCGGTTACGAAGAAGCGGCTTCGCAGGGACTGTTGGCCGGCGTAAATGCCGTCAACAAGGTGCGTGGCCAAGCACCGTTGATCATCGGACGCCACGAAGGCTACATCGGCGTGCTCATCGACGATCTCGTGACCAAGGGCACCAACGAGCCATATCGCATGTTCACGAGCCGCGCCGAATACCGGCTGCTGTTTAATCACGGGAGCGCGGAGCTACGCCTGCTGCATCACGCCAAGGCCTTCGGCCTGGTATCGCCGACCCGGCTCGCGCGCATGGAGGAAACCAAGCGCCAGACCGAGCATTGGATCGCGTTTTTGGAGGGCCAAAAAGCACCGGTAGGGCAGGGGACTTTTGCCGACGCGATTCGCCGCGCCGTCACCGGCAGTGCCAACTCAACCCACACCATGCCCGTGCTCCCGGCCGAGTTTACCGCCCAGCCCGAAGCCTTGCGCCAGGAGGTGCTTTATCGTGTCAGCCACCACGGCTATCTGGCCCGTGAACAGCGCCAGATCGAGAAGCTCAGCGAGATCGAAAAGATCAAAATCCCCCCGCACATCGACTTCCTCCAAGTCCGCGGCCTGCGTAAAGAGAGCGCCCTGAAACTGGCCGAAATCAGACCCTACACGTTAGGCCAAGCGAGCCGCATAAGTGGAGTTAACCCAGCAGATATCAGCGTCTTACTGGTTTTAATCGAAGCGGGGAGGGGAGGGAAGTGACCCCGGGAAGGCCGAGAACCCTGCGACGTGTCATTCTTCGGAGTGTGTCACAGAGCCGAGCCGGAGTTCCGATCCGAGTTCACTGAGTTCGGAAGGCTCGGTCGCACTTCGTGAACTCTTTTTAAGTTGATTCATGCTCAGCTCAACCTACTGCAGGTCAGATGGAAGCGAGTGAGCGATTGATTCTTTTATCGCGGGTGCTGACGACCGCCTATCAGCAAACACAAACGTGGCGCGATCCTGATATCGGCTCGGAACTGGCATACCTCGCAATGGCAATCGCCTCTGATAAACCGTCGGAGCAACAGGTGGATTGGACGACCGGGCAAGCCAGTGCCTGCGCGCAGCTTTTTAGACGGTGGTTTCTGCCCAACGATCCCGTCTGGTCGTTCATCATCGTAAAGTGGGTGGACTAACCGCGAGGAGACCCGGCACGGAGCTGCACGGAAGTTTGCGCAATCCCCACCTTCCGCTTGCTCGAACCAAGGTAGGAGATAGAAGTGTCGCATGGAAGCCGTCCTCCCTCTCGACCGAATGACCACGGCGGAGAAGCTTCGCGCTATGGAAGCCATCTGGGCGGACCTAACCCACCACGCCGATAGTTTTGAATCGCCTGCATGGCATGGCGACGTCCTCCGTGAGCGCGATCAACGCGTGGCCGAAGGCAAAGAAAGCTTCGTGGATTGGGAAGAAGCCAAGCGCCAGCTCCGCGAGCGCCACCTGTGAAAGTTCGGATTCTTCCCTCGGCGCAAGGTGACTTGTCCGAGGGTTTTGCTTTCTACGAAAAACAACAGTTGGGGCTGGGGGGCCTACTTTTTGGATTCGTTGTTCGCGGACATTGATTCTCTGACGCTCTACGGCGGCGTTCATCGGCTGGTTCACGGCTCATATCGATTGCTGGGCCGCATATCTTCCCCTTCGCGGTTTATTACGCGATCAACGACAACACGGCGGACGTAAAAGCCGTGCTCGATTGCCATCGCGACCCACAGTGAATCAAGCGCCGGCTCAGAGATTTCAGGTGAAGGACGCCGTGCTCGACCAGCTTTCGGCCGGCGAAGACGGCACGCCGGCCGATGGGCAAGGTCCCCGGTATTAGCTGATTGCCGCCGCAAATTCTTCGTCGACTCCGGATGAAAGATAGCCGGCGTCACCGGCCGAAAATACGACGAGCCCCCGCAAAAACCTGTTCGGCCGGCATGCCCTGCACACGCCCGCTAATCTATTCGCCAACCGACAGCTAAGCATTCTATCCACAAAGGTATTGGAGGACACCCGACAGCTCATCGAAGAAAAAATCCGGCAAAACCGAAAAAGCCGGGATGAGATGCTGTCGACCATCGTCTCCGGCGAGGCCATCGCGTTTGTCGGTGCAGGTCTCAGTGTGCCCCTCAAATTTCCGTTGTGGGAAGGCCTGCTCAAAGACCTCCGCAACCAAGCCAACAAGCTTGCGCCGCTCACCTTAGATCCGGCGGTCGAGGCCGACGCCTTGCGCTATGCCGATGCGATCAAGACGCACTTCGTCGCGCAGAAGCAGGAGGACCTCTATTACGAAATCCTCGGACGGGGCTTTCAGCCGAAGCCGGGCGGCAACCATACGGCGACCCACAAGCTTCTCATCGGACTGCCGTTCTGTGGATTCGTGACGCCCAACTACGAGACCTGCCTCGAATCTGCGATGCAGGCGGCTGCTGCTGGATCATGTCCGGAGCCCAGCATCACCGTAAAGAAGGACTGCCGCGACCGCCATCGGGTCTCAGCATTCCTGCGTTCCCTGACCGTAACCGGCGGGCCGCGTTACGTCGCCCACCTGCATGGACGCTTCGACGACACGCGAAACATGATTCTGACCGGAAAGGACTACGACGAAGCTTACGGGATCGGGTCGGCAAACGAGGCCCAAGTGGTGCCCGACAAGACCACTTTGCATCGCATGCTGGCGTGGGCTCTGTTCGCCTCGCGGCGAATGGTCTTCGTGGCCTGTAGCATGACCGACCCTTCGATCCTTTTTCTGCTCAAGGCGGTGCGCCGTGACCTGTGGGAGATGTCCGAAAAGAACCACTACGTCATCCTGGGGCTCGATGAGAAAGGGCTGCGCTCGGCGGACGCCATCGCCGGCATGTGCGACCGCCACGGGCTCCAAGTGGTTTACTACGACAACCACGACGGTTCCCACCTAGGCCTCGAACAGCTCTTGCGCGAAGCAATCGCAATGGTCCCAGCTTCACCCGCAGGTGCTTCCGTGCCGGCACCGGCAACGGCGGCTCCGGCCGCACCGCCCGCCATGGCCCCCCTCGCAGGTTCGAACTCGGTCTCTTGGCTCGAAGAGGCTAACCAACGCAATACGCCCAAATTGGACGAATGAAAATTGACCGCTCTCAATTGATCACCGACCTCATGGCTTTCGCCCTGAGCGGCAGTGGCGTCGTCATCGGCCAACCCGGTGTGGGCAAAACCCACGCGCTGGTGCAACTGCGGGGGCGTCTCAAGGTTGACGGCATTCCCCATCTGATTTTGCCGGTTGAACGGTTGGGTTCCGCGAGCGCACCGGAAATACGACACGCCCTGAACCGGGATGGGGATTTCGTCCAACTCTTGAGGGAGGCGGTGGCCGGCTCGGCGAAGCCGGCGGTGCTTATCTTCGACGGGTTCGACGCAGCACGCGGCGAAGACGAGCGGGACGGGGTATTCAGGCTCATCCTGCGAGCGGTGAACGAACTGCGCGGTCTGTGGCACGTGGTCGTAAGCGTGCGCACATTCGACGCGCGCAAATCCCGGCGGCTGCTCGATCTGTTTCCCAAGGATGAACGCGGCACAGGGTGCCGAACGTTTCCGATCCCTCTACTGACCGCAGAGGAGGTGGCCCAAGTATATCCGCAGGTTGAAGGGCTGAAGGCCGTGCATGATGCCGGCACGGCGGAGTTCCGAGACCTCTTGCGGGTTCCTTTCCATCTGTGGCTAACCGAACGAGTCCTGCGTTCCAAGGCCGATGCAGCTGCCCTTTCGCAGGCGACATCCGAAGTCCAGCTGCTGGATTTGTATTGGAAGCATCGGGTGAGGGCGGGAACGCATGCCGAGGACCGCGACTTCCTGTTGAGCGAAATCATCACCGCCATGGTGCAGAACCGGGCTCTCACGGCGCGGCGAACCGCCGTCTATCGGCCTGATCTGCGGGATGCGTGGCGCACGCTCATGAGCGATGAGGTGCTGGTCGAGGTCGCCGAAGGCGAGCCGCGCGTGGCGTTCAGTCATAACATCCTCTTCGACTTCGCCGTCAGCCTTTACCTCCTCGACGATGATCCCCAAAAGCTCGCCACGTTTGTGGCGGAGGAACCCGCCCGGCCACTGTTCCTCCGACCAAGTTTGGTGTATCACTTCACGCGCCTTTGGCTTTTCGACCGCGCCGCATTCTGGCGAAATTTCTGGACAGTCATTCATCAGGATGCCGTCAGCCTCCGCCAGATAGTCCGAATTGTCCTACCGGCGGTCATCATCCATGAGGCCCGCGCCTCCGCTGACCTGACGCCATTACTTGATCAACTGAAGCAGCAAACTGACGAGGCTCATAGTGCCATCGCGTTCATGTTGCAGGCGGTCCGTGTCCTACATTCGGACCGGGGCGAACTCTGGTCCGGTTTCCTGCGAGACGCCTCCTGTCATTTGCACCGAAAGTTTGCGTGGGATGGAGGCATCATCGCCGATTCCTGCCTCAAAGGCGGCGTCGGCCAAGTCCAGATTGTCGCTAATTGCGGAGCATACGGTCGGCGGTTGCTCGCTTGGGCGTGGCTCAACCGCAAGGACGCCCAGTTTGGAGCGTGGTTCGAGCGTTTGGGTGGAGTGATTGCCGTGCCGCTGGTGGCGAAAACCTATGCGACCGACGCCGAAGAGTCGGGTCATCTGCTCCAGCGGGTTCTCGATGTAATGGGTGAACCCGACTTTCCCATCGACAGCATCTTCCGGCTGGTGAACGAACTGGAACATGTGATGGCCCACGATCCCGGGCTTGTGGCTCGGGCTTATGAGCGGGTGTTTGGTTACGAGGAAAGGAGCAACGCCAAGACTAACATGGGCGGCCCGGTGCTACCTCTAATCAGCAATCGCCGGCAGGATTTCGATTCGTGTCGTTACAGCCTCATCCAAGATTTCCCGAAGTTCCTCACGGCGGCACCCATGGAGGCGGTGGTGGCGGGCATCCGCGCCGTGCAGTCGCATGCGATCCATAGGCACGTAGGTCGTCGTTTGAAAGCGGGCAAGGCGCAGGCGGATATCACGACCACGTTCGCCTTCCGCGGCCAATTGGCCGAATTCCTGGAGGACATGTCTGCCATTTGGGATCACTCGCGGTATCCCGATCAGGAGATGGGGTTGGCCCATGGAATCTTCCAGTGGTTGGAATCGACTGCCGAGGCAGGCAAGGAAAGGGAACTTGATGCGTTCCTCGATCTCTTCGTCCGCGAGGCGCGCGTCGCGTTCCTCTGGGCCCGGTTGCTCATGTCCGCTTCCCGCCAGCCCGCGAAACTTGGTCCGCGGCTTGCGGAACTGGCCAGCACGCCGGTGATTCTTGATTCGTCTGACACGCTAGTCGCGCTTGGCGCGTATCTCGAACGTGCCTCACCTACCTTGGCCGAGGACGTGCGCGCCAAGATTGAGACCGCCATCCTTGCGCTGCCCGATGGGCAGGAGGGCGAGAGTAAACAATGGGCCGAACAACGGCGCAACCGGCTGCTCGCGCGGATTCCAGAGGATTTGCTGGTGACCCACTCCGCTCGGGAGCTTCGTGATCAACTGAAGCAGGCCGACAACCTGCCCTCGAATGCCCCATTGTTTTCAATCACGTCCACGAGCCGGCCCTATTCGGAGGACGAGCATCTACGTGAACAAGGGGTTGAGCCCGACTCGCCGCAGAATGCTCAGCTGCGCGCCCTCTATCGCCCGCTGACGGATTGGGACGGCCAAAAGCAACCCGAAGCAATTGATGGTTTGTTGCAGACGGCTGCCGCACTGAAGGCGCAGTTGGCGACCGGCGGAGCCGCCGATCCCATCATGAAGATGGTGGCGGAAACCCACCTCGCAAGTTTTGCATCCGTAGCATTGCGACGGACCAACGAGTCCGGAACCGAGCGGTTCAAGCTGCTGCGCGAATTGGTGCTCGCAGCCGCGAACAGCCCACAGCCTAAGCCGGACCCGAAAGCTGACGCTGAGTGGAACTTTGCCTCATGGTCGCCGGCACCCCGCAACGAGGCCGCCCAAGCCCTTCCGTGGCTCATGCACTTTGGCCGCGACGAAGCGGCCTTGGCGGCCATCAAGCAATTGGCAGATGACCCAGTCCCTACGGTCCGCTTCCTTCTGGCCTGCGAGAGCTGGCGCCTGTTGGAGCACTACCCGGATGTCCTTTGGCCGTTACTCAAGGAGCGCGCCGCTGCCGAGAAAAACGAGGTGGTGCGGCAGGGAATTGCTCGGTCATTGTGGGAACTGATTCACCGCGATGCCGCCCACAGTCTGGAGCTGATCCAAGCACTCTTGCCGAGCGAAGACGCCGATGCCGATGACGAGGATAGCACGAGCGGCCAACTCGTCGCGATGGTCGTAGACTATGCCGTGGACCACGACGACGCCTGGGCAAAGTCCACCTTGATGCATTGGCGCAGCAAACCGGTGGATTTCGCAACCTCGTTGGGCCTGAGCGGTGCGCGGTTGATCGAGCACGTGAAGCCGCACAATCCCGCTGAAAATGCGGCGCGGGCGCGGACGTTGCTCCTCGATCATCTTGATGCCACCGCGGCCGGCATCCGCGAATTGCAGAAGGTGGCCGTGCAGCCGATGCCGGAGAACGTGCAGCAGAAATGGCGTTCACTCTATGGCATCATCAACAACCTCGTCATGCGGCTCTATTTCGCGGCGGACATCGACTCGAAGCTGCGCCAACGGACTGAGCATCCACTGACGGAAGAAGCACGGGCGAAGTTCTTCCATGAATCTCTGCCATTGCTCCGCAAGGTTCTCAGCTTCGGCAAGGAGCCGGAGGCCGGCGTGCTGCTCGCTCCGACCGCGCATTATTTCATGCAAATGCTCAACGGCGTGGTCCAATATGCCCCGGCATTGGTCCTGAGCATGGCGACCGAAGTCGTGCAATCCAGCCAGCGCTTCAACTACAATCTTGATTCCATGGCGATGAAGGAAACCGTGGAACTCGTCGAGCGCATGCTGGCTGATTTCCGGACCGATATCCGAAACGAATCCTCGATCAAAGATCTGCTAAGCCTGCTCGATTCGTTTATTGAGGCGGGCTGGCCCGACGCGCTAAACCTCGTGTGGCGATTGGACGAAATTTATCGCTGAGAACGTGACGGCAGGTCGAGCGGACCGGGTCCGCAACGGTCTTTCAGGCGAGCGTAAATTCAGGTTTTTTGAGGAGTTGATTGAGGAGGACGACGAGCTTCCGCATGATGGCGGTGAGCGGCGACCTTCTTGGGTTTACCGGCGGCGACGAGACGTTGGTAAAACGCTTTTAGGGCCTGTTGGGCATCTTGGCGGTAGCGTCCAAGCTCACGCCGAGCTTGCGCAGGTAGGTGGCGTCGGAATACGCGGGGCGTTCAGCTGTGGCTGTTGAATGGACGCGCACGAACCGGGAAACCAACGAGGTGCGCATTGGGTAAGGACAGCATCCACGAGTATGCCATCGCTCGCGTCTCTGCTTCTGGCTTTCAGCGCGGGCATGGCAGGTAATGCGCGAGAATCTGCGCCTTGAGACTGCGGAGAAAGGGAGCGGCTTTGGTTTACGCCGCGTTCACCGACAAACTCCGCACGCTCAACACCTCGTCACGCCGCAAGGCCTCGAAGCTTGATTCAGGCAGAGTCAGCACCGCCAGCGTATCACCGAGAGCATTGAACACTTCGACCGAGTAACCGGGTTCCGCTCCTACCGAGGGGACCGGATGCCATTCCACCACCGTAACCACGTCGCCGCGACGAACTCCCTCTGCCGGCACATCGACGGTAAGCGCCACTCGACTGTAGAGGGGGAATTTCATGCGTGGTCAGGATATAAGGTGATGAACTTGGCTAGGCCAGACGGTTTTTCCAGCATCCAGACCGAAAGCACTTTTAATACCCGACCGTTCGGTCCCGTCAGGGGGCCTCGAATGATGAGCTTTTCGCCATAAGGCGTGGTTCCGGCGTGAACGGCATCCAGCGGCAAAAGCTGAGTCCGTAAATCTTGCTCCAGTCGGTCGGCCTCGGCCGGTCCATAACCACCCAGCGAGAGGAAGCCGGATTTGTCGTGATCATCACGCGGACGCAGCAAGTAGTGCGTCAGTTTCTCGCGGGCGATGATCGTCTCGGGCGGCAGTTTCATCACGGGGCGACGTAATGACGCATGCGACATTACGTCAACGACGAGACCAACACCTGGCTGCTTAAGCTCACGCCGAACTCCCGATTACCGTAAGGGAGCGTTCCATGACTTTTTCTCCATTTGCCGTGGTGAGCTGGCGAACACTGTCGCCTCGTATTCGCCGGCTCAATACCGCACGCTGCGGCCGAAGTAGTTGAGCATCCAATACTCTTTCCACACACGGTAGCGGCCTTCGTGGCTGATTTTGCCGTGCTCTTCGCGGTCGGCGTGCGGAAACAAAAATCCAAGCTCGGTGTTGATCTGCTCCAGCTCGCGTTGCTGGGTGTTCAGGTCGTTGAGCGGATCGGTCGTCCAAGGCGCCACCATCTCGTTGCCGCGCAGCAGGCGTTCGCGGTGTTTTTTCACCAAACCCGCCAGAGAACGACGCCAGGGGTTGCGTTTCACCAACCAGTTCTCCGGATAAAATCCGCCGAAGGGCAGGTGCAGGTTGTCGGTCACATAACGGTATCCGCTCACCGTGTTGGTCGAAAGGCTGTAGCACACGGCAAGCGTGCCGTTGCCTTGCGGTAGAAACGTGATCTGCAGGCGGGTGGCCGCCTCGGCGTCCTGATAAATGGATACACGCAGGTGAATGCTCGGTCCCACCTCGGCTTTGAGCGCCTGGACTTGTTTAAAACCGTTCGCCCGCAGCCAATCGCGGATCTTCAAGAGGCGGGGATGCGTGGGCCATTCTTCGCCTGAGTGGTTGATCGAGAAACGCGGAAACAGGGGCAGGGGACTCACGCTGAGCGCGTGGATGGCCAGCCAGTTGTAGAGCGTCTCCAGTAAAAACCAGACGAGGAAATAGATTCCCACCAGCACCGGATAAGGCCGGTCGGTCCAACCCAGATCCAACGACACGGCAGCCGCGCCGAACGCAAAGATGAACCAGCGTAACCAGCGGTTGAAAATCGCCAACACAGGCGAACCCCGGCGCTGGTTAAGCTGCAAGAGCAGCAGCGACAGAATGATGGCCACCAGAAGTGGGTAATCGGGATTCATGAGCGGAGATGGCGATTACGACGATAAGGTTATCCAATCATTCGTCGGGTCAAAAATCGAAAGCCCGACGGGGTCGTCGGGCCTCCACAGAATAGTCGATGTAGGTCGTTTAGCTCAAACGCACCGGCATGATCACGCAGATGAAGCTTTCCAGCGTCTTGAACACGCCGGGGCTCACTTCGTCCTTCAGCTCGAAGAAGACCTCGTCCTTGTTGAGGGCCTTGAGCGGATCGATCACGAACGCGGGGTTGAACGCCACTTGCAGATCGGGACCGCTGTAGGCGATCGCCATCGATTCGTGGGCCTCGCCGAAATCGGGGCTTTGCGCGGTGATTTCGAGGAGGTTGCTGCTGAGCTTGATCTTCACCGAGTTGGACTTCTCGGAGGTGACCAGCGCGGCGCGGTGCACGCATTGGAGGAACAACTCGCGCTCCAACTTGATGCGCTGGTGGGTCTCCTTGGGGATGACTTGCTGATAATTCGGGTAATTGCCCTCGACGACTTTCGAATAGAGGTAGATCGAGTCGACCAGACCGCTGGAGTCTTTGTCCGTGTTGATCTGGAAGGACGCGCGGCGGTCGTTAAACGCGATTTTGAGCTTCTCTCCCTTGTCCAGCATGCGGGCGAGCTCAGAGACCGTCTTGGCGGGCAGAATGATGCTTCCTGCGCTTTCGGCGGGAACTTCGAGTTCTTTGGAGATCAGCGCGAGACGACGGCCATCGGTTGCAACCAAGCTGAGCTTGGCGTCACGGAAGTTGAAATACACGCCGTTGAGGATGTAACGCGTTTCGTCGGAGGATTGCGCGTAAGACACGCTCTTGAGCATCGAAGTGAGCTCGGCCTGCTCGAGGGTGAAGCTCTTGTCGTCACCGAATTCAGGGAGGGGAGGGAACTCTTCCTTGCCGATACCCACGATGCGGAACGTCGAACCGCCGGAGGTCAGTTTCACCTGGTGGTTAGGCGTGGAATCAAAGGTCACGTCCACGTTGGGCAATTCGCGCACGATGGTGGCGAGACGTTTCACAGGAAGGGTGACCGAGCCGCCTTCTTTGACCTCGGCCTTGATTTTGCAGCGAATGCCGAGGTCGAGGTTGGTCGTGGTGAGGGAGATGTAGTCCTTCTCGGCTTCAATGAGCACGTTGCTCAGGATCGGCATGGTGGCCTTGGAGCCGACGACATTGAGAACCTGGGCGAGGCCGTTGCTGAAGTGATCGCGGTTGATCTTGAATTTCATTTAAAGCGAGAGGGGCGTGGAGACTGGAAAGTGGGAAGCTAACAAAGGATAAAAGATACCTAGTTCAATGATATATGATATCCGTCTTATTATGGGCTGCGAGTAACTGCCATAACCTGAGCCGTCCGCTCCCAAAAACCCCACGTTTGGCATCGTGAAAAACCCGATGCGGCGACAAGAATAAGCGAGGGGTTGTCCACAGGGGTAAAGTTATTGGTCGGTTATTGGTCGGTTGGTCGCAGAACGGCTCACACCAACGGCGCACGCTTGATCAGACCATGTCGGCGCCAGTGGCGGAACAGTCCGTAAAAGATGTAACCGAGGCAGACGAAGATCATACCGTATTCCTTAAACCGGACAACCGCCGCACCGACCGCGACATAGATTACCCACGTCGTGAGCTTGGTCTTGGTGCGCAGGTCGATCTGTTTGCCGCTCGGATAACGCACCATGCTTACCATCAGCATGGCAACGAGCAGGAGAAGCGGAGGGAGGCCCAAGGCAATCCATTGCAATGACTTGTCGTGAACCATCAAGTTCAGAAGAAACAGCACGAGTGCCCCGATCGTGCCGGCGGCGGCTGGAACGGGCAGCCCTACGAAGTCTTTGTTGGCCGCCTTGCCGCCACCCGGGCGCTGGATCAACGGATGGGTGATGACATTGAATCTCGCCAAACGGATCGCGGCGCACAGCAGGTAGATGAAGCCAATCAGGCCGCCTACGCTCAACAGCGTCTGGTCACCTCCCGCAGGTCGGATGATCAGGAAAAACACCATCAGCGCCGGTGCCAGACCGAACGAAACCACGTCGGCGAGCGAATCGAACTCGGCGCCAAACAGGGATTCGCGACCGCCCATGCGGGCCAGGCGACCGTCCAGCGCGTCAAACGCCATGGCTCCAAAGATATACCAGACCGCGCTTTGGTAGTGCGAGATGGCTTCGGGGGGGATCATCGACGTGGCTTCGGCGGCCTCGCGCGTGATAAAGCTCGCCTCGATGCAACGCATGCAGGCTGCAAAACCACAGAAGAGATTTCCTGCCGTCATCAGGTTGGGCAGGAAATAAATCCGGCTGGCCTGTTCGACACTGTAGGGGTTGTCCGCGTCGCTGTCCGCGGGTTGGGGAAGTTCGTCGGCCATGATGGAGATGAGCCTTACTTCTTGGTCAGTGACTCCAGATACTTCCAAAACTTGGAATCCTGCTCCACCAATTGGCTCTCCGAAACCGGGAGCTTATTGCGCAATAAAAAGTCTTCCAAGGAGTTCTTGTGCAGGATATAGAGCACATGAATTGAGTCGGAGCCGCGGGTATCGAAATAGAAGCGATGGTCGCCACTCCGCAGACGATAGAGGCTGTGGCCGGCGCGGGTGAAACGTCCCAAGGGTTCGCGTGGGTGTTCCAGATCGGCGGGTTTGAGGGAGCTGATCGGCTCGATGGCGTCGAGCTGCTCCAGCTTATCGAGCTTGTTAAGCTCCAGCATGCTCTGCTCGGAAAAGGTGACCTGATACATGATGTGGAAACGGAAATTCACGGAAGGGGTAGAACCAAGGCCGGCCGTAACCCGTCATCTGATCCGGCGTCACGCCGGGACAGACACGTTAACAAGCGAACCCCGATCACCCCATGAAAGTTTCGTTTCTATTCCCCATGTTCCTAGCGGCAACGCAATTTGTCATGTGCGCCGGTGCCGCCGAAACCGGCATGGACGCCGCCCGCGATGCCGAGATCATCAAACGCTATGATACCAACAAAGACGGCAAACTCGACGAAGCCGAGGTGCCGCCGTGAAAGAGCAGATGCTCATGGCTGGTCAGGAAAAACGTGCAGAACGTCGCGATCGTGTTCAGGAACGCGCGGGTGAGCGGATCAAGGAATTCGACACAAACGGCGACGGTAAGCTCGACGATGCCGAAAAAGTCGCGATGGAAACCACGGTCCGCGCCCGCATGGAAAAGCGGCCTCTTATGATGAAGCGTCTGGATACCGACGGAGACGGAAAGCTGAGCGATGCCGAATGGGCCGCGGGCCGCGACAAAATCCTCGGACACCTTTCTGGGAAGTAGGCTTGGCCCATCAGCGGCGTTCAAAAAGAGTTGGCGCCCGCACTCCGCAACGCGCACACACTTGTCGCGATGCGTCGGCGTGTGTTCGCCTCAGTTCTAGCGGTCATGGTCTTTGCGTGCCTGGTGGCGCGACCGCCTTTGCGCGCCGAGACGCCACCTGCGCCGTTGGAGCTCGATGTTCCGGTGCTCGTCGCCGGCTACGGAGCGGCTTTTTTTGAGGAAACCGCCCGCGAATTCGAAGCGTTGCGACCCGACGTGAAGGTTCGCATCCATGGCAACCCGCGCATCAACGACCAGGTGCGCATCCGTGTCATGGCGGGCGACGATCCCGACGCGACCGATGCCGTTCTGCTTTACCCGAACCTGATCAAGGCCGGCCGCATTCTCGATTTGTCGCCTTATCTCGATGGGCCCAACTGGGAAGGCGACGCCCGCTGGCGCGACACGTTTCTCCCCGGAGTGCTCGAACGCTGGACCGCATCGAAAGCGGCGGCGGGTGAGGCGCCTGTTTACGGCCTGCCGTTCGCACATGCCGTCTGGACGATTTTCTACGACAAGAAACGCTTCCGCGAAAACGGCTGGGAGACTCCGCGCACGTGGGACGAATTTTTCGCGCTCTGCGAAAAAATGGAGCGCGCCGGCGTCGCCCCGCTGTCGTTGCCCGGCGTCTTCATGCGCTATGGAGACGCCTTCCTCCGCGCCGCCCACTATAACCTGGTCGGTGCCGAAGGTTGGCGCGGCTACAACCGCCTTGAAGCCGGCACCCGCACCGATCCACGTTTTCTGCGTGCGGCTGGAGTGCTGCAACAACTCTCCACCCGCCACTTGATCAAAGGCTGGGAAGGCATGACCCACACCGCCGCGCAGCAGGCTTTCATCGAAGGGCGCGCGGCCATGACGATTTCCGCCTCTTGGTTTGCCAGCGAGATGCGCGGCAAGCTTCCGGCGGACTTCGAACTCGGTGCGATGAACCTGCCGGTGTTCACGGACGGTATCACGCCGCCGGATACGTTGCAGACCCAGAGCGCCTACTACTTTCTCTTCGCGAACGGCGATCCGGCGCACGAACGCGCCACGGTGGATTTTTTTCGTTTTCTGACTTCTCGCGAACGCGCGCGTCGTTTTGCGCAGACGGTGGATTCACCGGTCGCGTTGCGCGCCGTGGGGCCCGGTGATTATTCTCCGCTCATGCGCGACACCGCCGCGCTGATCGCGAAGACGGCCGGCTCGTTCGATGCCGCGCCGCCTGCGTCGGCGGCGAATCTCGCGGTCATTAACCAAGCGCTGACCGACGCACGTTACCGTCTGATGACCGGTCGCATCACACCGGAGGAATTTGGTGCGCGGCTCGAAGCTGCCGCCGCGGCCGCGCGAGCGCGCGAGAGCAATCCCGATCGCGTGGAAACACGGCACGGTTTCGCGTCGGCCGCGTTGATGCTCGTGCTTGCCGGCCTCGTCGCTTGGCTCGCGTGGAAAAGTCGTGGCCCTGCGCGTGAGCGCAGGGATCTCCGTCAGAGCGAGAGTGCAAGCCTCCCGCCGCTCACGCAGCGGGCTACGAAAACTCCCGGTTCCTCCGAACACCTCGGCCGCTTGCGCGGGCCGCTGGCGGTTGGGTTTGTCGGGCCGGCGATGCTGCTCTTCGGTGCATTTGTGATCCTGCCGGGACTTGCGTCCTTCGTGTGGGCGTTCACGCGTTGGGACGGTCTTGGCGAACGCTCGTGGGCGGGGCTGTTCAATTTCAAGTGGCTGCTGCTGGAGAGCGACGTGTTCTGGTTCGCGCTGCGCAATAATCTCTTCCTCATGCTCGCGCCTGCACTGGTGGTGGTGCCGGCGGCGTTGTTCTTCGCCTGGCTGATTCATCGTGGCGTGTGGGGCGGGTCGGTGTTTCGCGTGGTGTTTTTGTTTCCCAACATGCTCGGCGGCATCGCGGCGACGTTGCTCTGGATGAGTGCCTACGATCCGCATGGCGGGTTGGTGAACACGGCGCTGGTGAAGCTGGGATTGGGCGGCTTCGCGGGGTTCGCGTGGCTTTCGCAGGCGAACCTTTACGCCGCGCTTCTGCCCATCTATTTATGGATGGCCTGCGGCTTTAATCTCGTGCTCTACCTTGCCGCGATGGAAGGCATCCCGACGGATCTCTACGAAGCCGCGGATCTCGAAGGCGCGTCGCCGGCACGGCAGTTTTTCACGATCACGTTGCCGCTCATCTGGGATGTGCTGGTGGTCTCCGCGGTGTTTCTGGTGATCGGCGGGCTCAACGCCTTTGAGATGATCTGGCTGCTCACGTCGCAAGACCCGGCGAGCGGGTCGCACACGCTGAGCACGCTGATGGTTTCGACGATGTTTCAGGAGTTTCAAATCGGCCGCGCCACGGCGATCGCCGTGGTGATGTTTGTCCTCGTTATCATCGGAAGCGCCGCAGTCATGCGCGCGTTGAAGCGCGACACGGTGGAGATGTGACCGCATGAAACTTTCCCGCTTCATCATTTTCGCGGTGCTCGCCGGCTATCTCCTGTGGGTGGTTTATCCGATGGCGTGGGTGGCGTATTCGTCGCTCAAAACCGACGAGTCGATTTTTCGCGAGGCGTTTTCGCTGCCGCCGCTTGATGCGTTGCAGACCGACAACTATGCGCGGGCCTGGAGCGAGGCGCGTTTCGGCGATTATTTTATCAACTCGATTCTCGTCACCGTTTCGTCGGTTGCGCTCATCGTGTTGTTGGGCGCGATGACGGCGTATGCGCTGGCGCGGTTTTATCATCCGCTGGGCCAGGGCGTGTTCTGGCTGTTTCTCGCGGGGCTCATGATCCCGGTGCAGCTCTCCATCGTGCCGCTCTTTTTCGAGCTGCGCGCACTGGGGTTGCTCAACTCGCGGCTCGGACTGGTCTTGGTTTACACGGCCAATGGCCTGCCATTTGCGATCTTCATCCTCGCGGGATTTTTTAAATCGCTCCCGCGCTCGCTCTACGAGGCGGCCGTGGTGGATGGCTGCTCGGAGGCCTCGGCCTTCTGGCGTGTGATGCTGCCGCTGGCGAAACCAGGTTTGGTGACGGTTGCGATCTTCCAATTCATTGGCATCTGGAAGGAGTATTTTTTCGCGTTCATGTTCACGAGTGGCGACGCCGGAGCTTCGGTGCGCACGCTCCCGCTCGGCCTGGCCAATCTTTCGATCACGTCCCAATACCGCAGCGATTATGGCATGTTGTTTGCCGGTCTGGTGATCGTGACCGTGCCGATCCTGATCGTCTTTATCGCACTGCAAAAGCACCTCGTAAAAGGGGTGACCGCCGGCGCGCTGAAGGGGTAGGCCGCCCGCCAGCCCTCATGTGATCGTCGGGGGAAACGTGTCGCTGCCGGGTGTCGCGGCGTTGAACTCCGCGATCAACTGTTTTGCGGTCTCCTCGTCCTCTTGGCGCACCTGCAACCGGATGCCGCCCATCGCCAGAATGAGGTGCGGCATGGTCTGCGCACTGTGTTCGTTGGGAATCAGCACTTGGATACCGCTGTCTTCGAGCACCGATTTTAACAATTGGGCATGCATGGGATCGTTGCAGGTGGCCACGGTGATCATGGGCGCAAAAATGGCCTGTAACGCCACTCTGCGCCAGTCGGATAATGAGAAGTCTTTGCCTGCGTGTTCGTGCTGGATTGCAAGGCGGGCCACCGCTAGTCATTCCTCTCCTCGCCTCCAATGTCGTCGTCCGAAACGCCCTGCACGTCATCAGAAAATTCGCTTTCGCAACCGGACGATATCCTCGCGAAATGGATGCGGGGCGGCCCCGGAGCCATGCGGCAGCTGCAGCTTTTTTTTCTGCACGCCCCCATTGGCTTGAGCTGGCGGGAGGTGGACGCCAACGGGAATCCGGGACGCAACGTCGTCAACCAGCGCTTTTGCGATCTGATCGGGCTCACCGCCGAGGAGGCGAGCCACATCGATAATGTCCGGAAGATCACGCACCCCGACGACTGGGCGCGGCAGATGGAGCTGACCGCTGAAATTTATGCCGGCAAGCGTGACAGTTTCGTCTTGGAAAAGCGTTATCAGCGCCGCGACGGCAGCGTGGTCATGTGCGAACTTACGGTCGTGGTCTTGCGCGATCCCGCCACCGGGCGCGTCACCCACCATTTCGCCATGCTGGGGGATGTTTCCGCGCGGCACGCCGCGGAGCAGGAACTGCGTCGCAGCGAGTCTCGCTGGCGCACGTATTTGAAGATCGCCAGCGAGATCCTTTATGCGATCACGCCGGAGGGGATCTACAAGTTTGTATCCGATGCGTGGACACCGAAGCTCGGGCATGAGGTAAACGATGTGGTCGGCCGCCCCTACACCGAGTTCGTGCATCCGGAGGATATCGCGATGCTCCGCGAATTCATCGCCGAGACCCTGGAGCTCGGGGTCAACCCGCGCGGCATCGAGTATCGTGTTCATCATAAGGACGGTCACTGGGTCTGGCACGCCACGACCGGCTCGGCTTACACGGATCGTGATGGACGTCGTGCGTTTTTCGGCGTCGGTCGCGATATTAGCATCCGCCGCAAGGCCCAGGAGGAACTCAAGCTCGCGCTCGCCCGTCGCGAGGAACTGGAACAGATCGTCAACCGGTCGCCGTCGGTCGTCGTGCTGTGGCTTGCCGAGGAAAACTGGCCGGTCGAATACGTGTCGCAGAGCATTCGTCAGTTTGGCTACCAACCCGAGGATTTCACCAGCCGCCGCCTGAGTTTTCGAGGCATCACGCACCCGGACGATCGTGAGCGCGTCGGCGCCGAGGTGGATGCGCACGCCGTCAACCGGCACCGCGAATACAGCCAGGAATACCGCATCGTCTGCGCCGATGGCTCTGTCCGCTGGGTTGATGACCACACCGTCGTTCGTTTTGACGCCGAGGGCAACGTGACACACCACGAGGGACTCATCAGCGATATCACGCTGCGCAAGGACGCCGAGGATCGCGAGCGCGCCCTCCGTGAGCGCGACCTGCGCCTGGCGGGCGAAGTGCAGCACCAGCTGCGTCCGCACGTTTTCCCCGACATCGGCGAAGTGGAGATCGAGGCGCTTTCGCAGGCCTCGCTTCATATCGGCGGAGATTATTACGACGTGTTGCCCGTCGACGAGCGCCGCTGGGGCTTTGTCATCGCCGACGTGGCGGGCAAGGGGCCGGCCGCGGCGCTGATGATGGCGGCATGTCGCGCCACGTTGCGGTTGTGCGCGGCCGGCGAGCCGAGCGCCGCCTCGGTGGTGCGCCGCGTGAACCGCGCGCTGCACGCGGACATGCCGCGCGGCATGTTCATTTCCCTTTTCTACGGTATTTTGGATCTGGATACCAATCGCCTCACCTATGTGCGCGCGGGCCACGAACCCGCGATCTTGCTGCGCGCCGGCGGGGGGGCGACCGAGTTGCTTTCGGCCGGCGGCCTGGCGCTGGGGTTCGATGATGGTCCGGTGTTCGACACGATGTTGGAGGAAACCGTGCTGGATCTCGCGGCGGGCGACTTGCTGGCCCTTTACACGGATGGCATCACCGAGACGGCCAATGCGGCCGGCGAAGAGTTTGGCCGTGATCGCATGGCGACCGCGCTGGCGGGGCAAGAGGGCGTTCCGTTGAACCGCGTGGTCGAGAAACTTAATCGCTACCTGCGCCAGTTCTCAGCCCTCGCTTCGCGCAACGACGACCGCACGCTCCTGCTCGTGCGCACGCGCTGAGCCGTAGCGGTGCAGCCACCGGTAGCAGCCGAGGTAACAAGGCTGGTTCGGCGGGGTCCGTTGCGCCCCAGCCTCGTCACCTCGGCTGCTACCGGATTCCAATCGCACCCGGCGTTAAAACACGTGTCATCGGGGCACATGCACTATGACGTTGTGATCGCGGGCGGTGGCTTCGCCGGAGCCTATTGCGCAAAGACCCTGGGCAAGCTGCTGGGGAAGAACGCGGCGAAACGCGTGGCGCTCATCGCCGAGAGCAACGTCATGGTATTTCAGCCGATGCTGGCCGAGGTGGCCGGTTCTTCGCTCACCCCGCTCGATGTGGTGAATCCTCTCCGGCAGCTTTGCCGCCATGTCGATGTGCTGCAGGGAAACATCCAGCGCATCGACTGGGCGCGGAAAACCCTGTCGGTGGACGGCGGGCGCTTTACGCGCAATCACGAGATCGGTTTCGACCAACTGGTGCTCACGCTCGGCAGCGTGACCGATCTGAGCCGCGTGCCCGGCATGGCGGAATACGGGTGGCCGATGAAATCCGTGGCCGATGCCCTGCGTCTGCGGGTTGCCGTGATCAATCGCCTGGAAGAAGCCAACCTTGTCTCCGATCCGGAGGTGCGGGCGCGTCTGCTGACGATCGTGGTGGCGGGTGGCGGATACACGGGCGTGGAGACGGCGGGGCAGCTTCTCGATTTCATGTCGGGTTCGAAGCGCTACTACGCCAATCTGGGCGACACGCCCGTGCGCGTGGTGCTGGTGCACGGCCATGATCGTCTGCTTGCGGAAATCGGCGCGGAGTTGGGCGATCACGCGCGCCGCGTGTTGGAAAAGCGCGGCATGGAAATGCGCCTCAACACCCGCGTGGCCGAGATCACCGCGGACCGCGTGATTTTTGCCGATGGCGGATGCATCGAGGCGCACACCATCGTCACGACGATCGGCAACGCGCCCAATCCCGTGGTGCTCGATCTTTGTCGGCAACTCGGCCTGGCCACCGATCGCGGACGCGTGCGCACCGAATCCACGTTGCGCGTGGAGGGTCATCCCGAGTTGTGGTCGGCGGGCGATTGCGCGTCGGTGCCGTGGAACGACCGCGGTGAACTCAAGGCCTCGCCGCCCACCGCGCAATTCGCCCAACGGCAGGGAATCCAACTCGCCCGCAACCTTGCCGCCGTCATGCAGGGACGCGAGCCACGGCCTTTCCGCTATCGTTACATGGGGCAGCTGGCCGCGATCGGGCAACGCGACGCCGTCGCCGAGGTGTTCGGGTTTCGCTTCAGCGGTTTCTTCGCGTGGTGGATGTGGCGCACCATTTACCTCGCGAAACTTCCGGGTGTGTTGCGCCGGTTGCGCGTGATGATCGACTGGACCTTCGAGCTGATTTTCCCGCGCGATCTCAGCGTCGTGCTGCCTCCGCCCGAGGATGTGTTGCGCGCCATTCATCTCGTGAAGGACGAACTACTGTTCGAGCGCGGGACTCCGTGTCGCGCGTTTTTCTATCTGCGCAGCGGCGGCGTCCTGCTGACCGCGCCGGACGGGGAGACGCGCTTGCTGCCGAAAGGTTCGGTGCTCGATCAGGGCTTGCTCGATGGGAACGATTGCTGGCGGTGGACGGCCGTGGCGGCGGAGAGCGCCGATCTCACGGCGATCCGCGGACGCGCGTTCAAGTTGTTGAAAAACGAGCTGCAACTCACCCGGCGGCCCGTGGCGGCGGCGCGTTAAAATGCGCGCAGGATAACAAAATCTGCGCTGACCGTCCGCGCGCCAGCCGCTAAACTCAGCAGCACTATGGACTGGATCACCCAGCTGTTCACCACCGAATCCGTGGCTCGCACCGTCATACTCCTCGGAGTGGCCGGCGCACTGGGCGCGGCTCTCGGTAAAATCAAAATCTACGGAATCAGTCTCGGCGTGGCCGGTGTGCTGTTCGCCGGCTTGTTGCTGGGCCATTTCAAGCTCTCGTTCGACCACCACGTGTTGGAGTTTGTGCGCGAGTTCGGGTTGATCCTCTTCGTTTACACGCTCGGCCTGCAGATCGGTCCCGGCTTCTTCGCCTCGCTGCGCTCACGCGGGCTGACGTTGAACCTCTTTGCCATGGGCATCGTATTTCTCGGCGTCGTGGTGGCCTCGGGGTGGATTCTGCTTGGCCGCACGGATGTGGCCGCCGGCGTGGGCCTGCTCTCGGGCGCCACCACCAACACGCCCAGTCTGGCCGCGGCGCAGCAGGCGCTCAAGGAGGTCGGCGCGGCCGACGATGCGGCGGTCGTGCAGGGGCTCGGCTATGCCATCGCCTATCCCTTCGGCATTATTGGCATCATCTTGACGATGATTTTGGTGCGGACCGTCTTCCGCATCGATGTGCAGAAGGAAGTCGCCGCAGCCGAGTCGGCCAACCGTCCCGCGACACCGCCGCCCACCACGCGCAATTTCGAGGTGCGCAACCCCAACCTGGTTGGGCGCACCCTTGCGATGGTGCCGGGGCTGGAGGGTTCGGGTGTGGTGATCTCGCGTTTCTCTCGTGGCGGAGTGGTGGCGGTTGCCCACCCTGATACCTCGCTTCAGCTGGGCGATATTCTCCACGCGGTGGGGCCGGCGGCCGGACTTGAGTCGTTGCGCGTGGTGATCGGGTCGGAGGCGGGTGTCGATCTGAAGACGCTGCCCGGCACCGTCTCCAATCGCCGGTTGATCGTCACGAAGCCGGTGATGTTCGGCAAACCGCTGGCCGAGCTTACGACGTTCGCCCAGCATCACGTCGTGGTGACGCGCGTCACCCGGCAGGGCATCGAGTTTACGCCTGCGCCCGGCTTCCGTCTCCAGTTTGGCGACATTCTCATGGTCGTCGGCGAGGCGCCTCAGATCGACGCGGTCGCCGCCGTGGTGGGCAACTCGCCCAAGGCGCTGGACACGCCCCAGCCGCTCACGTTTTTCCTGGGCATCGTGCTTGGCGTAATGGTGGGATCGATACCGCTCTTCCTGCCCGGGTTGCCGGCGGCGGTGAAGCTCGGCCTGGCGGGCGGTCCGCTGGTCGTGGCGATCTTGATGTCGCGTTTGACGACCACCGGGCCGCTCATCTGGCACGTGCCGCACAACGCGAACCATATGATTCGCGAGATCGGCATTTCGTTGTTCCTTGCGGCGGTCGGCATCAAGTCGGGCGAGAAGTTTGTGTCCGTGTTGCTTGGCTCGGAGGGCCTGCGCTGGCTGGTTTACGGAGCGCTCATCACGATCGTGCCGCTTCTCATCATTGGTTTCGTGGCGCGTGCTTGGAAAAAAATGAATTATGCCGAGCTGTGCGGACTGCTGGCCGGCTCGATGACGGATCCTCCCGCGCTGGCGTTTGCCCAGCAGACGACCGCGAGCGACGCGCCTGCCGTGGCCTATGCGACGGTGTATCCGCTGGTGATGTTGCTGCGCGTGTTCACCGGCCAGCTGGTGGTGTTCATGTTCTACAAGGCGGCGGGCGGTTGAGCGCCGGCAAAAAAAATAGGTCTTATGGGACACATGAGTTCCATAGGACCTATTTTTCTCGGCTAATCGCCTTTACGGATACAGCGCCTGTTCGCGCCAGCCGTTGCCGATTTTTTTGTAGGCGAGACGCTCGTGCAGCCGGAACGGGCGCTCCTGCCACAGCTCGATGCTGTCGGGCACGACACGATAGCCATGCCAGTGGGGCGGACGCGGCATGCGACCGCGCGGGTGGCTCACCATGGTGGCGGCGACCGCGCGTTCGAGTTCGGCGTAGCCGTCGAGTGGTTGAGATTGTTTCGAGGCCCAAGCGCCGATGCGGCTGAGGTAGGGGCGGGAGTTGAAATAGGCATCCGCCTCTGCGGTGGAGACGGCTTCGACCTTGCCGTTGACACGCACCTGGCGACCGGGCGGGTTCCAGTAAAAGCAGAGCGACGCATAAGGCAGATGGCGCAGGTCGTCGGCCTTGGGACTTTCGGTGTTGGTGTAGAAAACGAAGCCGTGTTCGTCGGCGTGTTTGAGCAACACCATGCGCACGGAAGGCCGTCCGTCGGCGTCGACGGTGCCGAGAGCCATCGCGGAAGGCTCGTGCACGCCATGGCGTTTGGCGTCGTCGAGCCAGGCTTGGAACGTATCCAGAGGATTGTTCATAAGCCGACATGTTAGGCCTCAGTGAGGTTTCACGCTGCGCATCCCTTGAGGAAAACCACGCAGAAACAGCCCAACCGCCTCCGCTGCACGCGCCGTGACCCAAGCCTATTTGTAACTTAATAAGTGACAAGTGGTCTTGGGGTGCGGATAACTTGGGAATGGCATTTGAAACTGCTCAGGGACTGCCGCCGCAAATGTGGCCGGTCGAAATCATGGTCAGGCTTTTGACCGAGCTGGGCGCGTTGGCCGTCGAGCACGCGCAGCGCGCCAATCAGCGTCGCAAAGAAGCGCGACGTCCGCGCAAGGGTGCGACGCTTCGCCCTGGCGACGAGACGCCGTTGTGGTCCGCCGTGGTTGAGAAGGTGCGCCCTCACCTGCGCGTGCGTGGCGCCAAGGCCAATCTCGCCCGCGTGCTGGAAGTGCCCCGTCAGCGCGTGCATGACTACTTCGTGGCGGGCACGCAGATGCCCGATGCCGAACGCATGATCCATGTCCTGCTGTGGCTCGCAGCCCGCGAGACCGATGGCCCGGTCGGCAAAAGCCCGAAACCGCTGAGCTGAGTCTTGTCACTTATCAAGTGACAAATAGGTTTGGGCCTTCGTCGGGGAAAGCGGACGTGCGGCGAGGTTGGGGGAGGGGCGGGGAAGAGGATGTTTTGCGAGCTGGTGTCGTTGTCGGGCGCGCGGCAGGCTGCGGGACGTGTCCGACGGGCCCGTTGCCCGGTCGGATGCGGCTTGAGCATACCCAACACCGACTGTCTGCGCTGCGGAGTCTGCTGTCATTCAAATCTGGATACCTACGTGCGCGTGGCCGGCGCGGATTGGGAGCGGCTCGGCGTCGAGGCGGAACGCGTGGCGCACTTCATCGGGAATCGCGCCTACATGCGGATGAGCGGCGGACATTGCGCGGCGCTCGACGTGCGCAGGACCGCCGACGGTGCGCGGGAGTTTTTTTGCACGATCTACGCGGTGCGTCCGCAGGTGTGCAGGGACCTCGCGCGGGGTTCTCCGGAATGCGAGGGCGAATGCGCGGCCAAGGGCGAGTGGGTGACGTCAGCCGAGCAGGCCTGAATCCGGATCCTTGGGCACGCGTTTGGGTTTGAAGGGATTTCGCGCGATTTCCTCGACGAGTTCCTTCGTGCCTCGGCGCGCGCGGGTGAGGTGCAACGCGACAAACGCCACGATCAGCGCGGCGCCGACGACGGCCATCGTCGGCTGTTTGCGCACGAGACCGACGATCACCGCCAGAGGGACGCCCGCGGGGAGCGATAAAACATGTGCGACGAAGGCCAGATGACGCCTGATCTCGGCGGTGGAATGGGGGGCGTGTCGCGTTGGACGATGGGACGGGTTTTGGCCATGGCAAAGGGCGGTTAACAATCCGGGGGGCTTCGCGGCGTCAGCCGGCGAGCGCTTCGCGAACGAGCGCGGCGATGGCGGGGGGCAAATCGAGACCCAGCGCGGCTTGTTGGCCGGCGGGGCTGAGTTTGCGCCAGGTTTTTTTGAGGATATCGATGAACTTCTCGCGGGGATAATCCGCATGTTGCGCGGCGAAAGCGCCGATCTCGTTTTCCAAAAACACGAGCACTGCGGCGTCTTCGAGGGCCTGCGTGCCGGAGTTCGTTTTCAGGCCGGTTTTTGAAACCCAGGTGGCCGCTTCGTTCGCTTCCTTGGCGGAGATGCCGGCGGTGACGAGGAGTTCGCGGGCGCGCTCGGCCTGTTTCACGTAAAGCGAGCGGCGCCAGGTGAGATAGCCGACCTTGCCCTCGGGAAACGTGGCGCGGGGAGTGAGCCAGCGTTCGAGGTGCTGACAACGCGCCGCGAGTCGCAGGATGGGCGCGGCGTCGGCGATGAGTTTCACGACCCACGCCTCGACGCGGTCGGCGTAAACCAGCTCGGCGGCGCGTCCATCGGGCGTGCGCGCGGGATCGGCGGTGTGCGCGGAATCGATGAGTTGGCGGGCGCGGTCGTAGGTGGTCATGCACCAGTGGTTAATCGCTGCCAGTGCCGGCACGATACCAAAAGCGTCGTGAACTCCCGCAGGGTGGACCCCAAGCCTATTTGTCACTTAATAAGTTACAAATAGGCTTGGGGAAACGCGAACGAGGTAGGTGGGTTGGGGTGGCGCTGGCGTTGAAACAAGGGGAGTAGGCAGCGAGCTCGCTCGCGCGTCGGAGCGGAAGCGCCGGACGCGCGCCTGCAAGCAGGCGGCCTACGCACGGCTTCACGGCGAAGGTGTTTTAAGCCAGCGGTCGGCGAAGCCTTCGCGATCTACCGGCCAGGTTTTCCAGCGATGTGTGCCGGCGGCGGCTTCGGCCAGATTGTGGCAGACGACGCGCAGATCATCGGCACACCAGAAATCGCGGGCGGCCTCGGGGTTGTGGTGTGTCGCGAGCACGGCGGCGCGGGAGAGCACGAGTCCGCTCATGGGCGGAAGCGTGCAACCGAGGGTGACGAGCACGCCTTGGAGGCGGGACAGAACGCCTTTGCCGCCCACGCTGTGTTCGCTGACGACGACGGCGGCGGGTTTGCCGAGCCAGAGCGCGGTGCCTTCGGCCGGCGTGGCGTCTTCGAGAAATTTTTGGAGCACGCTGCTCCACGAATCCCAATGCGTGCCGGTGCCGATGAGGAAGGCGTCGGCGGCGGCGAGTTGCGGGCGTAGCGAGGCGAAATCGGACATGTTGTCGGCATCGCCCGCCGGTGTGCTTGCGAGCGTGACGGAGGTGACAGTGGCACGGCGCCCTAGGAGGCGACGGGCGTGGGCGAGGAGCACGGCGGTGTTACCGGTCTCGCCGGCGAGAGAAGCGTTGAGAAGAAGGATGCGAGGGCGGCGGGCGGGCATGGAATCGGTAGCAGCCGAGGTAACGAGGCTGGAGTGGGGAAGCCAGCCTCGTTACCTCGGCTGCTACCGAGCCGGGATCACTTTGCCTCGGCGGCCGGCGGGGCGGCCTGGAGCGTTTTGATGAACGCTTCCGATTCGCGGATGGAGGCTTCCATGTCGGCGATCAGGCGCGAGATGTCGGCTTCGAGTTCGCGATGAGTGCTGCCGAGAGACGCGATGGCTTGGGCGTTGAGGTTGTGCTTCAAGAAGAGCACCTGGTCGCGAAACGTGCTGAGCACGGGCTCCATGCGTTCGGCGGCGCGATGCATGAGTTTGAGGAGGTTGTCGTAATTGCGACGGGTGGCGTCGAGCTGGCGCTGGCTTTCTCGGCGCAGGGTGGCGTTGGTGTATTGCTCCAGTTCCCGCTTCCATTCGCTAAAAAGTTCCTCGGCCACGTCTTCGACGGAATCGATGCGGTCGCGCACCTCGGCGGCGCGGGCCTCGCTGCGTTTGAAGTCGGCGTTGAGGGCGTCGTATGTGCGCTGAAGTTCGCCGCCATCGGCCTTGGTGACGGCGAGAAAACGTTCCAAGGCGCTGGCGAATTGTTCCTTCGCCTCGGTTTGCGACTCCTGGGCTTTTTCAACGCGATCAACGAGAACTTCGCGTTTCGCGTAACCAAATTTTTCGAGGGTGCCGTAATAGGCGGACGAACACCCGGCGGTAAACAGAACGGTCGCGAGCGCGACGCAGGTGACGAGGGGTTTCATGGGCGACGTGATAGAACCAATTCTCTTAATAAGGTGCCGCGATTGCGCTAAAAGTCATGTCGTTGAAGTCATGGAGCATCGGGCGCGAGGAGCCGGTGGCTGGTGAAGATGCCGGACTGTTCGATGGATGAGTTGATACCAAGCCTGTCTTATGTAGGCATCTATTTCAGGAGCTTACATAATATGAAAACCAATGTGCTGCTATTCGTGCTTATGGCTCTGTTGATTGGGTTTCCTTCGGCTTTTGTGAACGGCGCGGATAAGTTACACATGAAGTCCGGCCGTGTTTACGAGGGGCGTATCGTTGCCGAATCGGATGCGGAGGTGATACAAATGGAATCACGTTGGGGTTTGGTCCTCAACTCATTGAGCGAATCGAGCGCGAGCCGGTTGAGGTGGCACCAAATACATTGCCGGATACCGCTGCGCTGCTCGCTGCTGCGCAGACAATTGCGCCTCAGGATTGGGTGCAGATTCCGGCTACTTTGATCGACGATGGTGTTTTGAGGAATGTGCCGTATCAGTCTTATCGCTCCGGAATTCTTGAGTTGAATATCTATGGAGATCCGGCGGCACCCGCAGGCGTGGAGATTGGCATTTATGGGACAATCACAGCGCTTCCATTTAAAAAGCGACTCATCGCATTCGTGGCCGAAGTTACGGGCGCGGAATTCCCCGATTCGTTTAATCTCGATCAAGATAAGAAGAGGCTGGGGTTAATTGATTATGAAATAACACCTCCTACTGCTCCGGATGCTTATGGCGGTTGGTGGGTTTCTGCTTATGACATGTCGCGGTTGGAAAGCGCCCGAATCGCGGATAACGAAATCCATGCAATCACAACCCAACGGGCTCAAATTGTCCTCAAGACAAAGGCAGATGACGCTGAGCGGAAACCAGAAGCCATATCAACACCTCGGCAGAAAGGTGAAGAGTGGACATCGGAGGACTTGGTTCGCGCCATCAGGCCCACGCAAACGCAGCCTAGTTATACCTCATCAGGGTATGCAGCCTATTCTTCAGGTCGGGTGTGGGTCAGGTCATACGTTCGCAAGGACGGGACTTTTGTCCGCGGGTATTCTCGCAGTCGGTAGCAGCACGCAGGCATAAGAAATCCGGAGATCGCTGATTTGTATGGGTGGAGTAAGAGGATCGTTACTTGGCAAAAAGAGGTGCGCATAAAGCCGCTCCTGCGAGCCAGCGTGATCTTTCGGCAATCAGGCGAGGATGCGCTTGAGGCTTTCGAGGTCCATGACGGTTGCGAGGGACTCTTCTTGGACTACGGCGGAGGCGAGGGCGGCTTTTTCGCGTTGGAGGAGGCGGATCTTTTCTTCGACCGTGCCTTCGGCCAGCAGGCGGTAGGCGATCACGGGCTTCGTCTGGCCGATGCGGTGGATGCGGTCGATGGCCTGCGCCTCGGCCGCCGGGTTCCACCATGGGTCGTAGAGGATCGCGTAACTGGCGGCGGTGAGGTTCAGGCCGAAACCGGCGGCTTTGAGCGAGAGCAGGAAAACGGTCTTGGTCGGGTCGGTTTGGAACCGATCAACCAGCTCGGCGCGGTTTTCGGTCGCACCGGTTAAGAGGAGGTGTCCGATGCCGCCGGCGACGAGACGGTTGCGGATGAGGTGCAGCATTTCCACGAACTGGCTGAAGACGAGGACCTGGTGGCCTTCTTCGGCCAGCTCCTCGATGCGTTCGAGCAACGCTTCGAGTTTGGCGCTGGGGAGCGCGGCGTGCGCCGGATCGACCAGCGCGGGGTGGCAGCAGATCTGGCGCAACCGCAGCAGGCTCGCGAGCACGTGGAAACGCACGGCGTCGAGCGCGCTCTTGGTCTCGACTCCGAGGAGCTGGGCGCGGGCGCGTTTGAGTTCGGCGTCGTAGAGGCGGCGTTGTTCGCCTTCGAGTTCGACGATGATCTCGTCCTCGGTGCGCGGGGGCAGGTCGGGTGCGGCCTGGGCCTTGGTGCGGCGCAGGAGAAAATGCCGCACGCGGCGGTGCAGGCGGGCGAGGGCTTGCGGGTCGGCTTCGTTATACTGGCGGCGGAAGCCAGCTTGGTCGCCGAGCAGTCCGGGCTGGGCGAAGGCGAACAGGCTCCACAGGTCGGCGAGGCGGTTTTCGATGGGCGTGCCGGTGAGCACGACGCGGTGCTTGGCGTGTAGGGAGCGTGCGGATACGGCGACCTGGCTTCCGGGGTTTTTGATGAACTGGCCTTCGTCGAGCACGACGACGTCCCAGGACACCGAGCGGAAGGCGGCGGCGTTGAGGCGAAGCTGGGTGTAGTTGGCCACGAGCAGTTGCGGGGCACGGGCAACCGCTGCCGCCGCCGCGCGGCCCTCCGTGTTGAAGGCGGCGATGCCAAGGTCGGGCGTGAAGCGGGCGGCTTCGGCGAGCCAGCCGTGGGTCACGCTCTTCGGGCAGACGATGAGAACGCGGAAGGCGCCCTCGTGTGGGGCAGTATCGGAGTCGGGTCGCTGGCGCTCCCCGCTACGGGACTCGAAGAGGTGCAGAAGCCACGCGAGGGTCTGCACTGTTTTGCCGAGGCCCATGTCGTCAGCGAGGATGCCGCCGAAACCTTGGGCGGAGAGGTGGGCGAGAAATTGAAACCCTTCCTGCTGATACGGGCGCAGCGTCGCGCGCAGGCCGGCGGGCACCGTCGCCGGGGGCAATGCGGCGATGCGGGCGGCCCGGTCTTGGAGAACGTGCACCCACATGGCGTCGCGCTCGGCGAGGGCTTCGGCTTCGAGCGCGAGTTGCAGCACATGCAGCCGATGTTTGGCGGGGCGACCGCCGGCGAGCACGTCGTCCACGCCGAGGCCGAGGCGGTCGAGCGCGGCGGCGGACGCGGGGTTGATGTCGGTATTCGTGGCGACACGACGCCAGCCGTGGCGCGGGAGGTTGACCCACTTGCCGCGGGCTTTGAGCAACAGCGCGACTTCCTCGGCGCTCAGGCTGGTGTCTTCCACACGCAGGCCGACGGTGAGGTCGAACCAGTCTTGTTCGGAGCCTGGGACGGCGTTGACCGACACGTCCACGTAGGCGTGCAGGGGTTCGCCGAACAAACTGGCCAGCTCGGGCGAGAGTTGCACATCGAGCTCGGGAGGCAACGTGGCGTGCCATGCGAGAAATTCGTCGGGGAAGGTGTTGGTAACGGGCCGCGTCCATGCATCGGCCCAGCCATCCCACGTGAGGCGGAAACGGGCGAAGGCGGCGCTGGCCGCACGCGCGGCGGAGAGATCGAACTCAAGCAGCGGTTCGCCGGCCACGCGCGGGGGTGGGGCGGAGTTTTTCCCCCAATGCCAGCTCACGGGCGCGCCGGCCCAGTGTTGTTCGCAGGGCGGTTGGTCGGAGCGGGCGATGAGTTGTGCGTGAAAATCGCGTTCGGCTCCGTCGAAGGCGGGCGTGAACCAACATTTGAGCTCCGGACGCAACGCGACGACGCGCACCTCGGCGGCGAGGCCGGCGGGCAGGCGGAGGCCGGCGGCGCGCAGGCGGGGGAGCAGGCGTGGATCGGAGAGCGCGGCGACCGGCAGCTTGGTGGACGGCGGGGGCGGCGGGCCGCGCCAGACGCATTCGTCGAAGAGATAAAGCGGCTCGGGGGCCGAAGCGACGAGGAGGGCGGAATCGGCGACACGGCCGTCGGGTGCGACGATCCGCACATCGAGTTGCGCGGAGATGGCGGAGACGACCGCCTCGGGCACGAGCGGTGCGGGTTCGATGACCAGCGGACGGCCGTCGGGCATCGCCAGCGCCGGGCGTGCGGCTTGGGTGCGGAGCAATCCGGTGACTGCGGCGGCGGGTAGTTGTTTGGGCGAAAGGCGGACGGGTGAGAGCCGGTATTCCGCGGCGAGGGCGGCGGCGAGCGCCGCCTCGGCGGCGGGCAATGCTTCAAAGTCGGCGGGGCGCAAGGATGCGAGATCGCTCAGCCATTTTTGGGGCGGGACTTTCCACGGCTTGTCCGCCGTCGTGCGGGTTTCGATCTGCCAACCACCCGAGGCATCGAGGCGAACGCGCAAGCCGGCGAGCCCGGAGAAAAAGCCTCGGCTTTCGGTCTGAGCCTTTTCCTCGGCCGAGGGCAGGGCGCGCAACCAGCCCGCGAGTTCGGTTTCGAGGGCGAACTTGGTTTTGTCGATGGGTTCGGAGAGATCGCGGCCGCGGATATCGAGCACGGCCTCCCCCGGATCGCGTCCGTCACGGGCGCCGGATTCCACGGCGGCGATCCAGGCGCGTCCGGCGGCGTAGGCGTGTTTGCATTTCGAGCCGACCGGGCAGGTGCAGCGCGAACTCCATTCGCCGCGCGTGAGAAACAGTGTGAGTGCGTAACGTTGTTCGCCGGCCACCTCCGCTTTGACGAGATGGTCGGCCTCGGACCAGACGGCCTTGACGGTGCCGTCTTTGAAATAGGCATCTCCGCGCAGGCGCGTGCCCGGGTCGAGCGAGTCCAGCCATAGGCGCAGGGAGTCCAACGCCTCGGGCGTGCGGACGCTGCGCATGATGGGGGGGCGGGAACGGGGAGGCATGGTGTTAGGTAATACGCTTCGGCCCGGAGGCGCAAAACGCGATGGCCTCAGAAAGGCAGACAGAGACGCCTTCTTTGCGAGCTTTGTATGCACCTAAGCCGTAACCATTCAGTCGAGAGGGTCGTATCGAGGTAATTTAGCGGCACCTTTCAGTGGCTCTCTTCCGGCGAAATACCCTCCGGGTATTCCTTGGTCATTCGCCTCTGAAATCTGCTCGCCATCTTACCCCGCTACTCCGCCTTCGACTGAATGGTTACGGCTAAGTGGACATTGGCGTCCGCCCATGTTGCCGAGAAGAGCTCCCTGCGCCATCGTGACCGGGTTCATGGCCGGGTTACTTTGACCGTATTATGAAAGTAACTACGGACGCAGGTCGAAATCCCCCTGAAGACGGGCTTATGCAAAATACTTTGCATGGGCCGAGGAGAGGCGGCATGAATGGGCCGCGTTGTTTTTTGGGCGGCCCCACCCATCAAGTGAACACCTTTTCCACCCCGACTCGAATGTGCCTTGGCTTGGCCTTGGCCGCCGCCTTGGTCATTGGCGGATACACGGCTTGGGACGTATGGACCGAAAAGAACCGGCCGGTCAAAGTGGGCGTTCTCCATTCACTCACCGGCACGATGGCGATCAGTGAAACCGCGGTTCGCGATGCGACGCTGCTGGCCATCGAGGAAATCAACGCCGCGGGCGGCGTGCTGGGCCGGCGGATCGAGCCGGTCGTGGCCGATGGCCGCTCCAACTGGCCGGTGTTTGCCCGCGAGGCGGAGCGATTGATCGCCTCCGAGCGCGTCGCGGTTGTTTTTGGCTGTTGGACCTCCGCCAGTCGGAAAATCGTCAAACCCGTGTTCGAACGGCACAACAGCCTGCTGTTTTACCCGGTCCAATACGAGGGTCTTGAGCAGTCGCCCAACATCGTTTATACGGGGGCCGCGCCCAACCAGCAGATCATCCCGGCCGTGAAGTGGAGCTTTGATCATCTGGGGAAACGATTTTTCCTGGTGGGGTCGGACTACGTGTTTCCGCGCATGGCCAACGCCATCATCAAGGCGCAGGTGGCTGCGTTGGGCGGGACGATCGTCGGCGAGGAATACCTCGCCTTGGGAAGCCTGAGCGCGGAAAAAATCGCCGCCAAGATCGTCCAGGCCCAGCCCGAGGTCATCCTCAATACCATCAACGGCGACAGCAACACGGCTTTCTTCGATGCCTTGCGCGAGGCGGGGGTGTCTCCTGAACGCATTCCCACCGTCTCGTTCAGCATCGCCGAGACGGAGCTGCTTCACATGAATGCCGGTGCGGTGGCGGGAAATTACGCCGCGTGGAACTACTTCCAAAGCCTGGACAGCCCCGAAAACCATCGATTCGTGGCGGCGTTTCGGGCGCGTTTTGGCGCGAATCGTGTGACCGGCGATCCCATGGAGGCCGCTTATGTCGGGGTTCACTTATGGGCCCGGGCGGTCGTCGCGGCGGGCACGACCGAGGTGTTCGCCGTGAGGAAAGCATTGCAAAGCCAAAGCTTCTCCGCGCCCGAAGGAATCGTCTCGATCGACCCGAATACCCAGCACACGTGGAAGACGGTGCGCGTGGGAAAGATCCGGCCCGATGGGCAGTTTGACATCGTTTGGAGCTCCGAGAAACCGATCCGCCCGCAGCCCTACCCCATGCTACGCCCACTCGCCGAATGGACGGCCATTCTTCAACAACTTCAGGACGGATGGGGCGGCGCGTGGGCGCGGCCTGACGCGGAGGCGGCGCCATGAGAAAGCTTCGCGCGCAGTTGCGGCGCATGGACGTCAAGCTGGTGATCGTGTTTGTCCTGATCGGACTGCTTCCGGCCATCATCGCCGGCATGCTGGCCTTCGTCCGCGCCGATCAAAGCTTGCGCAAACAAGTCACCCGCTACTTGGAGGCCATTGCCGACACCAAAGCCCGCCGGATCGAGGATTACTTCATTGAGAGAAAGGCGAACGCGACCGTGATCGCCGCCAACCCGGCCCTGGCCGATGAGCTTCAACGGTTGAGCACCGCCTTTCATCGGGACGGACGCGACAGCTCCGCGTATGCCGCGGCTGCGGTCGCCGCTCAGGCGGATCTGAGCCGGTTTCTGATGGCATACGGGTATGACAACGTGCTGCTGGTCGATTCCGGCGGAGACGTGGTTTTCTCTGTCGTGCCGACTCCGGAGCGTTTTTCCAACCTGCGTGCGGGTTCCTCTTCACGGAGCGCGTTGGCCAAGGTCTGTGACAATGTCACCACGCTGTTGGAAGCGGCGATCGGGGATTACGAGCCGGATACCGTAAATGCGGAGCAGCGCGCGTTTATCGCGGCTCCGGTTTTCAGGCATGGCCTGCTGATTGGCATTGTTGCGCTTCAAGTGGACAACGCGGCGGTGTATAAAATCATCCAGGATTACTCGGGTTTGGGTGACACGGGTGAGACGCTGGTCGGACAACGCGTGGGAGATGAACTCCTGTTCATGGCCCCGACGCGCCACGATCCGGAGGCGGCCTTTCGTCGGCGCATTGCCTTTGGATCGCCGCTGGCGATTCCGTTGCAGGAGGCCGTCCGCGGAAACAGCGGCATCGGCGAGGCCGTGGATTATCGGAACCAAGAGGTGCTCACCTCCTGGCGATACCTCCCGTCGTTCCGGTGGGGCCTGGTCGTCAAGATCGACGTCGCCGAGGCGTTTGCTCCGGCGTATGAGCTGCGGAACCTGGCGCTCGTGCTGACGCTGGGCGTGGTCCTGCTGGTGGCCGCATGGGCCCCGGTGGTCTCCCGGTTTCTCGCTGCACCTATCCGTGCGCTGACCGGGATCACGCGCGCTTTTAGCGCCGGCGATCTGGCGCGGCGCGCCCCTTTGTCGTCGCAGGACGAAGCGGGCGATCTGGCTTCCGCGTTTAACCAGATGGCCGACACGATCCAGTTGCAGTTGCTTGAACTGAGGAATGCGAAGGCCGAACTCGAGCAGCGGGTTCAGGAACGCACGATGAAGCTTCAAGCCTCCGAAAGCTTCCTCAATTCCCTCCTCGAAAACATCCCGTTAAACATCTTTCGCAAGGATCTCGAAGGCCGCTTCACCTTTGTTAACCGGCTCTATTGCGAGTCCCACCGGAAGTCTCAGGAAGAGATTCTTGGCCGGACAGATTATGACATGTCGCCGGCCTTCCTGGCCGAAAAATACCGGAAGGATGACAAGTGGGTGATGACGACCCGTCGCACATTTAAGACCGAGGAAGCACTGGTCCTGCCCGACGGGAAAAAAAACTGGATACAGACGATTAAGGTTCCGGTGCTCGATGCCGAAGGCGCCTGTGTGGGCATCGAGGGCATGTATCTGGACATGACCGAACGCAGGCGTGCGGAGGAGGCGTTGGCCAATTCGCTTTCCCTGCTCAACGCCACGTTGGAGTCGACCACCGATGGCATCTTTTCCGTCGAGTTCGCCACCGGCCGGCTGTGCGCCAATACCCGTTTTCTGACCCTGTGGGGCATTCCTGCCGAAATGCTGAAAGCGTCCGGAGACGAGGGAATCATCGCCTGGAACGCCCGGCAAACCAAGGACCCCGCGGGGTTCATCGCGCGGGTCAAAGAGGTGCACGCTCATCCGGAGGTTGAGGCCTTTGACGTGATCGAGTTGACGGACGGCCGGGTGTTCGAGCGCTACATCAACCCCCAAAAGATTGAAGGCAAGATCGTGGGCGTGGTGGTCAACTTCCGCGACATCACCGAGCGCCGAAAGGCCGAGGCGGTCCTGGCCTACGAGCGCGATCTCTGGCAGGCGCTTTTGGATCACTCACCCGATCGTATTTATTTCAAGGATACCCAATCCCGTTTCATAAAAGCGAACCAGGCGCAGGCTCGTCAGTTTAACATGGCCTCGCCCGAGGATTTGGTGGGGAAGTGCGACTTTGACTTCTTCCCCGAATCCGATGCCCGGTCTTTTTTTGAGAACGAGCAGGAAATTGTCCGGACCGGTGTTCCCCTGATCGGCCAAGAGGAGCACGTGCGCTTGCAGGATAATCGGGCGGAGTCTTGGGCGCTCACCACCAAGATGCCGCTTCGGGACCGGGACGGGAAAATCATCGGCACCTTCGGTATTTCCAAGGACATCACCCACATCAAACGCACCGAGCGGGCGCTCAAGGAAGCCAAGGAAATCGCCGAGGCCGCCACGCGGGTGAAGAGCGAGTTTCTCGCCAACATGAGCCACGAAATCCGCACGCCGATGAATGGCGTCGTCGGCATGACGGGTCTCCTGCTCGACACCCGGCTGGACCCGCTCCAGCACGAGTTCGCCGAGACCATCCGGCATTGCGCGGAAAATCTGATGGGCGTCATCAACGACATCCTCGACTTCTCCAAAATCGAGGCCGGCAAGCTCGTCTTTGAGACGGTCGACTTCGACTTGATCACCACCGTCGAAGGCACGCTGGACATGCTGGCGGCCGAGGCTCAGCGCAAGGGCATCGAACTGGGCGACGACATCCTGCCCGAAGTGTGCACACGGTTGCGCGGCGATCCGGGCCGGCTGCGGCAAGTCCTCTCCAATCTGCTGGGCAATGCCATCAAGTTCACCGAACACGGCGACGTGGTCGTGCGCATCTCCATGGAGGGCGAGACGGAGACCCACGCGACGCTTGGCTTTACGATTATCGACAGCGGCATCGGCATTCCCGCCGAAGTGTGCGACCGCTTGTTCCAGCCGTTCACCCAAGCCGATACCTCCACGACCCGCAAATACGGCGGCACCGGTCTCGGCCTCGCCATCTCTCGCCAATTGGTGACGCTGATGGGCGGAGTGATCGGGGTGCGCAGCAAGCCGGGCAAGGGCTCGACGTTCTGGTTCACCGCGTGCTTCGAAAAGCAGGCGGGCGAGGCTCTGCCGCCGAAGTCCGACCCCTTTTCCGGCCTTAATCTGCGCGTGCTCATCGTCGATGACAACGCCACCAGCCGCCAGATCCTGCGGCATCAATTGTTGTCCTGGAAAATGGAACGCGAGAGTGCCGCCGCCGGCGTCGAGGCGCTGGAACTCTTGCGTGACGCCGCGACTTCCGGGCGCCCTTACGATATCGCGCTTCTGGACATGCAGATGCCCGGGATGGACGGCTTGTCGCTGGCGAGGAGCATCAAGGCCGACCCGGCCATCGCCTCAACCCATCTCATCCTGCTCACTTCGCCGGAACTCATCACCAGCGCCGACGAGTTGAAAGACGTCGGCATCGAAGCCTGCGTGCTCAAGCCCGTGAAACACTGGGCGCTCTTCGACTCCTTGATGAATGTCGCGGGCCATCACCGCGCCGAGAAAACCCAGCACCCATCAACGTTGCCCATCCGGCATGCCTGTTCCGGCGATCTGCGCATCCTGTTGGCGGAGGACAATCTCGTGAATCAAAAGGTCGCTTTGCGTCAATTGCAGCAGTTGGGGCTCAAGCCTGATATCGTCGCCAACGGCCTGGAGGTCTTGGCCGCGGTGGACCGGCGTCCTTACGACTTGATCTTCATGGATTGCCAAATGCCGGAAATGGACGGCTACGCGGCGACTCGCGCCATTCGCAAACGCGAGCGCGAGCCGGACTGCCCTTGGAGCCCTCCGCTATGCATCATCGCGATGACCGCCAACGTCATGCAAGGAGACCGGGAAAAATGCCAGGCCGCGGGGATGGACGACTATGTGGCGAAGCCCGTCCACCTGAAGGACTTGTTGGCGGTGATCGAACGGTGGGCTCCGCCCAGAGCCTCCGCCCGGCCTTGAGGGGTTTAACTATAGCCGCTCCAGATTCCCTGCCCTCCCGGGCAGGGCTACCTCACCGGATGTAGCCCGCTGCGGAAGCAGCGGGACTCCGCAGCAAACCAGCTACCGACCGGCTCAGTAAACCTGCTCTTCGAGCAATGCGAACAGTTCGGCTTCGGTGATGCGCTTCTGCTGCATCGAGTCGCGTTCGCGGAGGGTGAAGGTGTCGCCTTCCTTCTCGATCGTGTCGAAGTCGATGGTCACGCACCAAGGTGTGCCGATTTCGTCCTGACGACGGTAGCGCCGGCCGACGGCGCCGGCTTCGTCATAGAAGCACGGATACTTGCGCTTGAGCTTCTGGTAGAGCTTCTGGGCGCGGCCGACGAGGGCCTCCTTGTTTTTGAGCAAGGGAAGCACGGCGACCTTGACCGGGGCGATGCGCGGGCTGAGGCGGAGCACGGTGCGCGTCTCGGTGTTGCCCTTTTCGTCGGTGACCTGCTCTTCGGCGTAGCAGGAGGAGAGGACGGCGAGGAAGATGCGGTCGAGGCCCACGGCGGGCTCGATCACGTGGGGGACGAATTTCTTCTTGGTCGCCTCGTCGAAGATCTCCTGCGGCTTGCCGGAGGCGTTGGCGTGCTGCGTGAGGTCGTAGTTGCCGCGCGCGGCGATGCCCCAGAGCTCCTGCACGCCGAAGGGGAACTTGAACATGATGTCCGTCGTGCCCTTGGAGTAGAACGCGAGCTTCTCCTTGAGGTGGTCGTATTCGGAAAGGTGCGACGCGGGCAGGCCGATGCTGAGGAGCCAGTCTTTGCACCAGTTGATCCAGTAGCGGTGCCACTTGGCCCAGTCGTCGTCCTCGTGGATGAAGAATTCCATCTCCATCTGCTCGAACTCGCGGGAGCGGAAGATGAAGTTGCGCGGAGTGATCTCGTTGCGGAAGGATTTGCCGGTTTGGGCGATGCCGAAGGGCAGCTTCACACGGCCGGTGTCCACGACGTTCTTGAAATCGACGAACATGCCCTGGGCGGTCTCGGGGCGCAGGTAGGCGACGGACGAGGCGTCGGTCATGGCGCCGACGTTCGTCTGGAACATCATGTTGAAGGCGCGGGGCGGCGTAAGATCGGGATTGCCGGTGGCGGGCGAGGGGATCTGGGAGATTTCCTCGGGCTTGGCCTCGGTGAAGTCGCGGGGCTGGACGGGAGCGAGCGTGCCTTGGATGGCCTTCTTGCGTTTAAAGAGTTCGGCAGCGGCCTGGAGTTCCTCAGTGGTCTTCTCGCTTTCGAGGGCGGAGACGTAGCCGTGGGTGACGCCGTCGATGATGACGGGGGCGAAGAAGAGCTGGTCGGCGCGGTAGCGGTTTTTGGAGACCTTGCAATCCACCAGCGGATCGGAGAATCCGGCGACGTGGCCGGAGGCCTCCCAGACCTTCGGGTGCATGATGATGGAGGTCTCGATGCCAACGATGTCGTCGCGGCGGCGGACCATGTCGTTCCACCAGCAGTCGCGGATGTTTTTCTTCAACTCCACGCCGAGGGGGCCGTAGTCGAAGAAGCCGTTCAGGCCGCCGTAGATTTCGGAGGACTGGAAAACGAAGCCGCGGCGTTTCGCGAGGGAGACGACGGCTTCCATGAGGTTGGCGGATTCGGGGGCGGACGGCGTGGACATAAGAGGGCAGGAGCTAGCCGGGTCGCACGGTGCGGGTCAACGCCGGGGTGCGGGGCGCACATCGACTATAATCATTGTCCCGCCATAAGTTCTGGAGGGCGGGCCCCATCCCGAAGGCGCGTGCCTAGGCCGGCCGTGAGTTCTCGGTGAGCCAGGCGGCGTAGTCGGCCTCGGTGATCTCGCCGGCGGCGAGGGCAAGCGTGCGCAAGGTGGCATCCACTTCGCTGGCGAAGAAGGTGTATCCGTTCACCTCAAGAAACGCAGCTCCGAGCATGAACCCGGTGCGTTTGTTGCCATCGAGAAACGGGTGGTTTTTTACCACACCGGCGGAGTAGGCTGCGGCCAGTTGGGCCAACGAGGGGAGTCCGTAAGCGAAGAGCTGGCGGGGCTTGGCCAAGGCGGATTCGAGCATGTTGTCGTCGCGCACGCCGGTGGGCCCGCCGTAGTCGGCCAGCATCAAGTCATGAAGCGCCAGCACCTCCTCGCGCGAGAACCAATGGGGTTCGGTCATTTGGCGAGCTCGCGGAGGGTGTTGCGGTAGCGGCGATTGAGGGATTCGAACACGGCCATGGATTTGGTGAACTCGGGATTGGCGGTGGTGAGACGCACGCCATCGGGCGATTCCGTGAGTGTCAGGACATCGCCCTCGCCGACTTTGAGATGAGCCAAGGCCTCTTTGGGCAGCACGACGCCCAAGGAGTTGCCGATTTTACGAAGCTTCAGTTCCAAGGTCATGTAGTTACTGTGGCTACGGGTGTTATTACGTCAAGGCGTGGGTTGAACCAACTGGATATGATTTCGAATGTTTGGACATGGGGAGGCGGGCGTCGGGGAGCTGGAGTTCGCGGGCGAGGTTTTCGATCTCGCGCCACATCGCGACGAACTCGGCTTTTTCGGCGAGGAAGGCGTCGGTTTGGCGACGACGCAGGTGTTCAGTTCGCACCAAAACTCGTCGCGACCGGTGCCGCGTCTCGTCTCTATCGCAGGCTGGGCGCGGTGGGCGTGGGGAAGTCGGTGGGCACGGGTTGGGTGACCTGGCCGGTGGCGGCCCATTCCGTGCCGCGCAGAAAGAGGGTCTGGAAACCGGCGCAACGCAGGGCGGTGTCGGGGCCGTCTTTCCAAAGGTGGCCGAGCATGGTCGTGTAAACGCGGCCCTTCCCGTAGGCGACCGTCCAATCCATGGGCTCGTTTTCCTTGGTGTCCTTGGAATAGGCGTAATGGAGGACCGTCAGGTTTTTCGCCGGGCCGTGTTGTCCGTGCGTGAGCTGTTCGTGCGGGTGGAGCCAGCTCGTGGGCAGGCCGCGGGTGATGGGGTGGTCGGTGTTTAGCACGGAGACAACGAAGTCGTGCTCGCGGCCATGGCCGGGTCCGCGACCCTGGCCGGCGGGGATCGTGACGACGGCGCGGTCGGGGCTCACGACGAGGGAGGGGCCGAAGGCTTTTTCGCGCCAGCCGAGCCCGATCATTTCGTTGTAGGCGGGCCATTGGGGAAAGGCGTTGTTGGCGGCGTGATAGGCGACGAAGCCGCCGCCGTCGCGCATGTAGCTTTCGAAAGCGGCTTCGACTTCGGCGGGCCAGCGCGGGGCGTTGGGCTGGTGTCCGCTGTTGTAGTTGGAAACGACTACACGGTATCTGGCGAAATCGGGCCGCCACGTGGTCCACGCTTCGGGCGGGGCGGCGCGGTCGGGCGTGGTCGAGACGTCCACGGCGAAGCGTCCGCTGGTCGTGAGGATGTCGCGGAGGATCGCGGTGGCGCGCACCCAGTCGTGGTTGTTTTGTCCGTCGATGATGAGGACGGGGATTTTGTCGTGGGACGGGGCGTGCGCCGGCTCGCCACGGACGGAGGCGGTGAAGGAGAGCAGCGAGGCGAGGAGGAACAGGCGGGATAGGCGCATGGCGAGACGCTTACGTAGGTGCCATATCCGATGTCTGCCGCAAGCTGGGACCGGTGGCGTGTGGCTGCGAGCGTGAGCGAGTGGAAGGGCGGCCACTCGCTGGCGCTCGCGGCTACGGCTTAAAAATGGCTAAGGTTTTATTAACGGGGGACGCGGACGGTGGCGCCGGGGACCCAGGTGCCTTCGATCATGAGGACGTTGGCCACGGCGGGGATGCCGTGCTCGCGTCGATCGATCTGCGCCACCAGTTGATCCACGCCGGAGCGGCCCACGTGCGCGACGTTTTGGTCGATGTGGGCGACCTGGCGATGCAGCGGGTGTCCGGGGCGGACGAAGGCGCCGCCCAGACTGGCGAAACCCACGCGGGGAAAATCGTTAAAACCATTCCGTGCGAGCAGCTCCACGAAGCCCGACAAGGTGGCGAGGACGGCGTCGGGGCGATGTTGCCCGAGCCACGCCGTGATGAGCGCGTCGGTCTCGCCGTGCGGCGCGAGCATGGGCAGGCGGTCTTCGGGCGGGACGGTGGATTGATAGGCCAGATAGGCGGCGCGGAAGTGGTGGTTCACCCGCACGTCGATGTCTTCCCAGGTGAGGAAGCCGATGCGGCGGTAGCCGCCGAGCTGGAGGTGGTGCAGGGCGAGCGAGGCGGCTTGGAATTGATGCGGGACAACGCGGTGGAGCGCCGGGCGGTGGAGCGAATACGTGAGCGCCACGCAGGGATATTTTTCCCAGCGGATGGGCAACGTGGGCGTGTCGTCGGGCATCGGGGGCATGAGCAGGCCGGCCACGCGGCGCGCATCGAGGATGGATTGGAGCCGGCGGGCGGACATGCCGGGTTCGTGCAGCGAAAAGACGTCGAGCTTGTAGCCCAGTTCCCGGGCGCGTCCGGAGGCCGCGGCGTGAATGCGGGCGGCGTAGCTGTCGGGGCGATCGCGCCAGTGGTTCTCGGCCGGCCAGGCGTCGATCAGGCCGAGCGTGCCGGCGGTCACCGTGCCCGTGGTGCGGCGCACGAGCTGGAAGGCGCGGGAGATTTTGTGATCGAGGACGAAGCCCAGCTTGCGCGCGGCTTTCTGCACCTCGCGGCAGGTGGCGAGGGGAATGGAGGGATCGTTGCGCAAGGCCCGGGAAACGCCGGAGCGAGAGAGGCCGACATGACGGGCGACATCGGCCAGGCGGATCGGGGCGGGCTTGGGTTTCGGGGGCATGGGGTTGGGCGCGGCGTGTGGAAAGGGAAGACGGGCCGGGTGCAACGCTGCGGGCGTAGGGGCGGGGTGCCAATGGTTTTGGCGGAGTGTGCCAAGTTCGCCAAAGCTGATCGTGGTGACGGAGGCAGGCTGGAAGCCTGCGCTACTTGGCTACGGAAGCCGGGCCAGGAGGTGGAAAAACTGGCGCGGTTGCGCGGCCATCGTCTGCGAGGAACGGACGACCACCGTGTCGATGTCGGCGTCGCGCGCGGTGGCCGACACCTCGACCGAGCCGAGGTCGTGCGCGATGTTGAGATCGTTGGTTACGATCACGTCCACCTCCACGCTTCCGATCTCCCGGCGGCGTGTGTAGGTTATGAACGGATACGAGGCGGTGTCGAAATCACCGACTTGCACCACGGGGCCGCCGGACGGATCGGACACGAGGGGGTCGGTGCCGAAGACGAATTCGAGGAGGTTGGGCTGGCTGTCGGCGTCGGGGTTGTCGGTCGCGCCGCGCTGGCCGGCCGGCAGTCCGGAGGCTTCGGCCCAGGCAATGAAGGGTTCCTGCGGAGTGACGGTGAGCGCGACGGGGACGCTGGTCGCGGAGCCCACGCCGTTGGTGATCATGACGGCGTAGTCGCCGGCGTCGGAGAGCGCCGTGTCGGCGAGGGTGAGCGTGGCAGCGGTGGCTCCGGCGAGGGCGACTCCGTTTTTCGTCCATTGATAGGTGAAGGGCCAGCGACCGGCGGCGGTGACGGTGAATGCCGCCGGATCGCCTTCGGTGACGGCGGCCGCTTGCGGCGGGGTGGCGACGCTCGCGGGGGACGCGGAGTGCGTGAGCAGCCACGTGTAGAGCGCGTCGTTGGCGTAGGCGGGAATCCACGAATCGTGCGCGTTGCCGGGCGAGGTGGTGTAGATGGTGACGGTCGGGTTGCCGCCGACCGCGCGGATAAGGTCGAGGTAGCTTTGCAGGGCGCTCACGGAATAGAGCGGGTCGTTCGCGCCGTGAAAGGCCCAGATCGGCAGGTCGCGGAGCAGGGGCGCGGCGGCGGAGTTGGCGGCATCGACCTGGGGCGCGGCGCTGATCGGGGCGATGGCGGCGTAGCGCGAGGGCTGGCGTTGCGCCAAGTCATACACGCCAAAGCCGCCCATGCTGAGACCGGTGAGGTAGATGCGGGTGCGGTCGATGCGGTAGCGCGTTTTCAGGTCCTCGATGAAGGCTTCGAGTTGAGCGCCGTCCCACCAGTCGGTCGAGCATTGGGGGGCGACGACGAGGAAGGGAAACGTCGTGCCTTGCTCGATACGCAGCGGCGGGCCGAGGGCGCGGAGTTTGTCGAGATGGACCGGGTTCATCGGATCGGCCTCGGCGTTGCTGCGTTCGCCCATGCCGTGGAGAAAAACGAGGAGCGGCCACTCGGTGGCCCCGCCGGGGTTGTATCCGGGCGGGAGGGTGAGCAGGTAATTGAAATCGAACTGGCCGGCGGAGGTGGTGCGTTGCGCGGTCTGGCGCACCTCGTAGTTGGCGAAACCGGCGAAGCCCACCCACGACGAGCTGCTCGTGGTGCCGGTGCCGTCGAGGCGGGTAAGGGTGAACGTCACCGAGGGACCGGTCGCGGAGTAGCCGATGGTGAGCATGCGCGAGGTGTTGGTGCCGGCGGCGGAGAAATCGACGTCGGTGGTGACGGTGTCGAGGTTTTGGGAAACGCGATACCAGTTGCGGCCGGCGCCGTGGGTCGAGTTGGTGAAGAGGGCGAGCGTGTAGCGTTTGCCGGCGGTGAGGCCGGTGAGCGTGAGCGTGTAGGTGGCCGAGCTGGTGTTCGTGCCGTGGGTGGCGAGCAAGGTGTGCATCGACCCGGTCGCGGTGGAGTTGAAGGTCGTGAAGGTGTGGCTGAAGGCGCTCAGCGTGTAGTTTTTCGCGGCTTGAGCGCCGCCGCCGTTGCCCGTGCCGAATCCGAAGGGCACTCCGTTGACCGTGACGGTGGCGGAGGCGTTGAGGTTGATGGCGTGGGTGTAGGTGTTGGCGGTGTTGACGTGGGCCTGCACGGTGGCGTCGGAGGCGAGCGTGGTGATGGCCATCGCCGTGGGCAGGGCGGGTTGGGCGGTCAACGTGAGCGTGGCGGCGTTGCTGGTGGCGGAGCCGCCGGAGTTGGTGACGGTGACCGTGTAGTCGCCGGCGGCGGCGGTTTGCACGTTGGTCAACGTCAGCGTCGAGGCGGTGGCTCCGGGGAGGGCGACGCCGGATTTTTTCCACTGGTAGGTGAACGGCGCCACGCTGTGGGCGGAGACGGCGACGGTGAAGGTGACGTCGGTGCCGGTCATCGCGGTTTTGTTCGTCGGGTGGGTCGCGATGACCGGCGGCGGGACGATCACGGAGAGCGGGATGGGCGCGCTGGCGGCGGAGCTCTGGGCGTTGGTAACGGTGGCCACATAATCGCCTGCGTCGGTGAGCGTGAGATTGGACAACGTGAGCGTGGCGGTGGTCGCGTTGGGAACCGGGACGCCGTTGCGCGTCCAGGCGTAGGTGAGCGGTTCGTTGCCGGTGGCGACGACTTCGAGCGTGACGCCGGAGCCGAGGCGGGCGGACTTGGCGGCGGACTGGCCGACGACGAGGGGGACGCCGGTGGGCGAGACGACGTATTCGTGCGCGCCGATGTCGGTGGCGGAACCGAAGGGGCGGGTGACGCCGCGCAGGTCGGTCGTGACGGAGAACGATGCCACGGAGACGCCGGTGTCGATGGCGGGTGAACCGGCGGCGAGGCGGTAGTCGTGGGTGGTGGCGTTGACGAAGCCGGCGGCGGCGGGGGTGGCGACGTGGAGCGGGGCGGTGACGGGAAGGACGACGGACGCGTATTTTCTGAAGACGTAGTCGCTGCCGGCGCCGGGGTTCACGATGAGGTTGTTGGTCGCGGTGTTGCCGCTGCTGCCGGTGCTCCAGAACTCGATGCCGTGCTGGGCGGGCGAGACGATGGTGTTGTTGAGCAGGGCGATGCTCGTGCCCGGGTTCAGCGCGGCGTCGGCGCCGATGACGATGCCGGATTCGCCGGGGGTGACGATGAGGTTGTTGTAATAGACGCTGTCGTCGGGGGGGTTGGCGAAGATGCCGGAGCCGGAGCCGGGGTTGCCGCCTTGGATGTAGTTGTCGAAGACACGGGCGGCGGTGCCCGGGTTGACGCGGATGCCCTCGTTTTGCTCGTGATGGTCGGAGGCGGTGATGTTGGCGCCGCCGTAGCCGACGATGCGGTTGCGGTAGATGGAGGCGTTTTGCGTGGCGCAACCGAGCTGGATGCCGTCCCAACCGGTGTTTTCGATGCGGTTGTCGTGGATGGCGACGCCGTGGATCTCGTGGGGATTTTTGGCGGTATCGTGGTAAAACGAGCTGCCGACATAGATGCCTTCGCCTCCGATGTCGTGAATGTAGAGGTGGTGAAACGAGACGTTGCGCATCGTGAAGACGGCGCGGTTGAGGTCGTCGCTTTTCGCCATGATGGCGGCGAAACCAACGTTGGAAATTTCCAGATGTGAGACCTCGAAATCGGTCGATCCCTGGATGAACGCGAGGCCGATGGCGCCGGATTTGGAGACGCGGGCGATCTTGATGCCGTAGTCGTAGTTTCCGGGGGAAGGCGTGCCGCGCAGGATGAAGTGGCGGCAATTGTAGAAGTGAAGGCCCTTGTCGGTGGTCGTGGTGTCGATGACGAACTGACCGCCGAGGTTGGTGATGAGGACGGGGTTTTCGGCGGTGCCGACGGTGAGATTCTGGATGATCAGCTTTTGGCGGGTGTGCGCCTGGATGAACACGGTGTCGCCGGGGAGGAGGCCGACGTTGGAGAGATCGACGGATTCGGGGGATGCGGCGGTGATGGTGTAGTCGGCGCCGCGCAGCGACGCGAAGGCGGCGAAGGTGAACGCGAGGACGACGGCGATGCGGAGAGGGGCGAAGTGGGGCATGCTTCGATCATCGGAGGATGATCGGGCGCATCATGGAGCCCGACGGAGGGGCGTGACAAGGGGCGCGGTGCTCAACGTTGAGCGTTTAGGAGGTCTCCTCGTTCTTCGTTCTCTTTCTCGTTCTCGTTCGTCAGGGGGACGGCGGAGATGGAGGAAAGGGCGGAGAGAACGAGTAGGAGAACGAAGAACGAGAACGAGGGGAGGCGCTCAGCAGGCGACGGCGGGGGAGAGTTGGGCGATGAGCAGGGCTTCCATTTCCTTCAGCATGCGTTCGCGGATATCGAGTGTGTGGGCCCGTTCGGCGAGTTGGGTGGCGATGGCCTGCAGGTCGGCGGCAAAGGGAGAGGTGCTGAACGGGGTGGCCGTGTGCGCTGGTGCGGCGCGGATGTCCTCTTTTTGGAGGGCGGTTAACTCGCGCTCGAGACGGCGGGTGCCGACGCGAAGTTTTTGCTCACGGTCCTCCAAGGCGGCTCGTTCGAGGGCGAGGCGGGTTTCCTGGTGTGCGAGGTGTTCGGCGCGTTGCACGAGGGCGTATTCGCGACGGGCCAAAGTTGCCGCCGGCGCGGAGGCGGGTTGATCGGCGGCGGCGATGGTGCGCACGATGGCGGCGAGTGCGGCGATTTGCCGGGCGCAGGTCTGGTCGGGCGTGGCCGACCGCAGGAGTTTGACGAGTTGCCGGGCGGTGAGAGCCTCGTGAATGATGTCGCGCAGACCGGCGCGCATCGCGCTTTGCACGAGGTGAAGCTGGGGCATGTCGCACACGAGCACGCCGTGTTTAAAACCGGGGCTGGTGCGCAGGCGCTTGATCTCGACAAAGGCGGCCTTGAGGCAGAACGGATTCATGCGGCGAGCGTCCAGCACCAGCAGCTGCATGATGGACGTGGTCGGGCTGCGATCCCCTTCCGCACCTTCGACGCCGAAATGAAGGACGCGCGGGCGGTCGGGCTGCGCGGCTCCCCCGTGGTGGATGAGGACGAAGTGAATCAACGAGGCGGTCATGCTCAGGCGACCTCCAGCGCTTCGATATCCACACCGGCGTGGCGGCGTGCCGTGTCGGCGAGGGCGGCGCGGAGTTCGGGGTGACGCAGGGTGAACTGGTCGTCCACGAGGTTGAGCGAGTGGAGTCCGGCGGCCTGCATGAGCTCGGTGGGAATCTGTAGGAATACGCGATAAACGAGGAGTTGGCCGGCCACGCCGCCGCCCGCCTTGGCGCCGATGGCGTCGAGCACGGGACGGAGGCGGAGGCCGCCGGCGGGCGCGGGGGTGGCCGGCGCGGGCGACGTTGTCTGTCGAGTTGAATCAATGCTGAACGAGATGGCCGGAGCGGGCCGGGCGGGGCCCGCCGTCGGCATGACCCGGAACGACAGAATCGGCGAACGCGCCAAGGGCGCGGTGACCGGCCCGGACGCACGGGGAGTAATGTTCGTATTACGAACAATGGGTTCGGTGGTGGCGGCGTAGTCGCGCCAGGCGAGGACGTGTTTGCGGACCAGCTTGCGGCGGACGAGGCGGCGGAGGGCGGCGCTGACCGCCTCGACGTCGAGCTTGAGGCGGTCGGCAAGTTCGGTGGCGTTGCGCGCCTGGGAGAGTTGTGCGAACACGGCCCAGACTTCGGGCGCGAGTTCGACGCCGTCGATGCGGGTGGCGAAGTCGTCGCTGCGAATGTAGCGGTCGGCGAGGCGCGTGGACGTAGAGGAGGTTTTTTTCATGGACGGAGCGGTTTAGCGCTGGAGGGCGATGAGCAGGAAGGCGTCGGCGCCCTGCCATTGAAAGGGCAGGCGGAGGGAGAGCGGCGGGGCGGGGAGTTCGTCGGGGAAGTCGTCGGCGCGGGTCGCGACGGGCGGGGCAACGTGGAGATGTTCGCCGAAGTGCTCGCGGGCGTTGCTGGTGAGCGTGCTGGTGATCTCGGCGACCAGATCGAGTTGGGCGGATTCGTCGTGTTGGTCTTCGCCGAGGTGGTGGAGCAGCGCGCGGAGGAGCGAGGAGGGCAGACTGAGCGCGATCCACCCGGTGAGGCGTCCGCTCACGGGCATGTAGCCGGTGCAGTCAAGGCGGGCGGGGAGCGCAAGTTCGAGGGTGGGTGCGAGAAAGTCGGGCAAGGCGCCGCCCACGGTTTTGAAGTAGTGGCCGACGGTGCCGATGAACACAGCGAGTGCGCGCTCGCTTTCATGGGAGGTATTCATGAGGTGGCCGGGGATTGTTGAAGGGAGACGAGCACACGGGAGCTGTGGCTGTTCCATGAAACCGGGAGGATGTAGCAGGTGGTGTCCTTGGCCGCGTGGACGGAAACGAGTTTTCCCTCGATGATGAACGGAGTGGAGATCATGAAGCCGGCGCCGAGCTGTTCGCGGGCGTTGCCCGAAATCGTGTTGGTGATTTCGCCGACGAGTTCGGCGCAGAGACGTTCGTCGGGCGCAGACTCGCCGATGAGCGGGAGGAGGGCGTGGAGTTTTTCACGCGGCGCGGTGTAGTAGATATTGCCGCGGTGCGATCCGGTGATGCCGATGATGGCGGAGAAATCGAAGGCGATGGACTCGCTGTCGTTATCGCTGAGATAAGGTGTGCCGAGCACGGCCTCGCCGCCGGTGACGGTGGCGAAGTAACGGGTGATGCTTTGGGCGAAAATCTTGAGAATGGCTTCTTCCATGGTGAGGGATGGTCGGATTTCGGACGGGTCGCTCACGCTCCCCGCTACGAGTCGTTAGTAGGAAAGGATGTTGTCGAAAGCGGTCTGGATGGACTCGGCCGTGATCGGCTTGAGAAGAAAACCGAGGGCGCCGCGTTTGACGGCTTCGACGGCGGTGGCCTTGTCGGCGAGGGCGGAGACGACAAGGATGACGGCCTCGGGGTTTTTCTTGAGGATGAGGTCCACGGCGGAAAGGCCATCCATGTCGGGCATGGTGATGTCCATGGTCACGACGTCGGGCTTGTGACGTTCAAACATATCAACCGCGAGCGAGCCGGTGGTGGCGGTGTGGACTTCGGTGAAGCGACTGCGTCCGAGGCTGCGCTCGATGGCGCGGCGCATGATGAGGGAGTCGTCGACGATGAGGAGTTTCATGCGGTGGCGGAGGGAAAGTAGAGGTGGAATTCGCAGAATTCGCCGGGCGTGCAGTGGACTTCAATGGAGCCGCCGGCTTCGTCCACGACCTTGGATTTGATGATGTCCATGCCCATGCCGCGACCGGCGTGGGCACCGGGTTCGGCGGCGGTGGAGAAGCCGGTTGCAAAGATGCAACGGGCGATGTCGGCCGGAGCGGGGTTGGCGTTGGGCGAGATGAGTCCGGCGGACACGGCGCGCGCGCGGATGGCGTCGAGGTCGAGGCCGCGTCCGTCGTCGCGGAACGCGAGACCGATCAAGCCGGTGTCGGTGCGCGGGAGGCCGCGAACGGAGAGTGTGGCGGCGGCAGGTTTGCCGGTGGCGAGGCGGACCGGGGAGGGCTCGACGCTGTGAGCGATGGAATTGCGGGCGAGTTGGATGAGGACGTCGCGCACGAGCGCCGGGCGTTCGGCGGCCACGGTGTGCAACGCGTAGTCGTCGATGGAAAGCGTGGTGACCTTGTCGAGGTCGCGGGCGGCGTCGGCCACGAGTTGACGCAGGCCGGCGCCGATTTGCACGGCGGGGCTGGCTGGGGCGGCGGGCGCGGAGGGCGTGTCGGGGGATTTGCCGGCGGCGACGGGTTGACGGAGGCCGGAGAGTTTTCCACGCAACTCGATCAGGTCTCCGAGGTCGGCGCGCAGGCCGGCTTGGGCCACGACGACGGAGAGGAAGTCGTCGCCGGTGAGTTGCGGGCGGGCGAGGAGTTCGGAGAGCTTGGACTCAAAGCTTTCGGCCGCCTTTTGGAACGTCGTTAACTGGAGAGTGGCGGCGTTGCCCTTGAGATTGTGAATGCAGCGGAAGACGGTTTGCAGGCGCTCGCGGAGGGCGGCGCCTTGTCCGCCGGTGACCGCGAAGTGTTCGGCGCGGAGCGTGTCGTTGATGACGTCGAGCTCGCGTTCGACGAGGGCGACGAAGTTGTCCAGGTCGTCGGGCGCGACGTGGACGATGCCAAGGAGGATGTCGAGTTGCCGGTCTTTGTGTTGCTCGGAGTCGCGCAGTTTTTTCTCCAGCTCGATCTGCGTGGTGACATCGCGCACGGCGACGAAGAGGCGGGTGACGACGCCGTTCTCGACAATGCGGCGAAAGGAAAAGCCGAGATAACGACTGATGAAACCACCGGAGGGGTTGGGGAAGTTGACCTCGATATCGGTCAGCGGGTTCACGCTGAGGACGGCCTTCTCCTTGCGTTTCGAGTCGAGGAGGAGCGCGAAGTATTCCTTGGTGGTCGTGAACATCTTCTCGGTGAGAAGGCGTTCCAAAATCGTGAGGAGGCTGCGGCCGGCGAGTTTCTCCTGGCGGAGAATCGTGGTGAGTTCGCGGGAGTGGTAGTCGCCGATGATGCCTTGGGCGTCGATGAGCATGAGGCCCTCCTGCACGGTCTCCATGATGCGGTCGGTCTCGGCCTTGGCCACCGAGAGGGCGGTCGATTGCGCCTCAAGCGTGGCCTGGCTGGCGCCGAGCTGGGCGGCGAGACGGGCGGAGGCGTTGCGGGCCTGGCGGACGCGGTTGAAGAAGAACACGCCGGGCAGGGAGAGTAGTGAGGTTGCCACTACGCCGATCAACAGGCCGCGCGGCCCCTCAAGGGCGTCGATGCGCCTGTTGGCGAGCTCTTCCAGGCGGCGGCTGAAGGCGAGCGCCTGCTCGGCGAGACGTGTCTGCTGGGCGGCGACAAACGTCGATGCCTCGGAGAGGGTTTCGACGGTGAAGGGGAGGGCTTCGGAGTTTTCCTTGGTCGGGCCGGCCGTGAGCACGATGTTGTCGGCGCGGGTTTTGATGCCGACCCAGATGACGTTCATCTGCTGGAGAATCTCGCCGGCTTTTTCATCGGTAACCGGGTCCACCATAAAGCGCACGCCATCCGGGGCGACGGTTTCGGAACCTTCGTTGAAGGCGTTGATGATCTGGTCGAGGCGGTCGGCGGCGACCTGGAGCTCATAGACCGAGGCGCCGGCGGGCTTTCTTTCACGAACGCTTTTTTCGATCAGCAGGATGGATTTGGTGATCTGCTCGCCGAAGGTGTTGATGCTGCCGGCAACTCCGGTGATGCGTTGCCCGGACGCGAGTTCGTGGTCGAGGCGCTGCGTGTAGCTCCGCACGCTGAGAATCGAGGCGACCGCCAGCAGGGTGACGGGAATGTAGAAGAAAAAGCTCCACGCCAGCAGCGGCCGGCGGCGGATTTCCGATAATGCGGAAAGCGGCTTTTTAACTAATTTTTGAAACGTTTGCGCACTCATTTTTTATGGAGTGCGGAGGTGTATTGGTCACCTCACTACGGTCAATTTCGCCAGGTCACGGTTGTGCAAAGGTCGTGTGACGATCTGACAACGAAACGCCGCGTGACATGGCTGTCACGCGGCGTGTGTCGGGTGGTGAACTTGGACTGCTTCGGAGTCCCGCCGCTCCCGCAGCGGGCCACGTCTGGCGAGGCAGCCCCTATCCAGATGCCCTAGCGGGCGGCTTGGGCGCTGGCGGTGAGCAGGGCCTCCATTTCGCGGAGGAGTTTCTCGCGGAAGTCGAGGTCGCGGGCGCGTTGATCGAGTCGCGTGGCGAGGGCTTGCAGATCAGCCGCACCAAATGGGGAGGCGGTGGAGCCGAAGGGAGAGGCGGTCTGACTCGCGGCGGGAGCGGGGATGTCAGTGTCGTTTTGTTGACGGGCGAGGTTGCGCTCGAGGCGACGGGTGCTGGCGCGGAGTTCCTGGTCGCGGGCTTCGAGCGCGGCGCGATCAAAGGCGAGGCGTTTCTCGATGTTGGCGAGTTGTTCGGCGCGGCTGGAGAGTTCGCTTTCGCGACGGGCGATTTCGACGGCGGGAAGCGGCGGCATGAAGGTCTGTTTGCCACCCGAGAGGCGGAGCAGGCTGAAGACCGTCACGAGTGCTTCGTGTCCGAGCCGCGAGCCTGGGATCGCGTTCTGGACGAGCTTGCACAGGCTGCGGGCGTCGAGGGTGTCACGGATGATGTCGTGCAGGCCGGCGCGCATGGTTTTCACCGTGAGCTGGAGGGTCGGGGTGCTGCACAGGAGCACGCCGAGTCGAAAGCCCAGGGTGTTGTTGATCGTGCCGACTTCGCTCAGGCTGGCTTCGAGGCACGTCGCGTTCATGCGGCGCGCATCCAGCACGAGGAGGTGCACGGCGCGGGCGTGCGACGACGCGGGCGACGTGCTTTCGTTGGTTTGCAGTTGGATCTGCCGCACGCAAGGGATGTCGGGCTGCTTGCGGTGGCCGCGTGTGAGAAGGATAATGTTCATCCGGCGAGCAGGGGTTCGACTTCGACTTGGGCGTGTGTCCGCGCCGCTTTGACAATGGCGGCCCTCAAGGGCGCGTGGGTCGCGACGAAATTCTCGTCAACGAGGCTCAGGGAGTGGAGTCCGCCGGCTTGCATGAGATCGGTGGGCACGTGCAGGAACACGCGATAGACGAGGAGCTGGCCGGCGAGGCCGCCACCGGCCTTGGCGCCGATCGCGTCAAGCACGGGGCGAAGGCGCCAGCGGGAGGATGATGTGGTGGCCCGGGTGGTGATGGCGCCGGCGGTGGCGAGGCGAAGGCTGATCGCCGGCGCCGGGGCGGGCGAGCGCCGCTGATCGGAGGCGAGGCGGAAACGGATCGCGGGAGCGGAGGGCGGCGGGGCGACCGGGGCCGATGGCGTGGGCGACGGCGTGGGCGACGGCGAGACGTTGACCGACAGCACCGGCGAGGCCGGGAAGGGCGGGGTCGTGACCGGAGCGGCACGTGTTTCAGCGACGACGACATCAGGGGCGGGAGCAGCGGGCGCGGATGCGGCCGGTGTGGTGGGTGCAGGTGCCGCGCTCGCGGTGTAGGCGCGCCAGTCGAGCACGTGTTTTTGGATGAGCTTGCGGCGGGTGAGGCTGCGCACGGCGGACTGGACGGCCTTCAGGTCGAGCTTGAGGGTCGCGGCCATCTCGGCGGTGGTGCGGGCCTGATGGAGCTGCGCGAAGACAGCCCACACCTCGGGTGCGAGTTGCACGCCATCGATGTGTGAGGCGAAGTCCTCGCTGCGAATGTAGCGGTCGGCAAGGGCGGTGGTTTTCATGCGGGAATCGGCGGTGCGGTTTTAAGGATGAATGGCGACGAGCAGGTAGGCTTGTTCGCCGGACCATTCGAAGGGCAGGCGGAACGAGAGCGGTGGCGGCACGAGTTCGTCCGGGAACTCGTCGGCCGACGCGGCGAGCGGGGGCTGCACGTAGAGGCGTTCGCCAAAATGTTCGCGGGCGTTGCTGGTGATGGTGCCGGCCATCTCGGCGACGAGATCGAGCTGGGCGGCTTCGTCATGTTGAGTCTCGCCCATGTGACTGAGCAGCGAGCGAAGGAGCGCGGCGGGCAGGCTGAGGGCGATCCAGCCGGTCAGCCGGCCGGTCACGGGCATGTAGCCGGTGCAATCCAGCTGGGCGGGCAGCGCGGCTTCGAGTGAGGGCGCGGCAAACGCGGGCTCGGAGCCACCGACCGTCTTGAAATAATGCGCGATCAGGTCGATGAAGACGGCGAGTTCGCGTTCGGGTTGAAAGGCGGTCGTGTTCACGGTGCGTCAACTGATTTTTGGATGGAGATGAGCACGCGGGAGGGATGCTGTTTCCAAGAGACGGGGAGAACGTAGCACGCAGTGTTTTTCGCGGTGTGCACGGCGAGGGGCCCGCCTTCGAGGATGAAGGGGGTGGAGATCATGAAACTGCCGCCGAGATGTTCTCGGGCGTTGCCGGAGATGGTGTTGGTGATCTCCCCGACCAGCTCGGCGCAAAGGTGGTCATCGGGCGTGGTCTCGCCAAGGTGGGGGAGCAACGCGTGGAGTTTTTCGCGCGGGGCCGTGTAGTAGATATTGCCGCGGTAGCTTCCGGTGATGCCGATCACTGCGGAGAAACCAAGGCCGACCGATTCGCTGTCGCTGCCGAGGTAGGGCGTGCCCAAGGCGGCGCCACCGTCGGCGATTGTCTCGAAGTAGCGGGTGACGCTCTGGGCAAAAATTTTTAGGATGTCTTCTTCCATGGTCGTTTAGTTGACGAGGATGTCGTCGAGAGCTTCCTGGATGCTTTCGATGGTGATGGGTTTGAGGAGAAAGCCGGCGGCGCCGCGCTTGATGGCTTCGACGGCGGTGGCTTTGTCGGCGAGGGCGGAGACGACGAGGATGGTCGCGCGTGGATTGGAGCGGAGGATGAGCTCGACCGCAGTCAGGCCGTCCATCTCGGGCATGGTGATGTCCATGGTGACGACGTCGGGCTTGAAGCGGGCGAACTCCTCCACCGCGAGGCGGCCGTTCGAGGCGATGCGAACCTCCTCGAAGCGGCCGTTGGATACGCAGCGCTCGATGGCGCGGCGCATGATGAGAGAGTCATCTACAATGAGCAGTTTCATGCGACGGTGGGGGCGGGCAGGTAGACGTGGAACTCGCAGAACTGGCCGGGCGTGCTGTGGACTTCGATCGCACCGCCGGCTTCGTCGACGACTTTGGTTTTGATGATGTCCATGCCCATGCCGCGTCCGGCGTGGGCGCCGACTTGCGTGGCGGTCGAGAAGCCGGGCGCGAAGATGCAGCGCACGAGTTCGGAGGGCTCGGGTTCGGCGCCCTGAGGGATGAGTCCGGTGGCTTCGGCACGCGTGCGGATGGCGGCGAGATCGAGGCCGCGTCCGTCGTCGCGCACGGCAAGTCCAACCAGGCCGTCGGCCGTGGGCGGGAGTCCGCGAATGCTGAGCGTGGCGGTGGCGGGCTTGCCGGCGGCGGTGCGCACGGCGGGCGTTTCGACGCTGTGGGCGAGGGAGTTGCGGGCGAGCTGGACGAGGACGTCGCGGACGAGGTCGGTGCGCGTGCCGGCGACGGTGTGGACCGCGAAGTCGTCGATCGTGACTTCGGTGGCCTTGTCGAGGTCGCGCGAGGCGTCGGCCACGAGTTGGCGGAGCTGGGCGGCAAGGGCGCTGCCGGTGGGAGCGGACGGGCTGGCCGCGGCCACCGGCGAGCGGTGGGTGCCGAGCTTGCCGCGGAGGTCCTGAAGATCGCCGAGATCGGCGCGCAGGCTTGCCTGGGCGACAACGACGGCGAGGAAGTCGTCACCGTTGAGGACGGGGCGGTCGAGGAGTTCGGCGAGCTTGGTCTCGAAGGCGTCGGCGGACTTTTGGAAGTAGGCGAGACGGAGGAGCGCGGCGTTGCCCTTGATGTTGTGGACGGACCGGAAGACGGCTTTCAGGCGATCGCGCAGCGCTTCGGTGTGCGTGCCGGTGGTGGCGGCGGCGAAGTCCTCGGCGCGCAGCGTGCGGTTGATGGTGTCGAGCTCGACCTCGACGAGTTGGGCGAAGCTTTCGAGCTCGGCGGGCGGGACGTGCACGATGCCGAGGAGAATGTCCAATTGACGGTCTTTGTTCTTTTCGGCTTCGCGAAGTTTTTTCTCCAGCTCGACTTGCGGCGTCACGTCGCGCACGGCGACGAAGATGCGGGCGACCCGGTCGCCGTCCATGATGCGGCGGAAGCTGAAGCCGAGGTAGCGGTGGATGAAGCCGCCGGCGGGATTGGAGAAGTTGACCTCGATGTCGGTGAGCGGGTTGACCTTGAGGACGGTCTTTTCCTTGCGGTTCGCGTCGAAGAGGAGGGCGATGTAATCCTTGGTGGTGTTGAACATCTTCTCCGAGAGGAGGCGTTGGAGGAGGTTCAGCAGGCTGAGGCCGGCGAGCTGTTCCTGGCGGAAGATGGAGAGGAGTTCGCGCGAGTGGTGTTCGCCGATGATGCCGTTGGAGTCGATGAGGAGGAGGCCTTCTTGCACGGTTTCCATGATGCGGTCGGTCTCGGATTTGGCGGTGGCGAGAGCGGCGCTTTGGGTGGAGAGCTGGGTGTAGGTGGTCTCCAGAGAGCCGAGGGCGGCGCGGGCGCGGGCGCCTTGCTCGCGGGAACGGCTCCAGAGGAAAAATCCGGGAATGAGGAACGCGGCGATGCTGACGACGGCGATGAGGATGGTGCGCGGGGTGGAGGCGGCGTTGATGCTGGCGCGGGCGCTGACCTCGGTGCGATTCGTGAGTTCGTTCATTAGGTCGAAGATGGCGACGTTGCGGGCGCGGGCCATGTCGACGGCGGCGGAGAGTTGTTCGGGCGTGGCTTTGCCGGAGGCGACTTCCTGGAGCCGGTCATAAAGAGGGAGCCAGAGATCAAGCGCGTCGCGGACGATGCGTTTTTCGTCGGCATCCACGACGGCGGGCATGAGGAATTCCTTGCCATCGGTGCCGGGGACGGGGCCGCCGGCGTTGAATCCGCGGATGACGGCGTTGAAGATGCCGGAGATCTTGCGGAGCTCGCCGAGCGGAGCGTCGGCGGGGCGTTGGGCGCGCGTGTCGAGGTCGTAGGCGAGCAGGGCCTTGGTCATGCGCTGGCTGAGCGCGCGCTGGCGGCCGGCGAGGTTGATGCGCTTGTTATTAACGTCGGTCGCATGCGCGAGCTCCTTCGTGAACTTATGAATGCCGAACGAGCCGGCTGCGATGATCAGCGCGAGCAGACCGTAAATAATATATGAAAACGTGCGTTTGGCCGGAGGGGCGCTGCGCACGGCTTCAGGCGATGTAGTGGTTTTAAGCATACAAATAGGACTATGCCTGCGATGTGCCAAAATCCTCCACGTGGGCATGAACGATGATTCTATGTTTTTATCATAATCATGAATGGCGTGAATCGTTCCCGGCTTCGGAGGAGAAATGACCCCGCTGTTCGCGCGGGGCGGCATCAAAAGGGGGCGATCACAATTGGTTTCGTGGTCGTTTCGTGGTGGCTGTTTCTGCGCATCCTTGGTCTCGGACCGTGCGTGGAGCTCGCGCCGAATGTGTCCACTCGCGCCTTGCGCACGGACGCTCGTCGGATGCAGTGAGTGCATGAAGGTCATGTTTACTCCCAAGGAATTCACCCGCCTGCTCGAACTCGTGCATCTGGGGATGCGCATGGTCGAGGGTCGCCAAGGCGGGGAGGCACCGCAGGTGCAACGCTACGCCGAACTGGAGCAAAAACTCTACGAGCTGGCCACGCCGCTGGGGTGTGCCGATCTCGTCGATGTGGGTGGCACCGGCCAACTTGTGCCTTCGGAGAAACTCCGTGATGACGAGCGCCTGGCGAAGATCGCCGGCGACTATGATAACGACACGTTTTGGCACGAACTCGTCACCCGCTTGGCCGACCGCGATTTGGCCACCGAGCAAACGCGTCAATCGGTGCTGGGCACCGGCGGCCCCTCAATCGATGCCGATGCGCGCCTGCATAAGCTGGAAGACGCCTATTGGGACGAGTTCGAGAAGAACGACTTGGCTAACGTGATTATCTTGCGCGGCGGTCGCGGGTAAGCGACCGCGACACCCGTAGGCCTGAATGGGCTTGGTTTACGCTACAAAAAGCTTGCTAAAGCATGGGGTTTATACCCTATTTGGTGGTGCCGCTCGTTTAAACTATCGACGCCCCCTCAACCACATGCGCGCGCGTTCCCTGTTTTTTGCCGCCGCCTTGGCTTTCGCCACAGGGGCTGCCGCGTTGATCGCCGAGACGGTTACGCTGAGTGGATCGTTTAGCGGCTCGACCTTTGATCCAGGTTGGACCGTGGGGGGCACTGGTTATACGCCGGTGCTGACGGCCTCTTCCGCCGGGGGTAATATTGATACCGCAGGCAATGGATGGCTTCGCCTGACCAGTGCGGCCGGCAATCAGGCGACTTACGCCTACAATGCCAACGCGTTCGTCAGCAAAGACGCCACGATCGCCGCCGCTTTCGATTATGTTTCCTACGGTGGAAACGGTGCCGATGGCATCACGTTTTTCCTCGCCGATGCCAGCAAGACTTTCGGCGTGGGCGCTTACGGCGGTTCTCTGGGTTATGCCCAAAAAACCGCCGCAGGCGGCGCCACCGACATCAATGGCATGAATGGCGGCTACATCGGCCTCGGCATCGATGAGTATGGCAATTTTGCCAACAACAGCGAAGGGCGCATTGGAGGCTCCGATACAAGCACTGCCACGCTGACTCCCGACGCCGTCTCCGTGCGCGGTCCCGGCGACGGTCTCACGGGTTATGATTATCTCGGCGGCACGGGCACGCTCCCCGTCTCCTTGGATACGCCTGGCGCCGGCCCGCGGCCGACCGTGACCACGTTTCAGATCATCATCACGGCGACCAACCAGCTCACCGTTTACATGGATCGCGGAGCGACCGGCACCTTCACTTCGCTCTACAATATCGATCTCTCCGGCTACAGCCGCCCGGACAGCCTGATCATGGGCTTCACGGGTAGCACGGGCGGATCGACCAACATCCATGAAGTGCGGACCGTCGCCCTCGCCAGCGTCGTGGCCGACATCTGGACCAACGCCGCCGGCGACAGCAACTGGGGCACGAACAACTCCTGGTATGGCGATCCCTCAGGCCAAGTGCCGGCCAGCTTTGCCGACATCCTGCTCGACAACACCTATGTCAGCACGGCGCAAACCATCAACGTCGGCACCAGCCGCACCGTTCGCTCCCTTCAGATCGACGCCCCCTTTGCCTACACGCTCAACAACGGTTCGCTCACCTTTGATAGCGGTGGCATTCTCGGCCCCAGCGGAATCTTTGTTTCGCAGACGAATGGGTCCGCCACGCAGACGGTCAACCCGCCGATCACGTTAAACAACGGCATCCAGATCCAGAACAACAGCGCCGGTGCGCTGGTTCTTGGCGGCACGATCGCCACCAATGGCAAAACCATCGATCTGAACGGCACCGGTTCCACCACCGCCACCGGGGTGATCTCGGGCACCGGCGCCATCCGGCAGACGGGCACCGGCACCACCACGTTCTCCGGTGCCAATACTTATTCGGGCGCCACCACGATCTCGGGCGGCACGCTCAACGCCAACAACGCCACCGCCCTCGGCACCTCCGCCGTCACCTTGGCCGGCGGCACCCTCGGCTCGACCAACGCCAGCACCATTGGCAACACCGTCGCCCTCACCGGCAACGCCGGCCTTTCCGGCCTCACCTCGGGTGGCGCGCTCACCCAGACCGGCGGCAGCTACACGTTGAGCATGGCCAGCGCCACCCAATCCGGCGCCGTCAACCTCTCCAACGACACGACCGCCCGCACGCTCACCGTGCAAGTCGGCGGCGGCACTTCGACGATTTCCGGCATCATCGCCAACGGCGGCGGCAGCACCGGAGGCAACCTCACCAAGACCGGCACCGGCACGCTCACCCTCTCCGGCGCCAACACCTACACCGGCACCACCACGATTTCCGCCGGCACCGTGAAACTCGGCGCGGACAACGTGCTGGCCGACACCTCCGCGCTGAACATCGCCGGCGGCGGCACCTTTGATCTCTCCGGCAACTCCGACAAGGTCGGCAACCTCACGTTCTCCAGTGGCGCCTCCATCGATTTTGGCTCCACCGCGACCAGCAACAGCTTTGTCTTCGCCAATCTCAGCCCTGCGCCCACCGGCGTGTTGACCATCAACAACTACGTCGGTCCCGACAGCAGCAACTTCACCGGCGCCGGAGACTTCCTCGGCTCCACCACCGCCCTTTCCGGCGCCTTGGTGAATCAGATCTATTTCTCCGGCTACGGCACCGGCTCGCTGCAAAACACCAGCCTCACCAGCGCCGGCAATGGCCTGGGCAACGCCTACCGCATCGCGCCCCAAGTCATCAACTGGAGCGGCTACACCTGGATCAGCAACGCCAACCAGGACTGGAGCCAAAACTCGAACTGGAACGGGAACGCCACCCCGCCGAACCTGGCCAACCCCACCGATGTGTTCGTGAACTTCGGCACCGGCACCCAGGCCACCGTCAACGCCAACACCAGCAGCACTATCAATGCGCTGCGCTTCAGTTCCGCCGCCATCGGCTACACCATCAGCGGTGCGAGCACGCTCACGTTTCAGAACGGAAGCAGCCTCGCCTTCGTGCAGCAGCAGTCCGCGAACAACCAGACGCTCAGCCCCGCGAGCATCGTCATCAAAAACAACCTGGTGGTGGACGTTACCGGCGCGGGCGACCTCACGGTCGGCGCGCCGATCACCGATGGCGCCTCCTCACTCAGTCTCACCAAGACCGGCTCCGGCGGAAAACTCATTCTCACCCAGGCCAACACCTACGACGGCGGCACCAGCATCCAGTCCGGCGTTGTCCAGGCTCAACACACCAATGCCCTCGGCACCGGCGCGGTGGCCGTCTCCGATGGCGCGGCGTTGAACCTGGCCGGTGGTATCAGCCCCACGAATACCGTGACCGTTGGCGGCTCGGGAGTCGGTGGCAACGGCGCCATCCGCAACGTCTCCGGCGCCAACGCGCTCTCCGGCACGATCACGCAGACCGCCGACACCCGCATCCAATCCGACGCCGGCACGCTCACGCTTTCCGGCACGGTCGCCGGCACGGATAAAAACCTCACGGTCGGCGGCGCGGGCAACACCACGGTTTCAGGCACGGTCGCAACCGGCGCGGGCACCGTCACCAAAGACGGCGCCGGCACGCTCACCTACAGCGGTGCCACGGCTAACACCTATACCGGCGACACCACCGTCAACGCCGGCACGCTCGCCCTCTCCAAAACCACCAATGTCAACTCGGTGGTCGGCAACCTCGTCGTTAATACCGGCACCGTCAGCCAGACCACCTCGGGCCAGATCGCTTCTAGCAAAGCCGTCACCTTGAACGGCGGCACCTACGCGCTCTCCGATGGCACCGCCGGTTCCATCACCCAGACGGTTCAGACGCTCACCACGTCCAGCGGCAGCACGGTAAATCTCGGCACGGCCGACACCCTCACGGTGAGCGGCACTGGCATCAGCACGGTCAGCGGACTCATCACGGGCACGGGCGGTTTGGCGACGTCCGGCACGGGCACGGTTTTCCTCGGAGGAGCGAATACCTACAGCGGCGGCACGGCCATCGGCAGCATCGTCACGGCGGCGAACAGCACCAGCCTCGGCAGCGGCACGGCAACGGTCAGCAGCGGCGGCAATCTTCAGCTGCAAAGCGGCGTGAACCTCGCCAACGCCTTTACGCTCTCCGGTCCCGGCACCAACGCCAACGACGGCGCGATCGAAAACTTTTCCGGCAACAACACCCTATCCGGCGTCCTGACCCTCGCCGCCGCCACCCGCGTCCAATCCACCGACGGCACGCTCACCCTCGCCAACACGGTCGCCAATTCCGGCCAGACCCTCACGCTCGGTGGTCCGTCCGACACTGCGGTGACGGGTGTGATCACCGGCTCGGGTGGTGTCACCAAAGACGGTGCGGGCACGCTCACCTACAGCGGGGGCTCCGCCAACACTTACACCGGGACCACCACGGTCAGCGCCGGCACGCTCAACCTCTCGAAAACCGCCGCCGTTAACTCCGTGGCGGGCAACCTCGCCGTCAGCGCCGGCACCGTCAACCAGACCACCTCCGGCCAGCTTGCCACGACCAGTGGCGTCATCCTTACCGGCGGCACCTACAATCTCGAAGGCGCCGGCTCGGTCACCCAATCGGTCCAGACGCTCACCACGTCGAGCGGTAGCACCGTCAATCTCGGTGCCTCCGACACGCTCACCATCAACGGCAGCTCCGCCAGCACCGTTGCAGGCGTGATCTCTGGCACGGGCAATCTCACCCAGGCCGGCTCCGGCACCACCACTCTTTCCGGTGCCAGCACCTACACCGGCACCACCACGATCACGGCCGGCACGGTGCAACTCGGTGCGAGCAACCGCCTCGCCGATGCTTCCTCGCTGAATCTCGCAGGCGGCAACCTCAACCTCGTCGGCTACTCTGAAAAAATCGGAGACCTTGGCTTTACCAGTGGCGGCTCGCTTGATTTCGGCTCCACCGCAGGGAACAACAGCTTTGTTTTCTCGACGGTCAATCCGGCGGCCACCGGCGTGCTCACCGTTAACAACTACGTGGGCCCTACCGTCACCAGCGTGACCGACTCCGCTTTCGGCACCAGCGGCGATTTCCTCGGCTCCACGACGAGCCTCACTGCTGATCAAGTCGGCCAGATTTACTTCTCCGGCTACGGTGTCGGCTCCTTCCAAAACACCACTCTGCGAGACGCCGGCAACAGCCTCGGCAATGCCTATCGCATCGCGCCGACCGTGGACAATTTCGGTTACATTTGGACCCGCAACGACACTGGCAATCCCAACAACCGCACTTGGAACACGGGCTCCAATTGGAGCGGAAGCGCCGCCCCGCCTAACACCGCGAATCCGACCAACGTCTATGTGAGTTTCGGCACCGGAAGCCAGGCTGCGGTCGCCTTCGACGCCAGTGCTACCATCAACGCCCTGCGCTTCACCGGCGCCACCGCCTACACCATCAGCGGTGCCAGCACGCTTACCTTCGACAACCGCGCCAACAACGCCGTCGCCTACATCCAGCAACAGTCCGCGCAGAATCAGGTCCTCGCCCCCTCCAGCATCGTTCTCCAAAGCAACCTCGTAGTCGACACCACCGCCGCTGGCTCGCTCACCATCAACTCCGCCATCAGCGGCACCGCCAGCCTCACCAAGACCGGCAACGGTGGCGCGCTCACCCTCGGCGGCACGACTGCCAACACCTACACCGGAGACACCACCGTCAACGCCGGCACGCTCAACCTCTCCAAAACCGCCAACGTCACCGCTGTCGCCGGCAATCTCGCGATCAATTCCGGCACGGTGAACCAAACCACCTCGGGCCAGATCGCCTCAGCGAAAACCGTCACGGTTGCCGGTGGCGGCACCTACAACCTCGAAGGCACCGGTTCGGTCACCCAGACGGTCGCGTCGCTCAACACCTCTAGCGGCAGCACGGTCAATCTTGGAGCCTCCGATACGCTCACGCTCGCCGGCACCGCAGCGAGCACGGTGAGCGGCCTGATCACCGGCACAGGTTCCCTCACCAAGAGCGGCACGGGCACGCTCACCTTGAACAGTGCCAACTCCTACACCGGTGCGACCACGCTGAGCGCCGGGACCACCGCCCTCGGCGTGGCCAACGCCTTTAGCTCCAGCTCAGGAATCACCCTGGCCACCGGCGCCGTGCTCGACCTCAACGGTTACGCTCAGTCCATCTCCAACCTCCAAAGCGGCGGCGCCGGCAACTCGGGTGGCACCATCATATTTGACGGCTCGACCCTGACCCTCGCCGGCGGCGTGAGCAGCTTCGGCGGCGATTTTTCAGGCAGCGGCACCATCGTCATCAACGCCGGCCAGTCGCTCACGCTCACCGATTCGTTCAACGCGGCCAACATCAACATCGTGCTTAACGGGGGCTCGCTCTTTCTCGGCAACGGCCTCACCCAGACCTTCGGCACGCTTACGGTGAATGGCGCCAGCAGCTCGGTCATCGACTTCGGCACCAGCGGGGCGACGATCGCCCAGTTCAGCAGCGTGAATGTGACGGGGGCCGGCACTCTTTCGGTCAACAACTGGACTGATTATGTGGATTACTTTCTTTCGACCACCACGACAGGTAATCAAGGCACGAGTCCGAATACCAAGATCGTGTTCGCCGGTTTTACCGGCGGCGACACCAAGTGGCGTCCCCTTACAGGTGGTAGCAACGGTCAGCTCACGCCCGTTCCCGAACCCTCGACTTACGGAGCTCTCATGCTCGGCGGTGCGGCCGGCCTGATGCTCTGGCGTCGCCGACGCGGCAAAAATTGAACCGCGAGGGCCGGCGACCATCGCGCGCGTGCTCAGCGATGTGGCTTTGGTTAAGCTTACAACCGCTTGCTCATGCGGTAGCGGTGGAAGTCCACGCCGTTGCGTTCCACGCGTTCGGTGGTGTCCACTGTGTAGCCGCGGCGCAGGAAAAACGGGTGGCTGATCAGGCTCGCGGCGGTGTGCACACGGACGATGCCACGATGCCGGGCCTCCGCTTCCATCGCTCTTAACAGGCGGGTTGCATGGCCGTTGCGTGATGCGCGGGCACGACAGTAGAGGAGCGAGATATAATCCGGCGGATCGAGCAGGGCGAAGGCGTCGATGCCCGCCTCGCTTTCGATGACGAGGCGATAGCCTTGCGCCATCATTGCGTGGAGTGCGTCATCATCGGCAAAGGCCGCCCATGCGTTTATTTGCTCCGGGGTGTAGAGCGCGGGAGCGATTTGCCGCACGGCATCGCGATACACGGCGAGGACCATGGGAAGATCTTCGCCACAATACTCGCGAAGGATGGCGGGGGCGTTCATGGGGGCTGCTTGGAAACGCGGCAAGATGCCGCGCCTGTTTTCTCCGCGCAACTTACGCCGGCTCGAAGTAATCGAGATCCTTGCCGTGGGTTTCCTCAAGGCCGTGCAGGGCCCACAGCGCGAGCGCGATGCAGATTCCGCCCACGATCATCGCTCCCGGAAGAAGACCGAACTGATCCTTGCAATATTTGAAGCTGAGCGTGATCGGCACGACCGCGCCGCGCACGAAATTGGGCACGGTGGTCGCCACCGTGGAGCGCAGGTTCGTGCCGAATTGTTCGGCTCCGATGGTCACGAAGACGGCCCAATAACCGATGCCCGCGCCGAGGCCGAAGATCACGGTGTAGAACCAGCGCGATCCCGCGTCGGCCGAGAGGAAATACGCCGCCGTCCACGCCACGGTGAGCAGGATGAAGCCGAGCACGACTTTGCGCCGCGACCCCATCCATTGGGTGAGCAGGCCGCTGGCGAGGTCGCCAAACGTGAGTCCGAGATAGAGGATCGAGACCGCATACGCCGCCTTCACTTCGCCCGAGATACGCAGCGCCTTGGCGAATTCGGGCGAAAAGGTGACGAGCACGCCGACCACAAACCAACTCGGCAGTCCGATGAGGATGCAACGCGCGTATTTGGAAAACCGCGGCCATCGCGTGAAGAGCGATAGGAAGTCGCCGCGTTTCACGTGCGGAGCGGCGGCTTTCATCTGGCTGAACATGCCGGACTCGGCCACGCTCACTCGCAGAAACAGCAGGGCCAGCCCCAGGCCGCCGCCGATGAAATAGGACGTGCGCCAGTGGACGAGTTCCGCGACGAGTCCGCCGACCACCGCGCCCATCACGCCGATGGTGGCGACGACCGCGGTGCCATAGGCGCGCCGCTCCTTGGACAAGACTTCCGAGACGAGCGTGATGCTGCCGCCGAGTTCGCCCGCGAGGCCGAAGCCCGCGATGAAGCGCAACACGAGGTAGGACTCAAAAGTGGTGACGAAGCCGTTGGCGATGTTGGCCAGCGAGTAGAGCAGGATGGAGCCGAAGAGCACAGTGAGCCGTCCGATGCGGTCGCCGATCACGCCAAAGAAAATGCCTCCGAGCAGCATGCCGATCATCTGCCAGTTGAGCAGGCTGACGCCGCTGTCGACGAGTTGGTCCGCGGGCACGCCGAGGTCCCGCAGGCTGGGCACGCGCAGGATGGCGACCAACGTGAGGTCGTAGATGTCCACAAAATAACCGAGTGCGCCGACGACCACGGCGGGCTGGAGGATTTCACGAACGGTGGAGCGCGGCGACGGGGAGGGAGGCATAGATGAAGCCGGAGGATGGGCGGAGCTGTCCGAACGCATCAAGGTGCTTTCGCGTGGTTCAGGCGGGTGAACAAGTCGAGGTAGGCCTGCGTTTGGCGAGCCGGGTCGAAGGCTTCGCGTGCGAAGAGCCGCGCGGCCAGGCCGGCTTGGGTGCGCACGGCGGCGTGATGGAGGTAGCGTCGCAGAGCGAAGATGAACGCCTCGCGATCATGCATCGGGATCACTTCGCCCGTGATGCCGTTGCGCAGGCATTCGGACACGCCGCCGGCGGAGTAGGCCACCGCCGGCAGGCCATGAGCCTGGGCTTCAATGAGGAAATTGGACAAGGATTCGGACGTGGACGTGAGCACGGCGATGTCGGCGGCCCGATAAAGTGGCGTGGGGTCCGCTTGGAAGCCGAGGAATTTGACCCGGTCGCCGACGCCCAATTTCACGGTCAGCGCTTCGCAGGTGGCGCGTTCCGGTCCTTCGCCGGCAAACCAGAGCTGCCAGTCGGTCTCGCGACCAAGCGAGGCGACGATTTCGATCAATGCACGCTGGTTTTTCTCGGGTCGGAACATGCCGACACAGAGGAGCACGCGGGTTTTCGGGCCGGCGCCATGGCGCGCGCGCAATTCGGTTTCCCGGACGGTGCCGGCGCCGGCGGGAAACACCAGGGCGTTGTGAATCACGGATACACGTGACGCCGGCAGGTTGTAAGCGCGCGTGAGGATCTCGGCCGACTCGCCGCTATTGGCGACGACGTGCGCGTTGGCGTGCAATGAGCTCCGAAAGAGCCAAGGGAGGGGCTTGCCGGTGCGCATCGTGCCGACCACGGCGGTGCGGGGCAGGGCGCGTTGCAGGCGTCCGGAATGGCAATTGGCCATGCGGCCCATGCAGAGGACAACATCGGGGGACGCGGCGCGGGCGGCGCGGAGCAGGCCGGGGGCGAACCAGTTCAGGGTTGTATCGAAAGACTGGAGACTGCTGTGGGGAACCGGTGAAAGCGAGGGCGCGAGCGTGCCGCCCGGTCGAAAGGTCACGACCTCCGACGCATGCCCCGCGGCGGCGAAGCCCTGGGCCAGCAGGATGGTCTGCCGTTCGGTTCCGCCGCTTCGGAGGATGTCTTGAATGAGCAGGATGTTCATGCGGAGGAGGCCAACGAGCCGGAGGTGGTGTGCTTTGGCTGGAAGAGCTCGACGGCCGCGTGTTCCCAGGTGGTGCTTCGCGCCCAGGTGCGGCCCGCTTCCCCCATGCGTCGCCGCAGGGTGGAGTCGGTGAGGAGCCGGCGGAATGCCTCGGTGAGCGCGGCAGGTTGATCCGGCGCGATCAGGAACCCCGTCTCGCCCTCCACGACCGCTTCGGCGACGCCGCCCACGCGATGCGCCACGACCGGAAGGCCATGGGCGGAGGCTTCGAGGTAAACGAGCCCGAACCCCTCCACGCTATGCCCATGGTCGATGCTGGTGAGGGCAAACACATCGGCTCGGGTATAAACGCGGTCGAGTTCGTCGTCGGGCAGGTCGCCAAGAAAACGGACCGTGAGGCCGGGAATCGCGGCGGTTTCGCGAAGGATTCGTTCGTAACGCGACTTGCTCGTGCTGCCGGCGATCCAGTATTCGGTGCGGGCGGCGAGGTCGGGGGGGAGGGCCTGCAACGCTTTCAACGTGAGCAACTGGCCCTTGCGCGGATGCAGCCGTCCCACCGTGAGAACCACCAGCGGACGGGCGTCGGAGGGCGTTTTGTTTTCGGGAGGAGTGGCGGCAAACCCGGCTCGCAGCGCTCCGGGCGACAACACGGTTTTGGCGGTGGCTTCAGGGAAACGCTGACAAAGGAGGTTTTGGACGTGCCGGGTCAGCGTGCTGATGCGAAAAGCATGACGGATCAACCGACGCGTAAACCAGCGGGTGGCGGGATCGGCATGGAAACGGAGCACTTCCGAGCCGTGAAATGTAAGCACCAGCCTGCGAGGCAGAAAGGAGCGGACCGGCAGGAGGGTCATCAAGGCGAGCATCGGGCCTGGCTCCGGGAAGTAGACCAACGTATGGCGCAGCCGCCGGCGTTCACGAATCAGCCAGGAAATGGCCTTAAGCCGGCATAATAGATTATGCGTTCCCGAAATCGGCATCCGTCGCACAATGAAAGGCCAGGCTTTCTCATCGGTTGGTTCGGCGCGTTGCGCCCACACTTCGACCTGATGGCCAACGCTCGCGGCGGCCTGAGCTATTTCCTCTGTAAATGTGGCGATGCCACCACGTTTCGGAAAAAACTCATGCGTGATAATAACCACGGGGCACAAGTCGGTGACACTCATGAGAACGTAGATCTGTTGCGGATAATCCCCTACGAATGCAAGCACCGTTCCCCCGTGGAGTGCAGGCTTGCGCCCACCGGACAGCCCGAGTGGCATGGCAACGGCTTATTGCTATCCAAACCCGATAAGTTAACGAGAATCATGCCCGAAACCGAACTTCCCTCCAAGGCTGTCCCTTCTATAGCTAAAGCCATGTCGAAGAAACAGTTTGTTGATGAAACAACCCTGCGTGAAAGCCTGCGGAGGTGTTCGGAGAAGACTGTCGAAGCCGCGATCGCCTACACGCAAACCGAGGACGCCCGTCACATACCGGCGATCATCATTGGCATCTTGGAGCGTTTTGTTGAGCCGGATCTACGTCCCCGGTTGACGGCTGATGACAGTGACGAGCTGCGCGTGATCGAGGACCTCGGGCTGGATTCCCTCACGATGATGGAAATCGTCATGCTCGTGGAAGAAGTGACGCAAACGCGCATCGAAAACGAGGAGCTGCGCGGCCTGGTGACCATCGGCGACATCAAGACTTTCGTGGATTGCCGCGCCCGTGGGCTTCAGCCGCCCGCTCCGGCCAAACACATCATCGGTGAAGAATTGCGCGCCCTCATGCCGATTCAGGCTCCCTTTTTGTTCTTGGACGATGCCCGGGTTGGGCCCGCTCAAGCCACTGCCAGCTACCGCATCACCGGGCAGGAGTTTTTCCTGGCAGGCCATTTCAAAAACAATCCCGTGATGCCCGCCTCGATCATGTTGGAGGCGCTCGGCCAGCTTGGCGTGTTGCACCTGCTCGCCGGGCTTCCGGTTGACGCCGGCAAAGTCGTGGGCGCCTCGACGATTTTCTTCGCGTCCACCGATGGCGTGCGCTGCTCGCGCGTGTGCAAGCCGGGCGACGTGCTCAGCCTCACCCTCAAGCCGAAGCGTGTGAAAGCGCCTCTGGCCGTTTACACGGGCAACATTCGCGTGGGACAGGAAAAAGCCGTCGTCGCGGAGGAAATCACGCTCACCTTTGGCGTGATCGATGCCCCGGTGTCCGAACCGGCGCCGACGCTTTCCTTGGATACCTCTCCCGTCGCCTCGGTTTCGACGGCGTGAGCAGCCATCCCTAATCAACCCCAGATTGGTCGTTCTGGGTCTCGATCTCGCCATCACCCCTGCCTGCCATGCCGCGCGTTTTCATCACCGGATTGGGTTTCATCACGAGCATTGGAAATACGGCCGCCGCCGTTGAGCTCAGCCTGCGCGAACTGCGTCACGGTTTGGTTCGTCATCCGGCGTTTGATGGGGACAACGTTCCGGTCAAAGTGATCGCGCCCGTGCGTGATTTCCAAACCGACTCCGACGACCCGGAGGACTGGATTATCCCCGCTCCCTATTCGGTTAAGCGTGAGCAATTGCGCAGTCTCAGCCCCAATGCGCTTTATGCCACCTGCGCGATGCAGCAGGCCATCGCCGACGCCGGTCTTTCCGCCGAGGATGTGTCGAATGAAGACACCGGGCTCTACGCCGCCTCGGCCGGTTCCCCCCGCATGTTGGCTCATCAGGTCAACCGCATGAATCAACACGGCGTCATGCGCTGCCCGCCGCTCGGCGTGGTGGCCAGCATCGCCGGCACGGTGCAGTTCAACTTGGTCGCACATTTCAAAATTAAGGGTGCCTCCACGGGTTTTACCTCGGCCTGCGCCGCCTCGGCCCACGCGCTCGGCTTCGCCTTCGATGAAGTCGCGCTCGGCCGGCAGAAGCGGATGTTCGTGGTCGGTGCCGAGGATGGTAATCGCGAGACCGTCCTGCCGTTTGCCTCCATGCGCGCGCTCTCGCTCAATCCCGATCCCGCCACGGCTTCGCGACCCTTCGACAAAAAGCACGACGGCTTCGTCGGCACGGGCGGGGCGACCGTGTTGGTGATCGAAAGCGAAGAGGAAGTCGCGCGCCGCGGCGTCAGGCCCTACGCCGAAGTGCTCGGCTGGGGGCAGGCTTCCGACGGCCACAACGTCGCCATGTCGCACCCCGAAGGCGCGGGCTTGGCCGCCGCGATGCGGCGCGCCTTCAAGGCGACCGGTATCGGCGCGGCGGACGTGGATTACATCAACGCCCACGCCACCTCGACGCCCATCGGGGACGCCTCCGAGTGCAAGGCGCTGCGTGCCGTGCTCGGCGAGCACGCCTCGCGCGTCTCGGTGAGCAGCACGAAGGCGCTCACCGGCCACGGACTCTCGCTTGCCGGCGCGATGGAGGCAGGCTTCTGCGCACTCGCGCTCAAACGTGGTTTTATCCCGGGTTCGGCGCACATCACCGAACTCGATCCGGCCTGTGACGGGCTCAACATCGTGCGCACCACCGAAGCGATCCAGCCCCGCATCGTGCTCAACAACAGCAGTGGTTTCGGCGGGGCCAACGTGTGCGTGGTCTTCAAGGCAGTCGCCTGACCCGCGGTCCATCTGTGGAAACCCCCGCGCGCTCCGAACCCGGCCCCCCCTCAGCGCCAGCGACCAATGCCCATTTGTCACTTAATAAGTTACAAATGGGCTCGGGGCGTGTGGCTGGCGGGCGCGACTCAAAGGGGCCGGGAGTTCCGCCGGTCATCGCCTATATCTTCACCACGTTTCCCAAATCGACGGAGACGTTTCTGCAGCGCGAGGTGACTGGCCTGCGTTCACACGGGGTCAACCTGCGACTCTATTCCATGTGGGGCGGTGGCGGTGAATTCGACGGGTTGCCGGTCACGCATTTTCCCAAGTGGAAACTGGTCACGCTGGTCGTGTGGCTTCCCTGGCTGGTGGTGTGCCGACCCCGCGTAGTGCTTGAATTGATACGCGGCGTCTGTTCGCGACGTGCGCCGTCCTGGCTGAATTTTTTCGAGAATCTGCTCGGGCTCGGCTTCGGGGTGGTTTACGCGGCACATTTTCGGAGCCTGCGACCGGCGCACATCCATGTCGTCTGGGGCGGCGGTCCGGCCGCGGCGGCGTGGTTGCTGTGGCGACTCGACGGGCATGCCTACAGCGGCGCGGGACACGCCTACGATTTATACCAGGATGGCGGCGACTGGTGGCTCAAGGAGAAGCTGACGCCCGCGCTCTTCATCCACACCTCGACCGAGATGGGTCGGCGCACGCTTTTGGAAAAAGGCCTGGCCGGCGAAAAAATTCACGTCATCCGGCGCGGGTTGAATGCGCTGCCGGCGCTCAAGACATTGCGCACGCCGCGCCCGACGTTGCGGCTTTTATGCGTCGCGCGACTGGTGCCGAAAAAAGGTTTTGCCCATCAACTGCGCATCTACGCCGCGCTGAAAGCGGCGGGTATGGCGTTCGAGGCGCGCATCGCGGGTGAAGGCCCTTTGCGAGACGAACTGGTCGCTCTGGCTCGCGCGCTCGGCGTGACGGAAGAAGTCGTGTTTCTCGGACACCGTCCGCAGTCGGAAATCGCGGAGCACCTCGCCTGGGCCGACGTGTTGCTGCACACCGGTGTGGTCGCGGCGGATGGCGACCGCGATGGATTGCCCAACGTGATTCCCGAGGCGATGAGCGCGGGAGTCCTCGTGGTGACGTCACCGGCTGCGGCCACCACGGAGGCGATCAGCGATGGACAAACCGGACGGGTGGCGGCACCGGAAGCAGCTGATGCGTGGGTGGCGATCCTGCGCGAATTGCGCGACGACGACGCGCAAGCCGGACGATTGCGCGTGGCTGCGCGGGCGTGGGTCGAGGCGAATTTTGATGCGCGCAAAAACAGCGGACGACTGGCGGCCTTGTATGCGGAGGTGACGTCCGCATGAGTGAGGTCCGACCCGAGGTCAGCATCATCATGGCGACCTACAATCGCCTCGATTTGACACAGCGCTGTCTGGCCACGCTTGAGCGCTCGCTGGCCGGCGTGGTTTACGAAGTGTTGATCATTGACGATGTGAGCACCGACGGAACCCAGGATTTTTTAAAAACGCTCGGCGCGCCTTACCGTGTTTTTTTGAACGAGCAGAAGGGGAATTTCGCGATCAACAATAACCTCGGCGCACGCGAAGCGCGGGCGGAGCGGCTGCTCTTTCTCAATAACGACACCGAGCTGGCGCCGGGCTGGTATGAACCGTTGCGCGAAGGACTGGAGCGTTTTCCCGACGCGGGATTTATCGGCAACCTGCAGACCAACCCTTCGACCGGTCGCTACGATCATATGGGAGTGATTTTCGCGCCTTGGCTGACACCGGCGCATTACGGCCAGCATTACGCGCGCGTGCCGGCGTGGTTGCGGGCGACGGAGTTCGCGCCATGGAGTGCGGTGACAGCCGCGTGTTGTCTCACGCGACGCACGACGTTTTTTGAGGCGGGCGGTTTTGACGAGGCCTACGTGAACGGTTGTGAAGACATCGACCTGTGTTTGCGGATGCACCGTCAGGGCCGGCGTCATTACGTGGCCAATACGAGCGAGATCGTGCATCACAAAGGCGCATCGCCGGGGCGAAAAAAATTCAACGACGTAAACCTTGAGCGATTAAAATCCCTCTGGGGCGACTACATCCGCGCGCATTTTGTTGAGGCCGACGCGAGGCGGTTTGCCCAAACTTATCTGCGCAAGACGCTGGTTTACCCGTGGAAATCCAACCTCGGCAAAACGTGGGCCTGTCTGCTGATACTCGCTGGGCTGCGGAAGCCTCTTAACTGCGCTTGATCGCGTAGGCCATGGCATCGCCGATGCGGTCGATCTGCTCGTCGGTATGGCCGGCGGAGATGGCGGTGCGGATGAGGTCCTTGCCGACGGGCACGGCCGGGGCGATCGACATGACGGTGAACACGTTTTTCTCCAGCAAGGCCTGCCAGAACGCGTAGGCGCGTTGCTTGTCGCCGATCACGATGGGCACGGCGGGCGTTTCGCTGCCCCAGGTGTCGAGACCGAGTGATTTGAGCATCGCGGTGTAGCGGCGCTGATTGGCCCAGAGGGGCTCAATGGGATCGTGATCTATTAACCCGGATTCCGCGATTGGACGTCAAGCGGTGAGGTTTTCGTAAGACGAAGATGAGGCTTGGAGCGGGGGGCGAGGTGTTCGCGGATGCAATCGCGGCGGGATTGCGAGGCGCTCGGCGAACTCGCCCGCCTCGAAGTGATCGTCGAGCCGCCGCCAGTCGCCCCCCCCCGGCGGCCGCACGTTTGAGCGAGGAGGTGAGGCGGGCCACGACGATGTAGGACAGCTTACGTTTCTCCAAAAACTCCAGCAGCTTGCCGTCGAAAAAGCCGCTGTCGGCCCGCACGCCGCGCCCGGCGGGAGGGCAAAAAGGGGACTGGGAGGGTATGATCCGGGGACGTAGGTTTTATAGGTCGCAAAGTTCCCGATGATGCGCCCGGCAGGCTCCCGTGCGCACCTCACCCGCGGGAACCGTGCTCGTGGCTTGCGCTTGGGTCGCGCTGCGCCTGGTCGGTCTGCGGCGCGGCGCTCGCAGTGTCCGCGCGCGCGCCCTGGGTGGTGGAGGTGTCTGAACCTTAGCAGGCTTGCGGATGCGGGGTGGAGTGCTCATCGGTGTGTGCCTCATGCCCATTCCGCCCGTCATTTATGAAGACGATACGCTCATCGCTTTTGATAAGCCGAGCGGGATGCTGGTTGCTCCTGATCGCTGGGACAAACAACGCGAAAACCTCATGGGCCTCGTCCATGACAAGATGGGGCACGGCGTCGCCAACGTGCATCGGCTCGACGCGGACACCAGCGGTATTCTTCTGTGCACCAAGGAAAAGTCCGCGCTCGATTTTGTCAGCGGGCAGTTTCAATCGAAGACGGTCGCCAAGGTTTACCACGCGTTATGCGTCGGCACGCCGGTGCCGGAGTTGTTTGCTCCGCTGGACGCCGACGAGGCGGAGGAATTGCCGGCACCGCTCGCGCCCGACGAGTTTTTGGTCAATCGCGACCTGATCGAGGATGAGACGCAGCCGGGGCGCATGCGCACGATCCGGAAAAAGGGCAAAGCCAGCCAGACGATCGTCAAGGTGCTGGAGCGGTTCGTGGGATTTACCCTCGTGGAATGTCGACCGCTGACGGGTCGCACGCATCAGATCCGCGTGCATCTGCAATACAGCGGTCTGCCGATTTTGAATGATCCGTTCTACGGTGACGGCGCGACCGAGTTGAAACTTTCGTCGCTCAAGCGCGGTTACAAGAAGCGCATCGACGAGAAGCCGTTGATCAGCCGTCTGGCGTTGCACGCGAGCCGGCTGACGGTGAAGCATCCGGTCACCAAGGAGAAGGTCCTCATCCTGGCGCCGTTGCCCAACGAATTCGAGGTGGCGTTGAAATACTTGAGAAAATTCGCGGCCTTGAAGTGACGAGTCCGGAAGCGGGAGTGGCTGGTGAACCGGTCCAGTTGCGAACGGTCTGTTTAACAGATGCGGGTTCGTCTTTCCTTGGTTATTTTTGCCGTTGGCGCGTTGGTATCTTTTATACGCGCCGAGCAGCCGGCCTTGCTCACCAAGGCGGTCAACCAGTGGGCGGAAGGGCGGCAGGAACTTGCGTTCACCCAACGCACGCGCGCGCTCAACGACGATCTCACCGTGCGTTACGAACGCATCGAGCGCTACGATCCCTCCTTGCCCGATGACCGGCGGTGGCGACTGATCGAGGTCAACGGCAAGCCGCCCACCGACGAGGAGCGGCAGGACATCGAGGTCAAACGCAACCGCAAGCCGCGCAAACGCGCCGGAAATCCGCCCGCGCGGTATCTGGATCTCGAAAGCGCAAAGCTCGTCAGCCAGACGGATCGCCGGGCGTATTTTGAACTCGGTATCAAGCCCGAGGCCGCCCGCTTTGTTCCTTTGGACAGGGTGGTGGTCCGTCTCGCCGTCGATAAATCAACCGAGACCATTGATCACATCAGTGCGTTTCTCCGTGAGCCCATGCGGATCGCTTTCGGACTCGCCAAGATCATCGACGTGGATGTCGACCTGCAGTTCGACGAACCCGCCGATGGTTCGTCCTCCGTCTCGGAAGTCGCCCCGACCAGCTCCGCCCGCGTCAAAATGTCCAAATTCGGCAACCCTTTGGAATTCACTTGGAGCGACTTTAAGGAAGTGCCCGCTTACCGCTGAAAAAGGAGGGGATTCCTTGCTTTGGAGGCCCGCTGCTTCTGCAGCGGGCTACGTCCGGCAAGGTAGCCTGCCCCGGGAGGGCAGGGAATTTGGGAAGTGGCTACAGGTTTTTAAAAAACCCAAGACGTTCCGGTGTCGTTGTAACATTTGTGAAACACGCGGAAATCCGCTGGGAGACATCGGTCTCATTCGATAAGGTGATCGGCATGGCAGAGACCAAACCCAAGAAAATCCTCGTGGTGGATGACGAGTCCGACGTCACCACGTTGGTCGCGTATCACCTCAAGGCGAAGGGCTTTCAGGTCGAGGTCGTCAATGACCCGAATAGCAGCATCGGCACCGCCCGCACGTTTTTGCCCGACCTCGTCATCCTGGATGTGATGATGCCTGATTTGAACGGCATCCAGATCTGCCGGATGCTGCGCGCGGACCCCAAGCTCAAGAAAGTTCCGGTCATCTTCCTGACCGCCAAGGCGGAGGAAAACGACCGCGTGCAGGGACTCGAAACGGGGGCGGATGATTATATCTGCAAGCCTTTTAGCACAAAGGAACTGGTGCTGCGGGTGCAGACGATTTTGCGTCGGTTGTCCGACGGCGCACCCGAGGAGCCGAAGCGGCTCCAAGTGGGTGAGATCGTCATCGATACCGAGCGCCACGAGGTGCAGATCCACGGGAAGCCGGTGGAGTTGACGGCCACGGAGTTTAACCTGTTGCGTCTGCTGATGGAGCGTCGCGGCCGGGTGCAGACGCGCGAGCACTTGCTGCTGAATGTGTGGAACTACGAAACCGAGATCGAGACGCGCACGGTGGACACGCATGTGCGGCGGTTGCGCGAGAAGCTCGGCACTGAGGCGGATTGGATCGAGACGATCCGCGGAGTCGGTTACCGCATGGCCGAGCGCCGTGTCGTGGAGCCGGGCGCATCGATCGCGCGCGGCTGAGCAAACGGCGGCGTTGCAGTGCCTGCGGGGGCGCTGCTTTCTCCAGTCATCGCACTGCCAGTATGTCTATCGCCATTACGATTGTTCTGACTCTCGCCTTGGGTCTCGCGTTGTTAAAAATCATGGCCCATCGGCGCGCGGTGCAGGCATTGCAGCAGTCGATTTTTCGCAAACAGCTCCTTTTGAATGATGAATTGCCCGGTGCGGCCGGTGCGGGCTGGGAGCAGCTGCGTCTCGCGAGCAATGAACTCATCGCTGAAAACAGCCAGTTGCAGCAGCAGCGCACGGGACAACTCGCGCAGCTGGAGGCGACGTTGGGCAGCTTGCAGGAGGCCGTGCTGATCGTGGATGCGAGCAACTACATCCTCCTCGCGAACAAGGCTCTCCAGGCGATCTCGTCGCGCGCGGCCACGCAGATCATCGGACACCGGCTCGAGCTGGTGCTGCACAGCGCGGAGTTTCTGACCTACGTCGAGGCGGTTCGTCTCGGCAAAGCCCAGCCTCAGCACGAGGTGGAACTCGTCGAGGGCGGGCGCACCACGTGGCTGGAGGTCACCGGCACGACCATTCAGAGCCAGGGCAGTTCGCGCGGGCCGTGGACGCTCTTCGTGCTTCATGACATCACCAAGCAAAAAAAACTGGAGGCCGTGCGAAAGGATTTCGTGGCCAATGTATCCCACGAGCTGCGCACGCCGTTGAGCGTCATCAAGGGCTACGTTGAAACGCTCGTCGATGGGCATCAGGACATCCCTGTCGAGGATCGCGAACGCTTCCTCAAGACGATCCAGCGCCACACGGAGCGGCTTAATTCGTTGCTCGAAGAATTGTTGGTCCTCTCGCGACTCGAGTCGATCAACCCCGGCCTGCATCGCGAATCGGTCGATCTCCAGGCGCTGCTTGCGGCGATCATCGATGATTATCACGGACGCCCCGCCACGGTCGATCACGTGTTGGACCTCACCATCGATCCCGCTCACGGCGTGCTTTTCGTCGATCCGCTCAAGATCACCCAAGTCGTGGAAAACCTCTTGGACAACGCGCTCAAATACACGCCGCCCGGCTCGCGCATCCATCTCACCACCCGCCTTCAGGGGTTGGGCGAGATTATCGTGACGGTGAGAGACAACGGTCCCGGTATTCCATCCGAGGATCTTCCGCATCTCTTCGAGCGCTTTTACCGCGTTGATAAAGGCCGGTCGCGCGACAAGGGCGGCACGGGGCTCGGCCTCTCCATCGTGAAGCACATCGTGCAGCTCCATGGCGGGCGGGTATGGGTCGAGAGCAAGCAAGGCGAGGGAACGGCGTTTTTCTTCAGTTTGCCGCTGCGGGCGAACGCGCAGGGTTAGAGGACGACGCGGGGCGTCGTTGTCTTCATCGGTCCTCATCGGCAAAGGCCTCGGTCGCATCTTCGTTGTTGAGCGCCGGCGGCCCCGCGCGTATGCCGCTCCTCCTTCATGCCGCTGGAAATCGCCCAAGCCCTCACTGCATCCCGACTCGCCGATCTGCGCGCGCAACTCGCTCCCCTGCTCCAGACGACACTGCCGGTGACGTTGGAAATCGGCAGTGGCCACGGTCATTACCTGACGGCTTACGCCGAGGCGCATCCGGACCGTTTTTGCATCGGCATCGATTTGATCGGCGATCGTCTGGACCGTTCGCGGCGCAAGTCCGACCGAGCCGGCCTGAAAAACATCGCCTGGCTGCATGCCGACGTCCGCCTCTTTCTCGAAGCATTGCCGGCCGAGACGCGTCTGGCGGAGATCTTTCTTTTGTTTTCCGACCCGTGGCCCAAGCGCCGGCATTGGAAAAACCGAGTGTTGCAACCGGAGTTTCTCACGGCGTTGGCCGCGCGGGCGGGGGCGGGGGCGCGTTTTTGTTTTCGCACGGACCACGCGCCGTATTTCGCGCAAGCCAGCGAATTTATTCGTGAACACCCCGAGTGGCGCCTTGTCCCGGAAGAGCCCTGGCCCTTTGAGCTCGCCACAGTGTTTCAGCTCCGCGCGGACGAACACCAATCGTTTATCGCCCGGCGGAACGGGTTCCGCGCACCGTAAAAGTTCTGCCAGGAATGATGGAAATTAGTTCAACCACGCGCCCGCGTGTTTGAACTAATTATGAGTGACTGCATTAGTGTGATTAATTTCAGGGGTTGACGGCATCAAAACCGTTCTCCTAGGTCTTGTCCTTTTCCAAACACGCCTTGCTCTCTCGCGCACCCATGTCCGCACTCAAAACCTTCGCCCTTTCGACGCTATTGCTCGCCACTGGCGCGACCGCGTTCGCCTCTGAAGGCGGACACGAGGCCCCCGCGGCGCTCAATGGTGTGCTCGGCCTTCCGATCACCAACAGCATTCTCACCAGCTTTGTGATCACCGCCTTGTTGATCGTCGGCATTCGTTGGATGGTTGGGAAGCCCCGTATCATCCCGTCCCGCGGCCAGTCCGTCTTCGAGTCCCTCATCGACGGCTTGCGCGAGATCCTCGAGCCCATCGTCGGCAAGAAGGCGATGCGCGGCGCGTTTCCCCTGCTGCTCTGCTTCTTCATCTTCATTCTCGTGCATAACTGGAGCGGTTTGCTGCCGTTTATCGGCACCGCGGGCTGGGGCTCGGTCGATGCCGAGGGCCACTTTCACCTCACGACCCCGCTCCTCCGTCCGCACACCTCCGAGGTCAACGGCACGCTCGCCCTCGCGCTGGTGTCCTTCGGCGCCTGGCTTATTCTCATCTTCAAATATGCCGGCCCGAAGCTGATCTGGCACGACCTCTTCGGCAACAAGGCCAACAAGGCCGAGCTGCCCGCGCCGATGTATTATTTCCTCTCGCTGGTTTTCCTGGCGGTGGGTGTCATCGAAATCATTTCCATCGCGATTCGCCCGATCACCCTTTCGGCCCGTCTGTTCGGCAACGTTTACGGCGGTGAAAACCTCCTTCACGCCACGAGCTTCGTGTTCGCGGGCTACTTCCTCGAAATCGTCGTCGGCCTCGTGCAGGCCTTCGTGTTCACGCTTCTCTCCGCCGTTTACATCGGGTTGATCTGCAACCACGGCGACGACCACAACCACCACGCCGACGACCACGCGGCGCACTAATCCCTTTCCCGACTGCCGTCGCGGGCCCACGTGCCACACCAAACGCGAAGGCGGACGGACCAACACAACCCACCAAACCACACACCTACCATGGAAAAACTCCACATCGGTCTCGCCGTTTTCGGCGCCGCTATCGCCGTCGGTCTCATCGGCTTCCGCACTGTTGAAGCTGTCGGCCGCAATCCGCAGGCCCAGGGCAAGATCCTCCCCCTCGCCCTCGTTCTTGGCGCGTTCGCCGAAGGTCTTGGCATTCTCGCCATGATCCTCCTCAACAAGTAATTCGCTTGTCCTTTGTGCCGGGGCGGTTCTCCCGCTCCGGCCTTCTCCTTTTCCCGTCCCACTCTTTTGCCTGTCGCCATGCTGACCTTCCTCGCCGCCGCCTCTGTCGAAGCCGCCCACGTCACCGCCGGTGAATCCGGTGCCGCCGCCCTTGCCCAGCGCTTCGGCATCGAAGGCAAATATGTCCTGATGCAGTTTGTGAGCTTCGCCATCCTGGCGTTCGTCCTCTACAAATTCGCCATCAAGCCGACGCTCGCCACCATGGACGAGCGCAACGCCAAGATCGATGCCGGCCTGAAGAACGCCGAAGCCACCGCCGCCCAGCTCGCGCAGGCCCAGGTCACCGCCGCCGCCCAGCTCAAGGAAGCCCAGGCCGCCGCCGGCAAGATCATCGAAGAAGCCCGCAAGACCGCCAAGGAACTCTCCGATCGCGAAAGCGCCGCCGCCACCGAGCGCGCCAACGCCCTCATCGTAAAGGCCCAGCAGGCCATCGAGCTCGAGCGCAAGAAGACCCTCGGCGAAGCCCGCGCCGAGATCGCCCGCCTCGTCGTCACGACCACCGAGCGCGTCCTCGCCAAGAAACTCACCGACTCCGACCGCGCTGGATACAACGAGTCCGCCGCTCGCGAGCTCACCAACGTCTAATCTCCCGCCATGGCCACCGGCAAACCCCAGATCCAGCAGCTCGCCCGCCAGCTCTTCACAGTGAGCCTCGTGGACGGCCGCCTCTCGAATGAGCAGGTCGCCGGCGTGCTTGCCTACATCGAGAAGAACCACGCCGCCAACGCAGTCGCCCTTCTCAACGCCTACCAGCGTCTCGTCGCCGCCGAAGTCGCCAAGGGCGTCGCCGTCGTCGAGCACTCCGGTCCGGTCAGCGAAGCGACCCTCGCCGGCATCGCCGCCGGTCTCACCAAGCGTTACGGTCGTCCCGTCACCGCGACCGCCAAGGCCAACCCGAGCCTCCTTGCCGGCCTGCGCGTGCGCATCGGCGACGATGTTTACGAGTCCTCCGTTTCCGGCCAACTCGCCGCCCTCTCCGCCAGCGTCTGATTTTCCAGAACCCTTTCTAATAACCAAACCCTCCCGCCCGACATGAGCACGGTCATCGAACAAATCGAACAGCAGATCGCGAAGCTTTCCAACAAAGCCGTCCGCAAGAACACCGGTATCATCCGCACCGTCGCCGACGGCGTCGCCAAAATCGACGGCCTCTCCGACGTCGCCTACAACGAAATGATCCAGTTCCCCGGCGGCGTGATCGGCATCGCGCTGAACCTCGGCACCGATGAAGTCGGCGCCGTCGTTCTCGGTGACGTCTCGCAGCTCAAGGAAGGCGACGAAGTCTCCACTACCGGCAAGCTCCTCTCCGTTCCCGTCGGCAAGGAACTCCTCGGCCGCACCATCGACGCCCTCGGCAATCCCGTGGACGGCAAGGGCCCGCTCGGCGCCAAGGAAACCTACCCGGTCGAAAAGATCGCCCCCGGCATCATGGCCCGTAAGTCGGTTTCCCAACCGCTCTTCACCGGCATCCAAGCCATCGACTCCATGATCCCGATCGGCCGCGGCCAGCGCGAGCTGATCATCGGCGACCGCGGCACCGGCAAGACCACCATCGCGATCGACACGATCATCAACCAGGCGAAGATCAACAAGGTCGGCGCCGCCTCCGGCGACCCGAAGTTCCGCCCCGTTTACTCGATCTACGTCGCGATCGGCCAGAAGAACTCCAACATCGTCCGCACCATCGCCGCCCTCGAAGCCGCCGGTGCCCTTGAATACACCGTCATCGTCGCCGCCCCCGCCGCCGATAACGCCGCCAACCAATACCTCGCCCCATTCTCCGGCGCCGCCATCGGCGAGTGGTTCATGGAAAACGGCCAGGACGCGCTCATCGTGTTCGATGACCTTTCCAAGCACGCCGTCGCCTACCGCCAGATCTCGCTCATCCTCAAGCGCCCCTCCGGCCGCGAAGCGTATCCCGGCGACGTGTTCTATCTCCACAGCCGCCTCCTCGAGCGCTCCGCTCGTCTCGATGGCAAGGGCTCGCTCACCGCGCTCCCCATCATCGAAACCCTCGCCGGCGACGTGTCCGCCTACATCCCGACGAACGTCATCTCCATCACCGACGGTCAGATCTTCCTCGAGACCGACCTTTTCAACCAAGGCATCCGCCCCGCCGTCTCGGTCGGTCTCTCCGTCTCGCGCGTCGGTTCCGCTGCGCAGATCAAGGCCACCAAGCAAGTCGGTGGTAAGCTGAAGGGCGAGCTCGCCCAGTTCCGCGAACTCGCCGCCTTCGCGCAGTTCGGTTCCGACCTCGATGCCAAGACCAAGGCCCAGCTCGACCGCGGCGGCCGCATCGTCGAACTCTTCAAGCAACCCGCCTTCAGCCCGATCTCCATCGAGCTCCAGGCCGTCACCATCTTCGCGCTCCAGAAGGGCTACTACGACGGTCTCGACGTGAAGAAAGTCACCGCCGCTTCCGTCTCGATCCGCGACTTCTTCGCCACCCGCAAGGACGCCCTCCTCACGGAAATCCGCACCAAGGCCGCCCTCGACAAGGACATCGAGGCCAAGATCGTCGCCGCCCTCGACGAGTGGAAGTCCACCTACTCCGCCTAAACCCCGAACTGAGAATCGCCGCAAAAAGTCACAAAATGCGCAAAAATACGGACTCCGCTTTTTGCGACTTCTGCGCCTCTTTGCGGCCCAATCTCTGATCCACCATGGCTTCAACACGCGATATCCGCCGGCGCATCAAGTCGGTCAAGAACACCCGCCAGATCACCAAGGCGATGGAGCTCGTCGCCGCGTCCAAGATGAAGAAGGCGCAGCAGGCCGCCCTCGCCGGACGCCCCTACACGCAGCTCATGGCCGGCATGCTCGCGAATCTCGCCCCCCGCGTGGCCGAGCTTCGGCATCCGTTTCTCGACCAGCGCGAGGTCAAGGTCCGCGGCATCCTCCTTGTCACCACCGACAAGGGCCTCTGCGGTCCGCTCAACGCCAACCTCTTCAAGCTCGTCACCGAAATCAAAACCCCGGTGAAGTTCTTCGCCGTCGGTCGCAAGGGCGCCCAGTTCCTCGCCCGCACGAAGCGCGACCTCGTCGCCGACTTCGCTGTGCAGGACCGCGTGCCCTTCTCCGAGGTCAAGGTCGCCGTCGAGCTGATGGTGCAGAAGTATCTCGCGGGTGAAATCGACACGGTCGAAGTCATCTATTCGCGCTTCAAAAACACCCTCGTGCAGGAGCCGACCGTCCGCCCCGTGCTCCCGCTCGCCAGCCTCGCTTCCTTCGTCGAGACTGCCCAGGCCGACGCCGGTGGCACCGCCTCCAAGCGCGACGACCGCGACATGCTGTTCGAACCCAGCGCCCCCGCGGTGCTGGAGGCCCTGCTGCCTTTCTACGTCAACCGTCAGATCTACCAGGTCGTGCTCTCCGCGAAAGCCTCCGAGCACTCGGCCCGCATGGTCGCGATGAAGACGGCGAAGGACAACGCCACCAAGCTGGTCGGCGAGCTCAGCCTCGAATACAACAAGGCCCGCCAGGCCGCGATCACCCAGGAAATCCTGGAAATCGCCGCCGCGCAGTTCGCCGCGTAATCAGAATTTCAATACAACTTAACCAAACCCTCCGTTCATGAGCAACACCGGCAAAATCGTCCAGGTCATCGGCCCCGTCGTTGACGTCCAGTTCGCAGATAACGCGATTCCCCCGATCTACCAGGCCCTCACCGTCGACTTCACCGTCTCCGGCAAGCAGGAAAAGCTGACCCTCGAGATCCAGCAGCACCTCGGCGAAGGCGTCGCCCGCACGATCGCCATGTCGTCCTCCGAAGGTCTCGTCCGCGGCATGCCCGTGGTCGACACCGGCGCCCCGATCTCGGTGCCCGTCGGCGAAGGCATCCTCGGCCGCATCTTCAACGTCACCGGTGATCCCGTGGACGGCAAAGGCGCCGTTCCCCACACCAAGAAATACCCGATCCACCGCGCCGCTCCCGCGCTCGCCGATCAGGACACCAAGGCCCAGATCCTCGAGACCGGCATCAAGGTCATCGACCTGATCGCCCCCTTCACCAAGGGCGGCAAGGTCGGCGCCTTCGGTGGCGCCGGCGTGGGCAAGACGGTCGTCATCATGGAGCTCATCAACAACATCGCCAAGGCCCACGGCGGTTACTCCGTGTTCGCCGGCGTCGGCGAGCGCTCCCGCGAAGGCAATGACCTTTACCACGAAATGTCCGAGGCCGGCGTCATCAAGCAGGACAACCTCGCCGAGTCGAAGGTCGCCCTCGTTTACGGCCAGATGAACGAACCCCCGGGTGCCCGTATGCGCGTCGCCCTCTCGGCGCTCGCGATGACGGAATACTTCCGCGACGAAAAGAACCAGGACGTGCTCCTGTTCGTCGACAACATCTTCCGTTTCTCCCAAGCCGGTTCCGAAGTGTCCGCGCTGCTCGGTCGCTCGCCCTCCGCGGTGGGTTACCAGCCCACGCTGTCCTCCGAGATGGGTCTCCTCCAAGAGCGCATCACCTCGACGAAGAAGGGTTCGATCACGTCCTTCCAGGCCGTTTACGTGCCTGCCGACGACTTGACCGACCCGGCGCCTGCCAACACCTTCGCGCACTTGGACTCCACCATCGTGTTGGAGCGTTCCATCGCCGAGCTTGGTATCTACCCGGCCGTCGATCCGCTCGCCTCCGTGTCGAAGGCCCTCGAGCCCTCGATCGTGGGTGACGAACACTACCAGGTCGCCCGCGAAGTGCAGCGCGTCCTCCAGCGCTACAAGGATCTCCAGGACATCATCGCGATTCTTGGTCTCGACGAGCTCTCCCCCGAGGACAAGCAGACCGTTTACCGCGCCCGCAAGATCCAGCGCTTCCTCTCGCAGCCGTTCACGGTCGCCGAAGTGTTCACCGGCGCGCCCGGCAAATACGTGCCCGTCAAGGACACCATCCGCGGCTTCAAGATGATCCTCTCCGGCGAGCTCGACCACGTCGCCGAAGGTGATTTCTACATGAAGGGCGGCATCGACGAGGTGCTCGCCGCGACCAAGAAGTAAGTCGTCTTAACCACGAAATACACGAAACACACGAAAACCGAGCCGTCGGATTGATTCCGACATTCGTGTATTTCGTGTGTTTCGTGGTTAAAAAATCAGCGCCATGTCCCTCACTCTCGAAATCGTCACTCCCGAAGCCCGGGTTTATTCCGACACCATCGACACCGTCATCATCCCGACGGTCGAGGGTGAGATCGGCATTTTGCCCGGCCACATTCCGTTGCTCACCCAGGTGGCCCACGGCGAATTGCGCGTGAGCAAGGGCGGCAAGGAGCACCTCCTGGCGGTCGGCGGCGGTTTTGCCCAGATTGAAGGCGACAAGATCTCGATCCTCGCCGAGCGTGCGATCACCGAGGAAAAGATCGACGAGAAAGCCGTCGAAGAGGCGATCAAGCGCGCGGAAGGCCAGCTCAAGGAGGCCGCCCACCTCGATCCCGCCGAGCAGGAACACCTCTACGAGCTCATCCGCTTCGCCGGCGTGCAGCTCGCCCTCAAGCGCCGCAAGCACTGAGCCGTTTTCACGAATTCACTCACCCGAGCGCGGTCCCAAACGACCGCGCTTTTTTGTGGCCAGAGAGGCACCGTTTCGTGCGGTCCGTGCGAAAAGGACGATGGCAATTTTTAGTGCACAAGTTTGTGTGTATAGCCGCGTCGAACACTTCGGCAGGAAGTTGTCTGTCGAGAACGACTCGCGGGCGGTTGTTGAGCCGCCCTAAGACCCTGCGCAGAAGGAGATCACTCACATGCACGACATATCTTTAATCACCACAATCGCTTTTGGTCTCACTTCTGCCTTGGTCTTGGGTCTGCTGGCGAAGCGGTTTGGGATTTCGCCGATTGTGGGCTATCTGCTGGCGGGTGTGGTGATCGGCCCCCACACCCCGGGATTTGTGGGCGATGCCGGGCTTGCCAAGCAACTCGCTGAAATCGGCGTCATCCTGCTGATGTTTGGCGTCGGACTGCATTTCCATATCGGCGATCTCCTCGCGGTGCGCTCGATCGCCGTGCCGGGCGCAGTCGGCCAGAGCCTCGTGGCAACCGTCTTTGGCTTGCTCGTCGCCCTGGCGGTGGGCTGGGAGTGGAATACGGGCGTCGTTCTGGGCATTGCCGTCTCGGTCGCCAGCACGGTGGTGTTGCTGCGGGCGTTGATGGACCACGATCTGGTCGAAACGGCGGAAGGGCGCGTGGCCGTGGGTTGGCTGGTGGTCGAGGACATCATTACGGTGCTGGTTCTCGTCATCCTGCCGGCCTTGGCGATCAACGGTGGAACCACAGCTGCTTCCACGGATCAGGCCTCCGGATCCTTGTTCGGGTCCGCCGCATTGGCGGTGCTCAAGCTGGCCGGGTTTGCGGCATTGATGGCGATTGTGGGCGCGAAGTTTGTCCCTTGGCTGTTGCTCCGGGTCGCCGGGTTGCGCTCTCGCGAGTTGTTCACGCTTACCGTGCTGGTGAGCGCCATGGCCGTGGCAACCTTGGGTTATGTCGTTTTTGGCGCCTCGATGGCGTTGGGCGCCTTCATGGCGGGCATGGTAGTGGGCCACTCCAAGCTCAGTCACCAAGCCGCCGCCGACGCCTTGCCCATGCGTGATGCGTTCGCCGTCCTCTTCTTTGTCGCGGTCGGGATGCTTTTCGACTGGCGCCTGCTCCTGACCGAACCGTGGTTGATCGCCGGGCTGGTGGTTGTGACCATGATCATCAAGCCGGTCATCGCGCTGATCATCGTCCTCGCGAGCCGGCGTTCGCTCAGGACGGGCATCGTGGTGGCGGCCGGACTGGGACAGATTGGCGAATTTTCCTTCATCGTTGCCGAGGCCGCGAAGCCGTTGGGCATCATGCCCGATGCGGGTTCTGGCGCGCTGGTGGTGTGCGCGATCATTTCAATCGGCATGAATCCCCTGTTGTTCCGAGTGATGCAGAGGCTGGAATCCTGGGTGCGCAGCAAGCCCGCCCTCGAGTCGTGGATTGAGCGTCGGACGGGGGCGCGCGGAGAAATTGCCAACAAGGAGGAAACGGCTCGTTCGTTGCATGACGGAACGTCCATCGAAGCGATTATCGTTGGCTACGGCCCCGTCGGCCGCGAGGTGCTTCGCCGGATTGAGGAGTATGGCGTGAGGCCGCTGGTGATTGATATGAACGCGGAGACCGTGCTGTCGCTGCAAGCCGAGCATAAGCATGCGCTTTTCGGCGATGCCTCGCGCGCCGAGTTGTTGATTCAGGCCGGCATCAAAAAAGCGTCCTACCTGATCGTGACGATTCCCGAGCCAACTGCGGGACGGTTGATCGTAAGCGCCGCACGACAGCTCAATCCGACGATTCAAATTCTGGTCCGTTCACGTTATCTCCATCAAAGCGCCATGCTCCAGGAATCCGGGGCGGATGCAGTCTGCTGCGACGAAGCCGAGATCTCGACCGCGCTGGCCGTCCTGGTGCGTGCGCAAGTCAAAGCCGACGGGTTTGAGAGAGTGAACGAGAAGTAGGCCGCGCATGTGTGCGCGATGGATTGAAATCGACGCCCGTGCACCGCGAGCCGCACCTTTAAGTATGCGTCACCCCCTCGCATTGCTTGGCGTGCTTTGTGTGCTGAATGCGTCCGTGGCCGCAGGGGAGCCGACGCCTGCGAGTTCTGCTGCTTGGGCGGACGTGATCCTGACGCGAGTGGAAATCCCGGCCGACTTCAATGCGCTCAATCGCTGGCGGCCGCTCTTCCCAAAACTCTTTCCGCAGGACTTGGCGATGCGGGAGCAATTACAGGTGTTGTCGTCGCCTTTGCGCGATTTCCCTGCGGCTGACGGCGATCATGCATTATGTGACTGGCTTGGTTCGTTGGCGCCGGTGCTCGCCGAGTTTAATCTGCGCGAAAACGAAGACATTCAGTTTCCGCCGCTGGTCGGTCCGGAAACGCCGTTTCCGGATCATCAGCCGCTCCGCCAACTGACGGTGGTGCGCATGGCGGCGCTGAAAGCCGCGTGGCTTGGGCAGAGACACGATGAGGCACTCACGCTCGCGCTCGAAAATCTGGCGTTGTCGCGTGCCGTCCTGCGGGCACAGGAGGGATTGGTTCCGCTGATCAACGCCTGCGCAATCTGGCAGCTCTCGCTGGATGGCGTGTATTGGCTGGCGCGTCGGCCCGATCTTACGTCTGCGCAGTCTGCGCGTCTGCAACTCGCCTTGCTCCGTGAAGACCGGCTCGCGACGGAGGCGTTGAGCCGTGCGTTTCGCGGAGAGTTCACTTTTTTCACCCGAGTGATCGTCGAGCGTTTGCCGCGGACAAATGACGCCGAGTTGTTGCTCGGCGGCATCGCCTCATTCGGGATGACGCCGGCGGAAGCCCCTGCTGAAGGCGAACCGCGCTTAGCCGTCACGGATCGGAATCCCTTTGATCGCGATGCCACGCTGCAAGGGGCGGCTGACGATGTGCGGGGCTGGCTCAACGCCTTCGCCTCGGCGCCGCGTCATCCGCGAGGTTTGTCTGCAACGCACACGGGGGCGCTTTTGGAAAGATATGCGCGCGAGATTCCCGCATTGCTGCGCTACGCCGTGCAAGATGCACCGGCCACCGCCGGACAGATAGCCGCAGTGGATGCCGAAATCGTCTCCGTCAAAAACCCGGTCGGTAAGTTGTTTCTCATCATCACGACCTCGCAATGGGAGCCGCTGTCCGTGTCGGTGTTCCGACGTGAAGCGCAACGCAGCGCGTTGACCGCCTTGCTCGCGTGGCGACGGCTCGGACGACCCGCAATGTGGAAAGAATTGGTTACAGCCGGCCTGTTGCCGGCATCGCCCGGCGATCCGTTTTCGACCGGCGCGCTTAAGTATGACCCGGCTTTGTCGCGCATCTGGAGCGTAGGCAAGAATGGCATCGATGACGGTGGCGCGGGCGACGAGGAAAACCTAGGGCAGCCACCTGACTTTATTTGGCTTGGAAATGGGTGAAGGCTTATGGTTTTCCGCCGTCCCGGCAGGCGGTAAAAAACCTGTTAACATGACGTGCTGGCGCGTTCCTCATCAGCGACATAAAATCCTATTCTGGCCGAGTCGGACGGAGTTTATACCGCCAGCGGCGTGGCGAAATAGGATAAAAATCAGAGGGGACTGGGCCTATATGTGCCTAGGGCTGTAACCAGAGATCTATTTTCTTAGAACCTAAAAATAAGATACTTAGGATATGTTTTTGATTTTTCATCAAGCAACGAGGCCGGAAATGGGGTCTTTCGGACAGATTTTGCTCAATTTTCGGTGCCATTTGTATCCATCGGATTCCTCTTCTTATTCTGCTAAGCTCTTGCACTTCTGGGGGTATATAACGCTTTTCGTCGAAGGAAATCGGCATAATATACGGTTGCTTGGGCTGAAGGTATTTCCCTAGTTGCTCAATCATTCGCGTGAAAATCGCTTGCCGCACTCTCCTCCTGCTGGCTCTCGCGTCCACCCCGGCCGCGGCGGCGGTTGTTGTTTGGGACGGCGGAGCCAACAGCGACCAGTGGACGAGCCAAGGAAGCAAAAATTGGGAGCCGAACGGACAGCCGGCTAACACCGACGATTTGGTTTTTGGCAGCGGCCCTTATTCCACGGTCGATCTCGATGGTGATCGCACTGCCAACTCCGTGACCTTCCAGTCCGGCTCTGGCTCGTTCACCCTCTATAACAACATCCTGAGCCTCACGGCAGGGCTCGCCCAAGATTCCGGCAGCTTGCAGACGATCTCCTCTGCCCTCGCGCTGGCCGGCACGACGAGCGTCAGCGTCACCAGCACCGGAAATATGGTTCTTTCCGGTGCCATCACGGAAACCGGCGGTGCCCGCACCCTCACCAAAACCGGAACGGGCACTGGCAAACTCGTCCTCGGTGGCACCGCCGCCAACACGTTCAGCGGCGGACTCGTGATCAGCCAAGGCGTGGTCGAGGCGCAAAAGACCTCCGCCCTCGGCACCGGGGCCGCGACCATCGCCTCCGGCGCGGCACTCGAGCTCTCCGGCGGTATTGCGCCCACGAATACGATCACTCTCGGCGGCATCGGCGTCGGCGGCACCGGCGCGATCCGCAATCTCTCCGGCGCCAACACGGTTTCGGGCGCTCTCACGCTTTCCTCCGCGGCCCGCGTGCAATCCGACGCCGGAACACTCACCCTTTCCGGTGCCATCGGTGGCGCCGGCAACAGCCTGACCGTGGGTGGTAGCGGCAACACCTTGATCTCCGGTGTCATCGGCACCGGCACGGGTGGTCTCATTAAAGACGGCGCCGGCACGCTCACCCTTTCGGGCGCCAATAGTTACACTGGAGGCACTACCATCAGCGCCGGCACCATCGCCCTCGGCGCGGCCGACCGGCTCGCCGACACGGGCAATGTGAGCATCGGCGCAACCGGCACGCTCGACCTCGCGGGATTCTCTGAGCGCATTCACGACCTTGCAGCCTCGAACGGAGCCACTCTCGATTTTGGAGCCACCAGCGAAGCGAATACCTTTTTGTTTGATACGTTTACCGCGCCTGTGAGCGGCGTGTTGGTGGTGAACAACTGGGAGTCCGTGCTCGACAACCTCGCCACCACCGTCAACGGCCAGGCCAGTGTCAGCAGCATCTATTTTTCCGGACTGGGTGTCGCGGCTTACAACGGAACCGCGACCCTTTACGGCGGCGTTCGTTATCTCCTGAAGCCCGTCACGGCCGTGGAAAAAGAGTGGAACGGCACCGTGGGCAATGCGTGGAGCGCTGCGGATCACTGGACTTCCGCCAACAAGCCCGGCACCGCCGAAATCGCCCTTTTCGATTCGCTCGGTGTATCCCGCGCGGACGTCACGCTCGACGGCGACAATACCATTGCCGGCATCGCCTTCGGCACGGGCGCCACGGTGGGTTACACGATCAGCGGCGCCTCGACACTCACCCTGACCGGCACCGTGCCCTACATCCAGCAGCGGAGCACCAGCAATCAGACGCTGGCCATGAACACTCTCCAGATCGACGGCAACACCGTGGCCGACATCACCGGCACGGGCAACCTGGTGATCGACTCCGCCATCACTGAAACCGGCGGTAGTCGTCGCCTGATTCGAGATGGCACGGGAAGTGGCAAACTTGTGCTCGGTGGTGCCAGCGCCAACACCTACAGCGGTGGGCTTTTCATCAATACCGGCCGCGTCGAAGCGCAGAAATCCTCCGCTCTCGGCACCGGCGCGGCCACCATCGCCTCGGGAGCCGCCCTTGAACTCTCCGGCGGCATTGCTCCCACCAACGCCCTTACGCTCGGCGGCACCGGTGTCGGCGGAAACGGCGCGATCCGCAATCTCTCCGGCAACAACACCCTTTCAGGCGCCCTTACGCTCTCCAATAACACCCGCCTCCAGTCCGACGCCGGTATCCTCACCGTGTCGGGCGGCGTGTCCGGCTCCGGACTCAACCTCAACGTCGGTGGCGTTGCTGACACCGTGATCTCCGGCGTCATCGCGACCGGTGCCGGCAATGTCTCCAAGGATGGCGCCGGCGTGCTCACGCTCTCCGGTGCCAACACCTACACTGGCACCACTACGATCAGCGGAGGCTCCGTCAAACTCGGTGTCGACAATCGCCTCGCGGACACCAGCGCCCTCGCCCTCGCGGGTGGCACGCTCAACCTTAATGGTTTCTCCGAACAGGTCGGCAACCTGGCGGTTTCCGCCGACAGCAACATCGATTTCGGCACGGCCGGCACCAACAACAATTTCCTCTTCGCCGCCTTCAGCGCCACGCCCAGCGGAGTCTTGAGCATCTACAATTGGGAGCGTGGCAGCGATTTCCTCGCCAGCTCCGCTTCGCTCACCGTGGACGAACTCAGTGCGTTTTACTTTGTGGGATACGGCACGGGCGCCTCTCAACTCACCTCCCAAACCATCTCGGGCTACGGCGCCGGCTGGCGTCCGCTCGATGCCGCCCTCATCGAATGGTATACGTGGGACAGTGGCGCCGGCACCAATCGTTGGGATTCCGGTGCCAACTGGACTCAGGCCTCCAACGACAACAAGACCCCCGCCACCAACGCCTGGGTCGCCTTCGGCACCGGCGGGCAAACCTCCGTCGACCTCAGGGCCAATCGCACCGTCAACGGCATGCGCTTTGATGCCGCCGGCAGCGGTTCGTTCGACATCGGCGCAGGCCAGGCCAACACGCTCACCTTCTCCGGCGCTGTCGCCAGCAGTGTCGCCTTCATTCAGCAGAACAGCGCGAGCAATCAAAGCCTCACGATGAGCACGGTGGCGTTGTCGCGAAACACCGTCGTGGACATGGCCGGCGCGGGCAACCTCACGATCTCCTCCGCGCTCACCGGCACGGGCAACCTCGTGAAGGAAAACACCGGCGGTAAGCTCATCCTCTCCGGTGCCAGCACCGCCTACGCGGGCGGCGTGTTTATCAACAACGGCGTGCTGCAAATCACCGCCAACGACGCCCTCGGCAACACCACGGCCGCGACCACGGTTGCCGCCAATGCCACGCTCGAGCTCACTGGCGCCGCCATCACCTCTGCGGAAAACATCGGCCTGAGCGGCGCCGGGTTTTCCAGTGGCGGTGCGATCCGCAGTCTCACCGGAACCAATACGCTTTCGGGCACGCTCACCCTGGCCGCCGACAGTCGCATCAATGCCGACGCCGGCACCCTCACGCTGAGCAACGCGGTTACTGGCTCCGCGAAAAACCTCACCCTTGGCGGCGCCGGCAATATCACCGTTTCCGGCGTCATCACCACCGGCACGGGCACCGTCGCCAAAGACGGAGCGGGCACGCTCACCTACAGCGGCGCGACCGCCAATACTTACACCGGCACCACCACCGTCAGCGGCGGAACCCTGGTTCTCGGCAAGACGGCCGGCGTCAACGCCCTCGCGGGCAATCTTGTGATCGGCGACGGCACCGGCACCGATACGGTGCGGCTCGATCAAAGCAACCAGATCGTCGACACCGCCGCGCTCACGCTCAACACCGGCGGCGTCTTCAACGTCAACGGTCTGACCGAGACCATCGCAGGCCTGAGCTCCGCCGCGGCCGGTTCGCAGGTGCAGCTCGGCGCCGGCACCCTTACGGTCGCCAACGCCACTGCGAACACCTATGCCGGCGCGATCACAGGCTCGGGCGGCCTGACCAAGACCGGCGCCGGCCGACTCACGCTCTCCGGTTCCAACGCTGGCTATAGCGGCACCACCACCGTCAACGCCGGCCAGGTCGCGGTGCAGGCCGCCACCGCACTCGGCACGGGCGCGGTCAATGTGACGTCCGGCGGCAACGTTGAGATCCAGAACAACATTACGGTGGCCAACGCCTTTACCCTCGCGGGCGATGGCGGCGTTGCCCAGGACGGGGCCATCGAAAACCTCTCCGGCAACAACACGCTTACGGGAAACATCACGCTCGGCGCCAACGCCCGCATCAGTTCGAACAGCGGCACGTTTACCCTGAACACCGGCACGCTCACCGGCGCCAATCGTAACCTCACGGTCGGCGGTTCGGGCGACACCGTGATGAATCGCAATATCAACATCGGCACGGGCACGCTCACCAAAGAGGGCGGTGGCAACCTCACGCTCGGTGTCGCGAATTCCTACACCGGGGGCACCACGATCAGCGGCGGCAAGATCATTGCCGGCGCCACGGGTATTTTCAGCGATGCGGCTGCGCTCACGATCGACACCGGCGCAGTTTACGACATGGCGGGCAACAGCGAGACCATCGGCTCGCTGCAAAGTGCGGCCGGCGTGGGCGGTTCGATCACCTTTGACGGCGCGACTCTCACGCTGGCGGGTGGTGCGAGCAGCTTCGGCGGCGACTTTGGTTTCAGCAACGGCACGATCGTCATCAACGCCGGCCAGTCGCTCACGCTCACGGACGCGTTCAACGCGGCGAATATCAACATCATCTTGAACGGCGGATCACTGTTCTTGGGGAATGGGTTAACTCATACATTCGGCACGCTCCTGGTGAATGGCGCGACGAGCTCGGTGATCGACTTCGGCACCAGCGGTTCAACGGTGGCGCAGTTCAGCAGCGTGAACGTGACAGGTGCCGGCGCGCTTTCGGTCAGCAACTGGACTGACTATGTCGATTATTTCCTTTCGACCGCCACGACCGGTGCTCAAGGCGTGAGCCCCAACACCAAGATTGTGTTCGCCGGTTTTAGCGGCAGCGACACCAAGTGGGCGCCCTTGACTGGCGGCGGCCAGCTCACGCCCGTCCCCGAACCCTCGACCTATGGCGCTCTCCTGCTCGGCGGTGCCACCGGCCTCGTCTTCTGGGTCCGCAGCCGTCGGCGCCCCGTGCGGTCAACCCGCCAGTAACCGCTCGCATACTGCCAGCAACCGGGCGCGGAGCGGTTCGCCACGGGCTGTAAAGGCGCGTTGCTGGCGCTCATAGTCCATGCGGCCTTCCGGCGTCTCAATGGCGATGGGTGCGAAGCCGAGCGCCGCCAGATCATACGGACTCGCGCGCATGTCCATTTCCCGGATGTCCCGCGCCAGCGCGAAACAATCGGCGATGAGCTCGCTCGGCGTAAACGGGGCGAGTTTGAACGCCCACTTGTAGAGATCCATGTTGGCGTGCAGGCACCCGCGTTGCTCGTGCTCGGTGACCGTGGTGCGCTCGGGCTGGAGCTTGTTGAGCGGACGCGCCGGCGCGGTGAAAAACCGAAACGCGTCAAAATGCGTGCAGCGCACCGGCTGGCTCTCGACGATCCGGGCAAGTTCGTCGGGCGGAAACCGCAGCGGGTAGGCGTTGTGCCGGATCTCGTCCGGTGTCTGCCGATAAACCATGGCCCATTCATGCAGGCCGAAACACGCAAAGGCCGGCGGACGCGTCGTCATGGCGGCAAGCAGGTCGCGAATCCAACGAATGGATACGCGGCGTTTTTCCGTCAGGGCGCCCGGATCAATCATCACTCCTTCGGTCGTCTCACGATATTCGGGCCAGCGCAGGAACTCGCGCGCGCCTTCGCCGGTGAGCAGCACATCGGGCCCTGGATGCCACTGGCGCAGCCACGAGGCGCGGAACGAATAGTAGCTGAACAGAAAATCGTAAACCGGGTGTTTCTCGCCCCGAGCGGCGCGTTCGAGGTGCGGCTCGGTCCATCCACGCACGCGCGCCTCATGCTCCCGCTGGCGCGCGCGCCAGATCGGCTCTGCAAGCGGAAGGGAAGCATCCGTGGAAACCATGCGAAACCAATTCTCCTAGCTGACGCAGCGACCCCGAGGCAACCACCCGGATTACTTGTCACTTATTAAGTGACAAACAGGCTTGGGCGATAGGACCCGGGTCGGGAGCCTTTCCTGCTTACGGGATGCGGAGCTTGGTGCCGAGGGTGAGGGCGTCGGGGTTGCGGATGACGTCCTTGTTGGCCTGCAGGATGTCGTTCCAGCGGGCGGCGGTGCCGTAGTATTGTTTCGAGATGCGCGAGAGCGAATCACCCGACGCCACCGTGTGGGTGCGAGGGCCGGCAGGGGCGGCGACTTTGGTGGTCGCGGGCGTGGCGGTAACCACCGGGACGGGGGCGGGAGGCGGCAGATCGATCGAAATCGAGGGAATCGTGCCGGGGCGCGAGGGGGTGTTGGCGGAGGGGAGGTTGCCGACCAAGGCGAGGCGGGTCTTGAGCTGCTGAGCCTCGATCGCGGAGGCGGCGGACTGGGCTTGGGTTTGGCGGAGCTGGTCGCGAGTCGCCACAAGTTCGGTGGTGGCGGTGTCGATGGTCTTGCGGGCGTCGGTCAGACTCAGGTTGGCACTGGCGAGGGCGGCGGATTTGTCAGCGAGGGCTTGATTGGCCGAGGCCAGTTGAGCACGAAGCGATTCGGCCTCGGTGGAGACGCTAGCTGCGTTGGCGGCCTGGGGCCGGAGCGTGGTGAGCTCGGCATTGGCGGCATCCAGCTTGGTCGCCGTGGCGGCGCGTTCCGCATCGATGCCGGCGAGGGATTTCTGCAGGCGGTCGATCTCCGCTTGCTGGAGGGTAAACGTGCGCAGGGAGGCCTCGAGCTTGGTCTCGGTTTGAGCCTTGGCTTTTTCAAGGTCGGCCAGCTTGGCGAGGGTTTCGGCGTCAGGCGCGGCGGGGACGGGAGCGGCTACCACTGTCGGTGAGGAAGGAGCGGCTGGGATGGCGGCCTTGGCCGAAGCGAGTTCGGCGGCGAGGGCGGTGCGTTCTTGTTCGAGCGTTTTGACCGTGTCGGCGAGGCGGTCGCGGTCGGCTTTCAATACGGCGAGACCGGTGTCGGAGAGCGTCTCGGCGGGCTGGGGAGCGGGTGCCGCTTTGGCGGCGGCGAGATCGGCGGTAACGGTTTCGAGCTGCGTGGCGAGGGCGAGGCGTTCGCTGTTGGCGCGGTCGGCGGCGGCTTTCAGGCTGGCGGCGGTGACATCTGCCGCGGCTTGGGCGCTGCGGGCTTCGGCGAGTTCGGTTTCGCTGCGGGCGAGCTTTTCGCGGAGAGCGTTGTAGTCGGCCGCGGTTGCGGAGGCCGAGGCTTGGAGCGCGGCGAGGCTGGCGGAGGTCGTGGTCGCGGCGTCTTTGACGGCGGCGAGTTCGGCGGTGAGCGAGGCGCGCTGTTCTTCGAGGGTCTTGACGGATTCGATGAGGCCGGCGCGGTCCGCTTTGGCGGCGGCAAGCTCGGCCTCAAGACGGGTGTCCGTGGGTTTGGACGCGGTCGCCTCGGCGAGGCGTGCTTGGAGAGCGGCGAGGTCTTTTTCTTTTTGAGCAAGGCTGGTTTCGCCGGAGCTGATGCGCTGGGTGGCATCGGCCAGGCGGGCGGTGAGCGAGGCGCGCTCTTGTTCAAGCATGGAGACGGTCTCGGCGAGCGGGTTCGGGCTGGCGACTTTGGGAGCAGCGGCGGCTTCCTTGGCGGCGGCGAGGTCGGCCGCGAGGGTTTCGAGTTGCGCGGCGAGGGCGAGGCGTTCGGCGCTGGCGCGGTCGGCGGAGGCTTTGAGGCTGGATGCTTCGGCTTCGGCGAGCGTTTGGGCGCGGCGGGCGTCGGCGACGTCGGTCGTGGCGCGGGCGAGTTTGGCGCGAAGGGCCGCTTGTTCGTCGGTGGCTTTGGCCGACGAGACGCGCAGTTGGGCGAGCTCGGTCGCGGCGGTGGTCGCGGCGGTTTGCAGTTGGTCGCGCTCGGCGCGGAGCGAAGCGAGTTCAGCACTCACTCCAATCGGCAGCGATGGGCTGGCGGGGGCGGCTGCGGCTTGGTCAAGCTTGGTCTGGAGGGCGGTGATCGCCTTGTCCTTGCTGGCAAGCGCGGCTTCGGCGATGGCGATGCGTTTGTTGGCGTCGGCGAGTTGGGCGGTGAGGCCGGCCTTCAGGAGTTCGTTTTCCTTCCAGGCCTCGGCGAGTTCGGCGCTGAGATTTTTCTGGTCTTGGTTAACCTCGGGGACGGCAGGGGCGGGAGCGGCGGGTTCGCTGGCGGCCACGATGGGGGAGGTTGCGGCGGTGGCCGAGCTCACCGGGCTGTTGGTGAGGGCGGCGAACCGGCGTTTGCCTTCCGCGAGTTGTTCGGACGTGAGGAGACCGGTGACGTTGGAGAGGGCTTTGCTCGTGGTGCCATTGGCTGCGGCGAGGCTGAGCCAGGCATAGGCTTGCACGGGATCGTAGGTGGATTCGCCGCGGTCGGCGTAGGCGAGGCCAAGGTTGTATTGGGCGATGGCGTTGCCTCGGTTTGCCTTGATGTGAAGGGCTTCGAATTCAGCGGAGCTCAGGGCAAATGCGGGGAGGGCGAGGAACGCCGAGCCGAGCAAACCGTGGGAGAGGGCGAGGCGAAGGATGCGAGGATTTTTCATGCCGTGGCGGGTAGTGCGCGCAGCATGGCTGAGGCCAATGGCTTTGCAAAGCGGCATTTGGTCCTTGTCGCACGAGCAGCCGTAAAGCCTGTGTAAAACAACATTGTTGCAACCTTGGCAGGGTGGGCGTGTCGTAAATCGAGGATTCATTTTATGAAAACCACGATTTCGTTTTTCGCGCTGATGCTGGCGGCGGCCCCGGTCCATGCTCAGTTGTTCACGCCGTCCACGGTGGGTGGCGCCGCCTTGGGGGCGATTGCAGGCGGGGTGATTGGCAACAACACCGGTTCGCGAAATCACGGCACCGAGGGTGCGGTCATCGGCGCCGTGGCGGGAGGCCTGCTGGGAAGCGCCTATGCCCAATCGCAACGTGAGACCTCGCCGTATTACAACACGGGCGGACCGTCTTATTACTACTCTTCGGGGCCCTCCTACGCGCCGCCGGTTTATTATTCCACGCCGGCTTCGGCTCGGCCGAGCCACACCGCCACGACGACGCTCCTCGGTGGCGTGGCTGGCGCGATCATCGGTCACAACAACGGTCGCCGGGGCTGGGAAGGCGCCGCGATTGGCGCGGGTGCAGGCTACTTGCTCGGGCGTCTTTCGGAGTCGTCCCAACCATCGCACCGTGTGGTTTCAGGACGATATGCCCCTTACGCCTACTATCGTCAGCCGGCGGTGGTCGCCGCACCGGCGGCGCAGCCTCAGCAGATCACGATCATCAATAATTACTACGGCGGCGCCACCACTCCGATGAGCAACGCCAACGCGATGTTCGGTCGTTGATCATCGTAACTGCCGGACCGACTGCCGCGTCTCTTTCAAGCGCGGCATTTGTTTTGCCGGACTCCGCTTTTTTCCGCTTCTTCTCACCCACTCATGAAACACCAGATCTCTCGTAACCTCGTCCTCATGGCTGGCGCCGTCGCGACGGCGTTTCTCGCCGGCTGTGCGAACCAAGGCGTTCGCAATCCCTCCGGCGTGCCTGTCACCGAAATGAAGGCGGACGAACGCGGCTTCGTCGCCGGCACCGGCATCGAGTCGCAGGACCTCGTGACCGTCACCGACAAGATGGCGCGCAGCATCCTCGGCATTCCCGAGATCACCAACGCCAAGGCCACTCCTCGCGTCGTGCTGGAGCCGATCATGAACGAGACGCGTTTCCCCATCAACAAGGACATCTTCCTCACGCGCATCCGCACCCAGCTCAACTCGAAGGCCGCCGGTCGCGTGCGTTTCCTGGCGCGTGAAAACATGCGCGCCCTCGAGCGCGAACAGCAGCTCAAGCAAGATGGCCTCGTGACCGCCTCGCAGGACCCGAATGTCGTCCGGTTCAAAGGCGCTGATTACTTCCTCACCGGCAAGCTTCAAGGCATGTCCACGCGCACCAGCCAGGGCATGAGCGACTACATCCTCTACAGCTTCCAACTCATCGACGCCTCGACGAGCGAGATCGTCTGGGAGGACTCGGCTGAGATTAAGAAGCAAGGTCTCGAAGACGCCGCTTACCGCTGAGGTTTTTCAAGGGTCGCCCCTTCACGGCGGCCCTTTTTGTTGGAGGCGCGCGTCGGTTCGCACCACTGCCCTGCGCCTGTGATTCGATTCCATCCGCTTCAACTCAACGCACATGTCGCAACTTCGCTCCCGCTCCCGTTGCCTTCCTTTCGCCGGACTCGCGCTCGCCTGCCTCGCGCTCTCCGGGCCCGCGTTCGCCGCCAAGCCCAAGATCGACAAAAATCTTGTCCTTAACGAATACCAAGCCGCCACCCTCGCGCTCCGTCGCGGCGACTTTGCCGCGGCCAAGACCAGTCTCGACACCGCGATCACCGCGATCGGCGGCATCATGATCGATGAAAACGGTGCCAAAAAAGCGCGCAGCCTCTGGTCCGACGAATCCGCCAAGTTTTTCATCGGCGAGCCCTACGAACGCGTGATGGCGTTTTATTATCGCGGTATTCTCTACTGGATGGACGGCGAGGCGGACAACGCCCGCGCCTGTTTCCGCAGCGCGCAATTCATCGACGCCGACGTGGAGAACAAAGCTTACGCGTCCGATTACGTGACGCTCGACTACCTCGATGGCCTGGCCACCGCCAAGCTCGGCGGTGACGGCAAGGACGCCTTTGATCGCGCCACCAAGCTCACGACCACTCCGCTCCCCGCGCTCGATACCGCCGCCAACACGCTCGTCTTTGTCGAATTCGGCCAAGGCCCGTCCAAGGTCGCCGAGGGCAAAAACAAGGAACTCCTCAAGGTCGTGCCCGGCTCCAGCCCTGCCGTCGGCGCCGTGCTGAAAATTGGCGAACAGGTCGTTTCTGTCGCCGCGCTCGACGACGTGAATTTCCAGGCCACCACGCGCGGCGGTCGCGTGATGGACCACGTGCTCGGCAACAAGGCGGTCTTCAAGGAAAGCACCGGCGCGGTGGGCGACGTGGCCCTCGCCGGAGCCGCCACCAGTCTTGGCATGGGCGGCGGTAATAATCTTACGACCGGCCTCGCGATCGGCGGCGCGCTCTTCAAAGGCGCCTCGATGCTCACGAAGACCAAGGCCGATATCCGCGCTTGGGATACATTGCCCGCCCGCGTCGGCGTTGTCTCGGTCAAACTCGCCCCCGGCGAACATCCCGCCACTGTGGAATTTATCGATCAAGCCGGGAAACCTGTCGTTTCACGTCCTGTCGTAATCAAGGTCGCCGCGGAAAAACCCGACACGGTTCTTTTCGTTTCCGACCGCGCCTCCTGATACTCTCTCATCCCATGAAAAAGACCCTCCTCTCCTTTGCCGGCCTCGCCGCCGTGTTCGCGTTGTTCGCCGGTTGCTCGCACGGCCCCTACGCGCCCAAGGACACCACGAAATACAACCTGGAGAGCACCGAGAAACTCGTGCTCATGGACAAGCAGGTCCAGTATTCCGTCACCAGCACGGGCATTCAACAGCGCATCAACAGCGATGGTCGCCTCGAAGTCGTGGCCAATCTCAAGAACCGCGAAAACCGCCGCATCCAAGTCCAGGTCTCCTGCGTCTTCAAGGACGAGCAGGGCTTCTCCACCGGTGACGAGACTCCGTGGCAGACCCTCATTCTCGGCGAAAACACCACCGAGGCGGTCAACTTCAAGTCCATGAATGCCCAGGCGCGCAACTACACCATCCGCGTCCGTCAGGCCCGCTGACATGGCCCGCGTGGGCGGTTGTTCCTTCCTCCGGCGCCGCCCGCTTCGTTTGTCCGCGCATCGTTCATCGTTTCACTTTCCGTCCATGAAAACACACGCCTTTTTATCCCTTGCGCTCGCCGTTGCTCCCGCCGCGCTTTTTGCCGAGAAAAAACCCGAGCCGCCCGTTCCCGTCGTCGAAGCGGGTCCGCGTCCTGAACCCGCGCCGGTTGACGGTGGTCAGCCCGACGCCTCCGGCCAAAAGCTCTACGGCCCCGCCACCACGCTCGTGGCCCCCGAAAAGGCCAAGCAGGTGGTCGACGCTTTCCGTGCCACCTTTTCCAAGGAGGGCGCCAAGGCCCCGCGCTACCTCATCTACGTGAACCGCGAGCTTGTTGATGAAACCTCCGGCCTCCGTGTTACCGGTCGCAAAGAACGCACTGAAAGTGTCGTCGGCGAAACCAAGTCCACGTTTGAGGTCGATCCCAACGCTCCCAAGCCCGCGCCGCCCTCCACCGGCGCGCCGCAGTCGCAGGTTAATGTGAACATCGGCAACACCACGTCCGGTGACACCGCGAACACGCCGGGCAAGGGCAGCGCCGAAGGCAAGGGCACCAAGGTCATCGCCGAGAACACCTACACCTTTAGAGACAAGGAAAACCCCAAGCTCGTTGATCGCCAGACCGTGCGCGACATCGAGCGCCTCTTCGGGCGTCCGCTCCGGGCCGGTGGCGCCAAGCTCGCCGACCAGCGCACCGCCGCCTCGCTCCTTGCCGACAAACCCCTCGATCACTTCACGACCGCCACGAATGAGGCCGCCCGCAAGGATCGCGAAGCCCTTGCCAAGGTCGCCGACGTGGTCGTCGAAATCCTCGTCTCCAGTCGCACGCTCAAAGTCACCGGCATCTCCGGCGACACCTACCAAAGCGTGCCCGACATCCAGGCCACCGCGATCCGCCTCGGCGACTCCGCCATCATTGGTCAAGCCAGCGCCACTGACGTTCTTGGCAAAGACAAGGTTGCCGGTCGCGTTGCCAGCAAATTCGAGGTGAGCGACATCGCCGAGGCCACCGCGCTCGCGTTGATGGAAGACATCACCCTCACGACCGAATAAGCGCCTGATCAAACACCTCCGTATCCGACGCCGCCCGTGTCTTCACACGCGCGGCGTCGTTGTTTAATCCTGATTTTCCCATCAAGCCTCTCTCCGTGCTCCGCGCCTTTTCGCTCGTTCTCAGCTCCGTCCTCCTCGCGATCACCTTTACCGGTTGCGCCACCGCTCCACGCATCGTGGTGCCCTACACGGGCGACCGGGTCGTTGACGGCAACGCCAACCTCGCCGTCGCCCCCGAGCGCGACAAAGCCCTCTGGGACTACCGCATCGCCGCCGCCGCGCTCCGGCGCGGCCAGGCCGACGAAGCCAAGGCCAAGCTCGACGATGCGCTCGCCCGCTCCGCCGCCGCGCTCGCGCCCAGCGACGAAGCCGCGAAATCACGCAAGCTCTTTGGCCGCGAGGAGACCAAGCCCTTCGCCGGCGAACCCTACGAGCGCATCATGGGCAACTATTACCGCGGCCTCCTCTACTGGCGTGACGGCGAACCCGACAACGCCCGCGCCCTCTTCCGCAGCGGTCTCTTCATCGACAGTGACACCGAGAACAAAACCTACGCCGGCGACTGGGTGCTCCTCGATTACCTCGACGGCCTCGTTTCCAAAAAACTCGGCGGCGACGGTTCCGACGCGCTTGCCCGCGCCCGCGCCAGTGCGCTGGCCCAGGGGCGCGCCACGCCGCCCGACTACGACGCCTCCGCCAACGTGCTGATCTTCACCGAATACGGGCCCGGTCCCAAGAAGTATGCATCGGGCGAATACGGTGAGCTGCTCAAGTTCATCGTCGATGATTCCCCGGTCGCGTCCGCCCGTCTTTCGGTGGACGGCCGCGAGATCCCGCTTCCGCCTTACGACGATATTTCCTGGCAGGCCACCACGCGCGGCGGACGAGTGATGGATCATATTCTCGGCAACAAGGCCGTGTTCAAGCAGCGGTCCGAAACGATTGGCGATGTCGCGCTGGTCGGCGCGCTCGGCACGGCCGCCTACGGTCGGAGCAAGGACAGCGCCAACGTGGCGCTCGGACTCGCCGCGATCGGCGTGCTCAGCAAAATCACCAGCGCGGCCACCCAGACGCAGGCCGACGTGCGCTCGTGGGACAATCTTCCGCGTTACCTCAGCTTCGGCGCCGTCCGCCTCCCGCCCGGCGACTATCCGGCTACGCTCACTTTCTATAACCCCGCCGGTCGTGTGCTGACGGGTCTTACTCAGAGCTTCACGATCCACGTGCCCGCCCCGGAGCCAACGGCGGCGGCATCCGGCGTGCAGGATATCGTCCTTATTCGTAGTGAACTGAGGGACTGATTCGAGGGTGCTGTCCGATTGCCTCGTCAGGCGTCGGGCCTTTGGCTCCGTCCCTCCCTCATGAACCCTCACGTCAAAGAAGCCCGCCTCACGCTGGCCCTCGCGTTTCCGATCATCATCGGGCAGGTGAGCCAGATGCTGATGGGTGTGACCGATAGCGTTATGATCGGACGCCTCGGCACCGTGCCACTGGCGGCGTCGGCTTTTGCGAGTGGGGTGTTTTCGGTGTTTTTCGTGATCGGCATCGGACTGCTGTTGCCCGTGGCGGTGCTTGCTTCGCGAGAACACGGCGCGGGCAACGACTCGGCGGGTGCCGTCTGGCTTAAGCACGGCGTGGTGCTGGCCGTGTTGGCGAGTGTTGCCTGCTTGGGGTTGATGCTCGGGATGTCGATGGGGTTCGATTTCATTGGTCAGCCGCCGGAAGTCGTGGCGGCGGCGAAGCCATTTTATGCGCTGATCGCGGTGTCGTTGTTGCCCGCGCTGGTCTTCCAGGCGTTTCGCCAATTTGCCGAGGCGTTAGGACGCCCCTGGGTGCCGATGGCGATCATGCTCGGTTGCGTGGTGCTCAACGCGGTCCTCAACTGGATCTTTATCCATGGGCATCTGGGCGCGCCCGCGCTGGGTCTGGCGGGAGCGGGTTGGGCAACGCTCGTTTCCCGCGTCGTGTCGCTGGTGGTGATCATCGCGTGGATGAGTCGCGCGGACTCTTTCCGCGCCGCCTGGCCAACGACCTGGCTGAAGCAACTCAGCGCCACGCGTTTTCTTGAGATGCTGCGCATCGGCGTGCCGGCGGCATTTATGCTGATGTTTGAAGTAGGCGCCTTCATAATGGCCGCATTGATGATGGGCTGGCTCGGGGCGAACGCGTTGGCGGCGCACCAGATCGCGCTCAGTTGCGCGGGCTTCATGTTTATGTTCCCGCTTGGGCTTTCGATGGCGGTCGGCATGCGCGTGGGGAAGGCGGTGGGCGAGGGTCGCACGGACAGGCTGCGCTCCATCGTATTCGGCGCGCTGGTGATGTCGTGCGTGGTCATGAGCGTGTCGGCGACCGGTTTCGCGTTCGGTGGAACGACGTTGGCGGCCGGTTTTGTGAAGGACTCGGAAACCATTGCATTGGCCGCGCAGCTATTGGTGGTGGCGGCGATTTTTCAATTGTTCGACGGGGCGCAAGTGATCGGCTCCGGGGCGTTGCGCGGGTTGACGGATGTGCGCGTGCCCGCGGCGATCTCGTTCGTTGCGTATTGGCTACTGGCCATCCCGGGTGGCTATGCGCTCGGCCTGCACACGAGCCTGGGCGCGGTCGGCATTTGGATCGGCCTCGCCGCGGGCTTGGCCATTGCTTCCGTCCTTTTGATCGCGCGGTTCGTCCGGCTCACGAAGCGGGGGCAACAAGTAACCTATTAGGTTACTTTGTTTTGGAGCCGGGCGCGGACTTCGTCGAGGGTGAGGCCGTCGATATGCAGGACTTTTTGGCGGGATTTGTCGCCCATGGCCACGGTCACGGCGCGCTTGGGCAGGCCGAGGGCGGCGGCGATGAATTCGCACAATTCTTCGTTGGCGCGGCCTTCGAGTGCGGGCGCGTGGACTTTCACTTTCAATGCATCACCGAGCCAGCCGGCCACCGCGTTGCGCGGGGCGTTGGGGATGGCCTTGATCGCGAGTTTGCAGGAGGCGGCGCTCATGCGCTGATTTCGCAACTCACGCCAGCGCCTCGGCGAGCGCGGCGATGATGTCCTCGGCAGGCTCCGCACCGATCGACAAGCGCAACAGCTCCGGATGCAGTCCGGCGGCGGCCAGCGTGGCGCGTCCGCTTTCGCTGGTCACGAGGTCGTAGTGCGCGAGGTAGATGAACGGACAGATGAGCGAGCACTTCATGCCGAAGCTCGGTCCCTTCGCCATGCGCAGACGGTCGTAAAACTCCGCGACCGGCATATCGACCACGAAGGAAACCATGCTGCCGAGGGCGTCGGGTGAGCGGGCGATCTTCAGGTAGTTCTCTCGCGAGGCAGGGTGGTGCGACCAGTAGAGTTCCTTGATACGCGGATGCTTTTGCAGAAATTCCACGACGACGGGCGCGGACTGGTTGATCTGCGTCATCAGGGCGGGCGTGTCGCCGATCTGGCTGGCAAGCCGCGACACGTCGCGTGAGTAAACCGGTTCCAACGCACCGGGCAGGCGGGCGCGGAACTCCGCCGCGAGCGGACTTTGTGGATTAACGATTACGGCGCCAAGAAGCACGTCGCCTTCACTGGCGGTGTATTTGGTGAGGGAATTTGCCACGACATCGGCATGCGGGAGCACGTCGATGTTGAGCGGCGAAGCGATGGTCGGATCGACGATGAGCAGAATGCCGTGTTCGCGGCACAGCGCGGCGATGGCGGGCAGATCAGGCGTCTGGATGAGGGGGTTGGTCGGCACCTCGGTGATGAGGCCGGCAATGTGGTCGCCTTGTTCGGCGAAAAGCTTTTTGAGCGCGGCCAGATCGAAGACGTCGCTTTGAAACAGGTAATCCTCGGCGGGCGTGTCGGTGAATTTTTGCAGGATCGCGATGGTATCCAGGTAGAGCCAGCCGAGCTGGAGCCAGCGCGTGCGACCTTTTGGCCGTTGCAGGTCCGAGGCGACGCGAAAGGCTGCGGCGATGGCGTTCATGCCGCTCGTCGCGAGGAACACATCGGTCGCGGCGGCGTGTTGATAAAAACGGGCGACATGGCCCTTCACGTTGGCGGGCGCGTAGCCATCGAAACTCTTTTCGTCCTGGGCTTGATCCGGGGCGAGCTCGCCGACACGCAGCAAGTAGTCCTCCGCTTCGCGGGAGGAGAGGAACATGCCGGTGTGTTGAAGGAACGTCTTGGCGCGCGACGAAAGCGTGGCGTCCTCGGGGAAGGTCACGCCGGTGAGAGCGGCTTCGGTGGGCAGGAGCGTGGCGGGTCCGCCGAGATGGATGCGGAGCTGCTCGGCGGCGCGGATCGAAGACGTGAGCCAGATCGCGTGGCCTTCGAGGCCGAGCGTGCGCAGGAGGTGCGCGCCGGCCCGCTTGGAAAACGGGTGCACCACGAAGCGCGGGTAACCCGACGTGAGGTGGCGGGTGATCTCGGGGTTCTTTTCCTCGTAGCCAATCACATCCCGCATGGTGGGCAGGCTCGCGGAGACGCCGTGAAGGCTGGCGGGGATGCGTTGACCGAGCGGGAGGTGTGTAAACACGGACATGGAATGGCGAAATTGGGCTTATCCAACGCCCTCTGGCAACCTCAGGGTTGAAACCGCGCGCCAGACCGTGGAGGTTACGCAATTCATGAAACTCGTCTCCTGGAACGTGAACGGCCTCCGCGCCGTGCTGCAAAAAGGTTTTCTTGAGGACCACCTCGGCGTGAACGGCCCCGATGTGATTTGCCTGCAGGAAACCAAGTGCCACCCGGGCGATGTCCAGCATGTGACCTGGCCCGCCGGCTACACGGCCTACTGGAACGCCGCCGTGAAGAAGGGCTATAGCGGCACGGCCGTTTTCACCCGCCACCCACCGATCAATGTTTTCTACGGCATCGGTTCCGCCGCCCACGACCAAGAGGGGCGCGTCATCACGGTGGAGTTTGCCGACTATTATCTGGTCAACGTCTACGTGCCCAACGCCCAGCACGAACTCGTGCGCCTGCCGTATCGCCAGTCGTGGGACCGCGATTTCCTCGCCTACTTGAAGACGCTCGAAAAGGCCAAGCCGGTGATCGTGTGCGGCGACCTCAACGTAGCGCATGAACCCATCGATCTCGCCCGCCCCAAGGAAAACGTGGGCAACCCCGGCTTCAGCGACGAGGAGCGCGAGGGCTTTCGCGCGTTTCTCAACGCGGGGTTCATCGACACGTTCCGCCACTTCGAAAAAGGCCCGGGGCATTACTCGTGGTGGACCTACCGCGCCGGCGCCCGTCAGCGGAACATCGGGTGGCGCATCGACTACTTCCTCGCCTCCGCCTCGCTCGCGCCGCGCTTCAAGCACGCGTGGATTTCGCCCGAGGTCATGGGCAGCGATCATTGTCCGGTGGGACTTGAGTTGCACACATGAGCAAGCCCGCTCCGTCCGTCAAAAAAACGCCTGCCCCCGGTTCGGCTGTCAAAGCCCCGCGCCGCCGCGCGACCACGTCGCCGTGGGCGAAGGTCCGTCGTTCCGTCATCCACGGACGCGGAGTCATCGCGAGCAAAGACATCCCGTCCGGCACGCGCATCATCGAGTATCAGGGCGAGCGCATCACCAAGGCCGAATCAGACCGCCGCGACTCCGCTCGTGCCGCCCGTGCGGCCAGCGGCGGTGACGGGTGTGTTTACATTTTCGAGATCAACAAACGCCACGATCTCGACGGCAGCATGGCGTGGAACACCGCCCGGCTCATCAACCACTCCTGCGAACCGAACTGCGAAAGCGAGAACGTGCGCGGTCACATCTGGATCACCGCGCGTCGCGACATCGCCAAGGGCGAGGAGCTGACCTTCGACTACGGCTTCGATGTGGAGGATTGGAAACAACACCCGTGTCTTTGCGGCGCGAAACGCTGCGTCGGCTACATCGTGGCCAAGAGCCATCGCTGGCGTTTGCGAAAGCGCATTGCGAAAGCTCGCCGTGTGGTCCGGGTCAAGTAGGCTCCCGCGCCATGGCTGTCTCCGCCGCGCACGAATTAAAAAAAATCTGTCTGCGTGAGCCGGTGCGCACAGTGGCGGTGGCCGAAAGCATGACCGGTGGCCGCGTGCAGGCGGCGATCACTGCTGTGTCCGGCGCGTCGGGCTTTTTTCTCGGCGGACTCACCGCCTACACGCTCGATCAGAAAGTGCGCCACCTCGGCGTGAAGCGAGCGCCCGCCGCCAAGGTGAACGCCGTGTCCTCCGACGTGGCTGCGCAGATGGCGCGCGGCGCGGTTCGGCTCTTTGCCGCCGACGTGGCGGTCGCCACCACGGGCTACGCCGAACCTTCGCCCGAGCACGGCGTCGATGAACCGTTCGCGTATTGGGCGATCGCCCGTCGCGTCACTGCGCGGCGCTGGCACACGGTCACCGGGCGCGTGGTGTGTCCCGGCATGAAGCGCAACGACGCGCAGCAGTGCGTGACCGATGCGGTGATCGCCGAGTTGGTCGCGTATTTGCGCTCAGTTTAATTTCCCCAAATGGCCTTCTCCGAATTCTCCGGGTCTTTCGCGCGCCGCTTCGTGCGTGCGCTGGTGAAGTTTTATTATCCGCGCATCGAGGTCACCGGAGCGGACAACATCCCGCAGTCCGGTCCCCTATTGCTGGCGGCGAATCATCCGAACTCCCTCATCGATCCGGTGCTGCTTGGCATCGCCGCGCGTCGTCCCATGCGGTTGATGGCCAAGGCGCCGCTCTTCGACATTCCACTCGCGGGAAAACTGCTGCGCGCTCTCGGCATGGTGCCGGCCTACCGCGGCAGCGACGACCGCGCCCAGGTGAAGCGCAACCACGAGTCGCTCGCCGCCGCGGCCCGACAAATCGCCGCGGGCCATGCGATGGGCATCTTCCCCGAGGGGAAAAGCCACGACGACCACCAGCTCTCGCTTGTGCGTTCGGGCGCGGCGCGGCTTGCGTTTCAAGCGCTGGCGGCCGGCGCGACGGGACTGAAGGTCATCCCGGTCGGTTTGCATTATGAGCAGAAGGAGCGTTTCCGGAGCGCCGTCTGGATCAAGGTCGGGGCTCCCGTCGATTCCGCCGAATGGCTGGCCCAGAACGGTGGCGACGAGCACTTGGCCATGCGCACGCTCACGGCCGAGCTCAACACCCGGCTCAAATCCGTGGTGCTCCATCTCGACGAGGTGGCGTGGCAACCATTGCTTGAACAATTGGAGGCGCTGCTGCCGGCGGCGGGTTTCAAGCGGCGCGACGCCTTGGACGGCTTGCGCCGTCAGCAGGCGGCGGTAGATGCGATCAATTATTTTCACCGCACGGATCGTCCGCGCGCCGAAGCTGCCGCCGCCCGCGTGCGCGCGCATTCGGAGGCTCTGCAGGCCGCCGGCGTGCCGGCGGATGAGGCCGAACTCGCGCTGCGTGGCGGGCGGTTGTTGGGCTCATTGGCGCTCACGCTTCTCAAGCTCACGACCGGCACGGTGCTGGGCTTCTTCGGGCTGCTCACGCACATCGTGCCTTACCTGATCGTGCGCGTGGTGAGCACGTGGATACCTTCGCCGGGCAAGATGACGCTCGCGCTCAGTCGCTTGCTGCTGGGGCTGCCGGTGTATGGCGCCTGGTATGGACTCACTGCGTGGTGGCTGAGCGACTATTTCGTCACGTGGGTGGTGGTGACATGGCTCGCGCTCATGCCGGTGAGCGCACTGCTCGCGCTGGATAACGCGCGCCGCTGGAAAAAACTATTCCCGTTGCTCCTCGCCCAGGCGCGTTTGCTGGTTCGCCCCCAACGTCGCGCGGAGCTGCGCGCCTCGCAGGCCGCGGTGGTGCGCGAACTGGGCGAGCTTGCGACGGAGTTCCGCGCGATTGTGCCTTCGGAGCCGACGACCGTGGTGGCGGGAACGCGGTATCGTCCGCCGATGTGGCTCAATATCACGGTGGGTGCGACCAGTCTTGCGCTCGTCCTCTGGTTTGGCGCGTGGTTGCTGCGAGATCGTCCGACGGAGTTCTTGCGCGCGGATGCGCCCGAGTTGACGTCGTTGTCCGCCGTGCAATTGGCGGAGCAGATGGAAGGCGATGAGCGTGCACTTGTGGCCGTCATCGATGGCTTGGACGCACTGGAGAAATCTTTCCGTGCGTTCGATGCCGACCTGCAGGCGGGGCGCCGTAGTTACTACACCCAGGCGGATGATGACGAAATCCGCCGGATGCTGGTGACGTTCACCAGCTATCGCGCGGCCTTGCTGCGCACCGTGTGGAAATACCAACGCAATCCCGACGTGAAGCCGGAACCGGCGCGATTGCGCGCGCTTCTGCTGCATTACACGGCGGCGGCGGTGCTCTACGATTATTCGGCCCGTTTTGTGCGCGCATTCGACGGACAGGATATGGCGATCAAAAAGCTCAACGAGGCCGAGCCGCGTTGGGACTTGCAGCCGGGCACCTATAATTTGATCCGCGCCAATCTCGCGAACGCGGAACACCGCCGTTGGTTGGAGACGGGCTGGAAAAATTATCAGGCGACATTGCCGCGCTGGGCGGCCGAGGGACAGACGGCGGGCGAGCCCTATGAGACGTTTCATGCGTCGATCCAGCTCGCGGCAAAGAACACGGCGGCGCTGTCGGGCGAATTGTTTGCCTACAAAGTCGGCACGGCGTTCGCCGACGTGAGCGGCGCGACAAAAGGTGGCTATTACCGGGCGAGCTCGGCGGTTTCGACGCTCATCGGCGACACCAAGATCCGCCAGCCGCGCCATGGGAAATCTCTCATCACGCCTGAGCTGATGGAGCGGTTGCGTCCGCTGTTGCAGCCGGGGGACATCCTGATCGAACGGCGCAATTGGTATCTGTCCAATGCGTTTCTCCCGGGCTACTGGCCGCACTCGGCGCTCTACGTGGGCACGCCGGAGCAGTTGAAGGCGGAGGGGCTGGACAAAGACGTGCGCATCCTGCGCCACCTGGCCAAATACGAAACGGGTGACGCGAGCGGCCACGCCTATGCGATCATCGAGGCGGTCAGCGAAGGCGTGGTGTTTTCCTCGGTGGAACACTCGATCGGCGAGGCGGATTCGGTCGCGGTGCTGCGGCCGCAACTCACGCCGTTGCAAAAACGCGAGGTGATCGCGCGAGCCTTCAGCCATGTCGGCAAGCCTTACGATTTCGACTTCGATTTTTTCAGCGCCGACAAACTCGTGTGCACCGAAGTGGTTTATCGCGCGTTCAACGGGTTGGTTGATTTCCCGCTCGTGGAGATCGTCGGACGCAAGACGTTGCCGGCGCTTGATATCGTGAAGTTTTGGATTTCGCCCGAGGGCGGACCGCTGCTGGCATTCGTGGCTTTTCTCGATGGCGACGAGCGCACCGGCAAATGCGAATGGGCCGGTGCGGCGGAGCTTTCGGTGTCCGTTTACCGGCCCGCGTTGACGTGGTTGCAGTAAAAAAAGAGCGCAGGCTTTTGGCCTGCGCTCTGAAGATGACGTGGACGCCTTGGTTACGGCGAGAGGCTCGTGACGTAATCCACCAGTGGCTTCACATAGGAAGGAATGGGGTTCACGAAGTTGCCGTAGAGCAGCTCGGGCAGGTCGTAGTCGCGGGCGTAGAAGGCGCGGTTGACCGAGTCGCTGCGGGTGATGTAGCCGCTCTTCACGGCGGCACCGGCGAAGAGGCCCTTTTTGTTGGAATAAACGAGCACGGGAACGCTCAGCAGCGCTTGGTTGGATTTCTCGATCTCGGAGGCATGAGGGCCGGCCACCGCGGCGGCATCGACACCGATGTTGAAGCGTCCTTCGAAGAGCTGGCGAGGGGTCTCCTCGTTCATCATCACGTAGATCGTTTCGGCGCTCGAACCGCCCAACTGAAGGCCGAGGCTGGCCTCACCGGCGCGAACCACCACGGGAATGCTCCAGGAACCGTTGGGTTTTTTGACGAGGATGGTGCCGTAGCCTTCCTTCAAACCAATGCCAAAGCTGACCTTTACCTGAGTGGTGATGACGATGGCCTTGGCGCGTTGCAGGACTTCGGCCGGGATGGCGCGGTTGGGGTCTTCCTGGAACTCACGAAGAATCGCTTCGCAGGTTTCGACGCGGGCGATGAAGTTGAAGCGATCTTGAGTGGCGTCCGCCTTAAGCGACGCGACGCTCGCGAGCACGATGAGGAGCGAGAGAAGTTTTTTCATTCTAAGTAAGAGTGGGGAACATATGCGGGAGTTGGGCCTGCATGGAAAGCGTGGAGTGAGGGCGGTTCCGCATGGGGCTTTGCGCATCGATACTTTAGCTGTCTCTTTAAATAGAATCCGGACCTCCGCTTTCTGAGTAGGCCGCCTGCTTGCAGGCGCGGTTCGGAGCGCGAGCAAGCTCGCTGCCTACTGGCGCCTAGTCGAGTTCGCGCTCGGCCAGGTCGTCTTCGTCCCAGCCGAAGTAATGGCCAAGTTCGTGCAGGTAGGTGATGCGGACTTCATCGCAAAACACCTGTCGATCGCCCTCGGCGAAGTCCCAGATATTTTCGAGAAACAGGATGATCTGCGCCGGCATGGGTTGATCTTCGCGCAATTCGGCTCCGTGGGCCGAGCCGGTGAACAATCCTAGAATGTCGTCCTCAAAACCCTCATCGAGCAGGTCTTGTCCGGGCACGTCTTCGAAGTGAACGGGGATGGCCGTGGTGAACTCACGCAATGCGGCCGGAAGCTTTTTTTGCGTGGCATCGACCACGGGTGCGGCGAGGGCGGTGAGCTGGACGAGAGTCATGAATAAACCCATGTAACGTCCGCGGGGCGGTGGCGTCATGCTGGATGTTATCGGATTATTCAAAGTTCAACCCATCATGAAAAGCACTCGTAAATACATCCTTGCCGTTTGCGTTCTCGCTCTCGGCTTTGCACTCCCCTCCATCCGCGCCGAAGATGCGCCGCCTCCCCCCAAGAAAGAGCACGGTCCCAAGGGCGATCCCGGCAAGATGATGAAGGAAAAGCTGGGGCTCACCGATGAGCAGGCTGCCCAGATTAAGAAGATTCATGAAGACGCCCGCGCCCAGCTTGAGAAACTCAGGGAGGACGAAAGCCTCTCCAAAGAAGACAAGATGGCCGAAAGAAAGAAGATTCACGAGGCCACCAAGGCCAAGGTTGACGCTGTTTTGACCCCCGAACAGCGCGAAAAGGCCGAAGAATTTCGCAAGGAAAGGGGCGATGGTCCCGGCGGCGAAAAGGGCCCGAAGGAGGGCAAGAAAAAGAAGAAGCCCGACGCTGAGGAATGATCCCGAAGTCGTTGCGCGAATAAGCCGTAACCCTTCAGTCGAGAGGGTCGCATCGAGGTAATTTAGCGGCACCTTTCAGTGGCTCTCTTCCGGCGAAATACCCTCTGGGTATTCCTTGGTCGTTCGCCTCTGAAATCTGCTCGCCATCTTACCCCGCTACTCCGCCTTCGACTGAATGGTTACGGCTAAGCGCCTGATTCACATTCAAGTCTCTTGACCGCCGTCGGCGTTTATCGCGACGGCGGTTTTTCGTTTTCGACAACCGGCGCGGTGCGCCCACGCTGCGCCGCATGTCCATGACAGCAGCACCTCGCGTGATTGTGATCGGCGGCGGCGCCGCGGGATTTTTTGCGGCCATCGCCTGCGCCGAGGCCAATCCGGCCGCGCGCGTGGTTCTTTACGAGGCGACGGCGCATCCGCTGGCCAAGGTCCGGATTTCCGGCGGCGGTCGCTGCAATGTCACCCACGCCTGTCCGGAGCCGCGCGAGTTGGTGAAACGTTACCCGCGTGGCGGACGCGAGTTGATGGGGCCGTTCAATCGTTTCGGTCCGCGTGACACCATCGCCTGGTTCGCCGCGCGCGGGGTTGAACTCAAAACCGAAAGCGATGGACGCATGTTTCCGATCACGGATGATTCGGGCACCATCGTTGATTGCCTCCGACGCGCGGCGGATCAGGCCGGCGTGAAGGTGTTCATGTCGATGGGCGTGCGCCGCGTCGAACCCGTCGGCGATGCGTTTCAGGTCGAGTTCACCGACAATTCGGTGGCCGACTTCGACCGCGTGCTCATTGCGACGGGCGGCAACAAGGGTTCCGCCGGCCAGATCATCGCCGCGAAGTTGGGGCACACCATCGAGACGCCGGTGCCTTCGCTGTTCACGTTCCACATCGACGACGCCCGCATTCGCGGACTCGAGGGTTTGTCGGTGCCCGCCGCCGGCACCGCCGTGCAAGGAACCAAGCTCAAGGACTCCGGCGGACTCCTCATCACCCACTGGGGCATGAGCGGTCCGGCCATTTTGAAACTCTCCGCCTGGGGCGCGCGCGAGCTCGCGCAGCGCGACTACAAGTTCACGCTGGTCGTCTCGTGGGCCGAGGGTCGCACCGTGCCGCAGGCGTTGGAAACACTTGTCGCCGCCCGCCAGGCGAATCTCAAAAAGCAGATCGCCACGTGGAATCCCTTCGCATTGCCCGCGCGCCTCTGGGAACGATTGATCATCGCCGCCGGCATCACGCCGGAGACGGTGTGGACCTCCGTATCGAACACTTCATTACAGGTGCTCGCCGGCCAGGTCGCCGCGGCCGAGTTTCAGGTTGAAGGCAAGAGCCTCAACAAGGACGAGTTTGTGACTTGTGGTGGCGTAAAATTGAGCGAGGTGAATTTCAAAACCATGGAAAGCCGCGTGTGTCCCGGTCTGCATTTCGCCGGCGAGGTGCTCGACATCGATGGCGTGACGGGCGGGTTTAATTTTCAAGCCGCGTGGACGACCGGCTGGACGGCGGGTCGTGCGATGGCCGGAGTTGCGGTCGCGTAACATGTCGCACCTGCCTTCATACGCAGAGCTTTTGCTGCTCATTCTTCCGGTCTTCGTGCTGATCGGCATCGGCGCGGCCATGCGGCGCGTGCGGTGGCTCACGGCCGAGGCGGATGCAAGCCTGCTCAAACTCGTCGTTAATTTTCTCTACCCGTGTCTCATTTTTGAGAATGTCCTAGGCAACGCCGCGCTTCGCCAGCCGGGTAATCTCTTGCTCGCGCCCTTGGTTGGATTTGTGACCATCGCACTGGGTATTTATACCGCCTATTACGCGGGCCGTGGCATCGGGCTTACGCAAGGCGAGGGATTGAGGACCTTCGCCTTTTCGACGGGCATCTACAATTACGGCTACATCGCGCTGCCGCTGATGGCGGCGCTCTTCGGCAGTGAAAGCCTGGGCGTGTTGTTGGTGCACAACGTCGGCTGCGAGGCGGCGATCTGGACGGTGGGAATTCTCATGCTGGCGGGACTTTCGCTGCGCGAGGGCTGGCACAAGCTGGTGAATGCTCCGGTCTTTGCGCTCATCGCCGCCGTGGCGGGCAACATGCTAGATCTCGGGCGTTTCATACCGGCGGTGGCGACCAACGTCATTCATCTGAGCGCGGCGTGCGCGATTCCGCTCGGTCTTTTGCTGATCGGGGCGACGCTCATGGAGTTTTTCAGCCGGCCTCGCGAGTTGTTCGATGCGCGCGTGACATTGTCTTCCAGCCTGATCCGGCTCGGCGTGTTGCCGGTGCTGTTCTTGTTGCTGGCGAAGTTTCTTCCCTGTCCGGACGACTTGAAGCGCGTGATCATCGTGCAGGCGGCGATGCCGGCGGGCATTCTTCCCTTGGTGATCGCGAAGCATTATGGAGGGCGTCCGCTGACCGCGGTCCAAGTCGTGATTGGCACGACGGTGTTGGGGATTTTTCTGATTCCGCTATGGGTGCGCCTCGGAATTTATTGGGTAAAGGTGTGATCCGCCCGGGAAAAGCGACCGTGATTTGTAAGTGATGGCGGATTGACGGTGAGCGGCAGGCCCGGCTTTCTCGGCGCACTATGGAATGGCTTCTTGATCCGCAAATTTGGATATCACTGCTCACGTTGACCGTGCTCGAGATCGTGCTCGGCATCGACAACATCATCTTCATCTCGATCCTGGCCGGCAAACTGCCCAAGGACGAGCAGCCCAAAGCTCGCAAACTCGGTCTCTCGCTCGCGCTTATCACCCGCGTTCTGCTTCTGTGCAGCATCACGTGGCTGATGAAACTCACCACGGACCTGTTCACCTTGCCGATCATGAACGAGGGCATCTCGGGCAAGGACCTCATCCTGCTGGTCGGCGGTTTGTTCCTGATCGGCAAGAGCGTGGTGGAAATCCATGAAAAGCTTGAGGGCGAGGAAGGCCACGCGAACCCGGTCAAGGGCAGCACCAAGTTTGCCGGTGTGATCGTGCAGATCCTGCTGCTCGACATTGTTTTCTCGCTCGATTCCGTGATCACCGCAGTCGGCATGGCCAACAATATCGGAGTCATGATCGCCGCCGTGATTATCGCCCTGGGTGTGATGTTGGTGTTCGCCGGAGCCATCAGCGACTTCGTGAACCATCACCCGACACTGAAGATGCTGGCGCTGTCGTTCCTTATCCTGATCGGTGTGACGCTGGTCGGCGAATCGCTCGGGCAGCACATCCCGAAGGGCTATATCTACTTCTCGATGGCCTTCGCGTTCGGTGTGGAAATGTTGAACCTGCGCCTGCGGGCGAAGGTAGCGCCGGTCGAACTGCGTTCGCCGATCAAGTGATCGGGTGGACTGAAGGTGGCCTAAGGTAGGGACGGCTCTCCGAGCCGTCCGCGGTCGAGCGGTCTTTTCGCGAGCTTAAGGTCAACCGGACGCCTCGGAGAGGCGTCCCTACCCGAAAACCTCAGGAGATTTTTTCGCCGGTGCGCTGCTCTGCGGCCCAGCGGTAGAGTTCAACGTAGCGCTCGGCGCTCGCCTTCCAGCTAAAGTCCTTGGCCATGCCGTTGGCGCGGAGGCGGGCAAATTCCAGGGCGCGATCATAATAGGTGGCGCAGGCCCAGCCCACGGTGTTGTAGAGCGCGGGGGCGGTGGCGTCTGCGAAGAGAAAACCGGTGCCCTTGACCGTGCCTTCCACGTATTGCTCGACCGTGTCGATGAGACCGCCGGTGGCGCGGACGAGCGGCACGGTGCCGTAGCGCATCGCATACATTTGCGTGAGGCCGCAGGGCTCGCTGCGGCTAGGCATCACGAAACAATCGCTGCCGCCTTGGATGAGGTGGGACAGTTCGTTGTCGTAACCGATATAAACACCGACCTTGCCGGGATACTGGGCGGCGATCCAGCGGAAGGCGTGCTCCAGCCCGGGATCACCCGAGCCGAGGATGGCAAACTGCACGTGCATGCGGCCGACGATGTGCGGGAGCGCCTCGGCGAGCAGGTCGAGGCCCTTCTGGCTGGCCATGCGGGCCACCGCCCCAAACACGGCGATGTGCGGGTCGGGCGCGAGGCCGAGACGTTTTTGCAGCGCGGCTTTGCAGGCTGCCTTGCCCGCGAGATTGGCGGACGTGTAGTTGGCGGGAAGATACTTGTCGGTCGCGGGGTTCCACACGGCGGTGTCGATGCCGTTGAGGATGCCGACCAGATCGCCGGCGCGGAAGCGGAGCACGTGATCGAGACCCCAGCCGCCGGCGGCCGTCTTGACTTCCTCGGCGTAGGTGGGGCTGACCGTGGTGAGCTTGGTCGAGTGGTAGAGGCCGGCCTTCATCATGTTGACCGCGCCGGTGGACTCGATGCTGTCGGCCCGGAATTCGGAGAAGGGCAGGCGGGCGAAGTCGAGCACGCGACGGTCGGCATAGCCCTGGTGCTCGAGGTTGTGAATGGTGAACACCGAGGCGATGCGACCGAGCGGGGTGTCCTTGAGCGTGGTGTTCAGATAAACGGGCAGCAGGCCGGTCGTCCAATCGTGGCCGTGAACCACGTCGGGAATCCAGTCGAGCTGCTGGCAGAGGGCGAGGGCGCCGCGCGAGAGGAAGGCGAAGCGCAGGTCGTTGTCGCCGTGCGAACCCCACGGGCCGGAGTATACGTCGGGGCGGGCAAAGAAGCCGTCATGCTCCAGCAAATACACGGGCACCTGTGAGCCGGGCAGCGTCGTCTCCCACGTGCGCGCCCAATGGGCTTCGTGGCCTACGTCGACACCGAGCGGCTCGGGGCGGGCGGTGCGGGGGCCGTGGACTTTGACGGAACCGTAGGCCGGGCACACGATGCGCACATCATGGCCAAGGGCGGCCAGTTCCTTGGGGAGGGCGCCCGTCATATCGGCGAGACCTCCTACTTTTACAAACGGTTCGACTTCGGGGGTGACGAGAAGAATTCGTAAGGGTCGCACGGGTATCAACAAAGCAATCCTGCGGAGGTTGCCCAGTGAATTGTGACGGAGAAACTGCGAGTAGTAAAAACCCCGATCTTTTGCGGGATCGGGGTTTGGTTAAACGAGAGGACCGCAGGACGGGCCCTGCGTGGGTTCAGACGGTCTTCGGCAGTGGCGCGCCGAGTTCGACGGCGTGCGGGTGATGGCGCTTTTCCTTGAGCTCGCTGTGGCGCTTGCGGAGGAGGCCGTCGAGTTTGTCGATGAGCAAGTCGATGGATTTATAGGCGTCTTCGCTATCCACGGAGGCGACGAGATCGGGGCCGTAAATTTCGATGTGCGCCTTGGCGATAAAATGGGCCTGGGAGGTCTTGGTCTTGTCCAGTTCCACATCGAGGCGGATGCGGTCAATGCGCGGTTCATGGCGCAGAAGCCGGCCGATTTTTTCGTGGATGATTGCCTTCATCGCGTCAGTGAGGTCGAGGTGGATACCGCGAAGGATGAGCTTCGCGCCGATAACTTCCGGAGTAATATGGGGCATACGCGGGCAGGAGATCACAAATGCATGGATTTGTGGCTCCTAAAATAGGCAGCCGGCGCAAATAAATGCGCGGACATCGAGCTGGTTTTGAGTCAGGCCGGTTGCTCCCAATTTTTCGCCCTTTCCAAGGCGCGATCCCAGCCTGTTCGGAGGGCGGCGATTTCGGAGCGCGGACGGATTGGACGGAAGGACGTATCTACAGACCAGTTACGGGCGATCTCGTCGCGACTGGCCCAGAAGCCCGTGGCCAAACCGGCAAGGCAGGCGGCGCCGAGGGCGGTGGTTTCGATGCATTTCGGGCGGATGACCTCGGCATCAAGCAGGTCGGCTTGGAACTGGAGCAGCGGGTTGCTTCGCGACGCGCCGCCGTCCACGCGCAGTTCTTTGAGCGGGAGGCCGCTGTCCTTTTCCATGCATGCGATCAGGTCGGCGGTTTGGAAGGCGATGGCTTCAAGCGCGGCGCGGCAGAGGTGGGCGCGATGGGTGCCGCGGGTGATGCCGACCATCGTGCCGCGCGCATACGGGTCCCAGTGCGGCGCTCCGAGTCCGGAGAAGGCGGGCACGAGGAACAGGCCGCCGGCGTCGGGCACGGAGGCGGCGAGGCGGTCGAGTTCGGCGGCGTCTTTCACGAGTTGCAACTCGTCGCGCAACCACTGGATGGTCGCGCCGCCGATGAAGACGGAGCCTTCGAGCGCGTAGTCGGTTTTGCCGCCGATGCGCCAGGCGACGGTCGTGAGCAGATTATTGCGCGATACGACGGGAGTTTCGCCGGTGTGCATCAACGTGAAGCAACCGGTGCCGTAAGTGTTTTTGACCATGCCGGGCGCCCAGCATGCCTGGCCGAAGAGCGCGGCTTGTTGGTCGCCGGCGATGCCCGCGATCGGCGCACCCGCCGGGTAGAGATGGTGGTCAACGTGGCCGTGGATCTCCGAGCACGAGCGGATCTCCGGCAGCATCGCACGCGGGATGGAGAAAAGTTTCAACAACTCGTCGTCCCAGTCGCCGGTGCGGAGGTTGCAGAGGAGGGTGCGCGAGGCGTTGGTGAGATCGGTGGCGTGGACCTTGCGGCCGGTGAGCTGCCACAGAAGCCAGGTGTCCACCGTGCCGAAAAGAAGTTGGCCGGCCTCGGCGCGCGCACGGGCACCGGGGACATTTTCAAGAATCCAGCGCAGCTTGGTGGCGGAAAAATACGGATCGAGACGCAGGCCGGTTTTGGCGGAGACCATTGGCTCGGCGCCGAGGGCTTTGAGTTGGGCGCAATAGGCCGCGGTGCGGCGATCCTGCCATACGATCGCGTTGCAGACGGGACGGCCGGTATCGCGGTCCCACACGACGGTGGTTTCGCGTTGGTTGGTGATGCCGACGGCGGCGATGGAGCCGCTGGAGAGATTGGCGCGGGCGAGGGCCTCGGCGATGGTGGCGTTCTGGCTGGACCAAAGCTCCATCGGGTCATGTTCGACCCAGCCCGGCTGCGGGTAATATTGGGGAAATTCCTTCTGCGCGACGGAGACGATCTCGCCGGCATGGTTGAAAACAATCGCCCGTGACGACGTGGTGCCCTGATCGAGCGCGAGAATGTAGCGGGGGGAGCTCATGGGGTGGATGAGGCTGCGCGGTGTTTGCAATGTGGCCACTGGCAACCGTGCGCGCGAGGGGAATGTCGGGTGATTCAATCCGACTGGTTTGGGGTCTGGGCCGCTAAATTGAAGACCCCAAGCCTGCGGCATGGCCGGGCGTCGATGCGGCCGGGGCCGCGTCGGTCGATATACGGTCCTTGTGCTGAGGGGGATACAGGTGCAGGGTGGCTGGGTCACCGGGAGTCATGAGAGGAATTTTCCAGCTTCTCTTAATCTGGGTCGGCGTGGTCCTTGCCTCGACCATCCTGCAGGGAGCGGGCGTGCCCATCGAATTGACCGAAGCGGAGCGGGCGTGGGTTCGGGATAATCCGGTGGTTTATTTTGGCTATGATCCGGGTTGGGGGCCGTTCAGCTATCATGATTCGCAAGGAGAGTTCGCGGGAATCGACCGTGAGTTTCTTCAATTGCTGGAAAAGCGGCTGGGGCTCGTTTTCAAGCCCGTGCACTCGCGCTCCTGGCCGGAGGCTTACGCGGGGGCGAAGGCGGGGTCATCGCAATTTTTGGTGAGCACGGCGCAGGAGGCCGGACGTGAAAATGATTTCGTGTTCACGCGTCCGTATAACTCTTTTCCGATGGCGATGGTGGCACGGCAGGATTCGCCGGCGCTGATTTCGCTCGATCAACTCAAGGGTCGGCGCGTTGCGCTGGCCGAGGGCTATGTGGGATCGCTGGCGCTCGCGCGTGATCATCCGGAGATCGAGCGGGTCATGGTGAAGTCGATGAACGAGGCGTTTCTTGCCGTCGCCTCGGGCCGGGCCGACGTGGCGATGACGAATATCGCCAATGCCAACTACATCATCAAATCGCTCGGGCTGGAAAATCTGAAGATCGCCGGCGTGATGCCTTACCTGTTCGACCTGCGTTATGCGGTGCGGAAGGATCTGCCGGTGTTGCGCGACATTCTCGACAAGGGCGTGGCGTCGTTGAGCAGCAAGGATCGCCAGGAGATCGTCGGGCCTTGGGTGGGCGTGGATTACGTGCGGATCGTGCGGTGGGATTATGTGATGCGCTGGGTGGCCGGGGTCGTGGGTGTCGCGGGGGTGTTCATCGGCGTCATGGTATGGCACAACCGGTCCCTGCGCCGCGCATTGGCCGAGCGTCTGCGGGTGCAGCGCGAGTTGGAGGCGACGCAGCGGAGGCTGGAGGAGTTGAACGAGGAGAAAACCGGCTTGATCCACATGGCCGCGCACGACCTGCGGAATCCGTTGAACGGGCTGATGCTGAACATCGAGATCTTGTCGGAGAAGGCCGACCCGGGGAATCGCGAGCAGTTGGATCGCATGATGGTGCTGGTCCACCAGATGATTCACATGATTCGAAACCTGCTGGATGTGCAGGCGCTGGAGAATGGCCGCCGCCGCTTAAAGATCGAGCCGGTGGATGTGATGGAGGAGACGAAGGAAGCGTTGTCGGTCATGCAGACCGTGGCCGAGCGCAAGCGCATCAGGTTGTCGACGCAGTTCGCACGCACGGCACCTTCGGCGCTGGCGGATCGGGGGGCGCTCAAACAGGTGATCAACAACTTGGTGGGCAACGCGGTGAAGTATTCGCCGTTTGATCGCGAGATCACGGTGGACGTGGAGCCTGCGTTGCGGGGGCGGGTTGTGCTGCGGGTGCGCGACCAAGGGCCGGGCATCAAGCCGGACGAGATGCCGCGGCTGTTTCAAAAATACGTGTGCTTGAGCGCGCGTCCGACCGGCGGCGAACAATCGTCGGGACTGGGGTTGGCCATCGTGAAGCAATTGTTGACGGCGATGGGCGGAACGGTGCGCTGCGAAAGCAAGGCGGGTGAAGGCGCGGTCTTCATCGTCGAGCTGCCGGCGGTCACGACCGTCGGCGATTCCAACTGAATCAGTGCAACGCGCTCAGGCCTTCGCGGGCGCGCACTTTGGCGGCTTCGTCGTGTTTCTCGATGGAGGGCAGGGCGAGTCCGTGATTGAACGCGGCGCGTGCGTCCGCCGTGCGTCCGGCGGCGGCGTAGGCGAACCCGAGTTCGATGTGGTGCGGGCTCGTTTTCGGAGCGAGCGCCACGGCGCGCTCGAGGTGGGCGATGGCGCTTGCGACCGAAGCTTTGGGAAGTCCTCCATAAATGATGCGGACAAAGAAGCGCGTGGCGACGCCCAGCGAGGCGACTTCGTGGTGCCAGCGTCCGAGGACGTGGTGCGCCCAATCATAGTCGGGATCGAGGGAGAGGGCGCGTTCGGCCTCTTCTTTGACGAGGCGGGAGTAACGGATCTTAACGCGCGTGTCGCTGTGGATGGCGAGCGTGCCGTGGCATACGGCGAGGGAGAGCACGTTCTCGGCGCTCTTGGGGTTGAGGGCGACGGCGCGTTGGGCGTAGCCGAGGGCGAGCGTGGCGAGGCGCTTTTTCTCCGCATAATTATCGCGGGGCACATCAATGATGAGGTCGTAATATTGGCGGGCGATTTTTTGGAGAATGAACGCGTCTCCGGGGCGGGCCTTGTCCGCCTGCAAAAACAGGGTGAGGGCTTTTTGGGAGTCGAAGTTCCGTTCGGCGGTCGAGGCCTCCTGGATCAACACCTCGGCCGACACGGCTTCGGTCGAAGCCGTGCAGGCGAGTGCGCATGCCAAAAAAACGGCCAATCCGAGGGCGTGTTTGCCAAATAATCCAGTCCATCGCTGGCGCTCTACGAGGGAAGCGAGAAAGGGCGCTGGGCCGGCGTTGCCCTCGGGCGGCACGGGCCGCTGGCCCGCCTCCGCCTCGGTCGCCTTGGCCGAGCACCCTTTCTCCCTCCCGCTGGTCCGGTTTATTTGGCAAACACACCCTAAATGGAGGCGCATGATGGATCGCATGGGGAGGTTATCGTTACGCTCCGAACATGACGGAGAGATGCGCTCAACAGTGGAAAATGCTGAATTCCTTCTGATGACTCAGTCTGCTTGGACCGGCTTTAGACGCAACCCCGACGGTGGGCCGGCGATGGCGAATGACAACGAGTGGGATCAAGAGCGTCAGGAGGGATTGCTCGCGCCGAGCAGGGCGAGTCGGCGCATGAGCGGACGCAGTCCGTAGTAGAGACCGGCGATGATGAACGGCACGCTGATCAGCCACGCGGTGAAGGCATGAATGCCGGCCCAGCCAAAGCGATGGATGAACTCGGAGATCGAGTCGTCTCGAAAAGTGGTGAGGAGATCGCCGATCGAGAAGCGGTCCTCTTTGGCGCCCCAGATGGTTTCGCCGACGCGCACATAGACGAGAATCATCACAAGGTGCAGCGGCGTGAGCAGGTAGTTGATGGCCTGAAGGAGCGGCTGGTTCATGCGAAACCAGAGGCCGACGCCGATATTGAAGGTCGTGGTGAAACCGAGGAAGGGAAACAAGGACACGGCGGTGCCCACTGCAAACGTAGCCGCGACTTTGTCGGGCGTGACGCCCTGCGTGAGCAAGGCGAGGATCGGATCGCCGAGGCGGCGTTTCCAAAATGATCGGCGAGGCTGGGTGTCGGGCATCGTCATGCAAACAGGTTCTTCGCACGTTCAGGCCGTCCACGGATCGCGGCCGAGGAGGAGCTCGCTCAACCGCACCGCGCTCATGAAGGCGTCTTCATGAAAACCGTGGCGGAAATAACTGCCCGCGAAATACGTCTCGGTGCGACCGCGGGCCTGCTCGTTGAGCGTGGGCAACTCAACCTGCGCGCGCATCGCGCCGAGGCTGAAGAGCGGGTGGGTGTAATCGATGCGTTTGATCACCTTTGCCGGATCGATCGCGTCGGGGCGGTTGATGCTCACGATGTAGGTTTCGCGATCGGACACGCCTTGGAGCGGGTTCATCCAGTAATGCGTCGCCGGGCTGATGTGGCCGGAGGCGTCGCGGGTGAGCTGGTAATTCCAGGCGGCGCGGGCGAGCGGCGTTTTCGGGAGCACGGAGGCGTCGGTGTGCAGGGTGGCGACGTTGGCTTGGTATTTGAATTCGGAGAGCAGACGGATCTCGTTGGGCGTCGGGTTGACCAGCAGGCGGAGCGCCTGGTCGGCGTGCGTGGCGATGATCACCTGGTCGAAGCCGTGGGCAACGCCATCGGCGGTCATCACGGTGACGCCGCGTCCCGGGCCGTTGCGGATGACGCGGGTGGCGGCGCGGTTGAGTTGAATCGCGCCGCGGAACGGGGCGATCAGGCGTTCGCGATATTCGCGCGAGCCCCCGTCCACCGTGAGCCACGGGTGCCCGGTGCGGAGCCCCAGAAATCCGTGGTTATGGAAAAACCGCAGCAAACTCGCCGCCGGGAACGACAGCATCAGCTCGGGCGGGGTGCTCCACACGGCGCTGGCCATGGGCACGAGGTAGAGGTCAAAAAAATCCTGCCCGTAACCGCGACGGCGGACGTATTCGCCAAGCGTGATCTCGGTCGTGGCGGGGTCGTCGAGAGCGGCGATCGCCTCTTTGTTGAAGCGACGCACCGTCGCGAGCATCTTGATGAAGCGGAGATTGAAGAGGTTTTTGCGCTGCGCGAAGAGGTGGTTGAGCGAGGAGCCGTTCCACTCGAGTCCCGTGGAGTCGTCGCGCACGGCGAACGACAGGGTGGTTTTCTTCACGGGCACTTGAAGCTGCGCGAAAAGGCGCGTGAGCAGCGGGTAGGTGACCTCATTGTAAACCATGAAGCCCGTGTCGATGGGCACGGGGCGCAGGGTGCCGGGTTCGACCGCCTCGACGGTGTGAGTGTGGCCGCCGACGTAGTCGTTGGCTTCGAAAATCGTGAGCTCGTGGTGGCGGTGCAGGAAATGGGCGGATCCCATGCCGGCAATGCCGGTGCCGATGATCGCAAGACGTGACATAGAAGGCGATTAGAGATGCGGCGCGGAATCGGGCTGGCGAGCGCGCAGTCCGCGTTGTGAATAAAAAAACAGGGTGCGCGACCTTGTTACGGTCGCACACCCTGTCGGATGCCGTGCGCAGACTGGGATGCGGTAACGCGACGTGACGCCGCGTCTGCTTTTTACTTGGTGGTGCCGTGATCCGTATGGCCGGGTTCGGCGGTCGGGGCGGATCGACCGAGTTCGTGGGCGAGCTCGGTCAGATCCTTGTGCGCGGCGCTCTCGGGCTTTTGCGGCAGTTGCGTGTTGGCGGCATTGACCGTGGCCACCGCGATGGCGGCGGCGGCGGGCAACACATGGCGCAACGACGACGCCTGCTCGGGCCGGGCAAGCGTGCTGGCCTGGGCGGCGGCAACCGAGGCTTCGTGCTCGGCGCGCATGCCTTCTTCCAAGATGGATTGCGGCACGTTTTTCAGACCCCAGATCAGGCCGGTCCAGGAGAGGACCTTGAGGCCGTAGTAAGTCGGGTCGATCTCCCACCAGTAGAAACCATTGCGCGTGCAGCTTTGATAGCGGTGGTGGTTGTTGTGCCAGCCTTCGCCGAGGCAGATGATCGCGAGGATGAAGCTGTTCCGCGAATCGTCGGAGGTGTTGTAGCGGCGCTTGCCCATGAGGTGGGCCATCGAGTTGATGCAGGCGGTGCCGTGGAAGAGGGCGGTGGTGCTCACGAAGAAGCCCCACACGAGCATCTGCCAGCCGTTGGTGCCGAGGCCGGGGGCGAAGCGTTCGAGCAACGCGCCGATGCCGAACATCGAGGCGGCGTAGACAAGGGGCACGACCAAGTCGAAGCGGTTGAGCCAGACGAGCTCGGGGAACTTGGCGAGGTCCTTCACCTTGGAGTAGTCGGTCGGGAAGTTCCGGCGCGAGGTGATCCATCCGATATGCGACCAAAGGAAACCGTGAACGTGGGGGGAGTGCGCATCCTCCTCCTCGTCGGAGTGTTGGTGATGATGACGGTGGTGATAAGCCCACCACAGACCGCCGCGCTGGACCGTGGTGCCACCCCACAGTGCGAGGAAAAACTGGCCTGCGCGCGAGGTGCTGTAGGTTTTGTGCGAGAAATAGCGGTGATAGATGCCGGTGACGGCAAACATGCGCACGAAATAGAGAAAGACGGCGGCCCACGCGGCAAAGGCGCTGACGCCGACCCACAGAATGCCGAAGCAACCGAGGTGAAGGATGACGAACGGCATGACGCGCACCCAATCGACCTTGTCGGGTTCGTTGCGCATCTTTTCGGCGCCTTCGGGGCAATAATCGGAGTCAATCCACTGCGTCACGGCGGTGGCCGCACGGCGGAAAAACGAGGGAGGTGAGGAGACGGTATCGGACACAGGCGGATTGGATTAAAGGTAAGGAAGGGAACCTGAAAGACCCGGCGGTGCAAGGCGTGTTTCCCCTAACTCCGTTACAATTGCCGGGACGGTTTCTTGATGGGTTGTTTGAAAATGAAATGCGTTCGGCTCGTTGCTTGCGCCGGATCGTGGCGCGACCTTCACTCCAGCCCGCATGAGTCAAACCACCAGCCCGGCACCGGTTAAACGAAGCGAGATCTTTGGCTGGTGCTGCTTCGACTTCGCCAACTCGGCGTATACGACGATCATCGTCACGGCGGTTTACTTTGTTTATTTCAAAAACGTGGTGATGGCGGGTGCGGCCGAGGCCTCGATGTATTGGGGTGGCGCGCTGGCGGTCTCTCAATTGGGAGCGATCCTGATGTCTCCATTCATTGGTGCCATGGCCGATGTCACGGCGCGCAAAAAAACGTATCTCATGGGCACGGCGATCCTCTGTTCCCTCGCCACGGCGGCGTTGTATTTCGCGGGTCCGGGGGAGCATGTGCTGGCGTTGTTGCTGATCGTGGTGGCGAACTTCGCTTTTGCGCTCAGTGAAAACCTGTGTGCCGGATTTTTGCCGGAAATCAGCACTCCGGAAAACGCCGGTCGCATTTCCGGGTATGGCTGGAGCTTTGGTTATTTCGGCGGATTGCTCTGTCTGCTGCTGGCGTTGTGCGTGATCGATTTCGGAAAAGCCTCCGAACGCACCCCGTGGATATTTGTGATGACGGGCGTGTTCTTCATGCTGGCGAGCCTGCCGACGTTGATCCTGGTGCGTGAACGCGCGAAGCCTCGCACCCTTCCCGCTGGCGAGAGCCTGACGTCGGCCGCGTGGGGCGCGAATCTGCGCTCGTTGCGAGAGCTGCCCAAGTATCGCACGCTGGCGGCGTTTCTGGTGTCGCTGATGTTTTCCACGGCGGGCTTGGTGGCGGTGGTCGCCTTTGCCTCCGGCTACGCGGACGACGTGCTGAAAATGAGCCAGCAGGAGTTCATTACGCTTCTGGTCATCTTGCAGCTTTCGGGAGTGGCGGGCGCCCTGGGGTTTGGGTTTTTGCAAGATCGGGCGGGCGCCAAGTTCGCGCTAGGTCTGGCGCTGGTCTTGTGGATCGGGGTGTGCACGTGGGGTGCGTTTTGCGGCGGGAAAACCGAGTTTTTTATGCTGGGCATGGTGGCCGGCGTGGCGATGGGCGCCTTGCAATCGGCGGGTCGCGCGGTCGTGTCCACGCTCACGCCGGAAGGCCGCAGCGGTGAGTTTTTCGGCTTCTGGGGTTTCTTCACCAAACTGGCCGGCGTGATCGGTCAACCGGTGTTCGGGCTCTTGGCGACCGCGTTTGGTTTCCGCGTCGCGATTCTGGCCAACGCCGGGTTCTTCGTGATCGGCCTGCTTATCCTGCTCCCGCTGTCGCTCAAGCCGCAAACACCGATCACATCATCCGTTGAGTGATCATCGGCACGATCACGCTCCTGATTTCTCCTGCTCCCCGGGGGCGGCTTCATTCTTGAAAAACGTAAGACTTAGTTTAGCTTAGCTAACTATGATCACCGTCAATACCCACGAGGCCAAGACCCGACTTTCTGCGTTGCTTCTGGCGGTCGAGGAGCGTGGTGAAACTGTCATTATTTGTCGCAACGGAAAGCCTGCCGCCGAGTTGCGCGCGATTACCCCGACCACAGCCGACCCCCTGCGCTCCCACCCCGAGCTGGCCGGACGCATTCTCTACGATCCCACCGAAGCCGCCACTGTGGATGAATGGCCGGAGGACGCCCGATGATCCTCTTGGATACCTGCACCCTCCTGTGGCTCACCCTCGACCAAGCCCAGCTCTCCGCCGCCGCGACCATCTGCCTCCGGGAAAACGCCGGGCGGCTTTATGTTTCACCCCTCACGGCTTTCGAGATCGGCCAGAAAACCGCCGCCGGCAAACTGGTGCTGGAGCTGCCACCCGCCCGATGGTTTGCGCGCGCCTTGGAATTGCATGGCCTGCGTGAGTGCTCATTCACCAGCACGATTGCCATGCGAGCCAGTGCCTTGCCCCGCCTGCATGCCGATCCCGTCGACCGCATCCTCGTCGCCACCGCCCAAAATGACGCCTTCACCCTGCTCACGCCCGACCCCAAAATCCGTGCCTATCCCGACCTCCTGACGTTGTGGTAAAACGCTAAACGTCTCTGGGTTTTACGCCCACGAAACACACAAAATGACACGAAACAAAAATCAGGCTCTCCGACTTTCGTGTCATTGTCGGGTTTGTCGTCTCGCTCGGAACGTGTGTTTCGTGGGCAAGCGGATCGAAAGGCGTGTCCGATGAGTTTCGCCACCACCATCGGCAAAACCCGCCACGCCTTCGCCACGCTCGCCGAGCTCATGGCCAAGGCAACGCCGCTCCGCTCGGGTGACGTTCTCGCCGGTCTGGCCGCATCCTCCGCCGAGGAACGTATCGCCGCCCAGCTCTGCCTCGCCGAGGTTCCGCTGGCCCGCTTCCTCGAAGACCTGCTCATCCCCTACGAGCTCGACGAAGTCACCCGGCTCATCATCGACACGCACGATCGCGCCGCTTTTGCGCCCATCGCGGGCCTCACCGTCGGCCAGTTTCGCGACTGGCTCCTCCGCTACGAAACCGACACGCCCGCGCTCACTGCGCTCGCCCCCGGCCTCACACCCGAGATGGTCGCCGCTGTGTCGAAGCTCATGGGCAACCAGGACCTCGTGCTCGTCGCCAAAAAGTGCCGTGTCGTCACCGCTTTTCGCAGCACCATCGGCCTGCCCGGACGTCTCTCGGTCCGCCTCCAGCCCAATCACCCGACCGACGATCCCCAAGGCATCGCCGCCTCCATCCTCGACGGACTTCTTTATGGCTGCGGCGACGCCGTGATCGGCATCAACCCCGCCACCGACAGCGTGCCCGCGATGGAGACGCTCCTTCGCCTCATCGACGAACTCATCCGTCGTTACGAAATCCCCACCCAGTCCTGCGTCCTCGCGCACGTGACCACCGCGCTCGAAGCGATGAAACGCGGCGCGCCCGTCGACCTGGTTTTTCAATCCATCGCCGGCACCGAGACCGCCAACAAAAGTTTCGGCATCAATCTCGCGCTGCTCGCCGAAGCCCGCGCCGCCGCGCTCTCGCTCAAGCGCGGCACGGTGGGCGACAACGTCATGTATTTCGAAACCGGCCAGGGCTCCGCGTTGTCCGCCCACGCGCATCACGGACTCGATCAGCAGACCTGCGAAGCCCGCGCCCACGCCGTCGCCCGTCCGTTCAAGCCGCTGCTCGTCAACACGGTCGTCGGCTTCATCGGCCCCGAGTATCTCTACGACGGCAAGCAGATCATCCGCGCCGGACTCGAAGACCATTTCTGTGGCAAGATGCTCGGTCTCCCGATGGGCGTGGACGTGTGTTATACCAACCACGCCGAAGCCGACCAGGACGACATGGACACGTTGCTCACGCTGCTCGGCGTGGCCGGCTGCAACTTCATCATGGGCGTCCCGGGAGCCGACGACATCATGCTCGGCTACCAATCGACTTCGTTTCACGACAGCCACTACTTGCGCCAGGTCTTGGGGTTGAAACCGGCTCCCGAGTTTGAGCAATGGCTGGAAAAAATGCGCATCGCGTCCGACGGCTGCCGCCTCCTTTCGGTGGACGGCAAACACGCGCTGCTTGCCGGCCCGGAAAGGCGGGAGCCCGGTGACGAGTGAAGAAGCCAGTCGGACGTTCCCGCCTGTCGGTATCCGCACAAATGCAACATTTTGGTATAACAAAGTATAGGATTCCCAAGTGGACAAAAACCAGTTTGATGCCCGGACCCCTATGCTTACTCCGACTGCCGGCCCCGTCCGGTGCCTTGGAGGATGCGTCCCACGTTACCCATGATCCCTTCCCCTGACGTCCGCTCTCAAGACACGCCCTGCGAACTCGGCGTGGTTTCGTCTCGGTTTAAACAATTGCTGCGCCATGAAGCGCACCTTCCGCAAGGTGCGAAGGAGCTTCTCGTCACCCATCTCGCCGTAATCGAAATCATGGAGGCAAAGCTTGGAACCGACGAGATTCTGCCGGGGGAATTTGAGGAGTTGGTGCGCAACTGCCATAACTTGATCAACGAAGTGCAGCGGCTCCATCTGGCCTCCCACCTCCGGCACGCGTCGCTCGCCCCGTTCTAGGCCGTTCCGGCGTCTTCATCCTTTAACGAGCATGGAGCGCCCCGATTCCACGCTGATCGTTCCCGCCATCAAGGCCGGTCGCGATCCGTGGATCGGGCTGCGGCGTTACACGGACGCACGTATCGCGCTTGGGCGCGCCGGCGGAAGTCAGCGCACCGATTCGGTTCTCGATTTCCGGCTTTCGCATGCCCGCGCCCGCGATGCGGTCATGGCGGTATTTGATTTGGAAGGCGTTGCCACCCGGCTGGGCGAAGCCGGATTTGCCACGCATCGCATCATCACGGGTGTGACCGATAAAACGACCTACCTCGCGCGTCCCGATCTGGGGCGCCGTCTCGCCGATACGTCGCGTGCGGAACTTGCGTCTCTCGCGCCCGCGTGGGGACCGCGTGATCTGGTCATCCTCGTTTCCGACGGGCTGGCGGCGCAGGCCGCCGAACGCCACGCGGTGGAAACCGTCACGCGTCTCGCCGGGCATCTCTCCGCGGCGGGTTGGACGCTTTACCCGATTCTGCTCGTGCCATTCGGTCGCGTGAAGCTGCAGGACGAAGTCGGCGAACTGCTCGGCGCGCGCCATGCGCTCATGCTGCTGGGCGAACGTCCGGGGCTCGGCACGCCCGACAGCCTCGGCGCCTACCTCACGCATCAGCCGTGTGCGAGTTGCTCCGACGCGGATAGGAACTGCGTCTCGAACATCCGCCCCGAGGGTCTCCCGCCGGTCGTCGCCGCGCGGAAGCTCGCGCATTTGCTCATCGAGTCAGCGCGTCTGGGTGTGAGCGGGGTCGCGCTCAAGGATACCGAGGCGGCCGGGGGCATCGGCATTTAAGGCATTTTAAAACCTGTAGCCGTTTCCAAAATTCCCTGCCCTCCCGGGCAGGGCTACCTTGCCGGACGTAGCCTCGCTGCGGAAGCAGCGGGACGCCGTAATGCTCACCAGTCAAAGTCGTCCTGCGTTGTCAGGCCCTTCACGAGGATGTTTTTCTCGGTGAGGTAAAAGCGCGGATCGTCCATGGAACCGGCGACTTCGAAGCCGATGCCGAGCACTTTTCCGCCCATGTCGATTTCGTTCTTGGTGAAATCGAGGTCGAGGTGATCGGAGGTGACCGTGAGGGGGCCTTCGATGCGCACGTTGCGCAGCGCAAGCTTGGTCGGCGAGGCAGTGAAGGCGGGCACGTCAAAGACCTTGAACGGCACTTGCAGGATCACGCGTTTTTTCACGAGTGCGGCGATCTTGCGGAGGAACACGACCTCCTGCTCCAAGACCAGCCGATCAATGCGCGCACTGCCGTCGAGGGTGCTCACGGAGTCGCGCCAGTTGGCCGTGCCCTTGATCGTGACGTCACCGCCGCTGAAGGCCGGGGGCAGCGTGCGCAGCGTTTCCAACGGCGAATCCGGCAGCGCGGGACTCGCGGGTATAAGCACCAAGGGCGCGGCGCCCGCGCGGAGCCAGCCGCCGATATCGGTGAGCTGGAAGCTCCACGGCTGACGTCCGCTTGCAGACTCAAGGTGCAGCTTGAGGGTGGTCTTTTCTCCGGCGGAGGCGGCGAACTTCACGGTATTTGGCAGGCCGTCGCGCAACGTGGCGGTGACCGCGATGCCGGTGAGTGATTGCGAGGGTGAGAGCGCTACGCGGGCGATGTCGGCCTGCACGTTCAACGCGGGCAGAGCGAGCACGGGGATCGCGGTGGCGGGAGGCGGAGCGGTCGCTGCGGGTGGCGCGGGCTTGGCCGGCGTGGTTGGGGAGGCCTGGTTCCACGCGGTGATTGCGGGCGCGAGTTGGGTGACCCATTCGGAGAAATCAATCAGCGGGGAGCGAAGATTGATCTGCGTGGTTCCGTCGGTGAGGCGGTGGGCGTCGAGTTCGAGTGAGCTGTGGCCGATCACGGTGTCGCGCACCTGCACGCGGGCGATGCCGGTCATGAGGTTGAGGGCGGGGCGTTGATCATCGCTAAGATCGGCTTCGACGCGGGTGCGAAGAGGGGAGGCGACCAGGCCTTCGGCGTTGAGGATCGCCGTCGCGCGCGCGGGTGAGGCGGGTGTGCGCAGCGTGTAGTGCAGGTCGGCGAGGAGCTTGGCGGGCAGGCCGACGGATTTGTGCCAGCACAACTCCGGCACATCGATCACGGTGTGGGCGAGGTCGAATTGCGGGTGGAGTTCGAGCGCCTGAGCAGTCAGCGAGTAGGTCGCGTCAAGGGTGGGCGTTCCCTTGAACCACGGGGTGATGGCGAGGTGGGCGGGTCGCCAGCTGGCTTTGCCGGTGGCGTTTTGGCCGGAGACTTCGGCGGTGAAGGCGAGTGCGGAGGGGCCGACGCGCACGGTGGCGGGCAACAACGACGGCGGCGCGACCACCTGGCGTGCGCTGAAATCCAGCTTGGCGTGCAGGTCGGTCGTCAGCTTGGCCGGGTCGAGAGGAGTCGAGGCGGTGAAACCCAGCGTGGCGTTGCCGGCGAGGCCGGTGAGGTCGAGGTCCGCGGGGAGGGAGATCCACTGACGGGCGGCTGGAATCAGGGCGGGCAGGCGGGCGAGATCGACATTCATCGCGCCGCTGGCGGTGGCGGCGCGCTGGGGTGCAAGCGGAGTGCTGACCGCGAGCTTGAGGTCGGTGAAGGCGATGCCGTCGGTCGAGGCGCGGTCGAGGAGCACGTCGAGGCGGTCGAGGTCCCCGGAAATCGCGAGGCGGGGCACGGCGAATTCGGGGCATTGGGCGAGACGCAGGCCGAGGTCGCGCAGGCCGGCGGAGAGCGTCAGCGCAGAAGGCGGGGGACTGGTTCCGGTCGCGGTCGGGGTGAGGAATTCGGCGCGCAGATCGAGCTTGTCGAGGTGTCCGCGGACTTGGGCGTTGTTCAACGCGGCAGGTTTCCAGGCGGCGGGCACGCGGGCGTAGGCCCAGTCGAGGGGCAGTTCGCGCAAGGTGAGTTGCATGCCGCTGCGGCCGGCGTCGCTGAAATCGATGCGGGCATCTTCGATGAGCAGAGTCGGGCCGGCGAAGTCGGCGGACACTTTGAGTTTCTCAAGACGCAGAGGGAGAATCTGCGCGGAGGCGGCCATCAAGAGGTGTTTGACGGGAAGGTCGGCGGCGAGCAGCGGGTTGGCTTTAATGCGGCCGCTTTCGGCTTCGACGCGCATGCCGGCTTTCAGCTTCATGAGGTCGAGGCTTTGCGCGTAAGGATCGGCGGATACCTCCAGGTTGACGGCGAACGTGAGATCGAGGGCCGAGGCGGGGATCGCGGAGTTCTTTAACGCGGCGAGCGAGAGTCGGTCGGGCCGGAGGTTTTTCAGCTGGAGGGAGACCGAGACGCGGCGTGACGCCGGGTCGAACTTCCACACGGCGTCGACCGGGATGAGCTCTTCTCCGATGCGGACGACGGCGGCTTGGGTGCCGGTGAGCGTGTTAAGCGAGGGATCGATCCAGGGAAGATTGGAGAAGCCCAACTCGGCGGCGGTTTCGAGGCGTTCTAGACCGATTTGGGCGAGGTCGTCGGCGGCCGGAGCCACGATGGTTTGCAATTCCGGTCCGAGCAGCGGGAGGAAGTCGGAGGCATGCCAACGCTCCAGCTTGAGGGCGACGCGGGCGCTCGACGCGCCGGCCGTGGAGGTGAGGGCCTGCGAGGAGTTGAGTTCGGTGCGTTCAAGCGCGAGGTGGGCGCGACCGCTCACGAAGTCGAGTTGTTCGATGGTCAGCCGCTTTTTGCCGTCCAGCAGACGGCCGGTGAGCGTGAACGAGGTGATGGGAAACGGATGGGCGAGCCAGCGGAGGCTCGGGCCTTTGGGCACGACGTGGCCCTGGCCGGCGACGATGCGCCAGCGGGCTTCTTCGAGCGTGTCGGGCCAGCGTCCGCGCAGGTGGAATTCGGCACGAAGCGGGGCGGCGAGTTCCGGGACGGGAAAACGGCGGAGTAGCGCAAGTTGCCAGCGCGCCTGCACGAAGTCGGGCACGACGATTTTCACGTCGGCAAGTTTCGTGGCGGCTTCGAGGTCGGCCTCGGCTTCGATCGCGAGCAGCTCTTGGTTGAACGTAACTCCGCTACGGGTGGAGACGTGCAGGGGCGGAAGCCCGGTGGAGCGATCGCCGGCGACTGCGAGTGTGACCGTGGTGTCGGCCAGGCCGATTTCGGCGGCTTCCTCGGTCGTCAGGGTGATCCGACTGCGGAGGTCGGGCGGCAGCCATTCGATCAGGCGGACGAGCGGGACGGCGGCGAGTTTCAGTTGTCCGCTTCCGGAAATGGCGGTGCCTTGCGTCTGCCAGGTGATGCCGGTGCAACTCAGCGCGAGAGGACCCGCCTCGGTCGCAAAGGGCTCCAGTTGTCCGCGCGCGCCGTTGTCCTCGGCGCGAAAGGCGATGCGCAAAGGCGTCACGGTCAGCGGGCGCGTCAACAACGCGGGTTGGGTGACGGTGAGCGCGGTCGTCTTGATGAGCGCGGAGGCGGAGTCGAGGTGACGTTGGAACGGGTCGCCGCGAGCTTCGATTTCGACCTCCACACGCCCATCGATCACGGGCAGGTCGGTGCGGCCCAGCAGGGCCAGCCAGCCGCCGGGCGCACAGTCGTTGACCTTGAGCGAAACAGTCGCGGGTTGTCCGGTCGCAAGACGGCTGGCGGCGACCGTGACACGCGCGGCCGGGGATGCGGCATCGGGGGCGGCGTTGGCGTTGAGTTGAAAGCGTCCCAGCCAGTCGCGAACGAGATCGAGGCGGCCTTCAAATTGCACGGAGCCGGAGCGGTTTTTGGCGCGGAGATCGAGCGAGCCTGCAAGATCCAGGCTGCCGGCTTTCGGCTGGCCGAGGGAGAGCGTCACCGGCCCGGTTGCGACTTCGGCGACCACCTGCCCGGGCGGCAGTTGCAGGTGCGTGCGGGCAATGGTCACCGACAACGAACGCCCCTCGGCGGGCAGCATGTTCGCTGGAAGATCGGCGGGCGTGAAGGCCGGCGCGGAAGGACTCGGTGTGGTCGCGGGAAAGGCGATGAATTGCAGACTCCCGCGCTCATCGACGCGCAGGGTTCCGCCGGCTTCTTCCAATCGGATGGTTTCAGGTGCGAGCCGGGCGTGCACGAGATCGCCGAGACGCCATTGCACGTTCAGTTTCTTCAACGCGAGGGCGTCGGGATTCGCCGGGTCGCCGAGTCGGATTTCAGCAACATTCATGTGCGCGGTGAGATCCGTGTGGAGGCGCAACCAAGGCGAACGCAGGTGCAACTCCACGCCTTGCGCGCGGGCGCGGTGGGAAACGAGGGCGGCCAGCGGGTGCAAGGGCCAGCCCGGCCAAAACAGCGTGATCCCGGCGATCACGGAAATCGTCAGCGTGGCCAGCCCGAGCCGCTTCCATCTGCGGCGACGAGTAACGTCGGCGGGCGCGATCGCGGTATCGGGGGATAACACGGCCATACGATAAGGAGATTGACCCATATCCGAGTCAGGCGTAGTCCGGCAAATGTAAAAATTGCGTTAACCCCAACCTCTTACCCTCGCAAAAATGAAAACCTCACTCCGGCTCATTAAGCTTTTAGCGGTGATGGTCGGCCTGCCGGTGGCGGGCCTTTTTGGGCAGATTCACTATTTGGAAAACTCTCCTGTATCCGCCGCCGGAGATTCCGCTGCGGATTCCTTCGAGTCGGGTGGTCAGCTCAGCAACGAGGAGTTGTCACGGGAGTTTGAATCCGAGTCCTCGGCTCCGGCGGAAACCACGACCACCACGACGACTCCCGCGAGCTCCGGGGGAAGCACCGGCACGCAGCGGCAAACCGGCGTCGAAGTGACCGGCGGCACGTTTGAAGTGCAGGGCCAGGAGACCGACATCTATACCGTCAAAATCCCCTACAGCCGCCGGTTGAACGAACGCGCCACGCTGGAACTGGCGGTGCCGTTCTCCTTCTCGAATTATAAAAAAGCGATCGGTCCCAGGGACGCCAAGGCCTACGGGGTCGGACTCAACGCCGGTTACGCATGGCAGGCCTTTTTGAAAAAGGACAACGTGCCTTATCGTTGGAAGCTGACGCCCTCGGCCGGCCTGTATTACCGCGATTCCAACGACATGAATGTCGGTGCTTGGGTGTTCAGCACTGGCTTTTCCAGCTCGTTTGCCTGGCAGTTTTCGCCGGGCTGGGTGGTGAACGTGGGCAACTCCATTTCGTTTGCCTGGAACAACGGCATCCAAAACTACCCCGATCCGATTCGTGACGACCAGCAGACGCTCAAAAACGGCATTCAGCTCTATCGCATGATGGATCGCTGGACGGTTTACGGCTACGTTACCCACACGCAGGCCCTGAACGATATGATCGTGGATTCTTATCGCACCTACGGAGTTGCCGCCGGCTACAAGCTCACCAAGACCCGCACGCTCAAGGCCTCGATCTATACGGAAGAGGGCAACGGCGAGTATAAGGCGGTTCACGGCACCTTGGGCACCAACTGGCAGTTCTGATTATCAAACGTGACCGCTTTCATGGTTGGTCAAACTGCGCGTTGTCTGGTCCTGGCCGGTCTGCTGGCCGCGGGTGTCCGCGGCCTTCAGGCTGCGGATTCCGTGAGTAACACGCATCGTCTGGAACTCGCCAACGGGGAGGTGCTGGTCGGCTCCGTGGTCGCGGAGGAGGAGGCCTTGATCGTGTTTCGATCACAGACGTGGGGAGAGGTTCGCGTCCCGAAGGCGGGAACACGCTTGAGCGTGATCGCGGCGCCCTCGGCGGAGCCGGTCGCGCTCGCTCCGGGCTGGGTGAAAGCGCAGCCGACCACGGAGGCCGCCCCGCCGGCCACGGCACCGCTGCCTGCCGAGGACGCGACCCCGGTCGTCACCGCGCCTCCGAAGGCGAAGTGGCGCAAATCCATCGAGGCGGGCTACACGTATCAATCCACCGGGTCGCTCGTCTCCACGCATTCCACGTATGCGCGCGCCGAGATCTCGCGGGAAACCTCCACCGGTCAGGGCTCCCTCGAAGGCCGCTACCTTTACGGTGAGCAAAATTCGTTGCGCAACACCGACAAGCTCGATGTCGCCTTCAAAGTGCGCGAGCGAATCAAGGACCGGCTGAATGTGCGCAACAGCCTGAGCTACAGCTACGATTACCTGAAGGACCTCTCGAACCAATTCGAGGATGTCATCGGTCTCAGCTACGAAGTGATCAACACGCCCCGTTTGCGTTACGCGATCGGGCCGGGCTTCGCGGTTCAATATGCGGAGCCCGCCTTGGGCGAGAGCGGCTTGAAATATCTGGGCGATGTGTCCCACGAGTTTTCATGGCAGATCGTGGACCGCATCAGTTTGAAAAACACCGCCAGCGTTCTCTACCGGTCCGACCAGCTTGAGGATCACCGGCTGCGCTCCAACTCGGTGCTGTCGGGTCAGGTCACGGAAAGCGTCAGTGTGAACCTGCGCTACGAATACGAGTATGAGGCCATTCGCCCGGTCGCCTCGGGCCGTTCCGATCATCGTATCTTCACCACGCTCGGTTACGTGTTCTAGACCGCGCTGGCCGGAGGGCGGGCGCCGTTACGTTCACCACAAAGGCACGGAGGCACCAAGTTCTCACAAAGATCGCCTCGGTGGATTCTTCTCCGTGCGATCTTCGTGTCTCTGTGCCTCTGTGGTGAAAATTTAGGTCCGAATCGATCGACTTTAAGGGAGTAGTGCTAGGTCGCCAACCTGCGCCTGAGATTGTCGCACACGATGGCCGCCGCCACGCCCGCGTTGAGCGATTCGGCGCCGCCGTATTTGGGAATCGTCACGAAACGCGTGACGGCCCGGCGCACGCCGTCCGACAAGCCGCGACCCTCGCTGCCGATCACCACGATGGCGTCGTGCAACATCGGCAACGCATGCACGTCGTCGCCGCCGAGATCGCAGCCGAGCACGGGCGCGCCGGCGGCGGCGAGCGCGGCGGGCAGGTCGGCGGTGAAGGTCTTCACGCGCGCGAAGGAGCCCATGCTGGCGTTGATTACCTTTTGGGAAAACAAGTCGGCGCAGTCGGGCGAGAGCACCACGCGGTCAAACGCAAACCAGTCGGCCACGCGCAATAACGTGCCGACGTTGCCCGGATCTTGAATGCCATCGAGCGCCAGGGTGAGTCCGCGCGCGAGGCCGCCGGCGGGCAGCTTGGGGCGGGTGATCTTGCCAACCGCAAATACCTCCGACGGCGTGGGGAAGTGGCTGATGCGCGCCATCTCGTCGGTGGTGATTTCGGTGCGCGCGATCTTGCGCGGTCCATCCCATGCGGCGGTCGCATAGATTTCGCCAAACACCACGCCGGCCGCGAGCAGCTCGGAGACGACCTTGGGGTTCTCGACGACATAAAGCCCTTCCGCTTCGCGGGTCTTTTTTTCGCGCAGCGCGCGCAGGCGGATGAGCTGGGCCTTCGTCAACATGGGCCGATCAGAGAACCCCGCGCCCGATCAAAGGCAAAGCAAACGCACGCGCTTTCATTGCGCTGCGCTTTTGGTTTTGCGCCAGATGCGGCCGGGTGCATTCATCCTGCCACTCCATGAACGCCCAGACCTTTTTCCGCACGATTGGGTTTTTGATCATCCTTTTCCTCGTGGTTTTCGTCAGCATCGAGAACACGCAGCCGATTGATTTCCGGTTTTCGCTGATCGCCGAAAAGCCCGTGCGCGCCTCGGCCGCCATCATCTACTTTGCGATGTTCGCGGTGGGCGTGGTCGGCGGCACGTTGCTGCACAATTCCGGCAAGGGCGGCGGCCGTGGGGGTGAGGGCACCGGCAAGAAGAAGTAAATGCGTCGCGGCCAGTCGCGCGCCTTTTTCACGCTAATGAGCCCCGCCGTTTCCCCGCTGCGCTGGGGCATCCTGAGCACCGGTCGTATCGCCGGTGTGTTTGCCCGCGGTGTCGCCGCTTCGCAAAACGGCCGTCTCGTTGCCGTCGGCAGTCGTTCGCTCTCGTCCGCGCAGGCGTTCGCCGCCACGCACGGGATCGACACGACGCACGCGCATGGCAGCTACGAGGCGTTGCTCGCCGATCCCGAGGTCGAGGCGGTTTACATCGCCACGCCGCATCCGCAGCACCTTGAGTGGGTGATCAAAGCGGCCGCAGCCGGTAAACACATCCTTTGCGAAAAGCCGATGGGGGTGAACCACGCCGAGGGTCAGGCGATGGTGCAGGCCGCGCGTAGGCACGGTGTCGTTTTGATGGAGGCGTTCATGTATCGCTGCCATCCGCAGACGGCAAAAATCGTCGAGCTCATCCGCTCCGGCGCGCTCGGCACGGTCGGTTTGGTGCAGGCGACGTTCAGTTTCAAAACCGACTACAATCCCACGTCCCGTCTGTGGGCCAACGACGCGGCCGGCGGCGGCATCATGGATGTCGGTTGTTACGCCGTGTCGATGGCCCGCCTGGTCGCGGGCGCGGCGGCAGGGCAATCGTTTCTCGACCCGGTCGCCGTCACGGGCGCGGGCGTGCTGCACCCGGAGAGCGGAGTCGATGCGTATGCGGCGGCCACGCTGACGTTTTCCAACAACGTGATCGCCCAGGTGTCTTCCGGCGTGGGGCTCAATCAGGAAAATGTCGTGCGCATCTATGGCAGCGCCGGCTGGCTGCTCGTGCCATCGCCTTGGGTCATCAATCGCGAGGGTGGCAACTCGAAGCTCATCCTTCACAAGGAGGGTGCGCCTGCCTCCGAAGAAATCGTGATCGATGCCGCGCCGCTCTACTCGCTTGAGGCCGACACGTTTGCCGCCGCCGTGCGCGCGGGATTGCGCGACGTGCCGCAGATGAGCACCGAGGATACGTTGGGCAACCTTGCCACGCTCGACCGGTGGCGCGCCGCCATCGGACTGGTTTACGAGCTGGAGAAAAACGGAACCACGCCGCCCTTGCCGAAGTGAGCGACTCGGGCTAGGTGTTGGCGTCATAAAACGCCTTTCCGCCGTTTGCCTGGTGTTGGGATTGCTGGCTGTTCTTGCCATGCCCGCGTGGGCGGCGACTCCCGCCGCCTCAACCACAACCGTAGAGACTGCGCCGGCGGACAAGTCCCCGGTCGCCGCGATCAGCAAAACGGTCGCCGTCGTAACCGGAGTCGCCATTTCTCCGCTCCTCGGCACCGGCGCGCTGGGTATCTACGAAAATCTGTCCGCCAAGACCGAGGCCGAAAAAGCCGCGCTGCCGTGGTATGCGCAGTGGTCGTTTATTTTGCCGGCGCTCGCCATCGTCGGCGTGTGCGCCGCCAAAGATTCGCTTGGAGCGATCCTGCCGCCCGGCATGAAAAAGCCGCTCGATGTGCTGGAGACCATCGAGAACAAGGCCACCGGTCTCGTCGCCGCGGGCGCCGTCGTGCCGTTTACGATGAACTCGTTGTCCAAGATGATCGTCGCGCACGGCTCGGCGTCGCCGGTCGTTGAATCCACCGGACTCGCCTTCATCCACGTCGGGGCGATCGATGGTTCGTGGTTTCTGAACCTGCTTACGGTTCCGTTTGGCATCGCGATTTTCGGCCTGGTCTGGATGGCCTCGCACGCAATCAACGCGCTCATCCTGCTCAGTCCGTGGGGCGCGATTGACGCGGCGCTCAAGGGCGCGCGCACCGCGTTGCTCGGCCTGATCACGCTCTCGGCCACGCTCAATCCGTGGATCAGCGCGGCGCTTTCGCTCGTCATCATCGTGGTGGCTTACTTGGTCGCGGGTTGGGCCTTCCGCCTCACGATTTTTGGCACGGTGTTTTCGTGGGAGTTTCTCACGGGCCGCAAGCATCGCTTCAAGCCGGCCGACAAGGAGAACAAGCTGTTTTCCAGCAGTCAGCTCACCAAGCAGGGTGTGCCGATGCGCACTTACGGCCGGTTGATCAATGAGTCGGAAAACGGCCGCCTCACCTTCGCCTACAAGCCGTGGATGGTGTTGCCCGAGAAAACCGTGACGGTGACCTTGAGCACGCCGTCGGTGGGCAAGGGATTGTTCTTCTCCACGATCCGTGACGCCGAGCGCACGGCCTTCGTGTTGCCGCCGCGTTATCGCGGACACGAAGAAGCCGTGGTGCGCATCTACCGTCTCGAAGGCGGAGTGCAGGACGCGGGCTTGCTGAAAGCGTGGGGCACGCTCCGCGAACTCTTTGGCGGCGTCGCGGCCAAGGCGCAGGTGGTGTGATTCGCTATCCGTGTAGGCTGCGAGCTTGCTCGCGCTCCGAACCGCGCCTGCAAGCAGGCGGCCTACTCTGAAAGGGGGCATGGCGTTTACTTCGATGAGAATTCCCGCGGTCTTGATTTCACGGTCGCGGGAAACGGCACGCCCCACAGCGACGGCGTTTTCTGCACGCCTGTGGGCGCCTCGGGTGCGAGGTGTTGATAGAGATCGTCGGAGCGCAGGCTGCATTGCAGGCGACGCTGGCCTTTTGAATCGATCTTGGGGTTCATCACGATGACCGCGTGGGTGAACGGTGGCGCGTCCTTGATCGCCTGCGCCTGTTTCCGGGCCTCGCGATAAGTGAGCGACCGATCTTTGATGACCGCGTCCAATCGCTCCAGGTCGGCGCGCGTGACCGGACCCCAGAGCCTGCGCCAGGCGTCCGGATCGATGCGCGGAGCCACGATGTTGACGAAGCGTTTTTCGTCTCCCTCCTGCACCCAATAACCGACTGCCAGGATGAATGGCTCGGTGATGTCGTATTGGCGCAACGCATCGCCGAGATCGACCGGCGTGCGATATTTCGCGGCCTTGGGATTCACGGGGACGCCGCCGTGGCGAAGATTGGCCTCCGCGGGGATGTCCCACTTTTGCGTGTAGCCGGGCGGGGCGTAACCGTCGAAGAACGTGTCGCGTATCCAGGTTTCAAATGCGAGGCCGTGTTGCTGAACCTCCTGCGCGCGCAGGATTGACGCGCACGATAAAAGCCAGGCAAGGACCAATCGGGCCAACAAACCTCTCGATTGCATCATGTCAGGGTGCAAGGGCGAGGGAGCCGGGCAAGTTTTGGTTGGCCACGCTCATGCGTGCATGAGATTGAGGGAGCGTTTGCCTCTTGATGAACGCATCTCCTTTCCGGCGGTTTCCTGCCCTGGCTCGCACGCGCGAGTTGCTGGCCAAGGACGGGCTTTATTCCCGCCTGCACGCCTTGCAGTTCAAAGACACGGCATAATCGCCTACTTTGCCGCTTTGTAGCGCACGATGCCGCTGTCGGTGCCTTCCGACGAAACATAGATCGTGCGGCTGTCCGCGCCAAAGGCCACGCCTTCGGCCTGGGTGAGTCCGTGGGGCGGCAGCACGACGGGCGGGCGCATCAAGGCGGCTTTCCATGGTTCGTCCTTCTGTCTTTGAAATATCAATACATCGCCATAGCTCACGACCACGGCGGCGGAGCCATCGGCTGCGAAATCCATGCCGGTCGGCTGGGCGCGGTAGCGGCCTCCGGGGATGGGCAGCAGGCGCTGGCTCGCGGAGGGCTGGGGAATGAAGGAGTTGGGTATCTGCGCCACCGGCATGGCCGCAGGGACGACTCCGTCGGCCGGCGGACGCAGCGGCAGCGTGTAGAGTCCGTGGGGCGAGTTGCGCTTGGCGAGCAGGTAAACGACGCCGGCGCGGGCATCGACCGCGACCGCCTCGCAATCACGCGGGCCGTCGAGGTAACGCACGGGGATTTTCCAGGCGATCGTCGCGGTGGTTTCACGCACGGGGGAAAGCTCCGCCGGATCAGGTTCGGCGACGACGTAGAGCGCGCAGTTGGTGCGATTGCCGGCGTTGTCGCCGGTGTCGGCGATGAGCAGCCACGAGCGACCATCGAGTTCGAAGGAAGCGAGGTCTTCCCAGTCGTGGTGGGTGATGCCGGTGATGCGAAGTTCACCGCGTCGGGCGCCGTTGGGTTCGAGAGCGTAAAGCATGGGCTGGCCACCGCTGTCATTATGGGTCCAGAGCATGCGAGGATCGCGACGCGATGCGGCCAGACCGCTGGATTCAGTGATGGGCGCGACCGTGGTGCCGGTGCGTTGCGGCATCCCGTAGGGCGGAGGCTGCGCACAGGCGGTGAGGAGCAAAACACCCGATACGAGTATCAGGCGAAGGCGTTCCAAAGGGGAAAAGTGCGGAGCCACGTGATGAGAAGAAGAGTCGTTTGCGAGCACCCGGCAACAGGCCGGGCGGTTTCGTCGTTCGGACAAGGCGTTGCGCTTTGGGTTGCTCAATAAGCGCCGCCGGGACCGCCGACCGGGGCGGTCGCGCCATTGAACTCGGCGAGAATCGCGGCGGCGCTGGACGTGCCGAGCCGGGTTGCGCCGGCTGCAAGCAGGGCGCGGGCGTCGGAGAGGCTCTTGATGCCGCCCGAGGCTTTGAGTGCGATACGTGTTTTGCGAGCGGCCGCCCAGGCGGCGATGTCGGCGACCTTGGCGCCAGCGGTGCCGAACCCGGTCGATGTTTTGATAAAATCGGCGCCGGCAACTTCGCAGATTTCCAGCGCGGTGAGTTTCTGCGCGTCATCGAGGAAGCAGGTTTCAACGATGACCTTGATCAACTGGCCTTGGTCATGCGCGAGCTGCGTCAGCCGGGTGACCTCGGCGGCGACTTCGGCCAGATGACCGGCGCGCAGGGCCGGGTAATTCATCACGATATCGACCTCATGCGCGCCGGCGCGGTGGGCGGCGACGATCTCGGCGGCCTTGGCTTCGGTGGAAAAGCGTCCGCTGGGAAAACCGATCACGGTGCCGATGCGCGTGCCGGTGCCGGCGAGCACGCGGGCGGCGAGCGGCACGCTGGCCGGGTAAATCATCACGCAGGCGAACGAGTGTTGCGCGGCTTCACGGCAGAGTTGCTCGATGTCGGCCTCGGATGCATCGAGACGGAGATTGGTGGAGTCGAGCGAGGCGGCGAGCGCGGCGGACGTGAGCGGCATGATGGATGAAGTAGCGAGTAGTGAGTAGCGGGTAGCGAGTAGGGCGGAGGGCGGGACGCCCGAGTGCTGGCTCTTAATTTTTCGCGAGGGATGGGGTGGCGGCGGGGCGCCATGCCAGCCACCCGATTAGGCCGAGCCCGGTCCACAACATGACCACACCGGCGGTTTCATGGAGCGCATAGTAGTGGTTGGGGAAGGACGGGGCCAGCAGGCAGATGGCAAGGATGCGCAGTAGGTTGAGCGCGAAGCCGGCGAGCGCCGCCGCCGGCACGAGCCACGCGAGCGAAAGCGCGCGCCGCCCCGCGATCCCGCCGGCGAGCAGGGCGAGGACCATGCCACTGGTAATGAGACCGAAGCCGTTGCACTCGGTGGCCACCTCGAAAAAGTTTTTGCCGGTCGCAAGGATCAGCTTGGGCGCGGGCTCGACGACCACGTGAAGCTGCGGAGTGAAGCCGATCCCGTGCAGGATGCGCGCGGCGTTCACTCCAGCCATCTGGCGCAGTGGCCAGTCGAGCAGCGGGAACAATAAGATCACGATCAGACACGCGACGAAGCCGGTGATGAGCGGTTTGAGAAACCGCCACGCCTCTTCGCCTGCGGCCACGTGAAGGCAGCCCGCGAGTCCGAAGGCAAAGGCGGGCAGCACGAATAACGAAACATTCAGCCACCAGGCGACCGCCATGCATCCGTAGGCCCCCCCGAGCAGCAGCAGCGCGCGGTTGCCCACATCCAGGCGCAGGCGCCATTCGTGCGCGTGTTGCCAGGCCACCAAGGCGGCGGCGGCGCCCAGCAAGACGAAGGACTGGCGGATCTGCTGACTCGCGGTGACTTCGTGGACCAGCCACTGCGTGACCGGCCAGAACGCCGCAGCCGTGCACACGATCAAGAGAACGGCGAGCAGACGACCGGAGTCCCAGCGAAAAGGGGAGGAGGGTTCGGCTGAAGGCGCTTCTGGCATGGGCACGAACTCAATGTCCAGGCGTTGAGGGCTGCAAGTGTTCACACCAACAGCTCCGTCGGCGGACATGGCGTGAATTAGGACGTGTTTGGTAAATAGACCGGGCCAGCGTGAGCGAGAAAGGGCGCTCGGCCAAGGCGACCGAGGCGGAGGCGGGCCAGCGGCCCGTGCCGCCGAGGGCAACGCCGGCCCAGTGCCTTTTCTCGCTTCACTCGCAGAGCTTGGCGATGGGCCGGTCTATTTACCAAACACGTCCTAAGCCTCCGGGATCCTTGCATGCCTGCAATCTGCGGTTAAATGGCCTTTCCTGAATCAGGCGGAGCGTGAATGCTGCGTCCGTTCCATGATCCAAGCGCGCAATCTTACCAAGGTCTTTCGCCACAAGAAACGCGGGGAGATTCGTGCGGTGGACAACGTGTCCTTCGCCTGTGAGCCGGGAAAAATCTACGGCCTGCTCGGCGCCAACGGCGCGGGAAAAACCACCACGTTGCGTTTGCTCGCGACGCTGCTCGCGCCCACCGGTGGCGATGCCGTGGTCGCGGGTTTTGATGTCTCCACGCACCCAGCGCACGTGCGCGCCCGCGTTGGTTTTCTGGCGGCGAGCACGGCGCTTTACGGACGCCTGACGGCGCGTGAGACCATTGCGTATTTTGGGCGCCTCAACGGCCTCGACGACGAGCGCATCGCCAGTCGCACCGCCCAGCTCTCGGCGGAGCTCGGCATGGAGGAGTTTCTCGACCGCCGCGTGGACACGTTTTCCACCGGCATGAAGCAAAAGACCTCCATCGCGCGCACGCTGGTGCACGATCCCGAGGTGCTCATTTTGGATGAGCCTACGCTCGGGCTCGATGTGATGGCGGCGCGTGGCATCGTGCGCTTCGTGCGCGAGTGCCGCTCGCGCGGCAAGACGGTCATCTATTCCACCCACATCATGAGCGAGGTCGAAAAACTCTGCGACCGCGTCGGAATCATCCATGGGGGAAAACTGCTGGCCGAAGGCACGCTTGGCGAGTTGCGCGAACGCCACGGAGAACACGATCTTGAAGAGATTTTCGTCAAAGTCGCGGGCGAGGAGGCGATCGCATGAACCTGCGCGACACGCTGACGGTTTATCGCAAGGAGCTGCGTGATGCGCTGCGCGACCGACGCACGCTTATCTCGATGTTCTTGGTGCCGGCGGTGATCATGCCGGCGATCCTGCTTCTGTTTGGAACGGCGACTTATCATGTCGTTAAAAAAGCCCACGCGCAGCCGCCGGTTATCGGGGTGCTGGGCGGTGTCGATTCGCCCGCGGTGAAGGCTGCGCTCAACGCGCAGCCGGGCTTTGTGCTGGTGGCCGCACCGGATGACTGGCGTGAACGCATCGCCGACAAGCGCCTGCGCGCGGTCGTGGAGATCCCTGCGAATTTCGAAGCGTCGTTGGCGGCCAGCGGGTCCGCCGAAGTGAAGATTTTTCACTACGAAGGTGAGCTTAAATCCGGGTTTGCGGTCGGCGAGCTGAGGAAGTTTTTCACCGGGTTGCGCGAGCGCACTCTCGCGGAGCGGCTCAAGACGCGCGATTTGCCGGCGAGTTTTGCGCGTCCGTTTGAGATCCGCACGGAGAACGTGGCTCCGCCTGAAAAAGTCGGCGGCAACACCTTCGGCGGATTCATCCCGTATCTTTTGATCCTGCTGAGTTTCACCGGCGTGATTTATCCCGCGATCGATCTCATGGCGGGTGAAAAAGAACGCGGCACGCTGGAGACTCTGTTGTGCAGTCCGGCATCGCGGCTCGATATCGTGCTGGGCAAATTTCTGCTCGTGCTGACGGTCTCGCTCACGACGGTCGCCTGTTCGCTGCTCTCGATGACCGTGTCGTTGCTGGCGGGTGGACTCGTCATGCTGGGATCAGGTCGCATGGCGGCTCAGTTGTCCGGTGCGGCCGGAGCCGCGCTGCCGTCGCTCGACCCTCTGGGTCTGGTGGGCGTGGTGATTCTGGTGCTTCCGCTGGCGGTGTTGTTTGCGGCGGTGGCGCTCATGATTTCGCTCTTCGCGCGCACGCAAAAGGAAGCGCAGACGTATATCGCTCCGCTGGTCGCGGTGGTGTTGCTGCCGGCGGTGGCGGGAATGTTGCCCGGTGTCGAGCTCGGTTCAGCGCTCGCGCTGGTGCCGGTGCTCAATGTCGCTCTGGCATGCAAGGAGCTCGTGTCGGGCGCGTGGCCTTGGACGCAGCTCGCGTTGATCTTTGGATCGACCTGCTTCTACGCCGCGGCCGCGCTGGCCGGGTGCGTGCGGATGTTCAGCCGCGAGAGCGTGCTGTTCCGGACGTGAGCGGGAACAGCGCGGTTGCGATGGTTTCAATTTGCGTGAACATCCTTCGCCCGCTGGTTTCCATTTGGAATTATGAATGAATTCACGGTTCAGCCGCAGTCCCCGCGTTACAGCAGTGATGAAAAGCTATTGATCATCGCGTGCCATCTTTCGGGCTTCATCGGGGTTCCTTTCATTCTGCCTTTGATCGTTTATCTCGTCAAAAAAGAGGAGCCGGGCCCGGTCGCCGCGCATGCCAAGGAGACGCTTAATTTCCACATTTCGCTGATCATCTACTTCGCGATCGCGGCGGTGTTGTTGGTCGTGGGCATCGGCTTTCTTTTGTTTCCGCTCATCGGTTTGGCTTGGTTTATCCTGTCGATTGTCGCCGCCCTGAAAGCTTCCGATAGCATCTTCTATCGTTATCCGGCCTGCATCCGTTTTTTCTAAATGAGTTCAGCACCTACTCTCCTCGTTCTCGCCGCCGGCATGGGTTCCCGCTACGGCGGACTCAAACAAGTCGACCCGGTCGGTCCTTCGGGTGAAACGATTCTCGATTACGCGGTGTTCGACGCGATCCGCGAGGGCTTTGGCCGCGTGGTCTTCGTGATTCGAAAAGAATTCGAAGAGGCGTTTCGCACGCAGGTCGCCGCGAAGTATGCGGACAGGGTGAAGGTGGACTATGTCTTTCAAGCGCTCGACGCGCTGCCTCCGGGGTTCACCGTGCCGGCCGGCCGTGAAAAACCCTGGGGCACGGGCCATGCGGTGTGGTGTGCGCGCGATGCGGTGAAGGAATCGTTCGCGGTAATCGGGGCGGATGACTTTTTCGGTCGCGACGCGTTCCGGCAACTGGCGGCGTTTTTGCGTGAGGAGAAGGATTCTGCGTCGGATGAAGACGTCGCTCCGAACTTCGCGATGATCGGTTACCGACTCGCGAACACGCTTTCGGAAAACGGCGCGGTGTCGCGTGGCGTGTGCGCGGCGGGTGGCGACGGTTATCTGGAGAAGGTGGTCGAGCACACCGGCATTCGCCGCGAGGAAGTCGGCGCGGAGCCCGGCAAAAAATATTCGGGCGAGGAAACCGTCTCGATGAACTGTTGGGCGTTCACGCCGGCATTTTTCACCGGACTCAACGAACAGTTCGAGTCGTTCCTGGAAGCGCGCGGCGGCGAGTTGAAGTCCGAGTTTTATTTGCCCGAGGCCGTTTCAGAGCAGGTCGCGCAAGGCTTGGTGACCGTCGAGGTGCGTCCGACCACGGCGAGTTGGTTCGGCGTGACTTATCGTGAAGACAAACCCCGCGTGCAGGCGGCGTTGGCGGCGCTCGTGGCGAGTGGCGATTATCCGGAGCGGCTGTTTTGAATCCGACATGTTTGTCACTTAACAAGGGACAAATATCCGGGCGAGGTTGGGCGGGCTTGCGCCGGTGCGGGGCCGTGTCTGGGGTGGAGGCATGAGCACGCCGTTGTTTCCGCAGCAGGTCATTGCCCGAAAACGTGACGGGCACGCGCTTTCGGCGGACGAGATCGCGGCGTTTGTGCGCGGCGCCACCGATGGCTCGTGGGCCGACTACCAATTGAGCGCGATGCTCATGGCGATCTTTACGCGCGGCATGAACACCGCCGAAACCGTGACGCTCACGCAGGCCATGATGAACTCCGGCGTGGTCGCGGATTTGTCATCGGTGCGATTGCCCAAGGTCGATAAACACTCGACCGGAGGCGTTGGTGACAAGGTCTCCGTCCACCTCGCGCCCATGGTCGCCGCCTGCGGAGTCGCCGTGCCGATGATCAGTGGTCGCGGTCTTGGTCATACGGGTGGAACGCTCGACAAGTTGGAGTCGATACCGGGGTTTTGCGTGGGGTTGTCACTTGAAGAATACCGGGAGCGCGTCGAGTCGGTGGGCTGCGCGTTGATCGGACAAACCAAGAACCTGGCGCCGGCCGACAAAAAGCTTTACGCGCTGCGTGATGTGACGGCGACGGTGGAGTGCCTGCCGCTTATCTGCGCATCGATCATGAGCAAAAAACTCGCCGAGGGCATCGATGCGCTGGTGCTCGATGTGAAGTTTGGCGGAGGCGCGTTCATGAAGACGAAGGACGAGGCGCGGGCGTTGGCGCAAGCGATGGTGGACATCGGCAACGCCATGGGAAAACCAACGCGGGCGTTGCTCACGCGCATGGAGCAGCCCTTGGGGCGTTGCGTGGGCAACGCGCTGGAGGTTGCCGAAAGCGTGGAGTGTCTGCGCGGGAACGGCCCGGCGGATTTGATGGAGGTGACGTATGCGCTCGGTGCGGACATGCTCCGTCTCGCCAAGGTGGCAAAGGACGCGAAGGACGGAGAGCGGCGTTTGCGCGAGGCGGTGACGAGTGGCGCGGCGTTGCGGAAATTTCGCGAGATCGTGGAGGCGCAGGGTGGCGATGCGCGGATGATCGACACGCCCGCGGTGCTGCCGCGAGCGAGGTTGATCCGCGAAGTGCGGGCGACGACCGCGGGTTATGTGCAGTCGGTCGATGCGATGACGGTGGCGCTTGCGGCGTTGCGCCTCGGCGCGGGGCGAGTGCGAGCGGAGGATGCGGTGGATCACGCGGTGGGCTTCAGCGAACTGATCAAGATTGGCGAACGCGTGGAGGCCGGTGCGGTGCTCGCGGTTGTGCATGCCAATGACGAGTCGAAGTTCGCCCAGGCGCAGGCGGCGATCCTCGGCGAGGCGATCAGGGTCGGTGATGCGCCGGTGACGCCCGGGCCTTTGATCGCGGAGCAGGTGGGGTGAACCGACCCGGAGAAACGGAGGGATGCGGTTCATGGACGGATGATCGAGCGGGGCGGGGTGCTGGCGTTGTGAATACAAGTGATGCGCAATAATATTTCGCGCGAATATTTTTGGGGCTGGCGATGAGCGGTAGCATTTCTGCTAGCATAGCCCGCTACGACCTCTGCCGGGGGGCGTTTCACCATATCAATGATCTTAAGCGCACTTTTTCACTTTAGCCGCCAGGGGAGAGACGGTGCCCGCATCGGGTCGTGGCGAGTGGACCGGGGCTGCGTGCGGGCGATGCTTTGGCTGATCGGAGCGGGCGTCGCAGGGTGGGCGCAACCCGGCGTGGCGGCACCGATTCCGGGGCCGGCGGGAATTTTCGTGATCGGCAATTTGGAGCCGGTGGCCAACGAAACGGAACGGTATGACCTGGATTATGTGTCGGGACTGACGCTGCCGATGTTGTGGAGCGATTTGGAGTCCTTCGATACGAACACCCAGTCGCCCGTCTACGACTTTTCGCGGATCGATACGAAGCTGGAGGAGCTGCGAGCCCGGGGGAAGTTCATGACGTTGCAGATCTTTGCGAACAAGGCACCGGCGTGGGTGCTGGCGTTGCCGAACATCGTCACGTGGACGAATCCGCATCCCAACCAAGGCGGCGTCCAGGTGGTGCCTTGGGATGCGCAGGCACTGGCGGCCTATGCCCAGATGATCAACAGTCTGGCCAACCATGTGGTCGCGGGGACGAGCTGGCGGGTGGCGGATCATCCGGCGTTGCAGACGATCGACTCGCCCATCGTGGGATTGCACAGTTTGCGGGAGTTGTCCGGCACGTTGGTGGCGCATCCGGCTTATGTGCGGGCAACGTTTATCCAGGCGGTGGTCGACTCGATCACGCCGAACCGGCAGGCGTTTTCGAACAAGTTCGGGTTTCTGGCATTGTTTCCGATGGACGATGCGGAGGGGGATGTGGCTTCACTCGTCTATGCGCGGTTGATGGAGGAGTTTAACGTGCCGGGTAAGCCTTCGCTCGGGTTTTTCCAAGAGACGTTGAGCGATGTGGGCCCGCAGTCGACGCGAGAAGGGCCGCTTTCGACCGAGCTTGCGCTCGGGGAACTGCTGCGGGCGGCCTCGGCGAAAACCTATGTGATGTTCCAGGCTTTGCGGCCATGGCGCGTGGACTCTCCGGAAACGGCCAGCGGGACTCCGATCACGGGCCTCGCGCGGGCGTGGTCGGACTACGGGTCGACTTATGTGGAGTTATACGGGGCCGATGTCCTGGAGGCGGCCAACGTGGAGCCGTTGCGGAGGTGGGCCCGGTTTTGGACGGCGGTGGATGCGGTGCGCAACGGCCGGCAACTGCTGACGGTGGAGGCGGTCTCGGGAGGCGGAGTGGCGGTGCGTTGGGAGGCGGACTCGCTGGTGGTTTACAAGCTGTGGAAATCGGAAGATTTGGTCTCGTGGACGTTGCAGGAATCGCCCGCGCCCAGTGGCGGCGAGGTAATCCTGTCTCAGCCGACGACGAAGCAGTTCTTCCGGCTCGAGGTCATGAGCCCTTGACGCGATGCGCCCTTCGATGCGCGCTCGCGCGCTACATCGAGGGGAACGGGGCCTGCATTTTCGCACGTAGCCTGTTGCGGAAGCAGCGGGGCCTTCGCCCAACGCTCCGGGCGGTTTATTTTTCCATCTCGCTGAGTTGCGAGGCGGCTTTTTCCCACTCGGCGGTTGCGGCGGTGATGAGGTCGGCGGTGGCGCTTAATTCGCGGTTGAGGTGCTGGAACTTGCCTTTGTCGGCGTAGGTTTCCGGCGCCTCCAGCGCGGCGGTGATTTCGGCCTGTTTGGCTTCCAACTCGACCACCTTCTTCTCCAACACGCCGACGTGTTCGCGGAATTTGCGGATTTCGTTGGCGCTGGGCTTGGATTTGACCGGGCCGGATTTGACGGGCTCGGCGGCCTTCTTGGGTTCGGCCTTGGGGCGTCCGTCGGTGAAGCCGGCGGTGATCGCGGCGCGGGCGTCGCTCAACTTGGATTTTTCCAAGTAATAATCGTAGTCGCCGGCGTAGTTCGTGAGGCGACCGCTGTGGACGTGGAGCACGTTCTTCGCGAGGGCCTTGATGAAGTGCACGTCGTGCGAGATGAAGATGAGCGTGCCTTCGTAGCTCTTGAGGGCCATGACCAGCGCGTCGATCGACTGGATGTCGAGGTGCGTGGTGGGCTCGTCCATGAGCAACAAGTTGGGCGGGCGGACGAGGAGGCGGGCGAGGGCGAGGCGGGTTTTTTCGCCGCCGGAGAGGACGGAGACGGGCTTGTGCACGTCGTCCTTGCGGAAGAGGAAGGCGCCGAGGATGGCGCGGGCCTGTTGCTCGGTGAGCTGGTTTTCGTTGGTGCGCAGCTCCATCACGTTTTCGAACACCGTCGCGTCGGGGTTCAGGTTATCCAGACGGTTCTGGGCGAAGTAACCGGGAACGACGTTGCTGCCGAGTTCGCGGGTGCCGCCCTGGATGGGGATGACGCCGGCGAGGATTTTGAGGAGCGTGGATTTGCCGGCGCCGTTGGGGCCGATGAGCACGATGCCTTGGCCGCGCTCGGCGGTGAAATTGAGGTCTTTGTAAACGACGTGGTCGCCGTAGGCCTGCTGCACGTGTTCGAGCTCGATGACCTTCAAGCCGGAGCGCGGGGGCTGCGGGAACTTGAAGTTCATCTTGCGCAGTTCCTCGGTCGGCTCCTCGACGGCGACTTCCTTGAGGCGCTCGATCTGCTTTTCCTTGGACTTGGCGCGGGAGGCCATCGAGGCCTTGGCGCCGAAGCGGTCCACGAAGGTCTGGAGGTGGGCGATCTCGCGCTGCTGGTTCTTGAAGGCGGCGAGTTGCTGGGCCTTGCGGGCTTCTTTCTCGGTCAGGAAATTGTCGTAGTTGCCGTGGTAGTAGTGGAGCGTGCCGGCGCGCAGTTCGAGCATGCCGGTGCAGAGCGCGTTCAAGAAAGCGCGGTCGTGCGAGATGACCACGAGGCCGCCCGGATAACGCGTGAGGTAGTCCTGGAACCAGAGCAGGGCTTCGAGATCGAGGTGGTTCGTCGGCTCGTCGAGGAGGAGCAGGGCGGGCTCGGCCACGAGGAGGCGGGCGAGGTGGGCGCGCATGACCCAGCCGCCGGAGAAACTTTTCGCGAGCTTGTCGGCGTCATCGTCCTTGAAGCCGAGGCCGGCGAGGATTTTGCGGGCGCGCGGTTCGAGGGTGTAGTCGATGTCGTAGTTGTCGTCGGTGGGTTCGAGCTGCTTGCCGCTGGTGGCGATGTGCAGGATGGTTTCCTCGCCGGCGGGGGCGCTTTCCTGCGGGAGGAAGCCGAAGTCGGCGCCGCGTTCCCATTCGATGGTGCCGGTGTCGGGTTTTTCTTCGCCGAGGATGAGACCGAAAAGGGTGGATTTGCCCGCGCCGTTGGGGCCGATCAAGCCGAGGCGGTCGGTGCGCGCGATGAACAACGAGACATCGGAAAACAATTCGCGCGTGCCGTAGGACTTGGAAACATCTGCAATGGTCAGCATGAGAACGGGACACCCAAACGGCGTCTGGCGACCGGGTCAATGCCTAGGGTGAGCTCGGGGCCGGTGGGTTGCGGAAAGGCGTGGGGCTGGAATTTTGTGGCGTTGGTTTTCGGAGCCGCTGTAAGTCTGTGCCTTTAATTTTATGAAGAAAGCCAAGCTCCAGAAACGCCCCGAGGACATCAACGCCAAGCTCGCGGCCAAGAAGGGCCCGATCTCGCAGTTCATCGCGCACAACTACCGCCATTTTAACGCGGCGGCGTTGCTCGATTCCGCCAAGGGCTACGAGGACCACCTCAAGGCCGGCGGCAAGATGCTCGTCACCCTCGCCGGCGCCATGTCCACCGCCGAACTCGGCCTCACGCTCGCCGAGATGATCCGCGCCGACAAGGTCCACGCCATCGTTTGCACCGGCGCCAACCTCGAAGAGGACATCTTCAACCTCGTCGCCCACGACTACTACGAGCGCGTCCCCGGCTACCGCGACCTCACCGCCGCCGACGAGCAGGCGCTGCTCGATCGTCACATGAACCGCGTGACCGACACGTGCATCCCCGAAGGCGAGGCCATGCGCCGCATCGAGGCCGCCGTCGCCGAGGAGTGGGTCGCCGCCGACCAGGCTGGCGAACGCTTCTTCCCGCACGAGTTCATGTATAAGATTCTTCGCTCCGGTAAGCTGAAGAAGATGTATCAGATCGATCCGAAAAACTCGTGGATGCTCGCCGCCGCCGAGAAGAACCTCCCCATTATCGTCCCCGGCTGGGAAGACGCCACGCTGGGCAACATGTATGCCGGCCGTGTGATCACTGGCGAAATCAAGAATGTCCACACCGTGCGCACGGGCATCGAATACATGACCTGGCTCGCCGAGTGGTATACGAAGACCGCCAAGATTCTCAAAAACGGCGAAGGCTCCATCGGTTTCTTCCAGATTGGCGGCGGCATCGCCGGCGACTTCCCGATCTGCGTCGTGCCGATGCTGCACCAGGACCTCGGCCGCACCAGCGTGCCGCTCTGGGGTTATTTCTCGCAGATCAGCGACTCGACCACCTCTTACGGCAGCTACTCCGGCGCGGTGCCGAATGAGAAGATCACGTGGGGCAAGCTCGGCCAGAAGACCCCGAAGTTCATCGTCGAAAGCGACGCGACCATCGTCGCTCCGCTGATCTTCAGCTGGGTGCTCGGCAAGTAAGCATCCCGACTGCGGGAATACGCTTCGCACGTTTCCTTAAAGCCGCCCGTTTTTCGGGCGGCTTTTTTGCAGGGTAAGCCTCTTCGTTTAGAAGTTTTCTGGTCGTGCGTCCGACGCACGCTCCAGTCGCTTGTGCATGCGCAACGCATGTCGTCCATCGGCATTGCAATGCTCGATGGTGTCCATGAGCCGGGTGATAAGGAATCCGCCTCGTCCGCTTTCCGCCAAGGGATCGTCGGGCAAGTTGCCCCAGGTCGGCGGAGGGTTGAACATTCCCGGTTCGGAGACTTCCAATTCCAAGTCGCGGTCCCGCCAAATCCAAGCCAGGTGAACGCACGCATCTGCACCGGATGCCCCGCCGTGTCGGATCGCATTGGTGAGTGCCTCGCTCACCGCGAGCGCCACGCCCTCCAGCGCCTCGCCGTCCGTTGAGCCGTGCGCCCGCAGCCAGTCGCGCAGGCTGTTCACCGCCGGACCCACGTGCTCCACCCCCGCCGGTAACGTCACGCGGGTCCACCCGGTCCGGCGGACTGCAGCGGGCGTGGACGGTTCGTGCATGGGGCGGAGTGTGCCGGACTCTTTCGTTGGAACAAGCCTGCGCTCCACGCACGCTGCGCAAGGACGCCACCGTCTTCGCAGGACAAATGCTGGTGCGCGCTCGTGCGTGCGCCCGGCCCCCGTCGGATGCAGCCGCCGCACCTGCGCTAAAAACGGCGCGCATGGCTTTAGCGTCATTTCGGTGTTCAATCCTTGGCGTCTTTGCGCCTTTGCGATTACTCCGTTTCCTTTACCCATGCCCAACGCCCTCGCCGCCGAGAAATCACCCTATCTGCTTCAGCACGCCGACAATCCGGTCGATTGGCTGCCGTGGGGCGAATCGGCGTTTGCCAAGGCGCGCGCGGAGCAAAAACCCATTTTCCTGAGCATCGGTTACTCGACGTGTCATTGGTGTCACGTGATGGCGCACGAGTCGTTTGAGAACGCCGGGATCGCCGCGCTTCTCAATGAACACTTCGTCTCCATCAAGGTGGATCGCGAGGAGCGTCCCGACGTGGACAAGGTTTACATGTCCTACGTGCAGGCGATGACCGGCGGCGGTGGCTGGCCGCTTTCCGCGTGGCTCACGCCCGATCTGAAACCTTTCTATGGTGGCACGTATTTCCCGCCCGAGGATCGCCAGGGCCGCACGGGATTTCCGTCCATCCTGCGAGCTATTGCCAAGGCGTGGTCCGATGATCGGGACCGGCTGGTCGCCGAATCAAACCGGGTGATCGACTCGCTCACGGAATACCACGAATCACGCCGCACCGAAACCGGTGAAACGCCCGACCTTCACGATTCCGGTGGCGAGGCGTTTGAGAAGTGCTACCAATATTTCGCGGAGAACTTTGACGTGAACAACGGCGGCTTTGGCGGAGCTCCGAAATTCCCGCGTGCGTCCAATCTCGATTTCCTGCTGCGGGCGGCGGTGATTCAGGGCGTCGAGTCCGAAGCGGGCGCCGAGGCGGTGCAAATGGTCGCGGCCACGCTGCAGCGCATGGCGGGCGGTGGCATTCACGACCAGGTCGGCGGCGGTTTTCATCGTTACTCGGTCGATGAGGCGTGGTTCGTGCCGCATTTCGAGAAAATGCTCTACGATCAGGCGCAGATCGCGGTCAACGCGCTCGACACGCATCTCGCCACCGGCGACGAGCGGTTTGCTTGGATTGCGCGCGACATCTTTGGCTACGTGCTGCGCGATCTTGCCGCGCCGGGCGGAGCGTTTTTCTCGGCGGAAGATGCGGATTCACTGCTCGCCCATGGCAAACCGGAGCATGCCGAAGGAGCTTTCTACGTGTGGACGCTCGCCGAAATCGAAGCGGTGTTGAGCAAGGATGACGCGACGCTGGTGTGCGACCACTTCGGCGTCACGGCCGAGGGCAACGTGCCGTCACACCTTGACCCGCACAACGAGTTCACGGGCAAAAACATTCTGATGCAACGGCGGGGGCTTGTCGCAACCGCGCAGGCGCACGGACTCGCGCCGCAGGTCGCGGCCGAAAGACTGGCGGCGGCGCTGGAGACGTTGCGAGCCGTGCGGGAAAAACGGCCGAGGCCGCATCTCGATGACAAGATCATCACCGCCTGGAACGGCCTGATGATCTCGGCGCTCGCGCGCGGCGCGGTTTCGGCCGCCGGGTGTCTGGAGGATGTTCGTGAGAGTTACCGTATCGCGGCGGTCCGTGCGGCGGAGTTTGTCCACCGCGAGCTCTTCGATGAGCGGCGCGGCGTGTTGTATCGAAATTATCGCGACGGACGTGGCGCGAACGAAGGGTTTTCCGAGGATTATGCGTTTCTCATCGCGGGGTTGATCGACCTTTACGAGGCGACCTTCGATGCGCGCTGGCTGCGGTGGGCGGACGGGTTGCAGCAGGTGATGGACGCGCTGTTCTGGGACGAGGCGCACGGCGGGTATTTCAATTCGCGGGCCGATGACGCGAGCATGGTGCTGCGCCTGAAGGAAGACTACGACGGCGCGGAGCCTTCGCCCAACTCGGTGGCGGCGGCGAACCTGCTGCGGTTGTCGGCGTTGTTTCACGACGAGCTCCTGCGTGAACGCGCGTTGCGGACCATCGAGGCGTTGCGACCGCAGTGGTCGAAGGCTCCGCATGCGCTGCCCGCGCTATTGTGCGCGATCGAGCGGGCGCTGGAGCTGCCTCGTCAAGTGGTGCTGGCGGGCGACCCGCAGTCGGCGGACTTCCGGGCGTTGGCCGCGGTATTGAACGAAAAGGCCGGACCGCGTCGGGCCGTGCTGGCTTCGCCGGGCATGGACGACCCGGGCCGTTGGCTGATGAAACGGGCGCCGTGGCTCGCGGACATGAAGCCGGGAGCGGACGGGCGGCCTCGCGCTTTTGTTTGCGAGCGCTTCACGTGTCAGGCCCCGGTTGCAACCCCCGCTGAACTGCGCAACCGGCTGGCTTGAATTTGCCGGTGGCCGGGTAGCCCGGCCACTCAGGTATCTTCGGCCGCCTTCAACTCGGGAAGGTCGTCGTCGGCCTGAAGAGTCGTCATCAAATCACGCACGTTTTCCAGAATACCGAGCATCTCCGGGTGGCGGATGGCATAGCGCAGCAGATCGATCTGGCGGGCCGGCAGGCCGCGACTGACCACCTCGACCTCCAAATCGCGTGCGGCATCGCGCAGCGAACGACGGTAGCCGGCGACCGCCTTGAGGGCGGCGGCTTCCGTGCGCGGTTGCGAAAAAGGAATGCCGCTCACCGCCTCAAGCCACAGCAGCGCCATGCTCTTCAATTCAGCCGATTGAGCGGTGTAGCCCATTTTTTCCATGAGTTCGGCGATGGTCTTGAACTTCACCGGGCGACCCGACTCGACATTGGTCACGGTATTTCGGTGACACCCCGCCAGCTCCGCCAGTCCTTCGAGCGTGAGGCCTTTGGCTTCCCTCAGGCTGCGAAATAGCTGCGTGTAATGCATCGCTTGGGAAATAGGGCGGCGCGCCCGCCGCTGTCAACGAGCGGCACTTCGGGGGAGCGGGGCAGGGTTCTTATTGACAATAAATGGATGACCACAAAACGTGTGCAAATGGAGAAGCGCACGATCTTGTCTGGGCGGGATGCCTCCGGGTTCGACCGACGGCGCCCGCAAAGGCGGCGGATTCTGGAGGTGTTGCATGATATTTGCCTGAAGATCGAGCCGCTGCAGACCACCGAGGATGCGCGCCTGGCCTGTCGAGAAGTGGCGCAGATGCTCCGGGGGGCGCACAGGCACGACGGCGTTCGCGACCCAGCCAGAAAAAACCGTTTATGATTCGAATTCTAGTCATCGACGATTACCCGGAGATTCTGACCATGCTCGACCTGACCCTGGGCATGGCCGGATATCATGTGGTCACCGCGGACAACGGAGCGGCGGGCTTGATGCTGGCCACCGATCTCAAGCCTGATCTGATCCTGCTGGACATCGACATGCCCGGGCGGGACGGAACGGTTGTTTGCGCCGACTTAAAACGCGATCCGGTCACGACCCGCATCCCGGTGCTCATGATGACGGGCCGGATGAGCCTGCACATTCTCGAGCAAGGGCGGCAGGCGGGCGCCCGCGGGGTGTTGTCAAAGCCGTTTCTACGCGAGTGCCTGCTCGAGGAGATCAACCGGGCGCTGACGGAATCTCCGATCCGCTAAACGGCGCGGAGCGCTCCCGAGCGCAGTCTTCGCACGCATCCGGCATTGTCATGGGCGCAATTCCTCAGCCATAACAGAGCCAAGTAGTTCGCCTGTCAGCATCCCCCCTCTTAAATCGTGAAAATCCTCGCCGTTGAAGATGATCCCGTCGCCCGTGCGATCCTCCATCGAGCTTTGTTGCGCCTCGGGCATGAAGTCATCGAGGCCAAGGACGGGGCCGAGGCCGTGCGTATCTTGGAGAAAGAGCCCGTCCGCCTGATCGTGAGCGATTGGATGATGCCGGAGCTCGACGGCCTCGGTTTGTGCCGGGCGGTGCGCAACCGCGTGAACGCCGATTACGTCTATTTTATTCTGCTCACCAGTCGTGAGGCCGATGTGGATAACCAGCGCGAAGCGATCGAGGCGGGCGTGGACGATTTTCTGACCAAGCCGCTCGACTTGCAGGAAATCTGGATGCGCCTGCGCGTGGCCGAGCGCATCCTGCGTTACGCGACCGAAGTGCGCCAGCTGGAGGCCTTCCTTCCGATCTGCGGCTACTGCAAAAAAATCCGCGACGACCAAAATTACTGGCAGCAGATCGAGAGCTACATCAACGAGCGCACCGGCACCGATTTCAGTCATTCCGTGTGTCCTGATTGTTATCAGCGCGTGGTCGTGCCCGAGCTGGAAAAACTGCGTGCCGCGGCCCCCATCCCTCCCAAGCCCCGTGTCGAACGAACGAATTGACCGTCTCGAAGAGCGCCTGGCTTGGTTGCAACGCCACGTGACCGAGCAGGACAAAGCCATGCTCGAAATGGCGGGGCAACTCGACCGTTTCAAAGCGGAGCTAACGCGTCTCAAACAACGCGCCGAGTCGGCGCCGACGAACCCGGACGGCGGCATGGCCGACGAACGTCCGCCGCATTATTGAGCGAGGGGACGCGGGCTTCCGCGCATCAACGCAACACTACCAAGGCGCAGTTACGGCGTTTTCACCGTGCCGCGACCTGTGCTCGTCAGTTTGATCGTGTCGTTGTCAGTGCCGACGGTGATTTCCAGCGTGCTTTCGGTTGCGATGCGGATAGTGCCCGGATGGCTGGCGAGCCAGGCGCGCACGTCAGGGGCGAGTTTGGCTGGCAAGTTGACGGTGTGGGCGACCTCGCCGAGCGGAGGCACGCCAATGGGTTCACGATCATCGATGCGGCCGATTTTCTGGTCGCCCAAATAAAGCGTGTGCGTCGAGCCAGCCACCACCATGGGCACCGTGTTGGCGTTCACCAAACGCAGCGTCACCGCGTAACCATCGGCGGCGGCGGTCAGACCGGTTACTTGAATCACGGGTGCCTCCAGGCGTTGTTCCGGGGGCGTGCCGCAACCGGCGAGGACCAGCAACAAGGACAGGCCGAGCAACGAAACGAGGGAGCGCATCATGGCGGTCATCAAACGAATCCGACTGCGTTGCGCAAACTCGCAGGTGACTTGATCGTATTTAATCCCGAGGGGCTGTTTTCGCTCCTCCGATCAGCCCCGGTCCCGTGTCAGAACACAGACAAGGCTTTGGCGCTTTCGATGGCGACCCAGGCAAACCCCACCGTGCCGGCGATCATCATCACGGCGCGCGTCAACTTCTGGAAATGCAGGCGGCGGTCGTGGCGATCCGGATGGTGACGGCGGCTGCAGCCTTGCACCGACATGAAGCTGACAAACTGGCCATTGCGCACCGGCGTGGTCCAACCGCGATTATCCTGCGCCCGGCCTCGGATGAAGGTCGGGATGCGCAGAAAACGCAGGAGAGTGAGCAGGGCACGAATCACGGGATCATGTTTCTCGGGAAGATGCCGGATCTTACAAGGGGGAAGTCCTCTGGCGGGTGATTTTCACACGTGTTTTGCAGAGCAACCGGAGGAAGAGCGTTTCGACTGATAAATTTGAGTGGTTTTCCACGGCGGGAATAGGCAATTTCGGCGGTTTACGTTCGTCATGCACCACTTCCATTACGTCGGCTCCAACCTCCACTGCGAATCCGTCGATCTCGCCGAAATCGCCCGTCTCTACGGCACGCCGACCTACGTCTACAGCGCGACCACGCTGGCCGATAACTACACCCGTCTGGCCAACGGCCTCGCCGGTCTCGATGTCCAGGTCTGCTACGCGCAGAAGGCCAACGCGAACATCGCCATCCTTCGCCATTTCGCGAACCTTGGCGCCGGTTTCGACTTGGTGAGCGGCGGCGAAATCAAGCGCGTGCTCGCGGCGGGCGCCGATGTGAAGCGCAGCGTGTTTGCCGGCGTCGGCAAGACCGAGTCCGAAATCCAGCTCGCGCTTCAGAACGGTATTTTTGCCTTCCACGTGGAGAGCGAACCCGAGATCGCCCGCATCAACCACGTCGCCGGCAAGCTCGGCGTGAAGGCCCCGATCGCCATCCGCATCAACCCTGACGTCGACGCCAAGACCCACGCCAAGATCACCACCGGAAAATCCGAAAACAAGTTCGGCATCCCGCTCAAATACGCCGCCGCCGCCTACGAGGCCGCCGCGAAGTATCCCAACATCTTCATCAAGGGCGTGCAGATGCACATCGGCTCGCAGCTCACGAGCGTCGCCCCGTTCGTCGAGGCGGTCACCAAGGTCGTGCCGTTTGTCGAAGAGTTGAAGGCGAAGTATGGCATCTCCTATTTCTCGATCGGTGGCGGCATTGGCATTGTTTACCAGGATGCCCTCGCCAGCGGACAGCAGGCTTGGTGGGACGCGCAGCCCGCCGAGACGCGTCCGATCACGCCCGAAACCTACGGGGCCGCACTCGCCCCGCTGCTCAAGCCGCTCGGTCTGAAGATTCTCCTCGAACCCGGCCGCAACATGGTGGGCAACGCCGGCGTGCTCCTCTCGCGCGTCGAATACCTGAAGCGCGGCGAAGGCCGCAACTTCCTCATCGTGGACGCCGCGATGAACGACCTCGCGCGCCCCGCGATGTATGACAGCTATCATGAAATCGTGCCGTTGCACCGCGACACCGCGCGCCGCGCCTTCAACGCCGACGTGGTGGGCCCGATCTGCGAAAGCGGCGATTGTTTCGCGAAACAGCGTCCGTTGCAGGAAGTCGGCGAAGGCGAGTATATCGCCTTCATGAGCGCCGGCGCCTATGGTTTCTCGATGGCGAGCCGCTACAACACCCGCAACCTCGCCGCCGAAGTGCTCGTGAAGAACGGCACCTTCGAACTGATCAACGCCCGCGAGACCTTCGAGCAGCAGATCGCCAACGAAAAGATCCCGGCGTTTCTGAAGTGACGAAGACGGAGTGGTTGAATCTGGAACTCAGGAAATCAGGAACGGAAAAGCTCCTGATTAAATACGGAAAGCTGGAAAGCGGGACATGCCTGCTTTCCAGCTTTCTGTATTTTAAACTCTTGTTTGGTCCGTTCCTGATTTCCTGAGTTCCAGATATCTCTCTTCTGTGGTTTTGTTTGCACTCATGAATTTCCCCATTCGCTGTTTGATGTTCGTGATGCTCGTCTGCCCGGTTTTTGCAGAGCCGGCGCGTGCACCTGATCCGTTTCGCGCGTTTACCTTTGCGGATTTTTGTCGCGAAAACCCCACGCTCAATCAGCCGGTGGGCAATGATCCCGTCTGGGTGGAGTGGCTGGTCGCGGAAGCGCCCGTCGCATCAGATCAGCCCACGCTCGAAATGCTTCAAAGCGGGCGCCTCGTTCGACAAGTCACCCGGCTGAATCGGTGCGCCAGCACGGAGCAATGGCAGCTGGTTGACCGGGCGCCTGACGGACGCCCCTTGGCGGCACCGCAGCGTGTCGGGAGTGCGCTCTTTACCCGCTTGTTGCCGACCAAAGACAAGCAGCAGATTGAGCTCCGGTTTTCTTCCGACTGGGTCCGGCCCTCAGGCTGGGTGAACAATGCGGAAGGCCTGCCCGAGGTGATCTGCGAACGGTCGGGCATTAATTCCAATCTGACGGTCGTTGCGGGGGAGTGGATCAAGGTTGGCGAAACGCGTTCCGAACGGGCGACGAAGACTACCGATGGCAAAGAAACCGCGGAAAAAACCTTTCGGATGTTTTACCTGCGCGTCGTCTTAAAGCCCGGCGCGTTGTCGGTTGCTCAGTAAGGGAGGAGACTGCCTTGGGGTCGGCGGTTTCACCTGTTTTCTTTTCGTGCAGTTCGTGTGTTTCGTGGTTAACCCCTCCGTATGAATTTCGCCATCATCGGCGCCGGGGCCTGGGGCACGGCGTTCGCCATCCATCTTTCGCGGCTCAACCACACCGTCACATTGGTGCCTCGGCGGTTTGAACAGGCGCTGGCCATCGCCTCGACGCGCGAGAACGCCGATTACCTGCCCGGTATTTCGCTGCCGCTCAGCATCCAAATCGGGCACGAACTCACGCCCGTATTGATGGAAGCTGACGTGGTCATTCTCGCTTGTCCGTCACATGCCTTGCGCGAGACGTGCCAACGCGTCCGCGCCCACCTTGGTCTCGCCACCCAGCTCAAGCTGGTTGTCTCGTTGGTCAAAGGCCTCGAACTCGGCACGCACCTGCGTCCGAGTGAAGTCATTGCCGCCGTGTTGCCGCATTACGCGGTGGGCTCGCTCACGGGTCCGACGAACGCCGCCGAGGTCGCGCGCGGTAAACCTGCCGCCATGGTCCTGGCCGTTGCGAAAGCCGCCGATGGGTTTGTTACCGAGGTGCAAGCCGCGTTGAGCGGACCCACGTTGCGCGTCTACACGGGCGACGACGTGGCCGGCGTGGAGTTTGGCGCGTGTCTTAAAAACGTCTATGCCATCGCCGCCGGTTGTTGCGACGGACTGAAGCTGGGCGACAACACCAAGGCCGCGCTGCTCACCCGCGCGCTCGCCGAGATGGTGCGCGTGGGCGTGGCGCTGGGCGCGAAGGCCGAGACGTTTTACGGACTCGGCGGTTTCGGCGACCTGGTGGCGACGTGCAACGGCGCGTGGAGCCGCAACCGCACCTTTGGCCAGCAACTGGGCGAGGGCAAAAAAGCCGCCGAGCTGATCGCCGGAAGCAAGTCGGTGGTCGAAGGCTATCGCACGACGGAGAGTTTCGCGGGGCTGTGCAAAGAGCGCGGCATTGACGCGCCGATCCTTCGTGAAATCCATCGCATCCTCTACGAAGGAAAACCGCCTGCCGAGGCGCTCACCGCGTTGATGACCCGCGAGCTGAAGCGGGAGTAGTGCTCCCGGTTGTCGACTTGGACGACGTGGATTGGCGGGATGCCTCCACGTCGTCGTTCAGCGCGCGAGGCGCGGGGATGGGCGCAGGGCGCGCCTCGCCTCACTCCTTGACCTGTTCGACGACGGAGACCTTTCCATTCACGAAGGTCACGCGCATGACGGGCTGTTCACGATCGACGTAAATCGGGCGGGTGACGGGTTCCAAGTAGGTGGTGGTGACGCCTGTAGTCGGGTTGGTTGCTGTGCGACGAATGAAGCCGCCGTAGGCTTCACCCCGGTATTCCTGCCAGTAACGGTTGTAAATCCAGGTGAGGGTTTCGCCGGAGGCGGTGGCCGTCGCTTTTTTTTCGTCGGGATGACCCACCGCGATGTAGACCATGTCGGGCGAGTCGCCGATCTGGATGACTTTGTTTTCGAGGCGCGCCTTGGTTTCAGGCGGGAGCGAGGCGAACACATCCGCGTTTTTTTGGGCACGCCGCTCGAACGTATTGCAGCCGGTGAGCAGCGTAACCGTCAGCAATAGGGTGATTAGGGTGATCAAACGCATGATTAACCAATGACCCTGATTCCTCCGATGAGTTGCCTCAATGGCCGTCTTCATCCCACTCGCGGAAATCCCGGTTTTGGCTCCAAACCTATTTGTCACTTATTAAGTTACAAATAGGCATTTCTTGTTGTTTTTTAAGGTGCTTGAGATTTGGGTTATGGCGACTTCAGGGCAGCCAGGTCGGGGTCGTTGGCGGCCTCGGTTTTCCAATCCGGTTCGCGAGTGCAGGCGCGTTTGAGACGGCGGCGGGCCTCGGGCAGGTCACCCAACAGGCAATAATAACAGGCGAGATTGTAGTCCACCAACGGACTCGGTTCGGTGATGGCGCGTTCACCGCGCAAAAGGACATCGCGGGCGTCGGCGACGCGTTGTTTTTCGCGCAGCGCATAAGCCCATGCGATCCACGGGCGCTCGAGTGTGGGAATGACGGCAGTGACTTGGGTGGCGAGTGTGATCACGCGCGTCCAGGTGGACCTGGCCATCGCCAACTCGATGTGGATGCTCAGCACCTCGGGAGTCTCGCGATCTTCCGGCTTGATCAATGCCAGTTCCTCACGCGCCTCGGGGAGCAGGTTGAGTTCGATGTAGCCGAGTGCGTAGGAGAGGTGTTTGCGCGTAGGTATCATGGCGCGGAGTCTTCGTCGTCGGCTTGGATTGTCTGCCATTCGCGTGCGAGCAGGCTGTTCACGGTGAGATCGACGTAATGGTCGTAGAGCCACTCGGCATCGCGGAGAACGCCTTCACGGATAAACCCGAGGCGTTCGCAGACGGCTTGGCTGGCGTAGTTACCGGTGGCGGCGCGAATCTCGACCCGGTTGAGCTGCATGATCGTGAATGCGTGCACGACGAGAGTCCGCACGGCGGAGGTCACGAGTCCGCGTCCCGTGTGTGCTTGGTCGAGCCAATAACCAATCTGACAGGCGCGATTTGCCGAATCGATGACATGCGGACCGGCCACGCCGATCAGCCGGCCTTCAAAAAAAAGTCCGCAGGAGAAGCCGTGGCCATCGGCGTGGCGGCCCTGCATCCATTGGATAAACGTGAGCGAGTGGTGAGGGGTGGTGTTGCCATCAATCCAAGGAAGCCACGCCCGCAGCCAGGCGCGATTGCGGTCAACGAGCGCAAACAGTTCGGAGGCATTTTCCTCGCGGAGAAGGCGCAACCTAAGCGCGGGCTGATCGGTGAGCAGGAGGAGCGAAAGCTCGTCGGACATACCGCGAAAATGCATACCGCATCCCTCACGGCAACCCGGCTGAAGTCCGCCTCATGATTTACTACAGCCGCGCGCTCCGAAGGCGGAGGGCGTTGGCGACGACGCTGATCGAGCTGAGGCTCATCGCCACGCCGGCGAGCATCGGGCTGAGCAGCCAGCCGGTGAATGGATACAGAAGGCCCGCCGCCACGGGAATCCCCAGGCCGTTGTAGAAAAAGGCGAAGAACAGGTTTTCTTTGATATTCCTCAATGTGGCGCGGCTCAGGTGGACCGCCTTCACGAACGCGCGCAGGTCGCCTTTCACCAACACGAGGCCGGCGCTGTGCATCGCGACATCCGTGCCGGTGCCCACGGCGATGCCGATGTCCGCGGCGGCGAGTGCCGGCGCGTCGTTGAGTCCGTCGCCCGTGAATGCGACTACTTCGCGGCGCGCCTGGTGCTCGCGCACGATCTCCTGCTTGCGCGCGGGCGTGACGCCCGCGTGAAAACCGTCGAGACCGAGTTCGCCCGCCACGGCCCGGGCGGTCGCCTCACGATCTCCCGTGACCATGAAAATCCTCAGGCCGAGGCGGTGGAGTTCACGGATGGATTCGGGTGTCGTCGCCTTGATCGGGTCGGCGAAAGTGAGGGTGCCGGCGAAGGTGTCGTCAATGGTCACGCCCACGAGCGTGGCGATGGCGTGACCGTTGGATGAATCAGGGGCGCGGCCGACCTTGATTCTGCGACCGTTTACGCGGGCGCTCACGCCTTGGCCGGGTTCGGCTCGAAAGGCGTCGGCGGGTGCGAGCGCGAGGTTGCGCTCGCGCGCGGCGGTGACGAGGGCGCGGGCGAGGGGGTGTTCGCTGGGCGCTTCGGCGGAGGCGGCGAGAAGCAGGAGATCGGTTTCAGAGATGGTGTTCTCCGGGTGGATTGAAACCACGCGCGGTTTTCCTTCGGTGAGCGTGCCGGTTTTGTCGATAAGCACGGTGGTCGCGGAGACCAGGCGTTCGAGGGCCGCTGCGTCCTTGACGAGCACACCGGCCTGCGCTCCGCGTCCGATGCCGGTCATGAGCGAGACCGGCGTGGCCAGGCCGAGCGCGCACGGGCAGGCGATGATCAGAACCGCGACCGCATTGACCAACGCCGGGATCAACGCGGGCGCGGGGCCCAGCCACAACCAGAGGACAAACGTGAGCGCGGACACGAAGGCGACGGCGGGCACGAACCATGCGGAGACGCGGTCCGCGAGACGCTGGATGGGCGCTTCGCTTTCCTGCGCCTCTTGCACAAGGCGGATGATTTGTCCGAGCAACGTGTCGCGGCCGACGCGTTCGGCGCGGAAGAGAAACGAGCCGGTCGTGTTGAGCGTGCCGGCGCTGACCTTCGCGCCCGCTTCTTTGGCAACGGGGTCGGGTTCTCCGGTGAGCATGGCTTCATCCACGTCGCTGGCGCCTTCGGTGAGCATGCCGTCCACGGGAATTTTTTCGCCGGGACGCACGCGCAGGAGATCACCGATCACGACTTCGTCGAGCGGAACGTCTTCCTCGCGTCCGTCACGCACGCGGTGGGCGAGGGCGGGGGCGAGGTCCATCAATGCGCGGATCGCGGCGTCGGTGCGGGCGTGGGCGCGTTGCTCCATAATTTGCCCGAGCAACACGATGGTCGTGATAAATGCGGTGGCTTCGAAATAGAGCGGAACGCCGTGGTTCTCGATATGGAGCGACGCGGGAAAACGGTCTCCGAAAAGCACGGCCGCCACGCTGTAAACATATGCCGCGCCCGTGCCGGTGACGATGAGCGTGAACATATTGAGATCACGTTCCTGGAGCGATTTCCACCAGCGGCGGATGAAGAACCAGCCGCTCCAAAAAAACACCGGAGTGGTCAACACGAGCTGCAACCAGCCGTTGAGCGCGGGCGGGATGGTGTCGGTGAATCGGGAAAAAAACATTCCGCTGGTCGCGAGGGCGAGCACGGGCAGCGTAAACGCCAGCGCAATCCAGAAGCGCGGGCGAAGGACGCGTTCGTGGGGCAGGCCCATGTAAGCGGGCTCGTCGGGCATCGGGGCCGAAGCCTCCGTGGCATGATGGTGGGCGTGGGCGTGATGGGAATGAGCGTGCATACACCCCGGAGACGGAGTCGTTTTTCGAATCTTACCGACCGATATGACCCTGTGTGGTTGATGCCTCGCAATCGCAGTCTAGGCAAGCGCCCGACGCGCAGTCTCCGCAGAACGAAATCAGCTTGGCACGCAGGGTGGTGCGCGCGCGGTGGAGCGTGACGCTGGTGGCGTTGGGCGTGAGGCCAAGCGAGGCGGCGATGTGTTTCAGCGGTTCGTTGTTCAACTCGGCGCGGCGGATGAGCTCGGCTTGGGCGGCGGGCAGCGTGGCCATGAGCGGTTCGATGCAACGGCATATGATCCGCTCGGCCTCGGCGTTGTCACGGGCGAGGGAGTGGGATTCGTTGGCCCAGCGTTCCTCGCGCCGGCTTGCGGCGTGGCGGGCGCGGACATGGTCGATCAGCGCGTGGCGGAGCAGCTGGTAGAACCAAGGCACCAGTCGCTCGTCGTCGCGAAGCGTGTGGGCGGATGCCAGCGCCTTGGTCAGGCCGTGCTGGAGAACGTCCTCGGCGTCGGCGTGGTTTCCGCCAAGGCGGGTGGCGATCCAGCCGCGAAACTCGGCGCGGCGGGCGAGAAGCGTATCGAGTCGAGCGTCGGGCGTCATGGCGATGCGGAGGTTTAACTGGCGGGGACGAGCGAGGTTTTTAACGCCGCGCTGTTGTTGCGGGCGTGTTCGAGGAGCGCGGCCTGCGCGGCAAGCACGTGCTCGGCGTTGCCATGCCAGGCGTGGAGCGCGTGGTCTTGCAGCGCGCGACCGAACGAAAAAGTGAGCGCCCACGGGGCATCACCGGCGTGGTTGATCGCGGCGAGGCGTCGCGTGGCTTCTTCGGGGGATTGTCCGCCGGAGAGAAACACGATGCCGGGCACCGCGGCGGGCACGTTCCGGCGCAGGCAACGAAGGGTGCGCGTGGCGATTTCGTCGTCGGAGACCTGGTGCGGGCAATCCATGCCGGGCAGCACCATCGCGGGTTTTAGCAGCATGGCTTCGAACTGCACGCGATGGGCGAACAACGCGGCGAACACGGCGTGCAACGTAGCGTTGGTGACATCTTCGCAACGATCGATGGTGTGGTCGCCGTTCATGAGGATCTCGGGCTCCACGATGGGCACGAGGTCGGCCTCCTGGCTGAGCGCGGCGAAGAGGGCGAGGCGTTGCGCGTTGTCCTCGATGCAGGTGCGCGAGGGAATGCCTTGGCCGATGGTGATGACGGCGCGCCACTTTGTGAAACGCGCGCTGAGGGCGCGGTAGGCCTTGAGGCGGTCACGCAATCCATCGAGGCCCTTGGTGATTTTTTCGCCGGGAAAATTGGCCAGCACGGTGACGCCCTGATCGACCTTGATGCCCGGAAGTATGCCCTGGTTTTCCAAGATGACCGGAAGCGGGGTGTCATCGTGAGCGGTCTGGCGGAGGGTTTCGTCGAAGAGAATCGCGCCGCTGATGTAGTCGCCCAGGCCGGGCGCGGTGAAAAGCGTTTCGCGGTAGGTGCGGCGGGTTTCCTCGTTGGACGTGATGCCGAGCGGGGCGAAACGTTTCTCAATGGTTGGAAAGCTTTCGTCGGCCGCGAGGATGCCTTTGCCGGGCGCGACGAGCGCGTGGGCGGTCAAGGCGAGGGCGGATAAGGGCAGGGAAGGCATTCGTTCACGGACCGTTGTGGTGGGCCTTGGTTGCAGTGCAGCCCGCCCACGGGCGAAACGACTAAGCGGGCGTGGGGTTTTTTACGGAGCCTTGGCGAGTTTGCGCTCGTGCAGCCACGCGAAGATCACGGGAGTCACGATGAGGATGTGGAGCAACGACGAGATCATGCCGCCGACAACCGGGGCGGCGATGGGTTGCATGACCTCCACGCCGGTGCGGGCGCTCCAGAAGATCGGCAGGAGGGAGGCGACCGTGGTGGCGACGGTCATGACTTTTGGCCGCAGACGCAGGCGCGCGCCGGCCTTGATTGCGGTGAGGAGTTCGGCGCGGGTGAGCTGAGTAGCGCAGGCTTCCAGCCTGCTGGTGGTCGGATGCAGGCTGGAAGCCTGCGCTACTTTTGTGGCCAGGGCTGCCTGCACCGCTTCTTCCAGATAAACCACCATGACGACGCCGGTCTGGATCGCGGTGCCGAAGAGCGCGATGTAACCGACCCACACGGCCACGCTGAAATTGAAACCGAGGATGGCTTGAAGGATCACGCCACCGGTCAACGCGAAGGGAACCGCGAGAATGACGTGGGCGGCCTCGGCCACGCTGCGGAAGGTCATCACGAGCAGCGCGAAGATGATCAGGATCACCGCGGGAAACACATAGGCGAGCGTGCGGCGGGCGCGGAGCTGGTGTTCGTATTGGCCCGAATATTCGACCGTCATGCCGGGATCGAGGCGGACGTTCTTGGCCACGCGTTTCTTGATCTCGTCGACGAAGCCGCCGAGGTCGCGGTCTTGGACGTTGGCTTGCACGAAGACGCGGAGGCGCCCGTTTTCGCTTTGGATTTCGCTGGCGCCGATCACGCGCTTGATCGCGGCGATCTGGCGCAGCGGGACAAAGGGGCCCGATGGCGTGGGGATGAGCAGGTCGCCGATTTTTTCCATGTCGTCCCGGTCGGCACGGTCGAGGCGGACTTGCACGGGCCAACGTTCGCGGCCTTTCAACGTGGTCGTGGCGACGGACCCGCCGAGGCCGGTTTCCACGTATTCAAAAACATCGGCCATGCGCAGGCCGTAGCGGCGCATGGCTTCGCGGTCGGGAACGATTTCAAGGTAGGGTTTGCCTTGGGCGCGCGACGGGGCGACGCCGGTCGCGCCGGAGATGCCGGAGATGACGCGTTCGATTTCGAACGCCTTCTTTTGGAGGGCGTCGAGATCGTTGCCGAAGAGTTTGACGCCGACCTGCGCACGAATGCCGGTGCTCGTCATGAGAATGCGGTTCTCGATGGGCTGGAGGAAACCGGGGACATAACCAGGCACCTGCGTGAGCTTGTCGGTGAGCTCGGAGATGATCTGGTCCTTGGTGACGCCGGGCCGCCATTGGGAGGCGGGTTTAAGCATGATGGTGGTCTCGATCATCTCGACCGGCGCGGGGTCGGTGGCGGTGTCGGCGCGTCCGAGCTTGCCGGCGACGGAGGCGACCTCGGGGTGTGCGGCAATGACTTTGTCCTGCCAGCTCATGATGCGGTTCACCTCGGAGAGCGAGGTGGACGGGAGCAGCACGGGCATGAAGAGAAGCGAGCCTTCTTCGAGCGTCGGCATGAACTCGGAACCGAACCCTCGCGTGAAACGCTCGGGTAATGACGAATGACGAATGACGAATGACGAAATCGGACGAGGGAGGCCGAAGGCGATGACAGAGGTGATCGCGAGCAGGATGACGGCGAGGGCGAGGACGGTTTTCCGATGGACGAGCGCCCAGTCGAGGGTGGGTTCGTAGCCGCGCAGAAGAAACTTCATCAGCCAGTTTTCGCTTTCGGGCTTGAACGGGCCGCGCACGAGAAGCGTGCAGAAGACCGGGACGGCCGTGATGGCGAGAAGCACGGCGCCGAGGAGGGCGAAGCTCTTGGTGTAGGCGAGCGGGTGGAACAGTTTTCCTTCCTGGCCGGAGAGCATGAACACCGGGACGAACGCCAGGATGATGATCATCATCGAGAAGAACATCGGGCGGCCGACCTGCGTGGCGGCTTCGAGCGTGTGCTTGAACACCTCGGGCGGCGTGAGTCGGCGACGCAGTTCCTCCTCGGCGCGTTCGCAGTGGCGGATGACGTTTTCCGTCATGACGATGCCGGCGTCCACCAGCACGCCGATGGAGATGGCGATGCCCGTGAGGGACATGATGTTCGACGGAATGCCGAACCGGTCCATGAGGATGAACGATATCAGGATCGAGGCGGGCAGCGGCAGGGTGACGATGAGGATGCTGCGGAAGTGAAATAGGAAGAGAATATGCGCGAGCGTCACGAGGATGATCTCTTCGGTGAGCGCGTGCTTGAGCGTTTCGATGGCGCGCTGGATGAGGTCGGCACGGTCGTAGAACGATTCGACGGTCACGCCGGCGGTCAGACCGGGAGCGAGGGCGGCGAGGCGGGCTTTGACGTCCTGAATAACTTGATACGCGTTTTCGCCGTAGCGCATGACGACGATGCCGCCGACGACCTCGCGTCCGTTCACGTCGAGCGCGCCGCGGCGGAAGTCGCCGCCGATCTGCACGGTGGCGACGTCGCGGAGGGTGAGCGGCACGCCGTCGCGCGGCATGAGCGGAATGTTTTCAAGGTCGGCGGGCGAGGTGACGAGGCCGACGCCGCGCACGATGAACTCGGCGCCGTTTTCCTCGAGGGTTTTGCCGCCGACATTGGCGTTGGAGGCGGCGACGGCGTCCATGACGTCGCCGAGGGTGAGGTTGAATTGCTTCAGTTTGAGCGAGGAGACCTCGATCTGATACTGGCGGACGAAACCGCCGATGGAGGCGACCTCGGCGACGCCCGGCGTGGCGGCGAGTTGGTAGCGGATGAAGGTGTCCTGGATCGCGCGGAGCGAGCCGAGGTCATGGGCGCCGGACGTATCCTTGAGGTAGTATTGGTAGATCCAGCCGAGTCCGGTGGCGTCGGGACCGAGGCGGGCGGTGACACCGGAGGGGAGGAGTTCGCCGAGGGAGTTGAGGCGTTCGAGGACGCGGGTGCGGGCGAAGTAATTTTCGATTTTGTCGTCGAAGATGACGGTCAAAAACGAGAAGCCGAACATCGAGGTGGCGCGCACGGTTTTGACGCCGGAGAGGCCCTGCAACGAGACGGAGAGCGGGTAAGTGATCTGGTCTTCGACTTCCTGCGGCGAGCGCCCGGGGTAGTCGGCGTAAACGATGACCTGATTTTCGGAGAGGTCGGGAATCGCGTCGATGGGCACGCGCTGGAGCGCGACCACGCCCCAGGCGCAGAGCGCGAGAAAGGCGGCGATCACGATGAACCGGTTGTGGAGCGACCAGTGGATGATGCGCGCGATCATGGCGCGGTCCTCCGGGCCGCGAATGACCAATGTCCAATGTCCAATGACCAAGGGGCGGAGAGGTGGGCGTGGCGGTTCATTTTAGTTCGGTGCCGCAGTCGAGCATGGCAGAGCCGAAGAACGGGTTGCGCAGAGTGGCGTCGTGCTGGAGCCAGCGGCCTTTGCCGAGGACGGGGGACATCGGGCACTCGAAGATTTTGAGTCCTTCGCGTTGGTCGACGGGCTGGGCGCGGACCAAGTCGGAGATGGTGGTGCTGAAGGGTTCGAAGCCGGCGCGAGCGGTTTTGAGGTCGGGGCCGGGGACGAGTTTTTGCGCGAGCGGCATCAGCGTATCGTGAGCCGGACCGGAGGTGTGCACGGCGGCGGTGAGGGCGGGGAGAAGTTTGGCGTAGGCGGGCAGGTCGTCCGCTGCGAGGGCGGCGGCGGCATCGGCGGTGGCTAGGACGAGAGCCGAGGGCAGAGCGGGGGGCGTAGCCGCCATGGGCGTGAGCGTTGGTTTCTCAGGAGAGGCCGAGTGGGCGAGCTGGGCTTGTCCGTCCAGGAGGAGTGCTCCTTGAGTGACGACTTTCTCGCCGGCGTTCAGGCCGGAGAGGACCTCGTAGGAATCGTCGCCGGCACGGCCGAGTTTCAGCGTGCGCGGTTCGTAAGCGCCGGCGGCTTTATCGATATAAACGACGGGTGCGCCCTGGGTGAACAACACCGCGTTGCGCGGGACGAGGAGAAGGTCGGGGGTGTTGATGAGGACTCGGCCGGAGGCGGTCTGGCGGTGCAGCAGGCGGCGGTCGGCGTTGGGAATGACCACGCGGATACGGGCGGTGCGGGTCATTTCGTTGAGGTTGGGATCAATGAAGGTGATCGGCGCGCTGATGGTTTCGCCAGGACGGGACGGCACCGAGACTTCGACCGTCTGCCCAACGTGCAGGAAGGGGAGGTCGGGTTCGTAGGCGTCGAACAGAAACCAGAGGTGGGAGAGGTCGCCGATCTCGAAGAGCGTGGTATCGGGCTGGACGTATTGGCCTTCGTAGGCGGCGCGAGCCACGACGGTTCCCGCCATCGGAGCGCGCACGGTGAGAGTGGCCTCGGGCACGCGGTTTTTCTCGATGCGGGCGACGTCGTCGTGGGTGAGGCCGAGCATCAAAAGGCGCTCGCGAGCTTCGGCAACTTCGGTGGCCGGAAAGGCGTTGGGGCCGGCCTTGAGGCGTTCGATGTAGAGACGGGAGGCATTGAGGACCTCGGGGCTGTAGAGGGTGATGAGGGGTTCGCCGGCGGCGACCTCGGCGCCGAGTTGGTTGACGAAGAGTTTTTCCACGCGACCGGGGACGCGGGCGGTGAGGATGCGGTGGAGGGTTTCGTCGTCGTCGAGCACGCCGGTGACGCGGAGCGTGCGGGTGAGCGGAGCGCGGCGGATCTCGGCGGTTTGCACACCGATGACCGAGGCCGATGCGGCGGAAAGCGGAACCAGTCCGGCGTCGGTGGGGATGCCGCTCTCGCCTTCGTAGACGGGCACGAGAGTCATGCCGCAGATGGTGCACTTGCCGGGTTTGTCCGACTTGATCCACGGGTGCATCGGCGACTGGTAGAACTTGATTTTGCGCGCCGAGCCAGCGGCCTCGCTTGCTACTGCCGTCGCAGGCCCGGCGTGGCGAGCGGTGAACCAGCCGGCGGTGCCGGCGAGCGCGGCGACGAGTGCGAACGTGAGCAAGGACGAGGGTTTCATGCGGATGCGACCGACAAGGTTTCCCGCGGCTTAGTGGCTATGACCGTGAGCGGCAGGTTTGGCTGCGTCGGCAGATTTACCCGCTGTGGCGGCATCGAGTGTGGCGAGGTATTTGGCGGGGTTTTTCTTGAACGAAGGCCCGCACATCTTGCAGCAGAACTTAACGAGGCGGTCGGGTTTGCCCTCTTCCTTATGGATGTAGTCGATGGGCGGGCCCATTTCGCCGAGCGCTTCGCCCGAGACGACGCAGGTGGTGAGCGGGTAGGTGGGTGCGGCGGGTTTGTCATCGGCACGGAGGCCGGCGGTGGAGAGGCCGAGGACAAGCATGATGGAGAAAAGAAGCGTTTTCATATGCGGGGTGATACGTGCGGAGAACAGATGCTCCTCGAATTAATTGAGGGCGGACGTGTTTGCCGGATTTTGTCTTGTGCGGCGGCGGAGTTGGGCAGGTGATGCGGAACCCCCAATGAGTAATAAATTACGCGTGGTTGTCGTCGGCCTGCTGGTGTCGAATATCGTGCTGGCGGTATTATGGTGGCGGGCGGCTGGCGAAGGGAGAAGGCAAGCGACTGCATTCGCTGTGGCGACGGAGGGCGAGGCGGGCACACGGTCCGACGACGCGAAGGCGGCGGTCGCCGCGGTTGTCAGGCCGGTGGGCGCGGAGCCGCGGGCGTTGCGCGATGCGTTGCGGGCGGCGGGCGTGGACGAGGCGTTGATCCGACAGTTCGTAAACACCGCGGTGTGGAACAAATATCAGCGGGACGATACCGAGAAGCGCCGGAGTGAATGGTGGAAGCACAGTCCGCTTTCGAGCAGCTTTAGCGTGACGCCGGCCGGTGCGCGCAAAGCGATCGACGCGGAGTTGAAGGAGCTGCTGGGAGACGGGCGACTGGACGAAATGACGCGTTCAAAGCAATTCGCCGCGGTGCCGGTGGAGAAGCGGGATGCGCTGATGCGCGTGTTTGCGGATTACGGTGAAATGACGTCCGCAATCTACGCGGAGATGGGAAACTTTCAGATGCCGGAGGATCAGAAGCGACTCGAGTTGCTCAAGGCCGAACGCGAGCGGGATCTGAAGGCGCTGCTCACGCCGGCGGAGTATGAACAGGTGATGTTTTTGGATCAGCCGGAAGTGCAGCGGGCGCAATTGATCGCCGGGCAGCTGGACCTGACCGAGGCGGAGTTTCGCGAAGTGGTGCGGCTGCGGCGGGAGATCACCGCACGGCTCGGGCCGGAGCCGGATTATAAGAAGGCAAACGCAGAGGAAAAGGCGTTCGACGAGGCGCTGGCCGGACTCGTGGGGCGGGAGAGGATGGAGGCACAGCAACTGAAGCAGTCGGCTGATTACAAGGTGTTGGAAAAGGCCCGCGAGAGGCTGGGGTTTTCCGAGGAGGTTTTCACGGGCGTGCTGGCACGGCGTTCGCAGGCGCTGGCGGAGGCGGCCGCGATCCAGTCGGGATCGATGACCGTGCCGGAAAAGAAGAAGGCGTTGAAGGCGCTCGCGGCAGCGGTGAAGACCGGGGTTGAGCAACAACTCGGGTCCGCCGCCGCCCAAGGGTATTTTATGCAGAACGGGATGCCGTGGTTGCGCGAACTCGACCGCGGATTTGGTGTGCGGATGGCGAGCGGCGGCTGGGGCGAAAGCGTGGAGATCAAGTAGGTTAATTGGAAAGAAGCCGGGTTGGAGGTTGTGGCGGTGATGCAAAAAAGTTTGGGTGTCGCGCATGATTCACCCAGGGCTGGTCTCAGTCACGTTTCGCAAACTCACGCCGGCCGAGGTGGCTGCGTTGGTGAAAAAAGGAGGGTTGAAAAGCATCGAATGGGGCGGGGACATCCATGTGCCGCATGGCGATCTGGCGCGCGCGCGCGAGGTGCGTGAGCTGACGTTGGAGCATGGTCTCACGACGGCGGCCTACGGCAGCTATTACCGCGTGGGACAGAGCGAGGGCGCCGGGTTGGCGTTCGAGAGCGTGCTGGAGACGGCGGTGGAGTTGGGCGCGAAAACCATCCGCGTGTGGCCGGGCGGGGTGGGCTCCGATTCGGTGGACGAGGACGGGCGGTGGAAAATCATCCATGATCTCCGGCGCATCGCCACGCTGGCGGCGAAGGTGAACGTGAGCATTTCGATCGAGTTTCACGGCGGCACGCTCACCGACACCAACGAGTCCGCGAGCAAGCTGCTCGTCGAGGTGGATCACGCCAACGTGTTCACCTGCTGGCAGCCGCACAACGGCGAGGCGACCGACGAGTGCGTGGCGGGCCTGCAGGCGGTGCTGCCGCGGGTGAGCAACATCCATGTATTTCACTGGTGGCCGACGGCGGCGGAGCGTCATCCGCTGACCGATGGCGCGGAGCGGTGGGCGCGATTCTGGCCGTTGATCAAACAGGTGCCGGGCGACCGGCATGCGTTGTTGGAATTCGTGCAGGAAGACTCGCCGGAGGCGTTTCTGCGCGATGCGGCGACCTTGCGCCAATGGCTGGCGTAAGTGCATCGCCGGGCATTGCGCCTCGACAACACCAGGGGCGGAGGTTTTCTCGCCATCTTGTGCCACCGCGGATGAAACGTCCTATCTCCTTGCGATTGCTTGGATTGATTTTCGTGTCGCTCACGATGCTGGCGACCGGACTTTACGCCCAAGCGACAGCGGGATCCGCCGAGCCGATCCGGGCGGACACGTGGGTGCGCTGGATTGGCTCGGTGTTTGTCATCATGGCGCTCGGCGGGTTGCTGGTGTTTTGGATCAACCTGCGTCTCCAAGGGCAGATTCAACTGCAGACGCGTGCGTTGCGCGCGTCGGAAACGCGCATGCGCAATCTCTTCGAGAACACGCCGGTCGCGATCGTGGAGGAGGATTTTTCCGCGGTCTTCAAATGGCTCAAGGAGCTGCGCAATCGGGGTGTGGCCGATCTGGCGATTCATCTGGCGGAGTATCCCTCGCTGGTGTCGGAGAAGTTCCTGCTCGTGCGCGTGGTGGCGGCCAATCGCACGGTCCTTCGCATGAGCGGGGTGGAGGACGTGAAACAATACGAAGGTCTCATCCGCGGGGCTCCTTCGCCCGCCATGCTGGACACGTTCGTGGCCCAGATGCACGCGATCTGGGCTGACCACACGGAGATGACCCGCGAGCTGCGTTATCGCGGTATCGACGGACGGGCGGGTCACAGCCTCATGCATTGGAGCGCCTCGCAGGAGGACGGGCGTCCGGATTACAGCCGTGTGCAGGTGGCGTTCACGGATTTGAGCGCGCTGCGCGCCACCGAGGAGAAACTGCGCGACGTCGAGGATCGCTGGCGGCTGGCGGTCATCGGGATCAACGCAGGCATCTGGGAATACAATTTCGTGACCGGGGAGACGTTCATCTCGGATCGCTGGCGGGAGATCATCGGCTATCCCGCCTCCGACATGACCAACGCGCGCGACGAGTTCTGGCCGCGTATTCATCCCGATGATGTCGCCTCCGTCAGGCAGGCGATGCGCGATTATCTGGAGGGTCATCGCTCCAGTTATCGCGTGGAGTTCCGCATGCGTTGCAAGGACGGCAACTACAAGTGGATCCTTTCGCGCGGCATGGCGCTCTTCGATCAGGCGGGCAAGCCGCAGCGACTGGTGGGCTCCCATTCCGACATCGATGAACGCAAACGCGCCGAGCAGTCGTTGCGCGCCTCCGAGGAGCGCTATCGCGTGCTCTTTGAGAACTCGCCGGTGGCCATCATCGAATACGACCTGCGCGGCCTGCGCGGCTGGCTGGAGAAGTTGAAGGCCGACGGCGTGACCGATTTCGACGCGTTCGCCAAAAATAACCCCGCGCTCTTCACGGACCGCCTCAACGGCACGGTGCTCGTGGGCGTCAATCGGGAGACCCTTCACCTCGTCGGCGCGGCCAGCAAGGCGGAGGCGCTGGCGGGTTTGTCGCGTATCCTGACTCCGGATATGGAGGAGGTTCGCATCTCGCTCTGCCGGGCGATTTGGAGCGGTCGCAATGCGATCGAAGGCGAGATGCGCATGAACGCGCTCGATGGCACGGCGCGCCGGGTGTTCTACCGCTGGTGGGTGCCGGTTCTGGGCGGCGAGGCGAGCTTTGCCTGGACCCAGATCGTGCTGGTGGATTTGACCGGCATCAAACGCACCGAGGCGGCGTTGGCCACCGAACGCGAACGCCTGGCCGTGACCTTGCGCGCAATGGCCGAGGGCGTGATCACGACCGACACGGAAGGCCGGGTGCTTTTCCTCAACGAAGCCGCCTGCGAGCTCACGGGCTGGACGGAAACCGCCGCCATCGGCCGGTTGCTGGAGGATGTCTGCGTGTTGCGCCACGAAAAGACGCGGCTGCCGGTGCCCGCCCCCGCGGCCGAGGCGGTCGCCACCCACCGCGTGATCGACCTGCCGCCGAACACCGTGTTGCACGACCGTCAAGGCGCGCCACGTGTGATCGAAGGACGTTGCGCGCCCATTCACGACATGCACAGCCAGGCGATCGGCGCGGTGCTGGTCTTGCGCGACGTGACCGAGCGGGCGCGCCTGGAAGGCGAGATCCTGCGCGCGTCGAAGCTGGAGTCCGTGGGCATCCTCGCGGGCGGCATCGCCCACGATTTCAACAACCTGCTTACCGTCGTGATGGGCAACATCACGCTGGCCACGCTTGATTCCCAGGCCATGGCCTCGGCGGGTCGCTGGCTCCAGGACGCGGAACGCGGCGTGATGCGCGCGCGCGATCTCACGCAACAACTGCTCACCTTTGCCCGGGGTGGCGAACCGGTGCGCTCGGCGGTGCGCCTGCCCGAGGTGCTCAAGGAAGCCGCCCACTTTGCGTTGCACGGATCGAAGGTCCGCTGCGAATTCGGGATCGAGGACGGCCTCTGGACGGCCGAGGTGGACAAAGGCCAGATCGGCCAGGTGGTGCAGAATCTTGTGATCAACGCCGTGCAGGCGATGCCCGAAGGTGGTGTCATGCACATCTCGATGCGCAACCAGCGCCTCGCCGCCTCGGCCGTGCGTCAGCTCGATGAAGGCGATTATCTGTGTATTGTGATCAGCGATACCGGGACGGGCATCCGGCCGGAGCATCTGGCGCGTATCTTCGATCCGTATTTCACGACCAAGCAGTCGGGCAGCGGTCTCGGCCTGGCGACGGTTTACTCGATCATTCGCAAGCACCAGGGGCACATCGAAGTGGAGTCGGAGCTCGGACGCGGCACGCGCTTCCGCTTCTGGCTGCCGGCGGTGCGCGATGCGGCGCCTCCGGTGGTGGAGGTGGCGCATGCGACCGACAACCTCGGGGGACGCATTTTGTTCATGGACGACGAGGAGCCCATTCGCGACATGGCAAACGCCTTGCTCAAGCGACTGGGTTTCGACGTGCTCACCGTGGCAAACGGTCACGAGGTGCTCCGTTCCTACGCTGAAGCCATGAGTGCGGGCCAGCGGTTCGATCTGGTGATCATGGATCTCACGGTGCCGGGAGGCATGGGAGGGAAGGAGGCGATGACCGAGCTGCATAAGCTGGATCCGTTCGTGAAGGGCATCGTGTCGAGCGGCTATTCGAGTGATCTGGTGATGGCCAACTACAAGGCTCATGGTTTTAGCGGCATGGTTGCGAAACCCTATCGCCTGACCGATCTGGCGAAGACAATCCGCTCGGTGCTTGAGGGCGGTCACGAGGCTGTTTGATCGGCGAGAGCCGCGCGCCCGAGGCCGTGGAACGGGCCCGTTTTGAGCAAAGCTGCGCCAGCAGATTATGTTTATTGCATGATTTAGGCAGGAGGCGTATCAAATCCAAGTCGGTGAGTAGCATAGTCGTTATGACTGCTTTCAAACCATCCCCCTGTTCCGGTCCGGATCATGCGCTGTTCGCGATTGCGGGCACCGACGTTCTGCGGTGCGCGACCGAGAGGCGGGCTTGCGTGTGCCTCGTTGGGGAGGCCGTTCTGTGAAACGAATTGTATCCAGTTATCTTTTACTGGTCGGACTGAGTGTGTCGCTCGCGCTGCTCGCGGGGGTGGCATGGATCAATTGGATGCACACGTATCACCTGCAGGACGTGATGAAGTCCGCTGAGGCCTATCGCGAGGCTCGCAACGCCCGGATGCTGACCGCCGTCGGAACGGGGCTGAGCTTCGCCATGCTGACCGCCGTGTTCTGGCTTCTCTTTCGCGAGAATCGCCTGCGACGCCGGTCGGAGGCCGCGTTGCAAGCGGGCAAGGTTAGTCTGGAGGCCTTGGTCCGCTCCAATCAGCTCATCATGGAACATTCACTGGACGTGATCTGCACGATCGACGCTCAGGGACGGTTCGTGTTCGTAAGCGCGGCGTGTGAGAAGCTGTGGGGATACAGGCCCGAGGAGCTGGAGGGGCGACCCTATGCCGATCTCGTCCATCCCGAGGACCTCCCGAAGAGCAACCAAGCCGCGGCCGACGTGATGGAAGGCAAGCCGCTGCGGGACTTTGAAAACCGCTATCGCCGCAAAGACGGATCGCTGATTCCGGTCGTCTGGTCGGCCTTTTGGTCCGTGAACGACAAAATCATGTTCTGCGTGGCGCGCGACCTTACCGAGCGCAAGCAGGCCGAGGCCGTGATCGAGCGGCTCAACGCCGAGCTGCGGCAGCGCGCGGCCCAGCTCCAGAGCCTCTTCGAATCGCTGCCCGGACTCTACCTCGTGCTCACGCCGGACCTGGTCATCACGGCCGCGAGCGACGCCTATCTTAAGGCCACCATGACGACGCGCGCGGGTATCATCGGTCGCGGGTTGTTTGAAGTGTTCCCCGACAATCCCGACGATCCCGTGGCCGACGGGACCCGCAACCTGCGCGCCTCGCTCGCCCGAGTGAAGCAGGATCTCGCGCCCGACACGATGGCCATCCAGAAATACGACGTGCGCCGGCCCGACGGCACGTTCGAGGAACGCTTCTGGAGCCCGGTCAACTCCCCGGTTCGCAGCGCCGACGGCCAGCTTGAATACATTATTCACCGTGTGGAGGACGTGACGGATTTCGTGCGGCAAAAACCAGCCCCCGAGAACGACCGCGGTCTCCAGGTGCGCATGCAGCAGATGGAGTCGGAGATCTACCAGCGTTCGCAGGAGACCCGGTCCGTCATGAATCGCCTGCGCGAGGCCAACGAGGAGCTGGAGTCGTTTTCCTACTCGGTATCGCACGACCTGCGTGCTCCTCTGCGGCATATCGAGGGGTTTGCGGGCATGCTGGTGAAGCACGCGGAGGAATCCCTCGACGAAAAGGGCCGACGATACCTCGCCGTCATCGCCGACTCGGCGCGGCGGATGGGAGTCCTGATCGACGACCTGCTCACCTTCGCCCGGATCGGTCGCACGGAGTTGCGCCGGCACCCGGTGCGACTCGACGATCTTGTGCACGACGTCCGCCAAGGACTCGCCGGCGAGATCAACGGTCGCCGGATCGAGTGGGATCTGCGACCGCTGCCGGTCGTGCAGGGCGATGCGAGCCTGTTGAGGCAGGTCTTCGTCAATCTCATGGGCAACGCTGTGAAATACACCGGTCGCCAGCCGGAAGCGCGCATCAGCATCACCCCCGTGGCCGACTCCGGTCGCCCCGACGAAATCACGGTCGCGGTCAGTGACAACGGCGCCGGCTTCGACATGAAATACGCGAACAAGCTCTTCGGCGTTTTCCAGCGGTTGCACAACGCCTCCGAATTCGAAGGCACGGGCGTGGGCCTGGCCAACGTCCGGCGCATCATCCAGCGGCACGGCGGCCGCACCTGGGCCGAGGGCGAGCCGGGCAAGGGCGCCGTATTCTATTTCAGTCTGCCCCTCAACTCGCCGCCACCGCCGACTCCCTCTCCATGAATATCCTCAAAAGCATCCTTCTGGTTGAAGACAATCCCCACGACGCCGAGATGACGCTGGCCGCCTTGGAAGAACACAATCTTTCCAACGAAGTCATCCTCGTCGGCGACGGCGAGGCCGCCCTCGACTATCTTTATGCCCGCGGAAAATTCCAGCAACGCCTCCCCGGAAATCCGGTCGTGATCCTGCTTGATCTCAAGATGCCCAAGGTGGATGGACTCGAGGTCCTCCAGACGATCAAGGCCGACGACCAGCTCAAGGCCATCCCCGTCGTCATGCTCACCTCTTCGCGCGAGGAGCAGGACCTCGTCCGCAGCTATGCCCTCGGCGTCAACGCCTACGTCGTCAAGCCGGTCAACTTCCAGCAGTTCATCGCGTCGGTGAAACAGATCGGCGTTTTCTGGACCATGCACAACGAACCTCCTCCCGGCAGCATTCGCCGGTCCTCATGAACCCCCGATTTTTTTGTCATGAACATTCTCCACCTGGAAGACTCGGAAAACGACGCCACCCTGATTGAGGCCCTGGTGCGCACCGAATGGCCGAAGTGCGGGATTAGAAACGTCGTCAAGCGCGCCGAATACATGGCCGCCCTCGAGATCGGTGGTTTCGACCTGATCATTTCGGACTATTCCATGCCCGATTTCGACGGTCTCTCGGCGCTCGCACTCGCCCGCACCTGGTGCCCGGACAAGCCTTTCATTTTCATGTCGGGCACGCTTGGCGAGGAGCGTGCGGTTGAGGCGCTCAAATTGGGGGCGACCGACTACATCATCAAGGACCGGCCCACCCGCCTGATTGCCGCGATTCGTCAGGCGCTCGCGCTCGCCGAGGAGACGGGTCGCCGCCAGCGCACCGAGGAGGCGCTGCGGCAGAACCGCGAACGCTACCGGCTGATCACCGAAAACGTCGCCGACATGATCGTGGTGCTCGATCCCGCCGGCCGCCGCGTCTACTTCAACCCGGCCTATCTGGAACTCCTGGGCGAGGACCGGGCCCGTCCCGGCACCGATGCCTTCGGTGACGTGCATCCGGAGGATCGCGACCGCATCCGGGCGCTATTTGCGGACACCGTCCGCACCGGCGCCAAGCACCGTTTGGAGTATCGCCTTGTGACCGACGCCGACGAACACTTCATCGAGTCGCATGCCAGCGTCATCCGCGACGCCGGTGGCAACGTGTCCAACGTGCTGGTCGTCGCGCGCGATATCACCGATCGCCGTCGCAACGAGGAACGCCTGCGCGAACTCGCGGCTCTCGTCGAAAAGGCGCAGGACGCCATCTACGTGCGCGACCTCGACCAGCACATCACCTACTGGAATCCCGGCGCGGAGCGGCTCTACGGCTGGACGGCGGGAGAGGTGATCGGGAAGCGCGCCATCGAGTTGCTCTACAAGGAGGAGACTCCCGAATTGCTGGAGGTCCGCCGCGTCGTGATGGAGAAAGGCGAGTGGATGGGGGAGCTGCGCCAGTTGAACAAGCAGGGCCTTCCGGTCACCGTCATGGCCCGCCGCAACCTGCTGCGCGACACGCGGGGCCGGCCCGTCTCCATCCTCAACATCAACACCGATGTCACCGAGCAGCGCCAGCTCGAGACCCAGCTCCTGCGCACCCAGCGCATGGAGAGCATCGGTGCGCTCACCGGCCGGATCGCCCACGATCTCAACAACGTGCTCTCGCCGATCCTCATGGGCTCCGAGTTGATCGCCATGACGCCGATCAACGACACGGCGCGCAACATGGTCGAGAGCATCGCGACCAGCGCCCGCCACGGCGCGGCGCTCGTCCGCCAGCTGCTTTCTTTCGCACGCGGCATCGAGGGCGAGCGGTCAATCGTCACGCCGGCCCTTTTCCTGGCCGACATGAAGCTCCTGCTGCGCCAGACGCTGGCGGATGGAATCGATCTTCGTATCGCCTGCGCGCCGGATTGCCGGCCGGTGCTGGCCGATCCCACCCAGCTCAGGCAGGTCGTGCTTAATCTCTGCATCAACGCCCGCGACGCCATGCCGGGCGGCGGAGTCATCGAGATCGTCGTCGAAAATGTAGTGGTGGACGCCGCGCTCGCCCGCAGTCTCCCGGAGGGGGCCGCCGGAGCGCATGTGCGTATTAGTATTTCAGATACCGGAACCGGAATACCCCCGGCGGTCATCGAAAAAATCTTCGACCCATTTTTCACCACCAAGGAGGCGGGGAAAGGGACCGGGCTCGGCCTGGCGACCGTGCGCGGCATCATGAAGGGGCACGGCGGCTTCATACAGGTTGAGAGCGAAGTGGGCCGAGGCACGACTTTCCGGCTGTATCTGCCGGCGCAAGGGACTTCAGCCGGCCCTGATGAATCCGGACCGGCGCAGTCGAGGGCCATTCTGGTTATCGAGGACGACGCGGGTGTGCGCGAGGCGCTTCAGATGGAGCTCGAGTATCACGGATACCGGGTGATCACCGCGGGCGATGGTCGTGAGGGGATCGAGCGCTTCCGGGGCAATGCCGAGCGCATTGCGGCGGTGATCACCGATCTGGCGATGCCGGTCGTGGACGGGGTGGAGGTTATCGCGGCGGTGCGCGAACAGGCCCCGCATATGCCGATCTTTGTATTGAAAAGCCCCGGCGGAGGCGTTGAAAAACCGTCGTATTTTGATTCGCGGACGGTTGCGTTCGAAAAGCCGATCCAAAGTGCAGCTCTGCTCGACGCGATCAGTCGGCTCGTGACGGGCGGCGGCGCGCCTTTGAATTAGGGCATTTCAAATGTAACTGTAGCCATAAGACGCCCGTGGTATGAGATGGCCACGGTTATATTAAACCTGCTCAGCGGGGAGGCGGCAGGGCGCGCCAGATAGCGCCATTCTCCATGAAGGGAGGGATTCCCGCTTTTTTATCGGGGGAGGGTCCATCGGCCACGCGGAAAATGGGCAGGATAGGGTTGCCGTGACCATCTTTCGCGTAGGTGACGCCTTCTTGTTCGAAATAAAGGAACGCGTAAAAGTAACCGCCTAGGCCTTCTCCGATAATGATGTCGATATCGTAGAAGAGACCGGCGCGCAGCTCCATGCGGTTGCCGATCACGAAACCGTTGCGGCGTGATTTTTGAAGGCTGTTAGCCCCGGCGGAGAACTCGTAGGGGTAGCCCCGTGCCTGCAGGTCGGACTTGAATTTGGAAACGACAAACAGGCCGCCATCGAGCACCACCCGACCGTCGAGCCGCACGACCATGAAATCATCCGCGGCGCCGACGAAGCGGTAAGTGCCGGTGGCGGGCGGGCTGACGCGGCCCCGGTAGTGGGCGATCCAGGATTTGCCCTGAACGTTTTTTTGGACGCCGTAAGCCTTGGGGGCTTCGTCGGCGGACATATTGGGCACGAAAATTTGCGTCGTGTAGAGCGGTTCGGGCGCGCGGTAAAACTTGGACAAGTTCGTGGCGCTCCACGTGCCTTGGGTAAAAGTGGAGATCTCCTTTTCGGCGAGGGGGCCGGGGTTGAGCCGCGCCAGGTCGGGATTGGGCGTGGCCTTGGCCAGCTGTTTAAAATCGTAGAATCGACCGATGAGTGAGCCGCCGGCTTGGGCTTCGCGGAAGCCGAACATGGGCATGGCGGGGCCGGAGCCCATGCCAGCACCCACGCCGCTGCCCCCTCCGATGCCTTTGCCGGAGCCGACCTGGCCACCACCGGAGAAGCCGGGCATGTTGGGCAGGTCGGGCAGGCTGATGGCCGCATTGGGCGAATCGACCGCGAGGCGTTGATTGACCGCGGAGAGATTGGGTTGCTGGCGTGACATCTGCACGCGGTGCTGGACGTTGGCGGGGCCGGGCGCCCCCGCGCCGGAGCCTCCTTGGAAATTGGCTTTGCGCTCCTCCCGCACGGACCTAATCACAAACGTCGTGGCCGCGATGATCACGATCACGTGGATGATGATGCTGATGAGGAGCGAGCCGGCGCCAAGGCGGCGCAGGTAACGAAGAAAACGGTTGCCGGAGGCGGACATGCGGGGGGATTTAGAAGCTCTCGTCGACGGTGAAGGTCACGTTGTCCACGGCGGCGGCGGCAAGTGCATTGAGCACATCGATGGTGCGCGCATAGGGTGCCTTGGGTGCGCTGGAGATTGTCACGAGCAGGGTGGTTTTGGCGGCGTCGGCGTTTTGCTTCAGGCGCAGCAAAGCGTTGGTGAGCCGGGGAAGCGCGGTGTCGTTCGGCGCGTCGATGGGGTCGTCGTTGAGGAGAACCTGGCCGTTGAGCTCGATGCTGATGGTCTGTTCATCGGGAAAGTTCACCGGAGCGCTGCTGGAGGCGGAGCCGGGAAGCTTGGTATTGAGCTCGGCCTCGATCTTCACGGTGGCGGTGAGCGACATGAAGAACACGAGGATCACGAACACCACGTCGATCATCGGCGCGATTTGAAAGCCCATGTCTCCGGCGGCTTCGGGGTGTCTTCTACGACGATGGCGACTCATGGTTAGCGGGGGGAGACGGCGAAGGTGATGTCGGCGATGCCGGCCGAAGCGGCGGCGGCCATGGCCAGGGAGATCTGCTCGGCGGGCACGAGCCGTTCACCGCGGATGACAAGGCGGTGTTTTTTCGATGCGCTTTGACGCGCGGTCAGAATGGGCACGACGGGATCGAGGCGATCATAGGGCGTGTCCTCGAAGAGATAGGAGGCCTGCTGTTTCACGGGATCCCAGCGGACGTTGATGATCGATTCATCGCGGGCGCTGTCGCGTTTGGCGGCGTTGGTCGCCACCGGAAGCGTGATGGATTTATCCACGCGGGCGACCTGCTTGGTGATGGAGCTCATGAAGAAAATGAGCAGCACCAGCAGCACGTCGATCATCGGCGCGATCTGGAATTCCGGCTCTTCGCCGTCGCCTGAACCTCCTCCGGCCATGGTGATGGGGTGGGTTGAGAGTTGAATCAGGCCGAGGTGGTCTCGGTGGTTTCAACCGGGGCGGCGGCGCGGGGCGGCGAGGGAATGAAGGCGTCCGCCTCGAGGCGGAGACCGGCGAGGTGTTCGTAGGGCAGGTGATGGAAGATCGCGTTTACCTCGGTCTGCACATGGCGGAAGCCTGCGGCGATGCGGTTGCGCAGAACGTAGTAGAACGCGAACGCGGGGATGGCGACCACGAGGCCGCCGCCGGTGCAGACGAGCACCTCGCCGATCGCTTCCGAGAGCTTGGCGGGATCGCCGACGCCGGAAGAGCCGAGGGTGTCGAAGGCGTGAATCATGCCGAACACCGTGCCGGTGAGGCCGATCATGGGCGTGATCACGCCGATGACGGAGAGGTAGCTGATGCGGGAAATAAAGACGGCGCGGGTGCGTTCGAGCTCCTCGTAGATGGCGTCATCGGTGGCGTCCTTGCCAAGGCCGATCTTGGTGAAGGCCGCGGCGGTGACTTCGCCGAAGATGGTTTCCGAGGTGTTGACCGCATGGGCGGCGGATTCGTAGTCACCCTCCACCAGGTTCTGTCGCACGGTGGTGACGACCGAGGGCGGGACGAGTTTGGTGCGCGCTGTCTTGAGAAAGCCGTCGATCACCAACCAGAACATGCACATGGATGCGATGAACAGCATTCCGATGAACACGGGGCCCGCGACCATGATCTTTTGAAAGAGCGTCTTCTCATGGACGACGGGGGCCGCGGCTGCGGCGGCCTCTTGGGCAAGGGCCGGGTTGGCCAGCGCCAAGACGACGATGCTGGCGAGGAACACAGGGACGAGGGCGTTCGTGCGGGAGGGGAGTGAGGTCATTTTAAAGAAAAGAGAGTGGGATTAGCGTTTGGCTTGGGCGGCTTCGGGCGAGTCGGGGAAACGTTCCATGAGTGTATTGATCATGGCGTCAGCGCGTGCGGTCATGCCGAGGGCCCGGTAGCAGGAGGCGGCGCCCAGCAGGGCTGCGGGTTGTGCGTCGCGTTGTTGCGAATACAACACGGGAACGCGGAGGTAGGAGAGCAAGGCGGCTTCGGTTTTGCCGTCAACCTGAAGAAGTCGGGCATTGATGAGGTCGCTCTGGGCGAGAATGGAGGCATCGGCTTTCGCAAGATTGATGGCTTTGAGGCGTTCGCGCGCCTGGGCGATTTTGCCCGTGTGGACGAGCGTGGACACGATGGTGAGCGCGCTGCGGTCAACGAGATCGGCTCCGTTTCGGGAACGGCGGAGGCGCTCAAGCGCGACCTCGGCGTCCACATCGCGTCCGAGCCTTGCGAGCGCTTCGACGCGGAGGCTTGTCGCCTTCGGCCACCATGAGCCGGTGATGTCACGGAATACCTCCTGCGAGGGGACGAGGGCATCGAGGGTTTTTAATGCATCGGCGGGGCGGCCCGCCTTGAGGTCGGCTTCGGCCGCAGCGAGACCCGCGGGGGCGGGCCAATCGAGGCGGGTGATGCTGGAGATCGGCAGGCTGACTTCGCCTGAGGCGCCGCCATCCAGGGTAAGCGGAAGCTTGATGGTTTCCCCGACGATGCGGGCCTCGGGCAGGGAGGCTTTGCGTCCATCGGAAAAATAGAACGTCTGTCCGCGTGCCAGCGGTGCCAGGATGAGCAGGAGGGCGGCAAGGCCCTGTGGAATAGCGCGGTTCATTGCGGGACGAGAGCGGCGAGGCGCTGGTTGGCGAGGGCGATTTCGGGACGGTCGCGAAGACGCTCGTTGCGCAGCATCTCACGATAGGTGGCCACGGCATCGGTGGTTTTACCAAGAGCCTCGAAGGCCCGGCCGCTTTCCAGGTAGGCGCGGGCGACCCACTCTGAATAACGACCCTGGCTCACGAAAACGCGTTGGAAAAATGCGATCGCCTTGGGCTGGTCGCCCTTTTTGGCGGCGATCAGTCCTAGGTGATGAAGGCTGAGTGCGGTGGCTTCGCCGCGCCATTCCTTGGTGGCTGCGATTTCCTCGAAAAGCTTGGCCGCCTCATCGAGGCGCTCGAGTGCAAACAGGGCGCGCGCCTTGCCGACCGTGGCCTCGCGAAGGCGATTTTGAGCGCCGGCCACATCGATGGAGTCCTCGTAGGACTTGAGCGCCATGGCGGGTTCGCCGCGAGCGAGCGCCAGGTCGCCCAGTCCCACGTAAGCATAATCCCGATACGCCGAGCCGGGGAAGCGCTTGAGCAACGCTTCAAAAAACGAGGCGGCGCGTTCGGTGTCGTTCGCCTTGAGGAGCGCGTCGCCGCACTCGGCCAGGAGCGGTGCGCTCAAGCCGTCGGGCGGGAGTTCGCGTCCGATGCCCAGGATGATCTGATCGGCCTCGGCTGGCTTGCGGGCAAGGCGAAGCCAGGTGGCTTTATAGTAACGAAGACGCGCCTCGGCCACGGCCGCCTCCGGCGCGGGTTGCAACTGCGTGCGCAAATCGGCGCCCGGCTCCGCGGGGGATTCGTTGGCGGCCGGTTTTTGGCGTGCACGGATTTGCGCCATCAGTTGCAGCATCTTTTCCACATCCTCGCGGGTTGCATCCCCGAGGGCCGGCCCGATGCGTGCGGCAAGAAAATCCCACGCTTCGCTTGGTTTGCCCGCGCGGGCATCGGCACGTGCCACCCAGTAATACCAGCCGAACACGAGCGGACTCTCCGGCTGACGCTCGACCTGGGTGCGAAATACGGAGCTGAGGCGAGCCCAGTCCTTCTTCGCTTCCAACAAGCGCGCGGCTTCGGTCAACGTGTAAGAAAGGACATCGTCAGTCGAAGCCGTGCTGGCGGCGCGCAGGTAGGTCTCCAAGGCGCGGTCGGGGGCATTCAGGCTCTTTAAGACGTCGCCCCGCAGCGAGAGAACCTCGGGAAGCAGTCCATTGATCGGAAACCGTTTTTCCCACTCGTCGCAGGCGATGACGGTTTGCTCGTATTCCTGAAACGCGAATTTGCAGATGGCCAGACGGTAATAGGCGTCCGGCAAGTAGGTGCTTTGCGGGTTGGCCTGGATGAAGGCCTTGAGGGCTTTCTCGGCCTTTTCGTAGCGCTTGATGTCGTCGACATCGAGAAACCAGGAAACGGCGGAGCGATAGGCGGCGTTCTCGGCATACTCGCCTTTGGGGAATTCGCGCAGATAGAGATCAAAGATCTCGCGGGCACCGGCCCAGGCGCCGAGAGAGAAGCGGGCGAGACCAAGTTGGAAGATGACGCTTTCGCGGGTGACACCCTTGCTTTTGTCGATCGCGGTCCCGAAGAACTTCTCGGCGACGGTGGCCTGCTGGCTTTCAAGCGCCAGCTGTCCGCCGAGCAGTGCGATCTCGGTGGCGAGCGCATGGGTCGGAAACGTGTCGATGAAGGTCTGGCACAAAGCCTGTGCCTCCGCTTTTCGATCCGCCGCCTGCCAGGCGAAGATCAAGCCGTGCAACCCATAGGCGCGGTCGGGAGATTCGGGGAAACGCGCGAGGATTTCCTGGTAAACCACAATGGCTTCCCAGGGTTGGCCGAGGGTGAGGTAGGCCCGGCCCTGACGCAGCAGGCGGGGCAGATCAAACGCGGGGTTTTCCTCGACCTTTTTTAAGACCTCGCGGGCGTCGGCGAGGCGGGCGGCGAAGGTGTCGCGCAGGGCGGCTTGCGTCGTCTCGGCACCGAGGGAACCGGCGGCGCCGATCGCCTGGCGGTGGAGTTGTTCCAGCTCGCGGATGCGACGGCCCTGACGCTCGATGATCTGCGTGCGATCAGGGACGGTTTGCAGGAGCGCGAGGGCTTCCGCGGCTTTTTTTTCGTCGAGGAGGCTGTCGGCAATCTCGACCGTGAGGCCGGCAAGGGCGGCATAGTTGTCCATGCCTTGGGCTCCCCCGCCGTTTTGAAGGCGGGCGAGGGTGGCGAGGGCGTCGGGAATGCGGCCGGCTTTGATCAGGGCCTGGGCCAAGAGGGCCTGAGCATCGTCGGCCTGAGCGCCGGTCGGATAAAGTTGCAGGTAGCGCTGGAAGGCGGTGACGGCGCCTTCCGTGTCGCCCTTGCGGAGCTTGGCGTTGGCGATGGTAAAATAGACGGGTTCGAGGGCGGGACCGGCCTGCGCGGTTTTAAGCAGTTCCTCGAAGCGGGTGATCGTCGTGGCGTAGTCCTGCTTGCCATAGGCCGCGGCGCCTTGCTCGAACAGTTGGTTGAGCGAAGCGCCCGACTTGGAGCCAGGAGCCTGGGCGGACAAGGTCGAACCGGTTGTCGCGAACAACGCAACGGCGCCAATCACGAGATGACGAGATGGCAACGAAACGAGCCGGCGAGAGGTATTGGCGAGGAGGAAAGCGGGGCGCATGACTGAACCTCAGCAACCGGAGAGGCAATGCGACCGGTGTTGGGGTGAGCGGTGAATATGGGGCGCAGCCCAATGGGGCCAAGGCCGAAATCGTGGTTGATCGTAACTAAAGGCTGAAGGAGCGATGAATCAGCATTCAGGAATAAATGTGCGGCTGCTTTTGCATATGGGTGTCAGGGTTCCTCCCGGTTTGGGGTCTTGTCCAGATTACGACGCACGATCAGGGCCAGGTCGGAAACGGAGTAGGGCTTTTGAAGGAAATCAGTGATCCCTGTTCCGTCCGGGAACTGGCGGTCGGGATTGGACATTTCGGGATTATAGCCACTCGTATAAATCACTTTCAGCCCCGGGCACTGCCGCGTCAGCTGCCTGCCCAGCTCCCGTCCGGACATCCCGCCAGGCATCACTATATCCGTCAGCAGCAGGTCAATGGTGCCGGCCCGCGTTTCCCAGCAGCGCAGCGCCTCGGCCGCCGAGCTGGCCTCCAGCACGCGGTAGCCATAACGCTCCAGCACCATGCGGGCCAGGGTTCGCACGCTCAGCTCGTCCTCCACCAGCAGGATGGTTTCGCTCCCGCCCTCGCGGAATGTGTGCTGGCCGGCGGGCGCAGGGGGGCTCTCGGTTCGCTGAATCGCGGGGAGAAATACATCGAAGGTGGTTCCCTGGTTCACCTCGCTGGCGACCTCGATCCAGCCGTGGTGTTGTTCAACGATGCCAAATACGGTGGCCAGTCCCAGGCCGGTGCCCCGGCCCACCTCCTTGGTCGTGAAAAACGGCTCGAAAATCCGCTCCAAATTCTGACTGGGGATGCCGCATCCGGTGTCGCTCACGGACAGGCGCACATACTCGCCGGGCACCGCATGAGGGTGGGCGGAGATCGCATCCATGCCGATTTTCAACGTGGACACGGAGATGCTCAATTTACCTCCGCCGGGCATCGCGTCGCGCGCGTTGACCGCCAGGTTCATGAGCACTTGTTCCATCATGCCGGGGTCGGCGTTGATCGACGGCAGCGAAGCTGCGAACGAAGTCTTGAGCGTGATGGTCTCGCCCAAGAGGCGCGTGAGGAGTTTGACCATGTGGTCGGCAACCTGGCCGAGATCGATGACCTTGACCTGTTTCACACTGCGGCGGCTGAAGGTGAGCAATTGCCGGGTGAGATTGGCGGCCCGTTCCGACGCGGCCATGATTTGCTGAATGCCTTCCTTGAGGTAGTCCGCGTCGGCCGGCACGTTCAGGAGAAACGAGGACTGCATCTGGATCACCGCGAGAAGATTGTTGAAATCGTGCGCGATGCCGCCCGCCAGCTGGCCGATGGCATCCATTTTCTGGGCTTGGCGGAACTGATCCTCGAGCTGACGGCGCACCGTGATATCCGTGGCCACGCCGGCGGTGCGACGCACCACGCCATCGGGGTCCTTGATGGGAAACGCGCGGTCCTGGACCCAGCGCACCGAACCGTCGGGTCGGAGGATTCGGTATTCCACGTCGTAGCCCTTGCCGGCCTGAAGACCGCTCAGATCAGTCCGTATCCGCGCCCCGTCCTCGGGGTGGATCGCCTCCATCCACGATTGCGGATGAGCCTGGAGACTCTCGCAGCTGCGCCCCCAAACCTTTTCGTAAGCCGGGCTGATGTAGATGACCCGTTGGTCGGCCACGTCGGTCAGCCAGAACACTTCGTCGATGTTATCGGTGACCTGCCGGAAGCGTTGTTCGCTTTCGTGCAGCGCGGCCTCGGACTGTTTGCGGAGCGTGATGTCGCGGGCCAGCGCGAGGTTGTATCCCACGCCGCCATACTCGAAATAGTTTGCGGTGACCTCCATCGGAATGATGCCGCCGTCCCTGGCTTGATGAGTGGTCTCGAAGGTGAGCGAACCGGCGGTCTTGAGTTCCTGCCAATGCGCGGCCCAGCGCGTTGTGGGGAAGCCGGGATCGATGTCGGTGACGCCCAACCGGAGCAGTTCTTCGCGACGATAGCCGAGACCCCGGCAAGATTCGTCGTTCACATACAGAAAACGGGAGTGTTCATCGATGAGGTAGGCCGCCTCGCGCACGCGGTTCAGGGCGAAATTAACGAGCGTCAACTGGCGTTCGGCCGCCTTGCGTTGGGTGATATCTCTTCCGATGTGGAGCACACTGACGACTTGGTCGATGGCATTGGTCTCGGGAATCAAACGGACTTCGAAGAAACGATCACCGGAGGGCAGAGGCAGGCATACTTCGAGCTCGACGGCGGTCTTCGTGGCGAACACCCGTTCGATCGCCAGGCGAACCGGGAGGACCTCAGGCGACTGCGCGAGAGACCGCCCCTCCACGGAAACCTCGTCGACATGTTTTCCGTAAGCCTCGGCCGCCGGGGCACCGGTGATGAGTTCGAAGGCGTGATTCGCGTAGAGATAACAAGCGTTCCGGTCGAAACGGGCGATGATGTCGGGAGAGTTCTCGGTGAGCGTGCGGAACTGGCGCTCGGTTTCCTTCAGGTCGCTGATGTCTCGGGTTATGCAGAGGACGCTGATCACCCGGCCCGCGGCGTCCCGCTCGGGCGTCAGCCGGATAAGGTGCCAGGTGGGAGCTCCCTCGCCGCCTATCACCGTGACCATGTTCTCGAATTGCAGGGAGCGGCCGGTCGCAAGCACTTCGCGGAGTTTTCCCTGAAAGTTTTTTACGCCCGCGTCATCCGGATAAATTTCCATCGGCGTCCGGCCGACCAGTTGGTTCGCCGAAAATTGAAGCAGCTTTTGGCAGGCCGGATTGACGTAGACCCAACGGCACTCCCGATCATAACGGGCGACGGTGTCCGGGGTGTTTTCACCCAGGGCGCGAAACCCGTCGTCGCGCTTGTGGCGGCCGACCTCCGCGTGCTTGCGGTCGGTGATGTCCCGGCAATGAAGCGACGCGCCGCCGGAGTATGGGAAAATCTGCGCTTCAACCCAGCGCTCGCGCATGGGCACGAAGACTTCGAAGTGCACGGGGACCCGGCCCGTGATCGCACGCGAAACGCGGTCGCAGCCGTCGGCGCCGACCAACTCCGGCAACAACGTGTCGATGGGTTTGCCTGGCAATTCCTCACGGGGGATGTGCGCGATCTGCGCGGCCGGATCGTTGACGTAGGTGATGTTCCCCGCGCGGTCGCAGGCGATGAACATATCGGTGATACTCTCCAACAACTCCACCGCCCGTGCGTCGAAGTCGCGTTGACTCGGTTCGGGCGGGGTGCGTTTGCGTTCGGTGATATCGGTGTGGGCGCCGAGCAGGCGGGTTGGCCGGCCCTGTGAGTTTCGGAGCACGTCCGCCTGCGAGAGAATCGATCGCCACGAGCCATCCTTATGACGCATGCGAAATTCGGCTTCAAAATTCGCCGCCGACGGCATGGCGAAAAAGTCCGCGAGCTTTGCATCCAGTCCGGGCAGATCGTCTGGATGCACCCGTGACTTCCATTCGGCGAGAGGGTCGGCCATCTCGTCATCCGCGTAACCCAACTGGCGTTTACACTCGGTCGAAAACGTGACCGTGTCCGTCTGAATATCCCACTCCCACAGTCCTGCCTGCGCAATCCGGCTGGCAAGCTTGAGGAAGGCCTCGTCTCGACATGGAGCTGACATAACGGGGGTAGTTAAAAATTTGTTACAACCGATTTCGGCTCGTAGGCGAAATATCGTTTTGAGCCCCAATAACCGTATCGCAAACAACGAAAAATCTGCGTGTTAAGCCATATCCTCACCCGGTGAGTCCGACGAGCAGGAAGTAGGGCTGCTTTTGCATGTATATGTCAGATGTGGTTGGCTCCCAATCGCCGGCGGATTTCCGGCGTGGCGGGCAGGCAATGCGTGTTGGCGGAGTGCGTGGCGATGAGAGCTGGATCAAGCGGTTCCTCGCCGGACCAGGAGTATTCATACCAGCGTCCGGATTGGCTGATATTGAGATCGTTGATGACCGCCGCCGTGGACATGGGGCCCCAGCCGAGCGCAAGATCGACGGGCGCGAAGTTCGCGCCGGCATCGTTGCGGTAACGTTCGCGGGACAGCACGACGGCCTTGATTTCGTAATTGGCGAGCGGGGTGATCGTGTAGTCGCCGTGCAGAGAGGGTCGGGGAAGCCCGATGCTGGTTTGCACGGGATCATGCGCGGCGGGCTCGTGCCACCAGAACCATCCGCCCGCGACGAGGAGAATGAGCGCGAGGAGTTTTTTCATGAGTGGTGCGGCGTGATGCGGTCACAAAAAAACCACCCGCGATGGAGTGGCTTTTTTGATCAATGGATTGGGTGGCGGGGCTTAGATTTTGCCGGCTTTGCGCTTCTCGATGAGTTTGTAGAAATCGAGGAAGAGCGGGTCGGCGTCGTTCGGGCCGGGGGCGGCTTCGGGGTGATATTGCACCGAGAAAATCGGCAGCACCTTGTGGCGGAGGCCTTCGACCGTGTTGTCGTTGAGGTTGATCTCGGTGACGATGGCACCGCCTTTTTCGAGGGACTTCGGATCGGTGGCGAAGCCGTGGTTTTGCGCGGTGATGGAGACTTTGCCGGTCTCCAGATTTTTCACGGGTTGGTTGCCGCCGCGGTGGCCGAACTTGAGCTTGAACGTCTCGCCGCCGAGGGCGTGCGTGATCATCTGATGACCGAGGCAAATGCCGAAGATCGGGAAATGAGGGACGAGGCCCGTCACGGTCTTGTGAATGTAGGGCAGCGCGGCGGGATCGCCGGGGCCGTTGGAGAGGAACACGCCGTCCGGGGCGTATTCCTTGATCTGCTCGGCCGTGGCGGTGGCCGGGAAGACCTGCACATCAAAGCCATGGTTGATGAGCTTGCGGAAAATGGAGTGCTTGGCGCCGAAGTCAAAGGCGGCGACGCGGAAGCGCTTCGCGGGCGTGGCGGGCAGGCCGAGGGTGGTGCCGGCGGGGACGTAGACGGCGTTGTGGTTGGCGAGATCGTCGGCGCGCCAGATGTAGGGAGCCTTGCAGGTGGTGTCCTTGACGTAGTCGCTGCCGGCCATGTCGTGCCAGTTCTTGGCCTTGGCGACGGCTTCGGCATCGGTGAGCGGGAGCGTGGAAAGACAGCACTTCAACGCGCCGTCGACGCGGAGTTTTTTGGTGAGCGCGCGGGTGTCGACCTCGCTGATGCCGGGGATGCCGTATTTGCGGAGGTAGGCGTCGAGGGAGGACTGGCTGCGCCAGTTGCTGACGATTGGAGAGAGTTCGCGCACGACGAGGCCGCTGGCTTTCGGCGTGGTGGCCTCGGTGTCCTCGTCGTTGACGCCGTAGTTGCCGATCATCGGCGCGGTCATCGTGACGATCTGACCGAAGTAGGACGGATCGGTGATGATCTCCTGATAACCGGTCATTGAGGTGTTGAACACGCATTCGCCCGCGATCGTGGCATCGGCGCCAAAGGCGCGGCCGCGAAACACGGAACCATCTTCAAGGGCAAGAACTGCGGGTTTGAACGTGGACATTAAAGTCCAACGAAAAGCCGTCCCCCCATGCCTGCCAAGGGTTTTGTTGGACGAGTGTGTAAAAACGGACACGGGAAGCGTTGCGGAGTATTTTCCCGTAATTTGCAGGTCCGTTTGACAGCTTGGCGGCATGAACTTACATGCATGCAAACCCATCATGGCTTATACCGAAGACCGTTCCACCTGGTTTGAAGGCCAGGGACTTTGGCAGCACGTTCCCGAAAGCGATTGGAAGGACTGGGCGTGGCAACTCAAGAACCGCTTGACCAAACTCGAAGACCTCGAGCGCACCATGGCGCTTACGCCGGATGAGCGCGCAGGTGTGCTCTTTGCCGGCCACAAATTGGCGATGGCGATCACCCCTTATTTTTTCAACCTGATCGACCGCAACGATCCCAATTGTCCGATTCGCCTACAAATGATCCCACGGGCGGGCGAAGGGCAGCTTCATGCCGAAGAAATGTTGGATTCGCTCGGGGAGGACGAGCACTCGCCGGTCCCGGGTTTGGTGCACCGTTACCCGGATCGCGTGTTGTTTTTGGTGACCGACCGCTGTGCCTCGTATTGCCGTTATTGCACGCGCAGCCGGCTGGTGTCCAACGCGCAGGACTACAATTTCCATCCGGAATACGAGCAGGGGTTACGCTACATCGAGTCGCATCCGGAGATCCGCGACGTGCTGCTCTCCGGTGGCGACCCGCTGCTGCTCTCCGACCGCAAGCTCGACCATCTCCTCGGGCGCCTGCGCGCGATCAAACACGTGGAGTTTATCCGCATCGGATCGCGCATCCCGGTTTTTCTGCCCCAACGCATCACGCCGGAGCTTTGCGAAATCCTGAAAAAGCATGGCCCCATCTGGATGAGCATCCACGTGAACCATCCCAAGGAAGCGACCGCCGAGCTGAAGGAGGCGTGCGACCGGCTTTCCTTCGCCGGTGTGCCGCTGGGCAACCAGAGCGTGTTGCTCAAGGGCGTGAATGATGACGCCGAGGTCATGAAGGCGCTCGTTCATCGTCTGCTCCGCATGCGCGTGCGGCCTTACTATCTTTATCAGATGGATCTCATCACGGGCGGCGCGCACTTCAAAGTCGATGTGCGCAAGGGGCTGGAGATCATCGAGGCGTTGCGCGGGCATACGACCGGTTATGCGATCCCCCAATACGTGATCGATGCGCCTGGCGGCGGGGGCAAGGTGCCGATCAATCCTCACTACGTCGAAAAAATCACCGACGACGAGGTGGTCTTTAAAAATTACGAAGGCCGCATGTTCCGCTATCCGCTCAAAGCCACGCCGGTCGGAGCGGGCGAGGGCGCCGATGTGGATACGGATACGGTCGAAAAGAAAAACTGATGAAGCTCCACGAGGAGCTTGCACCGCTACGTAGAAAAGATGTGCGGAAATCGCACAGACGTGGCGCATTCGGTTGCCACATGGAGAAGATCGAAATCTTAACTTTCTAAGCTAAGGCATATTACATATTACTAATGATCCTTTGTTTTTCTTCTGATTATTTTTGAGCGTTTCGCCGGTGACCTCGTCTATCCTCATGTAGTCAGTTTTATAGTTCTTAGGTTTGCTTTGGTGTTAGGTCACAAAAGCCGCTTCTTACGAGGCGGCTTTTGTGTTTATGGGTTTCGGGAAAAATGATGTGTTTTATTGCATTCATTAAGAGTCGGTTATGTTAATGGTGGCGCGAGCTCGAAAACATTGGGCTCACGTGAGCGTCATAGTTGGGGCATGAAAAAGACATTGCTGGCGTTTCTGGTCGTTGCCTTGGCTGCGATTCCTGCCCAAGCGCAACTTTTCCGCCCCTCGGTGGTGCAGGGTGCGGTCCTTGGCGGAGTCGCCGGGGCGGTGATTGGACATAATTCCGGGCGACATGGCGGCGAGGGCGCAGCCATTGGCGCCGTGGCCGGTGCGCTGCTCGGCGCGGCCTTCGATCGGACCGAGTCGCAATCCACGGTGGTTTACTCGCAACCTCAGGTCGTTTGTGAGCCGCAGCCGGTTCATTGCCCGCCGCCGGTCCCCACCCAGGTTGTTTACGTGCGGCCCGCGCCGGTTTACGTGGCCCCCGTCCGTTGCCCGCCGCCACCCCGGGTGGTCGTTTATGGCCACCGGCCCGCATCGGTGGTTGTGTATCAGAATCATGGTTACTTTCACGGCCACGGTTGGCGCGCGTGCTGGCGTTAACGCCGGCTTGAAGCAGGAAGAGTTTGGCCGTGCGCGTGGGCGCACGGCTTTTTTGTCGCCTGACGAAAGCGGGTTGTTTGTGTGGCCATATGATTTCGCTGCACGAAGGCCGGGGTTCCCGGGTCAAAAAAACACCCGCCCAGGTGCTTGTGCTGGGGATGAGCGTCGTGGGGTGCGAGCCACGCATTTGGCGTAGGTTGGTCGTCAAGGAGACCATGTGGGTCGCCCGGTTGCATGATTCGATCCAGGTGGCCTTCGACTGGTTCGATTATCAGACGCACACGTTTACTTTGGAGGATTTGCGGTTGGGCAATCCGACAAAGCGCGACGGGGTCATCGTCGAGGATGATCGCGATATCACCTTGGCGGATGTCGAACTGGCGAAGAGAGGCGGGATGATTTACGACTATCACTTCGGCGATGGCTGGCGGGTGGATATCCGCGTGGAAAAAGTGATGCCGCTCGTGAAGGGGGAATTTTATCCGCGTTGCGTGGAGGGCGGTCGGGCGGGACCACCGGAGGATTGCGGCGGGATCGAGGCCTACCACGACATGCTGGCGTGCATCCAAGAGCCGAATACGGAGATTGGTCGCGAGTGGATCGAATGGCTCGGACCGCAGCACGACGTGGAGCGCTGCGATGTGGCCGCGATCAACACGGCGTTGAAGAAATTTGGAAAATGAGCGCGCGATCGCGTCGGGGGACTGGCCGGGTCGGCCGGATCAAGGCGGCCATGTGGTTCAATGTCATCCTGCTGGCCGTGCTGGGTGGCTGGTTTGTGCTGCAACCGCCCGTGCGGCGCGCCGAGGTGGCCAAGCTGGTCGAAAACTACTTCGAGACAAACAAGCGCATCGAGTTGGTCGATGTGGCGCTGGATATCTACCAGCTTTATTACAGCCCGGATTTCGTCCGCGTGGTCGCGACCGGCGATCGCACGCATGTCTATGGAGGCGCTCCGCAGGCCGCGGGTTTTCCGCATGCGGTGCGCGTGCTGAAAAACATCGGCTATGTCACGGGGTATTGCGAGGAGCTGGAGAGCCCGGCGTGGGTGGCTTATCGGATGAATGATGTGGCGGGGCTGGCGACGCCCGTCCCGCGTCCTGACGCATTCGAGGTGGACATGCGCACGGCCTCGCGCGTGCAGTCGTCGGCGTATACGAACAGCGGATACGACCGGGGGCATCTGGCACCGAATTACGGAATCGCCACGTGGTATGGCCCGGTGGCGCAGCGAGAGACGTTTTTGATGTCGAACATCGCGCCCCAGCGACATGAGTTGAATGCCGGCGCATGGAAGGAGTTGGAGATGAAAATCGCCACGAATTATCCGGGCCGTTTTGGTGAAGTGTGGGTGCTGGCCGGGCCGGTGTTCGGGGCGCGTCCGACGCGTCTGCCCGCAGGCACGACGGTGCCCGAGGCGTTTTTCATGATCATGGTGGACGAGAGCGATGGGCGCATTCGCACGCAGGCGTTTCTCTTTCCGCAGGAAACCCGGGCGGGTGCTCTGTTAAGTCGATTTGTGACGACCATCGACGAGATCGAGCGGCGCACGGGGTTGGACTTTTTCGTCGAGTTGGAGGATTCCGTGGAGACGGTGGTCGAGGGCAAGAGGACGCAGGAAGTGTGGTAACTCCTTCGCGCTTATCGTGCGCCTGGAGATGTTCGACCATCGGGTTGACGTGGGAGCCTAACGCCGTTTGATGGCGGTGTTCTTTGGAAAGCTTGTGGTCAGCCGGGAGGAATCGGGCGGTTAAGCTTCGGTGCCTCCATCTGACCATGAACAAGACAAACAACGCGGTTCCGCTCAGCGGCCTCGGTTCGTTTGCTCCCTCGGGCTTCTTTGCGAAGCGTCGGGTTCGGGCAAGCAAGCCGGTTCAGGTCGTTTATCGGAATCCTCATGAAGCCGCGACGCCGGCTCAGACTGCACGCCTCCTTGGGGTGATCAGTCGCGGGATGGTGTCGCACCTGCGGTTCTAAACGAACCGTAGTCAAAACCAGTAAACAATGCCGCCCGGGAGCTCACGCTTCCGGGCGGTTCTTTTTTGTCCCTCCGGGACGGCTCAGAAGCTGGCGTTAAGGATCACGCCGAAACCGGCATTGGTGGTCCTATAACTATAATCCACCGGCGAGTCGCCCTGTGGATTGCGCCAATCGTAGCTGGTGAAGATGCGGGCCGAACTCCACGACGTGATGTTATAGCTGACGCTCAGGCCCGCCGAACCGGTCAGATCGCGGCGGTCGACGTCACTAAAGGCGCCTTCCTGATAGTGACTGTAGTCGGAATAGGAGAGGCGGGCGTAGGGGCCGACGACCCATTTTCCGTGCAGGTAGTAGTAGGCGACATCGGTTGAGATATCGACCTTGTCGTTGCGATCTTCGCGGAACGAGAAAATCGAGGGAATGCCGTCGCGGTCGGCTTTGGTGAACGAATAGCTCAGGCCGCCGCCGATGTTGAGAATCTGATTTTCGCCAAGTCCCACGAGTTTGCGCAGCGCCAGCGATGGCGTGTAGGAGCGGAAGATGAGGTGGTAGTCGGGCGAGCCTTCCAGGCGGTAGATCGAGCTGCTGGCGAATCCGAGAGTGGCTTCCCAGTTGGCGCCGAAGCGGTAGCGCAAGGAGAGCGGCACGCTGTAGGAATCGAAGTTCAGGGATTCGTGGTCCTTGCTGCCGATGCCGTGGTAAAAGCGCTGGTAGTTGAAGCCGATCGAAGGCGTCAGCAGGCCGTCACCGGTGGCCCACGATCTGAACTCGGCGCGAGTGGCGAGGGTGTTGGCAAAGATGACCGCGTAGTCTGCGTGCACGTTGGAAGGCACCAGATTGACGTTGTCGGTGTAATACAGCTGCGCGTCGTAGGCGACGTAGAGCTTGAAGGGGAGGGTGCGCGGTTCGGCGATGCGTTGGTTGCCGGCGTCGGCGTCGCCGGGGGCGACCGAGACGGGGGATTGGGCGGATGGCAGCGAGGGCGCGGAGGGCTGCTGGGCGCGGTCGATGACGGTTTGGCCGGTTTGCGCGGTGAGCAGGGCGGCGGGCGTTCCGAGGAGCGCGAGCAAGAGGAGGTGTTTCATGCCGGTATCGATCTGGTGAAGCGGGCGGAGGAGGATCCGTGCTATGGGATTATTTTACGTTGAAGACGGGCGCGGTGTAGGTCGGCAGGGCGGCGGGGTTTGTCAGGGTGCCGATGGCGATGTTGCCGCGTGTTTCCATGGAGAAGTTGTCGGCATCGAGAACGGTGCTGTTGCCATAAGTGACATTGAAGAAATTGACCTTACCGTAGACGCCGGTGGATCCGAAGTTGGTTTGGCCATACTTGGAATTAAGCGAGGCCACCGCGCCTTCGGGGATCGTGAGATTGCTCAGGTTGATGGTGGCGGCGGACATCGTGATGCTGCGGATGCCGGCGGAGAAGGCGGTCGAGTTGAGGTCAATCAAATCGGCGGCATGGAGGTAAACATCCTTGTTGGCTCCAGCGACGAAGGTGTCGCCCCTGTTGGACAGGCCGTCGATGCGCAAGTAGCGGGTGGCACCGACATGCAGGTCACCTGTGGACTGGAAGCTGACCCCCAAAATGGTGGTGTTTTCGTTATAGCCGCGGGGGAAGAAGAAGCTGTGGTCTTTGATGTCCCCCGAGGCGCTGCCGTAGGTGGAGCCGGACGAGCTTCCTTCATGAAGTCGCTCGGTTGCCGCGCGGAGCGTGCCGGGCAGGTCGCCGTAGGCCGTGAGGAGGCGGTTGAGACCGTCCGTGTCGGCGCCGACGATGGCGACGTTCTCATTGCCGATGATGCCCAGCTCGCGAAGGACGTATTTTTGATTGGTATCGAGCTGGTTGTAGTGGGTGATGGTCGCCTTGATCTCATTCGCAGGGCTTCCGTCGATGAAGGGGAACGGGATCACGCCGTCGTTGTTATCGCCGATTTCGAGAACGACTCGTCCCAGATCCAGCTCCAACAAGGTGGTGAATTCCGCATCGGTGAGGGCGCCCAGCGTCGCGTTGATGTCGCTCAAGCTGCGCAGGGAGCTGTTGCTGAACAGATCGGGGTTGGCCAAGACGAAGAACGAGGCGGAGTGGTTTTGCACCGCGAGGTAGGTCTTGGTGCGGTCGGGCAGGTTGGAATAGATGGCAAGCGTGCTGGTGATCTGCGCGTCGGTGAGCAGGAGCGGATCTGCGAGGAGTCTGCCGTCGTCGAAAAGATCGCTGTCGCGTAGGGACTGCTGGAGGTCCGGGTGGGTGATATAGAATTGAGCCAGCGCCCGAACGCGCTGAAGGGCGGTGGTGCTTTCGTCGCTGAGGGCCTGGGTCGGCGAGTAGTCGTAGAGCAGGTGGCCAAGCTCCAAGGCGCGCACGGCGGTCTGCTCATCAATGGAGAGCGTGTTGTAGAAAGTGAGCGTGGCGGCGAATCTGGCGGCGTAATCGATGTTCGCGGTATCGGTGTTGATGAACGTGCTGATCGTGTCGCGATTGACCGAGGTGGTTGAGTAATCGAGCGAGTCGAGGGCGATATCACCGATGCCGAGTTGACGCAGGGTCGTCTGTTCCGCGGCGCTCAAGCTCGCGAGCGCGCTCACGAAAGAACGCGTGCTGAAGTTTCTGAAAGAATCCGGGGAAATGCGGAAGCTCTTCACCACGGCGAGTTCAGCGGAGCTGAGTTCGCTGACGGCGGTGAAAATGGCCGTGTTGGTCGGCTTTCCTGCGAGTTCGTCGAGGTAGTGGCCCCAGCCGGCCTGCGTCATCAACGAGAGCTGGTTGGCGTCGAGCGCACCCAGCAGGGCGGAGATGTAGCCGGCGCTCTTGTCCATGATCGCTTCACCCGCACCCATCGCGATGATCAAATGCTTTTCCGTATCGGAAAGGGCGTTCCAGTTGGTCAAGGTGCGCACGAAGGCCGCCGTGCTCCACTCGACGGGGTCGGGGATGTTCTCGAAATTGTCGGTGCTGTTGCCGGCGAGGGTCTTTATAAATGCGAGCGCCTCCGGGGAGGTCGTGGAGAGTTGGAGAAACGCCGTCAGGTGAATGCGGAGGTCTTGATGAGTTAAGGCCACTCCGGTCTCCTGATCGGGGGCCAGCGCGATGCCGGTGAGAAGCAGGTCGCCCAAGGTGACCAACTGGTTTTTGATGTCGTCGGGCAGGGCGTCGAAGACCGCTTGTTGGGCGGTGGTCAGCTTACCCCGGAAGAGCTCCAAGGCGGTCGGCTGGGCTGTCTCGGTGACGATCACCTCGGTATCAGGGGCGGGTGGGTCGACCGTCGTGTTGGGATCGGCGGTCTCTTCTTTTTCAAAGAGCGATGAGGTGGTGGTCAGTATGCGATCAACCGCGGCCTGCGTTTCGGGCGAGAGGGTGATGCCGAGGCTCTTGGCGGCATCGAGGGCGTTGTTGAGCGCCGTCGGATCGAGCTCGATGCCGGTCTCGAGCGCGGTGGCGATGGCGGAGACAGTGGTTTCGGTCCAGTTTTTCGCGATCTTCTGGTCGGCTTCGGAGAGTTCGCCGACGTTGCTGACGCTTTGGGTGTCCCCGTTCGGCTTGGTGATGGAGAGCTGGCCGGGTGCCAGAACGGCTTTGCCGCCATCGGTGAAGTTGATCGAAATCGAGCCGTGGGCGACGACGATGGTCTGGATACCGGCTTTATTGATGCCGACGGTGAAGGTGGTGCCGCGCGCGCCGGCGAGGCCGCGGGCGGTGCGGATGCTGTAGTCGTAGCTCACGCCCTCGGGTTTTTGCAGGTCGGAAACCACGGCGCCTTCCTTGAGATCAAGGACCGCCTGGTGGGTGACGTTGGTGTCGGAGGTGCGGATTTCCGACACGCTTTCGAGTAGGAGCGTGGTGTTGGGCGCCACGATGGATTTGACTCCCGGCATCGGCGTGAGGACGACGCGACCGTCGGCGCCGGTGACAATGCGGGTGCCGATGATCACAGTCTCGCCTTTGACGACGGGGCGAAGGGCGGGTTCGTCGGGACGTTGCAAGGCGGCTTGGCCGCTCACGAAAATCACACGCACCGTCTGGGCGGGAAGAGCCAGCGTCATCACCAAAGCCAGCCCGAGGGTTGCGAAAAAGGTGGGGAGTCGCATAAAAAATCTGTGATAATCGAATCGGTTAAATTCTCTTTTGATACAAGGGGTTTCCCTTAAGAAAAATCCCCCATGCTTCCTTTGTTGCACAAAATCCCGGCCATGTGGCGGGCTCGGCTGGGGGCCACGGTGGTGGCGGGAGCGGCATTAGGGCTCGCGGCCGAGTGGTTGCCGCTCAGGCAATTGGAATGGCTGACGGAGCGTTATCGTTTGCGGGCGCGGGAGCAGTGGGCTCAGCAGCCGGTCACGGGTCAGGTGATGCTGGCCGCGATCGATGAAAAGTCGCTGGCGATTCAGGGGCAGTGGCCGTTTACGCGCTCGGTGCATGGTCAGCTGATGGAGTGGCTGGGAAAGCACGAGACGGTGCGGCCGGCGGTGATGAGCTGGGACTTTGTTTTCGCGGAGGAAACCTATGATCCGAAGTTGGACCGCATGTTCGCGTCGCCGCTGCGCACCACGGGTTATCCCATCGTGATGGGTGCGTTTGGCGATCCGGCGGCGCGCGGGGTGTTTTCCCAAGGCAAGCCGGCGCCGGGACTGGGGATAACGCGTCCGCTGGACGTGCCCGGCGACGTCGTGCGATCGCTCCCGGACGTGCGGGGGATGCAAATTCCCATCGTGCCGTTGTTGGACGTGACGCGTTTCGCGTTGCTCGATGCGCAACCGGACGAAGATGGCGTGATTCGCCGCCTGCCCCTGGTGATTCGGGTGGGCGACCGCGTTTTCCCGAGTCTGGTGCTGGGAACGCTCATGGCGTATTGGAAAACCGAGGACGTGATCGTGCGCCCGGGAGAGGCGATCATCCTGGCCCGAGGGACGGAGCACGAACGCCGCATCCCGATCGACGCGGACGGATGTTATTCCCTGAACTACCGCTACGAACTGCGCGAAGGTGGAGCGGTGAACGGCATCGAGGCGGTTTCATATCAAGACATCTATGAATCGCTCGCGTCGTGGGCTCCGTTCGAAGGCGAGGCGGTTCCGCTGCCCGTGGCCGGAAAGATTCTTTTGGTCGGACAGACGGCCACGGGTTTGAGCGATATCGGCCCGAGCCCCTTGCGCAGCCAAAGCGGCAAGGTGCTGGCGCACATCAACGCCCTCGAAAACATCCTGCGGCGCGATTATCTGACGCACGGTTCCCCGTGGACGGGACTGGGCGTGATGTTGGGGCTGGGCCTGGGCTCGGCCTGGCTGTTTGATCGCAAACGCTTCTGGTATTTCGTGTCGGTCGGCGCCTTTGCGGTTGTGGGCGTCGTCGCGTCTTGGGTGGCGTTGATTTCTTGGAACGTGATGATTCCGATGGCGGTGCCGCTGGTGGCGTTTGCGTTGCAGCAGACCGTGGTGACGGCGCTGAAACTTCGCGAAGAGCAGGCGCAGCGCGATCGTATCCGGCGTATGTTCGGCGCCTATGTGTCGCCAGAACTTGTGCGGCAGATGGTCGAGGCCCGCGCCGAGCCGCAGCTGGGCGGTCACCAAGACGAGATCACGGCTTTTTTTAGCGATATCCAGGGGTTCTCCGCGTTTTCGGAAGTCTTGTCGCCCGAAGATTTGGTGGAGTTGCTCAACGAATACCTCGGCGCGATGACCGACATCCTCCAGGAAAGCGGAGGCGCGTTGGACAAATACATCGGCGACGCCGTCGTGGCCATGTTCGGCGGACTCGTGCCGCTCAAGGACCATGCGCGGCGGGCGTGCGAGTCGGCGGCGAAGATGCAGATGCGCCAGGCCGAGTTGCGCGCGCACTGGAAAGCGCAGGGGGACCGCTGGCCGAAGCTGGTGCATGACATGCGCACGCGGATCGGCCTGAACTCGGGCCGTGTGGTCGTGGGCAACATGGGGTCGCGGCATCGGTTCAACTACACCATGATGGGCGATGCGGTGAATCTGGCGGCGCGCTGCGAGAGTGGCGCGAAGACCTTTGGCGCTTATGTCATGGCAACGGAAAACACCGTGTCGGCCGCACGGGAAGAAGGCTGCGAGTGCGTGTTCCGCGCGCTGGATCGCATCGTGGTGAAAGGGCGTCGCGAGTCGGTGGAGATTTTTGAAATCGTCGCGCTCTCGCCGGCGCATCTGCCGGAGGGCGCGGCGCGCGGCCTGGAGCTGTTCGCCGCAGGCCGTGCGCATTATATAAAACAAGAGTGGGATGCGGCGCTGCGTTGTTTCGAGGATGCGGCGCCGCTGGAGCCCCTGCAACCCGGGCGCGATGCGGGCGTGGATTCGAATCCGTCGTTGTTGATGCAGGCGCGTTGTCATGCCCTGAAGGCGAAGCCGCCCGGGGCGGATTGGGACGGGATTTATCGGATGACGACCAAATGAACGTTCTGCGCGCATGGCTGTGGGGATTCGGTTATCTGCTCATGACGGTCTGCTGCCCGATGCAGGCGTGGGCCGCGGGCGACACGGCACCGACGCTCACCTTTATCGAAGGCCGGGTGATGCTGCGTCCGGCGGACGGGGCGCGGGTGGAATTGCCCAAACTCGGTCGTGTCCTGGCGGACGGCGAGGTGCTTGTCACCGGCGATCAATCCCGAGTGCAAGTGCAGGTGGGCAAGGACGGCCTGTGGCGCGTGGGGCGTCGTGGGGTGTTCTCTCCGCAACGCGAGGGTGGTCGCCTGAGCGCCGGGACGGCGTTGGTGCGGGTGCCGTCCGATTCGGGGTGGGTGATTGAAAGCTCCCGGGGCATGGCGCGGTTGAGTCGGGGATTATGGATGCTGCAGGCGGTGGACAACGAGGGGATGAAACTCATCTGCCTGGATGGTCCGGCGACGGTCGAGGCATTGGGTGACAGGTTGGCTGATCCCGACACCGGCCCGCACCTTCGTTTAAAGCTGCGACCGGGCGAACTCGTTTTTCTGCGGCCAGGCGGCAAGGACTTCGGGCCGATCGTGACGGTTTATTTGGAGGAGTTGTTGGCGACAAGCCGGCTGGTGAACGCGTTTCCCGAGCCGCTCGCGGAGGCGCGTCGGCTGAGCAATCTAGGCATCGCGCAACGAGAGCAGCTCAAGGGAGTGACAAATGCGCTGGTGGCCGGGGCGCGCGAGGAGAAGGGATTCGAGATCGCGGTGCCAAAGAAGTGAGCCGTCGCGAAAGCCTCGGCAAAAAAAATAGGCTTCCGCAGGCACGGGCTTCTGCGCGTAGATTTGCGGCATGTGTTCGCAGTTTAAAACCATCGCCATCGTGGGGTCTGGTGCGCTCGGGCTCTATTACGGCGGACGTTTGGCGCGGGCCGGCAATGACGTGGCGTTTCTCGCCCGCAGCGATCTGGATGCGCTGCGCACCCGGGGTATTGCGGTGAAAGCGCCCGATGGCGCGTTTGAGATTCCGGCCGGCGCCATAAAAGTGGCGGCCGCGCCGGAGGAAATCGGTCCGGTCGATCTCGTGATCATCACGCTCAAGGCCACGGCCAACGACCAGCTTGCGAGGCTGCTGCCGCCATTGCTGCATGCGAGAACGGTGGTGCTAAACTTGCAGAACGGGCTTGGTGTGGACGAGGCCGTGGCAGCGGTGACGGGTGTCGAGCGCACGGTGGGCGGTCTGTGCTTTGTATGCGTCAACCGCATCGCGGCGGGCGTGGCCGAGTGCACGATGGCGGGGCAGATCGTGATAGGCGAATTTGCCGGGCCGGCGCAGGCGCGCACGAGGGCGTTGGCAGAGTTGTTTGTGCAGGCGGGCATCAAGATGTCGGTAAGCGATCATCTCGCCGAGGTGCGCTGGCGGAAGCTGGTGTGGAACGTGCCGTTCAACGGACTCGCGGTCACGGGGGGCGGCATCACCACGGAGGATATTTTGCGTTCACCCGCGATGGAGGCCGAGGTGTGGGCGCTGATGCGGGAGGTGCAGGCGATCGCCGCGGCGCATGGCGTGACGATTCCCGGGGAGTTTGTCGTCGACCAAGTCGAGCGCACGCGGCCGATGGGTCCGTATAAACCCTCGACGATGCTCGACTACGTCGCGGGCAAGCCACTCGAAGTGGAGCCGATCTGGGGCGAGCCGTTGCGGCGCGCGCAGGCCAAGGGAGTGCGCACGCCGAGGATGGAGGCGCTCTACGCCGAGCTGAAGCGCCTGTCGCGGTGATTACGCCCGGGGCGTGTAAACCGTCTGCTTGAGCGTCTTGCCGAAGAGCGCGCGGAAGGCGGCGGTGTTTTTCACGGCCTTCAACGCGACGAGTTGGCTGGCGAGGTTGCCGACGGCGGTGCCTTCGAGGGCAAAGCTGACGACGGGAACGCCGCTCGCGTTTGCGGTGGCTTGGCAGAGGAGACGGTTTTTGGAGCCGCCACCGACAATGAGAATGCGTTTGAAGGCGCGACCGGACATGCGCTCGAAGGATGCTTTGGCGTCGGCGTGTCCGCGACCGAGGGAGTCGCAGATGAGGCGGGTGTAGCCGGCGAGATTCTTGGGCGCGGGAATGCGGCGTTTTTTGAGCTGCGCGTCGATGGCGGCCTTCATGGACTTCGGGTTGGCAAACGCGGGGTCCGCGACATCGAGGAGCGCGACGGGCGCGGGCAATTTTTCGGCGGCGGTGATGAGCTTGGTCCAGTCGGCGTCGTTGGTGGGACGCGAGGCGAAGTCCTTCATGATACCCTCGAGAAGCCAGAGGCCGATGACATTGGTGAGCGGGCGGTAGCGGCCGTCGCCGATGCGCTCGTTGGAGATGCGGGCGGCGAGCGCCTCGGCGCCGAGGACGGGCGTGTCGTTTTCGAAGCCGACGAGTGACCACGTGCCGGAGCTGATGAACAGATCCGTGCCGTCGGGCGAAGCCGGCATGGCGTCATAGGCGCAGGCGGTGTCGTGGCCGGGGACGGCGATGACCTGGGTGGTTTTGAGCGCGTCGATGCCTTTGACTTTGCCGAGCTTGGTGCCGGCGAGGACGGGCTTGGAAAGCCACTGTGCCGGGACGCGGAAGTGGTCGAGCGCGGGGCGGGACCAATCGGTCGAATGGACGTCGAGCAGCTGGGTCGTGCTGGCGATGGTCAGCTCGTTGGCCATGCGGCCCGAGAGAAGGAAATTAAAATAGTCGGGGAGGAAGAGGCAGCGTGTGGCGAGGTCGGTGATCGCGGGACAGTTGGCGACGACTTCTTCAAGTTGCAGCGAGGAGTTGTAGAAAACGTCGGGAATGCCGGTCGCGGCGTAGATGCGTTCGAGCGCGGCACGGGTGTTCGCGAGGCGGTGCAGGCCGGGCTGGGTGCGGTCGTCGCGGTAGGCGTGAACCGGATAGACGAGACGGCCGGCGTCGTTGACGAGCGCGTAGTCCACGCCCCAGGTGTCCACGCCGACGGAGGCGAGGGTGGCGCCTTTGGGTAAGGCGGCCACGGCGGCGCGAAGGCCCGCGAGGATCTCGTTCCAGAGGCCGGCGACGTTCCAGTAGTCGTGGCCGTTGAGGGACTGGAAGCTGTTGGGGAAACGATGAACTTCCTTGAGGGAGAGCTTTTGGTTTTTCCAGGTGCCGAGGATGACACGACCGCTGGTGGCGCCGAGATCAATGGCGGCGAGGTGGAGAGCTTTGGGGGAAGGCATGGGATCTAGTTTCTAGAAGCTAGTCGCTAGGAGCTAGTGATCAGGCGAGCTGGAGGAGCTGCGAGGCGCGGCGGGACTGTTCGCGGAAGTAGAGCGCGTTTTCCGGTTTCTTGATGTCCACGTCGTAGGTGGGGATCATCGCCTTCATGCGGGCCTTGCCTTCGGCGGATTCGAGCAGGTGGGGCAGGCACTTCTGGATGACTTCGAGCACGATGTGCACCGAAACGGAAGCGCCGGGCGAGGCGCCGAGGAGCGCGGAGAGGGTGCGGTCTTCGTTGGTGATGACCTCGGTGCCGTAGTGGACGATGCCGGCTTGGCCATCGGTCTTCTTGATGGCCTGCACGCGGATGCCGGCATCGATGAGCTTCCAGTCCTCTTTTTTGGCGGCGGGGTAAAACACATGAAGCACCTCCATACGGTTGTTCATGGATTGGGTGCCCTGTTGCACGAGGTATTTGACCAGGTCGAGATTGGTCGCGCCGATCTTGAGCAGTGTGGCGATGTTGTGCGGTTTAACCGAGCCGGGCAGGTCGAGGACGCTGCCTTTTTTGTGGAGAAACTTGGTGGTCCAGGCGGCAAAGGGGCCGAAAAGAAGCGTCTTTTTGCCGTCGAGGATGCGTGTGTCGAGGTGCGGCACGGCCATGGTCGGAGCGGCGTCGAGCGGTTGGCCGTAGACCTTGGCCTGGTGTTTTTCGACGATCTCGGGGTTATCGCAGACCAGCCATTGTCCGCCGATGGGGAAACCGCCGAGGCCCTGGGCTTCGGGAATGCCGGATTTTTGGAGGAGTTTGAGACTGCCGCCGCCGGCGCCGACGAAGACAAACTTGGCGTGGTTACGACGGATCTCGCCGGTGCTGAGGTCGCGAATTTTCACGTCCCAGCCGGCGGCGGTTTTATCGAGATCGATGACGCGGTGGTTGGACGCGATGCCGCAACGTTCCTGACGGGCGAGCCAGCCGAGGAGCTTGCGGGAAATCTCGCCAAAATTCACGTCGGTGCCGCTATCCATTTTGGTGGCGGCGATAGGCACGTTGGCGCGGCCTTCGGTGAGGAGGGGAGCCCACGAGCCGATCGCGTTGCGATCCGTGGAAAACTCCATGTCGCCGAAGAAGTGGTGCGCCGCCATGGCGGAGTGGCGGGCGCGAAGGTAGTCCACCCACTTGGCGCCGTGCACGAAACTGAGGTGTTGGACCGGGTTGATGAATTCCTTGGGCTTTTCGACCATGCCTTCGGCGACGGCGTAGGCCCAGAACTGGCGGGATTTTTCGAACTGCTCGAAGATCTTGATGGCGTTCGACACGTCCACGGTGCCGTCGGCGTTTTGCGTCGGGGTGTAGCTGAGTTCGCAGATGCCGGCGTGCCCGGTGCCGGCGTTGTTCCAGCCATGGGAGGCCTCTTGGGCGAGTTCCTCGGTGACTTCGTAAACCTGAATCGAGAGCTTGGGTTCGAGGCGTTTTAAGAGCGCGCCAAGATTGGCCGACATGACGCCGGAACCGATCAAGATGACGTCGGGATTGGCGACGTGAGTGGAGGTCTTCATAGAAAGGAGGGGTTTTGATAGGCCGAGACGCGTCGAGTGGCCAGAAATTCTTCCAGAAACTACCAAAAACTATCAAAATGGGGCGTTTGGGGAGAGGCGTGAAAATGCGTGAAAGGTGAATATGGGCGCCTCAGGGGGCACCGTTTACGTGAATTCAAAGGCCGTTCTTAAATAGATAGAAGGCAGTTTTGTAACTTATTAAGTGACAATTTGGATTTGGGGAAACGAAATGGGGGATAGCTCTTTGGATGGGTTGAGTGCAGGGGCCGTGGGGGGCGGAACTCGGTGTTCTCCGTGACGCAAGCCAAGATCGATTATTCGACCGGGTTGGTGAGCGTGCCGATGCCTTCGATCTCGATGGCGATGGTGTCACCGGGTTTGAGCCACACCGGCGGCTTGCGGGCGAAGCCGACGCCCTCGGGCGTGCCGGTGAGGATGACCGTGCCGGCGGGCAAGGTTTTGTCGGCGCTCAGAAACGCGATGATCGTCGGCACGTCGAAGATCATGTCGGACGTGTTGGAGTCCTGCATCACCGTGCCATTCAGGATCGAGCGAATGCGAAGCGCGTTAGGGGTGGGCAGTTCATTGGGCGTGACGAGCACGGGACCGAGCGGGCAAAACGTATCGAAGCTCTTCGCATGGCACCACTGGCTGCCGCTCCAGTCGCGCTGCCAGTCGCGGGCGGAAACGTCGTTGGCGCACGTGTATCCGAGCACGTAGGACAACGCGTTTTCCTTGGTGGCGTCGCGACATTCGCGTCCGAGGACGATGGCGAGTTCGGCCTCGTAATCGGCTTTTTCGGTCGGCTGGTTGCGCGGGAGGCGGATGGGATCGCCGGGGTTTTGAAGGGAACCCGGGAGTTTCATAAACCACACGGGACGATCAGGCGGGGCCTTGCCGCCTTCGGCGGCGTGTTTCGCGTAGTTGAGCCCGATGCCGATGATGAGCGGCGCAGTGGAAATAGGGGCGAGCAGTTTGCCGGGGGTAACGACTTGGTCGGTGATGCGATGCGTGCCGGCGAGGGGATCGCCGGTAACAGCGAGCGCGGAGCCGTCGGCTTGGAGTGCAGCGTAGGCGGGGCCGGTGGGGGTGAGGTGGCGGATGAGGCGCATCTGAAAGTTCAGAGATGAAGGCTGAGAGTTGAGAGATCGGAAGCGGGTGGATCGGAACTCTCAATCATCAAGCTTCAACTCGGCGTGTGTTGCGCGAGATAAGTGGAACCGAACTGAGTTCTTGGCGTCCGGGCGTGTGTGGCCCTGCGAAGTCATCCGTTGCGATCGTATTCTGCGAGCCGACGGAGGACGTCTCCATGCACGCGAAAAAGTTTCTCGATGGTCTTTTCGGCAGTAGCCTCATCCATGTAGCGTGGTTTGAAATCGCTTGCGGGATGCTTGGTCGGGACGGTGGGTTTCCCCGACTGCTGAGCCGCGTAAATGGTCTGAGGCTCTTCGACTTTGTGCGGCTTCTTGTCCACGCCGACAACGTGCGACGGCGGCTGGGTGGTGTCAACGGGGCGGAGGGCGTGGCCGCGAGCGTGAGCGAGTGGATTTTCCTCGGCTCGCTTACGCTCGCCGCTACGACGAGCGTCCGAAGAAAATCAGGCTCCTTTTGAGGCGGACCGGCGCTTGGGCGGTTTGGGGGAGCTCTTGGCGGCAGGCTTTTTCGAGCCGTAGGCCGCTTTGTCCTCGGCTAAGACGGGTGGCTCGGCGTCGAAATTGAGCAATTCCCACAGTCGCAGATCGCAGCCTTTGGCGAGTTTTTCCAGGGTGGAAAGCCGGAGATCGCGTCTGCGGCCGGCTTCGACGGATTGGTAGTATTTGTAGCCAAGACCTACCTTCTCGGCAAACGCCTCCTGACTGAGCCCAAGGGTCAGTCTTAGAGATTTTACGCGCGCCAGCAGGCGCTTCGTCATGTCGTTTGCCACGACAAAGCTTAGCCGCGGCTTGCCTTATCAAACACCTGAGCAAAGGCAGTGAGTTCTGGACACCCTACTAATGATAGTGCGAAGTGGGCGCTTAAATGTTGGCGGCCATTGTCAAAGTTCCAGTCCTGTGTCCTCTCGCTACGATCATTTAACTCACCAAGAGCTAATTCGCCTGCTGGAAGCCCGCGATCAGCGTGACGTCACCCGCTTCGGCCTCGTCTGGGAGGCCAACGAGATCGAGCGCGACCGGGCCATCAATTCCGACTTCGTTGCGCTTGATCTCGTGCCGGAACACAGCGCCGGGCCCGGCCCGTGGCGCAATCTCATCATCGAGGGGGACAACTTTGACGCGCTGCGCCACCTCCGCATGACTTACGCCGGCGAGGTGAAGTGCATCTACATCGATCCGCCCTACAACACCGGCAACCGCGACTTCATTTACAACGACCGCTTCGTGGATCGTAACGACTCTTGGCGGCACTCCACATGGGTCGAGTTCATGTATCAACGGCTCCTGCTTGCCCGCGACCTCCTGCGGCAAGACGGAGTGATTTTCGTTTCCATCGACGACAACGAGGTCGCTCCGTTGCGGCTTCTTCTTCAAAAAGTTTTCGGAGAGGCCAACTTCGTAGCGAGCTTCATTTGGCGCAAAGTGGACAGTCCGAACGATAACAAGGTCTCGATCACCCCAGACCACGAATACATACTCTGCGTTTCACGCAGCCCGGAGGCTGTTTCGTTCCGGCCCATGCCTGCGCCGCATATTATCGAGGCCTATGGGAGCACAGATGCCGAAGGGCGTCTTTATCGAGACCGGCTCTTGAAGAAGAACGGGAAAAATAGTCTCCGCTCCGACCGCCCCACGATGTTTTTTCCGCTCCTCGCGCCCGACGGCTCCGAGGTGTTGCCCATCCACGACAATGGCGAGGAGGCCCGATGGGCGATGGGACGCGAAGGCATAGCTGCGCACGAAGCCGCCAAAACCTTGATCTGGAAACGCCGCAAACGGCAGGGACGCGAGGTCTGGGAGCCCTACACGCGTGAGTTTGCCCCGGCGGAGCCGGTGCGACCCTATCCCACAATCTGGAGCGATCTGCCCACCAGCCGCCAGGCCAAGGCAATGTTACGTGAGATTTTCGATTCGGCTGACCTCTTCAGCACGCCCAAGCCAGTCGAACTAATCGAGCGACTGCTGCTGATGTGCACCGGCCCCGACGATCTGATCGTGGATTTTTTCGGCGGATCAGGCACGACGGCCCATGCGGTGCTTCGCCAGAACGCGGAAGACGAAGGTCGGCGGCGTTTCATCCTTGTTTCCAACACCGAAGCCACGGATGCAGAGCCGAACAAAAATCTCTGCCGCGATGTGTGCGCCCAACGTGTGCGGAGCGTGATCGAAGGCTACGGTGACACGCCTGGTCTGCCTGGCGATTTCGCCTACCTACGCTGCCGTCGCATCAAGCCCGGTCGGCTGCTCGACATCGAACACGCGGAGGTGTGGACCGCGCTTCAGATGCTCCACCTCGACACGCTGGCTGCCTACGCCAACGCGCCTTTTCTCCTGGCGGGCGATGAGTCGCAGCTTGTTGTCTATATTCCGCGCTTCACGCCCGACTGCATCCCGGCGCTCAAGCGCGCCGTGAAACCCTGTCTTTCGGCCGTCATCTACTCCTGGCAGCCGGAGTCCCTTCGCCAGAAGGTGCGATACACCCACGTCGAGCACGCCTCCATCCCCGAAAGTCTCGCCCTCCGCTTCGGCCTTCGCGCCTGAGAACCCGCACCCATGAGCATCAAGACCCTACGCTCCTACCAAAATCTGGCGGTCGATAGCGGCATGGCCGTCTTCACCCACAACCAGACTCTGCTCAACGCGGCGGGAGCCAGCGCCGTGGGGCGAGACACCGCGATCACGCACAACGGCTACTTGCTGATCGAGGCACCCACGGGCGCGGGTAAGACGCTCATGGCTGGCACGTTGATCGAACGGTTTAGCCAGCAGGAGCGTGTGGTGTGGTTTTGGTTCGCGCCCTTCAAGGGCGTTGTCGGCCAGACCGCCGACAGCCTGCGCGGGCAGTTCAAGGGCCTGCGCTTGCGCGAACTTGCCGACGACCGCTCTGCCGAGCAAAGCCGCGCGGGCGATGTGTTCGTCACCACTTGGCAATCCGTCGCCACCCGCGCGAAGGACAAGCGCAACGTGCGCAAGGACGGAGACAGCAACCCAAGCATCGACACCCTCGTAAAAGCGCTACGCGCGCAAGGCCTGCGCATCGGCGTGGTGGTGGACGAGGCGCACCACGGCTTCGGCGAGGGCACACAGGCGGCAAAGTTTTTCCATGACGTGCTGCGGCCGGAATACACCTTGCTCATCACGGCCACGCCCGATGATGCCGAGATCAAAGCCTTTGAGAAGGCGCTCGGCATCGCGGAGCTGCACCGCATCCGCGTGAGCCGCCGCGACGCGGTGAACGAAGGTTTGATCAAGCAGGGCGTGAAGTGTGCGGCCTACTTTGTAGCACCCGAGAAACGCGCCCTTGTTGATCTCGAAGGCACGGCGCTGCGTGACGGCGTGGCGGCACATCGCAAACTCAAGCGCCTGCTCGCCGAGGGCGAAAAACCGCTCGTGCCGCTCCTGCTCGTGCAGGCGGGCGAGGGCAAGAAGGACGATCCCGAGGTGCTCAAAGCGCGGTTGCTGCGCCTTGGGTTCACCGAGGACCAGATCGCCGTCCACACGGCGGATGAGCCCGACCCGGATTTGCTCGCGCTGGCGAACGACGAGCGCCGCGAGGTGCTGATCTTCAAGATGGCAGTCGCGCTGGGCTTCGACGCGCCGCGCGCCTTTACCCTCGTGTCAATGCGTGCCGCGCGCGACACCGATTTCGGCGTGCAACTCGTGGGCCGCATCCTGCGCGTTCATGCCCATCTGCAAACTCGGGCGCGCGCCAAGACGCTGCCCGAAGCGCTGAACTACGGTTACGTTTTTCTCGCCGACGCCGAGAGCCAGGCTGGCCTCGATCTCGCCGGGCAGAAGATTAACCATATCCAAACCGAGTATGCCAAGGTGAGCACCGCCACCGTGGCGCTGCGCATCGGCGAAGAGGTAAGCGGCGTGGCGAAAGTAGACCCGAACGGGCAGATTTCGTTTTTCGGCCTCGAATCCGAAACGGCCGGAGGCGGAACCGCCGGGGCCGATGCATCGGGAGCCGACGCGGCGGGCGGTGGAGGTAGCGCGGGCGTGCCGGCGGATTTCGACTTCGGGGCCTTCTTCGGGGGCGGAGGTGGCGAAGGGGGCGGGAGCACGGCGAGCGGCGGTGGCTCCAAGGTCATCGCCTTTGCCGGGACGGCGCAGGTTTACCGATATCCGCTGCGCACCGACGTGCCGCGACGCTTTAAGACTCAAACGGTGGGTTCGAACAACGAGGTGACGGAAGAGGACTGCGCCAACCGCTTCATCGTTTCCACCCGCGAGCTGTTTGAGGTGATGAAGAACAAGATTCCGGTCGAGAAGCGCACCCTCGATGTGTTCGCGAGCACCATCCAGCAGGAGTTCAATTTCGCGGCCGATCTTTCGCCCGACCAGGCGGCCCGACAGGCCTTTCGCGTCTTGCAGGAAAACAAGGTGCTCGACCCGCGCGAACTCCGTCGAGCCCTGCTCCGCAAGATGGAGAAGGTGATGCGCGACGAGGCCATGGTAGAGGCCGACGATCCGGAGCAGGTGGTGCGTTTCCTTGACGTGATCCTCGCCACGCACCCGCAGCTGCTCCGCGACGCGCAGAAAGTAGCCATCGCGCAAAGCGCGGAGATTTTGGAGGCCGAGGATCTCGCACCCGAAATCACCTCGCCCGCGCCGCTCGCGAAGTCGCCGCGTAATATCTACCAAGTGCGTCCCGAGGGCTTGAACGGGTGGGAGGCGGACTTCGCCGATTTGCTCGACCGGGACAGCGGCGAGAACGTGCTCTGGTGGCACCGCAACGAGCCGCGCCAGCCCTGGTCGGTCAACGTGCTTATGCCTGATGGACGCGGGTTTTATCCGGATTTCGTGGTCGGCATCGTCGGACGCAAGACGGAGAACCACGCGCTATTGGCCGACCCAAAGCTAAATTTCGCCCGCGAGGACGAGGCGCCCAAGGTGATCGCCGAGCATAAGAGCTACGGTCGCGTGCTTATCCTCACCCGCGAGGGCGAAGGCCGATGGATGACGGTCGGCTGGGACGAGAAGCGCCGTGGCCCGGTGGCGGTGCGCGAATTTCGTTTGGCAGATGCGGCAGGATTTTGAACAGGAAAACCGCGCTTGCGAGCGGGTGGGGGCAAGCTAGGTTTTTGACATGAGTTTTGCCGAAGTCATGCAGCAGTTGCCGGTATTTACGTTGGCCGAACGTCAGATGATCGTGCGGCAGGCGTTTGAGTTGGATGATCCCGGTTTGCCGGCAGGCGATGTGGCGCTGGTGGAAGAACGATTGGCGGCCTACCACGCCGATCCCTCCTCGGCGGTCTCGCTGGATGAGATGAAACGTCGTCTGCGAAGCCGGTTTCCGGCATGAGCTGGCGGGTGGTTTTTGGGAAGGATGTGGAGCTCGATGTAGCCGAAGCGGTGGCTTGGTATGAGGTGCGTCAACGCGGACTTGGCGCTGCCTTTGTCGAAGAAATCATCACCGTCTGGGATGAGCTGGCGATCAACCCGCTGCTCAACTCGCGACGTTATCATCCCGAAAAAGATATCCGCTGGCGGCTGACGAACCGGTTCCCTTACCAGAGTGGTTTACGAGGTGACGGAATCAACTCAAACGGTGGTCGTCGCCTGCGTGGTGCATGCGGCGCGGCATGATCGGCACTGGCGGGTCCGGGTGTGAGTGGTCGGCAGGTGGGTCGCTGGCGCTCCCCGCTACGCTCGGGATCGGAGTTCATCCCGTAGCGGCGAGCACGATGCGAGCCGGGGCGTTATGCTTTCGCGGGCTCGGCGTAGGCTTCCATGCCGGCGCAGCTGCACACGAGGTTGCGGTCGCCGTAGACGTTGTCCACGCGGCCGACGGCCGGCCAGAACTTGGACTGGCGCACGAACTCGCTCGGGAACGCGGCCGTCTGGCGCGAGTAGGGGCGCATCCATTCGTCGGCCGTCACCACCTTCGCGGTGTGGGGAGCGTGTTTGAGCGGGTTGTTCACCTTGTCGGATTCGCCGGTGACCACCGCCTGCATCTCGCCGTGGATGGAGATCATCGCGTCGCAGAAGCGGTCGAGCTCGACCTTGGTTTCGCTTTCGGTCGGCTCGATCATGAACGTGCCGGGGACGGGGAACGAGAGGGTCGGCGCGTGATAACCATAGTCCATGAGGCGCTTGGCGGCGTCTTCGGCTTCGATGCCGTGTTTCTTCCAGCCGCGCAGGTCCACGATGCACTCGTGGGCGACGAGGCCGGTGGCGCCGCGGTAGAGAACCGGGAAGTAGTTCTGGAGGCGGGCGGCGACGTAGTTGGCGTTGAGGATGGCGAGCTTGGTGGCCTGGGTGAGTCCGTCGGGGCCCATCATGCGGATATACATCCACGAGATGACGAGGATCGAGGCGCTGCCCCAAGGCGCGGCGGAGACGGCGCCGAGGTGCTTGCGGCCTTTGTCGTGCACGGGCGAGACGACCACGTGGCCGGGGAGGAAGGGCGCGAGGTGCGCGGCCACGCCGATGGGGCCCATGCCGGGGCCGCCGCCGCCGTGGGGGATGCAGAAGGTTTTGTGGAGGTTGAGGTGGCAGACGTCGGCGCCGATGTGGCCGGGGGAGGTCAGTCCGACCTGGGCGTTCATGTTGGCGCCGTCCATGTAAACCTGTCCGCCGTGCGCGTGGACGGTGGCGCAGATGTCTTTGATCGAGGTCTCGAACACGCCGTGGGTGGACGGATACGTGATCATGACGACGGCGAGGTCCTTGGCGTGGGCCTCGACCTTGGCGCGGAGGTCGGCGACATCGATGTTGCCGCTGGCGTCGCAGGCGACCGGGACGACTTTGTAGCCGCACATGGCGGCGGTGGCGGGATTGGTGCCGTGCGCGCTGGTGGGGATGAGGCAGATGTTGCGGTGGCCTTCGCCGCGCGACTCGTGGTAGGCGCGGATGGTGAGGAGGCCGGCGTATTCGCCCTGGGAGCCGGCGTTGGGTTGGAGCGAGACGGCGGCGAAGCCGGTGATTTCTGTGAGCCAGCCTTCGAGGTCGGTGAAGAGCTGCGCGTAGCCCTTGGTCTGGTCGGTGGGGGCAAAGGGGTGGAGTTGGCCGAATTCGGGCCAGGAGACGGGGAACATCTCGCTGGTGGCGTTAAGCTTCATCGTGCACGAGCCGAGCGAGATCATCGAGTGGACGAGCGAAAGGTCCTTGGCTTCGAGGCGCTTGATGTAGCGGAGCATCTCATGCTCGGTGTGGTAACGGTTGAATACGGCCGCCGTAAGGAAACGCGAGGTGCGGGCGAGCGGGGCGGCAAACCCGGCCCGCTCGACGTCGGAGGCCAGCGGGGCGCGGGTGGTGCCGAAGAGGGCGATCAATTGTTCGACCTGTTCCAGCGTGGTGGTCTCGTCGAGCGAGATGCCGACGGTGGCAGCGTCGATGGGGCGCAGGTTGATTTTTTGCGCGAGGGCGGCGGTGTGGATTTTCGCGGCGTAGATGTTGCCGACGGTGAGCGTGTCGAAAACGGGCTCGGCGTTGACGGTGGCGCCGGCGGCGCGGAGGCCGGCGGCGAGCAGCTCGGTTAACGCGTGGACGCGGCGGGCGATTTTCTTGAGTCCGTCCGGGCCGTGGTAAACGGCATACATCGACGCCATGACGGCGAGGAGCACCTGGGCGGTGCAGATGTTGGACGTGGCCTTGTCGCGGCGGATGTGTTGCTCGCGGGTGCCGAGGGCGAGGCGCATGGCGGGGTCGCCGTTGGCATCCTTGGACACGCCGACGAGGCGGCCGGGCATCTGGCGCTTGAAGGCGTCTTTCGTTGCGAGAAACGCGGCGTGGGGTCCGCCGAAGCCCATGGGGACGCCGAAGCGCTGGGCGGAGCCGACGGCGACATCGGCGCCGAATTCGCCGGGGGCGCGGAGGAGCGTGAGCGCGAGGAGGTCGGTGGCGACGATGGTGAACGCGCCGACGGCGTGGGCGGCGGCGAAGAATGTCGCGAAATCATGGATACTGCCGGTGGTGTCCGGGTATTGCACGAGCACGCCGAAGGTGCCGGCGGTGGGCGCGAAGGTCTGGTGGTCGCCGACGATGACTTCGATGCCGAGGGGAATCGCGCGGGTTTTGACGATATCGATCGTCTGCGGGTGGCACTTTTCGGAAACGAAGAACGTGCGGTGGGCGGAGGCGTCGCCTTCCTTGAGGCGGTGGCACATCATCATGGCCTCGGCGGCGGCGGTGCCTTCGTCGAGCATGGAGGCGTTGGCGATTTCCAGGCCGGTCAAATCGGTGACGAGCGTCTGGAAATTGAGGAGGGCCTCAAGACGGCCCTGGGCGATCTCGGCCTGGTAGGGCGTGTAGGCGGTATACCAGCCTGGGTTTTCCAAAATGGTGCGTTGGATGACACCGGGGGTGTGGGTGTTGTAGTAACCCATGCCGATGTGACTGCGGAAAATCTGGTTCTGCGAGGCGAGTCCGCGGAGTTCGGCGAGGGCGGCGGATTCACCGAGGGCGGCGGGGAGATCGAGGGCGTCGCGACGGATATGGGGCGGGACAGTGGCGTCGACGAGCGCGTCGAGGGAGGGCTGGTTGAGGAACTTGAGCATCGCGGCCTGTTCGGAAGCGTCGGGGCCGTTGTGGCGGCGGGCAAAGGAGTCGGTCGGAGCGAGCAACTCGGAGAGGGCGGCGGTGGAGTTCGCGGAAGCGGGCATAAAAAAAGGACGGTAGGCCTAGCCTACCGTCCGGCAATGGTTTTTAGGGCGTGATTGAGCTGATATTAGATCGAAACCGGGGGTTTGGCGGCTGGGTTCGTTTTACGGCGAGGGAAGCGATGCAAGCCGGCGAGCACGAGAGCGGTTGCACCACCGAAGAGGGTGTAGGCGGAGGGCTCGGGGATGGCGGAGTAGGTTAAGCTGAAGTTGTCGATACCGATACCGTCCAAGCTTCCGGTTCCGGAGCTGGTCGTTCCTCGTAAGCGGATGAAGAGCGGAGCGTTTTGGTCGTTGAGGGCGGCGAGGCTTGACGCAGTGATACTATAGGTGTGACCAGAGAACTCGGTGCCGGTGGTATAGGTGTCGCCTAATTGGGTGAATGCACCTGAGCTTCCGACTCGATACTCCAGTGCGTAAGTCGCAACCGCAGTCACGTTGTTGAAGGTGAACACCGACAGGGACAGGTTGAAGTTGGTAAAGCCCTGCGTGTTTGAAAATTCAACAGTGATGGAGCCTTCGCGTTCGGCGGCCAGGGTGGGGCGCCAACCCAAGGCGCGATTCGTGTTCGATGATTGGGTCCCGCTCGCTGAACCGGAGGCTATGTTTGAACTCGACGTGTTCCGGAAAACACCGGACGCGGCGGTGGACGACCACGAAACAGCGTCGGTCGTAAATATAGTCGAGGTGCCGAGTCCGGTGGGCGTGGCACTCGTGGAAACCGTCCATCCGGTCGGCAGGCCGGAGCCTATTGAATCGAAATTTTGGGTGTAGCCCGTGCCGGTTAAGGTCACTTGGCCGAACGCCGTAACCGATGAAATCGCAGTGATGAGTCCCAATAGCGCTGTGCGCATTGATAGTGAAGTCATGGATGAAAACATTTAGCATGTGTAATGCCAGTTAATGGCATGCGTGGCCTTGTTTATGCTAAATTGCGATTACTCCGTGTGGCATTCTCACGGGGTCTAATCCTTTGAAGCCGCCTCGCTCTGAAATCTCTCCGAGTCGCCGCCGGTCTGTGGGTGCGACGTGTTTTGGCGATCAGCGTGGTTTTGCACTGTTGATCACGATTACGTTGCTGGCGTTTGTGATGTTGCTGGTCGTGTCGCTCGCGGCGTTGACGCGGGTCGAGACCTCGGTGGCGGCAAATAACCAACAGCTGGCGCAGGCGCGGCAAAATGCGTTGTTCGCGCTGACAATCGCCATCGGCCAGCTCCAAAAACACGCCGGGCCGGACGCGCGCATCACCGCGCGGGCCGAGATAACCTCCACGGCGACGGTCACCCATCCGAACCTTACGGGCGTGTGGGATGCGGCCGGCTCGGGAACCGCGGCCAACGTGTGGCTGGTAAGCGGCAGCGAAACGGCGACCTCTGCCGCCGCCGTGTTGGAGTCCATGCCGGACCCCGCCGACGATACGCTGACGAACGACACGCTTTTTCTGGTGGGCAACCAAAGTGTCGCGGTCACGCCATCCGCGCCCACGGCTGCTGAGAAGGCCCGGCGGGTAAAGGTCATCAAACAGAACATCGCCGCGCCGGCGGGGTCGGTGCCCGGCTTGGGACCGGGAGACACGCCGTGGATTGGTCGTTACGCGTGGTGGGTGGGCGACCAGGGAGTGAAAGCGTCGCTGGCATTGCCGGACCGTGCCGATGAGGTCACTTACGCGCCTTGGAACACGCCGACTCAGCGCCGCCGCATCCGGCAGCAGATCGCGTCGATGCCCAATTACTTTCGGGCCGGCACTGCGGTAACGGCATATGCGAAGGAGGGGTTTGATCCGCTCACGGCAACCACGCTCAAAAACATCACGTCGCAGGAGCAGTTGAGTTTTCTCACGCCCACGGCCGGTGCGATGACGTCGTTTGTCCGCACGTATTGCCACGATTTCACGCATGTCGCCCATGCGGTCTTGGCGAACACGTTGCCGCCGGCGGATGCGCAACGCGGGTTGATGCACGACTTGTCGCTTAAGCCGGACGGGCTGGGTGCGGCGTTTGTCGCCTATGCGGATTGTGCGAATTACATGGAGGCGCCCGGGACCACGTTCAGCGGTGCGGATTCCGCGCACCCGGGCATCGAGGGCGTGGATTCGCCGCGCCGGCGTTATCGCATCGTGCCACCGATGGCGACGGCCTCTGCGAGTGGGTTGCCTGATCTGGTCTTCGGGGTCGCGCCGGTGCTCACCGACTTCATGCTGCAGTTCAAGTTCGAGCGCGCCACAGCCGACGTGCTCACGGTGAAGGCGCGTCTCTATGTCGCTTTGTGGAATCCTTACACGGCGGCTCTTGCCCCCACGGCGACCGAGGGTTTGGCGGTCGAGATCACGGGGTTGCCGCAGGTGACGGTAACGGATTCCGTAACGGCTGCATCTGCGGTCGTGGATCTACAGGCTTCATTGCCGTCTTTGCTTAAAGGGACTGCGGGTGAGCTGCGCGCGAGGTTGCCCTTTGGAAACGCCCAATCCACGAGGGGCACGCAGGCCGACCGCTCGTCCTGGTTGCCGGGCCGGGTCTATGGCTGGGCTACCGAGACGGGAACGACGCCTACGGAAAACCTGCAATTTTATGAGAAGAACATCAACGCGCAGGGCTGGACCTATCCGACTGTGCCGTTATCGGGCGGCACCGCGAATGCGCTGGGTGTGAGCAGTGGCAGTGTCACCGGTTTGACGATCCGGGTGCGTTCGGCGGCCGGGGTGCTCGCGACTTATGCGCTGCCTTCGTTTCAGGCGTTGAATATAGCGGCCACTACCGAGACCTGGAAATTCGCGTTTGCTTCCCGTTTGAAACAGCCGCTCTTCGGCGATTCCGAGCGCACATGGTTGAAGACCCACGATCCGCGTCATTTCAACATGCCCGCGACCGGCTTTGGCGGGTTTGACCCGCTTCAGGACATCACGCCGCTCGACCCCAGTGTTTACTCGGGATCAACCGCGCCTTCCACCGCATATCCCGAATATTTGCTCTACCGTATTCAGGGTTCCCTGAGTGGAACGACACCCGGCTTGTCCCTGGGCAGCTACAACGACGTGCCGCTCTTTGAGCTGCCGCGAATGCCACTGCTCTCGGTCGGCGAGTTGCAGCACGTGCAGGTAAAGGACACGCGGCCGTTTGCCATCGGCAATTCTTGGGGCGGCACGGCCAACGCGATTTTTGACCGCTATTTTTTCTCCGGTCTTCCGGCCACGGTTTCGGCTGCGGCCGGAGTGCCTGATCTGAGTGCCGGCCAGCCCTTGCCCAATTGGAATCTGCGCGTGGCGGATGGCAGCGACATCAACACGGTGCGGTCAGCCATGGAGCACTCGTCCCGGCATCTGCTTCAGGCGGGCGCATTCAACATCAACTCCACCCGCGTGGTCGCCTGGCGCGCGATGCTTTCCGGCGTTCGTTTTGCGCAGGCGTTCAACCCGGCCGAAATCGAAAACTCCAGCGGTCAGTCCTTTGGCACTCAAAAAACGGACACCGCGTTGGGGCGGGAGTTGTTCGATGCCGACGCCTCCCTTGGCGTGGGGACGGCAGCACCGGCGTTTTTGCGTTTTTCGCAGTCGGCTCAGGAAACGTATTTTTGGAAACCGGTGACGGGGGTGACCAACAAGCGCCTGTTCAGCACCCATGCGTTTCGCCTGGGAGTGCGGGCGAGCGGCACGCAAACGACGGCGACCTCGGCCGTGGATTCATCGATCACGGCGCATCTGTTGACGACAGATAAGCTGGAGGAACTCGCGACGGAGATCGTTCGTCTGATCAAGGTGCGCGGAGCGACGTCCGGTCCGTTTCGTAATCTCCAGGAATTTTTGGGACCGGAGTCCGGGGCCGGCACGCCCAGCTTGCTGGAGGCGGCGATCGCCAACTCCGGAATCAACGCCGATGAAGTGCAGCCGCTCGATACCGTGGCGCTTTTGCCAGGCGGCGGTTATGGTGCGGGCTTCAGCTCTCTCACGCTTACCCAGGCGGATATCCTCGGCGCGCTGGCACCTTATCTGCGTGCACGGTCGGATACGTTTATGATTCGCACTTACGGAGAGGCCGTTAACCCGATCACCAACGAGGAGGCGGGGCGGGCATGGCTGGAGGCCACTGTTCAGCGGTTTCCCGAAGTGGTGATTTCAGGCGATAACATCGAGCAACCTGCGGGCGTCTTGGGGCGCCGTTTTAAGATCATTTCATTCCGATGGCTCTCTCCTTCCGATATCTGATCACGCTTCTGGTTTTTGCGGTGGCGTCGCCGCTTGCTCCGGTTCGTGCCAACGTTTCCTCCGCACCCGCCCAGCCGAGAGAAGTGGCGATCCGCTTCACGGTGTTCGCCCTCGGTGGAGCCGAGGGGCTGGCTTATCAGCCGAAAGCGGGTGCCCGTCCGAAGAGCCTCAAGTTCTACAGCGCTTACCGGTCTCCGCGTTATGAGTATCGTGGTCCTGAGTGCATCCATTTTTATGATACTGATGTGCCGCCCGGAATCCATGCCGTTCCCATTGCCGTCTACACGGTCCCGGAGGGGGCGAGCGATGTGTTGCTCTTGTTTTTTCCAAAAGAAACGCCGACGGCGACCGGGCTCAAATACGACGTCCATGGAGTGGATGACTCCATCGAGAAACCCCCGGCCGGTTCTTTCACCACCATCAATGTTTCGGGCCGGGAGTATGTTGCTCAAAGCGGGAGTAGTCGCATCACCATTCCGCAAGGCACCGGATCATGCGTGCATGTCGGCAAAGGACGCGTCTCCCTCCTGCTGGCCACGCAGGTTGAGGGTCTCTGGATGCCCACCGGGAGGCATGATTTCACCATGGATGCGAGCGATCGTGTAACGCTGATTTTCTATCCGCCCGCCAGCCGCACGGGTGTTTATCCCATCATTCGCCGGCTGACGGATGGCTTGCCCGGATCGACCGACGAAAAACGGGCGCGGAATCAGCCTTGAGCATCTCTTACGCAAACGCGCGTGCGGCCTGGCTTGAGAACCATATTTTTTGCGCCTAGGTCATAACCCAGTGTCCTCCCTCGTGTCTTCCTTTCCCACGCCCGCCGCACGCGCGGCCTACATCGATCTCCGGCTTGCCGAGCTTTATCCGGAGACGCCCATCCCGCTCGATCACACGAGTCCTTACACGCTGTTGATCGCGGTGCTGTTATCGGCGCAATGCACGGACAAACGCGTGAATTTGCAGACGCCCGGCCTCTTCGCCAAGGCGGACAATCCGCGCGACATGGTGAAGCTCACCGTCGCCGAGATCGACGCGCATGTGCGCCCGTGCGGACTCGCTCCGCGCAAGGCGCAGGCGATCCATCGATTGTCGGAGTTGCTTCTCGAAAAGCATGGTGGCGAGGTGCCGCGCACGTTTGAGGAATTGGAAGCGTTGCCCGGGGTGGGGCACAAGACCGCGTCTGTTGTCATGTCGCAGGCGTTCGGTGTGCCGGCGTTTCCCGTGGATACGCACATCCACCGGCTGGCTCAGCGGTGGCGGCTCACCAAGGCGGGCGGTGGCGTGGAGCAAACCGAAAGGGATTTGAAAAAGTTGTTTCCGCGCGAGCACTGGAATGCCCTGCATCTGCGCATCATCTATTACGGTCGCGAGCATTGCACGGCACGTGGGTGCGACGGCCTCGCCTGCGAACTCTGTCGCACGGTCAACGCCGGTCGCTTGCGAGCCGTGCGCGTGAAGAAAGCGTGAGCGGCGCAGATCCCTTCACCAAAAGGTAAATAACCCCGTTCTACATCGGGCTCCGGCATATTTATATTTCGCTCGTCCGAAAAAAATCTATCAATCGCCCCCACACATGAGCGACGAGCCCCAGCCTCCACAATTACGGTTGCGTCCGCGCAAGCGTGACGACGAGCCGGCTCCGGCCACCACTCCCGCAGTCCCTGCGGCTCCGGTCCCTCCGGTTGAGGTCGCCGTTCCGCAGCCCCCTGCTCCGATCAAACCCGCTCCGCCTCCTGCCGTCGCGCCAGCCCCGGTCCCGGCCCCGGCCCCGGCGGAAGTTCAAGGTCGATTCCGGCTTAAGCCCAAGCTCTCGGTCGAACCCGAGGCGAAACCGGCGGGGGATCCGGCTGTGCAACCCGCTGTTCCCGCTCCAGCGGCTGCAGTGCCACCTCCGGCAGCGCCGTCTGAAGATGCGGCCGGACTTCCTCGGTTGAAGCTCAAGATGATCGACACGGTTGAGGCGGGGGCGGTTGCACCTGCGCCGGCGATGCCTGTGGTTCCTGCTCCTAGTATTCCTGCGGTGGGGATGAGCCCGCCGGCGTTCGCGCCTTTGCCGCCGGCTCCGGTGGTCGTTCCTCTTCCAGTCAGTGGCGCTCCCGTTCCGCCAGCCGCGCCTTTGCCCGCCGCTCCCGTGGTGAAACCGACGGTTCCGGTATCCGCTCCCCCGCCACCGCAGCTGGCCAAGGTTGCACCCAAAGTTGCACCCAAGCCGGCGTCCAAGAAGAAGCTTCTGCCCGTTGTCGTGTTGATGGTTCTGGTCGCGGCGCTTGGCGGAGTGGCTTATTTCTTCTTAATGGGAGAACCCGTTCCCGAACCGGTGATCGTCAGACCTGCGCCGGCACCTCAACCCGCCGCGGCTACTCCTGCTCCGACTGCGACCGCACCTGCGGCAGCGATTCCCGCAGCTGCACCCGCACCCAAGCGTCCTCAAATCGCGCCGCTCCCTCCGCCGCCGTCATTCGCGCCGGTTTCAACGGGCACGGAAAAATCCGCCGAAGCGGTGACGCCTGTCGTATCACCTGCTTTCCGGGCTTGGATTGCGGATCTGCGTATCACCGGTGTGGTCAGCGGCGCCTCCCCGCGCGCAATCGTCAATGGGCGGCTCGTGCGTCCCGGCGATGTGGTTGACGCTTCGCTCGGCATCACTTTCGACGGACTGGATGTTGAACGTAAGGAGCTGGTGTTCCGCACCCGCAACGGTGCGTTTGCCAGCAAACCTTATTAGGGTGTGTCTGGTGAAATAGACCAACCCATCGCTGGCGCTCTGCGAGTGAAGCGATAAAGGGCGCTGGGCCGGCGTTGCCCTCTGCGGCACGGGCCGACTGGCCCGCCTCCGCCTCGGTCGCCTTGGCCGACCGCCCTTTATCGCTCACGCTGGCCCGGTCTATTTAACCAGGCACACCCTGATCCTCACCACGTATCCACCGGACCCTTGGGCACGGGGATCGCTTCACGCGCGAACACCGGATCATCGGGATCGCGCATGAACGAGGCCACCATGCGCTCGGGCGCGTATTGAGGTTTCAACGCGCCGGCGTCGTCACAGAACGGGCGACGCCACTCCAGGAATTCCGCCACCGCCGCATCGAAGTCGGCTCGGGATTTGATCGTGATGATGCGCGCCTTGAACGGCTTGGCCGGACCAAAACGCTTGGCATACCACGGCGCGACTTTGCGGAAAAACTTGGAGCCGTTTTCCTCGCCATAAAATTCGCAATACCGGTCGAAGTGCCGGCGCATCACGCGAAGGCGTTCCTCGAAGGTCGGCTCGGGCAGCAACTCTCCCGTGCGCAGCAGATGGTCGGTGCGGCGAAAAATCCACGGATCGTAAAACGCGCCGCGGCCAACCGAAACGCCGGCGCAGCCGGTCTCGTCGATCATGTGTTTGGCGGCTTCCGGTGTGGTCACATCGCCATTGCCGATCACGGGAATGGATTTCACCGCCTGCACGACGGAGCGAATGCCGGCGAGGTTGATCGTGCCGCTGAATCCTTGGGCGCGGGTGCGGCCATGGACAAAAATCGCGGCGACGCCGGCGTCTTCGAGCACGCGCGCGAGGTCGGGTGCGGTGAGGTTGTCGTCGTCCCAGCCGAGGCGCATTTTGGCGGTGACCGGGATTTTCACGGCGGCGATCATGCCGCGCACGAGGGCGGCGGTTTTGTCGAGTTCGGTCATCATGGCCGAACCGCCGCCGATTTTAACGACCTTCTGCACAGGACAACCCATGTTGATGTCGACGGATTGCGCGCCCATTTCTTCGCACAGGATGGCGGCGTCGCGCATCTCCTCGGGCACCGAGCCGAAGAGCTGGATGGCGAGCGGGCGGTCTTCGGCGCAGGACTCGACGAGTTTCAGGGCGGTGCGATTGCGCTCGATGAGGGAACGGGCGTTGACGAGATCGGTGGTGGCCCAGCCGAGCCCACCGAGTTCGCGCACAGTCAGCCGCATGGGCAGATTGGTGTATCCGGCCAGCGGTGACAGAAAAAGATTGGAAGAAAGCGTGTGCGGGCCGATGCGCATGAACCGCACCTTGGAGAGATTCGCGTCTTGGGCAACAATATGGGAAGCTGTGCTTAGGGCGGATGATTCGCGATTGCGGCGCGCCGAAACAGGCGGATGCTGGGCGGCGATGAATACTTCGTTGCGAAGAGCCAACTGGCTCGCGTTCGCGATCACCGTCATGGCGTGCTCTCAGATGATCGGACATCTGGTGGGATCACGTGCGTTGCGCGGGCTGGGTGCGGCCTCGTGTATCTCTCCCTGGCCCAAAGTGTTTTCCGATGTGAACGGGTTGGAAACCTTTGCTTCGTCGTTTGAACTGAAGGGGTTCGATGGCAAGGGGCACGCCTTTTCAGTGCCGATCACCGCGGAGTTATACCAACAGCTCGAGGGGGCCTACAATCGGCGCAATGTTTACGGAGCCGCGCTCTCTTATGGGCCGCGCCTGCCCGAGCCGCTCTGGTCCTCGGTTTTTTGTTATGGGTTTTCCGAGAATGGACCGTTGCGTCGGGAATTGGGTTTGCCCGAAGGGGCGCGTGATGTGGCGGTGACGATTCGCACCAAGACGCGCGGGCGAAACGATGTGTGGGTGCTGAAACCGGAGTGTGCGCAATGAAGGCTTATTCACCCGGTCAGTTTGCGCTTTTTCGGATCATCTTTGGACTTTATCTGGCCTGGCATTTCGCGGCGCTAGTGCCGATCGGAGCCGAGCTTTTTAGCGGTGAAGGCGTGCTGTCAGATCCGCGTTTGAATGCGACGTTTGGGTTGTTCCCCAATCCGCTGGTGTGGTGGGATTCTCCGGCGTTCGTGACCGGGTTTCTGGGCGTGCTTTCCGTCCTGGGCCTGCTCTTGGCCGCAGGCTGGTGGCGACGGACGATTTCGGTGTTGCTGTGGTTTGGGTGGGCGGCGCTTTTCAACCGCAATAATCTGATCAGCAATCCGTCACTGCCTTACGTGGGGTTGTTATTGATCTTCATGGCGCTGGTTCCCGATGGCGAGCCGTGGCGCTGGCGTGGGCGTCGAATTGCACCGATGGACTGGGGCATGCCGGCAATGGTGTTTTGGGGTGCCTGGTTTTTGATGGCGACGGGCTACACGTTCAGCGGACTCTGGAAACTCGACAGTCCGAGCTGGGTGAATGGCACGGCGTTTTTCCACCTCATCGACAACCCGCTCGCGAGGCCGGGCTGGGTGCGCGACCTCGCTTTGGCGGCGCCATCCTGGGTTCATGCGGTGATGACGTGGGTGGCGGTGGCTGCGGAGGTTCTCTTCCTGCCATTGTGCGTGTGGCGACGCGGTCGGTTGATTGCGTGGCTGGGTATGATCGGCATGCACCTCGGGATCCTGCTGGTGGTGGATTTTGCCGATCTCACGCTGGGAATGTTAATGCTGCACCTGTTCACGTTTGATCCTCGGTGGTTGCCGCCTCGCGCTACAGTGGGGCGGCGTCCGACGCTTTTCTACGACGGAGAGTGCGGCCTGTGTAACGCGGTGGTGCGTTTCTTATTGCGGGAAGATCTGACCGGGAGCTTGCGTTTCGCGCCGCTTCAAAGTCCGCCTGCGCAGGAGTTCTTGCGCAGTCACGGGATGAACACGGAGGATTTCGACAGCATCGTTTTCTTGCGTGACGTCGACCGGCCCGAAGCGGGCTATTATCTGCGAACGGACGGAGTGGCGGGAGTGCTCGATGAGGTCGGTGGAGTCTGGAGGGTGTTTTCTTGGTTGCGGATCATCCCGCGATCCTTGCGCGACCCAGCTTACAAGCTGGTGGCGCGCACGCGTTATCGGCTCTTTGGTGAATATGTGCCGAGCCCTTTGCCCTGTCGTGAGTGGGAGCAGCGTTTTCTGGCGCGGGCTGATTAGCGGCTACGGCTCGGGTTTGATCACGCCACGCGCTTCCGCACAGGCCCAGCGTTTGCCGCAGCCAATGCACGTGGGCAGGAGGTGCAGCGGTGCGCGTTGCTCGGCGCCGGGTGCGTGCACATCCCGAAAGGCCAGAATGTCGTCGAACCGATCTTCGCGCCATTCCTCGTAGCCGCAGCGATCCGGTGAGGTGTGCGGGTTGGTGAACGTGCGAAACAGAATGTCCCAAATCGGGAGGTCGGCGAAGTTGTGGGTGTGGTGATTGAACTGATGGTGGACGCGGTGCGATTCAGGGCGTTGCACGATGGTGCCGAGCCAGCGAGGTGTGCGGATATTCCAGTGGTAGAAATATTCCGCCACCGCGGTGAGGAATGTATAAACCACACCGGCTTCGATCGAGCAGCCGAGAAGCGCGTAAACGATTCCTGCGCTGATGATGGAGTTGAGGGTGATCTCGATCGGATGCTTGTAGAACGACGTGACAAGCTCGATGCGGGCGGGTGAATGATGAAGCTGATGACACAGTCGCCAAAACAAGGACGATTCGTGCCGCCACCGGTGCCACCAATAATAGACAAAGGTGGAAATGAAGTAGGCGATGGCTCCTTGAAGAGGGATGCCCGTGATCGTGTTGCCCAAGGCGTCGTGCAGATCAAAAACCGATGACGAGCGAAGCCACGTATCCCACGTGATGCCGGACAGGAGAACGATGCAGGCTTGAATCACGTTCACGAAGATGACGCGAGGCCACCACGCGCGGATTTTTGGCAGTGCGTTGGCGGGCCATAAACGCTCCACCACGAAAAACCCGACTGCAATGATCGCGAGTATGAGCAGCAGCATGGTTCTCGTTGATTGAGATTACGCGCGAATCGCAGCTTTGATGCGCCGGAGAGCCTCGGCCAGCGTGGCGCGTGGACAACCGAAGTTGATGCGCACGTGGGTGCCACGTTTCGCACCGAAGAAGGCGCATTCGCTCAGGCCGACGCCGTGTTGCTCGAAATGAGCGATGGGATCGGCGAGGTTGAGCGACTCGATGTTGATCCACGCGAGGTAGGTCGCCTCGATCGGCGCGGCCACGTGCAAGACCGGGAGTTCGCGGGCGAGGTATTCAAGGAGGAAGTCGCGGTTGCCGCGCAAGTAGGCGAGCAGGTCCTGGCGCCAGGGTTCGCTGTCGCGATAGGCGGCTTCGCAGGCGGCGAAGCCCAGCGTGGTCACTTCGGCGACGATACCGGCGGTGGCGCGGACAAAGCGGGCGCGCAGCGTGGCGTCGGGAATGATGGCAAACGAAGTGCCGAGTCCGGGGACGTTGTAGGTTTTGCTCGGCGCCATCAGCGTGAGGGTGCGCTTGGCGATTTCCGGCGAGAGGGTGGCGGTGGGGATGTGCGACAGGGTTTCGTCCAAGATGAGGTCGCAGTGGATCTCGTCGGAGCAGAGCACGAGATCGTGGCGCGCGCAAAATTCCCCGAGGCGCACGAGTTCGTCGCGACGCCAGACGCGGGCGAGCGGGTTGTGCGGATTGCACAGGAAGAAGAGTTTCGTTTTTGGCGTGACGGCCCGTTCCAGCGCATCCCAATCGATGTCCCAGCGGCCGGGCTTGGTGGCCGTGTTTAAAGTAAATGGAACCGTGACCGAGACGCGTCCGCTGTTTTTCGGCGCGGTCATGAACGGCGGATAGACCGGCGTGAGCGTGAGGACTTCTTCACCGGGCTGGGCAAAGGCTTGGGCGGTGACGTTGAGTCCGCAGACGAGCCCCGGCAGCCAGACGATCCATGCCGGGTCGATAGTCCAGCCGTAGCGTGTGGCAAGGGCATCGGTTACGGCCGAAACGGTGGATACAGTGGGACGGGCGTAGCCAAAAATACCATGCTCCACGCGTTCATGCAGGGCGGCGATGATCGCGGGCGAAGAACGGAAATCCATGTCGGCGACCCAGAGAGGCAGGATTTCTTTGCCGGCGTATTTTTGCCATTTTTGCGAATCAGTGCCGAGGCGTTGCGGAATGGTGTCGAAGTCGAAGCTCATGCGTGGAACGGGCGATCTTGCAGAAGAAGACGGAATTCAGAAGCCGGAATTGAGCGGGGAATATGCGTCTTGCGGGAGGCGTGCGGGCGCGCTTGCGTCGCGGGCGATGAAGATCGGTTTCATGGGCGGCAGCTTTGACCCCGTGCATTTCGGCCACTTGGTGGCGGCGCAGGATGCGTATGAGCACGGAGGGTTGGACCGGTTGATATTTGTGCCCACGGCGCAGGCGCCTTTGAAGCCGGGTGCGGTGCAGGCGCCGGCTGAGGCTCGGTTGACGATGTTGCGCGCGGCCGTGGATATGGACTCGCGATTCGAGATTTCGGATTACGAGGTGCGGAAAGGTGGAACGAGTTACACGATCGAAACGGCCAGGCATTTTCGCACGCTGTTTCCTGGTGACGAGCTGGCTTGGGTGATCGGGGCGGACCAGGTGGATCGACTGCATTTGTGGCGTGAGATTGCGGAGTTGGTCACGTTGGTGGAATTCATCGTGTTGGCGCGACCGGGCTGGGCGACGACGCAAAGGACGGATATCGCCGGGCTGCGCTTGCGCTGGTGCCCCGGGCATTTGGTGGAGATCAGTTCGACGGAGGTTCGGGAGCGTGTGCAGGCGGGACTCGCGGTGGATTATTTGATTCCGCACAAGACGGTTGAGTATATCCGCGAAACCGGCCTCTATCGGGCAACATAACATGGCTAACACGTCCCAGTCCGATTCCACGTTCTCGCTCCTCAAGCAGTTGGTCCGCGCCCTCGATGAAAAGAAGGTCGGTGATCTGCGCGTGCTCAAAGTGAGCGCGAAATCGTCGATTACCGATTACATCGTGTTGGCGACGGGCACGTCGGAGCCGCACCTGCGCGCCTTACGCATCGAGGTGGAGCGGGTGCTCGATGAAGTAAAGCAGCCCATCGCGGGCATGGAGGTGGGCACCTACGGCAGCGGCTGGACGGTGGTGGACGCCTATCAAATCATGACGCACTTGTTCACGCCGGAGCAGCGTGAGAATTACGCGTTGGAAAAACTTTGGAAAGACGCCGAGACGCTGGATGTCGCCACTCTGATCCAAGAGCCCAAGGCGCCCAAGCCTGCGGCGAAAGGTGCCGCCAAGAAAAAGACCGTTAAGAAATCAGCGGTTAAGAAACCCGCTGCCAAGGTGAAGACGACCAAGAAGGTGGTGCTTAAAAAGAAACCGTCCGCCGCTACCAAGAAAATGGGCGCCACCAAGAAGAAAACTAAGTAAAACACCCTGAATAGGGGTGCTGTCTTTACGATTCGCTAACAAGTTCCCGCTTGCCGGGAAAGTCCTGCAAGTATTAGATCGGCCCACTGCTCGCATTTGAGCCTTAACCAAAAATACTCAGGATTCGTTATGAAAAACATCCGCTCCAAGGGCTTCACCCTCGTCGAAATCATGATTGTCGTGGTCATCATCGGCCTCCTTGCCGCCATGGCCATCCCCGCCTTCCAGAAGGTTCGCACCTCTTCACAGGAAAAGACGCTTGTCAACGATGCTCGTCAGATCGCCTCGGCCGCTGCTCAATATTACCTCGAGAAGGGTATCACTGAAGTGCCGTTCACGGTTCTCGTGAACACGCTGACCTCCCCGACCGAGCGCGGCTATCTGAAGCAGCTCGGAAGCGGCAACGCCTTCTACGATGCAGGTGCTACTGACGGCAATCTTGATCAGGGTGCCACCTTTGAGTTGCGTAATAGCAGCTACGGCACGGTGCAGTTCGACGAGAACGCCCAGATCGGCACCGCCACTCTCGTTGGCGGCGGCACGAAAGTCATCAAGTAAGGTAAACGTCTAGGTAAGATTTATAAGCTGCACCCAATATGGGTGCGGCTTTTTTATTATCCAGCAATGAGGTTATCGTTTCGAGAAAAAGCCGGGGTTTTAGTGGTGCTCGCGTTGGTGACTTTGGGCCTTCGTTACTTCTGGCTAAGTCCGTCGCTCATGGGGCAGTTGATCCTGTATTGGGCTTATTGGTTGCTGCTGGCCGTCTCTACGGCCTTTATCTGGTCGCTCTATAAAGAAGCTGGAGTGGAGTGTCAGGCTGCGACCCGATGGATAAGGCGTCAGGGGTGGATGCTGCTCGTGCCTGCCTGCTTGTGGATTCTTTTGCTCGTTCACGAACGTTTTCTTTTTAAGATCAACTATGACGAGCATGTTTTGGTGAGTATATCCAGGAGCATGCACCTTGAGCATATTTCCGGATGGCAGGGTGATGGGCGTATTTATTGGGGCACGATGACTGGTATCAGTTTCGTTGCTGATAAGCGCCCCGTATTTTACCCGTTTCTACTTTCGATCGTGCATGCATTTGCCGGCTATCGACCATCTAACGCTTTTGTATTAAATGCCTTGCTTGCTGGAGTAGCGATGCTGGGTGCTTATCGCCTCGGGTGGGTCATAGGCAGAAGGATTGGCGGTGTGTTACTCGCCGCTTTGTTGGCTGGGGTGCCTTTATTGGCGCAGAATGCAACCGGTGGCGGCTTCGATCTCCTGAACGCTACTCTGATCATCTGTCTTGCTGTTGGTGTGTGGAGCTATTTTGAGAGGCCGCGGAACGAGATGTTGGTCATCATTTGCTTCATTGCGATTTTCCTAGCTAACACACGTTATGAATCCATCCTGTATGCGGTTGTTCCGTATCTCTGCGTCGGAATTCTTTGGTTAAGGAATCGAGCATGCGTTGATCTGCCTTGGGTGATGGTAATCCTGCCTTTGGCTCTTTTGCCTGCAATGCTTTCCAATGGAGTGTTTAGTTCAATGGAAGTGTTTTTCCAGATGGCACGGGATGAGTTTTGGAATTTTAAGAACTATGGAGGAAATCTCGCGCATGCGGTGGCTTATCTTTTCGACCCTGATCGCGGGGGCACGAATTCGATATTGCTGGCATCGATTGGCGTCGTTTCTGCCATCTTAATGCCGTTGGTGATACGCCGTCGGTATATAGAAAGAAAAGCTTTGGGGCCAAGTGCGCTGACCTTGATGGTGGTGGGCTTGATTGTTTTGTTGAACGTTGTGATCATGCTGGGCCTTGGGTGGGGGCAATGGGACGATCCGCTGGTGTCACGGTTTACGTTGCCTTTCTGGTTTTTACTAGCTTGGGCCACAACGTATGTTGTTTTTGAATCGACCGGGTCTGCGAGAATCAAGATTGCACGATTTGTTTGTGTCCTTTCGTTGCTCTACGTGGTAGTTTTTGCGATTGCCGACGCCTCGGCCTCGCGAGCCACAAATAAACTAAAGCCGGCATTCCTGTTGGCCCGGAGTCTGGAGTATATAAAGCAATATGATCCTTGGCGCCAGACCCTCATTATTGCGGGATCTGCGCTTCCTTACTTAAATGAGGGTTATCCAGCGACAACTTTCTCTAAAAAGGCCGATTTGGCTCCGGTGGTTAACTTTAAACTCTATGAAAATATATTAGTCGTTCTGCATTACAAGCGTAACGCATCGAACGGGGCTTGGATGGGTGATATCACAATGAAGCAGTTTGAGGGAGCTGTTTTTGAAACGCTTAAGGAGTTTCAGCTCGATCCGTTTAACCGGATTGTGATTTCACGGCTCAAATCCATGCCAAGAGAAAAAATGGCTGAATGGATTCCGTCGACCGAAGATGAAGATCCTGCCTCATATGGGCGGCGCATTTACATGATGCTGCCATGAGCAATATGAAGATTGATCAGGGGCGGAGATTAAATACGCAGGAGCGAGCGGGGTTATGTGGCCTATTTTCAAGGATAACTGGTTTCCTCGAGCAAAGGTTTGCTAGGATGCCGGCACTGGCCGAGTCCGGGTCCGTTCAGATGGTATATGCCTTAGTGGCAGCCTTGATCATGGCTATGCTCCTTTATCAAGGGGGAGCGGGACTCGACTACGGTTCCGATTGGACCCAGTTCCACTACTATAATAAAGTGTATGCAGCGCAGGAGGTCCTTGCGGGGCGCGTGCCATGGTGGAATCCACATATCTATTTAGGACGTCCGTTTTTCGCGGATATGGAGACGGCGGTTTTGTATCCCTTGAATTGGGTTTTTCTCCTCTCTCGGGCGGACGAAATGCTCTATTTGTGCTTGGGGTTGCATTTTGTGATTGGTTATTGGGGTATGGCGATGTTGACGCGAGAGTGGGGAGCCAACTTTATCTGGAGGCAGGTAAGTGGTTGGTTGTGGATTGCTGGGGGAGTCGTATTCACGCGTGTGAATATGGGAGCCCTCGGGTATGTAGCTGGGTTAGTATGGTTGCCGTTAGCACTATTGTATGCGGAGAAGTGGGCGGGTCTTTTTAAAAGGCGCGATGGATGCAAGCTGGTGATTGTTCTCGTGCTTATGCTATTAGCCGGTCAACCGCATCAGTTTTGGACGGGAGCCGTGATATTAACCGTTTTTTCTGCTGTGAGGTATTGTGAGGGTAGCTCATTACTCGAGATAGTTACACGCGTATGCCGGGCTGTCTGCGGAGTGTGGACTGCTTACATGATGGCATTCGCCATTTCGGCAGTTCAGCTCATTCCCTTCTTATATTTGCTTCAAGAGGGAAACCGCACAGCCTCGCCCGAATACGCGGCGGCATTTAGCATGAGATTCGCGGATATCCTCGGTGCGGCCTTCAGTTGGGGGCCTTGGCTGTCCCGTAATCACGAAAATGATCTATTCGTTGGCTTACTGGCATTTGTCGGTGGATCGGTTGCCATTTTGGGCAATTTACGTTCAGCTAGGATGAGGGGGCTTGCTGCTATCGCGTTGGTGGGACTGTTGGTTGGACTCGGTCGGCACACGCCTTTCTTTGAAGGGTTTTGCAAAGTCATCCCGGGGCTTACATCGTTTAGATTGCCCGGTAGGTTGGCTGTAAGCTTTTCTTTAGCGCTTATAATTGCTATTGCTTGCGGGGGATCGCGGTGGTTTCCCCGCAAGAGGCGTGATTGGGTGATTGCCATTGTCGTTGTTCTGATCGCTGCCGATCTGGGGCTGCATGTCCATCGCGCTGGAAATGCGTATCGATCCGGCTCTAATATCGAAGACGCCGCAGGTATTTACCGGCAAATCAAAATTACGGATGGTCCCTCAACGCCCTATCCTATGCGTGTATTATACGATCATTACAGAGCTCCTGCAAACGCGGGGATGAAGTGGGGTTATTCGTCCCCAGCGGGTTATTGTGCGCTGGCCTCCGATCGTGTGTGGCAGTGGGTGCATGCTGCGGGACGTATCATCCCAAGTGCATTGCACAATACTCATCCCAGCGCGGCTATCTATCGCAGGCCCTTGGATGATTTTTCTGCAGCGGATATAATGTTAAGTTATAACCATGAGAGCGAAAAGTTTGAGCGTTCCTCAAATGCGAGCACCCGTGCATGGCTGGCTGCCGGAAGTCGACGGGTTGAGAACTATAATGTGGCGATTGCGTTGATGACCGAGTATTATAACTATCGGGGTGCTCCCCTAACTGAAAAAGTGCTTTCGACCGAAGGCTTGGCGGCGGGCGTGGAGCCTGTGAAATGGGTGAGTTATGAGCCTAATCAGCTGGTCCTGAAAAAGAGTCGGATGGAAAGCGCTGGAATTGTGGTTGTCGCCGAGGCGTGGTATCCGGGCTGGGCAGCGACGGTGGATGGTAGGCAGCGAGAAGTGGTGCCGGTCAACGGATGGATGCGCGGAGTGGAGACGTTTTGTGGTGAAGAGCAGATCACCTTGTCTTATTGCCAGCCTGGATTACTTCAGGGCGCGGTCCTAAGCTTTATGGGTATTCTTGTGCTAGGTTATTTTTGGCTCAAGGGGGATCATTGAGGGGGCGGCGTTCAACAAAGCGTGGATCGGCTAAAAGTGAGCGAGTTCGTGTGTCCCATGAGAGCAGTTGGGCGACGTTCGTTAGTTCTCGATGCGCAGCGTCCAGCTTTCCAAGCTCTAAATTCCATGCGGCCCGCTCTCGGCGGAGAATCAATGGCATTGGAAAGCCCCGATCGGCGCGGGCATCAACGATCGCGACGGCAGAATGCAAATCGCGGGTATGCAGCGCTTTCATGACTTCTATGTCATAAAGCTCACACCCTTGAGACATACGAAAACTTGCAGCTTTAGGAAAGCCACTTTCGTGAAGATGCCACGCCCATAGTTTGTAAATATTCGCTGCTTGGGTCCAATAGACAAAAAAATCATCACGGCAGGACATATCGGTGAAAAATCTATCGCTGTCCTTCCATGTGGGTAGGGTCACACTGGTGATCAATGAGCAAAGTGCAATCAGAGTGACCGTAACAGCTGCCGTGGATAGCAACAGCATTTTGCCTAGAATGAATCTAGCGGTTGGTAGCAGCTTCAGAATAACTGCTGCTATCATAAGGGACCAGATTACATCCACTAAGTAGCTATATCGATCGGCTGGCCAACAGAAGTTCTCGGTAAGACCGAGGCAAGGGACTGATAACACAAGCCATCCGGCGATCGCTGCGCTACCATGATGGAGCTGGCGACGAAGCAGGTAAGCACTGAGTCCGATCAAAAGAGGCACCATTGCATAGAGCGTGATCGTGGGGGCGTGCAGAACGCTTTCATCAATGTAATACCGGTTTGAAGTGAAGTCCCAAGGGCCCAAGGGCCGAACGAGGAGGAAGCCGGCTGTGATTGCCGCGTGGTAAACCCGACCGATTAGAGTAAGGGCTTCTAGGTTGGGTGCCGGGGGGAAAAACTGAGGGAATAAAAAGCGAGTCCAAATCGTGGCGGTCAGGGCGATGATGGCTGGAAGTGAAAAGGCTAAATGTTTTAACCACCAAGAGCGGACGCGTGAGTCGGTAAGGATCCAGAGTTTGGAGGGTGCGGTTTTTACTATGCAGACATCAAATAATATCAAAAATGCACCGTAGGTGAGGGTGATTGGATAGGTGCCGTAAGCGCTCATGGCCAATATCCAGGAGCCGACCAGCCAATGGATCTTCTTGGTCGAGGTGATCGAGTGAAGATACGCAGCAAACGATGCGAGCAGCAGCGCGGTCGCCATGGGGTAGGTGGATGCAGTTACCCATGCTACGGTTTCTACGCGGAGCGGATGAAGCGCCCAGAGCACAGCGGCCAGCCAAGTTACAACGTCAATGCGCAAGCCGGTGTTCTCCGGCATCGTCAGCCGAAAAAGGCGGCGTCCAACGATGAAAACCAAGACGGTGGCGAGCGCGTGAAATGTCAGCCCGATACAATGCCACGCGGCGGGATTCATTCCCCAGATAGAATGGACGACTTTGCAGACAATCCAGTGGACGGGTTTAAAACGAAGCGCTTGTTGCGCATCGAACAGATTCGCCAGCAGCGACCATGACCAAGGTCGAGTCATGAGCGGATTGCGGGTTGCGGTAATATCGTCGTCCCAACGAAGGAACTGGAATCCCACGACTGAATGGAAGACGAGGCCAACCAGTAGCAGCAAAGCCAGTGTGCCAATGCACGAGGGGCAATCAGGGCTTATTAGTCGGCGCCAAGAGAATGTGCGGGCGTGTGGAACCGAGATCGGCTGTGGATTCTGATCGGGAGTGCGCACGGGTGGAATCAACGTTTGGTCAATGTGACGAGCATTCGTGACGCCAGAAATTGAGGACAGGCCCGGGTGAGAAGACGGTCGAGGAATCGGGCGGTGCGAACTAAGAAAGACGGACAGAGTGACGGGCCTCTAAATCCTCCCGTCATAAGCCAGAGCGCGGCGGGATAGTAACCGACGGAGACCGATGCCCAGCCGGCGAGTTTTTCGTTATATGCCGGCTCACGAAACACGCGCCAAGCGTTGCCTTGGGCGGCGTAGTAACTGAGCGATTCCGGGGCCATCGGTTCAGTGGGTTCCCATATGATGGTATGCGAGAGGCCAAGTGGTTCGTGGTGGAAAAGGCCGAGGGCAAGACGACCAAACAGTCCCATGGCGGGTTCGAAAATGATGACTTTACCTCCGGGTTTGAGAACGCGATGAAGCTCCTTCAGCGCCCAACCCGGATACTGAAGATGGTGGAATACATCAAAGAGGACCACGCCGCTGAGTGATCTGTCTGGGTAACTTAGGGCGTAGGTGTTTTCCTGCCGATCCAGCCATGGGTTGGCGAAGAGATCGCTGGTGATGGCGTGGGGCAGGACTGACTTCAAGTTGCCGATTCCGGATCCGCATTCGAGCACCGGGCCGACTGGAGCATCGGTCAAGGCGGCTGCTATCTCCCGGTAAAAGCGGGCGTATTCCTCGCGAAGAAGGGACTTTCGCTCCCAGTGCCGAAGATTCTCATAAATCTCGGTGTTGTGTTGGGTGGCTTCGAGCGGACCAGTGGGCGAATCCATAAACGGATGTTGTCGGGAAGCAGCAGTGCGGACTAGACGAACTTCAGCTTGCGCGCGGCGAAAGCGAGCATGCGGAACAGCAGCATGCCGTGGCTCCAGCGCTGGATGTTAGTCGTGCCGTAGGTTCGTTCGCGATAGCGGATGGGGATATCGCGGATTTTGAGGTTCAGTTTGTCGGCGCCGAAAAGCAGATCGAAATCACCGAACGGGTCAAAATCGCCGAAATAGGCTCTATTGGCCGCAATTTTGAGGTAGTGTTCACGCCTCAATACTTTGGTGCCGCACAGCGTGTCTTTCACGCGTTGGCCGAGGAGCCAGGAGAACGCCACGCCAAAGAAGTGGTTGGCGATCATGTTGAGGAACTGCATGGCGCCGTTTTCCATGGGGTAGACGAGGCGTGAGCCGTTGGCAAACTCGGCTTTGCCGGTCGTGATGGCGTCATAAAACTTGGGCAGCTCTTCGGGGGGCATGGTGAGATCGGCATCGAGGATCATGAGGACGTCGCCTGTCGCGACGGCGTAGGCCTCGCGCACGGCGTTGCCCTTGCCTTTACCAGTTTGGCGAAGAGTGGTGATGCGGCGATCCGGATAGGCTGCACGCACACGCTGGATCTCGTCCCACGTGTTGTCTCGAGAGTGGCCTTCTATGAAAATCAGCTCGGTCCATGCTCCCATCTGGGGGGTTCGTAGGACGGCCGCTTCGATATTGCCTGCCTCGTTACGGGCCGGAATCACGACCGAAACGGAGAGCGGCTTCAGTGCGGTTATAGGGCGCAGGCGGGCAACGTTAAAAATGGCCAGGCAAGCGAATGGGAAAAACGGCGCGACCCAGCGATTTAGGATGGGGCCAATAACTGGCGTCGCCACCGGCCAAAGCAGCTTGGGTTGGCGTTTAATGGTTTCCCATTCGGAGAGCTCAAGGAAGTTCTCAATGTCATGCGAAGAGAGCCAGTTCGCGGAGGGAACGGGTGTGCGTAGCTTGAGCCGTTCGCCCACGGTAAAAATTGGGCGCCAAAGGTTGTTGTGGAAATTGATGAGCAGTCGGGTCTCAGGGGTGGAGACGGCGGCGAGCTGCTCGAGCAGGCGCTGGACATCTGCAGAAAGGTCGAGGGTTTCTGAGAGAATGATTACGTCAAAGGTTTCTTGCAGGGCGAGGAGTTCGCCGGCTTGGGTGAGAAAGGTCGCATCGGGAAGGCGCTTGCGGGCTCGGGCAATCTGAGTATTCGAAATATCGATACCTGTTTTTCGTTCTGCCTGGATTAGGGCGAGTAGTTCGCCATCCCCGCAACCCACTTCAAGAATCGAGGCGGATGGCGGAATGAGGCGGTTGTAATAATGCGCGAGCAGTTTCCGGTAGCTGCGGCTGGCGACCGTGGTATCGGCGGGCCGTGCATCGAAATGATCCCGAATGGTGCTGAGGTGTTGTTCGGATAAGCGTCCGAGGGGTGATTTCATTCTGTGGCCGGGATTTTTTGAAACTGTTTCGCGTATGTTCCGCGACACGGTTCGAGTCGTGTGGATCGTCCGTTCCGTCTTAGCGGAAGAGGTTATATTTGAAGATCGAATACAATGCGCGAAAACCGTCGCGCCAGCCGATTTTTTTACCTTCCTTATACGTTCGGCCATGGTAGCTGATGCCGACCTCGTAGATGACCACGTCGAGCTTCGCAACTTTGGCGGTGATCTCGGGTTCGAAGCCGAAGCGGTTCTCCTCGATTGTGATCCGCTGGAGCACCTTGCGTTTGAAGACCTTGTAGCAGGTCTCCATGTCGGTGAGGTTGAGATTGGTGAACATGTTGGAGAGCAACGTGAGGAATTTGTTACCCACCATGTGCCAGAAATAGACGACGCGGTGTGCATCGCCGCCGGAGAAGCGGGAGCCAAAGACGACGTCGGCCTGGCCGCGCTCGATCGGCGCGAGCAGCTTAGGGTATTCGTTGGGGTCGTATTCGAGATCGGCGTCCTGCACGATGACCACGTCGCCGGTCGCCAAGGCAAAACCGGTGCGCAGCGCCGCGCCTTTGCCTTGGTTGACATCGTGGTAGATAATTCGGTGGACCAGAGGGGCGATCTCGGTGCGGAGGGTGTCTCGGGTGCCGTCGATGGAACAGTCGTCGACAATGATGATCTCCTTTTGGGCAACTGGTGCGGCGCGGACGCGGTCCACGATGGATCGAATCGTGCGCACCTCGTTGTAGCAGGGGATGATGATGGAAAGTTTCACGATAGGTCCTCAACCTACGTGCGGCTTGAGTGGACGGAAGCCCATTTCCGGCGGGCATTTGGTTTAACCGGCCGTTGACGTATTTGCAGCGATAGCACTTGCGGCGGAGTTTGGCGCTGATGGAGTAGGCGCGTTCATCGCCGCGAGACACGAAATTTATCCACTCAGGAATCATTCAGATTCGGCGGTGTGCTGGTCGCGATCGAAGGGAGTCGCGATGTGCCATTTGAGATCAAGCGCGTATATACGCTACACGGTCTACATCCCGGAGCGATCCGCGGGGGACATGCCCACAAGACTTTGCGTCAGGTCATCGTATGCCTCGCGGGTTTCTGCCTGATCGACCTAATGATGGTGGACCAGTTCAAACGGTGCGTTTGGACAATGCCGCCCGGGGCCGGGGGCTCGTGCTGCCTCCAATGGTATGGCACGAAATGCGCGGATTCTCCCCGGGCTGCGTGCTGATGGTGCTTGCGGCGGCCGCTTATGATGAGGCGGACTATATCCGTGATCGCGCCGCGTTTCTCAAGCGAGCCGGGGGCGTTTCCGCATGAACGCTATTCCTTGTCTCGATCTCAAGGCGATCAATGCACGGCATCGCGAGCAGATGATCGCGGCGTTCACCCGTGTGCTTGATTCCGGCTGGTATGTGCTTGGCCAGGAGGTAACCGCCTTTGAAAATGAATTCGCCGCGTGGAATGGAAGCCGGTGCTGCATTGGTGTAGCCAATGGCTTGAACGCGCTGAGTCTCATTTTCCGAGCGTGGCTGGAGCAGGGGATTGTCAAAGAGGGCGACGAGGTGATCGTGCCGGCCAACACGTATATCGCTTCCATTTTGGCGGTGAGTGCGGAGCGACTTAAGCTCGTGTTGGTCGAGCCCGATCCGGCTACGTTCAACCTTGATCCGGCGTTGATTGAAGCGGCGATCACCCCGCGCACGCGTGTGATCCTCGTGGTGCACCTTTACGGGCAGGCGGCCGACATGACGCGGATCACCGAGGTCGTCCGTCGACGCGGTTTAAAGGTGGTTGAGGACTGTGCGCAGGTTCACGGGGCAATTCACGCCGGCCGGAAAGTCGGCACGTGGGGTGATGCGGCGGGCTTTAGTTTTTATCCGACCAAAAACCTCGGAGCATTGGGCGATGCGGGCGCGATCACGACCGACGACGAATCGCTGGCGGCCATGCTGCGCGCATTGCGCAACTATGGTTCGGAGAAAAAATACTATAACCTCTATCAGGGAGTAAACAGTCGGCTGGACGAAGTGCAGACGGCGTTGTTGCGCGTGAGACTACCGTTTCTTGACGAGGAAAACGAGGCCCGGCGACGGGTGACGCTCCGATATCTTGAGGAGATTCACAATCCGCGTGTGTGGTGTTGCCGGAAGCAGACGAGACGGGGCCGCATGTCTGGCACCTGTTCGTGGTGCGTTGTGCGGAGAGGGACCGTTTGCTGGCGCATCTGGCGATGAACGGGGTGCAGACGATGGTGCATTATCCGATCCCGCCGCATCGACAGCAGGCTTACTCGGGCGAGTTCGCGGCCTATTTCCCACTGACGGATGCAATCCATGCTGAGGTGCTGAGCCTGCCGATTGGGCCTGTCATGACCGACGGGCAAGTGGGACGAGTGGTGGATGTGATCAATGCATTCGCGTAATCAGCCTTTCTCGTCCGCGTGGTTTATTTCTGGCACATGGTCAGTAGTGTGCATCGCCGCCGGAGAAGCGGGATCCGAAGACGACGTCGGCCTAGCCGCGCTCGATTGGCGCGAGCAGCCTGGGGGGTATTCGTTGGGATCGTATTCGAGATCGACGTCTTGGACCATGACCACGTCGCCGGTGGCGGTGGCGAAACCGGTGCGAAGCGCGGCGCCTTTGCCTTGGTTTACGTCATGGTAGATCAAGCGATCCACCTGCGAAGTGATCTCGGCTTTCAGCAGATCGCGGGTGTCGTGCGGGAGCAGTCGTCCACGATGGTCCGAATCGTGCGCGCCTCGTGGTAGGAGGGGATGACGATGCTAGAGTTTCATAATGGCTATATCCAGCACTGATTTGGATAGAAAAACGAAGAGCTTAACAAGCGGTGTATTGGTCTCGGCCTTGCGCAACCCGGTCGACATCCGGGATTGCTTAGCGCGTTTGCGGTGGGATGCTCGACGGCCTGAACGTGGAAATGGATCCCAACAACCGGCCGATTTATGTGACCCGGCCCTACCTGCCTCCGCTGGAGGAGTTCACCCCTTATTTGGAAAAAATATGGGAAAGTCACTGGCTCACCAACGCGGGGCCGTTCCATCAGCAGCTGGAGCCGGCGCTGGCCGGGCATCTGGGAGTCGGGCATCTGTCGCTTTTCAACAACGCCACGATCAGCCTGATCGTGGCGTTGCAGGCGTTGCGTATCACTGGCGAGGTCATTACCACGCCGTTCACGTTTCCAGCGACCACGCATTCGCTGCTCTGGAACGGCATCAGGCCGGTGTTCGCCGACATCGATCCGGTCACGCTGAACCTCGATCCGGCGCGGATCGAGCGGGCGATCACGCCGCACACGATGGCGATCATGCCGGTCCATTGCTATGGAATGCCCTGCGATTACATGGCGATCCAGGAAATCGCCGACCGTCGCGGTCTGAAGGTCATCTACGACGCCGCGCACGCGTTTGGCGTCCGGGCCGATGGCACGAGTGTGGCCGGGCTGGGCGACATGTCGGTGCTGAGCTTCCATGCGACGAAGGTATTCAACACCTTCGAGGGTGGTGCGATCGTGAGTCGCGACGCGGAGATGAAAAAGCGTGTGGATTACCTCAAGAACTTCGGCATCGCCGACGAGGTGACGGTGGTCGGGCCCGGGATCAACGGGAAGATGAACGAAGTGCAGGCCGCCTTCGGGTTGCTGCAGTTGAGATATCTGGCGGACGGGCAGGCCCGGCGGCAGGAAATCGACCGGTATTATCGGCGCGAGCTGGCCGGGCTGCGCGGAATCCGCCTGCAGGAACCACTCGAACGCGTCGAGGGCAATTACTCCTACTTTCCGATCCGCGTGGAGCCCGGCTACGGGCTGACGCGCGACGGGCTCTATGACGCGCTTCGTGCCCGGGAGATATACGCCCGCCGGTATTTTTACCCGCTCATGAGCGAGCTGCCGATGTATCGCGACATGCCGTCGGCCGATCCGGCCAACTTGCCGGTCGCCACGCGCGCGGCGCGGCAGATCCTCTGTCTGCCGATTTACGCGGGCTTGGAAAAGTCCGACTTGGATCGGGTGGTGTCCGTGATTAAAGAACACATATGAGCTGGTTATCCCGAGATGCGATGACGGCGATGGGCTTTGCCTCGATGGGCGAGGATGTGCGCCTGTCCGACCGCGCGTCCTACTACAACTGCGGCGGAATCCACATCGGCAGCCACGTGCGCGTGGACGACTTTTGCGTGCTCTCGGCGGGGGAGGGTGGAATCGTCATCGGTGACTATGTGCACATCGCGGTGTATTGTTCGCTGATCGGCAAGGGGCGGATCGAGCTGCGTGATTTTTCCGGCCTGTCTTCGCGGGTCGCGGTGTATTCGAGCAACGACGATTATACGGGACGGTTTCTTACGAATCCGACGGTGCCCGACGAGTTCCGGGGTGTGGAGCATGCCGATGTCGTGCTAGGCCGGCATGCGCTCGTGGGGGCCGGGTCGGTCGTGCTGCCCGGCGTGGTCTTGAACGAGGGCGCGGCGGTGGGCGCGTTGAGCTTGGTTAAAAAGGACTGCGAGGCCTTTTCCATCTACTCCGGGGTGCCTGCGAAGCGCATCATGAAGCGGAGGCAGGATCTGCTGGAGCTTGAGCGCCAGCTGCGCAGTCCGGAGAATTGAAGCGCCACGCGCCCTGGATGTCACTCAAGCGAAACCTTCTGGCCAATTACGCGGGGCAGGCCTACACGGCGGTGATCGGCATCGTCATGCTGCCGGTTTACGTGCGATATATGGGGGCGGAGGCCTACGGCTTGGTCGGCTTTTCCGCCATGCTGCAGGCATGGTTGCAGATACTCGAACTGGGGCTCACGCCGACGTTGTCGCGCGAAATTTCTCGGTTCAAGGCGGGGAATCTCGATGGCCGGCAGGTTGCGAGCATGCTCCGGTCGACGGAGTGGTTTTTAGGGGCAGTCGGCGTGGTGATCGCCCTGTTGTTCCCGATCACCTCCGGCTGGATTGCGCAACACTGGCTCAACGCCCGGTCCCTAGACGCCGGGGAGCTGCGAGGGTGCGTGATCTGCATGGGGGGAATCATCGCGTCGCGCGGCCTGGTCGGTCTTTATCGCGGCGGCCTGTCCGGCATGGAATACATGGGGGCACTCAATCTTGCCGGCTCGTTGCTGGTCACGCTTCGCTCCGTGGGCGTGTTGCTTGTCATGGTATTCTGGTCTTCGCGACCGATTGGTTTTTTCGCCTACCAACTTGTGGTCTCGTTGCTGGAGCTGGTCGTGATGAGGACGCTTTTTTATCGTCGGTTTCCGATGGGGTTCGCCGCTATCCGCCCCGATTTTAGATCTATGCGAACGCTGCTGGGTATGGCGGCAAGCATGACGTTCCTCGCCGGACTATGGACGATCATCAGTCAGTCGGACCGGTTGATTTTGTCGTGGACGCTGGATTTGTCCGCCTACGGATTCTTCACGGTGGCAGTGACGCTGGCCGGCGGGCTCAACCTGCTGGTCGCTCCGATGGGGCAGGTGTTGCAGCCACGCTTTACCATCCTGATGAGCCAGGGGGCGCAGGCGCGACTCGTCGAATTGTATCGGACTTTCACGCAGTTCACGGCGGCGGGGGCGTTCGCGATTGCCGGGGTGATGGGGATTCTCGCGGAGCGGCTCCTGCATGCGTGGACGGGCAACGGCGGAATCTCCGAACACGCGGCGGAGGTGCTCGCGTTATATGCGCTCGGCAACGCCGTGGCCGCCTTGCTGGCGCTGGCATTTGCGATTCAATTTGCCCACGGGAAACTGCGACTGCACGTCCTGGGGAACTGTGCCTTTGCGCTGGTTTGGATCCCCGGGATCTATTGGGCGTCGCAACAGGCCGGCGCCGTCGGCGTGGGGTGGGTTTGGCTTGGTGGAAACCTTGCATATCTGGTCGGCTGGCTGCCGTGGGTGCACCGGCGCATCATGACGGGGTTGTGGTGGCGGTGGCTGGTCTTTGACATCGCGACGGTGCTGCTGGCCGAGGCCGTGGTTCTGGCGGCACTGAGCCGCATCGATATCTCCGGTCTCGGGCGCTGGGGCGTGTTCGCGACATGCATACTGGCGGCAGTGGTCGTGCTGTTTGCCGGTTTGCTCGCAGGGGTGAGAACGCGCGTGATCTTGCGAGACGCAATCAGGAGTTTGCTTGCGGCAAAATTCGCTCGCTGAATAAACAACTCCGCAATGAGCAGCCGACCGATTCGCACGATAGCAACATGGCTAGAGCGCCACGGCCTGCTTTTAGGAATATCGGTGCCCCCGGGCCGCGCGGCATGGTTGATATGAGTCGGATCGAATCCTTTTCTCGGTTTGAACGCACCTGATTCCATGTCCCTCCGCCCTCCTCCCAAGGTCAGCGTGGTCATGGCTTCGTATAACCACGAGGCGTTCGTGCGCGAGGCGATTGAAAGTGTGCTAAGCCAGTCGTATCAGGATCTTGAATTGGTGATCACGGACGATGGTTCGTCGGACGGCACGGCGAAGGTCATTCAGTCGGTGCCGGACCCACGGATCCGGCTATATGTCTTTAAGGAAAATCAAGGCGCTTGCGTCGCCGTGAACGACGCTATTGCGCGCGCATCCGGCGAATACATCGCCGTGCTTAACTCGGACGACTATTTCCTGCCGGGTAAGCTGGAGCGGCAGGTCGCTTTTCTTGAAGCGCATCCTGAGATCGGCGCCGTGTTTGGCCTGCCCTTGTTTGTCGATGAACGCGGGGCACGATTCCACAACCGCCGGAATCCATTCGTCGGCTTGTTCACCGATCAAAATCGATCACGCATCGAATGGCTCCGGCATTTTTTTTATCACGGCAATAGTCTCTGCCATCCGACCATTTTAATCCGGAAATCTTGTTATGATGCCGTCGGTCTATTTGACCCCTTGCTCATGCAATTGCCGGATTTAGATCTCTGGATCCGGTTATGCCGAAAATGTGAAATATACATCCTCCCTGAACAGCTGACGGGCTTTCGTATCTTGGATCGCGAGAAGAACACAAGTGCTCCAAACCCTGAGCGACTTGCTCGAGCTGCTTGGGAAACCAACACGGTGCTGGAGCACTTTGCTGGCTTCTCGGACGGGGAGCTCCAAGCGATTTTGAGTGGATCTCGGTTTTTGATCGAAGGCCGGCCCTTGCGCATTGTGCTAGCGATGGAAGCTCTGGCACTGGGAAAGCCCGGTTATAAGCCGTTTGGGCTTAATTTGCTCAGGCGGTGTTTGATGGAGCATCCGAATGCAATGCCGGCCGGTGAGTATTTTCAATTGGTGGGGCGCCACGATCCGTTCTCGACCGAGTTTTTTCGACGCGAGCACCAATGGCTCAAACGAAGCCGCTTCGTATCGGCGCTGCGGCAACTCTACGCGCGCTTACGAGCCTATAACTTTGGACGCTGAATTATGCCCGATTCCTCCATGATTCCAGAGCGTGTTGGCGTGGATATTCTGATGGCCACCTATAACGGAGAGCGCTTTTTGGAGGCGCAGCTGGCTTCATTAGAAAGCCAGACTCATGAGCAGTGGCGGTTGATTGTTAGAGATGATGGGTCGACGGACGCCACCAATGAGATTCTGGGTGCGTTTGCGGCTCGTAATCCTGCGCGGGTGGTGCGGATTCGTGATGAGCGTGGCCGTCTTGGTGCCGGCGGGAGTTTTGCGGCTCTCTTGGGGGTTTCCACGGCCGAGTATGGCTGCTTTTGTGATCAAGATGATGTGTGGCGGCCTGATAAAATCGAGATGCTACTTCAAGTTGCGTTAGCGCATGCTGGGGCGGGCCGTCCCCTTTTGGTTCATAGTGATCTGGAGGTTGTCGATAAGGATATGCGGACAATAACGGCCTCGTTTTGGAGGCATCAGTTTATCCGTCCTGAGCGGTGTCTGTGGTCGCACTTACTGGTGCAAAATGTGGTAACGGGTTGCGCGTGTCTTTTTAACGCCTCGCTACGGCGCGGGGCTTTGCCGGTGCCTTCCGAAGCGATCATGCATGACTGGTGGCTGGCTTTGGTTGCGGCGTCTTCCGGCGGCACGATCTGTTGTGTTCCCGTCCCGTTAGTTCGTTATCGGCAGCATGGGGCAAATGATACAGGCGCAAAAAAATGGGATCTTGCTTACATGCTGAGGCAGGCCCCCGAGTTTTTTCGGCGTGATGCGTTTCGGATTAAATTCCGGACTTATCAACGGCAGGCGGCAGTGTTGGCGCGGCATCCATACAAGGGAATTCCCGGGGAGGTGCGCGATCTATTGTTGGCATTTTCCGAATTAAGCCGCTTGTCCTACGTGGATCGGGTGAGATTTCTTTGGAACCATCGGGTTTTGAAAACCGGGGTGCTGAGGAACGTTGCGCTTCTGGCCCGGATATAACCACTGCCATGATTTCGATTATCGTAGTCGCCTACCGGTCGCGGGGTGAAATCGACGCCTGCCTAGCGTCACTGCCTCGAGAGAGTCTCGGGCATAAAGTGGAAGTGGTCGTGGTGGATAACTCGATGGATGTGGATGGCACGGCCTCATTCGTTCGATCGGTGCACCCGCATGTTCTCGTGATTGTGCCGTCCCAGAATTTGGGTTTTGGCCGAGCGAACAATTTGGGCTACAGGCGCACTTCCGGAGAAAATGTGCTCTTTCTCAATCCGGATACCGTGTGTAACGGCGAGGCGTTGGCGCATTGTTTGCACCGCGTATGCACAGAGCCCGGGATCGGCCTGATTTCGCCCAAGCTGGTGATGGCCAATGGCTCGATGGATCTCGCTTGCCGGCGAAGCATCCCGACTTTTTGGGATGGATTTTGCCGTGCGAGTGGATTGGCGATGCGGTTTGGCGATCGTGCCTGGGCCGCAGGATACAATCTCACTCATTTACCGGAAAACGGCACTTATGACGTGGGTATGATAAATGGCGCTTTTATGCTGGGTCGTCGCGCGGTTTTGGATGAGATCGCCGAACCGGGTGGGGCTATTTTTGACGAGCGGTTCTTTATGTATGGAGATGATATCGATCTGTGTATCCGGGTTGGCCGGTCGGGCCGACGGATCGTATATGACGGCACCCGAAGCATTATTCACCTTAAGGGAGTCAGCGTGGCCAAGGAGTTCCACGCCATGTCAGCGGCCATCTTCGACGCCAATCGCGATGTATACCTCAAGCATTTTGGCATGACTCGGCTTTCCCGCTGGAAATGGCGTGCGGCGTTTAACGCATGGAAGTGCGTGGCGCGGGTGCGCGCATGGGTGCGGGGAGGAAGTCGCGTGCAGCCTCAGTAAGTGTTTTTCCAGCGGGCAAAGGTCAGGCCCATAATCTGCAGGTCGAGCCAGATGCTCCAGTTTTCGATATAATAAATGTCGTGCTGGATACGGCGGGCGAGGTGGTTGCCACCGCGCAGGCCGTTGATCTGCGCCCAGCCGGTCATGCCGGGCTTCACGAGATGGCGCGGCAGGTAATGCGGGATTTCCCCCGCGAGGTGCTCGACGTGATGCGGACGTTCGGGGCGCGGGCCGACCAGGCTCATATCTCCGCGGAGGACGTTCCAAAATTGGGGCAGCTCATCGAGGTTCCAGCGGCGCAAAAATCCACCGATGCGTAACAGGCGTGAATCTCCGGCGGGCGTGCTGACGTTGAGGTGGTCCGTGGCGTGGGCGTCAGGCTTCATGCTGCGGAGCTTCCACAGCGTGAAATGGCGTCCGCCCGCGCCCATGCGGGTTTGCGAAAAAAACACCGGACCGTGGGGAGACTCGCGCTTGATGAGCAGCGCGATCACGGCCACCACGGGGAGCGACAGCACGAGGCCGATGAGCGCACCGATGGTGTCGAGCGCGCGTTTGAGGGCGCGGTTGAAGAGTCGATTGATGGCGAGTTCTTCGACGCCGAGCACGGGCAGGCGGCCAATCGTTTGAAGGCGCAGGCCGCTGACCAGAATTTGAAACGAGGAGGGGACGATCTTCCACTCGACGAAGGATTTTTCACAGGCGTCCACGATGGCGTGGAGTTGCTCGCGCGGGAGGTCGGTGCGTGCGGCGATGAGCACGTCGATCTGGTGACGGCGAAGGATGTCGCTCAGGCCGTCGCTCGCGCCGAGCGCGGGCAGGTCGGCGGGCGCGGGTTCGCCGGGCAACGTGATCACGCCGGCGAACGCCAGGGGGTGTGCGGTTTGCGTGGTGAGGTCCGTGACGAGCGTGCGGGCTTCGTCGTTCCATCCGAGAATGGCGACGCGCTGGCGCAACTTGTTGACGAGTGCGGGCCGGGTGAAAAACCGGTAGGCCGCGCTGCGCCAGACGAACATGAGCCCTAGCAGGATTACGTAGGACAGAATGACAAACCACCGCGAGATGGGTGGCTGGAACTTGAGCACGAGTGAGAGGCCGAGGTAGGCGATGAACCAGAAGGTCGTGCCTTTGATGATGAGGTTGAGGGCCTGGAATTTTCGAAGGAGCAGGCGTTCTTCGTAGAGGTTGAGCTGCGCGTAAGCTGCGATGAGAAACGCGGTGCCGAGTAATAGCAGCGGCAGGTAGGCGCGATAATTCGCGTCGGGCACGTCCAAGCCGATGCTGCCGATCGGAGTCGCGTAACGCAGCCAATAGCCAAGGGAGAGTCCGCCAAAGGCCACGAGGGCATCGCCCATCACCAGAAAGGAGGGAAGGATGACTTTGCGCAGGCGGGCGGATTCGACCATGGTGGGATTTCGGGGGCGATGGCCGCAAAAAGGCGCAAGGAGCGCAAAAACAAACTTACCTAGGCGCTGGAGGATTTAGAAGATCGAGCAGCACTTGTCCGCGTATCCATCCGAATGCCGGTGCGCGGGAGCGCAGGTCAGCCGGTAGAATGACTTTCGCCTGAATGTTGAAATCCACGGGGGGCATTCCTTCCGGATGGCCCATGAGCACGCCGTAACCGGTGCGCAGGCGGCGATAGGGGGCTCCCATTGTAACGGGCGCGTCGAGATTGATCCACGGGGCGCTCATGTGGAGGACGGAAAGTGTTTCCGTGGCGAGTGTGTGAATACGGGGGCGCAGGGTGTCGAGCGGTGGCTGGCTCCAGATGGGTGACCAAGCGGAGCTCGGATCGAGCAGCCATTCGGCGGCAAACGCGCGGACTGCGCCGTCTGTATCGTTAAGACGAATACGGGCTAATCCGAGTCCCAGGTAAACCGCGCCGCGTTGCGGAGCGAGGTGGGCGGATCTCTCGAAATGCGCGGCGGAGGCGGTCGGATCGGAATCGAGGAGGAGCCAACCCAAATTGTAGTGGGCGTATTCGAGGTCGAAATTTGCGACGAGGGTGCGTTCCAGTAGGGCAATGGCCTCTTGCTGCGAAGCGGCTTGGGGATTTGCGAATGGATGGCCGGTGACCAAGTGGGCCGCGAGCAGGTGGGCGTAGTAAGGATCATGCGGAGTCGTGGCGACCGCCCGGCGAAGTGAGCCGACGTAGCCTTCCCGGTTATCGGCGGACGCATGGTCGAGGGCCTCGGCGAAAAGGGAGCGCGCGGCAAGATCGCGGAGGGTGCCTGCGAGGGCGGGAACGAGCAGAAGGGCCAGCACGAACGCTGGAATGGCCAATGACCAATGACCAATGACCAATGGCTGGAGTTGGGAGGATGACGGTGGCGCGAGCGGAATGACGGGGTCGTCGGGGCTCGCGGACGGGCGATCCTTGAACTTATGCCCGGGGGCACGGATCGAGGCCCAGGCGGCGAGGTGGGCGGCGGCGAGCACCGCGAAGATGGGCGTGGCGAACGGATGATCGAAGAGCAGCACCGTTGCGCTGGCGGCCAGGCCGGATGTCAGCGCGATGCGTTCCGGCGTCCACGGTGTGGAGCGCATGCTTCGGACGATGGCGGCGACGATAACTCCGCCTGCAAGCAGGCCGGCGAAGCCCAGGGTTGCCCAGAGTTGCGCGGGCGTGTTGTGGAGTTGGACAACATTATCAGCCGTGCCCGGCAGATCGCCGCGAACCCTTGGGAAAACATGCGGAACGGCACCCGCGCCCCAGCCAAGGATCGGGCGTTCGGCACCGAGACGAAGCCCGCCGACGATCATGGCGGTGCGCTGGTCGTTGCTCTCGCGAGCGGCCTCGCTCCAGCTGCCTTTGATCACGAGTTCCCGGAGGCGTGCGTTGGAGGCAATGGCTCCTCCTGCCAGCATTAAAGCAAGTGCAGCGAAGATCAAAAATCGTCCGCGTTGAAGGAGGATGATCGCGGCGGTGCAGGTGCCGCCTGCGGCCAGGGCGAGCACGGCACCGCGGCTTTCGGATGAAGCCGCGATCATCACGCCGAGGACTGATCCCGATACGAAAAGGATACGCAGGCGTCCCGTTTCACGGACGGCGCCAGCGGCCAGCCAGGTGGCGGCGAGCACCGCCACGCTCCCCGTGATATTGGCGTGGCCGAAAGGTTGGGCGTTGCGAGAGCCTGGATTCGAGAGTCCATTCCATGGTTCCAGCCACAGCAAAAGACTTACGATGAGAACGATTCCGATCATCAGTCCGCTGATGCGCCACGTGCGCGTCGCGGTGGCGGGTTGAAGCGCCGGAAGTAACGCAAATGGCAACGCGCACATGCCGAGCACGGGCAGCAGGTGAGGCAGCACCGCGCCGCGCAACGGGCTGGTCAGGGCGGATGCCGTGGCGGTGACTGCGAGAAGCCCGAGTCCCGCATCCAGTAATCCGCCGAAGCGGGCGTGGGGACGATTGCGAGCCAGTCGATACAGCGCACAGGCGATGGGCAGAATCCATCCGGCTGCGGCGTATCCGGCCCACGGCCATGCCTGCAACCGGGTCGTTGACGGTGGAAATACGCTCAGGCCAAGTAGCAACGTGCAGGAGATCGTGGCGGCGAAGGCCGGGAAAATGCGGGCGGTTGGTTGGGTGGTGGGCGCGGGGGACGTCACTTTGAAGCGGACGTTGGCGGGACGGCTGTGAGAGCGAAAGCCCAAACCGGCCCGGCGCTTGACGGTGGCGGGCGGGGGAGGGAAGTTCATCGCATGAAACGAATCACGTCGGCAACGCGCTGGATGCTCCTGGCGGGCATCGCAGTGGGCGGGCTGATGGCATGCGCGCTGGCGTGGTGGTGGTTGCAGAGTCGCGGTTATGGCGCACACCAGGCCTTTGATTGGGTGCTGGCGCAGGTGCGCTCACTCGGGCCGTGGGCGTTTTTCATGTTGATGGCACTGCTGCCGGCGATGGGGGCGCCACTCTCCTTGTTTACGCTCACGGCGGGGCCGTTGTTCGCGCCGGCTCTGGGCCTGCCTCTGGTGACGCTGCTGGCATTGGTGAGCCTGGCTGTGAATCTGGCGCTTACCTACGTGCTGGCGCGGTGGCTTTTGCGGCCTTGGGTGGAACGGCTGTGCGCGTGGCTGGGCTTCACCCTCCCTGCCGTGGCGGAGGCCGATCAACGCGCCTTGGTGATTTTGGTGCGCGTGACACCGGGGACGCCTTTCGTGCTGCAAAGCTATCTCCTCGGCATGGCTAAGATCCCGCTCGCGACGTATTTTGTGATCTCGTGGGTGGTGGCCTCCTTGTATGCCTGCGCTTTCATTTTGTTTGGAGACTCGCTCGCGCAGGGGAATGGCAAAATGGCTGTATTAGCTGTGAGTCTATTGGTCGTCTTTGCCGTAGGAGTGCGCTTTATCCGCTCCAAAATGAAACAGAAGAAGGCAGTTGAGGGAATGGGGTTGGGTTAGGTGGGGAGTTTTAGGGAAATTTGATTGTATTTTTAGGGAATTTGGAGATTGTGAGGGGATGAAAGTCACGGTTGAACTCGATGATGCTACTTTGGCGGAGCTTCTGGCTGCGACCAATGAGCGGAAAAAAGGACCGGCCGTGAGCAAGGCGGTAGAGGAGTTCCTAAAGCGGAAAAAAGCGCGTGAGTTCGGACGCCTCTTGATGGAAGGCGCCTTCGATTATCCGATCACCAACGACGAGGTTGAGAAACAAGGGCTTTGAACGCGCCATGATTCTGGTGGATTCGTCGGTGTGGATCGAGGCGGCGCGGCGCGAGGGCGATTTGGCTACCAAGGTTGCCTTGCGTGCGGTGCTCGACGAATACGAGGCTGCGTTGTGCGCTCCGGTGAAACTGGAGGTGATGGGGGGCGCGCGACGGGAGGAGCGACGGGCTCTGGAGGCGTTTTTCTCGTGCCTGCCTTATCAGGAGTGTCGGGAGTCGGACTGGACGGCGGCCAAGGAACTGGCGTGGAAGTTGCGCGACGCGGGGCACACGCTGCCTTGGAACGACCACTTGATCGCGGCGATCGCGCGAGGGCGGGCGGTGCGGGTGTTCGCGCGGGATGCGCATTTCGAGACCTTGGAAACACTCGGCGTCATCAGGTTGTATCGTCCGGGCTACGGTGGCAGGTTCGCCCCCGATGAAGGGTGATCGCATGGAAAACGTCATGGAAACCGAGGGCGGCGCGCGCATCGAGAGCGTGAGCGAGTTCACGCGACGCGTGAAGGTCGTGCTCGAAACCCAGGTGAGTCCCGGCTGGGTGCGCGGCGAGGTATCCAATCTCAGGCTACAGGCGAGCGGGCATGTTTATTTTTCGCTCAAGGATGCGGGCGCCCAGTTGTCGGCGGTGATGTTCCGTGGCGACGCGGCGCGTCAGGACGTGAAGCTGCGCGACGGGGCGCAGGTGCTGGTTTACGGGGAGATTTCGGTTTATGAGGCGCGGGGCAATTATCAGCTTATCGTGCGCGCCGTGCTCGAAGACGGGGTGGGGCGCTTGCAGAAGGAGTTCGAGGCGCTCAAGCGTCGGCTGGCCGACGAGGGATTGTTCGCCGCCGAGAACAAAATCGCGATTCCCGCGATGCCGCGGACGGTGGGCTTCATCACCTCGGCGACGGGCGCGGCGGTGCAGGATTTTTCGCGAATTCTCATTCGACGTGGCTGGCGCGGTCGCGTGGTCGTCTTGTCCACGAAGGTGCAAGGCGAAGGAGCGGCAGCCGAGATGGCGGCGATGGTGCAGTATGCGGACGGGCTTCGCCGCGGAATGACCAATGACGAATGTCGAATGTCGAATGAGGCGGAGGTCGGAGTCGGGTCTACGAGAGCGGAGGAGCCGTTTTTTGACCTGCTGGTGATTGGGCGCGGGGGTGGGGCGCTGGAGGATTTGTGGGCGTTCAACGAAGAACCCTTGGTGCGCGCGGTGGCGGCGTGCCGGACGCCGATCATCTCGGCGGTCGGGCACGAGATTGATTTTACGTTGTGCGATTTCGCGTCCGACTTGCGGGCGGAAACGCCGAGCGCGGCGGCGGAGCTTATCTCCAGCTGCTTTGTGGCGGCGGCGGACAAAGCCCGGCGACTCGAAGAAGATTTAAACCACCACGTCGGCGTGGCGTTGGAATCGGCGGGAGAACGGCTGGATCATGCGCGTTCACGACTGCGGTTGCTCGCCCCGTCGGCGCAGATCGAGCGTGGCTACCTGCGACTCGACGACATGGCCAACCGGTTGTCATCGGCGCTTAGCGCAACGGTGCAGGGGCGGCGGCAACGCTTGACGGAAGTCGCGTCGCTGTTGCGCGAGCGTTCGCCCCAGCGACGCGTGGAGTCGGAGTCGCAGCGGCTGCTGGCGTTGTGGAAGCGGTTGCAGGCGGCGAGTCCGGCCTCGGTGTTAAATCGGGGCTTTGTGATCATGCGCGACGAAGCGGGGCGACCGGTGCAAACCAAGGCGGTCGTGCGATCAGGCCAGCGGTTGGCCGCCGAATTCGCTGATGGCACCGTGCCGGTGAAGGCGGAGTAGGGGTTCTCGACTCAGCCCGGATCAGCCCAGCCGGCGGCGGAAGAGCGCGACGGCCATGCCGAGAGTGAGGTGAGCGAGTTCGGCGTCGTAGCGCAGACCCTCGTCGCGCAGGAAGGCGTGGGCGCCGTTGAATTCGTGCCAGGTGAAATTCGCGCCGGCGGCGGCGAGCGCGGCGTAGATCTTGGCGCGGCCTTCGCCGGGGACGTGGGGGTCTTGGCGGCCCCAGATCATCATCAGCTCGCCCTTGATGTCGGGAATGCGCGCGAGGGAGTCGTCGGCTTTGCCTTTGCCGAGGCTGCCCTGATGGATGTCGGTGGCGTAGAAACACGTGGTGGCGGCGACGTCGGGCAACATCGCGGCGCGGAAGGCGAGGTGTCCGCCGAGGCAGATGCCCATGGCTCCGACCCGGCCGTTGCCGGCGTCGTGATTTTTTAGATACGCGACGGCTGCGCGGGCGTCGTCGTCGTAGCTGGCGAGTTCTTTGGCGTATTTGAGTTCGTTGCCTTTATCGGCGCCCGGTTGATCGTAGGCGAGCACGGTGCCGGCGGGTAGGAACTCGTGGTAAACTTCGGGCACGGCGACGATGAACCCGTGGCCGGCGAGAAACGCCGCGGTGCGCCGGATGGGTGCGGTGATCTGGAAGATCTCCGAATACAGCACGATGCCGGGATGACGGCCTTCGCCGGTGGGGCGAAAAACCTGCGTGCGCATAAGGCCACGGGCGGTGGGGAGGTCGACGAATTCCGGTTCGCGAATGGTCATGGGCGGTGAGCGCAACAGGCCTGCTCGCGCTTGGCAACCTGCTCCATTTTGCCCAACGTCCAATCCCATTTGTCACTTATTAAGTGACAAATGGGATTGGGCTGGGCGGAGAACGATCAGGGTTCAGGGTTTGCGAACGCCTTCTCGGGTGTGCGTTGATGACGCGCATGTCTTCCCCGTCCGCACCCAACATCCTGTGGATCGTCGCCACGCAGTGGCGTGCGCAGGCGTGCGGTTATGCAGGCGACGTCAATGCGCGCACGCCGAATCTCGACGCGCTGGCGGCGAGCGGCGTGAACTACGCGCAGGCCGTGACGCCGCATCCCTTCGGTCCGTTCGCGCGCGCGGCGCTGCTCACCGGCGTGCGGTCGCCGGAGAACGGCGTGCGTGATTATTACGATCCGCTTCCGTCGGGCGCGCGCACGATTGCGCACGAGATGAACGACCGCGGCTATGCCACGGCGTTTTTCGGCAAGTGGCACCTGGCGCAACGCGACCCCGCCGCGCCGTTGGTCGGCGAAACCCACGCGAAGATGGTCGTGCCTTCGGAGGCTCGGGGAGGTTTCAGTTTTTGGGAGGGATTCGAGAGCGGGTTTTTGATCAATGATCCTTGGTTGCATGGCACGCGTTTGCCGGACCCCGTGCAGTTTCCCGGCTACCAAAGCGACGTGGTGTGCGGGCGCGCAGAAGAGTGGCTTTCGCGGGAGCGAGCCGCTCCGTGGTTTGCGATTGTCAGTTTGGAAGCGCCGCATCCCCCTTACGACGCGCCCGCCGCCGGAATCGAAAAACGCGCCCTGATTTTGCCCGCCAGCGTGCCGCCGTCCGCTGCCGAAAAAGCGGCGCGTGAACTCGCAGGTTATTACGCGCACATCGAGGCGACGGACCGCGCGATTGGCCGCTTGGTGGCAACGCTTCGGGAAGACGTGATCGTGGTGTTCACCTCGGTGCATGGCGATATGCACGGGGCGCACGGGTTATTTCGGAAAGGCTGGCCCCACGAGGAAAGTGTGCGCGTGCCCTTGCTCGTGCGCGGGGCCCCGGGTGGAGCGGCCGGCATGCGCTCCGACGAAGCGGTCTCGCTCATCGACCTGCCCGCGATGACGCGCGCCTGGGCCGAAGACTGTGAATGGGTTTGCCCGTGTGAGCGGGCGGAGATTTCCATGCCGAGTGTGATCGCGCTGCCGAATCAATGCGACCGGGTCTGGAGTGGCTGGCGTTCGCCGATGCGGAAGGAAGTTTTTAACGCCGACGGTTCGCCGTGGCTCCGGTTTGATCTCTCCAGCGATTCGGCAGAGATGCATAATCTGGCCTGATCAAAACCTGGCGGAGGGGGGCTGCGTTCGAGCTGGATACGGGCAAGATGGCGACGTCGGCGCGAGTTTGACTGGCAAAAAAACGCCGCGCCCGGAGAGGGCGCGGCGTGATTCTTTCAAGAGCGATCAGCCGGGGGCACGTCAGGGGGCGGTGGGGGACATCCGCCAATACTGGTTCAGCGCGCCCACGTAGTCCCACTGGTGAACGATTGCTCCGTCGGCGGTGCTGGGGCCTTCGACATCGGCCACCTTGCCGCTGTGGACAGCAGTAAGCCGGAAGTAGCCGTCGCCGATCGGGATGACGGTCCACTTCTGGTTGTTCACGTTCACCCAATCCCAGAGGTTGAGATCGCTGCCGTTGGTATTGTTGTTTCCCGACACGTCCGCCACCCGGCCGCTGGCCACGCCGGTGATCTTGTATTGGCCGTTGCCGAGGTGAGCGAAGGTCCACTTCTGCTCGTCGCCGCCGTTATAGCCCCATTGGACGAGCTTCGTGCCGTTGGCCGTGCCGCCGTTCGAGACCGCCATCACTTTGTTGCTGTAGCGGCTGACAACGTTGTAGGTGCCGTCCGGGATCGTGCGTCCGCTGTCGCCATACAGACCAATGTCGGAGATTGCCACGCCGGCGGCACCGTTATTAGCGGTAATTTCAAGCCGGTAGAAACGATAGGCCGTCGTGTTGCCGATATCGTAGGTGTTCGTCGCCATCCGGATCGCGAAGGTCTGATTGCTGGCCGAGGCGAGCCAGGTCCAGCTGCTGCCGTCTTGGGAGCCGCGGAGGTTCCAGCTTACCGGGTCGCGATTCGCCACGTCGGCGCAGGAAACCGTGTAGCGCTTGACGACCTGCGCATTGCCCGAGCCGAAGTCATACTGGATCCAGCCGGTGGGCGAGTTGTAGCCATACCACTTGGAGCCCGGGTCGCCATTAAACGCATCGTCGGAGCCTCCTACCTGGGGGCCGGTGTTGATACTCGCCGACGTGGTGCCACCAAAGGCAAGGTTGACCATCGGCGAGGTAATTCGAGCGGCGGGGAACGAGGCCGAGGTGCCGTTGCCGGCGGAGTTTACGGCGCGGACCGCGTAGTAGTAGGTGCCCGAACCCGCCGATGTATCCACATAGCTGGTCGTGGACGCGGAGAGACCGCTGGCGATCGTGCTCCAACTGCTGTTATCGGGGGAGCGGAGCACCAGATAACTGGTGGCGCCGAAGGACGGCAGCCAGCGCACGGTGATGTCTCTGCCCGAACCGACGGCGAGCACGCCTTTCGGGGCGTATGGAGTTGTCACAGGGCCGCCGCTTCCACCGGTGAACGCCACGTGGTCAAAGGTGGCAGTCTGGGCCGTCGTCGTGCCGCTGCAGAGGAACAGGCCGATATAAATGGTGGACGGCAAATTGCCGTAATAGGAGCAGGTCACGGGCGACCAACTGGTGCCATCCACCGAAACGAAGGTGGTGATCTGCTTCCCCAAGCGCTCAATCTTGAGCCAGTAGGGTAATGCCGGTGCGGGGTCCCACTGGGTCCCGCGGTCGTCATATCCGGTCCCTCCCCAGTTTTCGGTCCAGCCCCGCATGAAGGCTTCCATCGCATTTGTGCTCGATGAGCCCACCCAGGAAACATCGACAAAGGCGCGCTGCGAAGTGGTGGCGTTCAGAGAGTCGCGGATCATCAACCCAGTCTTGCCCGCTTGATTTCCGGAATTTGTGAATGACACGACCCTGGCCACCATGGCGCAGTCGCCGGTCATCGTTGTGTAAGCATACTGGGCGTCGTCAGTCGTATCGTTCCAGACCGTATTCCCGAGGCCGCTCAGCGTCCACGTGCCATTCGCATAAGAGAGGCTGCGGCCCGTGGTCTGGGTGCCGAGGGTGGTCAAGGTCAAGCCGCTCGAGGCCAGAGAAACCCCCGGAAAAGTGGCCGGCGACACGGTGGCGGTCGTGTAGTCAGCCGTCTTGGCATACATCCAGTTCACGAGATCAACGTGCTGATCCTGAAGTTTCCGATCAATCCAGGGGGTGGGGAGGTTCTTGCGGTTCTTGTAGGCGTTTTGGAGGATGAAAAAGGCGGCGCGATTGCCGGCGTAGGGTCCGGCCGCATTGCTCAGCCACTGCGAATCAATGGAGCCGAAAGGAACGTAGGGATTGTCGGTGGCGTAGGTGTTGCGAGCGAAGTATTCGCCGCAGGCCAGCAGGCGGTTGTCCAATTCGCCGAAGAGGTCCACACCTTGTTTCCAGGCGCATTCGGCAACGAATACCATGCCCAAAAGGTTGCCATAGGCATGGCCCGCATCGCGGCCCGTCTCGCCCATCTGGCCGGTGGGCAGGGTATCCCTCAGGCCGGAGCCATGGAAGGTTCGATACATGGTGAGGATGTGGTTGAACTTGGTGGTGTCGTCGCAGAAAAGGGCGACGGCGATACCGGCCTCCATATAGATGTTACCTTTGTTGCAGGGACCCATCACGTTCGGCCCGCCAGTAGGCGGCCAGAAAACATTCGAGAAGTAGTTCTTGACCGCGGTCGTGTCGGAGGCTGTCCAGCCGGGCCACGTGCCCCGCAGGATGCTGGCGCCGCCGCCCCAACGGTAGGCGTAGTCGCCAAGGTCGAGGCCGGCTTCATTGCCACTGAAGCTTGTATGCGTATTCGCCCACGCGAGGAGGATGTCATGCGCTTTCTGGGCGTAGTTGCTATCGCCGGTGAAATACCACATGACCGCCAGATTATACACGGCTTGCATGTCATTCCGCCATGCGCCGAGGTTTGCGTCGTAAGACCCCGCCCGGCTGACATTCGCGAAGGGGCCGTTCATGGTATAGGTGAGCTGGGACTTCGGGTCACCCGCAAGCACGACGTAGCCCTGTTTCCAAGGCTGCTTGTCGAGGTTGTCCTTGATGGTGGCCAGCTCTTCGGCGGTGTTCGGAATGCAGGGGTGGGTGTAGGCGCGGGCTTGGGGTTGTCCGAACGCCAGCAGGAGCACGGATGCTCCGAGGGTCATAACTGAGTTTATACGTTTCATGGGGTGAGAAGATGGGTGTTTTCTGCGGCCCTCGAGGGCTCGGCGTGCATGGCGTTTGGCACCAGTCATCCGGGCAGGGCGGGGGCACTTCTGTGCCCGTGCTGGGTTAGGGCGAGATAACGTCAGCGTGGTGGCTGACGGATCGAAGCGCGCTGGCCAAAGCCAGAAGGTGGGGGATGACGACGCGCGGGGGAGGCGCGAGGCCGAGGGGGGCCGCAGGCGTTTCAGCGGTTAATGTGGGGATCTGGGGAGGATGGAGCCGTCGGTCGCGACGGCATTCCGGGGTGGGGTGGACGAAGGGGTGCATGCGAGCGTGGTGACGACTTTTCTTCTCGCAAGCGGGCGCGCGTGCACCGTGGTGCATCGTTTGGCCAGGATTGTGCAGTTGAGCGCGGAGAGCCCGGTGCCTCGCTCCGCAAGAAAAGCCGGCGGTATTTCACTCCGACCTCGGCTTCACGCCTTGGGCTGCATGATCCCGGCTCAACGGCCGGGAAGACTGGCGCCGTCCACCCAGCGGCCTTCGATGAGGATCTCGTGGACGAGGGGCGGCAAGCCGCGCTCCTGGCGGAGGAGGAGCGAGGCGAGGAGGCGGAAGGCGCTGCGCCCGATCTCCTCGGAGTTTTGATCGATGCCGGCATCGATGCCGCCGCTGTCGAGCACGCTGAAGGCGGCGAGGCCGACGTCTTGAGGCACGCGCAGGCCAAGCCGGGCAAGAAGGGACGGAAGCTTTTGGTAGTCCGTGAGGATGGCGTCGGGGAGGTGGGCGCGCAGCCAAGCCTCAAGGCGGAGGGCGGCCGCGGTCTTGTCATCGACCGGGAGCTGAAGCGGGGGAATGTCACACGCGGGGTCCTCCTGCATGCGCGCGAAGAAATAGCCGGCGGCGAAGAGCGTGGTGGCTCCCTCGGAGATGGCGAGGCCGACGCGGTGGTAGCCTTTTCCCCTCGCGCGGCGGAAGGCGAGGACTCCGTTGTGGACTTGGTTGCTGGTCACGAGATGGGTGCGGGGCACGAGGACGGAGCGGCCAAACCGGACCAGGGAAAACTCCTCCCACGGGAAGCCGGTCCAGTCGAGGCGGTGGGCACCGTGGGGAGGAATGAGGATGCCGCGAATGTCGCGGGCGCGGAAGATCTCGGCGAGACGAGCGGCGGACATGTGTTGGTTGAGGACGAACTCGGTGAGGCGGAAGCCGGCGTTTTCCGCCTCGGAGGCGGCGCCGCGCCAGTAGAGGTCGAATTCGTGAAAAGCGCGCAGGCTTCGGGGGGAGGGCCAGCCATTGATCCACGCGAGTTCGGCCCCCACCGGGCTTTCCTGTCGGCGTTGCCGGTAGGACACGAGGGCGGAGAGCATGGGGTCTGGCCGGTAGTGGAGTTCGTGGGCCAGGGCGTGCACCTGGTCCCTCATCGCAGGGGTGATGCGCGGGTCGTTGCGCAAGGCGCGCGAGACGGTGCTGTGGCTGACGCGGAGCCGGCGGGCGAGGTCGCGGATCGACACGCTCTTGGCCACCGGGCTTTCGTCAGGAGATGGGGGGATCGGCGGAGGCGGGGTGGCGCCTGGGGATGGAGGCGGGGTGGGGTCGGGAAGCATGGGGAACCTAAAAAAAGGCGGTTCATGCCGTGCACAGGCGGAGGGAGTGGTGCAGAAGGCAAGAAAGGAGCCTGAACAAAAAAAGTCGAAACGAAGCTTTGCAGCTTTTGTAAGGCGATGGCAGTTGCGATCCGGGAGGTGGTCGCATTTCGAAATGGCGATGATCGATTCGACCGCAGCGCAGCCTTTCAAAAACTCCCTGCCCTCCCGGGCAGGGCTACCTCGCCAGACGTAGCCCGCTGCGGAAGCAGCGGGACTGCACCACAAACAGGCCACGAGTTTATTTGAACCGCTCTAGGGCGTGTTTGGGAAATGAATTCTCTCCGTAGGCGGCGAGCTTGCTCGCGCTCCGAACGCGCCTGCAAGCAGGCGGCCTACCTCTGCCAAACAGGCCCCTCCGTTTATTTCCCAAACACACCCTAGGCCAGGCCCCATCGGCGGCCATCGATTAACGAGGTCGGGGACTTTGGGGCTGCGGCGGTTCGACGAGGAGGCCGAGTTCGGAGAGCTGCGTGGAGCCGTCACCGTGGTTGGCGGTGACGTTCAGCCGATAATAGCGATACGAGGCGGGGCTGGCTATCGTGTAGTGGATCGTCTGATACCGATGGGCGAAGCTTTGGTCATTCCGGGTGTCGAGGGTGGTCCAGGTGGAGCCGTTGCTGGAGCCTTGGAACTGCCAGTCTTTCGGATCGCGTTCGGGCACGTCGTTGGCACTGGTGATGGCGTAGCGCTTGATCGTCTGGGTCTTGCCGGCGCCAAAATCATACCGCAGCCAACCGGGCGCCGGGCTGAGCCACTTCGAGCCGGGGTTCAGGTCGAAGGCCTTGGCCGCGCCTTCCTCGCCGCTTGGGTTGTCGGCGTTGTCGTTGGCCGTGCCGCCGAGTGCGATGTTGACCGGCGCCGCTTGCGGAGTCGCGGCGTCGGGCGGGCAGTTCACGCTCTCGCCCTTGGCGTTGCCGGCGCTGACCACGTAATAATAGGTCGTGCCGTTGGCGACGGCGGTGTCGGTGTAAGTCGTGTTGAAAACGGTCGCGAGGGTCGCGTAGGGGCCACCGCGGGTGGTGGAGCGTTTCACCCGGTAGCCGGTCGCGCCGAAGGACTCATTCCAGCGCAGCTGCACCTGGCGGTCCGCTCCGGAGGCGAGCACGGAGAAAGGCGCGTCGGGCGCGATCAGATTGCCGCCGTCGCCGCCGGTCAGGGCCACATGGGTGAACGTGGCCTTGTTCAGCGTGCCGGTGGTGAACGACAGGGTGAACAGACCGACATGCAAGGTTGCGGGCAGCTTGTCGAAGTCGGCCACGCAGGCCGGGCTCCAGTCGCCTCCGGTCTGGGACACGAAGGACTGCAGGCGTTTGCCCACGCGCTCCATTTTTACCCAGTAGGGCATTTGCGGAATCGGGAAGCCCATGGCTTGCGCGTTGGAACCGTAGGGCAGGCTGGACCATCCCCGGATGGCGCGCTCGTAGTTTTTGACCGGCGTGATGGCCACCCAAGCGCGGAAGGCGGCGTCGCCCAGCGAATCGCGGACCATGATGCCGGCCTTCGCGCCGACCGGCCCCGTGACCGAGGTGACTTTGGCCACCATCGTGAAGTCGCCCGTCATCTTCTTGTAGGCGAAGTGGACGGTGTCGTCGCCTCTGTCGGAAGACCAAGGGTCGGTGCCGTTGTAGCCGCCAGCGAGCGTCCAGGTGCCGTTGGCGTAGGTGCCGCGTCCGGCCGGCGCGCAGCCGTTGAGGTCGGCGTTGGTGAGGCCGGTGGTCAGGCTGGCCACCGGGGGAAAGGCCGGCGGAGGCGGCGGCGTGGCTTTCGAAGCGTCGGCGGATTTGCTGAAGAGGAAGCTGTGGCCGTCCTCGGCTTGATCGTGGCGGTAGCGCTCGATCCACGGGGCGGGGATGCCTTTGCGAACGACGTAGGCGCCGTGCAGGATGTTCAAGGCCCGCCGCGACTGGCCGGAGGCGCGCGGGGTGTCGCCGAGCTTCGAGAACACGCCCCAGAACGGAGCGCCAAAGCTCACGAAAGGAGGCGTCGGGCCGGGGGCGTTGAAGCGCGCGTAATATTCGCCCGCAGCCAGTATCCGGTTATCCATTACCGAATAGAGATCGACGCCCTGCTTCCAAAAAATCTCCCCGATCAGCGCCAGGTTGTTGATGTAGAGCGAGGCGTGCCCTTGGTCGCGTCCGCTGTCGCCGACCTGGCCGTTGGCCAAGGTGTCGCGCAAGCCCGAGTTCCCGTCCGTGAGCATGAGGGAGACGAGGGTGTTGAACGACGCCGTGTCGTCGCAGAAGACCGCGACCGCCAGAGCAGCCAGCAGCCCTTCCATTCCCTGAGAACCCGAACCGTTCAAACCGGGGCTGCCGGGGCTGAAGACCTTCTTGAAATAGTTTTTGACCGTGTCTGTGTCCTTCGGCGTCCATCCGCTCCAGGTGCCGCGAAGGATGTCGGCGCCGCCCGCGTAGCAGTAGGCGTAGTCGCCGAGATCGAAGGGCGCCTCCACGCCGTTGAACACCGTGTGCCTCGTCGCCCAGGCGATCAGGATGTCGCGCGATTTTTGCGCGTAGCGGGCGTCGCCGGTGAAGCTCCACATGAGGGCGAGGTTGAAGACCGCCTGCATGTCGTTCTTCCACTCGCTGCTGTGATCGTAAGTTTGATGGAAATTGCGATTCACGTGATCGAACGGCCCCTGCATCACGTAACCGAGCTGGGAGCGCCCGTCGGCCGCGAGCGCGGCGTAGCCGGATTTCCAAGGCTCGGTGTTGAGATTGGCCTTGAGCGCCGCGAGGTCGTCGCGGGTGAGCGGGATGCCGGGATGCGTGAAGGCGCGCGCCGGGCACACCCCGAAGGTGAGCAGGAGCAGGAATGATCCGATGGAGAGAATCGGGTGCAGGCGCAGCATGATCAGTTGGGAAATGGGCCGGACCCTGAGGGTGGGCCCGCCAGGTTCAACCCAAGGCTGATGAGAGGGGAACGAAAGCGCTCCGTGCTTCCGCCACGGGGCGGGGCGTAGCGGAACGGCGGAGCCGCTTCGGTTCTGGCTCGGGCGAATTCATGCCCCCTGCTCGCGGTCGGCTCTGTCGTTGGCCCTCCAGTGGATGAGAGCCGAAACCGGCGCGTTCGGAATCGGCTGGGTTGGAGAGCAGCTTGATGTCTGCCGATGATCGAGCGTCGGGATCACTCGATCCTGAAGCCGACCGCCGTGGCAAAAGGCATCGCCTGCGGGCAGGTGACGACGAGAGCGTCGGCTTCTTGTTTCCACTTTAGCGGCATACCTTTGTTTCCAAGGAGCGTCACCGCTTTCACCGGCTTGCCGAGCCGGTTGGCGACGGAGCCGAGCGAGGTGATTTTCAATTCGGCACCTGGCGCGGGAACGGTCATGCAGAACGCGTAAAGAGCGCCGTCCTTGCCCACCGTGAAGCGGAAATCTTGGGGATTGAAACCGAACGTGGCCTGACTCTTGCCCAGTGGGCCGCCTGGCAATTGCCTGACTTTGCCGTCCGGACCTTCGCCGAGGACAACCCACGAACGGCTGCCGTAGATCGCTTCGCCGTTGATGCGCATCCATTCGCCGACTTCTTTGAGCATGCGGGTGCTGCCTTCGTCGAGCGAACCGTCGGGAAGCAGTGAAACGCAGATGGCCGCGCTCCCGTCCCTCGACACCGCCTCAACGATGAAGCGGATCATCGATTTCGATTCGTAGGCGAGTCCCGGCCTGTAAAACCAATCGCCCACCTGAACCTCTCCGATCCACGCCTGGTCGGTCTTGATTCCGTCCGGCAGCCTGCTCTCGGTCGTATTTACCGTGCCGTTGGTCTTCCCTCGGAATTTGATGATGCTGAACGTGTCCACCTTGCCGCGTGTTTTCAGGGCGTGGTTGTAATAATCCGCGATGACGCGCTGGGTGGCGTCGCATTTGATGCCGGTGCCGGTGCGGTCGCCGCTGAACGGCTGGGAACCGGTGCCGTCAGTGTAAATGAAGTCGGGATCATAATTATGAACCACGTCCATCATGCGCAGCGCCCAGTTGGTCGCATACCACTTGGCATAGTCGAGGTGGCGGGTGAAAACGCCCGCGGGTGGAGGGCTCCACGGGGAATAGGCAGCCTTGGTCACACCTTTGTATTCACGGAGATCAACGTGGTAGAGGAGGCGCGGGTCGAGACCCTCCCACCACTTGCCCTTGCCGTCGGCGAGGGTCAGGTGGCCGTCATAGGGGACGCCGGCTTTGGGGCCTTCCTTGTCGCTGCCGAAGGCGGTCTGCCACCACCACCAGGAATATTCGTGGTGGAAGGAAACCCCGTAGCGAATGCCCGCGGCTTTTGACGCTTTCGACCACTCGCCGAGCAAGTCACGCTTGGGTCCCATGCGCGTGGAGTTCCACGGCTGGTAGCGGGAGTTCCAGAGGTCGAAGTTGTCGTGGTGCACGCCCTGGATGATCAGGAATCGCGCGCCCGCGTCCTTATAAATCGAGACGAGTTTGGCGGGGTCGAGCTTGTCGGGATTCCATTTGCGGAGGACTTCCTTGAAACCGATCTCGGAGGGATGGCCGAAGTTCTTGAGATGATTGTTGTAGGCGGGGTTGCCCGGAATGTAGAGCTTCCGTGCATACCAGTCGCCGCTCTCGCCGGCGGCCTGCGGACCGAAGTGGACCCAGATGCCGAACTTGGCCTTGCGCAGCCAGTCAGGTGTGCCGGGGTAGTTTTTCTCGATGGATTCCCAGGTCGGCTGATACGGGCCGGGCTCGATGGGCAGATCCAACTTGATTTCAGGAGCGGATCTGGAATCGCCCATTGGCACGCTGTCCGCTGGCTGCGGCGCGGGGATTGCCGGAATGGGCTTCGGCGGCGGCAATTCATAGCCGAAAAGCGATGTGGTTGACGCAATTAACAGGGCAAAGGCCGTTGAATTTCGGAACAGGGCAAGGGGTTGTCTGGTCATCGGTTGATATGCAGCTAAGGGGGGGCGCTATGGCAAGACCACACGTAGTAGATCGGTCCTCTCTCTGGTGACTTACCCTCAAGGAGGGGTGGTCGCATATCGCTCGAGGCTTTCCATCGCGGCATCACGGAGATCGCCTTCGGGGAACTGAAGGACCCACCCGGCGGCGTCGGCGGGCGAGCGTTGTGCCCAACGCTGGACGATCGAGACGACGGCGTCGGCCTGTAAACGCCCCGCCGGGAGCTCCTTCGCCGCCAAGTTGGCGCCGCCGACCGGGTCTTGATCGCTCCATGCCGTCGCGATGCCGGCGAGGACGGTGGCGCGAAGGGATTCCGCGGGAATTTTGCGCGCCCAATCCGCGGCGTCGGCGGGATCTTGCGCGGCCCACTCCATGGCGGCGCGCGGCACGATTTCGTCGCGGGCGGCGTCAGGCAGGGAGCGGGCGAGTTCGAGCGCCAGGAGCGGCTCGCTGCGCACCGCCTCACCGGCGATGTTGGTGAGCGCGCACGCGCGTTCGGCGTCGTTCGCAAGGGTCCGGGCCCAGCGCGCGGCGGCGGCGGGATCGCGGTCGCCCCAGGCGAGTGCGGCGGTTTCGAGCGCGAAACGACGATTGTCGCCGACAGGCAAAGCGGCCGCCCACGCGGCGACCACGCCGGGCTCGTTTTGGGCCCGGATGCGGATGGCTTCCTTTTCCTTTTCGGACCACGCGACTTCTTCGGCTGCCTGCGCGGCCGCCGGAGCCGAGGATGAAGGCCACCCGGCTCGCGCGGGCACCGACGCTTCGGCGGTCGCGGGAGCCGATGACTTGGTGGCTGGCGGGAGACTTTGGGCGACGGGTGTGCGCGGGCGGCGCTCTCCTTGAAAACAGAGGACGCCGATCACAACCGCCACGAGCAAGCCCACCGCAGCCGGCCGCCGGATACGCGGGGCGTGGAGCGGCGCGAGATTCCGGCGACTGGCTGCGAGGGCGGGCATGGCGGAGCGTGCGGTTGCGATCAGGGGTTGGCCGTGACGTTGTCGAACGTGGAGGTGTTGAGCGTGGCGTTGACGTGGCTGCAGACCAGCAGGCCGATATACACGTTGGACGACATGGTGATGGTCACGGAGCCAACCGTGGTCCAATTCACGCCATCGGAGGAACGGTAGGAGGTGAAGGTGTTGCCAGACCGGACCAGACGCACCCAGTAGGGCGCGGACAAACCGGAAACCGACACGCCGGAGGTGGAACCGCCCGTGCTGGTGCGGCGGAGGAACTCCAGGCCGTTGACCGCCGTGAGATTCGTCATCGCATGACGTGAATTGGCGTTCAGCGATTCGCGGATCATCACGCCGCCTTTCGCCGCGTTGTGGGTGGTTTGCACGCTGACGACGCGCGCGGTGATGTCGCAGTCGCCGGTGGCAGTCTGATACACGTAACGGAAGGCATCGTTGCTTCCCCAGATGTCTGCGCCGGCTCCGATGACCGTGAAGACGCCGCTCGGGCTACGGCTCGCGCTGCCGGCGGCGCCGGTCGTGCCGATGTCGGCAGTGGCCCACGGGCTAGGCAGGGCGACGGGAGTCGCGCTTACCTGGCTGGAGTTCGCGCTGGTGCCGCCGGTGTTCGTCGCGGTGACGACGTAGTAGTAGGTCGTGCCGTTGGTGAGGCCCGTATTGGTGTAGCTGGTGCCGGTGAGGCCGGTGGCCACGGTCGTGTAGCCGCTACCGCTGGTCGTGGAACGCAGGACGTTGTAGGTCGCCGCGCCGGTGGAGGAATTCCACAAGAGCGAGACCTGCGCGTTGTCCGGCGTGGCCGCGAGGCCGGTGGGCGCGGCGGGCGCGGTGATGGCGTTCACCTGCGAGCTGTTCGCGCTGGAGCCGGAGCCGTTCGTGGCGACAACCGCGTAGTAGTAGGTCGTGCCGTTGGAGAGGCCGGTGTCGGTGTGGCTCGTGCCGGCGAGGCCGGTCGCCACGGTGGTGTAGCTGCCGTTGGGGCTCGTCGCGCGGAGCACAGTGTAGCTGGTCGCGCCGGTCGAGGCGGCCCAACCGAGCGAGACCTGGCCGTCGCCTGCGGTGGCGGTGACGGATCCCGGCGCGTCGGGAGCAGTGATGGCGTTCACCTGCGAGCTGTTCGCGCTGGAGCCGGAGGCATTGGTGGCGGTGACCGCATAGTAGTAGGTCGTGCCGTTGGCGAGGCCGGTGTCGGTGTAGCTCGTGTCGGCGAGGCCGGTGGCCACGGTGGTGTAGCTGCCGTTGGAGCTCGTCGCGCGGAGCACATTGTAGCTGGTCGCGCCGGTTGAGGCGGTCCACGTCAGCGCGATTTGTCCAACGCTTCCCGTGGCGGTGAGACCGGTCGGCGCGGCGGGAATCGTGGTCGTGGAGGCCTCGGCTGAGTTGGCGCCGTCGCCCGAGGTGTTGGCGGGCGTGACCACGTAGAAGTAGGTCGTGCCATCGGTCAGGCCGGTGTCGGTGTAGGTCGTGCCGGTGATGCCGCTGGCAACCACGGTGTAAGCGCCGCCGCTGGTCGTGGCGCGGCGGACCGTGTAGCCGGTCGCGCCGGTGGTGGCGGTCCACGCGAGGGCGATCTGGCCGGAGCCGCCGGTGGCCGCGAGGCCCGAGGTCTGGATGGGTGCGGCGAGCGCGGCGATTTCGGTGGAGCTCAGAGCGCCGGCGTAGAGGCGGAAGTCGTCCACGCGGCCGGCAAGATACGGGTCGGTGCCGTATTGGGAGCGGCCGATCCAGTTTTGCGTGGTGGCGCCGAGATCCGACGGGCGCAGGGTCAGGGCGGTGTTTTGGCCGACCTGCTGGCCATCGACGTAGAGCGTGCCGGTGGATCCGGAGAGCGTGACGGCGACATGGTGCCAGCCGGTCGTCAGCGCGGCGTTGCCGTCGATCGTTTGTTCGCCGCTCCCACCACTCGTCGTGATCGCGAAGCGGGGGTTGCCGGTCGCGCCGTTTTTCGGCGTGAGCAGCATGTAGGCGGAGGTGTCGGAGCCGAAGTCGAAGACGCGCTGCGAGTCGGCGCCGCCGTTCCAGTAAACCCAGGTGGCGACGGTGAAGTCGTGCAGGTTGGCGGCGAGGCCGCCGGGCAGGCTGGCGTATTGGCTTGTGCCGTCGAGGGCGAGGGCGTTGCCGATGTGTCCGCCGATCCAGGTGGCGCCGTTGGCGAGCGTGCCGGCGTTGTTGCCGCCGGTGGCGTCGGCCGCGGTCGTGCCGCTGGTCTCATCGAGCTTGAGCCAGCTCAGGGCGACCGTGGACGCGATGGTCGTGGCGCTGGCGGAGCTTTGGCTCTGGCCGGAACCATTGCCGGCCACGACGGCGTAGTAATAGGTCCAGCCGGGCAGCGTGGTCGTGTCGGTGTAGCTCGTGTCGGTGACGCCCGTGGCAAGGGTCGTGTAAGGACCGCCGGGGCTCGTGGCGCGGAGGATCGTGTAGCCCGAGGTTCCGGCCGAGGCGTTCCAGGAAAGGCTGATCTGGCCGTTGCCCGGAGTGGTCGTCAAACCGGTGGGCGCGGCGGGGATCGTGAGCGCGGAGGCTTCGGCGGAGTCGGGGCTCGCGCCGGTCGTGTTGCTCGCGGCGACGACGTAGTAGTAGGTCGTGCCCGGAGCCGCGGTCGTGTCGGTGTAGCTCGTCGAGCTCGTGACGCCAACGACCGCGTAGGGGCCGCCCGAGGTGGTGGAGCGTTTCACGATATAGGAACCGGCCTCAGTGACCGCCTGCCAGGAGAGCGAGACCTGCGTGTCGCCTCCGGAGGCGGCCAGGTTTTGCGGAGCCGGGAATTGACCGGAGACGAGGCTGGCGATCTCGACGGTGCTCAGCGCCTGGCTGTAAAGACGGAAGTCGTCGAGGGCGGCGTTGAGGTAGGGGTTGTCGTATTGGGATTTGCCGAGGTAATTCTGGGAATTGATGCCGACATTGGCAGGGCTGAGGGTGAGGGTGCCGGAGCCGGCGAGGGAACCGTTGACGTAGATCGAAACGGTGTTGCCGGAGCGGGTGACGGCGACGTGCGTCCACGTGCCGGCGGTAAGCGCGATGCCGGTGCCGAGGACGGCTTGTTCCGCGACGGAGGGTGTGCGGATGGCGAAGCGCAGCTTGGCGGCGTTGGGCGCGGTGGTGGTGTATTGGGTCGTGAGATTCATGAAGTTCGTCGTGCCGGAGCCGAAGTCGAAGATGCGCTGCCAGGTGGCGAAGGCGTTCACCTTGATCCAGGTGGAGATGGTGAAATCGGTGAGGCCGCTCACGATATCGTTGGGGAGCATCGCATACTGAGAGGACGCCGGGGCGAAGTTGAGGGCGTTGCCCATCGTGCCGGCGGAGAAGGTCGGGCCGTTGAAGAGCACGGCGTGACGGGCGCGGCCGCTGGAATCGGAGGCAAGGGCGCCGCCGCTTTCATCGAACTTGAGGCGGACGCGCAGGGCGCTCGGAGAGATGGCGACCTCGGGGGAGCTGAAGCCGGTGGCGTCGCTGACGACGTAGTAGTAGACGACGTTGTTGGTAAGGCCGGTGTCGGTGTAGCTGGAGCCCGTCAGTCCGCTGGCGACAGTCGTGTAAGGGCCGCCGCTCGTGGTGGAGCGTTTGACGGTGTAGGTGCTCGTGGTGTTCGGAATCCAGTTGAGGACGATCTGGCCGTCGTCGGGGATGGCGGTGAGGGGTAACCCGTTGGGGAATGTGCGGTCGGTGGCCCACAAACCGAGCTCGGAGATCGCCACGCCGGTGGCTCCGTTGTTGGCGGTGATGTCGAGCCGGTAGAAGCGGTAGGCGGTGGTGTTGCCGATGTCGTAGGCCTTCTGCTGCATCGTATAGGCGAAGGCCTGGTTGCTCTGCGAATCGAGGGTCGTCCAGGAGACACCGTCCTGGGAGCCGAGGAAGTTCCAGTTCTTCGGATTGCGCGTGGACACGTCGGCGCTGTTGAGCGTGTAGCGTTTGACCACCTGGGCGTTATTCGCGCCGAGGTCATACTGAATCCAGCCGGTGGTCGCGCTGTAGTTGAACCACTTGGAGCCTGGGTCGCGGTTAAACGCCTTGTCGGATCCTTCCATGCCGGCGCCGCTGTTGAAGTTGGCCGAGGAGATGCCGCCGATGGGGAGGTATATCATCGGGGCAGAGAGCGGAGCGGCGCCGAACTCGGATGAGTTGCCGCTGGTGCCGACGGAGTTTTTCGCCTGGACCACATAGTAGTAGGTGGTGCCTGCGCTCGCGGTGGTGTCGACGTAGCTGGTCTCGTCGGTGGTGAGATCGGCGGCGATGACGGTGTAGCCGCTGCCGGAAGTGGTGGAGCGGAGCAGGTCGTAGGCGGTGGCGCCATAGGACGGCAGCCAGCGCACGGTGACGCCGTCGGTGGTGCCGATGGCGAGCACGCCCGCCGGGGCGGCCGGAGTGGTCACAAGGCCGCCGGTGCCGCCAGTGAAGGCGACGTTGGAAAAGGTGGCGGTCTGGGCCGTCGTCGTGCCGCTGCAGAGGAACAGGCCGATATAGAGGGTGGACGGAAGATTGCCGTAGTATGTGCAGTTCAGGGGCATCCAACTGGTGCCATCCGGAGACGCGAAGGTCGTGATCTGCTTGCCCCGGCGTTCGATCTTTAGCCAGTAGGGGATGCCGGGAGTCCACAGGTGCGAGCGATCATCATATCCGGTCCCGCCCCAGTTTTCGGTCCAGCCCCGCATGTGGGATTCCATCGCAGAGGCGCCTGCTGTGGTCCACGAAACATCGACCAAGGCACGCTGCGAAATGGTCGAGGAGAGATTGTCGCGAATCATCAACCCGCTCTTGCCAACTTGAGTCCCGGAATTTGTGAACGAGTTGACCTTGGCAACCATGGCGCAGTCGCCGGTCATCGTTGTGTAGGCAAACTGGCAGTCGTCGGTCGTATCGGACCAGACTCCGTTGCCGAGTCCGGTCAGCGTCCATACGCCATTCGCATACGAGGCGCTGCGCCCCGAGGTCTGGCTGCCGAGGGTGGTCAGAGTCAACCCACTCGAGGCCAGGGAAACGGTCGGGAAACTGGCCGGTGCCACGGTGGCGGTGGTGGAGTCCGCCGTCTTGGCATACATGAAGTTGTTGCCGTCCACGTTCTGTTCCTCGAGCTTACGATCGATCCAGGGAGTGGGCAGGTTCTTGCGGTTTTTGTAGGCGTTTTGGAGAATGTGAAAGGTGCCGCGATTGGCGGTGTAGGCTCCGGGCGCATTGTTAAACCAAGGCCAATCAATGGTGCCGTAGGGGACGTAAGGATTGTCGGTGGTGAAGGTGTTGCGGGCGTAGTATTCGCCGCAGGCCAGCAGCCGGTTGTCCAATTCCGAGTAGAGGTCGACGCCTTGCTTCCAAGCGCACTCGGCGACGAAGGCCAGGGCGTTGAGGGAGCCGAAGGCGTGGCCCGCGTCGCGGCCGGTCTCGCCCATCTGGCCGGTGGCCAGGGTGTTCATCAGGCCGGAGCCATGGAACGTGCGGTAAAGATTGACGATTTGATTGAACTTCGCGGTGTCGTCGCAGAACACGGTGATCGCGATGCCGGCCTCCAGGTAGATGGCGCCTTTGTTGGCGGGCCCGAGGATGTTCCCGCCGGCAAGGGAAGCCGGCCAGAGAACATTCAGAAAGTAGTTTTGGACTGTGGTGGTGTCGGAGGTCGTCCAGCCGGACCAGGTGCCGCGCAGGATGCTGGCACCGCCCGCGTAACAGACGGCATAGTCGCCCAGGGCGAGGCCGGATTCGTTGCCGGAGAAGCTGGTGTGCGTGGTCGCCCACGCGAGGAGGATGTCGCGGGCCTTTTGCGCATAGGCGGGGTTGCCGGTGAAATACCACATCCGCGCGAGATTATAGACGGCGGTCATGTCGTTCTGCCATGGGCTGAGGTATTGGTCGTAAGACCCCGCGCGACTGACATTCACGGCCGGGCCGTTCATGGCATAGGTGAGCTGGGACTTCGAGTCACCCGCAAGCTGGGCGTAACCCTGCTTCCAAGGCTCCTTGTCGAGGTTGGCCTTGATGGTGGCCAGCTCGTCGGCGGTGCAGGGAATGGAGGGGTGGGTGAACGCGTGGGCTTGGGGAAGGCCGAACGCCAGCAGGAGCAGGGCAGTTACGAGGGCGAGAACCGAATGGATTCGTTTCATGTGGGGTAAAGGGAGGGCTGCGGCCTACGAAAGGGTCTGGCGTCCAAGCGAAAGCGCGGCTGGACGATGAGCAGTGGGAATCGGCTCCGACGGAGAGTGATGTTTTCCCCGGTCGGTATGAGACCGGGGCGCAGGGATGACCTCGCACGAGCAGCCGGCGAAATTACCTGTTCAGGTAAATCTCACCGAAGGCCGGCGAGGCGCGTTCGGGGTGGGGATGAAAGCAAGCGGGGCTAAGCCGCGGAGGAACCGATTGATTGGATAAAAGCCGGCCCAAGCGACGGTCGTTTGGGCGGAGATGGGAGCGGGGTGGGGTGGGGACTTACCCAGAGTATCACGTTCCTGTTCGCCTTCCTATATCCCTAAATGGGGGGCGGCACCTGAGCGGGGAGAGGCGACGTTCTTGTAAAGGGGCTGGTTCATCGTAGCGGAAGCGTGGAGTGCTTTCGCCAAGCCCGAAACGGCTCCGCTGTTCCGCTAGACTAATTGAGCGATTCGATTCCCCGGCACAGGTGCATCGGGGCAAATTGAAACGGCAACAGCACGGTTGCTTGATGTCTGCACGGGCATTGCAAGCCTTGTGGGGCGGGCTTGCACGGGCACGGCTTCAGTAGCTTGGCAATGTATTCGGCCAAAACTTTCTCGATCAATACGGTCTCAGACAGGTCAGAATTACGGCCTGCAAGAAAATCGACCCGCTTGCGGATATGCACAATCGTGGTGAGATAGCCGACCGTAAGCATTGCCACGCCCGCAATCCACAGAGCTTCACGTTTTGTGGCGGACGGAAAATAACGCTGCGCCACTCCCAACGCATCTTGGTCACTTAGGCCGTGTTTGGGAAATAGAATCCGAATGAGTATCCAAAATAGGGATACTATTTGTTTGATTTCCCTTAAGCCCGATGTCATGCATCCAGCTGTGAACCAACAATCAAGGTTCGTTCTGGCCGGCGACTGGGACTAGCTTAAAAAATTAAGGCCCACCGGGACAACCTGAGTGGAGCCCAACGTCGTGGCCGCACCTGTGCGGCCATACGTCTGCGGATCGAGGCGATTCTATGGATTTTACGAGCCGGAGCGCCTTGGCGAGACCTGCCAGCGGGTTTGGGTCCATGGCAGAGCGCGTATAGCTGTTTCCGGGCATGGACCAAAAGTGGCCTGTGGTCGGCGATCCTGGGGGATTAAGCCGAACCGAGTCCGATCGGGAGTATGTGATGATTGATAGCACCGCCATGAGAGTTCATGCCCACGGGGCCAATCCAGCCGGTGGCCAACTCGCTCAAGCCATGGGGCGATCCCGGCGTTCGCGATAGAGATGCTCGTCAAAGGCGGGCTTTTGTGATCTTCTTGGGTGCAAGGCTCGACGCGCTTGATTTGCGTGCGGCCCTTGCCCCACAGCGCGGCCAGCTCGTCTTTGTCGATGCGTGCTTATAGTCGAAAAGGATGTGCCAGTGCGGATATACCCGCCCGTCGTCGTCCGGTCATGAAACTCCAATTTCCTGCACCAACGACGAATCCCGTATTTCTTTTTGAGAAGGTAAACGAATTGGCGGAGGTGGCGTTTGCCGAGAGCCCACGCCATGAACGGATTGGGATAGAGCTTCGGATCAACCGTGAGCGTCACGAATCGCCAGTTGCGGAGATCAGACGGGAAGCCTTTGCGCTCAAGTTGGCGTTGCTTCGCCCACGCGCCTTGCGTGGTCCCGCCGAGTCCATCCGCATCGCCTCCGCGCCATGTGAAGGGCACGGTCAGCCGTCTGCTCCGGATAGCTCGTGAAATGCGCTGGACCCGACAAGTTCGCCGCATGGCTCGCCAAACTGGCCTTGGCCGCGAAGTCGAAAAAGGAATACTAGGTATCCGCCGTTGCGTTCTTCACTGGTTAGTCCGCACCGAACAATTGCAGCGCAACCCGATTGGAATACATTGACGTTCCCGGTGACGCCATATCCTATGTGGTTGCATATCTTATGCATCTATCCTTGCGCCGGATATTGAATCCACTTGGCCCCGTCTGTTTCGCCTGTGGCCTCGGCGTCGCTGTGATAACCGCCTCCAGTGCACAGGTCCAAATCCAGGTGCCGCTTTCTCAAGTCTTGGGCGAGGCCGATGGCTACATCAAGGCGCGCAAGCTCGCCGACGCCGTGGGCCTGCTGGACATGGTCCTGGGGCGTGTTCAAAAGGGCGAGGCCCTGCCCGCGGGGGTATCACTTTCCAGCGTCCAGCTGCTCTCTGCGAATACCCACTTTCAACTGCAGAACTACTCGCGGGCCGGAGAAGCGGCGGCTGCGCTGCTGAAGACCGCCACGACTGGCCAAGTCGCGGCCGATGCGCGCCTGGTGCTCGGTCTCGCGCTGGCTTTGCAGCAGAAATATGCGGAGGCCGTGCCGGTTTTCACCGCGTTGGAGGAGTCCGTCACCTATCGCGACAAGGCGCTCATGTATCGATCGATGGCCGCGCAGCAGGCCAATCAGCCGTTGGTCGCCATCGATGCGCTCAATCGCTTGCTCGCCTCCGCGCCGCGTGATGCCGATTGGGCGGATTCCGCGCTCACGCTGATCGCATTGCAGCTCCAGCAAAACAACCTGCCCGCCGCGCACCGCGGTCTCGAACTGCTGCGTGGAAACTTCGGCGCTGTCGACAATCTTGCAGGGCTCAATGTCCTCAGTCTTCAGCTGGGCGATGCCTTGCTCGCGGCGAACGATCTTGCCGGGGCGCTCACCGCTTATCGCACCGTTTTGCCCCGCTCCGAACTGCTCCGCCTGCAAAAGCAGCGTATTCAGCGCATGGAGGCGCTTATGGCCCGGCAGAAAGCTTTGTCCCGCGCGTCGGTGGCCGATTCCGATACGGCGCGTCGCATCGAGGCGCGCATCAACGCAACGAAAACCGCGCTCGAAGAAATCGGCAAACGCGCTGATTACGATGCGACCCTCTTTTATCGCCTCGGCCATACGTTTCTCATGCGCGGAGGTGCCTGGGAGGCCGCCATCGTTTTTGAGCGTTTGCTGAAAGAATATCCCCAGGCCCAGGAGCGCGAGCTGGCCCACTCGGAGCTGGTCCGCGCTTATGCGGATTCGGGTCGTATCGAAAAGATGCGCGCCGCTTTGGACGACTTCATGCGGGCCGCTCCCGAAAGCAAGTTGCTGCCGCAGTCGCTTTATGTCGCCGCCCAAACGGCGTTCGATCGGGGGCGGGCGGACCTGCAGCTCGAGTTTCTCAATGTGGGCGTGAACCGATTTCCAGATGCGGACCTCACCGAGTTCATGCTCCTGATGCAGGCGAACGCGCATTTTGCGGGCGGGCGGTTCGAGGAGGCCCGCGCGGCGGCCGACGGTTACGTCACGAAATATCCCCAAGGCCGTTTCGCCGAGGACGCCACGTATCTGCGCGGGATGGCCACGCTTGTCCTCGGCCAGGCGAGCCAGGCGATCAAAGAAATTAAAGAGTATATCGCGAAATACCCCGAGGGGCGTTTCGTGGCCGACGGTCGCTACCGCATCGCCGCCGCCTTGTATGCAATGCAAGACTACGGTGCGGCCGAGAAGCAGCTGGATCGATGGCTGGCCGATCATCCGGTCGATCACGCGCAACGAGGCGAGGCGCTGTCCACGCAAGGGGACGTTTATGCAGGGCAGGGGCGCATCGATGATGCGATCGGCAGCTATCGGTCCGCGATGTCGTCCCCCTTGTCCGACGACCAGCTCGGCTATGTGTTGGACGAGCTGACAAAGCACTATCAATCCAAGCGCGACTATAATACCGCCGCGATCATGTGGGAGGAGTTTGCGCGCGAGCATCCGGATCACCCCTTTGTGATCAATGCCGCCTACTGGATCGGCCGGTTGCGCGCACGTGAAGGCAAGTCCGATGCGGCCATCGCACAAATGGGTGAGATCGCCCGTCGTTACATCACCGATCCCAACCGTGATGCGGTTGAGCGTCTGCTCACGCAAATGGCCGCGCTGCTGGCCCGCAACCCCCGTCCGGGTCCCGATGGCGCGCGTCCGCCGCCGCCGTCGGCCGCCCAGATCTCCAGTCGTGTGGAGCGGGAGCTGGTCACCGCCCAAAACTACGACCAGCCCACCGTTAAGGCCCGCGTGCTCTTCACCGAGGCCGAGGTCGCCTCCTTGCGGAAGGACCTGGTTCTGCGTGACCGGTTGCTTGCCCGCATCGGCAATGAAGTTCCGACCGAGGCGCTGCCACCGGGTCTTTTGGGCAGCGTGGGCGACTTGCTTCGCGTGCGTGGCAGGCTGGAGCAGTCCAAGGCCTGTTACGACCAGCTGGTGCTTCGTTATCCGCGCTCAATGTATTCCGACTTCGGATACGTGGGACTGGGTGAGCTGGCCTATCTCGCCGGCGATTACGATGGTGCGCTGGTTCACTTCACCAACGCCATCGATCGCGCGGGCGCCCGGTTCAAGCTTCTCGAGGCGACGCTCGGACGCGCCAAGACGCTGCTGGCCGCCGGCAAGCTCGACAACGCCCAGGAGCTTTTTGAGCAGGTCGCCAGCAACCGTTCGTGGCGTGGCGAAGCCACGGCCCAAAGCATCTATTCGCTCGGGGAAATCCTCCTCAAGCGCGGCGGCACGAAGGAACTGGCCCAGGCCCAGGCTCACTTCCAGCGAGTCTACATTTCGTATCGCAAGTTCACGCCTTGGGTCGCCCGCGCCTACCTGAGCAGCGGCCAGACGTTTGAGAAACTCGGCCAGCAAAAGGAGGCCTTGGCCACCTATCAGGAAATGATTCGAAACCGGGATCGTTTTGAGTCGTATCCGGAGCTTAAGCGCGCCGAGGAACGGGTGAAAGTCCTCGAATTGCTCGTGCCCGCCTCGCCTGACGCCGCCGCCACCACGGGAGGCGCTTCATGAAAACACTGCTTTACGCCTTGCTCGCCCTTGCCGCCGTTTCGCCCCTGTGCGCCCAGCGTTACATCTTGAAGGATGGCAAGTCGCTCAACCACGCCGATGTCGCGCTGAAAGGCGGCAACTTGGTGCGTTCCGTCGCCGACGGCGCGGAGGTTTCCTACCCTCTGTCCCAAGTCGTGCGTCTTGAGTTTCCCGAGCCTGAGGAGATCGACCAGGCCCGTCGGCTCGCCGCCGCCGGCAAGGGAGTGGAAGCCGAGGAAAAGATCACCCCGATCTACCGTCAGTTTGCGCCGTTTTCGAAATTGCCCGGTTCCTGGTGGACCGAGGCCGCTTTGATCCGCGCCTGCGCGCTTCTTGATCAAAAGAAAAACAATGAGGCCGAGCGCGCCGCCCGTGAGCTCATGTCGACCTCCACGGATGCCGAGGCGGTTGCGGCCGCGCAGTTGATCATGGCACGGATTCAAATCCTGCTCGATAAGGCCGACATCGCCGATGCGATGCTCGACGAAATCATGCGCAAGGATGTTTCGTCCGAAATCGAAGCCCGGGCGGTCATTTTGCGGGGCGACATCGCCTATGCGGGGAAGCACTTCGAAAAAGCCCTCGGATTTTATCTTCAAGTGCCCGCCTTCCACGGAACGGAAGATGCAGTCATGCCGGTCGCCCTTCTGGGCAGTGCGCGCGCTTACCAAGGTTATGGCGACGCAGTCCGTGCCGAGCGGGCCTACCTCGATATCATCGTGACCTATCCCAACAGTGCGGAAGCCGCCATCGCCAAGAGTGAATCGGCCAAGCTCTGACACCCTTTTTTGACTCTCTTTTTTCACAGACCATCTCCTGCGAATTATGAAATCCACACTCCGCCGCCTTTCTGGCGCCGCTGCCCTGATCACCGCCAGCCCGCTTGCCCTCCTTGCCCAGGAAACCGCCGCCGCTGCTCCCACTGTCGTGAAATCCTCGCTGTTGAAAGATCTCAGCGCGCCGTCGATTTTGCCGCTGTGGTTCTGCTCCGCGCTCATTGTTTATCTTGTGATCGACCTCACCATGAAGAGTTCGATCAAGCAGATCGTGTCGCCTGCCGCGGTGGAGTCGTTTCGGGCCCTCTTCCGTGCCGGTGACTATCATGGCGCCTACGCCTGGGCCGAGACCAATCCAGGCATTCTGGCCAACGTCATCCATGCCGGCCTCAAGCATGCCCCCGGAGGCAAGCAGGCTGCCGACGACGCGATGGCTTCCGCCATCATCGGCGAGAACGCCGCCTTCCAGAGCAAAATCGCCTACCTCTCGGTTATCGGCGTGATCGCGCCCATGATCGGCCTCACGGGCACGGTTATCGGCATGATCCAGGCCTTCGCGGCCATGGGCCAGTCCGGCGCCGCCGATCCTTCCAAGCTCTCGGGCGCCATCGGCCACGTGCTTTACGCAACCGCTTCCGGTCTGGCCGTCGCCATCCCGGCGTTCGTTTGCTACTACCTCATTCGCAATCGCGTCGGTCATGCGATCCACGCCTTGTCCGATGCGGCCAACGATCTGTTCCGCAAGTTCCCCTACGCCCTGATTTCCGAAGTCGAGTTCGAGGGCGGTCAGTCCTACGCCGCCGCTCCTAATTGGGTTGCCGATGGCCAGTCCGGACAGCGGGCCTGATTCTTTCACTTGCGCGGCCTGCTTCGGCGGGCCGCGCCAACCTAATCCTTTAACCTGTTAAACCTATGGCTGGCGGTGGTGGTGGTGCTGACGGCGAGCCCGAATTCCAAATCGCCCCGATGATCGACGTGTTGCTCGTGCTGCTCATTTTTTTCATGAGCATCGCGACGACGGCTGTCTCGCGTTACGACCCCTCCATCGAGCTTCCGGTTGCGCCCGATGCCAACAAAAAGGACGACTCCGAAGGCGAGCTTGTCTTCAACGTGGCATGGAAGGGTGATCCCAAGGTGGCGGTCACCACGTTTGAAGAGCGCACCGTCAATCTGGATGACGTCGTGCCCAGCCTGATCGCCCGTAAAAAGGCCAATCCCAAGGTTCGCGTGCTCGTGCGCAGCGATGCCCGCACCCCGGTTCGTTACATTTCCGCCGTGGTCGAGGCCGCCGCGAAGGCGGGCATCTCCGACGTGACCTTCGCCACGACCAGCCGCTGATTTTTCGAACATGAAAATGCCCATTCAACAGGGAAACCCGGACGTGGGCTTCCAGATCGCGCCGATGATCGACGTGGTCTTCGTGATTCTCGTGTTCTTCATGTCCTTGGCCGCGCAGATTCGCATCGAGCAGATATTACAGACCAAGCTTCCCGGTGTGGCCATCTCATCGGCCACCACGGAATTTGTCGACGAACAGATCCTGCAAGTGGGCGAAGACGGCGAGGTCAGCCTCAACGACGAGGCATATGATTCCGCCCAAAGCCGCGAACTGCCCCAGCTCACGAGCACCTTGCTTCGCCTGAAGTCCTCCAGTGACGCAGCGAAGAGCAAACTGGTCGTCACTTTGATCAGTCATCCCGAGTCGCCCTATTTCCGAACGATCGACGTGCTCAACGCCCTGTCCATTGCAGGCATCAACAACGTCACGTTCACCTCCGATTCGGAGGAATAATCCAAGATGAGCGCGCCCAACTCCAGCCTATACAAGCGCATCACCGCCAGCGTGCCGCTGCTCGTCACGGTGATCGTGCATGTGATCCTCATCGGCGTCGCCGGTTACTTTGTAAGCGAACAGATCATCAGCAAAAAGAAGACGTTTGAAGCTCCGCCTCCATCCGATGCCTCGGTTGCTCAAAAACAGGTGGAGCACCGTTTGCAGGTGGCCCGCAAGGGCGGCGGTTCGGCCAGTTCTTCGCCGGTGTCGGCTTCGCGTATTTTCTCCACGGCCGAAAATGCGCTGCAGATGCCCGCTATGCCCGACCTGCCCCAGGTCGGCGCGAGTTCGCTTGCCGGCATGGGTTTCGGCAAGGGCATGGGAGGGATGGGCGCCGGCACGGGCATGAATACGGGTTTGGGCAACGGCAGCGGGACCGGCAGCGGTTTCATGACCCTGAGTTTCCTTGGCACGACGACCCAGCGCGCGTCCAAGATCGTCTTCGCCCTCGACGTCGAGTCCGGCCTGATGGATGTCAGAAAGGGCGGTTACGGCGCCTTCAAGGTCATCCGCGAGCAGATGATGAAGCTGGTCGGCTCGCTGCCTCCCCGCGCCGAGTTTAACGTCGTGGTTTTCGAGTATCAGGGATCGAAGAGCAACGTGATGCAGTTCGCGCCTGCGCTGCTCCCCGCCACCTTTGATAATAAATCACGTTTCGGCCAGTGGATCGCCGCGATCAATGGCAACCCGGCCGGACCCTTCGGCATTGGCACCGCCGCCAATGCGGTCGCTCCGAATTGGACGCTGCCCAGCTCGGTGAAACTGGACCCCGAATATCACGCTTCATATTGGCTCAGCGGCTTGCACGCGGCGCTCACCCAAAGGCCCGACACCATTTACTTGATCACCGGTTCCGGAGATCTTGGCCGCATGGGCGGTGCGGATGCCGCGTTGTGGGAGCGCAAACAAAAGGAGTTCAAAGAGGCGGTGGAAGAGCAGCGTGCCGCGCTCAAACGCATGGGGCTCGACCTCGATGCCGTTATCGCCGCGCGCAAGGCCGCCTATGACAAGGCGCGTCGGGAGTTCGACGAAATGAACAACCGCCTGATCGCCGAAAAAAAAGACCCCTTCGTGATCAAAGACATTCGTCGAGTCTTTGAGCCTGATTTTCAGAAAGAGCTGCGCAGGCGGGGGCAAAAGATCATCAAGCTCGACACCACCGGCTGGACCGACAAGCAGGGCAATCCCATCACCCCGGTTGAATGGCGCGGGGCCGGCGGTTGGACGCGCGCCGACGTGAAGGACGCCGCCTCGTTCATTTCCCGGCTCCAGAGCGGTTACCTGCCCACTTCGGCGACGATCAATCTTTTCTATTTCGCCGGTCCCGACGACAAGGGCGAAGGCCCGTCCGATTCGTTTTCCACCTTGGCGCGACGCAACAACGGACGTTTCCAACTGATCACGGCCAAGCGCCTCGAGGAGATCGCCCGTGAGGACCAGAAGCAGTAGCCGGCGCCCGTTGTCCGCCTTTCCCCCAGCCGTGCGGACTTGCCGCAAACGCGCGGTCGGGTTTGCTCGGCGTCATGCCCGTCAAAAAACTCCTGCACACGCGTTACCGAGTAAACGACATCGAGCGCACGGTTAAGTTTTACCAAGAGGCCCTTGGACTCGCGGTTTCCCGCCGGCACACCTCGCCGCGCGGCGCTCAACTCGTCTTTCTCGCCACGCCCAACAGCGACGAGGAGATCGAGCTATGCCAGATGCCCGCCGGCGCCGAGCCGGTTCAAGTGCAGTCCGACCTCACGCACTTGGCGTTCGAGGTTGAAAACCTTGAAGCCTTCGCGACCGAGTTGAAGCAGAAGGGCTATGCGTTGAGTGATGGGCCCACGGTCACGAGCAGCGGATCGTTGATCGCGTTCATCGATGCGCCCGAGGGGTATGAGATCGAGTTGATCCAGCGTTCGGCCAAGAAAGCGTGAACGCGGACGGACAACCTTCCGCCGGCCGTTGGGCCGATGCATGGCCGGATGCCCTGGCTTTTGTGATCGGCCTCGTGATCGCAGGGCTGGCGAAATGGGACACCGGAGATCTTATCTGGAGCTTGTGGCTCTCCAGCCTCGTCGTGGGCTATGCGATGATCATCTGGGCGATTTTCAGCCGCGCGTGGGGACGAGTTGGCGAGATGTTGGGCGGCGTGTTTTTGTTGGCATTTTGCACGGTGCATTTCGGCATGTTTCATTTGGTGCACTCGGCTTTTCTGCAGAGCTTTTTCCCGCTCAATGGAGGCGGCGATCACGGGTTGCCCGATTACATGGAGGTTCTTGGCCGCTACGCGATCTGGCTGCCGGTGGCGTTCTTTGCGGAGCGGGCCGCATTTTCAATGCCGCCCCCGCGCGTGAATCCGACCTCCGTCAAGGCGGCGGATATCGCCGCGCGCAAGGCCCGCGATGGCGGTGCGCTCATGATGAAACCCTACATCAACGTGGTCCGCCTGCACCTGTTGATCTTTTTCTTCGCGTTCGCCCACTTCATGCGTTGGGAAAACTTTGCGATCTACGCGGTGGTTTACGCCGTCTATTTCTTTCCGTGGCGGCTATTTTTCGGACGGAACGAAAGTCTCGGCGGATAATCCTGCGCTCACTCGACCTTCAACAGCTCGATATCGAACACCAGCGTCGCGTGCGGAGGGATTTTACCGCGAATGCCCTTTTCGCCGTAGGCGAGCCAATAGGGGACGATCAACGTGCGCTTTTCGCCCGGTTTCATTGTCATGACGCCTTCATCCCAACCGGCGATCACCGTGCCTTCACCGATGCGGAAGTTATACGGACCTTCACGCGTGGCGGTCGTGTCGAACACTTTTTCGCCCTGAAGAAAACGGCCCTCGTAGTGGACCGTGACGATCTGGCCGCGTTTGGGTGTTGTTTCGCCGGTGCCGGGCTTCCGGATCAGGTAACGCAGGCCGCTGGGTAGATCGCGGGCGCCGTTATAGTTTTGAGCGATGAGTTGGATGTCGCTCTCCGACCAGGGATGGGCGTTTTCGGCGAGCGCGGTGCGCATCGCGGCATTGATCGGCTGGCCCGGGTTCTTGCGTGCCAACAGCCCCGAACGCACGACGAGGGCGATCGAGGCGAGCACGACGCCCAGTAGAATCAGCACGAAAAACGAGCGCATGGCGGGGTGGTTTGGGCGCGTTGCCGCCAACGCGCCGGAGGACGCGGCTTAGGCCGTGATGAACGAGCAAATGTATTCGGCGATGCCGGCGGACACCTCGATGGTGAAGCCGGACTTGGCGGGCACGTCGAAGTAGGTGCCGGCGGCATAGGTCTGCACGGCGGTCTGGCCGTCGAGGGTTACCTTGCACGATCCGGCGACGATCTCCATGCGCTCGGCGGCATCCGTGCCGAAGTGGTAGGAGCCGGCGTAGATGAGGCCGAGGGTTTTCTTGGAGCCATCGGCGAAGAGCACGGTGTGGCTGACGACCTTGCCGTCGAAATAGACGTTGGCCTTGGTGTTGACGGTGACGTTGGCGAATGCGGTGGGCAGGGAGGACATGGATGTTACGAGATGAAGCGGGCGGGGGAGAGAGGCAAGCCGGGGCTGGGGAATTCAGCGGGACTTTCGGAGGCGCGGGTCCGGGCTTATGCCGCCGGGGTCTTGCGCAAAGTAATGACGCATTCGAGGTGACGCGTCTGAGGAAACAGGTCGAAGGGCTGGACGGCGGTCAGTTCGTAGCCGGCCGCGAGGAACGATTTCAGATCGCGCATCTGCGTCGCGGGATCGCACGAGACGTAAACGACGGCGCGCGGACCGTAGGTGAAGAGCTGGTTCAGGAAGACCTCGTCGCAGCCTTTGCGCGGCGGATCGATGAGCACAACCGTGTCGGCGGCGGGAAAGGTGAGGCCGGCGAAAATCGCGGAGGCGTCGCCCGCTTGGAACGTTACGTTTTTCAGTCCGTTGGCAGCGGCGTTTTGGCGGGCGAAGATGATGCTGCTTTCGCTGATTTCGATGCCGGCGACCTGCTCGAAGGCGGGTGCGGCGGTGAGGGCGAAGAGTCCGCTGCCGCAATAGGCATCCACCATGAAACGCGCGCCGCTGGCGGCGGCTTGCTCGCGGGCGTAGCCGGTGAAAGCGGGCAGGATAAACGGGTTGTTCTGGAAAAAGTCGCGGGCGAGAAACTTCAGCTTCAGGTCGCCGACCGTCTCGGTGACGATGTCGTCGTAGTTGGTTGTCACCATGCCTGAGGCATCGCGAAGCAGGAGCGTGCCGCCGCGTTGATAATCGCCGTTGGCGGCCTTGGCGCGCACGGTGGCGCGGGCTTCGGCGAGGCGGGCGTTGATCGCTTCGGTGGCGATGGGGCAGCGAGGCACGTCGAGGATGTCGAAGCGGGTGCCTTGGCGGAGGAATCCGATGGGCAACTCGCGGCCGTCGTCGCGCGGCGCGTTGAAATGCGGCGTGATCTTGGAGCGGTAGCCATACTCCACCGGCGAGCCGATGACGGGAGACACAGGGAACACCACATCGGCCATGTATTTGAGGAGCTCTTCGACTTGGCGGCGTTTCCATTGGAGCTGCTCGTCGTAGGCGAGGTTTTGGTATTGGCAGCCGCCGCAGGAGCCGAACACGGGGCAGGGGGGCTTGATGCGCTTGGGCGACGGGGTGACGACGGAGACGAGATCGGCCTCGGAGAAATTCTTGTGATTGCGGAAAACGCGGGCTTTGACGCGTTCGCCGGGCAGAGTGAACGGCACCATCACGACCCACTTGGAGTCCGCTTCGTCGGGATGCGGCACGCGGCCGAGGCCCACGCCGAGATTGGTGAGCGTGGCGATCTCCAGCTCGATCTCTTGGTGATATGCGAAGGGACGGTCGTTGAACTTTTTCTTTTTAACCACGAAACACACGAAACACACGAAAGGGACGGAAACGAGGCCGGTTTTTTATTTCGTGTGTTTCGTGTAATTCGTGGTTTCTCCATTCCTGTGCCCGTAGAAAAAATATCCAGCCTCCAGAATCCGCGCGTGAAGCAACTTGTGAAGCTGCGCGACCGGCGTCCGCGCGACGAGGCGGGCGTGTTCATGGTCGAAGGCTATCGCCAGATCCGGCGGGCGCTGGAAAAAAACATCACCCTCACCGAGTTGTATATCTCGCCGGAGTGGTATTTGGGTGAAAACGAACCGGCGTTGATCGCGCAGGCGCAGGCGGCGGGCGCGCAGGTGTTTGAGTTAAGCAAGGACGCGTTTGCCAAGGTGGCTTATCGCGAGCGGCCGGACGGACTGCTGGCGGTCGCGCCACAGTGGCGACGGACGTTGGCGGACATCCCTGCGCCGGCGGAGGGCAAGGCGCCGTTTCTGCTGGTGGTCGAGGCCATCGAGAAACCGGGCAATCTTGGGACGATTTTGCGGAGCGCGGACGCCGCGGGCGTGGATGCGCTGATCGTGTGCGATCCGGTGACGGATTTGTTTAATCCCAACGTGGTGCGCGCTTCGACGGGCGTGTTGTTTTCGGTGCCCGTGGTGATCGCGAGCAGCACGGAGGTGCGCGAGTGGTTGCGAGAACACGGCGTGAAGTCGGTGGCGACGACGCCTTCGGCGACGGATTTTTATACTGATGCGGATTTGCGCGGACCCCTGGCGATAGTGATGGGCAGCGAGCAGTATGGGTTGAGCGATTACTGGCTGAAGGAGGCGGACCAACGCGTGGTGATCCCAATGGCGGGGCAGGCGGATTCGCTCAACGTGGCGATGGCGACGATCATCACGCTGTTTGAAGCGGTGCGTCAGCGCGGCAAGTAGCGCAGACTTCCAGTCTGCTCCGGCCAAAACGCGGTTCGCGTCCCGTGCAGGCTGGAAGCCTGCGCTACTTTTTCGATCCGCGACGTAGCGCGGCGACCAGCTCGGCGGTGCCTTCGGCCATGGTGACGCGCGGTGTGTAGCCGAGGTCGCGGCGGGCGGCGTCGAGGGAGAACCAGTGGTCTTTCGCCAGTTCGGCGGCGATGAAGCGGGTCATGGGCGGTTCGCCGTTGAGCGGGAGCACGCGCCAAGCGGCTTCGCAGATGGCACCGACCGCAGACGCGGTGCGGAGGGAAACGCGACGGGTGACAGGTGGTTCACCGAGGGCGGAGAGGAGGCCGTTGATCCAATCCCAAAGCACGACCGGCTCGCCGTTGGTGATGAAATAGGCTCGTCCCGCCTCCGAGCCGGAGTAACCCAATAGGTTACTCTGAATCAGGGCGGTTTCGGCGGCGAGATGGGCGTCGGCGGCGTTTTCCACATGGACCATGTCGACGAGATTTCGGCCGGCGCCGATGATGCGGAGGCGGCCGGCGCGGGCGCGTTCAAGGATGCGGGGAACAAGATGCGGATCGCCCACGCCCCAGATCAGATGTGGACGCAGAGCCACCGTGCGCAATGTGGGCGAGTTGGCGGCGAGGACTTCGCGCTCGGCGATAGCTTTGGTGAGCGGGTAGGGGCTCGGGCACTCGGTGGTGAGCGGGAGGGATTCGTCGGCACCGGCGAGGTCACGTCCGTTGTAAACGACGCTCGGCGTGCTCGTGTGGACGAAGCGCGCCACGCCGTGTTCGCGGCAGCCGGCGAGCAGGGCGCGCGTGCCGAGGACGTTGGCGCGGAAGAAATCGTCATAACGCCCCCACACGCCGACTTTGGCCGCGACGTGGAAAACCGTATCGATACCGAGGCACGCGGCGCGGACGGCGTCGGTGTCATCAAGCGAGGCGCGAATGAAACGCACGCCGCGCGCTTCCAAGTCGGGCGCAGGCGTGCGCGCGAGCACGGCGACGGGACGGCCTTGCGCCAGCAGACGTTCGACGATACGGCGTCCTAAAAAACCCGTGCCGCCGGTCACCAAAGCGTGACCGGAATGACCAATGACCAATGACGAAGGACCAATGTCGGGCATGGGGGCCGGCTAATTAGCGTTTCGGGTCGGATTCGTAGCCTTTGGCGGTCAAGGCCCAGCGAGCGAGGGTGAGGCGGTGGATCTTGGCGTTGTGGCGCACATCGACCGGGAATCGTTCGCGGAAATAAAACAATTTGATGCCTGCGGTGTGCGGGAGGCGCTTGGCGATTTCGCGAAGTTCGCGCGCAAAACGCCGACAATCGGCGCTCGTGCGGATGAGTTCGGCTCCGGTCGGCTCGATCACGACGGCGAGGCGTTGGCGTCCGCGCTCGCCTAATCCGATGAGCGCGGAGCGGCGGACGTGCGCATGGGTATTGAACAAGGGCTCGACCTGCTCCGTGTAGATGGGGCCGTCGGTTGAGTTTACTCGCTCGGCTTTGCGACCGCAGAACCAGAGCCGGCCGTTCGTATCCAAATAGCCGGCATCGCCCATGCGGTGCCAGACGGCGCCGGTGGCGCGGTCAATGATTTTTGCGGCGGCGGTGGCTTCGGGGAGCGCGTCGTAGGTGTGGGTGACGGTGGGGCCGCGCACGATGATTTCGCCAATCACGCCCGAAGGCATGTCATGAATGTCGGCGAGGGAGTCGATGGGGCCGTCGATGAAACCGATGATGCGAACGTCGTTGGCGGCCAGCGGATGGCCCACGCAGGTGCCGGCGCCGTGCTCGGTGGCGACCGCCGTGCCGCCGAGGATTTCGGCGGCACTGATGGTGCTGACGGGCAATGCCTCGGTCGCGCCGTAGGGGCTGTGGAGCTGGCCGTTGGGGAGAACGGATGTCATCAGATTCCACAGATCGGGCGGCACGGGTGCGCCGGCGCACAGCACGCGTTTCATAGTGGGCAACGTGATGTGTTTCACGTGGCAGTGGACGGCGATCTTGCGCCAAAGCGTGGGCGAGCCGAAGGAACTGGTGACCTTTTCCTGACGGATTGCGCGGATGATTTTTTCCGGATCGACGGTGGCCGGACGGCTGGGGTCGATCTCGGGCACGACGGTGGTCATGCCGAGCGCCGGATTGAACAGCGCGAAGACGGGGAGCATCGGCAGGTCGATCTCGCCGGGCTTGATGTCGTAGGTGGCGCGGATCAGCTCCACCTGGGCATCAAACATGCCGTGGGTGTAGCAGACGCCCTTGGGTGCACCGGTGGAGCCGCTGGTGAAGAGAATCGCAGCGAGCTCGGTGGAGGCGGTGGAAGTAGCGCAGACTTCCAGTCTGACTCGGGGGTCTTTTTCGGATGCAGACTGGAAGTCTGCGCTACTTTTTCGGGCCGTGGGCGAACCGCTGGCCGGGATGCGGATTTCGACGGTGCGGAAGGCTTTTCGATAAACACGGCTGATGAGGCGGGCCATCGGGATGCCGAGGAGCACGCGCGGTCGGGAGCGTTCGACGCAGGCGAGGAAGTGTTTAAGCCCCATGCCGGGGTCGATGACCACCGGCACGGCACCGTGGCTGAAGAGCGCGAAGGCTGCGGCGATCAGCGGCAGGCCGGGACGCACCATGACAAGCACGCGATCACCGCGACGCACTCCGCGGGAAGTGAGCACGAGTTGCCAGGCGGCAACCTCGGCGGCGAGTTCGGCAAACGAGAGCGAGAGGTAATCGATGTCGCCCGACCAGGTGCGACCGCGAGGAACCTTGAGCGCGGCGGTGTGAGGCTGACGCTCCGCCATCAAGGCGAGGTGGCGGGCGATATTGGCGTTTTCAGACATCACAGGTGGCGGAAACCTCACGCATCGGCGGATGGAGGCAAAGAAAAACCCCGCGTGGCGCTTGCCGGACGCGGGGTTGTGGAATTCGGAGAGCCCGATTTCTCAGTAATCGTGGGCGGTGATGAGGCCCCAGCCGAAGGAAGCTTGGGTGCCGGAGGGATTGACGCGACCGAGGAACTGGGTGGCGTCGACATCGATGGTGTTGGGGCTGACGGGCAGGTAGCTGCCGGTATTATAGACGAACAGACCTCCGAGGAAGCTGTTGTTGCGACCGGTGCGGGTCTTCTGCGTGGAGCAGCCGGAGAACAGGGATGCGGCTACGGCGCAAATCGCAAGGGTAAGGAGGGTCTTCGATTTCATAGGGGAGTTTCGAACCGTGTAAGCAGGAGGGACCTTTGGCAAGCGCAGGAAAATGGGTTTAATTTTCAGTTGGTTTGGAGTGAGGGCTCGCCTTTGAGGAGGTCCGCCTGCCAAGGCAGGAGGATTTCCTGGAGCTTGGTGGTATCGCGGGCGATCAACGCGAGTTGGGCGCGGTTGGCGATGAGCGTGGGGTCGAGTGAAAGACCGGCGGCAATGCGGTCGCGGTCGGCTTTAATACGATCCTGAAGAGCGATTTCCGCTGGGTTCAGCGGGGCCATGTCGGAACGCCGACGGCGGGGGAGCGTCTGGGGATCGCGGCCAAAACCTTGGCGGAGAACCGTCGCGAGGGAGGGCGCGAGGCGGTCGTGGCGTTTGCCCAGGTTGATCTTGGCCAGGATGCCTTCGATGGAATCGCCGTCTTCGGCGGCATAGGCGATATCGAGGAGCAGGTCGGAGCTGCAGACCTTGAAGGGGGGCACGTCGAGGGTGCGCGCCCATTCCTGACGCCAATGCCAGACGGCATGGAGCACGCCCAAGCCGCGACCACGCAGGCGTTCGGAGCGTCCGATGCGCCAGTCGTTTTCGTCGTCGGCGGGGAATCCGATCAGGCCGGACTCGATCTGGCGCCGGCATTGCTGGTCGAGCCAGTCGAGGCGGTCGAGCTGGGCGAGTTCGCGGGTGAGGATGTCGCGCAGGGCGGGCAAGTGCCAGACGTCGAGTGCGGCGTAATCGAGGAGTTTCTTAGTGAGAGGGCGTTTGGACCAGTTGGCTTTCTGACCCTCTTTATCGAGAACGACTCCGAAGTGTTGCTCAAGGAGCGCGGCCAAACCGATGCGTTGGCGACTGAGAAGCTGCGCCGCCAGCATCGTGTCGAAAATGCTCTTCGGGCGAAACTGGCACAGATCGGAGAGCAGGCGCAGGTCGAAGTCGCTGCCATGCATCAAGAGGTGCTTGGTCGCCAGTTTTTCCCAAAGCCGCGCGAGCGGGAGGGGCGCCAGCACATCGACAAGGAACACTTCGCCGGCGACGAGGAACTGCAGGAGGCACACGCGGGTGCGGAAGTGAAACATGTTGTCCGCCTCCGTATCGAGGGCGACTTCGTCCACGCGATCAAGCGCCGCCAGCAGCGGTTCAAGCTGGTTGGGAGTGTCGATGAGGACGTAGGCGGGAATGGTCTGCTCGTTCAATTGTGACGGGGAGGAAACGGCGAAGCGGCGGCAGACGGAAGCGTGAAATTTATCCGCGATGCATCGAAGAACCCAACGAGACGTTGCAGAACTCCACTGAATTCTACTTTGGTAAATTGAGGACACGTTTCGTTTTTCCGAAGGTAGGCAGCCTGCTTGCAGGCGCGGTTCGGAGCGCGAGCAAGCTCGCGGCCTACGGGGATAAACCAAATTTACCAAAGTAGAATTTAAAGGTGCCATTTTATTGCAGGCGCAAGAGGTGCGTTCCAGTCGCCTAGGGTGGTTTTGCCTTTGCACTTTGGGGCGCAGTTTGGCGCGATGGCGGCACATGAAGGTTGTCGTGTTATGTTCCGGCGGGATGGATTCGGTGGCCGCGCTCCATTGGGCGCAGGTCAACCATGTCGTGACCGCGGTCATCAGCTTCGACTACGGGGCAAAACATAACCCGCGCGAATTGCCTTTTGCCGCCGCCTACGCCGCGCGACTCGGGCTGCGTCACGAGATCGTGAAGCTCGATTTTGTTAACCGGCTCTTCGCCTCCGATCTGCTCACTTCGGGCGGCAATATTCCCGACGGGCACTACGAGGCGGAAAACATGAAGCAGACGGTCGTCCCCTTCCGGAATGCAGTGATGCTTTCGATCGCGACCGGGTTTGCCGAGAGCACGGGGGCCGAGGGGCTTGTCATCGCCGCGCATGGAGGTGATCACGCGATCTATCCCGACTGCCGTGAGGACTTCATGCGCGCGATGGGCGACGCGATGCGGTTGGGGACCTACGCGGGCATCCAGTTGCTCCGTCCTTTCATCGCGTTGACCAAGTCCGAGATCGCCGCAACGGGCCGGAAACTCGGGGTGGATTTCGCGCAAACGTGGTCCTGCTACAAAGGCGCCGCCGTCCACTGCGGCACGTGCGGCACCTGCGTGGAGCGCCGCGAGGCGTTTATCGAAGCCGGCATCCCTGATCCGACGATCTATGCCAACACGGGACCACTGCCGCGCAAACCCGGCGCACGCGAGTAACTCGCGTCGCGCGAGACAGTCATTACGTTTACGCCTGCCATGTTGATTTCAGAGACGTTTTATTCGCTGCAAGGCGAGGGCGAGCTGACGGGCGTGCCGTCGGTTTTCATCCGCACGGCGGGTTGCAACCTGCGCTGCAATTGGTGCGACACGCCCTACGCCTCCTGGAATCCCGAGGGCGCCGAGCTCTCGGTCGCGGATCTCGTTGCCGAGGTGGCCTCGCATCCGGCGCACCATGTCGTGCTCACCGGTGGCGAGCCGATGATCGCCAAAAACATCCGTGAGCTCGCCGCCGCGCTTCGGGCTGACGGCCGGCACATCACGATCGAAACCGCCGCGACCATCGCGCCCGCCGGCATCGCCTGCGACCTCGCCTCTCTTTCGCCGAAACTGGGCAACTCCGCGCCCGACGCCCGCCTGCCCGCGGCGTGGCGCGAGCGTCATGAGGCCACGCGCTGGAATCCCGACGCCGTGCGCGCGTGGATCGATGGCTACGCCTATCAATTTAAATTTGTCGTCTCCACTCCGGCGGACGTGGAGGAACTCGAACGCCTGCTCGCCTCCCTCGGCCGCGAGATTCCGCGGCACAAGGTGTTGCTGATGCCCGAGGCGATTTCGTTGGAGCGGATGCGCGAGCGGGCGACGTGGCTGGGCGAGCTTTGCAAAGCGCGCGGCTATCGGTATGCTCATCGCCTGCACATCGAACTCTATGGCAACAAACGCGGCACCTGATTCCGGGGCTCCCCGCTCGACCGCAACCGTGGTGATATCGGCACCCGCAGCAGGCGCCGATGATAAAATCGCGCTCTTTCCCGGCGCTCAGCCGCGCAAACTGTCCGAGACGCTGGAGCAGTTGATTACCGAGTTTCATACGCGTCGTGTGACGCTGCGCGAGGTGATCGTGGTTCTGCAGGGACGCGCCTACAACTTGCTCATGCTGCTGCTGGCGCTGCCGTTTCTGCTGCCAGTGCCGCTTCCGGGACTTTCAACGGTGCTTGGGTTGGTGATCGCGGTGATCGCGTTGCGCCTCACCCTCGGCCAAAAACCCTGGCTTCCGGCACGATTGCTGGACCGCGAGCTGCCGCCGAAGTTTTTCCCGACGCTCCTCGGCGGAGCGCGTCGCGTGCTGCGGCTTCTCGAAGTGATGTTAAAGCCCCGGCAGCTCTGGCTGACCGCGTCGCCGCTGCTCGTTCAATTGCACGCCTTCATCATCCTGACGGCGGCGCTGGTGTTGCTCCTGCCCTTGCCGCCGGGGACTAATTTTCCGCCCGCGCTCTGCATCGTCATCATGGCGGGCGGATTGTTGGAGCGCGACGGACGCTTCATTCTGGCGGGGTATCTCGCCTTTGCGTTCAACGGCGTTTTTTTCGCATGGTTCGCCATTTATGGAAAGCGGTTGGTCCAGATGATCTGGGCATGGATAGCTGGCTGACGGGCACGACGAACTTCGTGTCCTCGGTAAACGCCCCGATTACCATCCAAGGATGCGCAGCTCTTTTCAATCCATGCGTGGTTGCGGCGCAAGGTTTGCGCTAAAATGTTCTCGTCTCACATCCTTCAGATACACTCTGCGCAAATGACCATGACGACCACCACCCTCACGCCTGAACAGCTCCGCCTCGCCATCAATCTTCGTCTGGGCCTCCTCGGTTGCGCCCCGGTTGCCGGTGGCGATGGGGCCGATCTCACCGGTGTCGCGGCCCCTTTGTTTGCGCAGCAGCGTGAAATCACCCGCCGGCTCACCCACCAGCTCTCGCCGGTCGACGAACGCATCCAGCACTTTCTCAACACCTACCTCGCTGAAACGGGTCCCGCGCCCCATCTGCCCGCGCGCACCTTCGTCCTCGATCAGCCCGGCCTGGCCCGCGAACTCTCGTTGCCCGCCGATGGCGACACCGTGGATTCGCCGCTCCTGAAGAGCTACCGTCTGCACAACGGCGTGTTGCACAACCCCGCCAACGACCGGCGCACCACCCAGGGCGTTTTCCACATCGCGGAAGGCGGATTGCCCGTGCCCGACGACAAACTGTCGGTGCCGAAGCTCACGTTCTCGCGCATGCTGGGTCTCGCGTTGCGCCATCCCTCGGACTTGCTGCGCCTGCCTTACACCGCCGGTCAGCCCGTGCCCGCCGAGTGCATTGTGTCGCTCCTCCTTCGTCCGCTCGTCGTGCCGGCCGTGCCCGGCTTCATCGGTGAGAAACGCATGGAGATCCGCTTCTTTGCGCCCGGCTCCCTCGTCTCGAATCTCGATTTCGTTGAAAATATTTTTGGCAATGCGGGTGACCCCTACCTCGCCGAAAACGACGCCGCCCTCGATGTCGATGGTTGGACCGGCCATACCGGCTGCGTGATTCTCGCGCCGCATCTCGTCGGCGTGCGCAAGCATGTCGTCGGCCTGCCGCATTGGGACCTCGCCACGCCGCGTCAGCGCCGCGATGGCATGTGCTGGAAGACCGAGGACGAGCTCTACAACGGCGGCAGCGCGTTCAAACTTTGCGCCCGCGACGCTCGCGGCGTCATGGTCACCCTCATCGCCGACAACTACTACGGATACTGCAAGAAAGAGGTGAAGACCCAGATCAGTTACGCCGCCAATCTCTACGGTCTCGCCGAGGAAGAGCATGCCGGTGGCGCGCTCGTGTTTCCCAGTTACGATCTCGGTGAAGACTTTGGCGGTTACGCCGAAACAGGCGGCGACTACACCGTCGGCGCCGTGCTCAAGCGCGATTCCGCCGAGTGGAACCTGCAGCCCGATGGTCACGCCATCAGCGTGAAGGACGCGGACACGGTGCTCGTTCCCGAGGCCACGCACTTCGACTTGCGCAAACAGCGCATCACCTGGACCGACGACGCCGGCGTTGCCCGCCAGATCAAGCTCCTCGCCGGAAAAACCTACGTGCGTCCCAGCGGCTACCGCGTTCACATGGAGCAGGTTCGCGGCGAACGCGGCCAGTGGCGCCTCGTCGGCACCGTCGCCGAGACCACGCTTTGCCACAAACCCTGCACCGTTTCCGGCGGCGGCAAGTCCGAGATCTCCAAGGCCATTTCCGACGCCATCCTGCCCGGTCACGTGTTCCTCGCCGACTTCGACCGTGATTTCGACAACGTCGCCGCGCTGCTCGACCGCGATTACTCCGACCGTTTCCGCGATGCGGCGCTCGCCGGCAAGGACAAGCGCCCCGTGCTCAGTCCCGAGCGCAGCCTCGGCAGCGTGATCAAGCTCCTCACGCCCTCGAAACGCGACTACACCGACGCCTACAACGGCTGGCTCGCCGCCATCCCGCGCCACGTCAAGGAACTGGTTTTTGTCGTGAAGCGTTACCACAAGGCCGAGTGGGGAGCCGATTGGCGCAAGCACTTCTCGGTCGATACCATCAACGGTCGCCCCGGTTACGAACTGAAGCTCGATGGCCGCAAACTCGTCGTGAACACCCTGCGCGTGGGCTACGAGGAAGACGGCTCCTGGCGCGTCTTCGGTCTGCGCCACGACTTCCACCCTGCCGCAAAAGTGCAGATGGAGGACGACATCACGGCCTCCGTGGTGGCCCCCGGTGCCGATCCGACCAAGCCTTCGCTCAAGTTCGTCCAGAACTGCGAGGCCCGTCTCTTCCAGCGTCCCGACGATGCGATCCATCGCGGCTACGACAAACAGGCCGAGCTCGATATCTCCACGCCCGGCACGTTCCTGTCCAACTACGAGCCGCTCACCGCGGCCGACGCCCGTGCGCAGATCGAGGATGCGGTCGGTTTCTCCGCCTACACCGCGCCCATGCAGGAACTCGTGAAAAAGGCCGCGGCGACCACGGGTTCCCCCGCCTACTTCGTGTCGAGCGCGCATCCGCGCATCGTCGGCGGCAAGCCCTCGAAGAATCCGCGCTACCTGCAGCTCCGTCCCGACGTCGCCAACCCGCGCGCCACCGCGCTCGCCCACCTCGGCCTGCGCTTGCATCGCCAGCTCCCGGCCGCCGCGCCCGTGCTCACGCCCGTCAACGTGGTTGTCCCGGGTCGTCGCAACAACCCGCCCGAACCCGGAGTCCGCGCGTTGTGCTGCTTCAACCCGATCCACTTCATGGAACTGCCCGAACTCTTCATGGAGTTCATCAGCTCCATGACCGGCAAATCGCCCTCGACGACCGGCGCCGGCAGCGAAGGCGCGCTGACCAAAGGTCCCTTCAACGCGTTGCCTCCGATCATCGATCTCAACGCCGCGCTGGTTTCGTCGATCCTCACGGGCCACGACGTGTTCCTCTCGTCCGCCGGCTGCGTCGGTCCGAAGGTGCGCGTCGATCACGACGTCTCGCTGCTCGTGCCTGAGATCTTTTCGCGCATGAGCGCGCAGGAGCGCTCCGCCGCTGCGCTCATCGCCGACGGTTGCTTTGAGCAGCTCCTCGACTTCGAGCACCGCGGCAAGATGGTTTACGCGAGCCGCCTCGGCTACCGTATCACCACGCGGTTTGTGCGCATCTACTTCGGACGCATCTTCCCGCATCCGCATGTGGTGTTCACCGACGAGATGCTCCGTCCTGAACAGCAGGACATGGACATCTTCGCCGATGGTGTGGACACCATCGTGACGACCCACCAGCGCGTGGCTGAAAGCTACTTTGCCGACGGCAGCATCGAGATGGCGTGCCCTCCCTTGAAGGCGCTCCTCGAAATCATGGCCAAGGGCAAAACTGCTTCCGGTCATGGACTCGATGCGCCCGAGGTGCGCAGCCTGTTCACCCGTGCGCATCTGCTCGGCAGCGATTGGTATCGCGCCCGTCTGGAGGCAAAGCAGAAGACCGAAATCACGCTCTGGACGCACCACGTGAAGAGCCTAGAAGCGGTGCTCGATCAGGACGGTTACTCCGACGTGGCCGCCCGTCTATCGCTGAAGCCGCGCCTTATTCACGCCAAGACGGAGTTGGCCCGAGTGCAGTCGGCGGATTACCGCAAGTCCCTCGACGGGACGCTCGGTGTGCAGCCCCTGGGTTGATCGGACGGGTGGCGCAGGCTGGAGACCCGACGACCCCGTCGGGTCTCTGTTGCCCGGGGCCTCCGGTGCTCATGCGTAGTGCCAATCTGGATGCATTTTTTTCATCCAAAGAAGACAGCGGGTATTTGCGCCCACAGGGAGTGTTGTTATGATCCGTTTATCCCGAACGACACGCCGTCGTTTGGTTATTCCCTTCACGTCATGCCCCTTCGTGATAACCGATTCAACACCCCCGCCGAGATGCTGGTGCGTCTCGTATATGCGTCTCGATTTTTCTTCTTTTTGGCCGGCCTGGTTTTTGGTGCGTCTGCGCTGCACACCGGCTCGGTGCATGATGTGATAAAAGCGTTGTTTTTCTTCTTCGCGATGCTCGCCGGCCACCAGTGGCTGAAGCGCCGCGGAAAACTGGACGAGTGTGATCGCGCGCTCGACGCCATGTTCCGGGAAGACGTTGCGCCTGACGAAGGCGATGAGCTGGAGTCTTTGCTTCAACGCCGCGCCGCCTTGGAAGAAAAACGAGGGACCCCCGGGTTTGATCCGTGGGCGGTGCAGATCGTTCGTCGCGAAATCAGTGATTACATGCGCCAGCACCCGGAATCCACCCGCCGTATCGACCCAAGGGGATGAGGCGGGGTCGAATTACTTCTTCAGCTGCGTTTTGAAGTCGTTGGTCGGACACCCGCAATCGCCGCCGCAGCCGGGCTTGCGGCGTTTTTTCCACGCGCCGCGGATGAGAAGCGCGAGCGTGATCGCGACCACCAAGAGGGCGAGCGGAGTCTGCCAATTATCCATGGGATATCCTACACCTAAATCGCTTAATATCCCAGCGTCCGGCCCACTTGATAGATGATCAGGCACAGCAGCCACGCAAAGCCGGTCATGTAGCCGAGCTGGAAGAGCGGCCACTTCCACGAATTTGTCTCACGCTTCACGACCGCGAGGGTGCTGATGCACTGCATCGCGAAGACGTAAAACACCATCAGGTTGAGACAGATCAACGGAGTGAAGAGCTTTGAGCCATCGGGGCGTTCGGCGGCGAGCAACGCATCGCGCAGGCTCAGGCGGGAGGCTTCTTCATCGTCCGTCTCTTCCACCGCAAAGATCACGCCCATCGCGCTGTTAAAGACCTCGCGCGCGGCGAAGGAGTTGATCAACCCGATGCCGATGCGCCAATCGAAGCCCAAGGGGGCGATCACCGGTTCGATCGCGTGGCCCGCGCGTCCGGCGAAGCTGTGCGCCAGTGCTTCCTGCTGCGGAACCTCGTCGGCCGACTTGGGATAAGTCGCGAGGAACCAGAGCACGATCGACAGGCCGAGAATGATCGTGCCGGCTCGCTTCACAAAAATGCCCGCGCGCTCGAACATCTGATGCATCACGTCGCGAATGCGCGGCAGACGATACGGCGGCAGCTCCATGATCATGAGCGGAGGCGCGCCGCGCAGGAGCGTTTTCTTGAAGAACCAGGCGAAGCCGAACGCACCGAACGTGCCGAGCGCATACATGAGCAACATGATGCCGATCTTCAGCCCCACGGGAACTTGTTCGTCGGGAACCAGCGCGGCGATCAGCAGCAGGTAAACCGGCAGACGCGCCGAGCAACTCATGAACGGAGCCACCAAGATGGTGACGAGGCGGTCCTTGGGTTGCTCGATCGTGCGAGCGGCCATGATGCCGGGAATCGCACAGGCGTAGGAACCGAGAAGAGGGATGAAGCTGCGGCCGTTGAGGCCCACCTTGCTCATCATGCGGTCCATGATGAACGCGGCGCGCGCCATGTAGCCGGTGCTTTCCAGCAGGCCGATGAAGAGGAACAGAATCAGAATTTGCGGAAGGAAAATGATCACGCCTTCCACGCCGGCGAGCGCGCCGTCGATCACGAGGTCATGCAGGTCGCCAGCCGGGATCAGGCCGGACACCCAACCGGAAACGATGCTCATGAGGCTCTCGATCCAGCCCATCGGAATGCCGGCGAGCGTGAAGATGCTCAGGAACATCGCGGCCATGATCACTCCGAAGACGCACCAACCCCACACGGGATGCGTGACCCAGGCGTCGATGCGGTCGCTATGACTCGGACCCACCGGTGCGGTGGGCGCGGTGCTGACGATGTCCGCAGTGAGGCGACCGATGCTGTCGTAGCGGGCGTTGACGAGCGCGCCGGCCCAATCGATGCCATCGGCGGCCCAGCGTTTTTCCCACGTGGCAAGGATGTCGTGGGTGCGGTCGGAAAGCGGAGTCGAGCCGGCGACGCGCAGGCGATCGGGATCGGTGAGGAGCAGGAGCGCCTCGGCGCGGGCGATGAGCGGGGGCTTGGTGTCGTTATCCTGAAGCGAGGCCTGTAACTCCGACACGGCGGGAGCGATGGCGGCGGGCACATCCCACGCATGGCGCGAAAGCGGCAGGTCGGGGCGGCTCAACGCGAGTTTGAGGTCGATGATGCCACGACCGCTCGACGCCGCGCAGGCGATGACCGGGATGCCGAGGATGTGCTCCAGGCGGGCGGTGTGGATTTTGAGCCCGATCTGTTCGGCGACGTCCATCATGTTGAGGACGAGGATCACCGGCCGGCCGAGATCGAGGATCTGGTGAACGAGGTAGAGATTGCGCTCGAGATTGGTCGCATCGACGACGCACACGATGCGGTCGGGCATCGCGGTGTCGTCACGGCGACCGAGGAGCACGTCGCGGGTGACGGCTTCGTCGGGTGAACGCGCGGCGAGCGAGTAAGTGCCGGGCAAGTCGATGAGCGTGAGCGGATGCCCGTGCTGCGTGTAGGCGGTGCCGACCTTGCGTTCGACGGTGACGCCCGGGTAGTTCCCCACCTTCTGTTTCAGGCCGGTGAGGGCGTTGAAGAGCGTGGACTTGCCGCAGTTCGGATTGCCGACGAGAGCGTAGACCGCCGACGCGCGCGCGGAGGTGGGTTTGGCGAGCGGAGGGGTCATACGCGGCCGGCTTTGCCGGAATGACCAGCTGCGCTGGAATGACCAATGTCCAATGACCAATGTCCAATGAACAGCGCCGCGCTTGGGGCGCGGAGGGGACGGGATGCCGGAGTGCTCATCTCATTGGTCATTGGACATTGGTCATTCGGTCATTTCATGGTCGAGCCGGCGGCCGGCTCGACCATGACGTGGTCGGCTTCGGATTTGCGAAGGGTGAGGTTGTAGCCGCGCACCTTGATTTCGATGGGATCGCCGAGCGGGGCGGTGCGGACCAGCGTGAGCGTGGTGCCGGGCAGCATGCCCATTTCGCGAAGGCGGAGGAAGGCAACGCCTTGCTTCGGGAGCTCGCGCAACACGGCGCTTGCGCCGACGGCGAGTGAGGAAAGCGTGATAAGATCAGCCATGGAAAAAAGACGAACCGAGCCGAAACTCAGCCGCGAATGAGTTCTACCGTGATGTGTTTGGCGACACCTTCGCCAAGCGCGACGCGCATGCCGCAGACCTGACAAAGCAACGTGCTGCGACCGGAGATCTTCTCGATTACGGCCGACTCGCAGAAGCCCATCTCGCGGAGGCGCTGGCAGATATCGGCCTCGCCATTCAACGAACATACGCGCCCGGCGGCACCCGTGGGGAGCTCGGTGAGGGTCATGCGTGGGCGTTGGAGTCGCGGATCGACGTTCATGGGAGGGTCAACTATGATTGAGACTCAGTTTCAGTGTCAACGCGCGGGATGGGTTCTGACCCGGCGAATCTATAACCGAACCTATTTGTAACTTAATAAGTGACAAATGGGCTTAGGGCTGAATCACATGGTTTCAGCTCTCGATAAAATCGTTGAGCCACACGGAGAGAGCGGCGATGCCTGCCAACGTCTCGGGGGCGGCGTGGCCGGCGCGCCAGGCGGCAAACGGGCGCGTGTCACCCGCGGCAAGGTCATCCATGTCGTTGTGGATAGCGGCGTCCACCGTGCCGGACGCAAAAAGCTTCGATATGGCGATGGCGCGAGCCTGGGTGTCGGCACCGGAGGTCAGTTTGAAGCCGATCACCTTGAGCGGACGTGGAGCGTAGTGCTTGAGCTCGGGCAGAAGCTTTGGCGTGGGCACGAGATGAATCGTGAGCGAGGGAGCGTAAGACGACATCTTGCCGGCATGCGTCATGGCAGGTCGGTAATCGGAGACGGCGGCGGCGTGGATGACCGCGTCGTAGTTGCCGACCCCGAGCAAGCGGCGGAGCTGGGCCTGAAGGTTTTCCGTGGAGGAAAACACCGCGGTGTCGGCGACATGGCTCGGGCGAACGGCACCTTCGCCATGCAGCAACGTGACAGCGTGGCCGTGTTGCGCGAGGGCGTCGGCGATCAGCGCGCCGGTGCGACCGGTGCTGACGTTGGAAAGGAACCGCACCGTGTCGATGGGTTCGCGGGTCGCGCCGGAGGTGACGAGAATGCGCATGGAGAAATCGTTCTCGTTCTTCGTTCTCTTACTCGTTCTCGGATTGCCGGCTGGGGTGGTTACGGAATTCGAGAACGAGAACGATTAAGAGAACGAGAACGAATAAAGAGGTCAGGCGATCTTCGTGCCGAGTTGCACGAGGACTTCGGTGACGAGCTTCTCGGGCTCCAGCAGGCGGCCTTCGCCTTCCTCGCCACAGGCGAGCGCGCCGGAGCCGGTGGGCAGCACGCGCACGCCGACGTCGGTGAGCTTCTTGAGCGAAGCCTGGGTGAGCGGATGGTTGAACATCGCGACGTTCATCGCGGGGGCAACCCACCAAGGTTTTTTCTGGATTTCCCAGGCCAGAAAGAGGCTGCCGATCAAGTCATCGGCGAGACCGGAGGAGAGGCGGTTCAAGGTATTGGCCGTGGCGGGAGCGACGAGCGCGAGATCGGCCCAGCGGGCGAGATTGATGTGGTCCATCGCCTTGCCGGATTCCCAGAGATCGCTGGCCACGGGCTGGCCGGTGAGTCCTTCGAGCGTGGCCTTGCCGACGAACTGGAGCGCGGCGGGCGTGGCCACGGTGCGCACTTCGATGCCGGCCTGCACGAGTCGCGAAATCGCGAAGCATGCCTTGTAACACGAGATCGAGCCGGTGAGCAGAAAGAGCAGGCGAGGTTTGTGGGCGATGGCGGACATGGCGCGGGTTGAGGAAGAGTTAACCACAGAGGCACAGAGACACGGAGATCGATTTCTGAGATCTCTGCCCTCCGTGCCTCTGTGTCTCTGTGGTTAAAATTGAATTTAGTAGCTTTCTTTTTTGCTCGGGAAACTGCCGTCTGCCACAGCTTCGGCAAAGGCGGAGAGGCCGTTGGCCACGGTTTTATTTCCGTCGGCGAATTGGCGGACGAACTTGGGCGAGAAGCCGGGGTTCAGGCCAAGCATGTCGTGGAAAACGAGGACTTGTCCGTCGGTGTGCGGACCTGCGCCGATGCCGATCACGGGGATCGAGAGCGCCTTGGTGATTTCGCGGGCGACCTCGGTGGGCACGCATTCGACCACCAGGCCGGAGGCGCCGGCTGCTTCGACGGCGCGAGCCTGGCGGAGCAAGTCGGCGGCGGCCGCGTCGGTTTTGCCCTGGACCTTGTAGCCACCGAGTCCGTTGACCGATTGAGGCGTGAGGCCGAGATGGCCGATCACCGGCACGCCGGATTGGACGAGATGGCGGATCACGTCCTCGTGTCCGTCAATGCCTTCGATTTTCACGGCGTGCGCGCCGGCGCGCATGAGGAGGCTCGCGCACTCCACGGCGGCGGCGATGCCTTTGCGGGCGGCGAGAAAAGGGAAGTCGGCGATGAGGAATTTTTTGCTGTCGATCCCGCCGAGTCCGCGGGAGACGGCGGCGGTGTGGCGCGCCATGATTTCGGGCGTGGCCGCGAACGTCGTGGGCTCGCCGTCCACCACGGTGGCGACGCTGTCGCCGACGAGCACGCAATCGACGGGCGACGCCGCAAGGAAGCGGGCCTCCCAGCTCGCATACGCGGTCGACATGCTGATACGGCCCTTGCCCTTGCGGGCTTTAAAATCGAGGACGGACTTCATACGGGGCGGCGAACCTCGCATGTCGTTACGAAAAAGCCAACTCTGGAGGTGGCGGGGAGTAGCGCAGGCTTCCAGCCTCCAAGTTGGAAAGAAGGCAGGGTGGATGCAGACTGGAAGTCTGCGCTACTTCACCGTGGTCGGGATCGTGCCGGCTTTGATCAGCACCAACTCGTCGGGCTTGAGGTGTTTTTTGATCGCGGCGTTCACCTGGTCGAGGGTCACGGCGTTGATGCGCTTCGTGTAGTCGTCGATCCACGCGAGCGGGTAACCGCGATGGACGGTCGTGAGGATGGCGCCGGCGAGGCCGTCGGTCGTGGCGAGGCCGACTTGGAAACTGCCGGTGAGGTTGGTCTTGGTGCGTTCAACTTCGGTGGCGGTGACGCCTTGGTCATACCACGCCTTCAATTCGCGGCGGGTGGAGGCGAGGCCTTTTTCGAGGAGGTTCGGCGCGAAGTTCGCGCTGATGAGCCAGTCTCCGTCGGCAAAGGTATCGTTGGCCACGCGAGCTCCGATTCCGTAGGTGAGGCCTTCCTGGTCGCGCACCGTGGCCATAAGCCGGCCGGTGAAACCGCTGCCGAGGATGGCGGTGGCCACGCGCAGGGGCAGTGCGTCGGGATCGGTGTGGCGAAGGCCCACGGCCTGGCCGAGGATCACGCTGACGTTGGGTTTGTCGGCCATGAACACGGTCTGCTCGCGGTTGTTGTCGCGGTTGGTCGCGGTGCGTGGGTAATCGGGCCGCTTCACGCCGCCGGTCCAGCCGGTAAAGGCCTTTTCGATTTCGATTTTGAGGCTGGCGGCGTCGACATCTCCCACGGCGACAAGGGTGAGATCGGCGGGGCCGTAGTATTTTTGATGGAAGGCGCGCAGGTCGGCGAGCGTGGCGGTGTTGATCGCGGCGAGAATCGCCTCGGCGGACGGCTCGTGGTTGGGATGGTCGGGCGGGTAGATTGTGGCGGCAAACGCCTGACCGGCGCGGTAGCCGGTTTGTTCGAGCGCGCGTTGGAGGCTGCCGGCGATCTGCTTTTTGAGCTTCACGAATTCCTCTTCGGAAAACGCCGGTGAGCGGAGTTGTTCGGCGAGGAGCCCGATGACGAGCGGCACGTCTTTGCGCAGGCACTTGCCGCTGAAGGTGACCATCGTGTTGTCCACGGAGAACTCGAGGGCGGCGCCGACGGCGTCGAGTTTCTGCGCGATGGCGAATTTGTCCTGCCGAGTGGTTCCTTTGTCCAACATGCCGCCGACGAGGGATGCGATGGCGAGATTGTTATCAGGTGAAAACGAGTCGCCCGCAGGAAGCGACCCGGTGAAGGTGACGACATCCTCAACGCCGGTTTTACAGGCGATCACGTCAACCCCGGCGACGCGGGCGCGAACGGCCTGGTCGGCGATTCCGGCGTGGAGGGTGGCGGCGCATATAAGGACGACGGCCACAAAGGAGGAAAGGAGGCGTTTCATGGAGCGAAAGGATGAAAGTGGTTTGAATCGTTCTCGTTCTCTTACTCCTACTCGTTCTCCTTTCCGAAAAATCGAGAACGAGAACGAGTAAGAGAACGAGAATGATGCGTGGGTTTACTCGGCGGCTTCGGGCGCGATGACGGGAATGAACCAACCGGTGGTGCTTTGGTCCTCGTTGAAGTATGCGTTGGCGACGCGTTTCACGTCGCCGGGAGTGACCTTCTTGAGGTCGTCATCGAAGGTGACGTAACGCGTCCAATCGCCGCTGGAGATGTATTCGTTGAGATTGCTGGCAATGGCGAAGGCGCCGTCGCGCGCGTAGGCCGAGGCGGCGACCAGCTGGCTGATGGCGGAGGCGACTTCGGGGTCGGTGACACCGTCTTTTTTGACGCGGTCGAGTTCGGCGAGGGCGATCTTCTCGACTTCGTCATGCTTCGCTCCGGGGGCGAGGCTGGCATAGACGGTGGTGAGGGATGGGTCGTGAAAAAAGCCGATGTCGGCGCTCACGCTGGTGGTCAGGTTTTTGTCGGTGAGCGCGCGATACATGCGGCTGTTTTTGCCCGAGGTCAGAATGGAACCGAGAACCTGGATCGCGGGCATGTCGGCGTGGCGGGCGGCCGGGGTTTTGTAGGCGATGCCGACGACACCAAGACGACCGGCGCGTTTGACGGTGACGCGGCGCGGGCCGGATTGCGCGGGCTCTTCGGTGTAGAGTTGCGGGATGGGCGCGGGGGCTTTGGGGATGGCGCCGTAGTATTTTTTGACGAGGGCGAGGGCGGCGGCCGGCTCGATGTCACCGATGATCGTGACGGTGGCGTTGTCCGGCCAGTAGAAGGTGTCATAGAACTGGCGGAGTTTTTCGATGGAGACCTTTTCGATGTCGCTGCGCCAGCCGATCGTGGGGTGATGGTAGGGGTGGGCGACGAAGGCGACGGAGTTGATTTCCTTGTCGAGGGCCTGGATGGGATTGTTTTCGCCGATCTCGAACTCGTTGCGCACGACGGTCATCTCGGGGCGGCGGTCATCCTCGCGCAGCCAGAGGTTGCGCATGCGGTCGGACTCGATGGCGACGTAGGCCTCGAGGTGGTCCTTGCCTAGGTTGGCGAAGTAGTTGGTGCGGTCGAGCCAGGTGGTGGCGTTGTATTCGGCGCCCACCTTTTCGAGGAGCTGGTCAACGCTGTTGCCCTTCTTGCGGTTAAAATTTTCGGTGCCCTTGAACATGAGGTGCTCAAGGAGGTGGGTGGCGCCGGTGGTGCCGGTGACCTCGTTGCGCGAGCCGACGCGGTAGGTGACCATGAAGGTGGCGACCGGCGCGGAGTGCTCGGGAAGGACGAGGACTTGGAGACCGTTGGCGGCCAAAGTATATTCGGAAATGCCGCCGACTGTTTTTACGTAAGTGAAGCCATCGGGCACGGCGACGGCGGGGACGGCGGTGGGCGCGGTGTCGGCGGCGCGAATGGCGGGCAGGGGCGCGGCCAGCAGGCCGCAGGAGAGCAACAAAAGGCGGAGTTTCATGAAGGAGGGGAGGCAGACCGCGGGTGACGGGGGAATGTTCAAAGTTGCCGCGAGAAAACGGTAGGCGACCGGCATGGGCAAGCGGGGAGGCGCAAGGGCGATTTGCCACCGGGGCCTCGGCGCGCTTTGGTGGTCGTGCGGTCCGTGTGCGTCGAATCCCCGTTTCCCATGGAAAAAACTCCTCCCGCTTCTTCCCTCGCCGAGCACCGCCGTCTGGACGAGGACGCCAGTCGTGCGAAAAATTGGAAACGCTGGGGGCCGTATTTGGCCGAGCGCCAGTGGGGCACGGTGCGCGAGGACTACTCGCGTGATGGCGAGAGTTGGAAATATTTCACTCACGATCAGGCCCGCAGCCGCGCTTACCGTTGGGGCGAGGACGGGTTGATGGGCATCACGGATCGCGAGTGCCGCTTGTGCTTTGCCTTGGCACTTTGGAATGGGCGCGACCCGATCCTAAAAGAGCGCCTCTTCGGGCTGGCCAACCACGAGGGCAACCATGGCGAGGACGTGAAGGAGTCCTATTTCTACCTCGATGCCACGCCGACGCATTCCTACCTGAAGGGGCTCTATAAATATCCGCAGGCGGCCTATCCCTACGAAAAACTCATCACGGCGAATCGCGGCCGCTCGCGTGACGAGCCCGAGTTCGAACTCGCCGATACGGGGGTGTTCAACGACAGCCGCTATTTTGACGTCCTCGCCGAATACGCGAAGGCGGGCCCCGATGATTTGCTGATCCGCATCACGGTGACGAACCGTGGGCCCGAGTCCGCCAGCGTGCACGTGCTGCCCACGCTCTGGTTTCGCAATTCCTGGGTTTGGGGCTGCGCGCACGAGGGCTGCGAAATCAAGCCGAGTATGCGCGCCGTCGATCCGCATCGCGTGACCTGTTCGCATGTGACACTCGGCGACTACGTGTTTCAGCAGGAGGACGCGGCACCGCTGTTGTTCACTGACAACGAGACCAACAACCGCCGACTTTTCGGAAGCGCAAACGCAACGCCGCACGTGAAGGACGCGTTTCACGAGTGCGTGGTCGGCGGGCGCACCCAAGCGGTCAACGCCGCGCAGAAAGGCACCAAGTGCGCCCCGCACCACGTGCTCACGCTCGCACCGGGCGAGGCGCGTGTCATTCGGCTGCGACTTCACGCGGCCGCCGACGCCGCGCCTGATCACGAGGGCGGCGCTTTCGGGTCGGAGTTTGAAGCGACGTTCGCCGAGCGGTGCTCGGAGGCGGAGGCGTTTTATTGCGATTTGCTTCACCATGTTTCTTCAACCGAAGAGCGTCGTGTCGCCCGCCAGGCTTACGCGGGGTTGCTGTGGTCGAAACAATTTTATCACTACGTGGTGAAGGACTGGCTCGACGGAGATTCGGAGATGCCGCGTCCGCCGGCCGGTCGGCGCGATGTGCGGAATACCGACTGGGAACAGCACCTCTTCAACCGCGACGTGCTCTCCATGCCCGACAAGTGGGAATATCCGTGGTTCGCCGCGTGGGATCTCGCGTTCCACATGATCCCGTTTGCGCGCGTTGATCCCGACTTCGCAAAACATCAGCTCAACCTGCTTCTGCGCGAGTGGTATATGCACCCGAACGGGCAGATCCCGGCCTACGAGTATAATTTCTCCGACGTGAACCCGCCGGTGCACGCGTGGGCGTGCTGGCGGGTTTACAAGATGACCGGCCCGCGCGGCGCGCGTGACCGGCAGTTTCTCGCGCGAACGTTTCAGAAGCTCCTGCTCAACTTCACGTGGTGGGTGAATCGAAAGGACCCCAGCGGGAAAAATCTTTTCTCGGGCGGTTTCCTCGGACTCGACAACATCGGCGTCTTCGACCGCTCCAAGCCGCTGCCGGGCGGCGGTTCGCTGGCCCAGGCCGATGGCACGGCGTGGATGGCGTTTTATTGCTCCACCATGCTCGCGATGGCCTTGGAACTCGCCGAGAGCGATCCGATCTACGAGGACATCGCCTCGAAATTCTTCGAGCACTTCATCGCGATCGCCGACGCCATGAACAACCTCGGCGGCAAAGGCCTCTGGCACGAGGAAGACGGCTTTTATTACGACCAATTCGTGTTCCCTGACGGACGCACGGAGTTCGTGCGCCTGCGCTCCATGGTCGGCATCGTGCCGCTCTTTGCGATGGAGTTCATCAGCATGCAGCAACTCGAGGCGCTCCCGGGCTTCGCCAAGCGCACGCGCTGGTTCCTCACTCATCGCCCTGATCTGGTGCGGGAGATTTCATGTCTGGCGCGCGATGGTTCCTCGACGGGACACTTCAGTCTGGCGATCCCGACCCGGGCGCGGCTGGAACGCGTGTTGCGCTACGTGTTCGACGAACAGGAGTTTCTCTCGCCGCACGGCGTGCGCTCCCTGTCCAAAAAGTATTCGGATAAGCCATACGTCCTGCGCATCGACGGCGAATCGCACTGCGTGAACTACGTGCCCGGTGATGCCAACTCGGGGCTCTTCGGCGGAAACTCCAACTGGCGCGGCCCAATCTGGTTTCCGGTCAACTATCTGCTCATCGAGGCGCTGGAGCGGTATCATCATTTTTACGGCGATACCTTCACGATGGAGTTTCCGACCGGCAGCGGTCGCCGTCTCACGCTCGCGGCCATCGCCGCTGAGCTGTCGCGCCGGTTGGTGAAGTTGTTTCTGCCGGATGCCAACGGACGCCGGCCAGCGCTGGGCGACGATCCCCGGTTCGCTTCGGACCCGCACTGGTGCGACCACCTGCTTTTCCACGAATATTTCCACGGCGACACGGGGAGCGGGCTTGGCGCCAGCCATCAGACGGGATGGACGGCCCTGGTCGCCCGGTTGATCGACCAATTTCCGGGCAAACCCTTGGGCGAAACCTTGCCACCCTTTGCGTTTGCAAGGGGCGTCAGGAGAAAAGCTTGAGTGTGGCGGTTGTGATGCGGATGAGGGTTGCCTCACTTGGCTTATCGGATCATATTTTGTATGTGAAAAACGGTCGTTCCAGGCCGTTTTCGACACGTCTCTTCAACCTTGAAAAAAAGGAGTCTGTCATGTCACCGAAACTACTCCGCGCCTACTTGGATGAGGCGCATATTGCTTACACGGTGCAAACCCACCAACCGGCCATAAGCGCACCCCGTGTTGCTCAAGCCGCCCACGTGCCCGGCAGGAATATGGCGAAAGTCGTGATCGTCTGGCTGGATAACCGTCTTGTCATGGCGGTGCTGCCCTCAACCCAACACATCGATCTCGCTCATCTGCGCGAACTGACCGGTGCACGAGAAGCAAGGCTGGCTCATGAGGAAGAATTCGCGGCGCGTTTTGACCACTGCGAACTCGGCGCGATGCCGCCCTTCGGAAACCTCTACGACATGGAGGTGTTCGTCGCGGAGGCGCTGACGGAGGACGAGGTCATCTCGTTCAATGCCTGCACGCACACCGAGATCATGACGCTGGCCTACGATGATTTCGAGCGGCTGGTCCGTCCCACCGTGCTGGACTTTGGCGCGCCGACGCTGGTGTGAGCCCTGGGTGTGGGCTTCATCGTAGCAGCCGAGGTGACGAGGCTGAGTCACAGTGATCGCCTCACGGACAGCCTCGTCACCTCGGCTGCTACGTAGGCGGCTAGTCTAACGCCTAGGTCAGGCTGCGGGAGGCGTGGCCGCGCGGGCGGCGATGCGGCGCTCGGCTTCGAGGATGATTTCCTCGCAGCCGATGAATTTATGGTCGTCAAGACACAGGCGGCGGCGCTTGCCGTTGGATTCGTAGATGGCGTAGGCGATGCCCTTTTTGTCCCACTTGCGGCGGTCCATCTCGACGATGCTGTCGAGGTGCACGGTTTCGCCGTCGGCGCCGGTGATCACGTCGCCTGCGGCGCGCACGCTCTTGCGGTGTTGGAGCAGAACCCAGCCGACAAAGGCGAGGCCGAAGGCCATGAAGATGCCGCCGATGGTGCGCTGGCTGGAGAGGTCGCCGGGGGATCGGTGCTTGGGGAGTTTCTCGGGGAGCTTGTTGGCGGCGGCGTAAGTGCTCCAGGCGCGGACGACTGCGGGGTTTTTGTCGGTGGGCTTTTCGTCGGGGGCGAGGGTGCCGGCGGTGAGGGTGACGAGCTGCTGGTAGCGCTGCTCTTCGGCGGGCCAGGCGATGAACCCGTCATAGCAGAACCAAAGGCCGGAGCCGTTGAGCATGAAGGCCATTATCGTCATGCGACGGCGCCATTCCTTGGAGATGCGAGCGTGAACGTTCATGGGAAGGAGGGGATGCGAATCGGGGAATAATGCAATGGAGCGAATAAAGGATTTGTGCCGAAGATGAGTCGTGAGGGCGGTGTGTGTTTACCACCTGAGTCAAACTCACGCTACCTTACTTAAGCATCGAAATGGACAGTGGTTTTCACGTAGGCCAGCGTGCTTTGGACCTGCTGTTGTCCGAGTGTTTTAATGACCTGAATCAAGCTGGCGTCCAAGGCGCGCAGGCGGGCGAAGTCACCTTGTTCGATGAGCGTGCGGAGTTCGGTTACTCCATTCCCGTGGCGATACGTATCGCGATGCAAACATCCTCTAGCTCCTGTGCCGTCAATCGGCCGAGCGGGCGTCCGTGCATGAATCGCTCCACGGCGAAACACTTGATTTGAAATGCATCGGCGGCGGACTCCTTGGTCAGTCCGTTGACGGTTGTCGCTGAGAAATGAACCTTGGTGTAATGGTGTGCGTAAGATTCCTTCCAGTCGGTGAAGGGCACGATGATGCGCAGCGGCATGCGGGCGTGCTCGTTGGCGCTGATAACAAGCGCGGGTCTGGATTTCCTGATTTCGGAGCCGGTTTGAGGCTCAAAATTCACCATCCAGACTTCGCCGCGTTTGGGGTTAATTAATGTCTCCATCGACGATGTCCGGAAGGATGTCTTCGGGGTGATTGTTGTAGTGCGCGGTAAGGCGTTCGGCTTCTTCGCGGATGACCTGCTTGCGCTGGGCATGCGACATTTGCACGAATTTCTGCTGTAGGGAGGAGCGAGGTTTAGGGGCTTGCTCCTTCAAGTCGTCTACGTTCACGTCGCCGCCTTCGGCGATTTCTTTGAGGCCAATCAAGCCTTCGGTGAGTGCGCGCGAGGCTAGGCGGATCGGATGCGAGGGCGTTTCAACCGGCACGATCGGATCGGCCAGCTCCTTTTTGCTGATTGCCCCGGTCGAATACCACCAGCGGTAGCCTTCGTCGGAGAGAATCTTGAGCTCCTTTAGCCGGTAGAGGATGCCTGCGTAGCTGATGCCGTATTTGGATTTTACGGCTTTCAGCTCCGCCAGAGTGATTCGATTGCGTCGCACCGGAAATTCGCGTCGCACAGCAGACTCGGGAAACAGAAACGCTCCGGCGAAAAGTTTGGCGTATTCTTCTTCGTCGGTCTCCGCCGACGGGTGGCCGACGAGATGGGCGAGTTCATGGGCGAGGTCCATGCGTTGGCGTGCGCCGTCTTTGTCGCGTTTTTGAACGACGACGACGGGATGGGTTTCATTCACCCAGGCCGAAATGCCGCTAAACGCGGAGTCTGCCTCTACGACGACGACTTCCACGCCGTGGTCTTCGAGCAGATTGGTGAGATTGGAGAGCGGGCCGGTGCTCAGCGACCACTCAAGTCGCAGGGAGGAGGCGTGGGCTTCCGCCAAGCTGGCAACATCGGCACCGAGCCGCGGCAGGGGGCGCAGCACCGGGGTCTCACCGACGATCCGCATCAAGTCCCATCGATGGCGCAGGCGCCACTCGACTTCGGATTGAATGCGGTGACCTTCTTTGATGCTCAGGCTGTTTGTCTTACGAAATGCGACGAAATCCACCTTGACTGTAGTTTCCGTCAACAGGGTGGCGGGGGAGACGCCGAGGGCTTGCCCGAGCTTAAGGAGCACGTCGCGAGAAGGCATGGAGGCTCCTTGCTCGTATTTACTGAGCATGGCTTTACTGACGCAATTTGCCTTGGCAGCAAGCTGGTCGAGGCTCCACCCCAGCCGGAGGCGGGCTGCTTTGAGATGTATGGGGAGGTGGTTATTCATGGTTGACAATATCCTTAAAATTTATGTTTTCGTCAACATCGCAGAAAGGAGGTGATAACTATGGCAAATGACGCACCAGGTATGAAAGGTTACCGTTCTCGCAATGATAACGGATTGCTGCGCGACAAGCGTGATGACACGCATGTTGCGACGATTGAAAAGCAATATAATCGCGACTTCGGAGTTCGTGGCGACATGCAGCTCGGCACGCTTTTAAAGCAGACCGGACATTCTTCGCTGAATGATTTGTTGCGCGGTGGTAAGGGCAAATAACCCTGATCATCGCTCACGGCTGAACCCAGTTTGTGGGTCAGCCGTTATCTTTGCGGCTCCAGAAGCGGGCGAGGGTGCGAGCGATTTGGCCTCGAAGACGCAAGCCGCGCACCGTCTCCATCCTCGCCGCCTCCGTGCGGGAGAGAATTAGGAATAACGAATGACATTTCTCGTGGCCGATTGATTGGCTGCATTTTGGGGCCGAGCGCGAAGAATGCTAGGTGACCACCAGTGCCGCGATTTTTTCGCGCAAATGGGTCGTGCGGAGGCGGGCTTCGTTGGCGCGGACGGCCATGCCGTAGGCGGCCGGTTCGCCGACGATGAAAACCTTTTTCTTTCCGCGCGTGATCGCGGTGTAGAGCAGGTTGCGCTGGAGCATCATGAAGTGCGCTTTGAGGAGCGGCACGATGACGACCGGGTATTCGCTGCCTTGCGACTTGTGGATGCTGATGGCGTAGGCGGGTGCGAGATTGCCGAATTCGCCGCGGTCAAACGTGTGCGTGTCGCCGTCGAATTTCGCAGTGAGCACGCCGGCTTCGGTGTCCACGGACGCGATCACGCCGATGTCGCCGTTGAAGAGGTTTTTGTCGTAGTTGTTTTTGAGCTGAATGACCTTGTCGCCGGGGCGGTATTCGCCGTGCGGACCGCGCAGGCCCTTGGCGTGCGGGTTGAGCGCGGCCTGGAGCTGGACGTTGAAATTGCCCACGCCGGCGACGCCTTTGTGCATGGGCGCGAGGATCTGCACGTCGTTGATTGGGTTGAACCACGGGTAATGCTGCGGGATGAACTCGGTGCAGAGCTGGATGGTCTTGCGCACGCAGTCCTCGGCGGAGTCGGAGACGATGAACGTCAGATCGGACCACGCCTGCGCGGCGGACACTTCGTTGACGGACGGAGGCAGGCCGGGCTCGCCGGCGTTGATGGCGTGCGCGGTGGTGACGATCTGACTCTGGCCCTTTTGGCGGTAGATAACGTTGAGGCGCGTGACGGGCACTTGTTGCGTGGCGATCAAATCCTTGAGGACGTTGCCGGCACCGACGGACGGGAGCTGGTCGATGTCGCCGACGAGCAACAAGTGGGCGCGCGATGGGACGGCTTGGAGCAGCGCGGAGGCGAGGCGTGTGTCGAGCATCGAGGCTTCGTCCACCACGAGGAAATCGGTGGCGAGGGGCTGGTGTTCGTTGGCGACGAAGCCGCCCTTGGCGGGGTCGTATTTGAGCAGGCGGTGAATCGTCGAGGCGAAGCCACCGGTGGTTTCGGAGAGCCGTTGGGCGGCGCGGCCGGTGGGCGCGGCGAGGTGCACGCGGACCTTTTTTGCCTTCAGGATATCGACGAGGGCGCGGAGGATCGTGGTTTTTCCGGTTCCGGGTCCGCCGGTGAGAATCGAGATTTTGGATACGAGCGCGTTTTTGAGGCCGGCGCGCTGGAGTTCGGCGAATTCGAATCCGGCTTTTTGCTGGGCCCACTCGACGGCGGCGTCGGTCTTGATGGGCGGGAGTCCGCTGCCGACTTTGGTCAGGCGGGCGAGGGTGGCGGCGATCTTTTGTTCGGCGCGGTCGTTAACAGGGAGCTGGATCAACGCGGAGCCGGGCAGCGGGTTGTCCACGCCGACGGGTTGATGGCGGACGAGTTGTTTGGCATCGACGAGGGCGTTGATGCGAGTTTCGAAAAAACGGGCCTCGGTTTCGAGGAGCGGGGCGGCGTAGTCGATCAGGTCGGCTTCCTTGATGGCGGTGTGGCCCTCCTCCTGGAGGGTGTCCATGGCGTAGAGCAGACCGGCGTCGAGGCGGGGAGGCGCGTCGTTGGCGTAGCCGAGATTGATGGCGATGCGGTCGGCGGTTTTGAAACCGATGCCATCGATCTCGCGGGCGACCTTGTAGGGCTCGGTGGTGAGGATGCGTTTGGCCTCGCCGCCGTATTTGGCGATGAGCTTCACGCACTGGCCGGTCGTCACACCGTAGGTTTGGAGAAAAATGTAGAGTTCGCGGAAGGCGCGCTGGTCGTCCCAGGCTTTCTTGATGGCGGAGGCGCGTTTTTTGCCGATGCCGGGCACGTCGCGGAGTTTTCCCGATTCCTCGCTGAGCACGCGGAAGGTGGCCGTGCCGAAGGCGTCGACGATCTTGTTGGCGTAAACTTTGCCGATGCCTTCGACGAGGCCGCTGCCGAGGTATTTGCGGATGCCGTAAACGCTCGAAGGCAACTCGGAGCGGAAGGTGTCGATTTTGAACTGGTCGCCGTGTTGGGCGTGTTTGGTCCACGTGCCGCGCAAGTGGAGGGTTTCGCCGCATTGGACGCCGGGGAGGGCGCCGGTGATCGTGACCTTGGCGTCCTTGCCCTCGGCCGACTCGGGACGAAATTCCGCGATCGTGTAGTGGTTCTCCTCGTTGAAGAAAATGATGCGTTCAAGAACGCCGGTCAGGGTGTCGGAATTGGCGGAGGAAGCGGCCACGTGTGCCGATGATGAACACGGCTTTGGGAGAAAAATCAAATGCGGGCGCAGTGTTGCCAGTGAAGGACGGTTCGGGCGGACTGGAGGCCATGGAAGGTCCGATTTCGAGTTCGTTGCTCCCCATGATCCAACTGGCGATCACTCCGGTGATTCTCATCACGGGCTTGGGATCGTTGCTGCTGACCATGACCAACCGGATGGGGCGCATCGTGGATCGCACGCGCATCCTCGCGGGTCAGGCACGATCGGCGACGGCGACCGGCGAGCGGGCGCACATCGAGTCGCAGCTAAAGATCATGTATCAGCGGGCGAAGATCATCCGGCTCGCCGTGACGCTGGCGGCTTCGAGCATGTTTTTCTCGGGCACCTTGATCGTCATGATCTTTCTGTCGGCGTTGCTTAACGTGCCGCTCGCGGCGGCGATTCTCGGGGTGTTTATCGTGGGCGTGCTGCTGCTGCTGGGCTCCTTGGCGGCGTTTTTGAGGGATATTTTCCTGTCGCTCAACGCCCTTGCCTTGGAAGTCGATCGGGCGCTCGATCACCCTCCGCTTAAGCCGTAACGATGCAGTCGGAAGGGTCGTATCAAGGTAATTTGGCGGCACCTTTCAGAGTGCGTCATCCGCTCGAAATACCCACGGGTATTCCTCGGAATTCCTCCTCTGAAATGCACTCGCCATATCACCCCGCTACTCTGCCTCCGACTGCATCGTTACGGCTAAGTGACGGCAAACTCCACTGCGCCCAGGGTGGTGAGATCGTCGTAAATCGCGGTGGCGCCCGCGGCGCGGAGTTCGTCGGCGGTGTGCGTTCCGGTGGTTACCCCGAAGCAAGGGAAGCCGGCGTTGCGCGCGGCTTGCACGTCCCACGGGGAGTCGCCGACCAGGCAAGTTGTGGCGGCGTCGGCACCGAGTGCGGCCAAGGCGTGTGAGGTGAACTCCGGCGCGGGTTTGAGCCAAGGGGTGTCCTTCGCGCCGAACACGGCGCGCAAGTGCGGCGTGAAGCCGATGTGTGCGCAGACTTCGCGCGCCGAGCTGCCGAGCTTGTTGGTGAAGACCGCGTTGGTGACTCCGCGGGCCTGGAGTTTCCCCAAAAGAACCAGCGCGCCCGGCATGGGTTCGGCGCCCGAGAGCATGGTGGCGTCCCAAAACGGACGGTAGATCGCCAGCGCTTCGCCGATACGGGATTCGGGGATGAACTTAAGCATGGCGTTTTCCAAGCCGCCGCCGATGGCGCGTTTCACTTGCTCGTAGGTGGGGGCCGGCAGGCCGAGTTGTGGCAAAGTGTGCACGTAGCTGCGATGGATTGCCGGCAGGTGATCCATGAGAGTCCCGTCCAAGTCGAAAAGCACCGTCTGAAAACGCATTCGGTCAGACTACGAGGCAGTGCTTTGCGCGAACGACACAAAATTTTCATTCCTTCATGCCCCGCGTGCGCTCAACGTGTTTGCAAATGCCCGAGCCGATCACCCCTCCAGCCGATACCCGCGTGCATTTGCGCACGGCGGGCGAGTGGTTGTTGGTCGAGCTTCAGGGCGCATGGCGCATCACCGAGACGCGGCCTTCGTGGCCGACGTTGCTCGCAGGGCGCGATCCGGTGCGCGTGAAACTCGTGTGGGGTCGGCTGGCGGATTGGGACACCGCGCTGTTGCTCTTCGTATTTGAGGTGCGGGAGTGGTGTCGCACCAGCAACGTGCCCTGTGATCTTTCCGCCCTGCCGGAGGCGCTGCAAAAACTCCTGCGCCAGCTTGAGGTTGTTAACGAGACCGCAATGCCCATCGACCGGTCGCGGGACTTTCTCACCATGGTGGGACTCGCCGCGCAGGATGTGTGGGCCAAGACCAAGGAGATCTCCACGTTTGTCGGCGAGTGTGTGATCAGCGCGACCAGTCTCGCCAAAAAACCGCAGAAGTTTCGCTGGCGCGACTGCCTCGACGAAATGCAGCAATGCGGCGCGATGGCCCTGCCGATCGTGAGCCTCATCAGCCTGCTGGTCGGCATCATCATGGCCTACCAATCCGCCGTGCTCATGCGTCAGTTCGGCGCCGATATCTACGTGGCCGACGCCGTGGGTTTGGTGATGGTGCGCGAGATGGGCGCGATGATGACCGCGATCATTCTGGCCGGCCGCACGGGCGCGGCGTTTGCGGCCACGCTGGGCAACATGAAGGCGGGCGAGGAGATCGATGCGTTGCAGACGCTCGGTATCCGTCCGGTGGATTTTTTGGTGATGCCGCGCCTGGTCGCGCTGGGCGTGATGATGCCGTTGCTCGCGCTCTACGCGAATGGCCTCGGTATTTTCGGCGGCATGCTGGTGTCGCGCGGCTTGCTCAACATCCCGCCCACCGCCTACTGGGTCGAGACGCAGACGGCCATCGACATGTCCGACATCACCACGGGCCTTATCAAGGCTGCGGCGTTTGGCGTGCTGGTGGGACTCGCCGGTTGCCATCGCGGCCTGCGCGCCGAGCGCAGCGCGGCGGGCGTGGGCCGGGCGACCACGTCGGCGGTCGTGATGGGTTTGCTGCTCATCATCGTGGCCGACGCATTGTTCGCGGTGATCTTCAACATTTTTGGCTGGTGAACGTCCGCACATGAACACCGCCGATCCCAACGTTTCCGCCATCGATGTCGCCGGGCTGGCCTGCGGCTATGATGGCCAGGTGCTGCTCCGGGACGTCTCGTTTCAGGTGAAACGCGGGGAAATCTTTTTCGTCATCGGTGGCTCCGGTTGCGGCAAGAGCACGCTGCTCCGCCACATGGTCGGCTTGAATGCGCCGATGGCCGGCACCGTGAAATTCTTTGGCGAATGTTTTAACGCCGCCTCCGGTGATCGTCAGCGCGAGATGCTCAAGCGCATCGGGGTGCTCTATCAAGGCGGTGCGCTTTGGAGTTCCCTCAACCTCCTCGAAAACGTCATGTTGCCGCTCGAGGAATACACGCCCTTGCACGCCGACGAACGCGCCGAGATCGCCTGCATGAAACTCGCGCAGGTCGGCCTTTCCGGTTACGACGCCTACTACCCGTCCGAGATCAGTGGCGGCATGAAGAAACGCGCCGGCCTCGCCCGCGCGCTCGCGCTCGACCCCGCCATTGTGTTTTTCGACGAGCCGTCGGCGGGTCTCGATCCGCTGACTTCTCGCAAGCTCGACGAATTGATCGTCAACTTGCGCGACTTGCTGGGCATGACGTGCGTGGTGGTGTCGCACGAACTCGCCTCGATCTTCGCCATCGCCGACCGGGTCATCATGCTCGACAAGCAGGCGAAGGGCATCATCGCCGAGGGCGACCCGCGCGTGCTGCTCACCGAAAGCACCGATGCGCGTGTGCGCGAATTCCTCGGCCGCGGTGAAGACCCCCATGCCCGCCAAAACCAGCCTTCCCCTTAAGCCCGCTCCCGCGTAACCCTCATTTCTCGTGAAGACCAAAGTAAGTCCCGCCGTCGTCGGTTTGTTCGTCCTGGGCGCGCTTGTCCTCTGCCTTGTCGCGTTGTTTTCGTTTGGCGGCATCAACTTCTTTTCCAAGCCCGAGCGGTTCGTCGTGTATTTCGACGAGTCGATTCACGGCCTTGATCTCGGCTCTCCGGTGAAGTTGCGCGGCGTGCGTGTCGGCCGCGTGGTCAACATCAGCCTGCGTTACGTGCCTGCCAAAAACAACTCGGTCGTCGCCGTCGCGTGCGAACTGAATCGCAACCTCATCACCGACGAAAAGGGCGTGGAGATCGACGTCACCGAGCCGGGCAAACTTCAGGGTTTGGTGGACCGCGGCATGCGCGCGCAACTCGGCGTGATCGGCCTCGCGACCGGCCTGCTGTATGTGGAGCTGGATTTTCTCGATCCCCAAATTTATCCGGCGACCCCGCGCGCTGATCTGGCGTCCCAATATGTTGAAATGCCCGCCGTGCCATCGGCCATCTCGGAGTTTCAGGCCAACCTCACCGAGATTCTTAACGACATTAAGAAGATTGATTTCGCCGGCCTTTCTCGCGAGGTGCAGGGCCTGCTGGCCGACACGCGCAAGAAGATCAACGCCATGGACACCGGCGCACTGGTCGCCGAGTGGACGAAAGCCGGCGCCTCGGTGCGCGAGCTCGCCTCGTCACCCGAGTTGAAACAGACGTTTGCCAGCCTGAGCGCCGCTTCGCAAAAGCTCGACGGCATCCTCGGTGAATACGCCAAGAACGGCCCGACCGGCGAAGGCATGGCCCGCACGCTGGCGGATGTGCAGGCGACCATCGGCACGTTCAACACCACCGCCGCCACCGTGCAGAAATTTATCAACGCCCAGCAAAACCTCGGCGACGACGCCTCGCAGGCGCTCATCAAGCTGGGTGAAGCCGCCTCCGCCGTGCGCGAGCTGGCCGACTTCCTCGAGCGCAATCCGAGCGCGCTCCTCACCGGCCGCAAGACGCCGCAGCAATCGAAGTGATTTCCAAGCAGAGACTCCCCGTCATGAATTTCAAAGCATTCGCCTTCCGATTCTGTAAAGTAGCGCAGGCTTCCAGCCTGCATCCGGCACTCCGGACAGCAGGCTGGAAGCCTGCGCTACTCCCCATCCTTGGCCTGCTGATGCTGACGGGCTGTTCGTTCCTGCCGGCGCCCAAGGCTGATCCGACCCGTTATTATGTGCTCACGGGCCCGTCCTCCGAAGCGGCCGCCCCGGACCGCGCCGAGGGCACGCTGGTGCTCGGAGTGAAACGCATCGAGATCGTCCCGTATTTGAACGGCAAGGACATGGTCGTGCGCGAAGGCGGCAACGAAATCACCTACAATAGCTTTGCGCGCTGGGCCGAACCGTTGGCGACGAGCATCAGCCGCGCGTTGGTTGGCAGCCTCGTGCAGTCCGACAAGGTGAGCCGCGTGTATGCCCAGCCGTTCCCGTTTGAGGTGCAGCGCAACTACGATGTGAGCATTCGCGTGTTGAGCTGCGAGGGCGAGCGCAAGGCCGATGGCGAGGCGGTGGCGCGTTTCTCCGCTCTGGTCGAAGTGACGGAGGCGAAGGCCGGCGGAGCGGTGGTGCTGCGCAAGGAGTTCACCGCGCCCGAGGCGGAATGGAATGGCAAGGATTTCGGCAAGCTGGCTTCCGCGTTGAGCGAAAGCATCAACGCCCTCGGAGCCGACTTGGTCGAGGCGTTGCCGGCGAAATAACTTTGACCGGAGATCACTCCGTCGCCGCAGGGACGGCCCCGTCCTTGCGCAATTGCGCGAGTTCCTCGTCCGACGGACGCAGGTTCATCCGGGCGAGGCGGGTGGCGGCGTCCTGCATCAGGCGCGTGTAATTTTGGATAGTCGTGAGCGCGGTCGCGTCACCTTGACGGGCGAGCGCGGCGAATTCAGGCAGGACGCGCGTGCGCAGGCCCTCAGCGTCGGTCGGTGCGTATTCGAGCGGAAAGGCGGCGTGCAGGTTGCCGCCGCACGCGCGCTCAATGAGCCGGCGATAGACTTCGGGCAGCGGGCGTCGCCAAAACTCCGGATCATCGAGCAAGGCGCGGGCGCGGCGCAGATCGTCGCCGAGGTCTTTAAGGAAAATCACATTCTGAGCCTGGAAGAGATCGATGCGTCCGGACGAGCGGATCGCGAAATAGGGCGCAGACGGGAACGCCAGCGGGAAGAGGAGATTGGGATACAACTCGACCTCGTAATAGCGCCGGCCCACGGCGGCGACGGCGCGCCAGCTTTCGGCGTTTTCAAAACGCACATCCTCGATGCGCAGCCATTCGATCTTGGGCTTGTCGATGAAGACCGTGTCGTTGGCGACATCGACGTAGAGATTGCCGAGCTGGAGCGCGTTTTGGAAATAAACGCCCTTGAGTAGGACGAAGATTTTTTTGAGGACGACCTCGGTGCCGATCAGTTCACGAAAGGCGGCATCGGCGAGCAGGCGGTCGAGCACTTGGTCGCGAATCTGGCCGCAAAAACCGAGCGGGTAACCGGCGAGATCGGCTTCGCCCGCAATGGCTGAAGACGTCGGGCTGACGATGGCGCGTTTGGCAAAGAACACGGCGTCCACGGCGGCGCGGTGGAAGTGGAGGCGCTCCACGATGGCCTCGATATTGGGCAGGAGACGCCGGCGAGTCGGCGCCTCCTGGTCGGCTTGCGTCCGCAGATCTTGCGCGCGGGCGCTGGCGATGGCGCGGGCCAGCGTCACGCAGTCGGGGTGATGTCGGCTTCGGCGACCGGCAGGCGACGGCGGCGTAAGGCGAGTGTGCCTAGTAGCGCGGTCGCGCCGGCAATGGCGGCGACAGTGGACGGTTCGGGGATGGCACCGACGGTGATGGGTTGGCCGGAGGAGGTCTCCCACGCGCCGTTGACGACGAGGGCGTTGGAGCCGGTGAAGTCGAAAGAGACCCAGGCGGCGTGCGTGGTGACGCCCGACACGAAGCTGAAACCGTAATAGCCGGTGGTGAAGGACGTGGCATTCAGAGAGGTAATTTGAGTGGCATTTTCACCGGAGAACACCTCGCCGAAATTCACCGTGGCCGCTGTAACGTAGTTCGATCCCGAGGTTGATATGTCGACGAACAGGCCGTTCGAATAGCTGAAGACCGAGAAATCGGTGGTGCTGTTGCCATCGATATCGAAATTGACAGTGGTATTAAGGGGCAAACTTACGTTGCTGAACGAGGCGGCTTGCGGGGCGGGAGGCAGTGGAGTGGCTTCGAGCAGGGCGGGTGCGGCAAAAGCGGCGAGCGCCGCGAGGGAACCGATTGAGTTTTTCATAGGGGTGATACGAAGGGGTTGTTTTCGGCCGGCCATGAAGGGAATTAAGTCCTTCATGCAGAGTCGATCCGGGACTGTTAAAAAATCGTAAGGAGTATCACCTACGCCGGGCGCAAAAAAGCCCCGGTTGTGAACCGGGGCTGAGAAAAGCCGGAAGAAATGAGGCGATGATTCGCTTACTTCTTTAGCGCGGCGGCGATGCGGGCGAGGGCGGTTTCGACGTTGGCGCGGCTATTGAAGGCGCTGATGCGCACGTGGCCTTCGCCGCACTTGCCGAAGCCGGCGCCGGGGGTGCAGACGACCTGGGCCTCGTTCAGGAGCTTGTCGAAGAACGCCCATGAATCGGTGCCGGTGTTGACCCAGATGTAGGGGGCGTTGTCGCCGCCGATGCAGGTGAAACCGAGCTTGGTCACGGCGGCGCGGATGAGCGCGGCGTTCTCCAGGTAGAAGTCGGTCATCGCCTTCACCTCGGCCTTGCCCTCGGGCGTGTAGATCGCGGCGGCGGCCTTTTGCACGGGATAGGACACGCCGTTGAACTTGGTCGTGTGGCGGCGGTTCCAGAGGGCGTGGACCGGGTGGGCGTTGCCCGCGAGGTCGTAGGCGACCAGCTTCTTCGGGACGACGGTGTAGGCGCAGCGCGTGCCGGTGAAGCCGGCCGTCTTTGAGAAGCTGCGGAACTCGATGGCGACTTCGTCGGCGCCGGGGATTTCGTAGATGGAGTGGGGGATCTTCGGATCGCGGATGTAGGCCTCGTAGGCGCTGTCGAAGAGGATGAGGGCCTTGTTGGCCTTGGCGTAGGCGACCCAGGCGGCGAGCTGTTCCTTGGTGGCGACGGCACCGGTCGGGTTGTTGGGGAAGCAGAGGTAGATCAGGTCGGTGGCAACCGAAGGGATCGCGGGGACGTAGCCGTTGGCCGGCGTGGAATCGAGGTAGGTGATGCCCGAGTAGCGTCCGTCGAGGTTGGTGCCGGTGCGGCCGGCCATGACGTTGGTGTCGACGTAAACCGGATACACGGGATCGGGGATGGCGAGCTTCAGGCCTTCGGTGGCGAAGATTTCCTGGATGTTGCCGCAGTCGCACTTGGAGCCGTCAGAGACGAAGATCTCGTCGGCGGCAATCGGGCAGCCACGGGCAACGTAGTCGTGGGTGGCGATGGCTTCGCGGAGGAACGCATAGCCTTGCTCGGGGCCGTAGCCCTTGAACGTGGCGCGGGCGGCCATCTCATCGACGCCGGCGTGGAAGGCCTTCAGAACGGAAGGTGTGAGGGGTTCGGTGACGTCGCCGATACCGAGGCGGATGACCGGCTTGTCGGGATTCGCCGTGGTGTAGGCCGTCACGCGCTTGGCGATATCGGAGAAAAGGTAGGAAGCCTTCAGCTTCAGGTAGTTTTCGTTGATGCGGATCATGGTAAGCGGTGTTTGAAAATGCGTTCTGGCGGGCGAAAAACTTGAATAAGCGGTCCGGCGGAGCTTAGTTCAAGCCTCGCGTTTCCCCGCGCGCCCCTTCGTTTCATGCAAATAATCACATCCGTTCTCGAGATGCAGACGCTGGCCGAAAGCCTGCGCGCCAAGGGTCAGACCATCGGCTTGGTGCCCACCATGGGCGCCTTGCACGCGGGCCACCTGAGCCTGGTGGAAATTGCGTCAACGCGTGCCGATATCATTGTGGTTACGATTTTTGTAAATCCAACGCAGTTCGGGCCTAGTGAGGATTTTACGAAATATCCGCGTCCGCGTGAGGAAGATTTGGCGGCCTGCGAGGCGGCGGCGGTTGACTACGTTTTCGCGCCGGAGCCGGAGGATATTTACCCGAAGGGCTACTCGACCTACGTGATCGAGGAATATATCGCCAAGCCGCTCGAAGGCGCGTCTCGCCCGTCGCATTTCCGTGGCGTTACTACCGTGGTGGCGAAGCTGTTCAACATCACCCGTCCGCATTTCGCGGTGTTTGGCCAGAAGGACGCGCAACAAGTGGCGGTGATCCACAAGATGGTCACCGATCTGAATTTCAACGTGGAGGTCGTGGTGGCGCCGACGCTCCGCGAGCCGGATGGCCTGGCGATGAGTTCGCGCAATCGCTACCTCACCAACACGCAGCGAGCGGAGGCATTGGTCCTCAACCGTGCGCTGAGGAAGGCCACCGACATGGTCGCCGCGGGCGAGCGCCGCGTGGACCGCCTCATCGCCGAAGCGACACACCTCATCGGCCAGCAGCGCCGCGTGCGCATCATTTATGTTTCCATCGTGGATCAACTGACCATGGAAGCCGTGAAAGGCGAAATCACTCCGGGCAAATCGGTCATGGCCATCGCGGCCTGGGTCGATGAAGTGCGTTTGATCGACAACGAAATCCTGTGAGCGCGGGCCCCTCTTTCGACGTCCTCGTCATTGGCAGCGGCATCGCCGGTCTGAGCTTCGCGCTGAAAGTCGCGCGGCTCGGCCACTCGGTTGCCATCCTGACGAAGAAGAACCAGGCCGACTCCAACACCAACTACGCCCAAGGCGGCATCGCCGTGGTCACGGGTGAAACCGACGACTTCGGCAAGCACGTGAAGGATACCCTCGTGGCCGGCGACGGCCTGTGCAACGAGAAGGTCGTGCGCGAGATCGTCCGCGACGGCCCGGCGCGCGTGCAGGAGTTGGTGGACATCGGCATCAAGTTTTCCCGCGATCCAGCCGGCGGTTACGACCTCGGTCGCGAGGGCGGCCACACCGAGCGCCGCGTGCTCCACGTGAAGGACATGACCGGCAAAGCCATCGAGGCCGGGCTCATCAAGGCGCTCTCTCGCGAACCGCGCATCGCGATGTTCGAGCACATGTTCGCCATCGATGTGATCACACGTCGCAAGCTCGCCGGCGCCCGTTCGCGCGGCGCCGACCGCGTGCTCGGCGTTTACGCGCTCGATGTGCGCGACGGCCGTGTGCTCACGTTTCAGGCGCCCGTCGTGATGTTGTCCACCGGCGGGGCGGGGCAGGCCTACCTTTATACGACCAATCCCGACATCGCCACCGGCGACGGCATCGCGATGGCTTATCGCGCCGGCGTCGAGGTGCGCAACATGGAGTTTATCCAGTTCCACCCGACCGCGCTCTATTCGATCACCGGCAAGCGTTTCCTCATCAGCGAAGCCGTGCGCGGCGAAGGCGCCATCCTGCGCAACGCCGCCGGCGAGGCGTTCATGAAGGATTACCACCCGATGGCCGATCTCGCCCCCCGCGACATCGTGGCCCGCGCCATTGACGCCGAGATGAAGAAGAGCGGCGCGCCTCACGTGTGGCTCGACATCACGCATCGCAACGACGCGTTCCTGCGCGCGCGGTTTCCGCAAATTTACCAGACCTGCAAAAACATCGGGATCAACATCGCCAAAGACATGATCCCGGTCGTGCCCGCCGCGCACTACACCTGTGGAGGAGTCGCCACCAACCTCTCCGCCGAGACATCGCTCCCCGGCCTTTACGCCTGCGGCGAGGTCGCCTGCACTGGCCTGCACGGCGCCAACCGTCTTGCGTCCAACTCGCTGCTCGAAGCCGTGGTCATGGCGCATCGCGGCGCCGCCTCGGTGGACGCATATGTGAAGAAAGCCGGCAAACTCCCCGTCGCCAAAATCCCGGACTGGGTGGACCTCGGGGGAGGCGACATCGATGAACGCGTGGTCGTCACTCACAACTGGGACGAGTTGCGCCGCACCATGTGGGATTACGTGAGCATCATGCGCACGACGCGTCGCCTCGAGCGCGCCCGCACGCGCATCGCCACCCTTGCGCGCGAGATTCAGGAATACTACTGGAACTTCTCGGTCGATTCGCGGCTGCTCGAATTGCGCAACCTCACCCAAGTCGCCGAGTTGATCGTGGCCTGCGCCTTGCAGCGCAAGGAGAGCCGCGGCCTCCACGAGATCGCCGACTATCCGAAGACCAAAAAAGTCGCCCGCGACTCCCGCCTGCGAAAAGCCTGACGGTCAAAGGCAGGAGCCCAAAACGTGCTCCTCTGTCATTTCCTTCATTTCTTATAGGTAAGTCGTTTCATTCCAGATAGAAACCATTTTGTCACTTAATAGGTGACAAGCAGGCTTGGGCTTCTTGCGGAGTGGATTCCGTCTCGGTTGGTAGATTTTGATGGAAATCTACCAGAATCTATCATTTATCGGGTTCATGTCATCCCCTAATGACCCCCTGTCCCGCATGCTTGAGCTGTCGCATCAGCTCGGCCGCGAAGAACGCAAGCTCGCCATCCTCGGCGAGGGCAACACCTCCGCCCGCCTCTCCGCCGACACGTTTGTCGTCAAGGCCTCCGGCTCCAACCTCGCCACGTTGTCCGCCGCCGGCACCGCCGAGTGCCGCTTCGACAAGCTGGTGCCGCTTCTCGCCGTCGAGTCGATGACCGACGCCGCGGTGGACGAAGCGCTCTTCGCCGCACGCGTTTCGGCCGAGTCGAAAAAGCCTTCGGTCGAAGCCATCTTCCACGCCTACCTGCTCACGTTGCCCGGCGTGAATTTCGTCGGCCACACGCACGCGATCACGGTCAACCAGATCCTCTGCTCCAAGCATGCGCGCTCCTTCGCCACTCATCGCCTTTTCCCCGACGAAATCGTGTGCTGCGGGGTCGAAAGCGTCTTCGTGCCTTACACTGATCCGGGCCTGAAACTCTCGCAGGCGATCAAGACCGCAGTGGAGGAATACATCGCCCGCCTCTCGCGTCCGCCGCGCATCATCCTCTTGGAAAACCACGGCCTGATCGCCCTCGGCGCCACGCCCGAAGCCGTCCTCGCCGGCACCTTGATGGCCGCCAAGGCCGCCGAGATCTACGTGGGCGCCGCCGCCATCAGCGCCGTGCCGCGTTTCCTCACCCCCGAACAAGTCGAGCGCATCGCCGGCCGCCCCGACGAACACTACCGCCAAAAGGCCCTCGGCCTCTGATCCGACCTACTCGCTACCCGCTACTCACTACTCGCTACTTTTATGAACTACAAATACGTCAACTTCCTCTGGGACGATGCCAAGGCCGCTTCCCTCGATCCCGTCGGCCGCCTCGTTTACCGCTCCAACCTCCTCGGTAGCGACCAACGCATCACCAACACCGGCGGCGGCAACACGTCCTCCAAGCTCGTCGAAACCGATCCGCTCACCGGCCAGAAAGTCGAAGTCCTCTGGGTCAAAGGCTCCGGCGGCGACCTCCGCACCAGCAATCGCGACAACTTCTCCTCCCTTTACCAAGAGAAGCTCGTCGCCCTCCAGCAGGTCTACGCCGCCAAGGCCAACAAGGGAATCAAGTCCGAGGCCGAGGACGCGATGGTGAACATGTATTTCCACACCACGTTCAACCTCAACCCCCGCGCCTCCTCGATCGACACGCCGCTGCACTCCTTTCTGCCCGGCAAGCACGTCGATCACATGCACCCCAACGCGATCATCGCCATCGCCGCCTCCAAGAACTGCGAAAAACTTACCCAGGAAATCTTCGGCGGTGACATGGCCTACGTCCCTTGGATGCGCCCTGGCTTCGAGCTCGGCCTCGCCATGCAGGAAGTCGCCCGCAAGCAACCCAACGTGAAGGCCATCATGATGGGCCAGCACGGCTTCATCTCCTGGGATGACAACGAGAAGGTCTGCTACACCCGCACCCTCGACCTCATCGAAAAAGCCGCCGCCTACATCGAGCAAAAATACGCCGCCAAAGGTGGCGACGCCACGGCCTTCGGCGGACCCAAATACGCCGCCCTCGCCCCCGAGGCCCGCGCCACCGCCTTCGCCGCCATCCTCCCCTGGCTCCGCGGCCAGGTTTCGCAGCAGAAGCGTTTCATCGGCACTGTGCAGGACGACGAGAAGATCCTCCGCTTCGTCAACTCCAAGGACGCCGCCCGCCTCGCCGAACTCGGCACCTCCTGCCCCGACCACTTCCTGCGCACCAAGATCAAGCCCCTCTACATCGACTGGAATCCCCAGTCCGAGGACGCCGCCACGCTCAAGAAGAAGCTCGCCGCCGGCCTCGAACAGTATCGCAAGGACTACGCCGCCTACTACGCGGCCTGCAAACGCGCCAACTCGCCCGCCATCCGCGATGCCAACCCGACGGTCGTGCTCATCCCCGGTCTCGGCATGATCGCCTGGGGCAAGGATAAGTCCGAATCCCGCGTCACCGCCGAGTTCTACAACTGCGCCGTCGAAGTCATGCGCGGCGCCGAGGCGATCGACACCTACATCTCCCTCCCGCAGCAGGAAGCCTTCGACATCGAATACTGGCTCCTCGAAGAGGCGAAACTCCAGCGTATGCCCGCCGAGAAGGAACTCGCCCGCCAGTCGATCGTCGTGATCGGCGCCGGCTCCGGCATCGGCAAGGAAACCGCCCACCGCCTCGTGAAAGAAGGCGCCCACATCGTGTGCGTTGACCTCAACGAAGCCGCCGCCCAGGCCACCGCCAAAGAGATCGAAGCCAAATATGGCGTCGGCATCGGCGTCGCCGGCACCGGCGTGTCCAACTGCGGTCCCGCCATCGGACTCGCCGCCAACATCACCGACCGCGCCAGCATCCGCGCGATGCTCGACAAAGTCGCGCTCGCCTATGGCGGCTTCGACAGTATCTGCGTGACCGCCGGCATCTTCGTGCCCTCCGACACCACCGGCCACATCCCCGACGACAAGTGGGCGCTCACCTTCAACATCAACGTTACCGGCAGCTACCTCGTGGCCGACGAAGCGTTCAAGACCTGGAAAGAACAAGGCCTCCGCGGCAACCTGGTCCTCACCACGTCGGCCAACGCGGCAGTCGCGAAGAAAGGCTCGCTCGCCTACGACACGTCGAAAGCCGCCGCCAACCACCTCGTCCGCGAACTCGCGATGGAACTCAGCCCGCTGGTGCGCGTGAACGGCGTCGCCCCCGCGACCGTGGTGCAAGGATCCGCCATGTTCCCCCGCGACCGCGTGATCGGTTCGCTGGCGAAATACGCGATCCCCTACACGGACGACGAAGCGACCGACAGCCTCGTGACGAAGCTGGCCCAGTTCTACGCCGACCGCACGCTGACCAAGAGCCCGATCACCCCCGCCGACCAAGCCGAGGCCTACTTCCTCCTGGTGACGAAGCGCCTCAGCAAAACCACGGGCCAAATCGTGACCGTCGACGGCGGATTACATGAGGCGTTCCTCCGCTAAGTCCGTCTCCCCGTAGCAGCCGAGGTAACGAGGCTGGGTTCGGTAAAATTCCCGGCCCGCCAGCCTCCTGACGTCGGCTGTCACGACGGCGTCAGCCGCTCCCTTTCCTGCGCTGTTTACGACCCAGCGCAGGCCAATACAGGTTAAGGAAAAAGAGCCGCGCATCCGAAAGGGTGCGCGGCTTTTTCGTGAAGAGTAGCGCAGACTTCCAGTCTGCTCCGCAGGTTCGGCAAAAGTGGCATCGGCATCCTGCCGATGGTCGTGCGATTTGTGGATTCCAATCTCGATCCGTGACACAGAGACCACAGAGCCCGGAAGAGTGCGGGGAGGCCCTCAAGACTACGACGACTCGTAAGCTATCGGAAGACTTGCCACCACACCCGAAGAGCACACCGTTTCGACCATGAGCATCGCCGAGCTTCGACGCCTTCCTAACAGCGAAAAACTCAAAATCATTGAGACGCTGTGGGCGGATATTTCGGCCGATGACACCGCATTTGAGAGCCCTGATTGGCACGCCGATGAGTTGAAGAAAACCGAGGCGGACTTGCAGGCCGGACGGGTCTCGATCGTAGGCTGGGATGAGGCAAAAAAAGCACTCCGCATGCGTTTCGAGTGACGCTGCGAGTCATTGCTTTCTTCCGACGCCCTCGACAAATACGGCCATGCGACCGAGCCGTGCTGTTCGGTTGCCAACGCTGGTGACTCCACCCAACTTATCGCCATGAACGCCGCCCTCGCCGCCGAAATCAGCCGACTTTCGCCCGCTGAGAAAATTCTGCTCGTAGAAGAAATCTGGGACCAAGTGGCGGCCGATTCCGGCACGGTGGCCGTGCCCGCCGCGCATCGCGCCGAACTGGACAAGCGACTCGCGGCCGATTCCGGCGATGCCGGACGCCCTTGGACCGAGGTGCGCAACGAGCTGCTTCGCCGCTGATCCCACTCCATGGCCGTTCAGGTCCGCGTCACCTCGGCAGCCAGTCAGGATTTGGTTCAAGCGCACGATTGGTATGAGCTGCAGTCGCCGGGACTCGGCAAAGAGTTCGTGCGGACGGTGGACGCGGCCCTAGCATTTATTGAACGTAACCCGACACTGTTCGGTCCGGCTTACCGTGATCTGCGGCGCGTGCTCACCAAGCGCTTCCCTTACGCGGTTTATTATCAATGTCCGGACGCCCAAACCGCGCGAGTGGTCGCCGTCCTGCACACCGCGATGGACAAAGCTCGCTTGAATCCGCGGTTGGAATGAAACCCTGCGGCTCCCGGTCAGCAGGCACAGCCAATCCGAAAGTAACATGTAGAGGAACGACCGAAGCGACCGAGTCCTGGGTGACGAAGCGCCTCAGCAAAACCACGGGCCAAATCGTGACCGTCATGGCGGCCTCCACGAGGCCTTCCTGCGGTAACACCGCATCCACCTAGCCACGCCGTAGCTTTAGCGAAGGGGGGAAGCGTTCCTCCGCTACGTAGGGCCGCCGCTCGCCGGCGGGCCGTTCCGAACCGTAGGGCCTGACCTCGCGTCAGGCCAACCCCGCCTGCCACGCCGTAGCTTCACGCGAAGGCGGGTTCCCTTTCTTGCGCTGTTTACGACCCAGCGCAGGCAAATACAGGTTAGGGCGTGTCTTCAAATAACATCCCCCGAAAAGTATTCATTTAAATGATACATTTTGCTTGTAATCACGCCCTATGTCATGATTCATTGGGTTGTGAGCCAACAAGTAAGGTTCGTTCTTGGGGATGGCCACTGGAACGAGCTTAAAAAATTAAAAGCTACCGGAGCGATCTGAGTGGACGGCGGCGGTGCGGGCGCAAATGCCCGGATGAGCGCCTAAGGATTGAGGCGATCCTTTGGATTTTAAGAACGGGCGCGCCGTGGAGGGACCTTCCGACAAGGTTCAACAGTTGGAAAAGCGCCTACAGCACGTTTCGTCGATGGACCCGCAGCGGGCTATGGGCGG